>BNJV01000993.1_pt1 | contig 524618 bp, 839 predicted proteins | sample 8540591 | NCBI WGS metagenome assembly BNJV01 (sample SAMD00202457, study PRJDB9452) | human saliva metagenome | host: Homo sapiens | reverse complement strand
TACATGGCGGTCGCTCTCGCTTGTAAAACTCCCTTGTGGGGTTTGAGAGGGACTCGCCATATTTTAGAGTTTTTGTAGGTTGTATGAATTACCTAGTCTGTGGTTATCTAGCTCAACACTACATCACTTTGACACAAATAATAACCATAATTAATTCACGTATGATAAATTCAATGCTTAACTTAAGTTTATTCAATGTGTTCGCAATGAGTCAACCCGATTTACTTTTTATCAATCATGATACTGCTATCTGAATCCACGCACTCACGAGGAGTGCGACTTAATATTTACTGCTCTCCATTTCATATATTCATTATTTTCAATCCACGCACTCACGAGGTGCGACTTATGTAGACAAAACACAAAGGACACCTCTATGACTAATTTCAACCACGCACTCACGAGGAGTGCGACTTGTTAACCTTGATGGGTTGTGGTACGGCGAAGAATTTTCAATCCACGCACTCACGAGGGAGTGCGACAGTATGTATTTGACATCAGAATATAACGGGGTAAATTTCAATCCACGCACTCACGAGGAGTGCGACCTGTGCTTTCAGGCATAAAGTCACGCACAGATTGAATTTCAATCCACGCACTCATCGAGGAGTGCGACTTAATGGCGGTGTGAGCGGAGCAACAATCGTAGAGAAATTTCAATCCACGCACTCACGAGGAGTGCGACTAATGCGAGGGGTTAAGCAGATGGTAAAGTCTGAATTTCGATCCACGCACTCACGAGGGTGCGACAAGCGATTAATGAGATAATGTGTCAGCAAGTGATATTTCAATCCACGCACTCACGAGAGTGCGACGATTAACAAAAATCTTGTTAATACTTTTTTAAATATTTCAATCCACGCACTCACGAGAGTGCGACAAGATAATCATATTCCCATTGATGCATCTTATCTATTTCAATCCACGCACTCACGAGGAGTGACGATCATTTGATTGCTATATGCTTTTTGAGATTCTTTAATTTCAATCCACGCACTCACGAGGAGTGCGACGTTTCTTGTTTTCCCTGTTAAGTCCATATAGTATTATTTAATCCACGCACTCACGAGGGAGTGCGACGAGAAAACAAGCGACAGAATGGACGAAGAATGAAAATTTCAATCCACGCACTCACGAGGAGTGCGACCAGAAATCAAAAAGGTATTCCTGCTATATTTAGAATTTCAATCCACGCACTCACGAGGAGTGCGACCTGAGGTTATTGAATTATAACTACATTTCATATTTAGCTTCAATCCACGCACTCACGAGGAGTGCGACGAGTGCTTAAAAGCACAACATGCATCTTGATAAGATTTTCAATCCACGCACTCACGAGGGTGCGACCAAAGAATTACTGTCTATATACACAGGTATAATTATTTTCAATCCACGCACTCACGAGGAGTGCGACCAAAAGAATTACTGTCTATATACACAGGTATAATTATTTCAATCACGCACTCACGAGGAGTGCGACTTCATAGATAGACCACTAACACAAGCTGAGATAATTTCAATCCACGCACTCACGAGGAGTGCGACGACCAGGCGTATGAGGAATTGCAATGGGAAATAGAATTTCAATCCACGCACTCACGAGGAGTGCGACCGCAATATATTGTTGAGTTATTGCGTAAATAATATTCAAAATACACTATTTGTTTTAATCCCTATATTAGAATTAAGAAAATATTGGTATTTTTTTACTTGAAACTATAACGAATATATGTTTGACCCTATTTCTCGGGATCATATTTTATAACTTGCTTGTTGTATCAAGTTATAGCATTAGGATATCAATGTCCGGATTATATGAATCACTTTCGTCCTAATGATTCTACTTTTCTTATCCAATTTTTCCCCAAATGATATATCCTTATGTTATCCTCAGTGTGATTTATTATTTTATTTAACTCATGTTTGATACTTACAAGCTGCACAGGATCAATGCTACATTCAAATACTGAGGTTTTTGAACTCGTTGACCATAGTTAACACATAGCTTTGAAACTTTTCTTAGCCTTGTCCTACCCTCGCTTGATACCGTACTAACATCATATGTTATTAACACTAGCATATCATCATTCCTTTTATTAAAAATGGGTGGATACAAATCTAAATCACCTCGAATATAACGATTAAGAAGAGATGTTTGTATATACAGGGATTAGTCCTACTTTTTATCTTTTTCATTTAGAAATGGGTGCTTAATTTCAACCTGTTTTTCGACGTTGCCAATTTTCGATGATTTTCTTACGTCCATTGTCTGTAAGTAGTACAGTGTTATTCTCTTTTATCATAAAATCCTTCAAATTTATGATTCTAAGATTTATCATAGAAAGAACAGCTCTATCAACCATATAAGCCCTTAACTCCTCGATCATATCTAATGCCATAGACATTCTTCCTGGTCTATCGGTATGGAAGAAACCTACATAGCTATCTATTCCAACAGACGCTAGTGCTGAAGCAACATCATGTCCTAAGATTGTATAAAGGAAAGACAACATAGTATTGACGGGATCTCTAGGTGGTCTGCGTATTCTCTGTGTAAATTGAAAATCCTCTTTTTGTTTTTTATTATAAGGTCATTGAAACAGTCAAAATATTCTTTTTGCAATCATTCCTTCAAGACCTCTGATTGAGTCTTTTGTTTGAGATTGCTTTATTTTACAAAAGACTATCTTCAATCCTTTCAATTTTTGCATCAAGCTTTTCGACATTCACCTTTATCTCTATGGTCCAATCATTGCTCTTAATACTTTTTAGAATTCTGTCCTTTTGCATAAATTATGTTTCTGAAAATTCAAGAGATTCATCATTATCTGCCATAACATATTGCCTTCTTCTAAGAAGAACATTACCATTTTCCGCTCCTACTAATTTGCCACAAAATCTGCCATTAGGAGTAACAAATGATATATCTACACATCTTTCCGAGCACATCTTCATTACTGCTGGACTAGCACCAATATAGCTAAAGCATATGATACTATCTAGTATATGTATTGGGAATCTCTTGATTTCTATACCTTCTTTAAGTATTACTATGTTTTCTCCATCCTTAGATAAGAAACTATTTTCATCGGTAATATAAAGAGTATTTAATAACTTCTTCATCATTTATCTCCAAATAAATAATTTTTACTGAAGGTTTTCTTTTAATTAAGTTAGGCATACACAAATCATATAGAGAACACAATGTACAGTTTTTATGATGTTCTGCTTTAGGCGTAGATTTTTGCACATACATCCTATGCATGTCTTTAGATACTTCTGCAACCTTATTTCTAAGTTCGTCGGTGATTTTTAATTTCTATTTTACTATTTGTCTCAAAATAGATATATATATCCTTTTTCAAGATTAATATTAAATTCTTCCTCCAAGCACATTATTTGAGCGTATGGTTGTAATATATCTCTTTCATCAGTCTTTTCTTTTGCCTTTTTCTTATATTCGACAACGGAGGGTAACCATAATCCATCTCTATTTGCAAGATTTATACCTCCTTCAGACCTTTTTAAAATTCAATTATGTCTGTAATACCAGATAACCCTCAGTCTCTTTGAAGATATTGGAACCGCTCTAGATATTATTACATCATTTCTCTTAATTAGAGGCTTGTCTGCCTTAGAATGTATATATTTACCCTCTATAGTTCTATCATTTTCTAGCCATTGTTGCTCAATATGAATTAGAGCCCATTGCCTTTTGTCAAAAATAATAGTGTTGTATACCACTAAGCATCAGAAATTCATCTTCAGTGTACATCCTAACACCGTTTTATAAACCTTTTATAACTGTAAGTTTCAATCCAAGTTCCTCATATTTTTGAGTTTCTCTTCGTCCATTCTGATGTTATAGTCCTCATAACATTTATGTTCATCTGATTCATCCCATTTAACAAGGTTCTTGATTTTTAGCGCTAGATACATTTCCAACTGGGCATGAATGTTCAAACCAAAATATGTCTTTTACCTCCATTGAACCATCTGGTCTTGCCGATGAAGCATCATATACAAAGAGTGTCCTTAGTGCCTCTTTAAATGCATCTACATCTGATTCATTAAAACCTGTTTTTCGGCAAAGTATGCATTAATAGCACCTTGTACAATATATGTTCCAAACTCTACGAAATACTTCATTCCCATTGTATCTGATGATACATTCGATACATTTTTCTTTTTAGCTTCCATACCATTAATGCTCTTAGTTATTTGCATATTTTCAATGCAGACTGGATCAAGCGACTTTGCTATACCTATAGATATAGGGCCTCGAATACCAATGGAACGTTTATCATATGTAATGACCTGTCCAAAACCTCTTACATCAATCCATTTTTCATTAAATGCTTTCTCAAGCTCAACATCTGAAATATTTTTATTAAAAGTTTATATCTTGATTCAAGTGACTCGCACCCATCATCTGAACGCTCTTTTGATTTAACAAATATATCAAATCCGTTATCTTGGAATCTATTTCTTATTTTACGTTTGATACAAACATCTGAAACTTCTCCAAAGCCACTTGCGTTGGTTCTCGGCATATTACCTGCTAATGGATCTCCATTAGGGTTTGCATTTGATACTGTGAATGTCATAATAAAATCAATCTTATTCATTTGAACCTCCTCGTTCTTCCTTGAATATAAATCTTTCCTTTGTGAATAGTAGCCAAAAATAAAATCATCATCTAATGGTGTGTTTTTCTTTACTGTCCAAAAATCCCTTTTCTTCAAATAATTTAGCAATTTCTTCTTTTTGCTTTTTCTGCTTTTTACATAACTGCCAAACTGTCTTTCAGAACCCATGAGTTTGTTTTGCATACACTCTTGTCCTTTTTGCTCCAATGTTACAACTGTACTATCTGGCTTATTTACATATGTATTCCAAAAGCCTTGAAGCATTTGTTGTTCTGATTTTAGTGCTTGGATCGTCCTCATTAGATGTATTTTGAGGTCTAATATTTCTTGTTAAAACATCAAGTTCTATTTCATAAATAGTGAGCAACCTCCCAAATAAGAACGATCTCGTTTGCTCTTCTTGTGGTCTCATAGAAATAAACCCTTTCTTCCTTCACTTAATACTGCAAAGTGCTGTTGTAAGAATAAAATTCCATCACTGATTATAGCAATTTCTGTTTCGGATATTTTTGAAAGAGCATTTTTAATATTAATTGGCACACTCTTGTTATCTAACATTGCAAGAATCAAGTTTTTGATATTGATTTTTGAAATTTTCGTTATCTAAAACTAGCTTTTTATCTCGTTCTACACCGTACGCAGAGATCAACATACTATAAAAATTTGGCACAAAACAAAGTTCCTTTTTATTTGTATTATCATATCTTTCCCACACTATATGCCAACTTACTAGACTTTTGAACTAACTGAGGTTTGTCATTTCTCTATTATACTTTATAGATATTCTTCCTTTACTCGACTTATCAATTAGCATAAGATAGTAGTTGGATTTAGGACTTAATTTATTTGAACCTTTGGAAAATGCATCACCAATTTTATCATTGTCAATAGATACTGGTTTTTGCAGGTTCATGTAAGATGTTTTCTATCTCTTCCAGATTAACCTCGCTTAACCATGTCTCATTATTTATAATATTAAATCCGCTTTCATTCTTTACATCGTCCAAAAACTCAATTTACTAGGAACAAATTTTTCCACTAGTCTTTCACAGCTGTTTTTATTTTCAAGAAGATACTTCATCATCAGATTAACTTTTTCCGATGTTTTTCTACCAACACGGATGATGTCTGATCACTATTCTGAACCTACCTAAGTATGTTTCTGCATTTTTCGCTAACTGAAATTATTTTTGGCTGTACCAAGTAAACCTCTATGCTTTTTCTGTTAAAATCTGATTATCTCCACTTATATTACACCGCCTGATTTTGCCTTGCGATATATCGTCTATATAATCAATAAATGAACAGTGTAAATCATAAAAAGTTATTGATATCTCTATATTCACCTGTCTTCAATTTCAACTTTAAAGCATATAAAAAGTGTCCCCAAAAATTATATTTTTGATCCGTCCATTACTGGCTTTGTATTCTATTTTACCACCATCAAGTTTAACTAATTCTGCAACGTAATCGTATCTCAGTAGATTATCATAACTATTTTTATTAGTTATAAACAATCTTATCGATGACATGAAGTCTTTTGCATCACCCTGCTTTAAGTAATTATAAAATGCATCAAATTCCATTAAATACGAATCATATTTTACAGTGTCCGCAATTTTATTAATGCAATGATTGCATTTTATCCTCTATGGGATGTGGTGCAACATTACTTGATCTGGCTACGGAATCCTCTGTAACAGGGAAAAAATAAGTTGTGTCTCTTGGAAATTTAGTCTGTAAAAACATTACCATTCTCATCTAATGTTACTTCTAGCAAAATTCATATTTTTGAGCCTTAATATTTTGATGATACATAGGAAGGAGCACCGTATCATTCTCACTATAGTTATCCACCAAATTATTTTCCTCGCAATATTCATATGTCTTAAGTAAATTTGTTAATATACTCAAATACTATTCCCTTCCATAACTTTTTAGTTCTTCATCTACACTTACGACAGTTTTATTTTTGCTTAAAAGTATAACATGAAAGTTCATTTTCAATGTACTCAACCCCATCTAAATCAAAATTGATAATACCTGATTCCATTTTACTTTTGCAAATAGATTTGAATTTCTTTTGATTATTATTTGGATAGTTGAAGTGATGGAACATATACCCAAAATCTATTGAACTACCATCATATGCCGTTCTACACGTTGTAAATCTGTATTCATCTATGTATTCAACATCTCCGATAAACTCTCTAACACCTAAAAACATCTCTTCTCCACCTTTCTTTTAGGCTTCGTTCCATTATTGATTCATGCTTTTTCATGTTTTCGATCGTGTACTAAATCTGGACGATTATAGTTCCATTCAAAGTGAAATTTAATAAGATATTCAATCTGAGATAATGCTGTAACATTATTTAGACCTGCTGACATATCATGGTACAAGGCTCTATAGCCGAAACTTTTATACATTATAGGATTAACGACTTTTAACACTATCACACATTAACAATTGTTGGTTTAAAATAACATGCATCAATAATACCTTTTAACGCTTTGCGCTGTTGGTACTGGATATGAGATACGTTCTCACCGCCTTTACTTGCAGGATCGTCCAAAAGTGCGTGAAATCAGATGAGACTTTCATATAGAAAATACTTAGAACATTCTTTAATATTATTCTGCATAACATCCTCCTTTCATTTAATTACACAATTAAAAGCTTCTGCTAATTGTTGCACCATATTTGGGTTGTACTGATCAAAATCAAGAACCTTTAATTCGCCTCCTAAATATTCCTCTATATACTGATTCAGATTATTATTTTTATAAACATTAATTGTATATGGTTTTAGTTCTCTCATTAATTTCTTTATCTCTACATAATCGCTAGAATTTAGGTAAGGTTTAGTAATTGTTTTTATAAGTATTTCTATTTTGTTGCCTTCTGAATTGTAATGTACAAGGATGCTTTCTGTATCATCTTTTATCAATTCAAATTCATCTGCTACTTTCTTAAACTATGACTGAAAAATCCTTTTTGTCCTTCAGGTAAAATTGAAGATGAGATTATTTCTTTAAAAAGTGTTGGTTTATCCTTTCTAATGAATATTCCATTTTTGGTTCCTTTCATTTTTCAAGATTAAAATAACTATTATAAAAATTCCTCTTGTAACTCGTAAATTTCTAATGGTCCGTCTATATTTTTATTAAATCTATAGTTACCTCTTTTTTATCTCTATTGATTCAATCCCTTTAGTATTCTCAACTGAATCATCCATGTTAATAAGGATTACTTTCCCACCTTTATCATATTTACCCTCTCTATTTGAACGACCAGTTGATTGAACGATTGAATCTATTCCTGCAAATGAGCGAATAACTTTATAAAAACTCAACATCAATACCAGCCTCTATGATTTGAGTACTTACACATACTATATTTTCATTTTGCCTTAAGGGCTGCTTTTTATCTTTTCTATTTCGTCACTACGATGAGCAGACACATGTTTGCAGAAAGATAAAAGAATTTTTCATCTTTTGAGTCCATAATTTATAAGCATATCTGATATTGCCTTTGCCGCTTTTTGTATTTACTATAATCAGTATTGGCTCATCTCGATTTCCCATAACATATTCCCGGCAACTTCTTCTACAGATGTTGTTTCTATCCCTTCCTTATTCTTGCTTACTGTACATCTATTAAAGCATTCTCTTTCTGTTTCATCTAATTTTACTAAATCTGCATTTTTCACCTTTTTATTTCCATACCATATTTTATGTTCAATTGATTTATGGTCATATGTAGGTTGTGTTGCTGTACATAATATAATATTGCAGTTCATTTCTGTTTTTAGGAAATTCATAAAAGATTAAATATGTAAGTGACTTCTATTGGTAACGACTGTACCTCATCAACTATAATTACGCTATTCATTAATGATAGAGAACCTTCTTATATTTTGCCGATTTGCCCTTAATTAGTGTATTAAAAACTGTACCATTGTAGTAATTACTACTGGGCTATCCCATCTCGTCTATAATATATTCTCTCTGTATATTTTCTTTCTCATCTAAGCTAGATTCATTTATTTTTCTGATACATTTAGAATATCAATATTTGAATGATGTTCTAAAACATATTCGTCTCCAATGATTTTTCTTTATTTCCAATGCATTTTGCTCTAATACAGATAGAAATGCTGTAATATAGAATATACGATTTTTAGATTTACGTTTAAACTGATGCAATGCATACCTTATTACACTTTTTGTTTTTCCTGCACCAGTTGGGACATCCAATCTATAAATACCAGCATCATCAATTTCACCTCTAACTTTCAGCTCATCTGCTATCTTATTTCTGACTGAATTGATTGTTAAGTGGTTTTTATCTATACAGCTATATTTGAGATATTCAGACTCTATTGATTTAATAAAAGTATCTCTTATAGTTTCATAATCATGTTCACAGCTATTTTCTATTTCAATACCATATGCATTTATTGAATCTCTGACATCTGCAGATTTAAGTATTGATAGTAAAAGTCTTGTCAAAGTTGCTTCGAAAAATTCATATTCTTGTTTTATAATTACAGATTTATTGTGGTTACCATATTCATGTTTATTCGTATTTATTTTTGAAACTGTCAGCATATCTTTTTGAAACTGACAAAATTCTTTAAAAAGAACAAGCAACTAAATCTTCGAAATTTCTACATTCTAGGTTGGTTATAATCTGAGGTTCTACTTCATCACGAATATATGAGTCAACATTATTCCAATCATATTCACATTCAGTATAAGCATCTTTTTCATATCCTAAACCTATAAAAATATAATATTTAGATTGATTTCCTCAGGAATCTCATTAGTCTTTTATTATAGATTCGACAGTATCAAACAATCCATGATGTGCTTCTATGATATACATGCACATTTCTATGAATCGTTTTTGAAATTTACCTACCATAGAATTATTATAGAAATTTTTATATAGAAAATATGCTCCCGCTGTTGAATGAATAATGTTGATATTAGTATTTTCTCTAATTTTTTTCTTGAAATTTCGTTTCTGCCTTTACCCACGTCATGTAGTAATCCTATTAAACAACATATACTTCCAAAATTTGCTTTATCTCCTAATTTTCTTGATTCTGTAGCTGTATTTACAAGATGTTCAGTTAAACTTTTGTTTTTCATTTGTTTCGTTGTTTTTGTGTGCCCAAATCATTCTCATATATAATCCTTTTAGAATATTAATATATATTAGCAATCTATTATATTTTTCGTGTATTAATTCCAACTTGTCAATATTTTTATATTTATTCTCAGTAATTATTCTTGATAGAATATTAGTTCATCGTGCTTTTAAATACTCTTATATTTTTATTATGATTTATACAACCTATTGCCATCTTCCTCAAATAGTGTTAAACTTTATTTAGTAATGTGGAGAACTGTAGGTAGTAGTCACCTACACCCCTACACTGGGGTCAGAAATTCAGTGTTCGCTAAGAACTATTACCGTAAGGGATACGGTAAGCGTAGCGTGTAGCGATATACAGCGACATCCCAACAGAGCCAGGAAGTTCCTGGCTCTTTTTATGTACATAATTGGAAACAGTTCTATAGGGACAAAAAGTGTTGATAAAAAATCGCCATGCGCGTTGAGAAATCAATACCTGTGTCGATTTGATCTTTTATAGTTGCTATAGGACAAAAAGTGTATGTAAAAACCGACATAACAGTTGATATTTCAATGGTTAAGTCGAGTTTTAATCTTTTCTGAAAGAAAATATTAGCTTTGGCAAAATGATTTCAAGAAAAACTCCAGAATTCATCTGGAGTTTTGTAATCATGTTATGGTATTAAATATCAGGTTTTTGCTTATTTTAAATCTAAATCAATCAATTTCTTCCGAATCAGACAAATCATATACCCCAATTAGTTCATCACCATCATAGTTCACCGATATGCCAAATGGCTCACCTATGCCTAGGTCGTTTTCGAGGAAGATAATTGCCAATTCCTTGTTTTTCATAGAAGGTAAACTGTGGACAGCCAAAAGGCAATGAGTTTTTGCTTTTGACAGGCGTTCTGCGTCTTCTTTTGATATACCGAAAAATTTGGGTTCTGAAGTCAGTTTTTTCGCGAATGTCTTCTATGAGCTTTTTGCTTCGTAGGCTTTCCAGTTTTTGAGTGATTTTTAGCTATGAAGTCTGCGTCTGCTTCGTCTAGTTTTGATGTCTCTAGGGATTATGTCAAAGCCTAGCTCGCTTCCTTCTAGTTCACCGTGCCAGCAGTGGATTTGCTCTGGGGCTTTCTATGTATTCTAGTTTGCCTAGTTTTTGGGTGATTTAGTGTTTCATCCATATCTAAATCCTCGTTACATTCTGGTTTAAAACCGATTCCATTATTACATTCTTTTACTTCCTTAGGGTTCCCGTTAAGATACCATTCTCGAGGTATGCCATCGGGGTATGCCTCACAACAACACTTGTGTGAGGCCCTATCGTTGTAGAAGCGTTCACATTCCATACAATCTGAAAAAACTACCATCCTATAACTCCTTTGTATGCAAAAAGTCTTCTGTATCCTTTTACACGTCGTTTCTTATGACGTCTTCGAAGGTTTCGCCTTTGACTGCTATGTAGCTTTCGTTTCCGCCTTTGAGCATGATTACTGGTGGCTTTGGCAGTCTGTTATAGTGCGATGCCATGGAGTAGTGATATGCTCCTGCTGTGCATAGGGCTAGCGTGTCGTAGCGACCTACTGATGCTGGAAGCATTACATCCTCCTGTATGATGTCACCCGACTCGCAGAGACGGCCTACTACTGAGGCTTTGAAGTCATTTGCTTCGTCCATCTTGTTTGCGAGAAGGCAGGTGTAGTCAGCTTTGTAGAGTGCATATCTTGGGGAATCGACATTCCGCCGTCTATGGAAACGTAGTTCTTGTAGCCAGGGATTTTCTTTACTGTACCTACTGTGTATAGCACCATGCCTGCGTCTGCAACTATGGATCTGCCCGGCTCCATGTGGATTTCTGGCATTTCAATTCCAAAGTCTTTACAAGCCTGTTTTACGGCTTCTGCTACTTGGCCTACCTTTGTTTCTATGTCAAGGTAAGGGTCTGTGTCTACATATCTTACGCCGTAGCCTCCGCCGAGATCGAGCTCTGGTGTGATGAAGCCGTACTTTTCCTTCATCTCCGCTACAAATTTTAGCATTACGACTGCTGCACGCTCAAAAACATCCTCTTCAAATACCTGTGAGCCCACGTGACAATGGAAACCCATCAGCTCTATGTGTGGCTGCTTGAGAGTGAAGGCAGTGATTTCTTCTGCCTGGCCTGTTTCTATTGGGCTTCCGAACTTGGAGTCAACCTTACCTGTGGAGATTGCCTCGTAGGTGTGTGGGTCAATTCCTGGGGTTAGCCTTAGGAGTATCTTTTGCTTTTAGGCCCCTGCGCTCTGCTTCCTTTTTCAACTGCAATTACTTCCTCTACATTATCTGCGACGAAGTAGCCGATGCCGTGTTCCATGGCATAGCTGATGTCTTTGTCTGTTTTGTTGTTTGAGTGGAAGTAGGCTTTTGATAGATCGAAAACCTGCTTGGAGCGCTGTGTAGATTTCACCAGAGGAAACTACGTCGATGCCCATCTCCTTCTCTCATAATCTCATACATGCGCTTGAAGCAGTTTGCCTTTTTGAAGCGTAAAGCGGAACTGCCTTTTTCGCCGAAAGTGCTTTTGGAAGGCAGCCTTATATATTCTGCACTTTTCCCTTATTCTATCCTCGTCTAGGAGATAGACTGGTGCTGCTATGTTCTTTGCTAGTTCAACTGTGTCCTGTCCTGCAAACAATAGGTGTTTGCCATCCTTTGAAACCGAAATGTTTTTCGCAGATCATTGTTTATCCTCTCATTTTTAGATTCTATCTAATTTCTTCGTAAATTATACCATAGCTTTTGGAATTTATAGCATTAATATGTGCGCCTTGTCTAGTTTTTTTCGTTCTGGAAGTCCTGTTTTTGGACTGCTATATTTCACATGTGTTTACTAGACCTTTGATGTTTTCATCTGTTACCTCACCTTACAGACTACATTTGTTCTCCCTCTTAGGTAGAGGTTTTCTATTTTGCCATCCTTTTTCTCTGCATTTACGATTAGTCTTCCGCCCTGCATGTCTACTTTGATGTCTTTTCCATTGCTTTCGCCTTTTAGCGTTAAGATGCTGACGAGCGAGCCGGTTCCTGTGCCACAGGCTAGGGTGAAAGCCTTCTACTCCTCTTTCGAAGGTTCTCTCGTAGTAGTAGCCATCTGCGAGCTTCTCATAGAAGTTGACATTTGCTCCCTTTGGGTAGTTTTTGTGACTTCTTAGATATGCTCCTATGCGATATAGTTTGTCTTCATCAAAGCTTTTTAGGTTTTGGATTTCTACGACTAGGTGCGGAATTCCCGGGTTTTCAAGCTCTATGTAGGAGCAGTTTAGGATTTCGCCTTCGCATTCTATCTGCTCGTCTAGCCTGATATTGCAGGGTGTGTTTAGCCTGATTTCGTATTCGCTTTCGTTTATGCGTCTTTCCTATGACTATTCCGGCTTCAGTTTCTATCCTTTGCTCTTCGCCTGCAAAGCCGTTTTCGTAGGCATAGCGACAGATACACCTTGCTCCCGTTTCCACACATTTCGCTGGTTGAACCGTCGTTATTGAAAAAGAGCATTTTTAGGTCTGCACCTGAGCCCTCGCCTTCGTTTTCAACTATCATTAGACCGTCTGCTCCTATGCTGTGATGCCTTTCGCAGAGGGTTTTAGCTAGGAATGGAAGATCCTTTTTGCTTGATTTTTAGCAGGCTGTTATCTATGATTAGAAAATCATTGCCTGTCCCGTTCATTTTCCAAAATTTCATATTGCGCCTTTTTCTTGCTTTTATTTCCTTTGATAGTTAAAGCATAAATCGTGCCAGTTTTTATTCGAGTTCTATGCCGTAGCGCTTTATTTTTGTCGTAGAAGACTGATTTTGATAGCTCTAGCTCCTGCATGGCCTTCTTTTCGGTTTCCGTTATGCTTTATGAGGACTTCCTCAATTATCTTCTTCTCGCCTGCTTCAACGCGGGCTTTTAGAGAGATGCCTTGTGCTTCTGGCTTTGTTATCATGAGATGCTCTGCGTAAATGTTTGTTCCATCGCAGAGGGTTGTGGCTCTTTCGATTATGTTTTCGAGCTCTCTGACATTTCCCTGGGCCAGTCGTAGGCTGTGATGAGGTCCATGGCTTCCTGTGAGAATTTTCTTTTATCGTCCATTCCATAGGCTGATAGGGAGGTTTTTGAGTATGGATTCTGCGAGGAGACTAAGGTCTTTTTTGCGCTCGCGTAGTGGTGGCAGTGCGATTGGGAATACATTTATTCTGTAGTACAGATCCTGCCTAAAGCTTCCCTTCTTCACCTCTTCTTCGAGGTCTCTATTTGATGCGGTGATGACTCTGACGTCAATATCTATCGGCTTGGTTGAGCCCACGCGATATATTCTCTTATCCTGAAGGACGTTGAGGAGCTTTATCTGCATTTCTGGAGGGATTTCTCCTATCTCATCTAGGAATATTGTTCCGCCGTTTGCCTCCTCGAAAAAGCCTTTTTGCCCTTTGGAGTCTGCGCCCGTAAATGCGCCTGGAACATAGCCAAAGAGTTCTGATTCTATGAGGCTTGGGGCGATGGCGTTGCAGGCTACTGTTACAAAGGTGTGTTTTCACCCTTGATGCTGTGGATCTCTCGTGCTAGCTTGGTTTTACCTGTGCCTGATTCTCCCGTTATGATTACGTTGAATCTTGTATTTGCTGCCTTGTAGGCTAGCTGCTTGACCTTTTGCATTTTGATGGAGTTTCCTACTATGTTCTTAGGAATTCTATCTCCTGCATTTCGTCCCTGTATGCTGTGAGTCTTGATGCGTTTTCTATCTTTTCTTTTAGGACTGCGCCTGCTTTTGCTGCCTTTTTGGGCAAGTTCTCTATCTCGTATGAAAATGTATACGCCGTCGTCTTTTTGTGTCCTTCTTAATGCGAATCATTTTGACTAGCATCCAGCGTCTATATATCTCAAGCACCCTTTGGTTTCGGCTCCGTCTTCTGAGTTTAGAAGCGCATCTAGGTCTTCTTGGAATTCTTCTCCTCTTAGCACGCGTCTTGCGCTCATGCCAACCGTTGGGACAAGCTCGCTGTTTTCGTCATTTAGATTCTTTTCTTGGTAGCTCTTTCCTCTTAAGAGTTCTCCTGCTTCTTCTCCCCTATAGCCGTAGCCCTTGGCCTGAAAGAATTTGACTTCCTTGGTTTTGCCGTCTAGAACTACTAGGTGGCCTACGCTTTCGAGATAGTCCATGCAGTAGGATTCGCCTGCGACTGTTATTTTGATGTTTCTGCTTTTCGCAGTCTAGGGGAGACTGAAATTTCGAGGCTGTCTAGCTTTGTTTGGAGGGTGATTAGCGGCTTTGGGACATAGGCCCGAAGGTTTTGTAGACAGGCTTTGATGACTTATCCTTGTAGCGTCCTATGGCTAGGACGATGTCGCCTATGGTTTATGTCCTTGTCCTTTATGTTTAGGCACTCAAGGTCCGATGCCCTCATCATGTCGTCGTTTCCGAGGTCGTTATCTGCGAAGATGACTATGTCGCCTGGCTCGATTTGGCCTGCATCGTGCTTTTTGGTGTCCGAGGGTTTTGATGCCGAGGATTTCCTTGGCGAGCTCGCTAAAATCGCCGATGATTCCATCCTTATCCACGTAGATGTATCCGGCGTTCATGCCCTTTGCTATGGTTTTTAGTGTTTCTGCTCCGATGCTCTTCATAGTTGGTCTCCTTGTATGCGCATGATGCCTTGCTTTGTCTTTCATTTGCTTTACCTTCGGCCTTGACCTTAGCTTTGACTTTGGCAGGCGTTTTGATTTTGATTAGATGTTTAGGTAGAACCTTAGGATTCCTAGTATAAGTAGGTGGACTGGGTAGAAGGCGTAGTTTAGCCATTTGTACTGCCTTCCCCTCTCTCCGTTATATGTCAGTGTCAGTCCGAAGCCTAGGATGGACCAGAGTTCTTTGATGATTGAGATATACCCGAGTCCTGCTCCGATGACTGGCTTTTGGTGGAAGATATAGAATATGTATGCGACGAGCACTGCGTGATAGTCATAGTCAAGGCTTAGCCGGGCTGCTATGAAGCATGAAATTCCTAGAATTGGCAGGCTTGTTATGAACCAAAGCAGAGTGTTTTTTAGTTTAGCTCTTAGGCTGTCAATTAGCCAGATTACGCCTAGGCACAGGGATAGTGTGAACATCATGTTGTTCCAGTTTGGCTCAAAGAAGGTCCTCGAGACGAACATATCAAATGGGACTTCGGAGATAAGTCCGAAGATCGAAAAGGCTTTGCGAGGTATTTCTTGCGACTTCGCGTCTTGAAGAAGCCTTCGATAAGAAAAAACATGAAGATTGGGAAGGCGATTCTTCCGATTATGGAAAACGCGTTCGATATGTATAGCAGCGCGCCTTTGCCGTTTAGCATGGGGCGTGATTAGTGCGTTATTTATATGGTCTATCAGCATTGAGATAAATGCGATGTATTTTTAGCTGCGCTCCGCTTAGGATTTGGTAGGGGTTTATGCGTGTGTGTGTTTGGGGGTTGTGGATGCGGTTTTGGGCTTGCTAGGTGCAAAAGTTGTGTGTGGGTTTGGGGTCATAATGGCTCCTTTTTAGACTGCATTAGTTATGCGTCTAGTTTCTACTCAAACCAAGCGATTGCTCTGATTGGCGAGTTGTTGTTGTTTTCAAGTTTTATGTTTATAGTTTTTATAAATATTATATTGAAAAATATCGAAACTATTTTTGCTATAATATTTTTGATTTAGAAATATTAAAAATAGATAAAATTATTTCTATCATCAATACATCGTTAGCTCAATCTATGTGCTAGATAATCACTTTTATCTCCTGTTCCTTACAGAGGGCTACCAGCAGCTCGATATGTCAATTGATATCGATTTGTATAATTGACGTAAAATCAAGGTTTTTGCTATCAAGTTTAGACCTATTATCCATTTTTCTATTTATTTTTTTCAAGCATATTGCAAGCACGAAACTTCGTGTTGTTGAAAAACACCTACATAACTTTATGTGGCTTATTATCAAAATTCCTCTCTGCATCCCTATTTTGTTGAAATACATTAACATGATTAACATTACCTCTTTCCGCAAGAGATATAGCTTTTTTTAATAATTTCAAATGTATTTTTAGGATTTGTCGTTGAAAAAAATATTAAAGGGTTACACCATCGCTTAATTTCCTTATCTCTTCAACAATAGTATCAACAAGCTCTTTAGAATATACTCTCTCACCAAATCTTAAAAATCTCTTTTCACCGAAAATAGTCATATTGGTATTAAAAATTGGAAGGTATTTGGTTGTAAGAGATAGGATAAGTATCTTGTATTATTAAATTAATATCTTTTAGAGTTAGGATTTATTTCATTCATTTTTCTTTCAACATTAATCTGGTATTCTTTCTGTGGAAAAATCACTTTCTTCAAAAGGATATTCTTCAAAGGTGTCTCTTAGAATCAACTTATATTGAGTATATATTGGCACTAAGATTAAGTTGCATTTTTCATATCCTAGTATCTTTGAACATAACCAATACCAGCAATATGGTTTTATCGTGATAAACGTTCCCTTTATTATAAATTTTCTCTTTATTTGATTTTCTAATGACGTGAAATAAAACATACATTGCAATTAGACATCCCATAGTCCAATTCCCAGAAATCATTAAATAATAATATTTTTGCATTTTCTATCGTAGGGGCTCACATTACCCAAAAAAGTGTTTTTAATTATTCCAGCCAGATTAACAATCGTTGGAGCTATTAAACAAATAATCGAGAGAATATTTGCATTAATTCTCTTGTTGAATCTAATATAAAGTTCTTTATATATATCACTATCAATTTCCAACCACATCCTTCCAGAAAAACAGTATTTATTAATCTAACTTGTAATGTATTATTTATTTCCCACATTCTAATGGCTTCATATCCTACTATTATATGATAAAATTTTAACATCACTCTTTGAATCCTTGCTAATCTTCTTCCAATTTTTTTAAATCTATGCATGAAAAAAATTAGGTATTGCTTCAGGATGAGTATGCCACTCGCCTATATATCTGAGAGTCTCATCACTTTCTTTATAAAGATTTTCAAATAATTCTATATGTTTTTGTCTTTTTCTTATAAATCTGTTATGTTTTTCTTTTCATCTTTAGGCATAGGAACAGTTATATGATTAATTATTATATTTTTCATTAGATTTATTTTCTTTGCCTATCAAAAATCCCGCCAGCCTCCCTTGAGAAATAGCCTTTTTGTATATATTCAAATAAAGTATGTATTACGTTGTGGCATATTTTAATTTTTCTCTTATTTACAATAATCGCAAGTCCATTGCTCACCCCTATACATCATCCCTTCCTAAATCACATAGTGACACTTCTAGATATTTTTCTTTCTGATTTATATATCTATCCGAAACAGAAAAACCTGCCTTAGCAAGATAGTAATCATCTCCTTTTTAGAAACAATAACATTATTGCTTAACCTTCCATCTATCTCTCGCTTATATAATTCCATGAACAAAATCGAACTTTTCAACTGACAACGTTGAGCCATAAGGTATGAATTTACCATTACATCCAGAATACGTTTTAGTAAAAACTTGTCCATTTTTAACGTATGAAGATAAATCTAGTATTCCGTCATGGTTGATAGTAAAAAAATGTCTCGATAATCATTTCCGTCTTTTAATATTAATTCTCGCAACATGACAACCTATATCTAAAGGCTCATTCCATATAAAAATACTGTTTTCAGAATTTTATTTTCCAATAGATATTTATTCAACCATATATTTAGCGTATGATTACCAGTGGCAGAAACAATGTAATCAAAAATCATCAAAATTTAAATCACAGTCAATTATTGCATCTTCTATTTTTCCGAAATTGCTTTTAAATTAATTTCCGGCAATGTCTTCTTTGCATAGTTAACTAATGATACTACCTTATAACCATAAGTTGATTCTATCCCAAGAAAAATGCCTAAATACGTTTTCTGGTTTTAATATATCGTTATCAACGAGTGTTATGTTTTTACACCCTGATTTAATTAAATTATGAAATACATAGCCACCAATGAGCCACACCCAATCAATAAAATAGATTTATTAACAACCTCATTTGGCAAAAAGAAGTTCTACTAGATAAATAATCTGCATCTAGTCTGTGAATTGAGAGAGGGGTTATTCTGGTAAAAAGATACGAGTTGAACTTTATCTTTTTGCTAAAAATTTGGGATTTTCAATCATAAATCCGCAAGTATTTACTGTATTATCATCTTGTTTTTATTTCAAAAACCAATATTAATTTGTTACTGCATTTACCCTTTTAATTTATTGAAACACTCAAAAGTCTATAAAAACTCAATAGTCTATTTAAAAACTCATCAAGCTTATAATCAAAAAAATATTAGGAGGTATATATACTCAAGTGGATTAATGTAAAGGTAGATGCCGTTTTTGTGTACCTTTTTCCCCCAAGTATCAAAAATCTTTTTGATTGGTAGAGGCAAAATATTTCACATTATTTTTCTTTTTATACGCTGCAAACGACTCGTTCTTTCTTCGTTTACTTTCCGATGCTATCTCACAAAAATTTTTATATTTGTAGCTTTTCCTCAGTTGGCAGTGATACATGAGCAATCGATATATCCCTGAGCAATGCAAAAATACGAATCAAATTCCTTTATAAAATCCTCTTTATTTTTACCTAAAATTCCATCTTCAATTAACTTTTCGCTTTTTAAAATGCATTGCTTAAAAGCCCTTCAAATTCGGATAAATTATTGTACCTTCTAAATCAAATAAGCATAATTTCCCTTTTTATCTATATGAGGTATAAACGGCAATTCATCAATCAAATAGAAATCAAACAAATTTAATTCCCAGTCATTAGGGATACCTATTACAATAGGTATCCACTTCTTCAATATATCAAGTTTTGCAGCTAATAATCCAAGCATAACTTTGTCCATTAAATATTTCATTTTGCCTAACATCTGATTCAGAAATATGCTTATTATCCAATACAACATTGCTAATATCAGTGTAGTTAACCATTAATTACTCCATTCCAGAAGCACTAGAAGATGGAATATAATCAAAGTGTTTTTGGCTGAATTCTTTGCTTCAAGTATTTCAAAAATCATCTCCAAAAATTTTTATTTAATTTCTTATATTGTTCTAGTTCATCTGCTTCATCTCTGACTTCTACGAGATCTTTTTAAGCTTTTCAATTTTATCCTTAAAATCTGTCATCTGAGCATCACTCATTTTTCAAAAATATCATTACCAAATTTAAACTTTAAAAATATGGCAACGACAAAGATATTCTATACATATGCCTTCCAGATTCATTTGTCCTAACATAACTAAACTTATTAACTATAGTATTTACAACATCAATTAGAGATCTTAAGTCGTCTTCTTTTATAATAATTAAAATTATCAGCAGCAATCAATGTGATTCCCTATACTAGGTGGATTAGTATGACCAGTATTTGAAAAATTTTTCTATTTTTTTCCATTTCTTTAAATATCTAATTACTCTCCCTAAATTGATTTCTTTTTCTCCAACCTCCACACTATCATTTATATAGTCAACTAATCCTTTAGGATCCGCCTCTTCCCATTCTTGTGAGTATTTATCTTTTCCTTTAGCTATATACAATTGACTATTTTTATCATCTTTATCAGCATAAAGATAAGTAACTAAATCAACATGAAATTTAGCTTCTCCATCTTTTTGTAAGTAACTGTAACACACGGTTTCTTAATTTCAGCCCCCGTAGTCTGTATGATTTTTTTAGAATTTCACAAATTTGTTTTTAGTTCAATTGGATCATAATCATTCTTATTTGCAGAAAATCTTAAGGCTACATCAATATCGTATTCACTGTCATCTTCAGGTTCTATACCTGTACACATTGTATAACTACCTTGATTAAGTTCCTCAAATGAAGGTAAATCATCGTTATTCCTCAGTTTGTCAAGCAATATATCTCTCTTCTCACTTAATTCTTTTTACTTCAAAATCCGCTCTGATTTTATCATCGAATTTTTAAATTCAGATTGTACGCTCATTTCTATAGTCCTCCTACATATCCTTAATTGAAGATTTTATATGTTCTCTCTCTTCTATTGACAACCCATACTTATTAAATAACTGCTCATCTATTTCATTTATTGATTTTGACCAATCTATGTCCGATTCATTAGTGAAATTTTCTATTGGTATAAATTTATATGTTTTGCTAGAAGCATCTTGACTCGCCTTAGCTTGTCTATGCAAAAATCTTACAAATTTTGTTGTTAAATACTTACTAACATTCATAGCAGAACTCTTGTCATTTATCTTTCCCGCACAACAACAATATACGCTTCCGTACAAACACTATTGGGTTCTCCTATAAAAGAATTTAGATTATCATCATTTAATTCTGTACCTATGTTATTTGCTCTCGGAACATAAACTTTTCCATTTATCTATCCATTCTTTATGTGATTTAATATGTTCTTTTTCAATAAATCCTTTTACATTTATTTTTCCCAATACAAATTACAGGTTCAAGTAATTCAGCACTACCTTGCTTAAATATATCTGTTTTATTATATTCGATTCTATTCCGAATGGCTTTCTCGAAGATACCATTGAGGAGAAATTTTTATCGTAACAATCATTAAAAATTTTTCTTTATTATTTGTATCGCTATTGAGTCCCTAATAAATAAATCTACACCTTTGATAAAGCAATATTCTTCTAACTCAGAAATTACTTGATTATCTTTATGCGTAACAACTTTCACTTCCAAGTCTGTTTTATTTTTCATCATTTATAAAGTAACAAACTCCTCCTCTATTATTTGTATTTGGAAATACATCTTCTGGTGTTAAAAATCATGTAGTTCTTTTATAGTCTTATCATTAAGCATCTGATTTCTAAATTCATCCAACCCTTACCTCCAGCAAACCATCTTGTTGGAGTAATAAAACATGTATAGTCAGATGCAAGTTTCTTTCCTATCAATACAAAAATTCTGGTATATCGGTTTTTGCACTTGCTTGTGCTCCTCCATCGCTAATTTGATATGGTGGATTGCCAATCACAGCTCCAAACTTCACCCTATTCTCACCTACCTTTATTTCATCTTTTAATTTTAATTCATTAAATGCTATATCTTGCTTGAGCATCATCATTAATTTTATATAATCCACTTCTCCATTTTTATCTTGTAATTCATTTAAATCATATGCATTAAACCCACTTGCTATATTATCTACATTTAGATTCAATATCTCATAAAAATCTTCTTGTAAACTCATATGCTATAGATGATGTAGGTACAGAATAAATTGTATTTTTTTACATCTTCATGAGAATATCCAAGTTCAAGTGTTAATCTCTTGTATATAGATACAGCATATTCTCCTGATTTACTTGCAATATCAAGAAACTTGTCCTGATTATCAACTATTTTTCTTAAACCTTCTTCTGGTAATAAAGCAACCATCTCATCACATACTTTTTGACGGAGTAATAACCTCAGATTCTGACATTCTATTGAATTTTTAATTGAAGTCATCGCCCTGTCAAGAGGAGTAAGCCTTTCATCTGATGCAAGCATCGATATATTCTGTATTTTTGTAATCTAATCCACTTCTTTTAAAAAAGGATCCATCTTTTTCACTGATATTAACAATGGTCTTCTTATCTAAATTTAAATTTATCACAAGTCTCTGGTTTTCATTACTATCCATAACTTTTATAATATCATCCAATGATGCAACTTTATCTTTGACTAAAAATGCAAAGAACAGTAACCTCTGATAGTATGTTTTTATCTTGTTTTCAAGTTTTTATTTCATTATCATTTATTTTTAGTATAGTCTTCTGTTTTATCTTTTACATTATGGCTACCGTCCTTAAATTCATCATCTTCGTGCTCATTTAAATCCAAATCATCACCACTACCCTTATAAGGATCAATTGATAATCCTTGTTTTGAATTAAACTCACCCTGCCTTTCCATTATTTTTCTAATATCTTCATCGTTTAAAAATTGATAAATCTACCGGAATATCCAATACTTCGTCAGATATACTCCTTTGATTGTTGTACTCGCTGATTGCCTCTAATATATTAGTAGCATCTACCTCTTTAATCTTATTATGATTCATCGTAATTACAGGGAGATATTTTGAGCTCTTCAACAATTCTTTTCTTTCAATTTGCTGTTTCCGTTTTCTTCTGTGTTGACATTATAAATCAACGATTTTGTTCCTGCATTCTGAACAACCTGTAAGGATCAAAAATCAACAAGTAATGTTTGAGGCTTTAAATTTTCTTTAATAAATCCTTTTTCACTTGATAATGTCCTTATATATTGATTTTGCAATCTAAAAATCGATTGGTCATATTCTTGTGGAGATGATGTATCTTTAAAATATAACATAGTATCCCACTGCTCAACAGTGATCCAGTAAGCATTCTGTTAACCGTTAATGTTATAGTCTTCTTGTTTAAGTCTTCACACCCCTTCACTTTATTCTTAATATCACTTGGTTTTTATATATCTTTCCTGCATCAACGCCAGATATGTTTATAATTTCATACTCATTGAGATTTTTTTAAAAATATCTTTTCGATCCTTAAAAAGTTCTTCCATCGCATCACAGGAAGCACAATATGGAAGCACCATTACCATGTGTCGTGCACATTTTTCCTTCTTTGATTTTGTCATAATCCAAGAAACTAAGTAAATTTTCATCTTCTTTTGAACCATCTATAACCTGAAGTAAATCTAATATTTCCGCCTTATTTTTTTAAACTTTTTATGTCCATTATTTATGGCATCTTTCTTTTATAGACTCAGGCTCAAATAATTTGGAAAATGCAAATGTAACTCCACTTTTTAAAGGGAGTCCATTTTTCACGTGAAGATTTGTTTTGGATTAAATGCAAATCTAACCATTTGCGGAAATCCATAATATGGATTATCCCATTCGTTTATATTGTCCTTATAAAGATTATTTTTATCCCATTCTTCCTGTTCCTTCACTATATCTGTGAATTGCACAAACGAGATGATATCATCTTTTTTCAAACTCACTCCCCCATTAAGATACGGTACGGTGTGCCAGATAGATGTAGTCTAATCCTTGCATTTATTTGTTTTAGTTCCTCTTCTGCTATATTTACGTCAATATTATCATCATCAAGTTTTATTAATATTGGATTTATCAGATTTCTCATATCCTGCTTTTTCTAAAAATTTTTCCAAAAGATTCAGCTCTTGCTCCGAAATGAGTTTCATCGATTATTAGCAAATCAATTTGTTCTTTTGAAAAAGTTCTGCATGCTTCTCTTTGATTTCATCACCCTGTAAATCTTGCAATGTCAAGAATATTACAACCTTATTATTTTCATCTCTATTTGTCTTAATGATGTTTTCGCTTGAAGCTAAATCATAGGATTCTAAAAACACATACTCTGAAAAAGTTTCCTGCCCCTTCAACAGTTTTCTTCCACTCATCTTTTTACATCAGCTTTCGCCGATACAACTAAAACGATATTAGCTGAGATTTCTAATGCGCAGCAGAGCGAAGTGAAAGATTTTCCAAAACGCATAACAGCATACATCAAAAGATTTTTCGTCCGTTATTTACAGCATTTATAAAACTATCTACTGCAGCTTTCTGATTTGGTCGTAAATCCCATGCATCTCCACGTTCATAGTGATATGTTTGTGGTAGCCTATTATTAGAACTATAGTATTCGTACTTACCAGAATTTGATATATAGTTACTTTCTATGTCTTTTATAGCATTATCTATATCATTAATATCAGCATCTTTAAAGAATTCATTACTGTAAACGACTCCGTTGTTCAGCTCTTCACGACGCTAGTCTTTTTTTCTTGACAGATCGTTCTCTAAGTATTTATGAACTGAATAATCTCTGAAATATGTATCTTCATCAATTATAGCTTTACTATCGTATTGTTTTTAGATTGGGATAAGCATGTCTCCATTCATTTAGTCTTTTTAGATACTGGTCTATATGTATCACCAACCTTTAAATAATTTGGAACTTCTTCTGTTGTGAATGCGTAGATGTGTGGTTCAACTCTCACCTACAATAATTCCGTCCAATACCTCTGTACCTTTTGTTTTTAGTATCGTCCATGATTATTCTCCTCTTAATAAATCCTTAAAGGCGATAATTCTCTTTGCTCTCCAGTCCTTTATAATGCAATATGCCTGTTTAGCCTCTTCATTATTAAATATTGAAATCTGCTCGTCAGGATTAACAGGGTTGCTATATGGAATTGTATATGTTAGACCATCCATTTGCCAAAAGATTCCATGATATAACTCTTGCAATTTTTATTAGTTCATATTCATGCAGACTCTGTTCAACATATCCTCCATGTAATCACAGTATGATGCTAATAGATTTTCCCTGGCAATCAACAAACTATCTCCATGGAATTCAAATCCATACACGCTTTGAAAAAGCCCTTTCCGTCCACTTATGCCACTCTTCTTCAGAATCAACATTCTCTTTTATAACTCTCATTTTTCTGTCTAAAATACCTATTCGTTCGTATAAATCTAGAGTATTTCCTGTGACAGTATCATACCTACTGACTAAGTAAGGAGCCTCTCCGCATGTGATTTCTAATCGCCTGTCATCTATATATTTCTGCCATGACTTACTTTTTACCATCAGGAAACTCTATCTTGTTTTTATTGGGTATCCAGGTTTTTCTTTTTCAATATTGAAAACATCGTCTCTTTCAAACCATGAATTATCTACTAAGTTATTTTTGAGCATTACATATCCAGCTAGGAGTGAAAACCTCTGCTTTTTCTTTTTAGTTCTAGTCCCCTGACTTTCCTTTTGTTTTCATGATTCTAGGTTGAATCACATTTGAATTATCACCGGTAATTAATCTAGCTAAAAATAGGATAATGCGAATAATATTCTTCACCTAAAACTTCATAGTCATCCGTTCCCCTATATAATATTTCTATTGGTAGTTCTATCTATAAGCAAGGTTTCTAAAACGTCTTTACTCCACATTCCTTCGTCAACATCTATTGTAAATGCCATTTATTTATCCACCCCAATATTTTTATCAACACAGACCAATTCCCTACATCAACACCTAGAACATTACATATTCTACCTATGACTGTTAATGAAATAGCTTCCCCTTTTACCATCTTCGATATAGTCGCAGGAGATATCCCTGTTAGATTTATAAGATCCTTCTTTTTCATATTATGATCTATTAAGTTTTTCCATAATCCATTATAGTTGAACTTCATAATTACCACCTTATATTTCATAAAAATATACTTTATATACAGTTATTATATCATATAATTCAATATCTCAACATATGTTGTAAATATAAATAGAATTAACCAGGAATTGTGTTTATACCTTAGTAAACTGATAAAAAATGCATACTATTTTACATGAAAGTCAACACTTAGAATTTAGATGGATACCATTTTATTTGAATGTGGTTGATTTCTAAATTATCGTATGGACAAAAAATTCAAAGGCCCTCCTGAGTGACTTGGGATATATGAGATTACATAGTCGAAAATTATCAATACGTATTTCAAGTTATCTTTATGTCTTAGTTGATAACGAAAGACGCACCGTATAGGGATATACTTGATTCAAGAAGCAAAATGACACTTTTACTATTCTTCTCCAAGATTCCTAGGGAAGAAAGAATAAAGGTATCATTCCAGTAAAAGCCTGTACGATTAGGAAATGTACTTACGAATTCATCGCCTAAATACATTTCTTTTTCTTCTCTTGTTAATATATGCTATGCCGTCCCGAATACGATCATACTCTGGAACGTCCTTCTTAATATACAGATCTTTTACAGTCATCTCCCTGCAAAGCACAAAAGCCTGAGAATCAATTTCATGATTTGGAATACTGTTCGTAAAATTATAGACTGCCGCACTACCAAAATACTCTGATTCAGCATCCGCCCCGATACGAGTTCATTCACTATTATCAATAGGTGTGTATCCATACTCACGCATTACAAACACGATCATCCAGCCCACATTACGCCTGTAAGATTTTTGCCAGGTCCTTCATGATTTAATGGAAATCCTTCGCAATCTGCATACCGTTCCTCAAGCTCATGAACAATTCCCGCTAGTGCAGGCTTGCCATTTTCTGTAGATGCAATCATCTTCTGTACAGAACCCGTGCTGGCTATAAATTCAAAAACTCTTATAACATCTTCATTAGTATCAATGCTAGTGTTTTCGATAAACTTTTGTGTTATTTCCTGCATTTCTAGCCCTCTTTCTGAAATGTTGTTAACATTTTGCTACATTCTTTTTCGTATATCCTTCTATCAAAAAGAAATATGTACATTTTCTGTGCAAAAACAACATGGATTATCATATCAAACACACAGACCTTCACATCAAGTTCCTGATTTGCATATGCTACAAATAAGTCCACCGCCTTAGCAACATTCATTACTTGTTCTTTCATCGTTATCACCTCCATTCAAAAATAAAAAAGGCATTAAAAACGGTACCGCTTACTTACAATACTCATTCTAATACCCTTCCAAATTTTTTTCCTAAGAACGAAAATCAGGGATGTCACTTATTTTATTGTCATTTGCTTGATAAGGTCCCCTTTACTTTTTAATCCTCCGGTCTGTCCACTCCTTATTTTTATATCTTGAATTTACAATCTAAGTGCAACAAATGAATAATGACTCATTACTTCTGGTAAAATGGTGTTTGCTAAGACATCCAAATACCAGGAGGAATAATGAGTCATTACAAACATATTACACCAGAGGAGCGTGAAAAGATACTACTTCTCCATTCACAGAATTGCACAATTACATATATTGCTAACAGCATTGGAAGAGATAAGTCAACAATCTCTCGTGAGTTATCTCGTAATACTGTGGATAGTAAGTATTCTGCCATTTCAGCTCAAGCTGCATACGAAGTTCGCAGAAAAACTGCCGTCCTAAGCATAAACTCTCGAATCCAACGATTTTTAAATATGTTCAAGAAAAGTTTCTTAATCATCAATGGTCACCTGAACAGATTTCAGAGAGACTAAAACTGGAACATGCGAGTTTTAGCATTAGTTATTCGACAATTTATAGAGCTATCTATGCAAGAATGTTTGACACAAAAAGCCGAACGCAAATCGAATGGTAATCGAGGTGCAATACGGAAACTCAGACATAGAGGGAAAAACTCGTCATACTAAAGGAACATACTGAAAAACGTGGCAAAATAGTTGTGCAACAATCTATCAGGAGCGACCTGCCGAGGCAGATAGTCGGTCACGTATTGAGGGATTGGGAAGGTGATACTGTTGCCGGAAGAGAAATGGTCCTTGTCTCGTTACACTTGCAGATCGAAAAAGTCGATTTCTTCTATGTATGAAGGCTGAAAAAGAAAACAGCCACTCTTGTGAGTGAGGTTATGATTAAATGCCTCAAAGAGCAACCATTATTCTCCATTACTCCAGATGCGTGGGAAGGAATTCGCAAAAGCATGCAGAAACCTCGGTAGCATTGAACAATGTGCAATTTTACTTTCCACAGCCACATCAGCCATGGCAACGTGGAACAAACGAAAATACTAACGGCTTAATTCGCGAATACTTTCCAAAAAGGAACTGATCTTTCAAAGTACAGCGATGAATATATACAAAGCAAAGTGGATGAATTAAACAGACGACCTCGAAAATGCTTAGGCTACCTAACTCCTTATGAGGTTTATTATTCAACCTCGTTGCACTTGACTTGACAATTCAAGATATAGAAAACGAGATCGTACTCCTTTAAAAACTCCACCCAGCCATCAATGGTTGTTTCCTGTACAAACCAATCTTTCAGCAACAACCCCGAACTTGCATCAGCATAGTAGTAATTTAGCATCAAAGACTTAATAATAAGATACTGTTCAAGCGTAAATATATTTAAGTCTCGCTCCAGCGTCATCTTTGTTACATATAACCTTCGGAACTAATACAGCCCGTTGCTTTATGAATCTGCTATGCGTATATATGTTACCATTCGTATGCGATATAATACTGTCGCCACAAACCGCACACACCTGGTGCGGATCAATCTCGCCCAAAGAATCCTTTTTCATCTAACAATGCTATATCATAGAACGTACTCATCAGGTATTTCCATTCCAAAACCCAGAATGCAATCGTATTAAAAACAATATCTTCAGCTGATGCATTATCCTTCGGAATTAGATTATTTTTAATGAACTTCTCATATTCCGCATACATTTCTCGGAAAACGGTATTGCTAACCTTTTTGCTGTTTTCGAGTCTATGCTCTACAAAGGATTTTTAATATCCTTATGTCCCTAAAGCTGCGTAAGTTCAAAAAACTGCATATCATTTATCTGATATCCGGATGTTTTTCTTCTATGGTATCCATTGACATGCCTCGTAACAAATTTACTGTTTCTTCATCCATAGGCTCACTATTTTTCAAGTCGCCTATCAGCCTCTCTGTCACGATACTTCTGAGCATACTTTTGTATTCTGCTGTAAGCGGCCTTCTCGCTGTCCTCAGGGCATGTTATTCTTCATAAGATGACTGCGTAGCGAACTCTTTTCCATTTTTAAATCGTATGCATACCTGATTAGCTCCATAACAATTTCATCGGAAAACTCTACGATGGACATTGCGCCATTATCAAGCATCTTTGCCAAATCTGGCATATCATCATTATGGTCCGCACAATACTGAACAACTGCCATTACTATATGCTGTTTGGTTAATAATATCTTCTGATTCAGAAAAATCACTCCTTATTTTTCTGTTTTCTACTATATGGTGACAGATCAAAAACAACTCTTCCATCTGCTCTGTCGACAGATCCTCACGCTGCAGGATAGATATCATCTCTTCCTGTCGTGGCTGTCCGAGCGTTAGCCGATACAATGCCAGCACGTTTATCAGCCTGTCGTACTTCGTCTTGTCCTGACTAAACGGATATATAGGAACGATACGTTCTATCTGGTATTTGTACGGATAGTCTTCTGGAAGACACCAATACGGTATCATCTCTGAAGAATTTGCTCCATACTTCTCCCTTATTTGCCTCAAACTTATCATTCCAGTCGGATCGTCTTCATTAGCAGCCACGTTCTGGCGAATAGCATGACACAAATATCTGTTGATTCTACCCTCACGTTGCTCTAAGTCTATCGGATTATTTGGAATATTCCAATGTACAACCTTTCTACTATATAAATGAAAGTCTAATCCTTCCTGCCCAACCGATAGTCGTTGCAAGGACAAACGGTCTGAATGGTGAGTTAAATGAATTCCTTACATTATTTACTCTCTGTATCGTCTTATCACTGGTCTTCGCGTCGAAATATCCGGCAGCAAAATGTACCCTTAATCTTGGAGCACGTTTCATGGCTTTATCCGTAAAACTTGCTTTATAATACTCCTGTGATACATATGGCAAGTTAGAAGTCTGCAGAAATGAATCATTAATTGCTTCAACAAAATCTTCACCGGTAACACCCAGCGCAAACTTGTATTCATCAATCATAGACTGAAAGTTCCCATCGGCACAGTAAATAAAGACCTGCTCATAATGCTTTTTCTTCACTGGATCCTCTTCGGCCTTCAAACACAGCATCCATAATACTGCGAGATTCCGGTCTATTAAACATACTGACAAAACTTTGATCGCGGCAGGATCTCGCCAACTTAATCCTCAAATCAATATCATCCACATCATCGAGTGCACGATAAAGACAAACCGCTGGTGAGGCAATTGCCATGTTCACCAAAAGTATCGATATCCTCATCAGAAGGCAGACGTTCCGGTAACTCGCACTCTTCCTCAAACCAAACAGCATCCATATATTTAAGAAGAAATAGCAACTGTTTTGCACCGAGGCTTCCCGTCGGTATACCTGTCGCCTTTGCAACTTTATCAATATCTTTCTTTATTAATTGCCCTATTTCCTACGTATTTTAAAAAGTTCCTGTTCATAATATGCCTTATAATCATATTTTTCTGCCAGCCATACGGACGGATAATCTACAAGTTCTCTTTGCTCTCTAATAAGAAACCTTGTCTTGCCACGTTTATTCTTCTTAGGATCTACTTCATCATCAAAAATCAGCTTCTTCTGGCAAAAGCATAATAAGACTGCTGTTCCACGCTCTTATTACCGATACGTCTATTCACCAAACGCTCTGCTTCATACGAAGTCAGCGTAGCAATAACCCCTCGGCACCATTTCCCAGCTGGAAAATACGAGAGTCTTTGAATAGCCTTCACACTGTTCAAAGATGCTTCTACTTCCGGCTTTATAGTACTTATTTGCAGGAGGTATCCACAACAACATTTCGGATATCCCTTTCTGTTCTCTCCCTTAGAAAAGATTTCATCAAATAGCGTGTTTAACCTTGCATTTGTATCAGGCAACGGCTTGTATTCATTAATATCTGATGCTCTCAGAAACGACATCGGCATATTACGAATTGCCTTGTTTCTATAAGAAGCATCTACATGATATTTTTGCCAGCCATTGCTCCATCAATCTTATCTTTTACCTTATAATTCATAAAGACATCAAAACAATTGCCGACTTTACATACTCAATCGGGAAATTACCAATTCCTATCTTATGCATAAATGTTTGCAATTCAATATAGGAAGAAACATTTGCAGCGGACAGATTATCTATTGACATTGCTCGTGCCTTGTCGGTATTAATAATGCCCGAATTTCTACGTTCTGTACGGCACATATGACCATATAATTCATGCTCAGCCTCATTTTTAGAAGCAATTAGTACACTTAAAATTATCTCCACGTATTTCAGTTAGATGATACGAATATGCCTCCCATACTGTATGGAATCTGTCATTTTCCTGCTTTCCATTAACCAAGAAGTCCATTACACGCATGAAGCCCTGCAAATGTGTTTCTTCACCATTAGTAAGCTCCGTTAAAGTCGAATACGGTTTATATGGCGTTGCTGACAAAAGGAGTATACAACTATCCGTATTATCCTTCAGAAACTTCTTCGAAAGCAGCGCACCATCACTATGGTCATTCTCATCTATCTCTATAAGATCTTTGAATCTTTGGAACTCATCCATAATAACTAGATCCGGGTTCAACATACCAAGGCTAATTTCAGCAAAACAATACCGAATCTTATTTATCAGGTCCTTCTGCTCCTGCCATGACATAATATCATTTAAGCGTGCATTGTCAGGTAACTCATCCCAATACTTTCTGATTTTTCTGCATGCAGACTTTATCTCAGCTACAAGAATCTTCATTCATATAGTTATGAAGTTCTTGCTTCATTCTTTTTAGATAACTGCGCTTGTCAGGAAGCTGATCAATTCTCCTCTTCTCATAATCAAGATACCACTGCCACGAATCTGGTTTTTTAATAAAATATGTACGCATGAAGAAAGCTAATTCTTCTGAATAACTACCGCACATTCCACTATAATTAATAATCAGATACGCCAGTGCTCTTTCATGCGCTGTGCCTGCACCACTTTTTATCTGAAATGATATGTTGCTGGTGTCATGGGAATCAGTCTTACATTTGTTCTGCTCTCCGTCTCAGCAAGCATAAGATGCTGCATAGAAAGACGGCCTTCTGAAAAATACTAACCCGGTTTTCTTTGCTATTCCAAGCTTACTACAGTTTTGATTTGCAATACCGGCATTAGAACAAATATAAACAACCACATAATCCGGATCGTTTTATCTCCTTACGCCAGACTCCAGTCTTTTCTACAACGGTTTTGGCAACAATTGTCTTACCAAGGCCTACCTCATCAGCAAGAAGCACCTGATTATGCCCTTGGCGAAAAAGGTTCTACAATTCGTGTCGCTGTGGCTTCTGAAAATCTTTAGCTATCATTTTCGACCTTTCCCTTCTGCCTGCTGCCTTAATGAACAATTCCAGCAATTGCTTAAACTCTTCGCCTATCTTCTCATCATCTATCTTTTCTACAACTTCGCACATGGAATCAAATCGCTCCGGATACTCCGCCGCAGCCTTGAGCATCCGTTCATATATATCTGGTTCTACAGCAAAGCCATATCCTTCCGGGATTGTCGCTTTCTTCTCTGCTCTGACTTAATAGTTCTTCAAAGCTTACGCTATCGTGAAATCCTCATCCAAAAGATATCGCATGTATGTCGTGAACATCGGACGATTGCTGATAATATCATTAAAGATCGCATCTTCCCTTTCTTCAGAAGGCATACCTTCTACTTCTAAACGAATAAGACAATCTGCACCTTGCTTCGTGAGAATAAACATGTTACTCAGGTTATTCAATGATAACCCTTTAAACAGCACTTCCTCTGTAAGTGGCTGTATATTGGTTTTCACATAAAACGGTCTAATTGTTACGCCGTCATAGGACTGATTACAAAAAACCTTTGCCGAAAACTCACCTTCCTCAGCAATAATCTCAGCGGATTTAACGCCATATAAAAACTTCTCTGAAGTCAACATCTTTTTCTTCTTCCACCTTTTCAATTTCTTCATAGCTGGTCATCTGAACAAAAGGACATCCATTTTTCTCATTATTTACAGGAATAAAATCTTCCATAACGCCCCAATAGCTTGCGTGATAAGGCTTATATACCAATTCAAGCAAGAACTCAACGTTATGATCAAATGCATTATTGGAAGCATTCAAAGAACCAAGATATAGTCTTTTTGGGTTCATTATACTTGTCAGTAAAAGTACACCTTTGCATGGACATCTCTACTAGCATATCCGAACGTATCGCCATCCTCTAAAGCATCATTTGAACTCAGCGCAGGATTAATAACCCATACTCCATCGCCCTCTCTACGATTAAAAGCGTCAAATATCCTCTTTGTAACGGATGTATCTCTTGTAATTAAACATCGTTTTTACTGGACCCGATTCGAATTACTATTATAATCATCTAATAAATCGCCAATTACTGTTTCCGTGAAATGGTGATATTACAAATAAAAGCATAACAATCTCGAAACATTTTCCTTGGAGTCTTGTGATGCTCTTTTGGTCGATACTTTCTTTATTCCATTATCATTCTTTCCATATATGCCAAACGGATGGAACTCATAATCATCAAAAGCAATCCAAAAAGGTTGAAGCTTTCTACCTTTCTTATATTCTCAATCAGTTGCTTATACCGATTCTTGTTACTATCAAACTGTGATACAAATGTCAGTAAATCAGCAATAGGCTGATTCTTAGGATTTATCGTACTGCCTACAAAACCATCCATATCTACAGCTATATCCATGCTCTGATCAGAGTAAGATTACGACTTAACGTCACAATCTTTATCATGATTCTTCCATCATTAATATTGTGATACTGAAGAATCCATAATTTAGGGGTGAGAAAGTTATTTGTATAATTCGGCATCCTTACTTCATGGATACTATTCTCCAAAAAGTGCATATAGTCTGCTCTCTGTCTTTGGAATCTTAATACAACCCACATTACAAAAGATGGAAAGCTTTTTCCCTGTTCTCCTTATAGCTTCAAGTACATAAAGTGGATTATTCTTCTGTCCCGTTGTCATCTCTCCATGCATACCAAGACAAAGAGGAATCCCCATCAATGCTTCCATATCAAGCGAATATGTAAGTCCTACTGCCTCGATCCAGCTCATAATATGCATCTGCACTTAATAGTTCACCGTAATCAACACGGTCTTTATTTTGATCAAATCTTCTTCTAGGCATCGTCTCTCACCATTCCTTTCAAGATATCAGAAATGATAGTCTGACCGGTACCATGTCTATAATTCATAGGAGCTGTCTGAATCTCCTGAAATGGATAATCTTTTTCCAATCTTAGCCTTAACAGACTTACATGCCTGCTCACGCTGTCTGATAATCCTCTTCTCCTCATCTGAACAAATATCAGAAGGATTTGCCTTAACTGCACTTTCAAACTTTGTCAGAAAAATCACGAATAGCAGTTTTATAATGCTCATGATTTTTACAATTTTTCAATATCTCATCTCTATGCGGTAGTCCAGGTGTATTCTTTTTCCAGTCTTTATATTTTTCCTCTAACCTATCTTTCACATCAGCAGTCGCATTTTCGCCACCATTTTCAAAAAACATCATATTATACACGATATAAGCTCCGTATATAAAGTTTGCAAACTCTGTGGCAAGTGCAAGATTATGTCGTAACACTTCCGGCATATCATCTGTAGGGATATCGCCAAGTGCCTCCCCTTTCAAAAGAAGTCTTAGTCTTAAGACAGTACTCCATTAGAGTGTTTTCATAACTGGCACGTGTAAAAACTGAGAACGCAAATAATCCGCCTCATCTCTTCTAAGATGTAAAGTCGGATTATCTAAATAGTCCTTTATGCTTTCTTTACATGGCGCATTAAACAAAGCGAAGTTTCCAGCTCCTGCGTCATAGGCATCTCCGCCATCATCTTCGCCCTCATACTTGATTACTATGTTTTTGTGTCTTACTGTTATAACCAGCCACAGCACTACAAGCGTCATCAAATGACATATCTCCGTTACATAAAATCTCTGTTGTGCGCAATGCATTCCAATAGATTCTTGTTGGCTTCATCTTTACGCCACGATCAGAACGCCCGCCTATAATACCTGCTGCCTTTGTTCCGGTTTCTTCATCTACAGCACGTCTAAGCGCCCTTGCAATTTTATCCTGATCTGTATTGATAAGGTTTCGAACCTCAGCCCCTGTTGTAAAACCACTCTTCATAGCTTTCTTAAAAAGCTCCGGAATCAAAATGTAATACTTCGCACGAGTATGTAAAACCGAGGTTCCCGGATACAAGAGATCCGAGATGCTATCTCTTACAATACCAACGCCAAGTTCATCCAAAGAACCTGATTCTCCAAGAACCTTTAGCAATTCTTTAATTGTTTCTCTTTCTTCTCTAGAATAATCCACCCAGCCAAGTTGCATTTATATAACCACCTTTTTATCTCCAAAAGAACCATCATAAAAATAAGCTAGCTATCACAACAAATAGTATTATGGCTCCTGCAGGAACTTTGCTATTCTCTCTGATCGATTCTTTTTCCAAATCTTCCATCAATCGCATCTCATCACCCTTAAATAAGGAATCTTCTCGCGAATCATCAGAATATCTTCCATTCGACACCTAATCATTTCCTTAAAAATCCTATATCTCTTAAAAAACATATCAACCGAAGATAAGTTCCGATGAGGTGTATAAACTCACTTATAAAGAGTGCCGAAATCTAATCTCCAAAATGTCCTACTCGGAAACATCTGATATATTTGGAAAAGAATTCGTGTCTTAATACGCAGTCACTCATGGACTCAAGTGTCATTCTTGAACTCGCTTTCATCTCCTGACTGTTGCGGAGGTACTGCCTATAGTTAAGACTTCGCAAGGCTATTCTTCACTGGGTAGTTCTCTCTTTCTCAGCTCCTGATCCTGCTGAGGGCTACCTACAGTTAGCCATCTCGTGAGCTCTCAACCATAATTTAATAAAAACAAACCCGAATCACACACATCGATGTTCATGTGTTGCTCGGGTTTAATAGCTGTCCTGAAATCACAAAGCAAGCCATTCCCAGAAACCTCGCAGTAGCTCAGGGACTCGAACTACGTGCTATCGCATTTATTCTCGTCTCCTAACTCTTGCTGAGGGGCTACCTACAGCTCACTCAGTGCTACGCAGAGCGTAGCTTCAGTTCGCTTGGTAGGCGTAGCCTCACAACCAATGCGAGCGAGGTTACTCCAACTCGATATGTCCATTGATATTATTTTGTATAAATGGCATAAAATTAAGATTTTCTTATCGGATTTGTCCTTGTTATCTGTTTTTATTTCTGTTTATCCGATTTTTGCAAACATATTGCAAGCATGAAACTATACCTTAACTTTCTAGTGACACGTCTATTAAAAATTCTATTATATTTATAATCCTATCATCTTGTTATAATGCTCTATATAACCTTCAGTTTCAAATACTTTTTTTAAAATGCCTCTCGAAAACTATCATAGTTAAACTCTTTAATATCAAAGATGTTTTGACCTTTTGAATGAGATTCTCTATTCATGTACCTATTAAAAGCCATATATCTAATCTCTTGTAGTTCTGGTCTTTGGAATACTTGAGCAAAGTCCTGTTTTTCCACAAAGTTAAAAAATATTCCATTACATTTCTCATACAATTCGCTATCAGTGCAGGAGCCTGTTTTTCATCTTTTTATAATATGCCAATATGCCTGATAATCGTTTTTGAATATCCTCATATTTCATATCTTCAAAATAGCTGCTATCTGTATTTTTACATATTCTAAAAAGTTTCTGGGTTTCCCTCCGCTCTGTATGATTGGTATTAGTTAACTCATAAAAAGAAATATAGACTATGAGTCAGTATAAATAGTTGATCGTACTTTTTAGTCCTTAGAAACTCATTATGTATTAATCTTCCAATATTGAAAACATAAATGTGTGACAAACTGGATATCGGATCATCAATCACTACAATCTTCTTGTTTGAACCTCTTTCAGCTGTTGATTCCCCTTGCATAATTCAATGAAATATAGAAAACTTATTACCATTTTTCGCCTTCGCTCAATGTTTTAAAGACATCTTCATCCGAATCCTCACGTTTTTAGCCTATATAATGCCTCCTTCTCGGAATATTTTTTTCTATAGTAAAATCCGTAATTCCAATATCTATCAGTCCATTCTTTATATTCTCTACTGCTTCATCAATATTTACTGTTTCCTTTCGATTTTCATCTATCAGTGCTGTATTATTATTAATCTCAGATATTTTTGTTTCTAAATCCTTTTGGGCATTTTTTTACTAATTGCTCATAAGCCTTTTTCATTTTTACATATAACTCAATTACAGAATTATATTTTTACGCATAAGCTGCCAAAATCTATCCTTAATTTTACTCTTAGAGCCTTTTATATCAGCAATCCTTTGATTATACAAAGCAATTTCGCTGTTAGAAATTTCAATGATACTGTTTATGGATGCTATTATTTCACTAATTGGCTGCAGTGAGACCTGAATGCTAGGGTCTTTGCCTTCTCTCTCAAAGTATTTAGATTCTGCTCCGATACAGAAATAAGGTTCGCACTAAGATTTTCTATTTCCGCTTTCTTTTTCCGAGAAAAAGAATCTTCTTTAGTGGCATTCAAAAATCAATCACTTTCTTTATTTCCTTATCGTATCTATAAATCATCTGCTCGATCTGAGATTTGTCTTGATTATAACTCTCATCAAAATAAGCATTGATTTGGTCAAGAAAGTTCTGGGTAATGGTTTTTTGCTGGCAGAAAGGGCATACGCCTTTTTCACCATCTATATGAACATATTTAATTCCTGTATTAACCCAGTCCGAATTTCCTAGCATTTCAATCAACGAGGCTACCGAACTATTCTTATTACCAACTATAACCTTAGACAGCAATTCTGATTGTTCAATATCTTCAACATTAATCAAGACTTTTTGATAAAAGCTGCCTACTCTGAGCTTCACCCTGAAGTTGCTGAGCCTCTTTCTTTAAATCATCTACAGAATAATCAAGCTCGCCTTCCGGTTTTTTTCTAAAGAAATAATATGTTTAAAAAGGGTATCTTTATTTCCTTTTAATCCATCTAAGCAGAACTCTAAAACCCTATCTCCTCCGGTGTATTCCGTCTTGATTTTCCATATTTGTTTCTTGTATTCTTCAATCTCACCTAAGTGCTTTTGCTCATCTTCTGTCTTTTTTTCTTCAATTTTCCGCTTTTGCTCAGTCAACTTTTTACTTCAGCATTTGCATTATCAATTGCTTTTTGAGCTTCAGCATTTCCCTTCGATAAGGTGAATATACCATGTATTCCCTCTGGTTCGTAAAAGGTATCCTGAACAATTTTCTTGATTGTAAACTAGTACAGTGTCGTTTTCTTCAAGTCCATCTATACTGCATTGTGAAAAATCTTGCTCCTGTTTCGATCATATAGGAATTCCGAAAAAGTACTCTTTCCTGTTCCATTTAATCCGTACAGCAAGTTTACTTTTTTTATCAGTATCAAGCACAGCCTCTTTTTATAACTTGCTACTCCATTTAAAACTATTTTAGATATCATTTCAATCCTCTCAATTTTTTTCGCTTCATTATTATGTTATAATTTATACCTTCTATAATATTATGTTTATATTCTAGATATTAAACTAACACCACCTTAATGATTTTAGTACACCCACAATCAATCTATCGTTAATAATTTTATATCCAATTATTCCAAAACACTTATTGACAAAATATTCAGGTGCTTTTCTACTAAAATTGAATTCATTATACCATCAAAAGTTTTTGTGATTGTTAAATAGTGTTTGTTAATACCTCAGTATTTATATCTTGTCATTCCTTTTCTATTCTAATTCTTAAATATTTTTCTTAAATCCTATAATAATGTTGAGTGTATCTACGAAACTTATTTAATACCTCTATTTCCATCTACAATCTATCGAATTTAAAGTTGCAGGCCTACATATAATTTGTATATCAAATTTCAAACTTGATTCTACCTTGGTTGACGCATTATGTATTCTAAAACTAAATTGCCAACCACCATCAAGATATAATTCCAATGTGTTTTATTACACGGCTTATAATCTAAACTTACAATTCATGTTGGAAGTGTTGATATTAACTCTTTATTTTCTTTTTAATTTATATAATATATTTTTCCACTGTCTCTTTGTATAATACAGTCTCTAATTTTCATTTATTCGACACAAATACAATTACTATTCTTTGTTTTTAAATAATTCTCCAACTATCAGGAACTCAAGCTTCATGCTTTAACTCGCTTTCATCTCCTGACCCTTGCTGAGGGCTCCAACATCTAAGGCATCGTGCATTCACTCGACCATAACACAATAAAATAAAACCCTGAGACCACACACCTTTATGTTCATGTGTTGCTCGGGTTTAATAGCTGTCCTGAAATCACAAAAGCAAATCATTTCCCGAAACATAATACTCCCACTCGCAGTAGCTCAGGGACTCGAACTTCGCGCTTCAATGCGTAGTCACTCAGGGACTCAAGCTTCGTGCTTTAACTCGTTCTCGTCTCCTGACCCTTGCCGAGGGGGCTACCTACAGCTCCCCCGTCGCCACGCGTGGCGGAGCTCGGCCTCGCTGAGTAGGCGCAGCCTCGCGACCGACGTGAGCGAGGCTACTCCCACTCAATTGTTCCAGTTGGTTTTGGGGTGAAGTCATAGAGCACGCGATTTACGCCTTTGACTTCGCTTGTGATTCTTTCTACGATATGCTGCATCAGTTCGAATGGGATATTCTCTACTGTTGCTGTCATTGCATCTACTGTGTTTACGGCTCTGATGATTACGGGCCACTCAAAGCTTCTTGATCCTTCTTTGATGCCTGTGGATTTGAAGTCTGGCACGACTGTGAAATACTGCCACACTTTGCCTTCGAGTCCGTTCTTTGCGAAATTCTTCTCTGAGGATGGCATCGGATTCTCTTACGGCTTCGAGTCTATCTCTGTGATTGCGCCTGTGCAGCGTACGCCCTAGTCCTGGCCCTGGGAATGGCTGTCTATCTACCATGGCTGATGGGAGGCCTAGTGCTCTTCCGACTACTCTTACTTCGTCTTTGAAGAGGAGTTTGATTGGCTCTACGAGTTCAAACTGAAGGTCTTCTGGGAGTCCCGCCTACGTTGTGGTGGGCTTTGACATTCCGCTTTCGAGGATGTCTGGATAGATTGTACCCCTGTGCTAGGGAAGTCGATTTCGAGAGTTTGCGTGCTTCTTCTTCGAATACGCGGATGAACTCGCCTCCGATGATTTTTCTCTTTTTCTTCTGGCTCTTCGACGCCTGCGAGTTTATCTAGGAATCTATCGGTTGCGTCTACGTATACGAGGTTTGCATCCATTTCATCGCGGAACACCTGCACTACCTGCTCTGGCTCTCCTTTTCTGAGGAGTCCGTGATTTACGTGTACGCACACTAGCTGCTTTCCTACTGGCTTTGATGAGGAGTGCTGCTACTACTGATGAGTCTACTCCGCCTGAGAGTGCGAGGAGTACTTTTCTGTCTCCGATCTGCTCACGCATTGCTTTTTAGCTGCTCTTCTATGAAGGCTTCTGCTAGTGCCGTGCTTGTGATTCTCTCCATGTTTTCTGGTCTCTTATTGCTATCCATTTATTCCTCCTAATAAGCTTTTATTTTTTTGCTTTTTGTTTCCTGTTTTGTGTCTTAGTGTTTCAATATATAATATCTTGTAAATATTATAACATTTATTTAATTATTTTCGCTATATTTTTGATAATCATAAGCACCGGCTTTGTGACGCTTATTTCTTTATCTCTGCGTTTGATGAGCCACTGCTAAAAGCTAACACAAATAAAAGAGGAGCACGCAATGCGTTACTCCTCTTTTGATATATATGTGATTTGTCATCCTGTATGCTTTAGCCGAAGAATAGCTCCATGTCTTCTTCTACTGATCCGATTCCTGCGATTCCGAAGTTGTCTACGAGAACCTTTTGTCACGCTTTGGTGATAGGAATGCTGGTAGTGTTGGTCCAACGTGGATATTCTTTACGCCTAGGTATAGGAGCGCTAGGAGTACGATTACTGCCTTCTGCTCATACCATGCGATGTTGTATATGATTGGAAGATCGTTGATGTCATCTAGTCCGAATACTTCCTTTAGCTTTAGTGCGATTAGTGCTAGTGAGTATGAGTCGTTGCACTGTCCTGCGTCAAGTACTCTTGGAATTCCACCGATGTCTCCTAGGTTTAGCTTGTTGTACTTATACTTTGCACAGCCTGCTGTTAGGATTACTGTGTCTGGTGCTAGTGCCTTTGCGAATTCTGTGTAGTAGTCTCTTGACTTCATTCTTCCGTCGCATCCGCCCATTACTACGAACTTTCTTGATTGCGCCGCTCTTTACTGCGTCAACTACCTTGTCTGCTAGTGCAAATACCTGCTCGTGTGCGAATCCGCCGACAATGCTTCCTGTCTCGATTTCTGTTGGAGGTGGGCACTGCTTTGCCTGCTCGATGATTGCGCTAAAGTCCTTTGTTTCGCCGTACTTACCATCGATGTGCTTGCATCCTGGGAAGCCTGCTGCTCCTGTTGTCCATAGTCTATCCTTGTAGCTGTCCTTAGGTGGCACGATGCAGCTTTGTTGTCATTAGGATAGGTCCGTTGAAAGCTCTCGAACTCTTCCTTCTGCTTCCACCAAGCGTTACCGTAGTTACCTGCTAGGGTTGTCGTACTTCTTGAATGCTGGGTAGTAGTTTGCTGGTAGCATCTCTGAGTGTGTGTAAACGTCTCACGCCTGTTCCCTTTGTCTGCTCTAGTAGCATCTCTAGGTCGCGAAGGTCGTGTCCTGAAATCAAGATAGCTGGGTTCTTTCTAACGCCAATCTGTACTTCTGTGATTTCTGGGTTTCCGTATGCTCCTGTGTTTGCTCTGTCTAGTAGCGCCATGCCTGAAACACCGTACTTACCTGTCTCTAGTGTTAGAGCAACTAGATCGTCTGCTGAAAGTGTGTCGTCTAGTGTCTTTGCTAGTGCTTCCTGCATGAATGCATCTACCTCTGGGATCTGAATCGAGTAGTGCGTTTGCGTGCTTTGCTGTATGCTGCAAGTCCCTTTAGTCCGTATGTGATAAGCTCTCTTAGTGAACGAACGTCCTCGTTTTCTGTTGCAAGTACACCAACCTCTGCTGCTGTTGCCATGATTGCGTACTGAGCTCTATCCTCTGTGTACCACTTTGCTGCGTGTGGAAGTACTGAAGCGTCGTCTAGCTGTGCAAGTAGCTCCTGCTTTGTCTTTAGAGTCAAAAGCGATTCTATCCTCGATGTACTTATCATCAAAGTTAGCGTTTGTGATTGTTACAAATAGGTTGAATGTAACCAGCTGATCTACTTCTGCTGCAATCTTCTTTGCCTTCCTTACGAAGTGCTGTTGTTACTGCTGAAAAGTCCCTGTTGCATATACTAGTACGTCCTGAAGTCCTGAAACCTCTGCAGTCTTTCCACAGACACCCTGAACTGTACAGCCCTTACCGCCGGCTGTCTCCTGACACTGATAACAAAACATCTTATTTTCCATTTTTATCTCCTCTTTTCTATATCTCAAAAAGATTTATAAACGATTTCCTTATGTGCCCATTATATGTGCCTCTACATCAAAAACTCGGTAACATATGTTACGTTTTTGACTTATATTTTCTATCAAAATTTTTCGTGTCTTTTCAATTTGAAAATGAATTTCATATTGACGGTCTTACCGCATGGGTATAAAATGAAAATGGTTTTCAATTTAAGGAGATTTGCATATGAAAGCGAAAGGACAATACAATACGAATCAGCGCAAGGAGCTTCAGAGCTATCTTGAGACAATCGCTGGCGAGCACACCACGGTTGCCGAAATCTGCGGACACTTTAGCGCTCTCGGCAAAAAGCATTGGAACCTCTACTGTCTACCGTCAGCTTGAGAGAATGGTTGACGAGGGTCTTGTCGAAAAGTACATAGTTGACGCATCTAGCCCAGCCTGCTTTGTCTATGTAGGCGAGCACATGCATGCTCATAACAGACGCCACTATCACTGCAAGTGTGAGAAGTGTGGCGAGCTTTTCCACATTACCTGTGACGCACTTGATTCCTTGGAGGAGCACCTTCTTGCGGATCATAACTTTGCTTTTGATAACATGCGTACCGTTTTCTACGGTATCTGTGGGAATTGCCGTAACTAATCAGTGCTAAAACTTAATTGATCGAGCCTTGATTGCACGCTTTGATGTGCAATTTATTACGTTTTACTGTTATTTTTGATGGAGGAAATAATGAAAAATTATCACTTTAATGCTTGTCGCAGTACTCGCTGTTTGCGCGCTTAGTGGCTGTGGCACTTCCAAATCCGGCGAAGATACAAAAGATAAGAAGATCAAGATTGTTACTACAATCTTCCCAGAGTACGACTGGGTTATGCAGATTCTAGGAGACAAGGCTGACAAGGCTGATGTGACTATGCTTTTAGACAAGGGCGTTGACCTTCACAGCTACCAGCCATCTACTGCTGATATCGCAAAGATTTCCGAGGCTGATGTTTTCATCTATGTTGTCGGCGAGTCCGACGAGTGGGTTGAAGATGTTCTTAAGGAAGCTAAGAATAAGAATCTTAAGGTTATCAATCTCATGGACGTAATGGGCGATAAGGCTAAGGAAGAAGAAGTTAAGGAGGCATGCAGCCAGAGGAAGAAGAGCATGCTGAGGAAGCTAAGGACGGCAAGGAAGAGGAAGAAGTCGAGTACGATGAGCACGTTTGGCTATCCCTCAAGAATGCAAAGATTTTTCACTAAGAAAATCGCTGATGTTCTATCCGAGGTTGATAAGGCCGACGCTAAGACCTACCAGGCTAACTACGAAAGCTATGCTAAGAAGCTAGACGATCTAGACAAGAAGTACGCTGATGCTGTTGCTTCTGCAAAGAACAAGACTTTGGTATTCGGTGACCGCTTCCCATTCAGATATCTCGTAAACGACTACGGTCTAGATTACTACGCTGCCTTCTGTTGGCTGCTCAGCTGAGTCAGAGGCAAGCTTTGAGACTGTCACCTTCCTAGCTAAGAAGATTGACGAACTCGGACTAGGCAATGTACTTACTATAGAAGGTAAGAATCACAAGATTGCTAAAACAGTTGTAGACAACACTAAGAATAAAAGATCAAAAGTACTAACTATGGACTCAATGCAGTCCACTACATCAAAAGGATGTCAAAAGACGGCGCTACCTACCTAGGTATCATGGAAAAGAATCTCGAGGTTCTAAAAAGAGGCGCTCAAATAGGCATCTATAGGAGGAAAAAAATGGCTCAAATCATCTGTCAAAATCTATCGGTTGGATATGATTCCAAGGTAATATTAGAAAATCTAAACTTCGAGGTAAACAAAGGCGACTACCTTTGCATCGTCGGAGAAAACGGCTCGGGAAAGACCACGCTCATCAAGAGCATCCTAGGGCTTATTCCGACTATCTCCGGAAAGCTCAAAGACGGGTGATGGGGCTGAAATCTAACGAAATCGGCTACCTGCCGCAGCAAACTGTCGTTCAGCGCGACTTTCCTGCTTCTGTTAGGGAGATTGTTCTCTCTGGCTGTCAGGGGCGCATGGGACTTCGTCCATTCTACTCTAAGTCAGATAAGCTTTTAGCTGAAGAAAACATGAGGAAGATGGAGATAACTGATCTATCAAAGCGCTGCTACCGCGAGCTTTCGGGCGGACAGCAGCAGCGCGTTTTGCTCGCTAGAGCTCTTTGCGCTACGCAAAAGCTTCTGCTCTAGATGAGCCTGTTTCTGGGCCTCGATCCCTAGGGTTACTGCGGGCATGTATCAAACCATTAAGTCTTTGAACGAGGAAGGAATCAGCATTATTATGATTTCTCACGATGTGAACGCTGCGGTGAAGTACGCAAGCCATATTCTCCACATCGGACACACTATATTTTACGGAACTACCGAGGAATATGTTAACAGTCCTATTGGACAAATATTCCTAGAAAGAGAGGGGCAATCTAATGACTAGCCTTTTTAACGACTTCATGCATTATTTAGAATATCCCTTTGTCAGATATGCGATTATTGTCGGAATCCTGATTGCCCTCTGTTCTTCCCTGCTAGGTGTAACCCTGGTGCTTAAGCGCTTTTCCTACATAGGAGATGGCTTTCACTGTTGCCTTTGGCGCTATGGCTATCGCTGGAGTGCTCAAGGTGACAAATCAGACTTTGATAATACTTCCAATCACTGTGATATCTGCAATTTTGATTCTCAGGGCTGGACAAAATACAAAGATCAAAGGTGATGCTACCATCGCGATGATTTCCGTCGGCTCCCTAGCCTTTGGTTATCTGCTTTTAAACATTTTTTCGACTTCGTCGAATCTCTCGAGCGACGTTTGCGTTACCCTCTTTTGGTTCGACTTCAATTTTGACACTTAAAAGCAGCGATGTTCTGCTATGCGTGGTGCTTTCAATCATAGTCGTAGCGATTTTCATCTTTTTATATAACAAGATCTTTGCAGTTACCTTTGATGAGAACTTTGCGATGTCTGCTGGCACAAATGTCAAGCTTTACAATTTCTTGATTGCTGTTATGATTGCTGTTATAATTGTTCTAGCTATGAACCTAGTTGGTTCTCTGCTAATTTCGGCGCTCGTAATTTTCCCTGCGCTCTCGAGCATGAGGGTATATAACAGTTTCAAGTCTGTTACCATCTGCTCTGCCATCCTATCAGTCGTGTGTGCAGTCCTCGGCATGGCAATTTCCATTCTCGGAAATACTCCAGTGGGCTCAACCATAGTCGCAGTTGATGCGTTCTTCTTTGGCGTATTCACTTTGATAGGTAGGATTTTCGGCAAGGAGAGCTTAGCTCGGTAGATTACAGCCAAGGCTAGCTAGGCTAGCGAAATATAGAGAAAAGAGGCAAAGATATGAAGAAGATTTTTAGCATGCATCATCTGCCTCACCCTCGCATTTGGCGTAACTGCGTGTGGAAAGGCAAGCGATAAGGATTCTAATGGAGATACCAAGATTATCTCCGATGCTAAGAACAAGCAGGAGAATTCTAAGAGTGATACTAAGAAAGAAGTAAGCAAGAAAGAAGTAAATAAAAAGAGGTCGCCGGCGATGCTGGAAAAAGGCAAATCTAGCAAGACCAAGTCTAAGACTCAACAGCAATAAGATAGATGTTGACCTAAATAATTTGAACGCTAATGTCGTCTACTCTCAGGTTTTTCTGATGATGACAGAGCCTGATAAGTTCATCGGTAAGCGCATCAGAATGTCTGGTCAGTTCAATGTCTATGCTGCTGAGGAGGGAAACCCAAGCGGCGTTACTGAGTACTATGCGATTATAATTGCAGATGCTCAGGCATGTTGCCAGCAAGGTATAGAGTTCGTATGGCCTGGTCAGTACTTATCCGAAGGATTCCCTGAGGTGAAAATCGAATGCCTCTGTGACAGGCATATTTGAGGTTTACGAAGAGAACGGCAAGAAGTACTGTCGTCTAATTGCTGATTCTGTTGAGCCGCTCTAAGGGGCAATTTGAGGCTCACATATAAATTAATACATTTTTGATAAAAAAACACCTATGAGGCGCATCGCTGTGATGCTAGTTCATAGGTGTTTTGTATTGCTATTTTTCTCGAGCAAGTCTGTCATGTTGCGAAGGCTTATCGCAAGCGTTGACGAGTTGTGAAGCAGGGCTGTTGTTGTCGGTGTGAACATACCGAACATTCCCATTCTGATTAGGAAGGAATTGAAGCCCAAAAATCTGACGATAGCTTAGCTTGATTCTCTTCATAAGCTTCATGCTTATCTCTCTGAGTATTACTAGCTCGTCGAGCTCGTCGCTTCCAATCATGATGTCAGCAACCTCTCTTGCGATTGCTGCACCGCTGTTGATTGCGATACCTGCATCCGCCTCTGAAAGGGCTGGCGAGTCGTTAACTCCGTCTCCTACCATGATTACCTTTGTGACCTTTTGCTTCGCTCTTCTTTGATGAACTTAGCCTTGTCTTCCGAAGTACTTCTGAATAGTAGCTGTCCACTCCGACCTTTGCCGCGATAACTCTTGCTGTTCTCTCGTTGTCACCAGTCATCATAACTGCATTCTTGATTCCGAGAGCCTTGTTGCTTGATTGCCTTTGCTACGCCAGGCTTGATATGGGATCGTCTATCAAAATTACCGCTACGAGCTTCTTATCTATAGCTAGGTATAGATGTGAGTACTCGTTTGGTAGGTCTTCAAAGGCATGTTTCTTATCTTCATCTATTGTACAGCCCTCATCATCAAAAATGAAGTGATGGCTTCCGATGCAGACCTTCTGTCCATCAAGCGCTGTAGCAATTCCGTGAGCAACTGATGTACTCTACCTTGCTGTGCTTTCTCCTCGTGGTCAAGGTTTTCTACCATAGCTTCCTTAACGACAGCGTTTGCTATCGAGTGAGGATAATGCTCCTCTAGGCAAGCTGCGATTCTGAGGCACTCATCCTCATTGATATCGCTGAAAGGCACAACCTAGTGAACTTTTTGGAACTGCTTCTGTAAGCGTTCCTGTCTTATCAAATACTATAGTGTCTGCCTCAGCTACTGCCTCTAGGAACTTTCCGCCCTTGACAGTCATGCGGTACTCGCCCGCCTCTCTCATCGCTGAAAGAACTGCGATAGGAATTGAAAGCTTAAGCGCACAGCAGAAGTCTACCATCAAAATCGATGTCGCTCTTGTTATATCTCTTGTAATGAGATACTGAAGTGCTGTCGCACCGAATGTGTATGGAACGAGTCTATCTGCAAGCTTTGATGCCTTATCTTCTGTCGAAGACTTTAGCTTCTCAGAATCCTCAATCATGGTTATGATTCTGTCGTACTTGCTGCTTTCGAGTGAGCCCTCTGCCTCGATGACAATCTCGCCCTCTTCGACTACAGTTCCTGCATATACAAGGCTTCCCTCGTACTTACGCACTGGCATTGACTCTCCAGTCATAGAAGCCTGGCTTACGTGAGCCTCACCGCTGATGACCTTACCGTCTACTGCTATGACATTTCCGGTTCTTACAATTACTATGTCACCGGCATTAATTGTATTTGCATCTACGAGAATCTCTGTTCCATCCTCAGCCCTTGTCCATACCTTCTCAACATTGAGAGCCATGGCCTTAGCTAGGTCGCTGATTGACTTGCGATGCGTCCAATCTTCCATTATCTCACCGACTCCAAGCATGAACATTATGCTTCCTGCGGTCGAGAAATCTCCTCTGAGCATTGAGACTGTGATGCTTGTTGCATCAAGCACAGATACCTCAAGTTTTCCATGCACCAGTGACTTTACGCCCTTGATAATAAACGGAATTGCTTTGATAACTGTTATTCCAGCTGCTAATGGCATCGGTATAAATAGCTTAGTAAAAACACGTCTGCCTACGTGTAGGCAGAGCTTGTTTTTCGAATTCGTATTGTAGCTGTCTGTCAGCTATTGTCGTGAGAAGTTCCTGGTTGGATTCATAATCAAAATTAGATAAAGCATCTATGATGTCATCTCTAACATCTCCTGAAAACTCTATAATCGCAACCTTGGTTCTCTCATGTACCTTTAACGCTCTTTACACCGGAAAGCCTGCTGAGGTAGTTATCTAGGATATCCGCTTCTTCAAAGGTCATACGGTACTGCACTAGCTGTACACGCATCCTGCCCTTGCTCTCGTGTAATATTCTACACCTCATCCAAATGCCTCCTATATGAAAACTGAAGCACTATTATGCTTCAGCCCCTCTGCCTTCTCTTCTGCAGCTCTGAGAACTTCCTTAGCGTCCTCGATCATCTTAGCTTCTGCTTCCTGGCAACGCTTCTCGTTGATTTCGTCAGCATCTGCACTGATGTCCCTGGCAGTTCTCTCTGATGTTTGTTACAGTCTTCATAACTTCGTCTACTCCGCGCTTTACAGCTGCTGTAGCGTGTGTGTATACCTTCTTAGCGTCTGCAGAAGCAAGTACCTTAAGTCCTGCTGTACCTACCAAAACTCCGCAGCCCAATGTTTTTAGTGTCTTCAATACGTTCATTTTTTTCTAATCTCCTTTTCTTAAAAACTTATAAATTAGGAATATAAATTTTATAAAAATACATCCCACTCAAAACTATCATTTAAAGCCATTTTAATAGTCAATGACTATGTTAGTCAAGTATAAAAATTTGTTATACTTATGCAACATTGATTAGTCCCATAAATCTTCGAGCTTTCAATAGAAGAACCTGCGATTTATTTGCACAAAAAGCAGGTCCTTTATATATGAGTGATTTAGATTACTCTGCTACAGTAGGCGCTGTGTACTGTCTGCCTAGAAGCTCCTGGTTAAGAGCATATAGTCCCTTAGGGTCTCTTCCGAAAAGCTCAAACTTCTTTATTAGATCATCTGCATTCTTTTCTTCCTCTAGCTGCTCCTTAACGAACCAGTCAAAGAACTGCATTGTTCTGTAGTCATCAACATCGTGTGATGCCTTGTAAATCTTGTTAATAAGATCTGTGATAAATCTCTCGTGCTGAAGAGCTAGGCGAAGTGGTGCATCCATGCCATCGTATTCCTGAGTTGGATTTTCGATTGAATCAAAGATCATTCTCTCGCCATTGTCTAGAATATAAGTTCTGATTAGCATAGCGTGGTCACGCTCTTCCTTTGCCTGAACCTCATACCAATTAGCAAATCCATCAAGGCCCTGCTCATGGTAGTAGTTAGCAAAATCTAAATAAAGATATGCTGAGTAAAATTCTGCGTTAACCTGCTTGTTTAGTAAATCTGTTACCTTCTTATCTAACATTTCATCTTCCTCCAAAATTTCAAAACGCTTACAGAGTATTTATATCCGATTTAATTGTATACTAACATATTATATCGAAAAATTTTTATGTTTTTATTTTAGAGCATCAGCCCTGCAAAGCTTTTTGTTGTTTTACAGGGCTAATATGTCTTTCTATATTTTCTCTTGCTATATCTTTCTTCTTACTATCCTGTAGTATTCTCTTGCCGTGAATGCGAAGATTACTGCGTAGAGAATTGCAAATGCTAGCACGCATATAACTGTGCATTCAATTAGAAGTCCGATGTTGAATATGCCAAATATTTCTAGGATAAGTCTTATCATGTTGAAGGCTCCTGCCACATGCAAAACTGCAACTATGAGCGGTGCAAAGAAGACAAAGGTTATTTGCTTTCTTATTGTCTGTCTTACATCTTTTCCGACATTCCCACCTTCTGCATCATGTCGAACTTGTCCTTATCGTAGTATCCTTCTGAAATCTGCTTGTAGTAGATTATCAAAGCAGCTGCAAAGGCAAAGACAACTCCTAGAAATGCTCCAAGGAATAGGAAGCTATTAGTTAGACCTCCGAGTATTTTATCTGCTTCATATCTTGTTACATTATACGCATTAGTTATTCCTAGGCTTTCTTTCCTATCATTCCAATACTCTGTAACACATTTAGATAGCGCAGCGTACTTTTTGTTCTCCCACCTCATCTCTGTTCTCGATATTTGCTGTCATGATGAGCGTATTTCCCATGGAGCTGGAATATTTATTTGCTTCACCAGCAATTGTATCTGCAATTTCATCATCATGCACAATTAGCACATACTGGCCATACACAGCTGAGACAGTTGATGCTGGAACCTTTAGATTCATCTGCTTTTACATCAAGGTTAATTCCAGAGATGTCAAGCTTTCCATTTAGCTTTGTTCCTATCGATACAGCTTCATTCTTTGATACACTTATTTTTCTTACCGCTGAAATTTCTCGTATTGATCTGCCGTCATTACGGTTAGAAATTGCTTATTAGCTGCTTGGATAAAGTTAATTTTTGATTACTTCATCAAATTCCACCTTATAGCTTTGGAGTACATATGCATTTGTGTCTACTAGCTTGATATCCTGCTTCTAACCTTCTCATCGAATAATTTCAGCTCCTCATCTATACGTGCATTAGAAGCCTTACCGTCCTCCTTAAGCTGCTCACCGTCTAGTGACACACTGACGATGACATCTGAAGGTGTTATCTTTTTGATAACATCATTAATTCCAACTCTAAGCGATACAGTAACAGATACCATAACTATAACCATGGTTGAAAGAATGCAGATGTTTGCCATACCCTACTGCGTTTTTGCTTCATTCTGAATAAAAATACCTGAAACACTTGTGAAGTTGGCCTTCTTGTAATAAAATCTTTTGTTCTTCTTAAGTGCCTTTTAGAACAGCCACGCTAACTGTCGTAAAAGAGTAGATATGTTCCGATGATTACTAGAATTACCGCTCCAAAGAACAGTATTATTGCTGCTAGAGGATCTTTTATGCTGATGGAAATCACATATCCTGCAACTAGGCATGCTGCTCCAATTAGGCTTAGAATAATCTTCGCCTTTGGCTCACGCTCAGGTGCCGATGCTCCTTTTAGCATTTCTATAGGCTTTGATATTCTTATAGATAATATGTTCTTTATCAAAACAAGTGCGAAAACTATAGCAAAGAATACTGCTGTATGCGTAACTGCATGCATATTTACTTCAAAAGCAATTATATGTCCAGCACCTATCATCTTCGTTATTACCATTAGAGCTAGCTTACTGAACAAGATGCCAACGCCTAGACCCATTATGATAGATATACTAGAGCTTATCATGCTCTCTGCTACAAGAACTCTACCTAGATGGCGCTTTTCCATGCCCAGAATATTATATAGTCCAAACTCCTTACTTCTCTGCTTCATCAAAAAGCTATTAATGTAGAAAGAAAAATATTATTGCAAAGCCTGATACAATTATATTTCCTAAAAGCATGCTCAGTGTAACGTAGTTTGCGCCTCTAAAAGTTTTCTATATCCTTACTATTACTAAGAAAACTCATTATGTATATAACGGCAATCATGATTATGGATGCTATGATATACGGCATGTAAAAGCTTACTATTCTTTTTCAAATTTCGATACGGCGAGTTTTAGTGTGAAGTTTCTAGGCATTTCTCTTACCTCCCACAGATAGGGCTGTCAATGTGTCCGAAATGCTTGCAAACATCTCATCATTTGTCATATTTCTCATATATCTGATGGAAGAGTTCTCCGTCCTTTATGAACAAAACGCGTCCTGCTGTGCTCGCCGCTTTCACGCTGTGCGTTACCATTATGATGGTTTGTCCACCTTGGTTTATTGAGCTGAATAGATTTAATAGATCGTCTGCTGAGTTTGAGTCTAGGGCTCCGGTTGGTTCATCTGCTAGTATCAGTCTTGGGTTTGTGATTAAGGCCCTTGCTACTGCTGCTCTCTGCTTTTGACCACCCGACACCTCGTAAGGAAATTTATCAAGTATATGCGTGATTCCTAAATACTCAGCTATTAGCTTTAGCTCTGCCTCCATTTGGCTTGGCTTTTGCTCCTGCAAGCACCCTTGGCAGATAGATATTATCTCTTAGGGTGAATGTATCTAAAAGGTTAAAGTCCTGGAATACAAATCCTAGATTGTCACGTCTAAACGCTGAAATCTCTCCATCTCTTATGGCTGAAAGATTCATTCCATCTAAAATAACTTCTCCCTGAGCTAGCTCTGTCTAAAGCTGCAAGTATATTTAAGAGCGTCGTCTTTCCCTGATCCAGACTCGCCCATAACAGCGACATATTCACCTCTTTCTACGCTGAAATTAACATCGCGTAGTGCGACTACTCCGTTTGTTCCAAGCTTTGATGTATAAACTTTTTAAGATTTTTACTTCTACTAATGACATATTGTTCATCTCCTTCTTGGAACTATTCTATCTAAAAATAAAAAGGTAATGCATATACACTACCTTTCAAAAATCCTATTCGTATCTTACATTGCTGTAAGGTATAGTATATTTATTTTCGTACCTTCACCTAGCTTTGATTCAGCCGAAAGTCTATACCCTAGCTTATCAGCGATTTTACGACAAAGGTATAGGCCAATGCCCGATGACTTACTGCTAGTTCTTCCGTTATATCCAGTGAAACCGTCCTCAAATATCCTGCTAATATCGCTGGCTCTTATTCCTATACCACTATCTGCTATGGATATTATTTTTTCGGAATTCGTGCTCTTAAGACTTACTACGACTCCGCCCTCATTTGTGTACTTTAGGGCATTTGAAAGCACCTGGTCGATTATGAAGCCAAGCCACATCTTATCAGTTACTATATTTTCATCTAGATCATTAAGCTCTATTGAGAGCTTCTTTTTGATAAATACAATAGACTGAGACTTTACGACTTCCCTTACGAGTTCTTGTATATTATAGCTTTGAAAAACAAAATCAGTGCTATCGCTAGCTAGCTTTATGAACCTAAGTAGCATGTCGAGATATCCATCTATCCTTGCTAGCTGCATCCACATTTCGTTTTTTTCTTCAATACTGCTGTTTTGGACTATTAGATATAGCGCTGACAGAGGCGTTTTTATCTGATGTACCCACATTTTGTAGTAGTCATTAAGTCCGCTTTCTAGGCTTTCCCTTTCCTTTATCGCTTCAATTAGCATGTCGTGGACCTCTGCATATAATCTTTGATATTCCTCATCTATCAAATCTCGTGGTGGCAAATCAGTCCTAGCTGTGTACATTAAGTTTTTCTCACAATCCCTTAAGAATATTTATGTATCTCAAAAATCTAGAGTAATCTATAGCGCCTATTATCAAAGCGAGGAATAACTGTAATAGTCCTGCGTAAAGGCTTACATGTCAAAGGAATTCCTGCAAGCATGGTAATGATTGCGAAAAATTAAAAAGCATGAATACGAAAAGATGATTACCTTTATTCGACTCTTAATATATTTAGAGAAAATCATTCCACTATATACCCTAGTCCCTTCTTTGTCTTTATCAAATCACTTATTCCATGTTCTGCAAGTTTCTTCCTAAGTCTTGTCATATTTAACTGTCAAGGTATTCTCATCTACAAAGCTATCCTGTATTCCAAAGCCCCATCATAAGATTTTCCCTGCTAGTCATCTTTCCCTTGTTCTTGAGCAGAATTTCCAAAATTTTGTACTCGTTTTTTGTAAGCTCAATATTTTCGCCATCAAAGTAAAGGCTTGCGTTTTTCATATTTAAAATTATACCATCATGCTCTATGACGTCCGCTGTTTCTCCCTCGCTGAAATCATATGCACGTCTCAGTAAAGCCTGTATCTTTGCCGTTAGCACATTAAGATCAAAAGGCTTGCATATGAAGTCATCAGCTCCCATATTCATCGCCATTACAATGTTTAAATTATCGCCAGCTCCTGATATGAATACTATCGGAAGCTTTGATATCTGTCTTATGTGACGACACCAATAAAAAGCCATCAAAAAAGGCAGAGAAATATCTAGGAGTACAAGGTCTGCTTCTGACTTTGCGAAAATCACTCATGATATCGTGAAAGTCCTTAGCAATTATAACCTCGTAATTCCAGCTCCTAAGATGTTTCTCTACTTGATTAGCAATTACATTATCGTCTTCAACTAAAAAATATTTTGTACATAAGCTTCCCTTAGTCGCTCACATCAAGGTCGAGCGTTATTCCTATAGCGAAATCTGGGAAGGCCTCTTGGACATCCGATAATATGTGCATATACTCTCGTTTCTGCTTGGTGAATCAAAGTCGAGGATGATATCAAAATTCATAATCTTCTCCTCGTAGTTGATATAAAAGCCGTGCATCTGAAGCACATATTTGTGAGACATTACAAGATGTCTTACCTTCTCAAAGTCCTGCTTAGCTCTATCGTCCTTGCTGTTTCTCGCATAGACGCTTATTCCTGCAAGGATTATATTGTTCTTATCATAGGCTGCCTTCATAAGATGACGCTCAATTCATCAAGCTGCCCAGCAGTATATGTATCTAGCACCTCTATGTGAAGAGAGCCTATCAAAGTGTCCGGTCCGTAGTTATGAAGCACAACATCGTAGACTCCATAGACATCTTCAAACTCCATAATAGTTTGCTTGAGTTCATCTATTACGTCCTTGTCTATTCTCTCTCCTATGATTTCTGAAAGCGTTTCGCTTATCATTTCATAGCCAGCTTTAATAATCACTAGAGATATCAAGGCTGCAAGATATGACTCAAGGCTTACACCCCAGAAAATGTAAATCAAAGCTGCTACGACTGTCGACGCTGAGATTATAGCATCTAGCCTTGCATCTTCTCCTGAGGCCACAAGAGAATCTGAATTTAGTTTCTTACCTTTGCTCTTTACATAGCTTCCGAGGACGAGCTTGACTACGACTGCTACAGCAACAATTATCAGCGCTATATTAGTGTACTCAGGCTCGCTCGGATTTAATATCTTCTTTACCGACTCTACAAGAGATGTGATTCCTGCATAAAGGACAATTATGGCGATAAGCCCTGCACTTAGGTACTCTACTCTGCCATGTCCTAGCGGATGCTTTTTGTCTGGTTTACGACTTGCTATTCTCGTTCCGATAATAGTGATTATCGAGGATAGAACGTCGCTCAGATTGTTAACCGCATCAAGAGTAATTGCAATGGAATTGGTCAGTGTTCCTATTGCCGCCTTAAAAAGCAGCGAGGAATAGATTGGCTATTATTCCTATTATACTGACCTTTATTATCTCTTTTTTTCTCATAGAAGTCTCCTAGTTCTATGTGCCAAAAGTTATCTGAAATTATAATAAAAGGTATTATAATATATCTATAACCTCTCCCGCAAGGGCTTTGTTCATACTTCTTACTGCACAGAACTTACCGCACATGCTGCATGTATCTGCGTGGTCCTCTTCAGGCATTCTGCTCTTTCTGATTTCCTTTGCAACCTCTGGGGTCAAGTGCCTCTAGCCACTGAGCATCCCAGTCAAGAACCTTTCTTGCATCAGCCATTCTATCGTCCTGATCTCTTGCTCCAGGTATTCCTTTGCAATATCAGCTGCGTGTGCTGCAATCTTGCTTTGCGATGATTCCCTAGTGAACGTCGTCAACATTTGGAGTGCTAGATGCTCTGCCGGTGTTACATAGCAAAGGAAGGCTGCTCCCTGCCATGCTGCGATAGCACCACCGATAGCTGCTGTGATGTGGTCATATCCAGGTGCAATATCTGTTACTAGAGGTCCTAGTACATAGAAAGGTGCTCCCTTACAAATTGTCTGCTGAATCTTCATGTTTGCTGCAATCTGATCCATTGGCACATGTCCTGGGCCCTTCAACCATAACCTGAACATCGCGCTTCCAAGCTCTCTCTGTTAGCTCTCCTAGCATGATGAGCTCCTCAATCTGACATCCATCTGTTGCGTCAGCTAGACATCCTGGACGGCAAGCATCTCCAAGGCTTATTGTTACGTCATATTCTCTACAGATTTCAACGATTTCATCGTAGTATTCATAGAAAGGATTCTCGTTTTCCTGTCATGGACATCCATGCAAATACAAGGCTTCCACCACGGCTTACTATGTTCATCTTTCTTCCGCCGTTTTTTGATCCGGTCAATTGTCTTTCTTGTAATTCCACAGTGAAGTGTTACAAAGTCAACACCATCCTGCGCGTGAAGTCTTACAACATCGATGAAGTCCTGAGCAGTAAGTGTGCCAAGGTCTCTCTGATAGTGAATAACTGAGTCGTAAATTGGAACTGTTCCTATCATTGCTGGACACTCTGCACATAGCTTCTGTCTAAATGGCTGTGTATTTCCGTGGCTCGAAAGGTCCATGATTGCCTCTGCACCTAGGTCAACTGCTCTCATAACCTTCTTCATCTCTATGTCGTAGTCCTTACAGTCACGGCTGATTCCAAGGTTTACATTTATCTTTGTCTTTAGCATGCTTCCCTACACCGTTAGGATCCAGCGACTTGTGGTTCACATTTGCTGGTATAACCATCTTTCCCGAAGCCATCAAAGGTAGCAGTTCCTCTACGCTGCGGTTCTCCTTCTTTGCTACTGCCTCAAGCTCTGGAGTTACAATCCCCATGCGCGCTGCTTCCATCTGAGTTGAATACTTTCTTTCCATGATTATTCCTTCTACCTTTCTTGAAATGAAATCTCTATTTATCTTTTGAAAAATAAATACTTGTTTGTTTGCCTAGGCACCGGCCTAGCTTTACTCTATATAAACCTGCTCTTTAGGTCAAAGCCGTGATCTAGCGGTCCACTTCCTGCTCCAAGGTCAAGTCCTGATGCAAGGGCTCCACTTATATACTCCTTTGCTCTTACAATCGCATCCTCAAGCTCCATTCCCTTAGCAAGATTTGATGCAATCGCGCTCGATAGCACGCAGCCTGTTCCGTGAGTATTATTTGTATCGATTCTCTCACCTTTGAACCACCTAAATTTGCCATTCTCATAAAGCACATCATCCGCATCGCTGATGCTATGTCCTCCCTTTAGTAGAACGGCTACGCCATGCTTATCGCCAATTAGTTTAGCAACTCTTTCCATATCCTCTGTCGACTTAATCGTCTCGCCTGAGATATACTCTGCCTCTGGAATGTTTGGAGTTATGACCCTTGCAAGTGGAATAAGCTTTTCTATCAAAACCTCGCAGGCTTCATCTGAAATAAGCTTTGCTCCGCTAGTTGCAACCATAACTGGGTCAACCACAAGATTCTTTGCCTTCCACATGTAAAGTTCTTCTACTATTGTCATTGTAAGAGCCGCATCGCTCACCATTCCTATCTTAACCGCATCTGGGTAGATATCCTCAAACACCGAGCTTATCTGGTCCTTTAGGAAACTTGCTGTCTACATTTAGAATCGACCTAACTCCAACAGTGTTCTGTGCTGTCAAAGCTGTGAGAACCGACATTCCGTAGACGCCGTTTGCAAGCATGGTCTTAAGGTCTGCCTGAATACCTGCACCGCCGCTCGAATCACTTCCTGCTATCGTCAATGCTGTCTTCATAATATCCTCCTATCTTATCTGACGCTTCAGATAATCCAAAAACCTTGGTTTTGTCCATTATACCGATCGAAAATAGCCGCAATCAGCGTACCACCACAGGTGCTAATCAAAAATGGAAGAACAAATGTAAATGTCGCAACCTTGGCATTACCCATAAGACAGTGCAACTGGATATGCGAGAAGTCCTCCTATTATTCCTGTTCCGATAATCTCACCTATGTAGCAGGCCCAAAGCTTCTTGCTCTTCTGATAGATTAGAGCGCATAAAAGTGCTCCGACCATGCTTCCTGGAAATGCTAGTAGCGATCCAGTTCCCATAATATTTCTAATTACCGAAGTCACAAATGCAGAAAGTACCGCATAGACTGGTCCAAGAAATACCGCAGCAATTACGTTCATCATATGCTGCACCGGAAAGCACTTAGCTGTTCCCACAGGTATTGAAAAAGCCTGAAAAGCGACACCGTGAGTGCTACAAACATAGCAGCAACCACCATCTTCTTTTAGTTCTAATTTTCCCCTATTATTCATAAGTTCACCTTTCTTAATTTCCAAATAGGCTTCTGCTCTTAGCCATCAAAGCATCCGCAGCCGCCCTAACATCTTCCTTTTGCAAATATAGCCGATATAACAGCAACACCGTTTGCTCCTGAGTCGAAAGCTTATCCATATTTTCTAGATTTATCCCGCCTATGGCTACCATAGGAATCGAAATATTATCGCTTATTCTCTTATACTCATCTAGCTCTATTGGCCTTGCATCTAGCTTGGAGCTTGAGCCAAAGGCTGCGCCGACTCCAACATAGTCAGCACCCTCCTCGCAAGCCTTCTTTGCTTCAGCTAGGTTATGCGCTGTCGCACCGATTATGTAGTCATCTCCAAGAAGCCTTCTCGCATCAGTTATAGGGCATATCATCCTGACCGAGGTGAACACCATCTGCACCCGCCTCTATGCAGGTTCTCGCATCGTCGTTTACTATGAGCTTTGCTCCGTGCTCATGGCATATCTCAGCAAGCTTTCTCGCCAAGCTCACAAATTCATCTCGCGATGCATGTTTTTCTCTTAGCTGAAGTATCCTTATACCTGCTTCAAACATTGGAATTAGGATTTTCACCCATTCTTCTTCGCTTCGCCTAACTTCATCCGTTATGGCGTAGACTAACAGATCTTCATTTTTAAATTTCATCAAATATCTCCCCCAGTGTAGCTATGCTCATCGCATCTATCAGGCACTGCCTAAAGCTTGCTGTTCCAAGAGTGCCTCGCTCCTTCATCAGCTTTATCGCCCTGACAGTATTTAGCTTGTAGTCTGCTGCTGCTTTTCTCACGACATTGACAACCGGCTCTTTGCTGTACTTTGCAAGCCTTGTCGCAATAAATGCGCTGTACATACAGCCACTTCCTGTAATCTTTTTCATCAAAGGACTTCCGCCACTTATCTCAAACTTATCCCTTTCATCAAAGACTAAATCGCTTTCTCCAGTCATGAGAATTACTGAGCCTGTTTTTTCGGCGAGTCCATGAACTGCCTCATCTGCAAGCTCAAGACTTACTGTCTCAACTCCCTTTGATCTAAATGGAATGCCAGAAGTGCTGCTATCTCTGACTTATTTCCTCTGATACAGTCAAATCTCACATCCTCAAAGGGAGCTCTCCCAGGATCTCCCTGCGAAACCCCGATGCCCCAGCACCGACAGGGTCGAGCACGACAGGTATCCCCATCTCATTTGCCCTTCTTCCTGCAATCAGCATGGCCGTAAGTTTCTTCTCGCTAGGAGTTCCTATATTTATCATCAGCGCATCGCAAAGCGATACGACTTCAGCCACTTCTCTTGGCGAATCTGCACATATGGCTGCTCCGCCTGCTGCAAGCACTAAGGTTTACCGTATCGTTTATGGTCACGCTGTTTGTGATTATGTGAACTAGAGGCTCTTTTTGTCCATCTCTACCTCCACGGTCTAAAAAGAAAAAGAGTAGCACCCTCTGGATACTACTCGTCAAAAATACATCCCTACGCTGGCATTATCCAATCAGGTTTAGGGTCTTAACGCATCTCAGCGCTAACTCTCAGCAATTCCGCTCCCCTTGATTCTTTATATTTACTTGTAAAAATTATATCATAGTGCGCATGCTTTGTCCACCAGCCTGTGACCTAGTTAATAGCTCTTTCTCTCACGCTAGACCACAGATTTCAATACACGCTAAAAAAATCGTAATGCCTTTTTGTTGCAAAGATTATTGCTGCAGCTACTGCGCCAGCAATCAAAATGATATTTACTACTATATCGATTCTGACTACCCATATAAGTATCTCGGTTAGGACATTTACGGGCTTACGCTCATCGTTTAGCCCCGTGTCATACACATTATGCTTGATAAATATGTATCTTAGGAGCAGGCCAATTAACAGCCAGAATAGCGATGTTGCCATAACAATATACGGAATGAATGGCAAAAATCACATAAAAACAATCCCGATACTAGTAGCAGTGGCCAAAGCATCAAAAAAGAATACTGCGCCCATATTACCCTCCTTAAAAAAACTAGAAAGCGACTAGCCCTTTCATTGCAAACACTCCGTAGATAGCCAGTTGCAGAATTATGGCTATAGCGTTTCCTATGATATCAAATTTGACAAGAACTACAAATAGCTTTGTCAATTTATTTACCGTCACACTAGGTACTTCTCGCCCCATTTTAAATATACCATATTTAATGCATAAACGCCTTTAAAAACTAGTCCGACTATGAGTGAAATCACATTGATTGCTAATCGTTTATATGGAAATGTCAATAAATATATTTCAGCCATATTTATCCTCTTTTGCGTCTCTGCACGAATTTGATGCACTCTACAATTGGAATTACAAGTACTGAAAGTCCAAGTGCGATAGCGTATTCTGTAAGGCTTACCGATGTAAAGCCAAACATATTAGCAATGAAAGGAACCTCGATTACTAAAGTTACAAATACAAGGCTCATAATCATTGTACCAAATAGCGCCTTGTTCTGGTAATTTAGTCTAAAGATACTTGCCCTCTGCGAGCGCATGTTGAGACTTTGGAATATCTCGCACATGTTCATCGTCATGAAGGCCATGGTCATTCCATCGGTGAAAGTCCCTTTGGCATTTCGAAGTAGCCGACCTCCATTGAGTGTCCGATAATATATGATGCTATTGTAAGCACTGTTATCATCAGTCCCTGATAAACTATATCAAAGACCATTCCCCAGCAAAGATAGAATCCTTGGAATCTCTTGGTGGTCTTCTCATAGTATCAGGCTCTTCCTTCTCTAGTCCTAGGGCAAGAGCTGGGAAGGCATCTGTAATCAGATTGATGAATAGAAGATGTACAGGCTTTAGAAGCGTAAATCCAAGCAGGGTTGCAAAGAATATGCCTAAAACCTCACTCATGTTGGAGCTCAAAAGGAACTGAATAGCCTTACGAATATTATCGTAGATTCTTCTTCCTTCTTCACTGCATTTACTATGGTTGCAAAGTTATCATCTGCGAGAATCATATCTGACACATTCTTTGTTACATCCGTTCCCGTGATTCCCATGCCGATACCGATGTCTGCTGTCTTGATTGATGGAGCATCATTTACACCATCACCTGTCATAGCTGTTATAGCACCACGCTTCTTCCAAGCACTTACTATTCTAACCTTATGCTCAGGCTGAACTCTCGCATAAACCGAGAACTCAACTACTCTGCTTTCAAAAATCCTCATCGCTTATTTCGTCAAGCTGTGCACCGGTTATTGCAGCCGAAGCATCTTCGATTATCCCAAGGTCCTTAGCAATAGCAACCGCAGTATCCTTGTGGTCACCAGTTATCATTATAGGGTCTTATGCCAGCCTTACGACACTCTACTATCGCATCCTTAACCTCTGGTCTTATAGGGTCGATCATACCCGTAAGTCCAATTAGGCAAAGGTCATGTTCTAAGTTTTCTGAGCTGTTATTCTCAGGATTTTCGTTCCAGTCTCTCTTTGATACTGCAAGCACTCTTAGAGCCTTGTCGGCCATTGCCTTGTTATCCGCAAGGAACTTAGCCTTTAGCTCATCTGTGAGCGGAACTTCCTTTTCGCCATCAAAATAGCTTGTGCACCTGCTCAAAATCACATCAGGTGCACCCTTGGTGAACTGAACAAAGCCCTCTTCAGTCTTGTGAATTGTGCTCATCATCTTTCTTGATGAATCAAATGGGCACTCGTTCACTCTAGGATATGCTATCTCTAGCTCGTATTTCTTAAGTCCTTGCTTTACGGCAAAGTTAACTAGTGCAGCCTCTGTAGGCTCGCCTTCTGCTTCATCCTTATCGTTAAGGATTGCATCGCAGCACAAAGCCATAGCAGTAGCTATCTGCCTGCCATCACCCACATGCTCTGTTACAGTCATCTTGTTCTGTGTAAGAGTTCCTGTCTTATCTGAGCAGATAATCTGAGTACATCCTAGGGTTTCTACTGCTGTAAGTCTTCTTACAACAGCGTTTTCCTTGGACATCTTGGTTACGCCAATTGACAAAACTACTGTAACTACTGTAGCTAGCCCTCTGGTATTGCTGCAACCGCAAGCGATACAGCTACCATAAATATTTCTAGTATCGATTTAAGGCTCATATCCTTTGATACGAGTAAATCAAAAACAAATATAAACACGCATATCAAAAGAACTAAATACGAAAGCTTCTTACCAAGCTCGTTAAGTTTAATCTGAAGTGGAGTAAGCTCTTCCTGCGTCTGATTTAGGGCATCAGCGATCTTGCCCATCTCTGTATCCATACCTGTTGCTGTAATCACTGCAATTCCGCGTCCATACACAACAGTTGAACCCATGTAGCACATGTTCACTCTATCTCCTAGAGGAACATCCTTGCCATCGCCTAGGTTTAGGATATCAATCAGCTTATTTACTGGTACGCTCTCCCCTGTGAGCGCAGATTCTTCAATCTTTAGGCTCGCTGCACTTATTAGTCTTCCATCTGCTGGTACGGCATCGCCTGCTTCGAGAACGACTATGTCACCAGGCACTAGCTCTGCACTAGGTATAACCTGCTGCTTACCATCTCTGATAACCTTACAGGTTGCTGCAGTCATAGTCTGCAGGGCCTCTATAGCTTCTTCAGCCTTGCTCTCCTGAAGAACTCCAAGTATAGCGTTAATAAGAACTACTACGATGATGATGAAAAACCTCTACCATCGATTCGCCAGAAATAATGTTTGTAACTGCTGAAACACCTGCTGCGATAATCAGCATGATTAGCATAGGGTCCTTCAGCTGCTCCAAAAATCTCTGTAGCTTAGTCTTCTTATTCCCTCTGCAAGTTTATTTGCTCCATACTGAGCCTGTCTTATTGCGACCTCCTCAGATGTAAGCCCGCTCTCTCCGCTATTAAGATCCCTCTAGGACCTTCCTCGGATCATGTAGGTATTCTTTTCCCATAATATCCTCTCTTTATTTAAAATAAAGGTATAGCCTTGCTATACCTCAGGTTTATTCACTCCAGTAGAAGTTCTCCCTGCCTGCTCCAAGCTCAAAATGGTATTTTACAATACCCATATCCATCTTTGTAAAGAAACCGACTCCTGGTCTCAGCTTTACTCGTCTTTCATTATGAACTATGTTGAACCTCTGCTGATTAAGTGCAGTAGGTGCAAGCATGGCTGCTTCTAGGCCTCTTTTGTACCAATCAGGGTCGCTCTCCTTAAAATCGCTCACCGACCTAAGCTTCTTGCTCTTATGCGGTGTCCCTTGAGTCTTCCCATATCCTATGGTAATAACTGCAGCAAGCTTTTCATTGAGCTCTGCATGATATACTATTTTGCTCTTCTTAAATGTCTGTCCAACCCAGCATGTGTTTAGGCCAAGGCTCTGAGCTATCATCACTAGATGCTCACCGTAGTATCCACATTTTAAATTCTAGGTCTAGGAGCCTTAGGGCCAACTAGCGCGATGTAGTTCTTCACACCTTCAAACTTGCCATATTTAGCCATTAGGCAGTCAAAAAGCATTCTCGTCATTTTTCGATAAACTGCATCCTTAGTCCGCTGATTTTTGTTGTATCTATCTATGGCCTTTTGCATTATCAAAACATGCTCTGAGTCGATATCCTTATCAAGATAAGATCTCACAGAATGTCTCTGTCTCATTAAGTCAAACTTGTCCAAGAAAGTACCATCCTTAAAATATTATATGCACTACTATAACATTTTTTAGGCTATTATGCTCGCTTTTTTTCAAAATATTACTAGGCTTTTTCTACATTCTTCCATCGGGGAAAAGCAATGCTCTAACTTCCTGAAAATTATGTTCGCATAGCTTCCCACTTTTGCTCGATAAGTTCCTCAAATTCTCGGTTTTTCTTGCTGCTTGACGTGAAGAATGCACATCTTTCTATTACTTCATTTCTCATCACCGGAAGAAGCTGCTCAAGTAGCCCTGTGTGATGGGCAAACAGTTTCCGTAATGGTCTTAAGACATGGTGCATGCTCTACTCCATCTAAGTTTACAAGCCCCTTCATATTTTCAAGGAATAGGTGCTTGAGTTTTTGATTTTTGATAGATTCGTAGTTCTTTAACTCTAGCCATCTGTGACACTTCAGCAACCTTAAGTTCAGTTAGCTTTTGCCAGTATGTCTAGATTCTCCATCTTGATCTTGCTTTGAATAGATAAAAGCTCGCTTATCCCTATCGTTTTCAGTATAGCTCAGTCAGATTCTCCGTGTTTCCTCCACTAAGCCTCCAGCATTCTTAGGCTCTTAATCTCGTTTATGAAAGCGTATGATTCAAGGCTAATTCCATGAAGTTTAAGTCTCTGTAACTTATTTAGACCTGCTACACACTCTACATTCTTAGAACACCTGTGAAGGCTTAGAATCTTAAGCTGCGAAAAACGCGTAATATCTTTTAGATCAAAACTTTGCTCGCAAGAGTCTAGTCCCAAAGGTACTCAAGTCCAATAGGCAAGCTTTTCTAAAAACGACTTATCAGCTATGCTCTTTACCTCTAGATTCAGACTTTTGAGATATTTCTAGCGAATATATTTCCTCTATGTTTAAGATTGAAGCTGAGGTTTCGACACTAAGCTTTCTAAGATTAGTCATCAAAGAAATACCGTCAAATATCGCAGTCGCCACTTGTGTAAATACGAAGCTCTACATCAGGAAAGCTTGCAAAATATTTATCATTTAGTTTTTGAGCGTAGCTCTGTCAAGTGCCCTCACTATTTGTCTGAATACGGTCAATTTGTCCAGCCTTTACAAGTTCCTTAATATCATTATCGCTAAGTTCACCTGTAAATGAGATGTAGTCCTCACAAAATGAAATGCTCATATACCCACCTATACTGATCTTCCTTACATTCTAGAAAAATGTATCATTATATTATCAGAGATAAAATCCATTCCGGCAACTAGTACTCCCATTACAATAAAAAGTACGCCTATGATTCTAAAACCAATGCTTGAATTTGCCATGGTCTTAGCCTCTTTTAACTCTTCAATATAATGCTGGTCTGAGATTCACCATTGTAAATTACGCTAACAGAATTTCTCCCTTGCCCTTACATTTGCTAAGGAACCTTGCGCTACTTCCGGACGAAAACTTCGTCTCTGTATATCGATATTCCCTTCCCTTTGGAGTTTTGAATACAAGTTCGATATCACATTCAAAATGACCATCTGCTCTTTCTGATGTCAAGAACCCTGATAGTTCCACTTACGGTTTTCTTCTTTCTCTCATTTTCGAAAAAGCTCATTAAGCTTTCTAAGATTATTTTGACTGAAACGCTGCTATGCGTATCATAAAATAACCCAATACGCATAGCAGTATTCCTATTACATACTCCATTTTTATCTCCTGTTAAATACAAAAAGAGAAACTCAAAATGAATTTCTCCTGCTTTGTTTGACTTCTATCCTAAGAACGCCATTACTTGCTTGCGCACTTCGTTGCCATCTGCAAGACCCTTGGTCTTACCCATGACAGCTCCCCATGAGCTTGCCCATATTCTCCTTGCCGCCCTCGATTCCCATGGAGGCTGCGGTTTCTCTTACGATTTCCGCAATCTTCTCAGGGGATAGCTGCTCAGGTAGATACTTCTTTAGTACTGCGATTTCGGACTTATATGCATCGATTAGATCCTGTCCCACCTGCCTTCTCAAAGTCAGATAAGGCGTCATTACGCATCTTTACCTGCTTCTGTAGCAATTTTTGGATCCCTGCATCATCAAGTTCTTCTCTGTTGTCACTCCTCGTACTGCTTTAACAGCTGCTCGAGCCAAACTAATTGTATTTTTGGCTGTCTCGTCGCGATCCTTGAGGGCCTGCTTGAAATCAGCCATCAGTTGCTCTTTTAGATTCATGTAAATCACTTCGCTTCCGATATATTAATACTTTCTTGCTTTTTCTGGCTGCCTCAGATTTCTTCTTTCTCTTTACACTTGGCTTTTCGTAGTGCTCTCTCTTTCTTACCTCAGCCATTACGCCATCTCTAGCGCAAAGTCTCTTGAATCTCTTAAGAGCGCTTTCCAAGCTTTCGTTTTCTCTGACGATTACCTGTGCCATATCTAATCACCTCCTGCCTCTTCGTAAATTCAGCAGTGTCTCAGATTTAACTGTAACGCAAATATTATACTATCTTTTCAATAAACAAGCAAGGAATATTTTTAGCCCGGTGGCCAAAGCATTTTTCTCTTTCCAAGAACGTGGAAATGAAGATGCTTAACCGTCTGGAAGGCATCCTCCTGCTGTTGCTAACTACACGGTATCCGCCCTCAAGTCCAAGACTCTCAGCTATTTCATGTATCTTGAACATGATGTGTCCGAGAAGTTCCTTGTCTTCCTCCGAAACATCATCAAGAGATGTAAGATGCTTCTTTGGAATTACGAGAACGTGAACTGGTGCCTGTGGCTCTAGGTCGTGGAAGCAGATAAAGCTTTATCGTCCTCATATACCACATTTGATGGAATATCATGCGTTCCTATCTTTGCAAAAATACAATCACTCATCTATTATCACTCCTTTCATTCCGTCCTTATATACCTTATCAAGCTTGACCCTGCAAAACTCATTGAGCTTGCTCTCGTCAGCCTGTGTATAAACTCTAATATAGTTATCCGTGTACCCACACATCAAAGCATCGCCTTCAAACTCCTCAAAAAGCACTGTCCTTATGCTTCCTTCACAGCTTCGCCTAAAGTCCTCAGAAACCTTCTCAGCATGAGCTATCAAAGCCTGGCTCCTCTGGTTCTTAAGCTCGCCATGAATTTGATTTTTCATCCCAGCAGCCCTAGTTCCTCTCCTTGAGAGTACTTGAAAGCATGAACCTTTGACAAACTGTGCCTCATCACATACGGAAATGCTCTCTGCAAAGTCTTCATCACTTTCCCCAGGAAAGCCTACAATTATATCTGTAGTTATACCATAGTGAGGATCAAAGCTCCTAAGCTCCTTTACAATATCAAGGTATTCCTGTCTCGTATATCTTCTCGCCATCGATGAAAGCGTATTATCTGGATCCGCTCTGTATGGAAAGGTGAAGATGCGGACAAAGCTTCTTATACTTAAGAAGGCTTCTTACCCGCTCTTTATTTATAACTGTTGGTTCTAGCTGAGCCAAGTCTTATTCTGAAATTCTCAGGCATCGCATCTAGCTCAGCAATTAGTGGTTCTATGCCGTCAAAACCTATATCCTTACCATATAGCGCCGTGTTGATTCCTGTTAGAACTATCTCCTTAAAGTCTCTATCAATAAGTCCCTTCGTCTCAGCCTTTATCTCTGCTAATGACCTACTTCTAACTTTTCCTCTAGCATATGGAATTATACAGTAGCTGCAGAACCTATCGCAGCCTTCTTCAATTTTAATATACGCTCTGGTTCTAGAATCCATGCCTGTAATGATGCCATCTGAATGGTAGCTATCAAGCCTTTCCCTATCGCCAGCACCTTCTACTACAACACCCTTCTCGCTCATGTACTCTTCTATGTACTTAGGGAGCTCAGCCTTTTCGCCGGTACCACAGACAAGGCTTACACCCTCAATACTGGAAACCTCATCAGGATCAGTCTCTGCATAGCAGCCCGTTACAGCAATCACAGCATCTTCATTTAGGCGCTTTGCCTTTCTTATGAACTGCCTAGACTTTTCTGTCCGCCAGGTTGGTAACCGTGCACGTGTTGATTACATATATATCTGCCCTATCTTCGTCGGAAACGATTTCGTAGCCTTTTTGCACGAATTTTTCCTTCAGAGCCTCTGTCTCATATTGATTCACCTTGCAACCCAAAGTGTGAAATGCTATTTTAATACTCATGCTTGAAATTATATCACAGCTTTGTGCAAATATCTCCCATTTTGATATCAAAATAAGCTTATTTTGTACATCAAAGAGCAGTCTTCACCATTTTTCACAATATATATGGGAAATTTTAAATTTTACTTGTTTAAATTGGCTCTAGTAGTGTATAATCAAATTGTAAACAATTGATGTTTATGAAAAGAGTATTGATATGGATAAGATTTATGATATAAGAGTTATTGATCGCTTAGGTGAAGAACATAGCATGAGCGAGTACAGGGGAAAAACTCTTTTGATAGTAAATACAGCTACTGGCTGTGGATTTACACCACAGTATGAGGGCCTAGAGAAGCTCTACCTGCAAGTACAAGGATAAGGGATTTGAGATTTTGGATTTTCCTTGCAATCAGTTTGGAAAACAGGCACCAGGAACTGCTGAAGAAATTCATGAGTTTTTGTCAGCTAAAGTACGATACAAGTTTTCCACAGTTTGCTAAGATTGAGGGTAAACGGTGCAAACGAGCATCCTCTTTACACATTCCTGAAGTCGCAGAAGGGCGGCCTTCTAGGAAAGAAAATTAAATGGAATTTCACAAAGTTTTTGATTGACAAAGACGGAAATGTAATCGAGCGTTTTGCTCCTACAGTTAAAGCCTGAGGACATTGACGATAAGATTTCCGCAATAATATAAGGAGTTAGTATGGATAAGTACGATAATTTAAAGCTAGATAATCAGTTATGTTTTCCGCTTTACGCTGCGGCTAAGGAGATTGTTAGAAAATACAAGCCTATGCTTGATGATCTGAATCTCACCTACACTCAGTACATCACCATGATGGTTCTGTGGGAAAGAAAATCAGCAAATGTAAAGGAGCTTTGGTCTCGTACCTTTATCTCGATTCTGGAACACTAACGCCACTCCTAAAGAAGCTAGAGTCCAAGGGATATATCAAGAGAACTAGGATGGCAAGCGATGAGCGTAACCTTTTGTCGAGATTACACCTGAGGGTGAAAAAAACTGAGAGACAAAGCTGTTTATGTCCCTATTCAAATGGGTAATTGCATAAATATGGAACCTGAGGAGATGGCAACTTTATATAAGCTTCTTCACAGGGTTTTTAGAAAAACACATCAAAAGTAATTTAATAGAATATCAACATTATAAATGGAAAATTAGGAGGATATAATTATGTCAGTATTAACAATCACAAAAAGAAAACTTCGAGCAGGAAATACTTAAGTCAGATAAGCCAGTTATCGTAGATTTTGGGCAGCTTGGTGCGGACCATGCAAGATGCTCTCACCTGTTGTAGACCAGCTTGGTGAGGAGCTTGAGGGGCGTTAAAGTTGCTAAGATCAACATCGATGAGCAGATGGAGCTTGCAGAGAAGTACAACGTTAGCTCAATTCCATGCGTAGTTGCATTCAAGAACGGGAAGAAGTAGGCCGCTCAGTAGGACTTGTACCTAAGCAGAAACTAGTAGACCTCTTAAATAATTAAAATATATAATCACACTATAATACGCAAAATTTAAAGTGTTAGCCACGAGCTTAGCCTTTATTTTTCTTGAATTTTGATTAGTCCTGTACTAAGATATTCTAAAAGAATGAAAACCTAGGAGGAGTTATGCTATATCTAAATCAATTAGAATACCCAGATATAAAGTATCCAACAAAATGTTAAGGAGCCAGGTTGCGACCTTGATGTAAACGGAAATATCAAAGAAGCTGGTTGCGGAATCTGTCTCAGCTTGCATGATGGTAGATAGACTTTGTACAGAGAGCCTAAGCATGGAGGAATGTATTAAGATGTCCATAGATGCAAAGGCAAACCTTGACCCAGGCACTGAGATGAAGTTCCTTGCCCCACCTCTTGCAGAGAGATTTAATCTTGACCTTGTGGAGTCTGATAACTATCACGACATGATTGACGGTCTAAGAAACGGTGGCTGTGCAATCGTAAATGTTGGTGGAGACTATGAGGGACACCACGGCCTATTCACACGCAGTGGTCACTTTATTGCTGCCGTAAGCTACAGAGATGGTGAATTCCTAATTCTAGATCCTTCATGGAGCGAAGGCAAGTTCCAGGAAGAAGGTCGTAAGGGTCAGGTTCGCGAAGAAGGATTCTTAATCTACGCAAAAGCCAGAGGTTGTAGATGCTGATGCTGCAAAATCGTAGCCCACGCTACTACATCTTCACACGTAAGGAAGATAGGGCTAGCAAATATATAGTTAAAAAGGATTTCTGCATGGAAAATCCCTTTTAACATCTTATATATTTTTATCATAAATTTAGGATTACAGGTTACATTTAATTGTTTTGCAGTCGAGACAACTAAATATATCTGGCACATCTTTTCATCTAGATATTTGTAACCATATCTAGAGAAAAATCAGTGCTTTTGCTGTAATATATATGTACTTTCCTCCAAGTTTTTATTTCTTTTCAGTCACAGACAATAAATTTACACCTATATTCATAGATCTAAACTCTTCCAAGACAGCAATATCATTAAGAATATATTTCCCTTTTTCTATAAGTTATGCTACTACCAGCAATAATATTGCCATCAACATCTTTGCAACAAAAAGCTTTAATAAAGCCCCCATGGGTGTAAACTATTTTTCTCTAAATTGAATTCAAGTCCTGATTCTTTGAAAAGTTTTTCAAATATTATATAGTCTTGAGTTTCTAATATTTCATATTCCATATTGTCTATTCATCTCCTGATAAATAAATTACATGCTATTATTTAAATTATCAAGTGATTCTCCAGTAGCTCTATATTGGCAATCAGTCTTTTTCTTCTTAGTAACAACGATAAATATTATACCGAGCACTGAAGCGCCTAGTATTATGCCGTAGAGCTTAATATTTGAACTATCGCCTGTGTTTGGTACATACTTTCTGTAAATGTGGAAGGTATCTCCATTTGATGCCGTATTTGTCTTAACAAATGTGTATCCAGCAAACTTTTCTGGGCCCTTGGTTCCATACTCTGGATCCTTTAGGTTCTGATTGTCTTCAGTTATCCAGTATGTTCTCACCTTGCTATATACGAAGGTCAAAACATTTGTGTCTGTATCTGTTTCTAGGGTCAAGTTCTTGTGTGCATAATCAGCTGCATAGTCAGGAATGCTACGCGCCGTTGCAAAGAGCACAGAGTATAGATTGTCCTCCCCTTGCGTCGCGTTTGCAAGAACTCTACCTGCTTCATCAACATATCTGATTTCCCACTTGGCCTGAGGTCTACCTATCCACTTCGCATAGATTGTTGTATCCTGAGCGAGGCTTTCGTTTACGTCAAAAGGCTGTGTGAAATTTGCATCCTTGAACCAGCCTGCGAACCAGTAGCCAGTCTTTGATGGAATTGTTGGAAGCTCCTTGTGAACGCTTCCCATCATAGGAATGTCTATGACACTCGGCAATGCAGATGTCGCGCCGTTTCCTTCTACTGTAACCTTAATATGAGGTTCTTCCCATTTTGCGTATATGAAGATATCCTCTTCACCCATCTTGTGGTTAGGGTTAAGCTTTGTTGCTTCATCCATTCTTGCTGTTGTGTACCATCCTGCAAATACATAGTGTGAAGGTATATTTGCTGGCTTTATTGGATTGCTGAGCTCTGTATTAGCATATGATAGCGGTGCTCCGTAGTGGAGTGAAACAGGATTGTTATCCGCATTTATAAAATGAAGCTTATACTGCAATGATGTAACATAAACATGCAAATATGTTTCTCCGTCTCCATCATAGTCGTTGATAGGCTGTTCATTTTTGAGAACGTCTATATGTGCCTCATTAGTATAGGCATTAAGTTCTGGATTTGATGCACTAACATCTGTGGTAAAATCCTCAGCACTATTTGTCCAGTAGTAGAACTTTGCTTCATGTGCATTGTTCTTACTGAAGTATATATAGAAGTTTTTGTAATCATAGGTAGAAAACTGCTTTTTTTCTGTTAGCATGTCTCTAGTCCAGGTGCCATCTGGATTCTGGTAATGGTAAACCGTATAAATTTTCGTATTAGGTGTTTTTGCCAGAATTCTAGCGTGGTATTCCTGATTATAATCGTCAATCATAAATGATGGGACTTTTATAAATTCCCTGCATATTTACTCTGCCACTATGTGGATTTGTAGGCGTTGTCCATCTATATTTTCTATCCAGTGAAACTATGCCGTCAGTAGAATGTCCATAAATTCCCCTATAATCTTCTCTATGGTCTTCTATTCCAGTTGTCGTGTCATAGTAAACAAGAGTTATTGTCATAACAGGTCTATCGTAGTAAACATTTACAACCGTAGATCCATCTCCTGCAACTGTCTTACCCATGTTAGCTGCAGTTGTCCTTGCGCTATTGTATTTTCTATAGGTCGTATCTCTATTTGTTGTATCGTATAAAACGGCAGTATTTACATTCTGAACCTTTGTCTCTACATCAAAAAGTGAATAAGTCTTTTGATCATCGGTAAATGTAAGCTCGTCTGTCGCATTTTGATACCAATAGTTTACTGTATAGCTAGCCTGAAATGGGATATCGTACTGCGCGTAAACTGTCATATCCTTTCCTGGCTGAACACCTGGTGTCCAAGTATGTGAAACACCAGCTTCATCAGCGTACTCCCAGCGAGTAAAAATCTTACCAGGAATATTTGGCGTCGCTGGCGTAGACTGATTTGTTCCGTATAAGAATGTCTCATAGAAATCCTGATCTGGATCACCAGTCTTAAAATATGTTGTGAATTCCTTTCTAGCATAATACACAGTTACAGTTATATCACCGCTAGGGTGCGATTTCAACCTGTTCTGGTGTAAGTGCCTGAAAAGCCTTCATAAGTCTTATTGCCACTAGCTTCGGTCATCTGACCAACGCTCCCTGTTAGAGTCTCATACTCCATCATAGCTGGGTCTTTGTAGCTACCATCAAGGCTCTGTCTAACATGCCTCACCTTATAAGTTCTCGTAGCTGGAACTGGCTGAGTACTAGGCACTGACTCAGTTGCAAAAACCTCTGCTGGTAAAGCTGTAATCATCATGCCACAAATCAAAGTCAGCATGAGCAAACACTTTAGTCTCTCGATCTTCTTCATTTTCCTACTCCCTTTTACAAACCTATAAATATATTTTACTAAAAACACAACATAGTTTTCAATACGTACTTGTCTGATAAAATGTATATTTACATACACTATTGCCTAGTATCAAATAGACGAAAAAGAGACTCGCTAGGAGTCTCTCGTATATCAAATTAGCTGTGCTTTCTTTTTGCAATTGCAAGAGCCGCTAGACTAAGTGCTGACATAGCTAGCATTGCCTCAAATAGAGCAATGTTTGCGCTATCTCCTGTGTTTGGAACATTCTTTCTATATAGGTGAATAATATCACCGTTCTTTGCTGTATAAGTTCTTATTAGCGTGTAGCCCTCAAACTTCTCTGCTGGCTTTGTTCCATACTCTGGGTCCTTTAGATTATGATTGTCCTCAGTCACCCAGTAAGTTCTAATCTTGCTATATACGAAGGTCAAGACATTTGTGTTGTTAGCCGATGATAATGTTAGGTTCTTACTTGCAAAGTCTGGAGCGTAATCCCTGATGCTTAGTGCATTTTCAAATAGAACTGAATACAGGTTTCCTATACCAGTTACAGAACTTGCTAGCACTCTTCCTGCCTCGTCAACATATCTGATTTCCCAGTTTGTCTGTTGTCTTCCAACCCACTTAGCATAGATTGTCATGTCGTGAGGAACGCTCTCATTTACATCAAAAGGCTGTGTGAAATTTGCATCCTTGAACCAGCCTGCAAACCAGTAGCCGTCCTTTGATGGGATGTTTGGAATATCCTTGTGAACGCTACAAAACTTTGGAATGTCGACAACTGATGGCAGCTCCGATGTTGCACCGTTTCCTTCAACAGTTACCTTGACATGTGGTTCTTCCCACTTTGCATAAATAACTAAGTCGTGATCTGGCATTTTCGCATCTGGACTTAGCTTTGTCTCATCATACATAGAGCCTACAGTATACCAGCCTGCAAAAACATAGTGCGCTGGCACATTAGATGGCTTGATTGGATTATCGAGTTCGTTATGTGCATTTGACAAAGGTGCATCATAGTAAAGCTTAACCAAGTTATTATCTGCGTTTGCGAACCTCAGATTAAACTGGTTTCGGCTAGTATACACATGCAGGTACGACTTTCCGTCTCCATCAAAGTCGTTCTGTAATGTATTATTCCTAATTACATATATTCTATCCCCTTGGTTGTACTTTGTAAGCGCTGGGTTTGTTGCACTTACGTTATCTGTAAACTCTTGTTCTCCGTTAGTCCACTGGTAGTAATCATATGTATATGCAGTGGTATTATTAAAGTAGGCATAGAAGCTGCTGTATGAGTAGGTCTCTAGCTTACCCATATATTTTTCCATATCCATTGACCATGAACCATCTTTATTCTGATAATGAATAACTATGAAGACATCTTTGACACTTGGCGCAGCTAGTACTCTTGCATGATATTCAATATGGTAATCATCTTTCATAAAACGATTATCCTTTACATAAGTCCTAGCTAAATTCATAGTGTTGCTATCTGGATTGTTATATGCTGTCCACCTATACTTCTTCTCTAGTGCTGGAACATCCTTTGTAGAATGTCCGTATATACCTCTGTATGACTCCCTGTGATCCTCTACTCCAGTATCTGTATTGTAATATACCTTAGTTATAGTCATAACAGGTCTATCATAGTATACGTTTACAACAGTCTCACCATCTCCGCTTACGGTTTTACCTGTATTTGCTGCAACGGTCTTAGCGCTGTTATACTTCATGTATGTAGATTCACGCGATGTAGTATCATATACAACAGGTGTATTTACGTTTTTGGGTCTTTGTCTCTGTATCTACAAGGTCATAAGTTTTTGGTCATCTGGCAAATCTACTTCATCTGTTGGCTTCTGATACCAGTAGTTAACCCTATACATAGCCTGAAATGGTATGTCGTACTTAGCTGATACAACTCATGTCCTTGCCTGGCTGCACCCCGGTGTCCATACATGCGCTACTCCATTCTCATCCACATACTCCCAGTTTTGGAAAAATCTTGCCAGGAATATTTGGCTGTGCTGGTGTAGACTGATTTGTTCCATAAAGGAAGGTCTCATAAAAGTCCTGATTTGGATCGCCAGTCTTAAAATATGTTGTAAATTTTTTTCTCGCATAGTACACAGAAACCGTTATGTCACCGCTAGGTGCTATTGTAACCTGCTCTGGAACTAGTGCTTGAAAGCCTTCGTAGCTTCTATTTGCAGTAGCCTCAGTCTTCTGGCCTACATTTCCTGTAAGAGTCTCGTACTCTGCCATTGATTCATCATTGTAAGTGCCGTCAAGACTTTGTCTTACGTGTCTTACCTTGTACATTCTAGTCGCTGGTGCTGTCTGTATGCTTGGAGCTGGATCAGTTGCATAAACAGCTGCTGGCAGAGCTGTAGCAAGCATGCTGCAAATCAAAGCAAAAGATAGCAATAGCCTAAAACCTTTCTTCTTCATTATTGTCCCCCTTTTAGGGTAATAATACATCATAATTATACTAAATTACTATCTCACAATCAACACAAGCTATCTGATAAATTATTCCGTTAATTCAATTTGATGAACTTTTTGAGGTTTATCAAAAAGGACCTGCTGTCGCAAGTCCTTTGATTGATTATTTTTTTAGCTGTGCCTTCTCTTTGCAATTGCAAGAGCCGCTAGAGCAAGTGCTGACATAGCCATTACTGCTCCGTAAAGTGCTGCATTTGAGCTATCACCTGTGTTTGGAACATTTGGCTTAGCAGCCTTTGGCGCTTTGATAGTCTCAGCTGGCTTCTGCTTGCTATATACGAATGTCACCGTATTCACATCATCTGCGCTCAAAAAGGCTTAAATTCTTATCTGCGTAATCAACTGCATATCCAGGGATGTTTAGCGCGCTTTTGTAAAGCACTGCGTATAGATTATCAGTTCCTAGCTCTGAGGTAGCTAGCGGATTACCATCCTCATCTACATATCTGATTTCCCAGTTTGCCTGCTGCCTTCCAATCCACTTTGCGTAGACTGTGATGTCCTGAGTTAGGCTTTTCGTTTACATCAAATGGCTGCGTGAAAGCTGCATCCCTAAACCAGCCTGCAAACCAGTTGCCGTCCTTTGATGGAATCATAGGAAGATCTCTGTGGACGCTGCCGAGCATCGGAACATCAATTACACTTGGAAGCTCTGAATTCGCTCCATTACCTTCCACTGTCACCTTAACTTTGGGCTGAACCCACTTTGCATATAGGAACATGTCCTGAGTACCCATCTTCATCTCAGGGTCATACTCTGTGCCGTCCTGAAGTCCTGGTGATGTGTACCATCCATCAAATACATATTCTGCTGGGATGTTTGCTGGCTTAATAGGATTGTTAATTTCGGCATTTGCAGATGATAAAGCTTCGCCGTAGTGTAGCTTCACAGGAGTGTTTCCTGCATTTTCAAAGCGAAGGTCATACTGCCTTAGCTCTACATAAACGTGCATATATCCTACGCCGTCATTATCATAGTCACCTACAATCTTTCCATTTTGCAAAGTTTGTATCTTCTGTCCAGATGTATATGGCTTGAGCTCAGAATTTGATGGCCCTACATCAGTAGTGAATTCATCCTCCGCATTAGTCCAGTAATAGTAAACATAATTATGTGCTACATTTGACGTAAAATATGTCGAGAAGTTTAGAAAATCATAAGTAGAGCTCTGAAGCTTCTTAGACTTCATATCCCTTGTCCATGTTCCATCCGTGTTCTGGTAGTGGAAAACTACGTATATCTCTGAATTTGATGGCGGTGCAAGGATTCTCGCATGAAACTCTATGTGATAATCATCAATCATGAATAATGGTAGTATAGTGAAAATAGCCGGCATTTGCCTTCTACCATTGCTCGCACTTCCTGCAGCTGACCATCTGTACTTAGGGATCAAGTCCACCGGTTTCTTCAGTCGAATGTCCGTAAAGCCCCTTTAAATCAACTCTATGGTCCTCGACTCCTGTATCAGTGTTATAGTATACCAAAGTGATTGTCATTACTGGACGGTCGTAGTAAACATTTATGACTGTTGATCCGTCAGCATTTACTAGCTTATTCGCATTTGCAATTCTTGTCTTATCAGCATTAAACTTTTTGTATGTCGTCTCTCGAGTAGTTGCATCAAAGTTAGGTACCGTATTGATATCTTGCACCTTCTTCTCTGTATCAAAGAGTGAATATGTTTTTTTCATCATCTGTGTAAGAAACCTCATCAGTCGCATTTTGGTACCAATAGTTTATGGTGTACGAAGCCTGAGTTGGAACATCGTACTTAGCGTAAACCGTCATATCCTTAGCTGGCTGAAGTCCCGGTTGCCAGTTTTTAATCACTCCGTTTTCGTCCACATATTCCCAGTACATGAACATATTACCATTAATATCAAGCGCAGGTGGTGCAGGCTGGCTTTCTTCATAACGGTTTGTCTGGCTGAAGTCCTTAGTAGGATCTGCAGTCTTAAAATATGTTGTATAGCTTTTTCTTGCATAGTAAACGGTAACCGTTATATCACCGCTAGCTGCTATCTGAACCTGCTCTGGAACAAGCGCCTGAAATCCCTCATAGCTTTTGCTTGCCTTTGCCTCAGTCTTATCGCCCACATTTCCTGTGAGAGTTTCGTACTCAGCTAGTGACTCGTCGTTATAACTACCGTCTAGGGCCTGTCTTACATGTCTTACCTTATATGTTCTTGTAGCTGGTGCAGTCTGAGTAATTGATATATCATCTACTGCAAATGACGCAAGTGGCATAGCTGTTACAAGGATACTACATATCAAAGCGAGTACTACTGTAAGCCTTAATCCTTTTCTTTTTTTCATTTCTAATCTCCCATATATTTCAAATTTTTCAAATAAAAAAAGACAAAATGCACATCCTCTTGGGTGTAGGTTTTGCCTTTTATGTTCCCTCTAAAAAAGGACATTGCTGTCCTTTCATTTATATAGATTTAAATCTCAATCTCTATTCCCAAGCTCCCTTTAAATTGTGCACTACTTATATACACTTTGAGAACTAAATTTAATCAAAGTTTTTCAAAAAAATCATTTCATAACTACGCTTATTGCACAGATTACTAGCGCTATTGCCATGACGATATTCACTGCTTTTTGATGATTGATGAATAGATTTCTCAGCTTTTGCTCCAGTGAGGAGCCAAATCATATTGCACACAGGCCCAGTGAACGGTAAGAAACATCCTACGAGAAATAAGCTCATGAATGAATCGCTGTAAGGTGCAACATAGGTTCCTAGTGCTGTGAAGCAGAAGAGTATTACCTTGGCATTTGTTAACTGGACTATGAGTCCAGTTTTGATGCTATAGTTCACCTGCTTGCTAGTTTCTGGGGACACTGTACTCCTCAGTATATGTATTGCAAGTCAGATTATATATGCTGCTCCAACATAGGCAAAATATGAGATATACTTTCCGAGAACTTCACCGACAAAGTAGATAAGGAAAACTGCTATCATGGCGTCTATGAAAAAGCCGATGAAGATTCCCCACCACTGTCTCAAAGCCACCTTTTTGCCCGCGTTAAGACTTGCCGATAGACTGCATAGATTTGCAGGTCCTGGCGTTATTCCGTTTATATAGCAGTAAAATAGAAATGATGGTATTAGTGCAGCTGGCATTAGCCTTCTCCTTTGGTCATACTTAGTTCAGCGCTTTTCCGTCAAGCAAGCACTCGATAAGCTTATCCTCTTCATTATAAACTAGCTTGAGCGAAAAGAAATCCTCTCTTTCATCTAACAGCCTTAAGAAAAATCTTATCACCTTCCCAGAGCTCAAGTTCCATAAGCTTTTGATTTAGGCACCCACTCTAGAACGCCCTCGTCGCAGGCCTTTGGTTCTCCCTATCACGTTCTGTGCAGTGAAAAGATGCATGTACTCTATGGTTTCCTTACCCTTCATGCCATAAACAAAGGTGATAATCCCCTAAATCTATAGTCGCTGAGTTTATACCCAGTCTCCTCATATACCTCACGAAGCAGGCATTCCTCTGGGCTTTCTGCATGCTCAAAATGTCCGCCGACACCTATCCACTTGTCCTCATTCACATCGTTTTCCTTGAGGACCCTATGCATCATCAGATACTTTCCGTCACGCTCTATGTAGCACAGAGTGCTCATCTTTCGATCTTTTCTCATCAAAACTTGCTGTCATATTTCCACCTTCTCAAAGTAAAAAAAGGCCGCGATGGGCCCTATTAGTTAAAAATATTTACTCCAACGACGCTTGCAATCATCATAATTACACCTGCAAGCGCAACGCCTAGCGTAACTGAAAGCACCGTCTTCTTAAAATCTATATCAAGTATGCTTGCTGCAAGTGTTCCTGTCCAAGCACCTGTTCCCGGAATAGGAATGCCTACAAACAACAAAAGCGCGATAAATACACCTCTATCGCTCTTCTGCGTAAGCTTGTGTCCAGCCTTCTCTCCTTTGCTAAGAAAGAAGCGGCACGGCTTCCATATAAAAGGTCTTTCGCATCCCCAGGTTAGAATCTTTCTGGCAAATAGGTAGATAAATGGAACTGGTATCATGTTACCTATCATGCATATGAGTAAAGACTCTATGACTGGCAGGTCGCGCGCCTGAGAAAAATGGCACTGCAACTCTAAGTTCAGCCATGGGGAGCATAGACATAAAAACAAATAAACGTAGTTTTTTTAGCATCTTCACTCTCACTGATCTAAATAATACTTAAGAGTATTTTACTTGAATCAGTCAATATTAGCAAGCCAATAAAAATTCGTCCCTCATATTGCATGCGAGCTTGATACCACGTGCCTCAAGAACCTTCTGTAGCGCTTCGAGCGTCTGTGCAAGATCTTCCTCGTTTGCATTTTCGCCCATGTGGCCGATTCTAACAACCTTGCCTTTTGAGCACATCAAAGCATCCGCTTATCAAAATGCCAAACTCATCTCTAAGCCCGCTCAAAAATCTCATCCTCTGTAATTCCTTCAGGAATTTCGATTACTGTCACATTGTTAGAATATCCGCTTTCTAGATAAAGCTTAAGTCCAGCCTTTTCCACTGCATTTCTTGTTGCCTTTGCAAGCTGCTTATGTCTCTTCTGAAAATCTGCATCCTCAAGATAGTTATCTATTGCAACCCCTTAGTCCCATGATGTCGCTTGCAGGCATCGTATATGGGAACCACTGGTTTTTCGTAGTAGTCCTTGATGAAAAGGAGGTTTGCATAGAAAGCTTTGATAGGAGTTTTTACGGTTTTGCATTGCCTCAAAAAGCCCTGTCGCTAACCCAAACCATAGTAAGTCCTGGAGGAGCTGAAAGCGCCTTCTGCGAACCCCCACATAGTATATCTATCTTAGAATTACTAAGATCTAGCGGCTCTCCAAACATTCCTGCTACTGAGTCACAGACTGTCAAAATTCCAAACTCATCAAAGAGCTTACTTATGCTTTCGACATCGTTCATAACTCCGCTTGGCGTGTCGCAGTGAACCACGGTTGCATACTTAAAGTTACTATCCTTTGATAGGAAATCTCTAAGCTCATCTATATTAACTGGATTTCTATAGTCACTGCTAAATAGCACTGGCTCTCCGCCGTACATGCTCACAAAAATCAGCAAAGCCCTTGCCGAAAAATTCCATTATCTATTACGAGTACTCTGTCGCCTTCTTCAGTTAAAGAAGCGCAGGCAGCCTCTAGCCCTAATATTCCTTCTCCACCTAGGATGAAGGCTTTGGTATCAGTGTGCATTGCCTTTGATAGAAGCTCACAAGTTTCCTTATAGAAGTCAAAGAACTTAGGGTCTATATCTGGATTCGTAAACTCCTTGCTTCTTTCTAATCTTACATTTTCTCTGACCTGTGTAGGTCCTGCTGTCATTATCTTGTACATTCTACGCTACCAGGTACCTTCCTTGTTGCTAGCTTCAAAACCGGTGCCACAAGAAGTGCTACAACTATAGCAAATCCAACCTGTGCAATGTTGCCAGGCATTGATCCAAATGGAGCGATCCAGTTTCCGGTTAATATAACCTCTGCAAAGTAGTAGCCAACTAGCTTGATAACTAGCGCTAAAACTAGGGAAACTAGGCTATTTACAAATGCGTTCTTGATTGGCTTTTTCTCTGCAAAATATCCAACTGTGTATCCCATGAGTCCAACGATTACGAATGTAAATGGCGCCCATGCACCCCATCCGCTCATTATATCAAAGAGTCCCATTCCGCAAGCACCTGCTAATGCTCCTGTTCTTCTGCCAAAGAGCATTGCTCCAATGAATAGAGGTACGTTGCCAAGGTGGATTAGTCCGCCGCTTCCTGCAAGTGGAAGTCTGACATTAATTAGCCATGTTGCAACATAAACCATTGCGATAAAAAAAGTGCTGTAATTACGAGCTCTTGTGTTGTTATCTTTTTATTTTCCATGTGTATAACTCCTATATATTATACTTAAATTTATTACAATATTATTCTATCACCAATCTAAATTTATTAAATATGCAATATTTTATTTTTTTATAATATACAGTTTGGAGATAATTAGTATTTTTAACCATACTGTACTTATTAAAATGTGTTATTTATATATATACAGTTTAGGTGATGTACTTAAATTTTATTCAAATAAAAACAGTAAGCCCATTATTTTGACCTACTGTTATTCATTTATATCTGTCTATTTTATAGTTTGCTTTGCCTTATTATTTTCTAATCATCTAAAAAGAATACTTCATCTACATGGAGATTGAGAAATTTCGCGATTTTCATTGCGAGCTCAAGTGTAGGATTGTATTTGTCATTTTCAATAGCAACTATGGTCTGTCTGCTGACTCCTAGTTCATTAGCCATATCCTCTTGCCTGAGCCCTGCTTCTTTTCTTAACTGTTTTATTATATTTTTTTCATACTGCTGTAGCCAAAAATAAAAAGCCCCACCATAAATGATTAGAAAAAAATAGTCATAGTAATTCCAATTATTACTTCAAAAATCAAATTTGATTCTTTGCAATCTTTATATTCTTCATCGCCTGCAACCATTTTTCGTTTCATCAAAAAGCTCTGAAAAAATTGAACGCTTTCTAATAAGCAAAAGAATCAGGCAAGGCAGCATTTCCATCTTCGTCCCCTTTGAAATTGATTGATACCCATTGAACAGTGTCCATATGCAAAGTGATAACAAAAGCAGCTCTATATCCCCATCTCTCCGAACGCATACGGATGTTTCTATCCATTTCGTCCATCTTTTTTTCATAGTTTTTCTCCTTTCAGAAATAATAAAGCCAGCAACTGAATGTAAAAAACTTTTTACATTTTTTTATTTTAATACTTCAGACAAAAATGTCAATACCTTTTTACATTTTAATTTCTATTCCCTGATCAAAGATTCTATAAAGCTTTATCGTTAGGGTCGCTTATCATTTTTAATTTTGCTACCTAGCTCAAGTACTTTTACCACTGTTATACGGCTCCCACTCAGGAAGACCCTTGCCATTTTGGATTTCAGTCTTTGCAAAGTTAATCCAGTAAGACGTCATAGTTTCGCAAAGCTTCTTGTCACTGCCGTCATATAGATATGGTGCTTTTCCTATATTTCCGTAGGCGTATGGAAGCTCTCCTGTATGGTTAGAACCAATCGACTTGTTTTCCTTGGTGAAGTAATATCTATATACAGGCTCTCTTTCGCTTGCTAGCCTGCTCCATACATCATGACCATAGCCGAAGGTTCCAGCGTTATAGATTATTTTGAAGTTCTTTACTGCCTCTTCATCCGTCTTTGCTGGGTAAAGCTTTAGGATTTCCTCATATCCCTTAGGATAGCTTTTTCTTAATCTTATCAGCATAGTTATCCTTATCTGTCTTTGATTCAAGGAGCAAGAAGAAATCGCCATCCTCCTTGTTATATCCCGTCAGCAAGGCCTTCTCATTGTTTTCACCGGCCATATAGCTCTCATATGGGGATTTTTGTCAAAGCGTATCCGTCGTTTGTCATCGCATTAGCGTTCCATACTTGGTATTTGTGTTTGCAATGTCCTCAGCAGATATCTTTCTGAGATTCTTAGGATTCTTTGCGCCTAGCTCATCGCGGAGAGATTTACCCTGCTTGATTGCCGTTTTGATATCCATATATGAATGAGATGGGTTCTTTGCTGTAATTGATGAACTCTCAGAGATTGCGTATTTAAACTTACCTTTTGCTAGCGGTGAAGTGCACATTGCATTTACCGAGGATGAGCCTGCAGACTCACCTGCAATTGTGATATTGTCAGGATCGCCACCGAACTTTTTCGATATTTGCTCTCACCCAATCAAGAGCCTTTGAGCTGATCAAGAAAGCCGTACATTCCTGTAGTTCCGTTTGAGACTCGAAGCTAGGTTTTCGTCAGCATAAAACCCAAGTGCCCCAAGTCTATAGCTAAAGTTTACAAATATGACATCATTCTTCGCATATGATTCGCCGTTATAGTCCTCCCACCAAGCCTGACCAGTTGTTAGAGAACCTCCGTGGATATAGAAGACGACCGGAAGCTTTTTCTGTGGTCCTCTTGGCTTCCAAATATTGAGATAAAGACAGTCTTCGCTCATCTTTGGAACATATCTATTCTTTATTGTTCTAGTCACATTGTGGTAGAAGAAAATATCAGTTGCAGATGAAACGACTCTGTTAGTGCGCTTTTTGCATGGCCATGGGCTGAAAGTGATCCGCCCTGAGAACACCTTTTGTACTTCTCAGGATTTTTCGGTTCCTTCCATCTCAAATCTCCAACTGGAGCCTTGGCATATGGAATGCCTGCATAGACCTCAACTGAGCGATCTTTGTTATATACACCCGTGAGCCTGCCCTCTTTTACTTCGATTTTGCCCGTGCGCTTTGCTCCCTCATAGGTAGCTGGTACGAGTTTTTCCTTAGGAAGGCTTATGAATGAAATTAAAGCAAAGAGAATAAACATGGCAATTACAGCCCTTCCACCTTTTCTTGTCTTCTTCCAATAAAGCATAATTATAAAGGCCGTAATCAAAAACAAGAATTAGTCCAGACCAAGCATTTCTATTCAAAAACATATAGAGTTCAAATACTATTGTCACCAGTATCAAAAAGCTATAAAAGGCAAATTTTTCTTTTCTCATTCCCTTACTCCTTTCAGGACATCAAAGCTAGGCCTTGAAACAAAATTCCTCGATGATTTTTCTCGGCAACCTTTATACCGTCACAGGCTGCACTCGTTATGCCACCAGCATATCCTGCGCCCTCACCCGCAGGGTAAAGACCTTTGATGCTTCCCTGAAGATTGTCGTCCCTAAAAAAATCTAACTGGCGAAGAGCTTCTCGTCTCCACCGCCTTCATCACTGCATTATCATCATCAAATCCCTTGAGTTTTCTTCCTAGATATGGCATGGCCTCTCTAATAGACTCGACCGCAAAGCTAGGGAGCGAGTCAATCACAGCCTTTGCATCTTTATCTCCATCTCTGAACTTTGACCAGCAGGTCTTAGGGAAGGCGTATCTTCCTCCACTGTTTTTGTATGCAAGTCTCTCGTACTTTTCCTGAAACTCTACTCCAGCTAGTACATCATCTCCATCAAAAGTCAGAAACCCCTAACATCAACAAGAAGTCCGCTGTTAGCTGTTCCACTGTCACGCTTGTGATTACTCATGCCGTTTGTGACAACACCGCCCTCTTGAGAAGAAGACATTATAACCTCACCACCTGGGCACATGCAAAATGTATAAACACCTCTTCCGTTTTCACAGCGATGGGAGAGCTTGTACTCTGCAGGTGGAAGACCCTTGGTTTTACCATACTGAGCCTCATCCACCATCTTCTGCGGGTGCTCTATTCTCACACCTATGGAAAACGGCTTTGCTGACATCTGGATGCCTAGCTCGTGTGCATACCTAAAGGTGTCCCTTGCGCTGTGGCCTATTGCAAGTACTAGATTTTCTGTTTTCTAGCATGTAGCTTTCACCATTCAGAACTTCCTGAACTTTGACAGCTCTTATCTTTCCTGATGGTGCGTCTATGCCGACTAGCTTGCTCGAAAAATCTAATCTCACCACCGAGTCGAATTATCTCCTCGCGTATATTTGCAACCACGTCTCTGAGAAGGTCTGTTCCTATGTGCGGCTTATTTTGTACAGTATTTCCTCTGGTGCACCGGCGCTGACAAATTCACTTAGAACTTTATGTATTCTCGAGTCCTTGATTCCGGTCGTAAGCTTGCCGTCAGAAAAAGTTCCAGCACCTCCCTCGCCAAACTGAACATTTGACTCTGTGTTTAACGCGCTGCCATTCCAGAAGTTTTGCACATCCTCAGCTCTTTCGCTGACGCACTTTCCTCTCTCGAGAACTATAGGCCTATATCCCTGCTGAGCAAGTATCAAAGCACAAAAGATTCCGCATGGTCCAAATCCTGCAATAACTGGCCTATGCTTTAGCTCACGCACGCCAGGCTTAGGGGCTTTATAGCTCATGTCAGGTGCTATAGAAAGATTTATTTTAGGGTCAGGCTTTAGTGTTATTTTCTTTGCGCCCTGCCTTTGCTCCACATCAAAATCGACCGTATAGACAAATTTAATATCGCCCTTGTCTCTAGCGTCTATCGATTCCTTTACGATTTTATATTCCTTTATCTTGATGCTATTACCGAGCTTCTTTTTGATTTTTCTTTTGGAAGAAGTTCCTTTTGGCTCGTTTAGCGCGAGCTTTATCTGGCTAATTCTATACACTCTTAGCTCCTATCAAATTAATTCCGTATTATTCACCTAGCGCTTTTTCTGCAGCAGAGCTACCTGCCGTATGACCTGTCGAAAAAAGCAATTGTTAGGTTATATCCTCCCGTGTATCCACTTACATCAAGCACCTCTCCACAGGCATAGACCCCTGAGATTAGCTTAGATTCCATGGTCTTAGGGTTTATCTCCTTAACTGAGACACCACCAGCTGTAACAAAGGCTTTGTCTAGTGATAGCGTTCCTCTGCCTGAAAACTCCACATTTTTAAAAAGGCTAGCAAATTCCTCAAGTTTTTTTCTCTGATATTTGTTTTAGCTTCTCCATCTGAAATTCCTACAAGCCTCAAAAATATAGTCAGCGAGCCTCTTTGGGATTTCTGCCCTTATATAAGTTTTTAGCTCCTTTTCTCCGCTAGTTCTTGCCATGGACTTTAATTCATCTAGAATTTCACCCTTTGATTTATGAGGAATTAGGTCGAGGCTGAGTTTTACAGTTTCTAGCCCATCTTTTCGCATTATGCTGTTAACAAAGCCTGAGCACCTGAGCGCAACAGGCCCTGATAGTCCAAAATGCGTGAAGATCAAATCCCCTTCGTGGCTTGATGCAAGTTTATTCTTTTTGTTATATACACTGAGCTTTACATCTTGAAGCGATATCCCACTAAGCTCAGAGAGAAAATCACCGTAGTTTCTGCAAACTATGGGAACCTCAGCTGGATAAAGCGGACTTATGCTATGCCCTAGTGCTTCCATAAGCACATAACCATCTCCATTTGATCCTGTTGAGGAAAATGACTTTCCTCCGCAGGAAACTATAACGCATGGAGCATAGAACTCCTCGCCCTGCTTTGTTCTAACGCCAAAGGCTTTCCCTTCCCTTTGCAGAATTTCTGTTACAGCACTGCCTGCCTTTATCTTTACACCGTGCTTTTTTTAGCTTAGCTTCAAAGTGCTCAACTATGCTCTTTGATGAGTCGGTAACTGGGAAAAACCCTGCCCTTGTCTTCTACCTTCAGCTTAAGCCCTCCCGATGTGAAGAAATCCATTATATCCTTGTTGTCGAAGCTAGCCATGCTGCTATATAGGAACTTTGAATTTACGGGAATCTTCGCAAGGAGCTCATCCCTGTCCTCTGCGTTTGTGAGGTTACACCTTCCACCTCCTGTTAGAAGAAGTTTCTTACCAAGAGAATCGTTTTTCTCCACCAAAAGAGTCCTAGCTCCGAGGCTCGCAGCCGAAACTGCTGCTATCATGCCAGATGCTCCTGCTCCTATTATTATTACATCAAAGTCTTTGACTTTGCTCATTTCTGTCATTTCATCTCCGAATTCAATTTTTTCCGTTAACTTTGTTATTTTTTTGACTAGAATGTGATTGAAATATGATGTCAAGGGTACAAGAAATATAGGCTTTTTGCCAAATACATCATAACTTTTTCTAATGTGATACGCAATATGTTTTGATCTAGTAACTACGGAATTATGCACTTTGTATGGTATATTAGATTCTCCAATGCAGAATGTGATATGTGATTAGTCTTTTTAATACTAGTTATAAGAAATCAGATTATTGACATTGTCCTGTCACAATTGAAACTGTTTTTGATAAACATATATAATCTAATGTGTAGATTATGTATGTGATTTTGTTTATATAACTTATGTTTTATGTAAAGAAGGAGGAAATTTATGATTTCATTTATCATGGGTATTGTACTGCTTTATTGCGGGTTACTTTACCTACGGAAAGGTTGTCGAAAGACTCATCGGACCAGATGATAGAAGAACACCTGCGTACACTAAAGAAGATGGCGTTGACTACATTCCAATGAAGACTGGTACGTCATTCCTTATTCAGCTCCTTAACATCGCAGGACTTGGTCCTATCTTCGGAGCTCTATCAGGTGCTCTTTGGGGACCAGTAGTATATCTATGGATTGTATTTGGTACAATCTTTGCTGGTGGTGTTCACGACTACCTATCAGGAATGCTTTCAGAAAGAAACAATGGTGCTTCAATCTCTGAGATTGTCGGAAAGTACCTCGGACCAGTAATGAAGACTATCATGAGAATATTCTCAGTTGTACTTCTAGTCATGATTGGTGTAGTATTCATGGTTGGACCTGCACAGCTAATTGCACTTCTAACACCAGATGCATTTGGCGTTCAGTTCTGGACAATCGTAGTTCTTATTTACTACTTCCTAGCAACTCTACTTCCAATCGACAAGATTATTGGTAAGATTTACCCAATCTTCGGTCTTGCTCTTATCGTAATGGCTCTTGGAATCGGTGGTGCAACACTTCTACATTCAGGTGAAAGACCAATGCTTGAGATATGGGATCGCTTTGAGAACATGTATCCTGCAAAGGACAAGCTTCCAATTTGGCCTCTAATGTTCATCACTGTTGCTTGCGGTGCTATCTCAGGTTTCCATGCAACACAGTCACCAATGATGGCTCGTTGCCTAACAAAAGAGAAGAACGGCCGTAAGATCTTCTACGGAGCAATGGTTGCTGAAGGTATTATCGCTCTTATCTGGGCATCAGCTGGCGTTGCATTCTACTACAACAGAGGTGGAGATGGTACTGGACTACAGGCTCTTCTAGATATGCAGGGTGGTAACTCAAACACTGTATATCAGATGTCAAGAGCACTTCTCGGTGGTGTTGGTAGCATCCTAGCTATGATAGGTGTTATTGCATGTCCTATTACATCAGGTGATACGGCATTCCGTTCAGCAAGACTTACAATCGCAGACTGGTTCAAGATTGACCAGCAGGATAAGAAGAAGAGACTTCTTCTTTCACTTCCACTACTTCTTGTAGGTTATGGAATTTCTAAGCTAAACTATGCAGTTATCTGGAGATACTTCTCATGGTCAAACCAGACACTTGCTATGATGGTACTTTGGGCTATCGCAGTTTACCTATGCCGTTACAGAAGCAAGATTAGCAGCTGGATGGCATCAATTCCAGCAACATATATGTCAGCTGTAACAGTAGCATATATCTTGCAGGCTAAGGAAGGTTTCAGAATCAATCCAACAATCGCTGATGGTATTGGTATCGCATTTGCAGCTGTAGTATTTGCTTTCTATATGATTAAAGTTTATACAAAGGCTGGAGATACACCACTTGTGGATACTCCACTAGAGGTTAAATAGTAATCTCTAATCAAATTAAATACATAGTGTATAAAGCCCCCGTATTGTCTGATACGGGGTTTTCTTATTCATATCGATTAAACGGTTTCAGTTCCTTTTGTGCTTTATTACAGGCTAAATAACCGCACAAAGGTAAGTGAACTTTTGTACATGCAAAATAGCAGCTCTGGCGATATGCAAGGCTGCTACTTTGATTTACATATTCTACATTTATCTAAGCTTTTACACCTCTTAGTTTGCGTTTTCTAATTGCAACGCTATGGAAGCTATCTGCCTCAGGTGTCAGTTCCTTTGCAACTACTTCGAGAATTTCGTCGAGCTTTTTCGACATCATCCTCTGAGAATTTCTCTTTAATGCGGTCGCAAACGATTCCGATATAGTCGTAGACCATACCGTAGTTTTTGGTGTACTTCTCGGTCGCTTCGAGGTAGTACTCTCTGCGATCGGTTTCACCGCGCTTCTTGTTGATATATCCCTTTTTGATAAGGCTGTTTACTCTGTATGTCGCATTCGGTGAAGACATATGTGCTGCGTCGGCAAATACATTTACAGTTGGCTCTTTTAGGGCTGTGATTATCTCCATACAGATAACCTCAAATGCAGATAGTGCATCATCGTCACCATCATCATTGAATGCCTTATCGTACAAGAGCAGTTTGAATTTGTCATAAACATGCGAAAAATTTTCTTTCAGCATATACTCTCCCATCATCCTATTGCGAATGAAATCTCCCCACTGCAAGCTACTTCACCATCTACGGTCGCAACTACATTTCCGAAGCCTACGTTACCGCGGCTCTTAATGATTTCGCATTCCAGTGTCAAAACATCCCCTGGAACTACCTGTCTCTTAAATCGGCAGTTTTTGACTCCGCCGAAGAAGGCTAGCTTACCTTTGTTCTCCTCGGCGCATAAAAGTGCGCAAGCACCAGTCTGAGCCAGAGCCTCGAGAATCAAAACCCCCGGCATGACAGCCTTCTGTGGAAAGTGACCTAGGAAGTGCATTTCGTTCTGAGATACGCACTTAATTCCCTTGGCAAACTTACCTGGCTCCATATCCGTAATCCTGTCGACAAGAAGGAAAGGGTATCTGTGAGGAAGAATTTCTTTTTATCTGTTCTGAATTAAGAGTCATCCTAATCTCCTTTATTTTACACTAAACTCTCTTGAAAATCAAAGACGCATTATGTCCACCAAACCCGAGTGAATTTGACATAGCGTATTCGCTGTCAAAAGCTACTCCTTCGTTAGGACAAATCTTTAAATCGCACTCCTCATCAGGCACCTTATATCCTACTGTAGGAGGTGCAAATTGGTCTTCTAGAGCCTTAATTGCCATTACGGCTTCAATTGCTCCACTCGCACCAAGAAGGTGTCCTGTCATCGACTTTGTTGATGATATCAAAAAGCTCCTTGCTGTGCTCACCGAAGGCAAGCTTTACTGCCTTGGTCTCACCCTTATCGTTTAGTGGTGTTCCCGTTCCGTGAGCATTGATATATCCAACTTCACAAGGCTCAATTCCGGCATCTCTAATAGCTAAGGTCATGCAGTCAGCAGCTCCACTACCGTCCTCAAGCGGTGCAGTCATATGATTCGCATCGCAACTAGCTCCATATCCAGCAATTTCACCAAGAATCTTTGCTCCTCTCTTAACAGCATGCTCATATTCTTCAAGGATTAGGATTCCGCTTCCCTCACCCATGACAAAGCCGCTTCTCTCCTTATCAAAAGGAATTGATGCGCGAGCAGGATCGTCTGAATCAGAAAGAGCCTTCATTGACGCAAATCCACCTATTCCTAGCTCGCAGATACAGCTTTCTGCACCTCCGCAAGCCATTACATCAGAATATCCATCCCTAATATAGTGGAAGGCTGCTCCGATTGAATCTGAAGCTGAAGCGCAGGCTGTAACAACGCAGGTACAGCTTCCCTTAAATCCGAGCTTGATAGCTATCATTCCTGCTGCCATGTTAGTTATGCTTGATGGAACAAATAGAGGTGAAACTCTATCGTAACCGTGCTTATCCCCTCTTAGGCATTCACGCTGGATTACTGGAAGTCCGCCGATTCCACTAGCAACATTTACACCGCATCTTAGCGCATCTTCTTTTGACATATCAAGACCGCTCTGCTTGAAAGCTTCCTCTGCCGCATAGAGAGCAAACTGTGTGAATCTAGCTGTTCTTCTAGCTTCCATCTTGTCCATGATTTCGCAAGGGTCAAAGTCCTTGACCTCTCCTGCGATTTTAACCTTTGATTCCTCAGTGTCAAACTGAGTAATGAAGTCAATGCCTAGCTTTCCAGCCTTGGCGTTTTCCCACATATTTGAGCTTCCGATTCCTATAGGGAAACTGCTCCGATACCTGTAACAACAACTCTTCTCTTCATAATTTCCTCCTACATGGCCATTCCGCCATCGACCTTGAGAACCTCTCCAGTGATGTATCCTGACTCCTCAGTCGTCAAAAATAGAATTGCACTTGCGACATCTGCTGTAGTTCCAGCTCTTCCCATTGGAATGTTGCTCTGAAGCTTTTCTGCTGCCTCTTCAGGGATAGCATCTGTCATTGCAGTGCTAATAAATCCCGGTGCAACAGCATTTACAGTAACGCCTCTACCTGCTAGCTCTCTAGCAAAGCTCTTTGTCATACCTATGATTCCAGCCTTTGCCGCGGCATAGTTTACCTGACCTGCATTTCCGACTATTCCTGTGACAGATGAAACGTTTACGATTCTTCCATATCTCTTTCTCATCATCACAGATGCAGCTGCTTTGATCATATAGAAGGGTCCGTAGAGATTGGTCTTTACGACGCTATCAAAGTCCTCTGCACTCATTCTCACGCCAAGTCCATCCCTTGTGATACCAGCGTTATTTACAAGAATATCAAGTCTTCCTAGCTCGCTTATAGCAAGATCCACGATAGCCTTGCATTCCTCTTCATTTGAGACATCACCCTTTACTAGGACAGCCTTAGCGCCTGCTTCCTCGCAGAGCCTCTTTGTCTCTAGAGCAGCATCCTCGCTTCTGCTGTAGTTGATTACGACATCAACACCGCTTTGCGCTAGCTTTACCGCAGCCTCTCTTCCGATACCTCTTCCGGCACCTGTAACTATTGCAACTCTATTTCCCATATTGATTACCTTTCTAACTCTTCAATAGCCTGGCGAAGCTCATCAGCTGTAGTTATGCTAATTGTCTTCACCGAGCGATCTACCTTTTTGACAAATCCAGACAGTGCATTTCCTGGACCTATTTCAACAAAGTTTGTAACCCCAAGCTCTATGAGCTTTCTGATTATCTTCTCCATCAATACGCCAGACTGAACCTGTTTTGATAGAAGCTCTGAGATTGACTCATCTGCCTGCTTTACATCTCCTGTGTAGTTGAACAAAAACAGGAAATTCCTCTTCGCCTAGACTAAATTCCTTGGTCTTCTCAAGAAGTGCATCTCCGACTGGCTTCATGTATGATGTGGAACGGTCCTGAAACTGATAGTGGCATAACCCTTCTTGCACCCTTTTTCTAGAGCAAGCTCAGATGCCTTAGCTACTGCTGAAGCCTCGCCCGAAATTACAATCTGACCAGGACAGTTGACATTTGTTATCTCTGCCTTTTTATCACCATTTGATGCCTGCTTGCAGCACTCAGCAAGCGGCTCCTGCTCAAGTCCAAGGACAGCTGCCATGCTTGAATCTACATTCTTTGATGCCTTTTACCATCTCGTTTGCTCTAAACTGAACGAGCTTAAGAGCATCCTCGTATTCAAAAACACCCTGCACTGCATAAAAGCTGTGTATTCTCCAAGACTTAGACCTGCTGCAAAAATCAGGTTTAATTCCGTTCTCTTTTTAGTACGCTGTAAATTCCCATACCGAAAGCCAAGAGAAATTGGCTGCGTGTTTTTGGGTCTGAGAGGTCCTCCATGCTTCCATCAAATGCGATGCTTCTCTGCTCAGCTGGCAGTTTGTCAAAGCAATTTTTAAATCCTTCAAACTCAGCGTACAAATCTCTGCCCATCCCTGGCTTCTGACTTCCCTGTCCAGCAAATAAAAAGCTGTTTTCATTTTGTTCTCCTCGCTTAATATTTATTCAAATCCCTTCGACAGTTCGTCCATAAGGTCCCTGACTTTAACTATTTTATCTATTCTTCCGCAGTTTTCGCCGCTGAAGAAAAAGTCCGTTTTCTTCGTCTCCATTAAATCCTGCTATCAAAGCTGCGCTTATGCAGTACGGCGTAGTCTTAGGGTCGCATGCTTATGCAATTTATGCAGCGACTTGGCACCTTTCGACCTTCCTTTTCGACCTGCTCGTGAAGAGCTGATTTAAGTGCTCTTCCTGGAAGCCCTACAGGACTTTTGTATGATTTTTTTAAATCCTCCGCCTTCGCTTTCACGATTTTATCCTTGAATCCCTGACTTGCATCGCACTCTTCACAGGCGATGAACCTCGTTCCCATCTGAACTCCATAGGCACCACACTCAAGTACCTTTTTGATATCATCTGCATCAAAGATGCCTCCTGCAGCAAAGACAGGTATATCTCCACAGACATTCACAACATCTGAGACTATCTCAGTTAGAGGCTTATAGCTTTTCTCGAGCAATTCCTCTTTCTTAAAGCCTAGATGTCCGCCTGCTCCCGAACCTTCAACAACTATGAAGTCGGGTTTTCTTTCACATTTTTATTCCAGCTTCACGATCAAAAGCTGCCGCCTTGGCACTCGAGACAATCGGAGCTATTAGGGACATCTTTGCCATCAACTAGTTCAGGTAGGGCAAGGGGGCCCAGCACCTGATATGATCGCATCTATTCCTTCCCTGACAGCAGCCTCGATACATTCCCTATAGTCAGTAGTTACAGTCATAGCATTTATGGCTATCATTCCTCTACCATTAGCAATTTCCTTAGCGATTTGTATCTCTTTTCTAAGGGCACGCACATCTGCTTCTACATGATTCTGATAGAAATCTTCCTCACGAAAGCCGATTAAAAGCAGTTGAAATAACACCCATACCACCGCAAGCTGCGACGCTTCCGGCGAGCTTTCCCATGGATATACCAACTCCCATACCGCCCTGAATAACTGGAATTTCGAGCTTATCCCTAAAAAACTTTAGCAGACGCTCTATTTGCAAAAACTCATTCTTACATTCCTCATATTCTCTCATCATTTGCTCGAAAAATACTGCGAAGTGGCTTCACTTCTTTGACAAGCGCTGACACCTGACCAGCCATAAGTGAGCCTCTCTTGACATCACCTTCGTGGACGGCCCTTCTAAGTGCGCCAAGCGTATATTTTTCGAGCTCCATAAGGTCTGCACCCTGCCTTTTCACGCTCTAGGTACTCCTGAGCCATAGGATTTTTGATGACTCTAACAGGAGCACCTGAGTTTCTGCCAGTAACGATAGTGCTTCTATCCTTTGCCTTGATAACGGCATCCTTATAGTTTTTGGTGGATAGGACACTCCTCGCTTGCAAGCAGTACAGTGCCGACCTGAATTCCCGTAGCTCCAAGAATCTCTGCAGCAGCCATCTGACGTCCGCCAGCTATACCACCGGCAGCTACAACTGGAACGCTAACTGCATCTACAATCTGCGGAACCAGAACCATGGTTGTGATTTCACCGATGTGGCCACCGCTTTCGCAGCCTTCAGCTATCATGCCATCAGCACCCATAGATTCAAGTCTCTTAGCAAGTGCAACTGATGAAACAACAGGAAACACTTTGATGCCCTTGCTCTTCCAAAGCTCGATGTACTTACCAGGATTTCCTGCACCAGTTGTTACGAGAGATGCGCCCGACTCAGCGATAACATCTGCCATTCTTTCGACATCAGGGATTCATCATCATTAGGTTAATGCCAAAGGGTCTATCTGTCTTTGCTCTAACAGCATCGATTTCGGCCTTTAGCATCTCGGCATTCATAGCTCCAGTACCGATGATTCCCATGGCACCTGCATTTGATACGTCAGCTGCGAATGAACCGGTAGCAACCTGTGCCATACCTCCCTGAAAAATTGGAAATTCTATATCAAAAATTTTTATTTAAATTCATATTCAATCCCCTTATGCCCTAAAAAGCATTCCTCCATAAGTTAGTCCTGCGCCAAATCCAACGCTTACTGCTAGCATTCCGGGCTTAAGAAGGCCCTTATCCCTCATGTCAGCCATAGCAATTGCAACGCTGGCTGCCGAGGTGTTTCCATATTCCTCTAAATCCATGAAGCATTTTTCAATAGGAACGCGTAGCTTTGAGGCAATGCTTCTGATAATGCGCTTGTTAGCCTGGTGGAAGATGAAGAAATCAACATCGTCCTTATTCACACCGTTTTGATCTAGGAGTTCCTGAGTTACCTCCGGAATCTTATTTACTGCAAATCTATAGACCTCTTGGCCCTGCATGCTAATTCTCTGCTCAAATCTCTCGCAGTATAGGACCTCAGAATCTGAAATTACACCTTCTAGGGTGTGCAAAGAAGGCATCCTCTCTCAATGTACATACGGCAGCGCCAGCACCGTCTCCAAAAGAGCACATCTGTCCCTCTATCCTTCATGCTCATGAAGCTGCTTATCTTCTCGCTTCCAACTAACAAAATATTTTGGTAGCTTCCTGTATGAAGAAGTGCATTTGCCACGATTGCTCCATATATGAAGCCTGAGCAAGCACCGTTCACATCTGTAGCAAGCACATCCTCTCTTAGCCCGAGCATACCGCAAATTCTGTAGCAACTCCTGGAGTTGCCTTATCTGCTGTAAATGTGCATACGATTACCGCATCTATATCACGAGCCGATAGTCCTGATTCCTCTATAGCCTTAAGCGATGCTTCGCAAGCGATGTCTGCATTGCTTTGCCCGTCTGCAAACCATCTGCTTTCTATACCGCTCTTTTCTCTAATCCACTCGTCACTTGTGTCCATGATTTTAGCTAGGTCGTCATTTAGAACCTTTCTCTTACCGTGAGCAAGACCAGTTCCTATAAACTTCATAGCAAGCTTTTTCTTTCATCATACTAAATAAGTTCCTTTCCGACCTTACGCAGCCTGTGATATCTCTGCTTTACGATGTCATCTCCACTTATCTTCATCAGTCTTGCGAGGTTCCCTGCGAGTGCAGCATCTAGTCTCTTAAATACCGGCTCGCTGTTTTTCGTGAGCACCTTCGCCATCCTCTTTGATGACGCAGTCACAGATTCCCATCTTCTTGAGCTCTGGCGCTGTCATCTTCATGTTTCTCGCAGGCTTCCTTCCATCTTGAGGAGTCCTTGTACAAAAATCGAAGCAAATCCCTCTGGTGATAGTATTGAGAAATACGCTGTTTTTCTAGCATTATCATGCAGTCTCCAAAGCCTATTGCAAGGGCTCCTCCGCTTCCGCCTTCACCTATGAAGACATTTACAACCGGCACTCTTAGCCTGCTAAGGGTTAGAAGGCAATGAGCAATCGCACTGCCTTGACCGTTTTCCTCAGCTTCCTTTCCCGGATATGCACCAGGAGTATCGACAAAGGTAATGATAGGAAGTCCAAATCTCTCAGCATGCTTTCATGAGCCTTTCGGCCTTGCGATATCCCTCAGGATTTGGCATACCGAATCTGTGACTTATCTTTTCGTCAAGACTCTTTCCACGCTCCTGCGCTATAACAACAACAGGCACTCCGTGAAATCTTCCGACACCTCCTACAATAGAGACATCCTCTCCATGAAGTCTATCTCCTCCAAACTCACAGAAGTCAGAAATTAACCTATCGATATAATCCCTGCCTGTAGGCCTAGTCTCGATTCTCGCTATCAAAACGCGTTCATCTGCACTGCGACTTGAGAGGGCTTCATCTAGTTCTCTAGCTAGCTCCTTTTTGTCTGAAGAAGCGAGCTGAGCCTTCTTTCCTTTTTGGTGTAGTGAAATGAGCTTAGCGATGTAGCTTTTTCAGCTCTGCCCTTGGAACTACCCCCGTCCAAGAGACCGTGCTCATAGAGGAATTCCGCGCTCTGGAAACCCTCAGGGAGCTTTTTCACCGATAGTTTGACTAATGACCCTAGGACCCGCAAAGCCAATGAGCGCTCCAAGCTCTGCAAGCTGAATATCGCCGAGGGAAGCAAAGCTCGCCGTGACGCCACCCGTTGTCGGATTTGTCATAACCGAAATGAATAGACCTCCCGCCTCGCGTAGCTTACCAATAGCGGCTGAAGTTTTTGCCATCTGCATCAGAGATAGCATTCCCTCCTGCATTCTTGCGCCTCCAGAAGCCGAAAAAAATGACCAGTGGAAGCTTTTTCTTGGTCGCATATTCAGCAGCCCTTGTAACCTTCTCACCTACAGCCATGCCCATGCTGGCCATCATAAACCTCGAATCCATGACACAGATAACTGCTTTGTGTCCGTCTATCTTACAGGTTCCAGTGACCACAGCCTCAGGCATATCAGTCTTCTTTTTCCATCTCTGAAAGCTTGTTATCGTATTCAGGAAAAATCGAGTGGATTATACCCCTTTATCCATCTTCCGAACTCTCTGAAGCTGTCCTCATCGCAGATGTACTTGATGCGCACTCTTGCTGCGATATTCTTATACTTACCGCACTCAGGACACTCGTATAGATTGTCTCTCCACTCACTCTTTGGCGCCTGAAATCCGCAGCCCTTGCACTCCACTATTTCATTTTCACTGCGTATCTCCTCAAGCGTCGCTGATGATTTGCTGATTTTCTTAACAAATCTAAGCAGCTTTATCTTGTCGCCCTAAAATCTTTTCCATTATTTTCCTCTTATATCAGTTGCAGTCCTCAAAAAGTTCTAATAGTGATTCCTGCTCTTTTTCAATAAATGAAGTGTTGTAATTTCCTCTAAGAAATACTCGATTAAATAGAATCAGATACTGTAGCAATAGCGTTGTATCTATTCCCTCGATGATGGTCTCCTCAAGAGCCCTTCTCATCCTTCTCACCGCTTCAACTCTCGTGTCGCCGTAGACGATGATCTTAGCTGCCATAGAATCGTAGTAAGGACTGATGTCGCAACCGCTATAAAGCGCGCTCTCGACTCTTACACCGTTTCCACCTGGGAAGTGAACCATGTTCACATGTCCTGGAGAAGCAGCAAAATCCCTGACCGGATTCTCAGCACAAATTCTGCACTCTATTGCATGACCTTTAATCTTTACATCGCTTTGGTCTATATCAAGCGGCAAGCCCGAAGCGATTCTGATCTGCTGAGCAACAATATTTACCCCTGTTACCATCTCTGTTACAGGATGTTCAACCTGAATTCTCGTGTTCATCTCGATAAAATAGAAGTTATTCTCAGTGTCGAGCACGAATTCAACAGTACCTGCACCCTCGTAGTTACAAGCCCTCGGCAGCCTTAACCGCCGCTTCACACATCCCTATCTCTAAGTCCCTGATCAAAAGCAAACGCTGGAGCTTCCTCTAGCATCTTCTGATTCTTCCTCTGTATTGAACAGTTTCTCTCACCTAGGTGAATCGTCTTCCCATAGGAGTCAGAAAGTACCTGTACCTCTATGTGCTTAGGGCTCAAAAATAAGCTTTTCGATATATACTGTATCATCACCAAATGCTGCTCTTGCCTCGGCTCTTGCCTCATCAAAGGCTCTTTCTATATCCTCAAGTGAGTTTGCCCTTCGCATGCCTCTGCCACCGCCACCTGCGGAGGCTTTGATCAAAAATAGGAAAGCCTATCTTCTCAGCTATGCTCTTTGCCGTCTCGATATCCATAACCGCCCCATCTGAGCCTGGAACCGTTGGTACTTTAGCCTTCATCATCAGCTCACGCGCAGCAGACTTATTTCCCATCTGTTCTATGACATTAGATGATGGACCTATGAATTTGATACCGTTCTCTTCGCAAAGCGCAGCGAATGCAGGATTTTCTGATAGAAAGCCAAAGCCCGGATGGACTGCATCACAGCCCGTTCCGAGCGCCGCTTCTATTATATTATCCATCTTCAAATAGCTTTCCGAGGGTGGTGCAGCGCCGACACAAACAGATTCATTTGCGAGCAGGACGTGCAGCGAATCCTTGTCAGCTGACGAATATATCGCTACGGTTTCTATATTTTTATCCAAGCACTCTCTGATTATTCTCAGAGCAATCTCTCCTCTGTTTGCAACTAGGACACGCTTTAGCATCTGTCTACCTCGTAAATATTTTGATCGAACTCGACCATGTCTCCATTGTTTTGCAGTACATTCTTTACTACTAAATCATATGGCGCCTTGATCTCATTCATCATCTTCATAGCCTCAATTATGCACATAGGCTCTCCAGCTTTGACCTTGCTACCTACCTTAACGAACGGCTCGCTCTCTGGGTTTGCTGCAAGGTAAAGAGTTCCGACAAGTGGGCTTTTGATATACTCCTTGTCATTCTCATCTTCCCTAGTCTTTGGAGCTGCCTTTACCGCCTTGCTTACCATATCTGGCTGGCTAGGCTGAATGGCACATACATCAAAGCTCGGATTAGCATTTGCTTTCTTAAGCTTAAGCTTAAGACCATCAGCATCAAATTCCATCTCTGAAAGGCCAGAGGTCTCGAATATCTCTATTAATTCCTTGACCCTGTTCTTAACTTCCATGACTATGCCTTTATACTGGTCAACGCACTTAACTACGTCTTCTACTGTCTTTAGCTGCTTTAGTACATCGTCAGGTAGCTTGATGTCAAACTCTTCCTCAAGAGTCATAACTAGCTCAACAGCATCTAGTGAGTCAATCTTTGGGATCCTCTGCTAGGTTTTGATTCTAGCTTAATCTTGTCCTCATCTACGCTAAGTGTTTCAACGATTAGTTCCTTTACCTTCTCAAAAGTCATTATAAATACCTCTCTTCTTTAATAATCAAAAATTAAACTATTGCTTTTCCCGCTCACGCGGCGGGTTTGAAGTAAGTAAAAATATTTTTATCTAAAAGAATTTAGTTAAAATATTTTATATAATTCTTTGTTAGAATACCATTTTTGATATATCTATGTCAAAGGTTTTTTTCGTGTAAAAATGTGTTGTTTTTGTGAAATCGAAAGTTCCTTCAAATAAAAAAGCCTCGCATTTGAGGTTTTAAAAGCCTCAAATACTAGGCTTTGATTGTCATAATAAATCACATATATAATTTTTGCCATCATATATTCTTAGGCAAATTACCTTCTTATAGTTTTATTTATAGCTACTATGCTGCACCACTCGCCCAAAAATAGCTTTTTCTACTATCTCAAATCCGCATTCTATCATACATTTTTCTACAGCCTCAGATTTCTCTGTTAGTATTCCTGATGTTATGAATATGCCCTTTTTCTCCTAGATGCCTTTTGGCATCCTTTGATAGTCTCATGACAATATCTGCAAGTAAATTTGCAACTACAATATTTGCTTTATAGTCAACTCCTGCTGTTAGGTCTCCGACTATAGCCTTTGCCCTATCGCTGACCTTATTTAGCTCGTAGTTTTTCATTGGATACTCTAACAGCATCTTCATCAATATCTATGCCAAGAACATCTGATGCACCTAGCTTTTGCTGCCGCTATGGAAAGTATTCCGATCCACTTCCTACATCTAATACCTTATATCCATCAGACATATATTTTTCTATCATTCTTATGCAGAGCATTGTTGTCTCATGAGTTCCCGTTCCAAAGGCCATGCCCGGATCATCTCTATGACAATATCCTCATCGCTAGGCTCATACTCGCACCATGTAGGCTTTACTACTATATTATTAGAAAGCTTCGTCGGCTTGAAATACTTCTTCCACTTATCGCGCCAGAGCACATCGTCTTCAACCTTAGCACTAACTGAAAGCTCCCTAGATCAGCTTCAGCACCATATCTTCCCTCTGCTGCAGATTTAGCTAGTCCTCTATAGCCTTTCTTACATCCTTTGCTCTGCTGTGACCTTCCTCATCATCAGCAAAGAAAAACAGTAACTGCAGGCTCAATCATGCTGACATCTGGTATCTGACTTTCGTCGTACCATTCTGCTTGGACCAGGGGATGCTATCATTGCAAAGAATCTCATCGGGATCATCTATCATCGCATCGTTAATTCCTATGTTCATAAGCGCAGCAAGAACAGGGTCAATTCCACTCTTACTGGTCTTAATCTTCACTTCTATATATTTCATGCCTATAGCTCCTTTTGATCAAAAAACAAAATAACTCTGCTTACAATATATCATTGGCAGAGCTATTTATCAATAAATATGAGGGGGTTCACATTTGAACTAAATTTTATGCCTGTGCTAGAATGACATCTTTGAAATCGCCTTCTTAAGCTGAAGTCCTACTGTTGCTGCTAAGAAACATTTTTACAACATCTACAGGCATCTGAATTGAAATTGATGAAAGAAGAAGTACTGACACCGCCTTATCGGTTTTGATATAGCAAAAGCATGATGATTAGCTTATATGTAATTCCTATAGCATATATCAGAACAAATCCAACCATAGATGCGAAGAAATATCTTTTAATGCTAGGTGTTCCTCTCTGATATATATCCAACTGCATACGATGCAAAGATGAAGGAGATGATATATCCAAATGTCGGCATGAGCACATAGTTAAAGCCTCCGCCACCAGCGAAAAACTGGAACTCCGCATATTCCGAGGACCAGATATATTGTAAGGGAAAGTGCACCTAGCTTGCTACCTAGTACAAATCCCGATAGGATAACGAAGAAGAGTTGCATGGTTACATAGTCCATAAACGGCATAGGAATCTTGATGAATGCACCAACTGATACCAGTGCTGTAAATAGAGCTACAATTGCTAGTCTGCTTGTCTTGTTTTTGAAACTTGTCTGTAATCATAAAAATAACCTCCGTAGTAAATTACGAAGGTTATTATATCACTATGGATTTCATTGGTGAAACTATTTTTACAACTTGGTTTACAATGCGCTGTTCATGACTAAAAAAATAAGTCCCGATACCATGTCAACAGCTTATTTGTTAAAAACCAAAGATATCTTTTTACCTTTTGTGCAAAGCCATTTTTTTCTTCTGATAGCAGTTCTTGTCTAGAGCCGCATCCATATCTTCTATAGCCTTGCGCTGCTTTGCGTTAAGCTTTGTTGGAACCTCGAGCTGAACTTTTACATAAAGATCTCCCATTCTGCCATTTCTAACATTCTTAACACCTTACCCTTGAGTCTGAAAAACAGTCTCTGGCTGAGTTCCTGCTGGAATCTTATATGAAACCTTGCCATCAAGCGTTGGCACTATAATCTCATCTCCTAGCGCTGCCTGAACAAAAGTGATTGGCATGTCTAGGTAAAGGTCATCTCCAGTACGCTTAAAAAGCTTGTGTGGTTTTACATCTAAAACGATGTATAGGTCTCCTGCCGGACCTCCCTTCACACCTGGCTCACCCTGTCCTCTTAGTGGAATAACTGTGTCTGTGTCAACACCTGCTGGTATCTTAACATCTATTGTTATTGTCTTACGAACGCTTCCTGTTCCGTTACAGTCAGGACATGGAGTCTCAATCTTATATCCTGTACCATTACACTCTGGGCATGTGCTCTGGCTATGGAACTGTCCAAAAGGTGTTCTCTGAACGCTATCTATAACGCCTTTTTCCGTTACACCTTGAGCATGTGTGCTTCTCTGTTCCAGGTGCATTACCTTCACCACCGCATGTATCACACTTAACCATCTTGGTAAGTCTTATCTTCTTATTTGTACCGAAAGCCGCTTCTTCAAATTCAATCGTAACATGCTTCTGAAGGTCTCTTCCCTTCTGAGGGCCGTTTCTTCTTCCGCCTCCGAAGCCACCACCGAAGCCACTACTAAACATGCCACCAAACATATCAAAGATATCCTCAAAGCCACCGCTTGAGAATCCTCCCTGACCAAATCCAGCGTTTGGATCACACCTGCATGTCCGAAGCGATCATACTTTTTCCTTCTTCTCAGCATCTGAAAGAACAGCATATGCTTCGTTTATTTCCTTGAATTTTTCTTCTGCAGCCTTATCGTCAGGATTTCTATCAGGATGATACTTCATTGCCAGCTTTCGGAATGCTTTTTTTATCTCATCATCTGAGGCACCCTTTTGTAGCCCCAGGACCTCATAGTAATCTCTTTTTTCTGCCATATTCTCACCTATACTAACCGCAAACGAGGATTTGCTCTGAAGCAAATCCTCTTGCGAGTCAAGCTAAATCTTTCCTTTATTTATTCTCATCATCTACAACAGTGTAATCTGCATCAACTACATTGTCGTTTGCTGCGCTTCCTGCATCTGCACCTGCGCTCTGACCTGCTCCACCCATGCCTGACATGTCTGGGCCAGCTTCAGCGCCTGCCTGCTGATATAGCTTTGTTGAAACTTCAGTGAACTTAGCTGAAAGTGCTTCTGACTTAGCCTTGATGTCCTCTTCATTGTTAGCCTCAAGAGCCTTCTTTAGCTCCTCGTTAGCTTCCTTGATAGCTGATTCATCTGCTGCATCAATCTTTCCTTCTAGATCCTTTAGAGACTTCTCTGTCTGGTATACAAGAGCCTCAGCCTGGTTTCTATTCTCGATAGCTTCCTTCTTCTTCTTGTCCTCAGCAGCATAAGCTTCTGCTTCTCTTACCTTAGCCTGGATTTCTTCCTCTGAAAGCTTTGTTGATGATGTGATTGTAATCTTCTGCTCCTTACCTGTTCCGAGGTCCTTAGCGCTTACATTTACAATGCCGTTAGCATCGATATCAAATGTAACCTCAATCTGTGGAATTCCACGTGGAGCTGGAGCGATTCCTGTAAGCTGGAACTGTCCTAGTGAGATATTATCTGCTGCCATTTCTCTTTCACCCTGCATTACGTGGATGTCTACAGCTGTCTGGTTGTCTGCAGCTGTTGAGAATACCTGACTCTTCTTTGTTGGGATTGTTGTATTTCTCTCGATTAGCTTTGTTGCAACTCCGCCAAGTGTCTCGATTGAAAGTGAAAGTGGTGTTACGTCTAGTAGAAGAACGTCGTTGACCTCACCTGTCAAAACACCAGCCTGTATAGCAGCACCGATTGCTACGCACTCATCAGGGTTAATTCCCTTGAAATGGCTCCTTACCTGTAACTCTCTTTACAGCTTCCTGTACAGCTGGAATTCTTGTTGATCCACCTACTAGGATTACCTTCTCAATATCGCTGTTTGTAACGCCAGCATCTTCCATAGCCTTCTTCATAGGTGCAACTGACTTTTCAACTAAGTCTGCAGTTAGCTGTTCAAATTTAGCTCTTGAAAGATCCATGTTTAGGTGAAGTGGTCCATCTGCTGTAACTGTGATAAATGGCAAGTTAATATTTGTTGTCTGAGCACTTGAAAGCTCCTTCTTTGCCTTCTCAGCTGCTTCCTTTAGTCTCTGAAGTGCCATCTTATCAGCTCTAAGGTCCACACCGTTTTCCTGTGCGAATGTATCTGCAAGATATGTAACAATCTTGTTATCAAAGTCGTCACCACCGAGCATTGTGTCACCATTTGTTGCTAGTACTTCGAATACGCCATCACCAAGTTCTAGAATTGATACGTCGAATGTACCACCACCCAAGTCATATACTAGAATCTTGTGTGTTCCTTCTTCCTTATCTAGACCATATGCTAAAGATGCTGCTGTTGGCTCGTTGATGATTCTCTTTACATCAAGACCAGCAATCTTACCAGCATCCTTTGTTGCCTGCTTCTGAGCATCTGAGAAGTAAGCTGGAACTGTGATTACAGCTTCATTAACCTTCTCACCTAGATAGCTCTCAGCATCAGCCTTTAGCTTAGCGAGAATCATAGCACTTATGTCCTGTGGTGTGTACTTTTTGTCATCGATTGTAACTGTGTAGTCCTCACCCATGTGTCTTTTGATTGAAGTAATTGTTCTTTCTGGGTTTGTTACAGCCTGTCTCTTAGCTGTCTCACCTACAAGTCTTTCGCCGTTCTTTGCGAAGCCTACAATAGATGGTGTAGTTCTGTTACCCTCTGCATTTGCAATTACTACTGGTTCGCCACCTTCCATTACAGCAACGCAGCTATTTGTTGTTCCTAAATCTATTCCTATTACCTTTGCCATATCAAATTCCTCCTAAATATACTTAATTTATTTACACTATTTACTAGTTATTTACCTTTACCATTGCAGCTCTAATAACCTTGCCGTTAAGCGTGTATCCCTTCTGCATTACATCCGTAACCTTGCTGCTCTCATACTGTGCATCATCACCAGTCAAAACAGCATTATGGAAAGTTCGGATCAAAAGTCAGCTCCTAGAGCCTGAATTTCCTCAAGTCCAGCCTTGTTTAGCTTATCTAGCATCTGCTTGAAAAATCATCTGCATTCCAGTCACAAAGCCTTCGTCGTCTGTATCATGCTGCAAAGCGCTCTCTCAAAGTTATCCAAAACCTCTAGAAGACTTAAATACAAGATTCTCATTAGCGTAGCTTCTGAGGTCATCTTTCTCTTTGGAGACTCTCTTCTTATAGTTCTGAAATTCTGCCATGAGTCTGACATATTTGTTTGCCATATCATCGTCAGCATTTTCTTCTTCCTTAGCTACAAGCTCTTCCTCAGCTTCTTCTGGCTTATCTAGATCCTCAGCCTTATCCTCGCAAGCCTTGCATTCCTCATCCTTGAGCTCGCAAGCCTCTGCGTTCATCTTCTCCTTATTCGCCACTATCGTGTCCTCCTCTTCTAACTGAAAGCTCTGATTCAAATTATCGGTCAGATACTCCATTATCGAAGTTATTTTTGTCATATCTCATTCGCTTAGGGGCCGATTACACCAATCTTACCCACCTGCTTACCGTCCACACTATATGTGGCTGTTATCATAGAGTAATCATTCATCTGCTCATCCATATTCTCTTCGCCTATGGTTACTATCATACCCTGTATCACGGTTTATGACAGTCTTGATAAACTCATCCTTATGACTAAATAAATTGAAGAAGCTCTTAGCACGCTCTATATCGTTATACTCTGGAAGGTCAAATATATTGGTCATACCATCCATGTATAGCTGAACATTTAGCATCTCCTCAAGAGTCTTAAGGAAGTCTGGCATGATATCCTGCTCAAGCTTATCCATAGCTTCGACATCGTTGTGGAAGCACTCGATTATGTTACCTGTCAGTACATCCGTAAGTGTTCTTCCTCTATACTTGTATGTCATCGACTTAGCTAGCAGCTGCAAATTATCATTGCTGCATGGCGAATCTAGCTTGAGCGCCGTATTGCTAACCTTGCCTGTATCTGAAACTATCATCATCACAACCGTGCGTTCATCGACTGGCAAGAGATTTACGAACTTGATTGTGTCATCAGCCGCCGTAGGCGTTACCGCAAATGATGTCAAATTCGTAATCTTAGAAAAGAATCTTTGCCGCATGCTCTATAGTCCTATCAAACTCTCTGATATTAGCCTGAAGCTCACGTGAGATTTCTCTCTTCTCATCTAATGTAAGTTCCTGTCTCTCCATCATCTGGTTTACGTAAAGGCGATATGCCTTATCCGAAGGAACTCTACCTGCCGATGTATGTGGATGCGTCAAATAACCCATCTCCTCAAGGTCGCTCATCTCATTTCTGATTGTTGCAGGGCTGATGCCAAGCTCAAACTTACGAGATAGAGCTCTTGATCCAACAGGTTCAGCAGATTTAACATAATCGTTGATAATAGCATGTAAAATCTTTAGCTTTCTCTCTGTCATCTCCATCTGCATCATCTCCATTAAGTAACAAGCACCTTCTGTGCCTGCTGCCTTAGCTCTAACTTATCTTTTGTTATTAGCACTCATTGTGTTCGAGTGCTAATCACTATATATAATTTACTCCTTATCCCATAGATTGTCAACACCTATTTGCAAAATAAATTTACTTTTTCTTGTGTTTTTTTCAGTATGCCAAATTTGTTGAGTTTGTGTGGATTACGCTAAGTCAAGCCTGTACTTTTGGTATAAAAATAAGCAGATATGTCAGTCCACATCTGCTTATCCTCTTCATATATTCTATCTGTTCCAGCCCATGGTTCTATTGACTGCATCGTGCCAGCCTTCAAGTCTGTAATCACGGCCTTCCTTGTCCATCTTAGGTGAGAATACCTTGTCTATCTTCCAGTTGTTTCTAATATCCTCTGTATCCTTCCAATATCCTGTTGCAAGTCCTGCAAGGTACGCAGCTCCAAGAGAGGTAGTCTCTATACCCTTAGGTCTTACAACATCTGCTACGAGAATATCTGACTGAAACTGCAGCAGGAAGTCATTTGCCGATGCTCCACCATCAACTCTGAGGACATGAATATCGCGACCTAGATCAGAAGACATCGCCGCTATAAGATCGTAGCACTGATATGCAATAGACTCAAGCGCTGCGCGCACTATGTGATATTTGTTTGCACCTCTAGTAAGTCCGAAGATTGTGCCCTTTGCTCTAGCGTCCCAGTAAGGAGCTCCAAGTCCAACAAAGGCAGGAACTATGTAAACGCTGTTACAGTTTTCGACCTTGCGAGCCATTTTCTCGCTGTCTGAAGCTTTTTTGAGAAGCCCTAGTTCATCCCTCAGCCACTGAATAACCGCGCCACAGATGAAAACTGAGCCTTCTAGAGCATAAGTAATCTTACCGTCTATGCCATAGGCTATAGTAGTGAGGAGGCCATTCTTTGATTTAATCGGCTCATCTCCCGTGTTCATAAGAAGGAAGCATCCTGTTCCATATGTACTCTTAACAGTTCCCTTCTCAAAACAAATCTGTCCAAATAAAGCTGCCTGCTGGTCTCCTGCTGCACCAGCTATTTTGATAGGCCCACCGCCGAAGAGTTCATCTGTGGTTTCTCCATAAATCTTGCTCGAATCACAGACCTCAGGTAGCATGGACTTAGGTATATTGAGAATCTCAAGGATTTCATCGTCCCACTCAAGAGTGTGTATGTTGAACATCATGGTTCTTGAAGCATTCGAGTAGTCAGTGACATGAGCCTTTCCGCCCGTCATCTTCCAGATAAGCCATGTATCCACTGTTCCAAATAAGAGCTTGCCCTGCTCTGCTAAATTTCTTGCGCCCTCGACATTTTCTAATATCCAGCGAAGCTTTGTCGCACTGAAATACGGATCGATAAGAAGTCCAGTCTTATCCCTAAACATTTCATCAAGTCCCTGCGCCTTTAGGCTCTCGCAGTAGTCTGCCGTTCTACGGCACTGCCAAACTATGGCATTATATATGGGCTCACCAGTTTCTTTGTTCCAAACGATGGTGGTCTCTCTTTGATTGGTGATACCTATAGCATCGATATCCTTGTACGTGAGTCTTGCCTTAAGCATGGCCTCGTAGGCAACTGTCATCTGCGATGACCAGATTTCGTTTGCTTCGTGCTCAACCCAGCCCTGCTTGGGGTAATGCTGTTTAAATTCTAGCTGTGCAGAACTTATCTGCTTACCAGTTCTATCATATATGATGCAGCGTGAGCTCGTTGTTCCCTGGTCTAGCGCCATAATAAACTTTTCCATTATTACCTCCACACAAGTAGATCAAAGGATCTACACAAATATCGCCATTATCTTGTTCGAAATATCAAAGCCCCTCTCGCTGAGCCTGAGACCGTTTTTCGTCCTCTATCAAATCGCCACTTTTCTATGAAAGGGCTCTATCTCGTCTCTTCTGCCAGCGTAGACATCTGCAAAAGCGCTTACCAAATAACTGCTCAAATTCATCAAAGCTTATACCAGCAGTGCGTCTTAGCCCAAGAAACACAAACTCTGAAGCCGTATCCATGAAGTCGTTAACATGAAACTCGGTGTATTTGTACTTTGCAAAATCAGCATCAGAAGACTCTATCATATTCCTTGCCTTGCAGTTCTTTAGAAAATCTCTTTCCATCAAAACGCCCTTGCCATAGCCTTCATCAGTTGCATTTGTAAATCTCACACCATCTATATAAGATGAAGCACTTTTACCAAAAGCCTAGGTAGTCTGATAAAGACCAGTATTTGAGGTTGTGTCTGCACTCAAAGCCCGGCTTTGCTGCATTTGATATCTCGTAGTGCTCATATCCGGAAAACTTCAGGCACTCTATTGCCCTGTGATACATCTTCCTATCTGCCTCGTCGCTGACCTCTGCAAACACACCATTCTTATACATATCATAGAGCGGAGTTTCCTCCTCTATCTGAAGGCTATAAAAGGATATGTGCTCAGGTGAAAGCTCAAGCATCTGATCTAGCGTGTCCTGCCAGACATCCTCGTCTGCACCAGGTACAGAGAACATCAAATCAAGATTTATATTATCAAAGCCAGCTGCCCTTGCAGCTGCAAAAACTTTCGCGTGCATCATTTGATCTATGAATCCTGCCAAGCGTCTTAAGCACATCGTCTGAAAAAGACTGACATCCCATGGAAAGCCTGTTAAAGCCTGCGTCGTGAAGCTTTGATAAATATGCCTTGCTTACCGCTCCAGGATTTGCCTCAAGAGTAATTTCGCAGTCATCTGTCACATCAAAGGACTTTCTTATTGCATCTAGCACTTCAATCAGGCTCTCCGCCTTTAGCGTGCTTGGAGTTCCCCGCCAAAGAAGATGCTATCCACCTTTCGATCAGGTCTTTTGGCACTTTTCTATCTCCTGCACGAGAAGATTTACGTAGGAACTTTCCTCTTCAGTGCTGGGCCTGCCTGCTGCAGAATAAAAATCCGCAGTATATGCACTTACTTTATACAGAAAGGGATATGTACATATATCCCTAGTCCTGCATCTATATTATTTGTCGTCATCATATTTTAGAACCGCTGTGAAGGCTTCCTGAGGCACCTCTACCTTACCGAACTGGCGCATTCTCTTCTTACCTTCCTTCTGCTTCTCGAGGAGCTTCTTCTTACGCGATATGTCTCCGCCGTAGCACTTTGCGATTACGTCCTTACGGTAGGCTCTTACCGTCTCTCTTGCGATAACCTTCTGACCCTATGGCAGCCTGAATAGGAACTTCAAACTGGTGCATAGGAATAACTTCCTTGAGCTTCTTGCAAACGAATCTTCCTCTATCGTAGGCAGCACTCTCGTGAACTATCATGGAGAAGGCATCTACTAAGTCCTTGTTTAGCAGAACATCCATCTTAACAAGCGAGGACTTCTGATACTTGATGAACTCGTAGTCGAGCGAGCCGTAGCCCCTTGTCTTTGATTTTAGGGCATCAAAGAAATCATAAATAACCTCATTGAGCGGCAGCTCGTAGTGAAGCTGAACTCTATCCTGAGCAATATATTCCATGTGAAGCATGGTTCCACGCTTCTTCTGGCAGAGGTCCATAATTGTGCCAACATACTCCTTAGGAGTCATAATGTCTGCCTTAACTATAGGCTCCTCTATATGGTCTATCTCCGTCTGAGGCGGCAGGTTAGTCGGATTCTGTATCATCTGAACGCTGCCGTCGTTCATAACAACCTTATATACTACGCTAGGCGAAGTCGTGATTACTCCAAGGTCAAACTCTCTCTCGAGTCTTTCTACGATTATCTCCATGTGGAGAAGTCCAAGGAATCCGCATCTGAAACCAAAGCCCAAAGCAGTAGATGTCTCAGGCTCAAAAACAAAGGCAGCATCGTTTACCTGAAGCTTCTCGAGTGCATCCTTAACGCTCTCGTACTTCTCTCCCTCTGCAGGATAGATACCGCAGTAAACCATGGACTGAACCTTCTTATATCCTGGAAGTACTTCGTCAGCAGGGATCGCTGAGCAAGCGTCACAGTATCACCTACTCTAGCGTCCTTAACCTGCTTGATGCTCGCGCAGATATATCCTACCTCACCAGCTCTCAAATACTTAGTTGGAACATGAGAAGGTGCCATAATGCCGACCTCAGTTACCTCGTACTTCTTCTTTGTATTCATCAAAAGGATATTGTCTCCAACTCCTACCTGTCCATCAACTATACGAGTGTAGATAACAACACCCTTTATAGTTATCGTATACGGAGTCGAAAAATCAAAGCCTTAAGCTTACCATCTGGATTACCGCTAGGTGCCGGAATAGACTTAACCACAGCCTCAAGAAGGTCGGTGATACCAATGCCTTCCTTTGCAGATACAAGCGGAGCCTCTGAAGCATCTATGCCTATCATCTCCTCTATCTCTTCCTTTACCTCATCAGGTCTTGAACTAGCTAGGTCTATCTTATTTAGGACAGGCACTATCTCAAGGTCCTCATCGAGTGCAAGATAAACATTTGCCATTGTCTGAGCCTCAACACCCTGAGTTGAGTCAACGACAAGAACCGCACCTTCACAAGCCGCAAGGCTTCTTGAAACCTCGTAGTTAAAGTCGACGTGACCTGGTGTATCTATCAAATTGAATATGTACTCATTGCCATCTTCTGCCTTGTAAACGAGCCTCGTTGTCTGAAGCTTGATAGTTATACCACGCTCCCTCTCAAGATCCATGTTATCAAGGAACTGCTCCTTCATATCTCTGTGAGCGACAAGACCTGTGTTTTCGATAATTCTATCTGCTAGAGTAGACTTACCGTGATCTATATGAGCTATAATGCTAAAATTTCTAATATACTTCTGATAATCTTTATTTTCCATGCTTACCTCACGCATCATTAATACCTATATTTTTACAGTAAAAGCAGATGCTGTTCAATAAAAAAACATAGCCGAGTTATCGGCTATGTTTAAAAAAACATTTTTGGCTGGTTCTTACTTAGAAGTGAATTCCTTCTTTGTGATTACCTTACCTGATGCATCCTGGTACTCAACAGCAACTGTGATTCCCTTGATCTTTGTCTTTGTCTCCATTTCAGCTGCTAGGTTCTGGAATGTAGCCTTTGCACTCTCTAGAGCTGTGTCTAGCTGAGTACCCATCTGCTTGATCCGGTCATCTGTCATTGTTTCCTTGTACTTGTAGATGTATGTTAGAGTATTATCCTTAACTGTGATCTCTAGACCATTCTGCTGTGCAACATTCTTAATCTCTGAGTCTAGCTTTGAATCGCTCTTAACATACTCTTCTAGTGTCTTGCTTCCGCAAGCAGCTAGTGCTAGTGCTGAAATTGTCATAACAGCTACCATTAGCAATGCAAAAAAATCTCTTATTTTTTTCATATCTTTCCTCTTTCCTCTCTAAAATTCTTGTGAGTTTATGAAAATAAAAATCCACCTAAGTTATTCTACATTATGAAAGCTAAGTCGTCAATTATATTTCTTTCATAAATCTCGAAAATAGTTAAAAAAATATTGAAATTTTACTACTTTATAGCATCAAAGCCCTTCTGTAAATCCTCAAGAATATCGTCTATGCTTTCTAGTCCAACTGAGAGTCTAACCATGCCTGGATTGATTCCAGCTTCGGCAAGCTGCTCGTCAGAAAGCTGCCTGTGAGTCTCGCTTGCTGGATGAAGCACGCAAGTTCTGATATCAGCTACATGAACCTCATTTGATGCTAGCTCTAGCGAATCCATGAACTTCATTGCAGTGTCTCTTCCGCCCTTGATTACGAATGAAATTACACCGCTTGCACCCTTTAAATACTTCTTGTATAGCTCGTGATATTTATCGCTTTCTAGCGCTGGGTAGCATACGCTCTCAACTAGATTGTTCTTTTTCTAGATACTTTGCAACTGCTAAAGCGTTCTCGCAGTATCTTTCCATTCTGAGGTGAAGTGTCTCAAGTCCTAGGTTTAGAAGGAATGCTGAGTGAGCTGCTGGATATGCACCAAAGTCACGCATTAGCTGCATTCTTGCCTTTAGTATGTATGCTAGATTTCCATATTTCTCCACATATCTTAATCCGTGATATGAGTCGTCTGGCTCTGTCAAATCAGGGAAGTTTCCGTTAGCCCAGTCGAATTTACCGCTGTCTACGATGATTCCTCCACCCTGTACTGCATGTCCGTCCATGTACTTTGTTGTCGAATGAGTAACGATGTCTGCACCAAACTCAATAGGCTTGCAGAGCATAGGTGTAGCAAAGGTGTTATCGATTACAAGAGGAATCTTGTGCTTATGAGCAATATTCGCAAATCTCTCAATATCAAATACGCTGATTGCTGGGTTAGCAATAGTCTCACCGAATACTAGCTTTGTATTTGGCTGGATCTTAGCTTCGATTTCCTCATCGCTAGCATCTGTAGATACAAATGTGCAGTCTATTCCTAGCTTCTTAAGCGTTACATTGAAAAGATTATATGTTCCTCCGTAGATCTGAGCAACGCTGAGAATATGATCTCCTGCCTTACAGATATTCATTACAGCGAACATGTTTGCTGCCTGTCCAGAGCTTGTGCACATAGCTGCAATTCCACCCTCTAGATCAGCTATCTTTTCTTCAACTGCCATTACTGTTGGATTTGCAAATCTTGAATAGATTAAAGCCTTGGTTGGATCATCAAATACATCTGCAACATCCTGTGTCGAATCAAATACATAGGTTGTGCTCTGCACGATAGGGAAGTACGCGCGGCTCTGAATTCTTTGGTTTATAGCCTGAGTGCAGGCATTTTGTTTCGTCTTTCATAAAAGTCCCCTTTTTGTTTTTTTCATCTTGCGATGTTCTTAGTTATATCATATCTTTTCTATTACAAAATTATTTGCTTACTGCGACCTGTAAAACACTATTTGCAACTGGAAGCGCCGTATAGTAAGCTTCACCAGAGTTCTCTAGGCAAACTATAAATGCATAAGGATGATTCTCATCCTTTAGGAATCCAGCAAACCATCCGTAAGGCTTCTTTCCTGCAGACTCTGCAGTTCCAGTCTTAGCATATACATCTAGATTTGGCAGGTTAGAATCTCCAAGATAGGCTTTTTCTACAGTTTTCTTCATCATATCAGAAAGAATTTCGGATGTAGATTCATCTATCATCTGATTTGTCATCTTGGTTATTCTGAAATCACTCATCAAAATATGAGGAATGGCAGCCTTTCCACCATTTGCAATAGCTCCCATATATACCATCATAGAGCATGGGTTCACAAGGTCATGGTACTGACCGACTCCCAGACCATCCTAGGTTTAGCTCAGAGTCCTTAGGAAAATCAAAGCTTCCCTTTACATTTCTGATTCCATCAATATTGTACGATTTGGTAAGTCCAAGCCTGTTTACATAGTCTTTCATGACATCTGGTCCCATTTCATCAGCTAGGACCGAAAATGCACCGTTACACGACTGAAGTAGCGCACCACCAAGGTCAACATGTCCGTGTGGGTATGCACAGTTTAAATCTTCACCGTGGATGACTCTAGTTCCATCGCACTCGTAGCTGAAGTTTTGATAGTCTGTGTTTTCAATTGCTGCTGCCGCAGTAACCGTTTTTGAAAAATCGAGCCTGGTGGTAGTTTTGATGAAAGAAATCTATTCAAATATAGCCCAGACTGGTCGTCTGCTGAAACGCTTGGCTCATTTTCGGGATCAAATGTAGGTGTGCTCACCATACATATAATTTCACCCGTTTTATAGTTGTAGATTCCAATGCATCCAGCATCGTATTTGGATAGCTGTCTATAGGCCTCCTTGCACACATCGGCATCTAACGTGAGCTTAAGGTCCTCGTTTTTGCCCTTTAGCTTATATGTACCCGTCAAAAGGTTATATCCTATGAGCTTATCCTTATATGCGCTGAGTGCAGATGTTGAAATTTTACCGTTCACATCGCCTACAGCATGGACTGTTGCCTCTCTTATTTCGGGATCGTCGTTGTATTTTCACCTCACCGCCCCCACTCTTTGCTAGGAGGACATCATTTCTGTCATAGATGGCTCCACTTTTGAGGACACCGTTTTCATATATGCTTCTATTTCCGTAAAATGTTGCCCACTTGCTTCCGTATTTGACAAAGCGGAACACAAATACTCCTGTACCGATTATCAAAAATAACTGCAAGTGCTAAACAGATTATCGACCTAATTTCTAGTTTTTCTCATGCAATCGCCTCCTCACTTGATACCGCAATGCTCGCATTTGCTCTAGTGTCTGAAGCCTTTAGGAAGGCTAGGAGCCCCCAAGATGCAACCATGCTCGTTCCTCCATTTGATAGGAATGGGAAGGTAACACCAGTAAGCGGGAATAGATCCACTGAGCCAAATACATTTAGCATTGTCTGAAATATGAATAGCGACATCGCAGAGCAGGCAGCTATCGTATAGAAGGTCGACCTGCCACTCCAAATAGAGCGAATCGCAAATAGCGAAAGCGTTACTACAGCAAGGATTGCAAGTACTGCGATTATGAGTCCCCACTCTTCGGTAATAAATCCAAAGACAAGGTCAGTTTCGGAAGCTGGTATGGTTTTTAGCCATCCATCTCCGGCACCTACTCCTATGAGTCCTCCGCTTGATGCAGCTGACATGGTTCTAGTCTGTTGGTAGCCCATCTCGTCTGCGAATTCCCAAACATGTCCCCATGCAGCAAATCTTGCGGCAACATAGGCCTTAAACTTGAGAACCATGAGTCCTCCAACAAAGGCAACACCGACAATCAAAATGAGCTTTGTGAAGTCACCGCTTCGCAGAAATGAAATAACCAAAAAGCTAACGAAGAATATCAAAGCCGTACCGAAGTCACCCATCAGTGCAAGACAAATGAAGCAGAATCCTGAAAATAGCATGAATATCAAAGAGTTCCTCTTCTCCATCAGCTCATCTAGCGACGCCGCACCTACCCAGATGAAGGCTAGTTTAACTATCTCAGACGGCTGTACTGAAAGTCCTCCTATGCTTACCCAGTTGGCAGCTCCGAACTTCGTTGTACCTAAAAAGCAGGTTGAAAAATCAGCATGGCTGCAGCTCCTGCGTAGAGGTATTTTTTTGATAGCCTTACTTCTATCTAGATTTCTTAAAACCGTGCACATTCCAACAAATAGGAGCACTCCAAAGACTATAGCTATGAACTGCTTGAGCACTGAGTGTGGAAACTTTACTTGCCGTGACCGCAAGACTTAGAGTTGACAAGAAAAAAATGCTATCGTCTCCATCTCAAAACTCTTTCTCTTGAGCATTCTCATGGAGATAACATAAACCCACATAAGTATGCATAGACCCGCAAATGCTACTGCAATCTGGCTTGTATATGATTCTCCTAGCGATATATCTAGCTGAATCACTGTCATTAGCTGAAATAGTGTCAGCATCAAAAAGCGATGACCATGGCGATAGAAGGAAGGTTTCTTCCTTTCTGAGTTTCTCGTTGTTTCTCTTCTCCTCAAGGCTTATTGGAAGAAGAGTGCATGTGCTTTGGCCGATGAGAATGCTGTCACCTGGCTCTATAGGATACTTCTTGCCCTTGGTGAGTCTTTTTCCGGCACAGATACTACCGTTGCTCGATCCAAGATCCATATATGACCACCTTCCCTCAGCGTCCCTGCTGAGCGTACCGTGGCTTCGTGAAGCTGCACCGTCTTTTAGCACTAGATCGCAGCTCTTTGATCTTCCTATTAGGTTTTCCCAGTGGGTTATCGGATAGGCTATGCGATCGTTGACATTGAAATATGCCCACACCTCATTAGGGACTCCTGCTTCGCAAGAGCGAAACTATGGATTTAACTAAAGGATGAAAGCGAGAGAATTATAAACACCCACCTTGCGATGGCCGTGTAAAGCAGGCCGTAACCGTCTGAGAGCGTAAAAAGCTCTTTAAACAGGTCGAATATGCCTATGAAAAACTCTCCTATTTTCGATAAAATGTTTTGTATAACTGACATTTTAATCCCTCAAAAATTTCGACTATAACTAAACGGCGAATCCGCCATCTACTCCGAGCACCTGCCCGTTTATGAAAACTAGCCTTATCGCTAGCTAGGTAATAGACTGCCTCTGCAACCTCTTCAGGAAGCCCTATTCTTCCTAGTGGAGTTTCCTCTGCTAAAGGCAGACATATCGGCCTCGCTATATTCGCTGTTCATATCGGTTGCAATAACTCCTGGCGATACGACATTCACCCTTATTCCCGAAGGTCCAAGCTCTGCTGCAAGGCTCCTAGCAAATCCAATTATTCCTGCCTTTCGTAGCCGCATAGACGCTCTCGCAAGAAGCTGCTCTCTGACCCCACATAGATGAGATCATGACAATGCTTCCCTTCTTTGCCTCTACCATATGTGCTACAGCTTTACGACTCACATTTATGGTTCCAACTAGGTTAATACCTATGAGATTATCTACATCCTCATCGCTCATATCTGTTATGAGTCCCGAAGCTGAAATTCTGCGTTGCAGACCACTACATCAAAGCTAGGTATTCCAAAATATGTTCTAGCCTCGATCAAAGGTCTTTTTCTATTTGCTTAGCATCTGAAACATCAGCTTTAATTGCAAGAGCTGAAGTCTTAGCTGCAAGCTTTTTGCGCCGCCTTATCATCGCTTCCGTATGCGAAGGCTACAGAAAATCCGTTCTTAGAAAAAGAGCTCTACGCAGGCTGCTCCGATTCCCCTTGAACCTCCTGTGATAAAAACACTTTTTCTCATCTATACCTCCTTTAGCTTGCTAACCTCTTTAATCAGTCCAGTTACAAGCCTTTCAAACTTGTGAGCCACCTTATCTGCGGTAATCTGCACCTCTGAGTGAGTTAGTGGCTGGTCCAGTATTCCTGCTGCCATATTGCTTATGCACGAAATTCCGCAGACCCTAAGACCCCATGTGATGAGCTGCAATTGCCTCAACTACTGTGCTCATTCCCACAGCTGATGCTCCAAGCGTTCTAAACATCTTAATCTCTGTTGGTGTCTCAAACTGAGGACCGCTAGTCTGAAGGTATGTTCCCTCTTTGATGTCTATGCCTTCGCTAGAAGCTGCTCTTCTTATGCATTCGCAAAGCTTCAAATCGTAGACTCTGCTCATATCAGGGAAATCTAACACCCGAGCTCCTCTATGTTTTCTCCAATCAAAGGGCTTCTGATGAAAGCTTGAGATATGGTCTTCAATCAGCATTAGGTCACCTGGCTCAAAAATCTAAATCAATTCCTCCAGCGGCGTTTGTCAAAAGAATATACTTAGCACCTAGAAGTCCCATCGTCCTTATCGGAAGAACTACATCGTCTATTGCATAGCCCTCGTAAAAATGCACTCTGCCCTTCATTGCAACTATTGGAACACCTTCAACATATCCAAATAGAAACCTTCCGTCATGTCCTTGAACAGTGGACACAGGGAAAACCATCAATTTCGCTATATGGAATTTCACAAACGACTTCCATCTTTGATGCATAGCCTCCGAGTCCAGAACCCAAAAACCACAGCCATAAGTGGCTCAAAAATCCGTTTTGCTTCTAATCTGCTCTAGGGCAATGATTTATCTTCTCAAATTCTTTGTTCATGATATACGCCTCCACATTGAATTATACCCCCAAGACATAGTTTTTTTAAATAGCTAGATTGAAAAAGCTCATCAAATTTACATATAATGTGTATAGCATATATTTATATTAAAATATAAAAACATACACAAATAATGGATATAGGAAAGGAAGAAACATGGAAACCAAAAACTTATGGCCAACATATACAGAAAGTGACCTGAAGAAGCTTAACGAGCTTTCAGAGGAATACAAGGACTTCATATCTAGAGCAAAGACAGAGCGCCTCTGCGTTTCAGAAGCTATCAAAATGGCAGAAGCAAGAGGATATGTAGATATTAAGACTTTGATCAAAGAAGGAAAGAAGCTAAAGACTGGCGACAAGTTCTATGCACAGCATATGAACAAAACTATGATTCTTGGAATCATCGGTAAGGATAGCATTGAGAGCGGTACAAATATTCTCGGCGCACACATCGACTCACCTCGCCTTGACATCAAGCAGAATCCTCTTTATGAGAGCTCAGAATTCGTATACCTAGACACTCACTACTACGGTGGAATCAAGAAATACCAGTGGGTTACAATTCCACTAGCTCTATACGGAGTTGTAGCAAAGAAGGATGGCACTGTTATCGATATCGCAGTTGGTGATGATGAAAACGATCCAGTCTTCTCAGTTACAGACCTTCTCGTTCACCTTTCATCACAGCAGATGACAAAGAAGGCAAATGTTGTCATCGAAGGCGAAGCACTAGACGTGCTCCTCGGAAGCAAGCCTTTAGATGCTGGAGATTCAGACGACAAGGAAGCAACAAAGGACAGAGTTAAGGCTGGCATCCTTGCAATACTAAAAGAGAAATATAACTTCGAGAAGACGACTTCCTATCTGCTGAGATTGAAGTTGTTCCTGCCGGAAAAGCAAGAGACCTAGGCTTTGATAGAGCTATGGTTATCGGCTACGGACACGATGACCGTATCTGCGCATACACATCGCTTGCTGCAATCTTAGACAGTGAAGCTCAGGACAGAACATCTCTTTGCATCCTTTCAGATAAGGAAGAGATTGGAAGCGTAGGCGCAACAGGAATGAAGTCACACTTCTTTGAGGATACATTTGCTGAGATGATGGAGCTTTGCGTAGAGTTCTCCGAGCTTAAGCTTCGCCGCGCACTTAAGAATTCATGTGCGCTTTCATCTGATGTAAGCGCAGGCTTTGACCCTACATACGAGAGCGTTTTCGAGCGCAAGAACACTGCTTACTGCGGACATGGTATCACATTCAACAAGTACACAGGCTCAGGCGGAAAGTACGATTCCAACGATGCTAGCGCTGAGTTCATGGCAAAGATTCGCCAGATTCTCGACGATGCAAAGGTAGGTTTTCAGACTGCTGAGCTCGGAAAGGTTGACGCTGGTGGCGGCGGAACAATTGCCTACATTCTAGCAAACTACGGAATGAACGTAATTGATAGCGGTGTTGCCGTTCTTTGCATGCACAGTCCATGGGAAATCGCAAGCAAGGCAGATATCTACGAAGCATATAAGTGTTACAAGGTATTCCTTAAGGATATGACAGTTATTGGCTAAGCATCAAAAAGTGGATTGAGCTATGCTAAGTTGAAATATGATTTTAGCTACAATCAAGTAAATTAAAAATCGTTGCAGTGTCTCAGTTTAAAGAGATTCTGCAACGATATTTTTTTGTTTTTGTATTTTTGATTAGTGATTTAGCAAAGCCTAAAATCAATCGTTCCAATAAGCGTATCAACCCTTTGTACAAACGACATTTACGCTATCGCCAAGCCTTAATTCCCTGCCATGATTGCTTCCAACGAGCCTATAGTTTTCCTGATCAAACTCGTAGTAATCATCTATCAAAGTGTCTAGCCTTACAAGACCTTCAACAGTGTTAGGCAGCTGAACAAAGATGCCAAAGCTTGTAATTCCACTGATTATGCCCTGCTCCTCGTAGCCAATCCAGCGCTCCATGTACTGAGCCTTCTTGAGCTTTTCTAGCTCACGCTCCATGGAAATAGCTTTGCGCTCAGTCTCAGATACAATGTCAGAAACCTTCTTGGCCTTTTCGTGATATTTTGATAGCTGCTCATCGCTGAATTCCTCATGCATTTGATGCTTAATCATCCTGTGAATCCAAAGGTCTGCATATCTTCTTATCGGCGATGTAAAATGGCAGTACTGCTTGAAAGCAAGTCCGTAGTGTCCTAGGCACTCTGGTGAATAGAAGGCCTTTTGCATGCTTCTGACCATGACTGCGCTGACAAGCGAAAGCTTTCCGTCCTTATCTGCCTCATCAAGCAAGTTCCTTAAAGCTAGAGGATGAATATTCCCCTCGTTTAGCGGAAGCGATAGCCCTATGCCCTTTAGGAATGCTTTTGAGCTCCATCACCTTCTCTGGAAGCGGCTTTTCGTGTACTCTGTAGATGAACGGGTATTCCATCCAGAAATAGTGTTCTGCTACAGTTCTATTTGCAATGAGCATGAAACTCCTCTATAAGTCTATTTGCCGTGCGTCTTTCACTTAAGAATATGTCTACCGGAACTCCATCCTTATCGATTTCAAACTCGGCCTCATCTATATCAAAAGTCGATACTTCCAAGTTCTTCTCTTGCCTTTCTCAGGATTTCTGCAAGCTCCTGCATATCCTTGAGCATTTCTGCATGGGCCGAAACCTTGGCAGTTTCTTTGCCCTTCTCCAAAAAGTCCGAAACCTCATCGTATACAAGCCTTGCACTAGATTTGATTACGGCTTCGCTTATTTTGTATTCGATAACTTTACCGCTCTTATCGATTTCCATTATGCAGCTCAGCGTAAGTCTATCCTCGCCTTCGTTCAAGCTACAAAGCTTATTGGAGAGCAAAACAGGAAGCATAGGTCACGACATAATCTATCAAATAGATGCTGTTCCCCTGCTCAGAGCCTCTGCATCAAGAGCCATACCCTCTCTTACAAACTCGCTGACATCAGCTATATGAACTCCAAGAACGTAGTTTCCTTTTTCGTTTTTTTCTTAAGCGAGACGGCATCATCAAGGTCCTTGGAATACGCACCATCAATGGTTACTATTTCCTCTTTTCTAAGATCTAGTCTTTGTTTTTTTATCTGTATACTCAAGCACAAGGTTTGCAACCTTCTTCGTCTCGTTTTCTATTTCCTTGCTAAATTCTGCATTAACTCCGTGTTCAAATATTAAAGCTTTGATGTCACTATCTGAGTCATTCTTTCTTGCAATGATCTTGAGAACATCTCCCTCGGCAAGTCTATCCTCCTGCGGATATTTTCTAATTCTAACGAGGAGCTTATCTCCATCCTTTGCGCCATTAAGCCATTTGCTTGGGATAAAAACATCCTCCTTGATGCGCTTTTCCATAGGGATCAGAAAGCCATTTTTTCCGCTCTTATCGAGCGTTCCTACAAGCTCTGTGATTGCTCTTTCTTTGATGTTTACGACAAAGCCCTCAGGTCCGTTTTCCCAAAGTGGCATGGGAATCAAAGCAACTTCAGCTATATCTCCATCCATGGCATCCTTCATGTGCTTTCTCGCTATGAATACATCTTTATCAAAAGCATCGCTTTTTAAGGAAACCAAAAGCCTCCCTTTGCTCTATGTATCTCACCAGTAATTACTTTTTTTCTTTGTTTTTGATTTTTTTACTCATTTTCTTACCCAAGGCTAGGCCTTAAATTATGGAGGATTTCTGCACTCATGCAAAGCATCCTCCAATCTAATTATTTACTTTTAAGTAATGCTCAGTTTACAGCATAATTCATAATAAAGGTAAATATATCGTTAAAATATTTCTCCCTCACCTCATCTACATCGTTATAGATTTCGTGTTTGGAATCTTCATAGTTTATATGCTGAACATTTGATGCCCTCTTAGCAAACTTCTCGTGTCCGCTCATATTTACGAGTGCGTCGTTACCAGCCGTCAAAAGAAGAACTGGAGTCTTTACCTTAGAAGCCCTTCTCAAAAGTCTAGCTGTAGCTTTAAAGCTTGCAGCGCCCCAGCCATTTGACATCATATAGCTGTGGTAGTGCTCGTCTGCCAGCCTTTGATTGAAAAATATAGTTATATCTCTTCTCAGATCTTGCACTACTAGTCTCAAAGCTTGGAATGCCATCAAAGCGCTTTCCTCCTGGGAAAGCCAAGTTCTCTTGGTGCAGGAGCCTAATCTTTGCACATAGCAATTTAACGGCTATACTTGGAGTGCTTCCTGTTTTGATGCTGAACATTGGTGAGCTCAAAACCGCTGCATCGAAATACTCAGGATGCTCCTCAAGAAATAGAGCAGCGATAGCACCTCCCATGGAGTGTGCGTATATTATTTTCGGAAGCTTTCCTGCACTAGGAATGACAATTTTGTCCATGAATGTCTTTACGTCTGCAATATAGTCAGCATAATCAATAACATGAACCATGTCCTTGTCATCAATCTGCCTGCCCGAATATCCGTGCCCGCGCTGCTCAAGGAAGAAAACATCAAACCCAGCCTGCCAGAAGAAATGTGCGACCTCGTGAAACTTTCCCCAAAAGCCGCAGTAGCCGTGGAGCATGACTATACAGCCCTTAGGCTCTTTCCCTCGCCCTGGCTAGCGTGGTAATACCTTAGATTTAGACCATCAAAGGAAGAAAAAAATCACCTTGCTTTACATATTCACTGCGCCACCTAGGGTTCTCGTTTTCCATGTACTCATCGTAGTCTACATCTTTGATGAGCTTGATACCTAGGTTTTCTAATTTAATATTATTCATTTTTGCTACCTGCCATGCCCTCTATTACTGCACAGACCTTGTCTGGGCAGTTTGTGATTATTGAGTCAACACCTAGCATGCAGCAAAATTTGACATATTCCTCTTCATCGACAGTCCAGACATTGACCTCAATGTTTTTTTCCTTGCACTCCTTCATGAAACCCTCGTACTGTAAATTGTAGAGTGCTGGATGTAGTGCTTCCATACCGTGAAGCTTTTGCATAATCAGGCATGCCAATAGTTCCGTCTGCGTATAAGAAGCCACATTTTTGCATCAGGTCTAAGCTCTTTGATTTTCTTAACCGAAAGGTGGTTAAACGAAGAGAAAAATAACGCGGTTCATAAAACCGTATTCCTCAGTCAACGCAATGGTCTTTTTCCTCAATTCCGCTGTAAAACATTATGCCTGTCTTAAGCTCGATATTTATCGTCATATCTGTATCAGCAAAGAGTTCAAAAACCTCTCTAAGCGTTGGAATCTTAGCACCCTTTAAATGCCTCATCTCCATACGAGAAATCAAACTCCCTTAGCTCTGCCAAAGTGAAATCCTTTAGCCAGCCCTTGCCATCAGAAGTTCTATCAATCTTCTCATCGTGGCAAACAACAAGCTCGCCGTCCTTTGTCATCTGTACATCTAGCTCTATTCCATCAGCTCCTAGCTCTATCGCCTTAGCAAAGGCAGGAAGCGTATTTTTCTGGGCAGTATGCACTCGCGCCGCGGTGCGCCCAAACAAAAAGGTCTATTCATCTGTCCATTCATTGCAAATTCTCCTATCTATTTCCCCAAAGCTGCTCGTATTCGATACCAGTTACTCGCTTTAGAACCTTCTTTTTCCTCTTCAGTTGCCACTGAATCATCCTCTCCCTTTCTTCTTGCGATTTCCTTGTGAACAAGTTCAAACTCTTTCTTCGTAATCGGGAACATGTATCCGAAAGATCAAAAAGTAGTGTAACTAGAATCACCGGTAAGAATATGAAAATCATCGCTATGCCGTTTTGGGTGTGAAGACTCTGTCTAAGACCAGCCTTTTGCAATACCAGCATCATAGCCGGCAAATGAAATCAGAAGACCGATAACCCAAGCTGAAAGACCTGCTGAGATTTTTCTTGCAAAGGTTGCCATTCCTGAAACAATTCCCGGTCTGCTCACCGAAGTAATCAGCTCATCCACATCTGCCATATCTGCAAGTATAGCGAATATGCTTGTTAAGGTCGCCGCATTTCCTATGCCCACACCTGCTGAAAGTGCAAGGATTGGAGCAATTGGCGCACCCTCGTATGAGAATGCCAAAAGGCCTAGCGTACAAACTATTCTTATAGGCGCACCTATTAAAATCGTCGCCTTCTTTGATGTCTTAGTCATTATAGGTCCAAACACGAGCATTCCTAGAAGCTGTGAAACGAGGAGAACACCCATGAGCATAGTCAAGTAGCCCTTGGAGTAGCCGTTCAAAACTTCATCCACATAGTAAATCGCCATGCCTGAAACGAAGTCCATGCCGCACTGTCCCGATAGATATATTCCGACAAAGATTCTAAATGATCTGCTTTTTAAAAACTGAACCAGCCTGTGAGAAGCTATCTCCTAGGCTTGTCTTAACTGGGTCCTTGAGCTTTTCCCAGGTTCCCATAAAGCTTACAAGCGAGCTCATGCAGAACAGGAAGCCAAAGAGAATACCTACCTTGAGATACATGTCTACCTGAAGAGTATCCTTAATCATGAGTGTTGGAATAATTCCGGCTGCGATAGCACCAAGAGTAGACCAAATCATACGCATGGTAGAAAACTTTGATCTTACTGAATAGTCATCTATCATATCAGGAAGAAGGCCATTATATGGAACCATCAAAATCGTAAAGCCTGTCGAAAACAAGCAGTAAATCACGATGTAGTAAACGAATAGCGTCACCTTGCTATCACTTGGAATTGTCGTCCAAAGTAGAACAAAAGTAATAGCCGATATGATACCGCCTATCAAAATGTAAAAAGCGCTTAGGGTCCGAACCTCGAAGTCGTTCTGTCTGTAATATTTCCCATAATCGGATCTGTTACCGCATCCCAAACCTTGCCGGCAAGAGGAATTGCACCAGCCCAAGCCGCTGGAATTCCGAGAGCCTTCGTCAAAAATACCATGAAGAAGGTATTGATGATAACAAATGCACCCCCTCCGTAAAACTCTGCCATTCCGTAAATCAGTCCCGTCAGCGCACTGGTGCCGCGGTACTTTCCCGCTATTTTTTCACCCATATGTATATCCCTTAATTAATAATTTTGATTTAACTTTATCTATTTGCTCAGCACATCGATTAACTCATAGAGCTCATGGTCAAACTCTGGCTTCTCTGCGAGCGCACCTTCAATTTCAAAGGCCTGTATCTTGCCATTTACGGTTCCAATTGCCCTGTTTTTGATTCCGCTTTGGATTAGCTCAATTGCCTTGGCACCACTTTGACTTGCGAGAAGTCTATCGTCAAGAGTCGGCACACCGCCGCGCTGTAGGTATGATAAAACCACTATTCTAGTCTCGCGACCCGTAACCTCGGCAATTTCTTTGGCGAGCTCTTCTGAGCTTACACCTGAGCCTTCAGCATTTATGATTATGCTATTGAGCTTACCTCTACCTGCACCCTGAAGAATCTTTCGGCAAACCCTGTTTACATCTGCCTCAACCTCAGGAATCAAAACTGCTTCAGCACCACCGCCCACACCTGCGTAAAGAGCAATGTCTCCGCAGTGCCTTCCCATAACCTCGATTATGGTATTTCTCTCATGAGCAGAGCTTGTGTCTCTGACCTTTGATATAGCATCTAAAACGGTGTTTACTGCAGTATCAAAGCCTATGGTGTAGTCTGTATAGGCTAGGTCGTTATCAATTGTTCCCGGAAGACACATAACATTGACACCTAGCTTTGATAGCTCAAGCGCGCCTCTCATCGAGCCATCTCCACCTATTACAATCAATGCATCTATACCGAATGTGCCTAGAATCACCTTGGATCTCTTAACGCCCTCTTCAGTGCTGAATCTTTCGCTTCTTGCGGTCTTAAGTATGGTTCCGCCGCGGTGAAGAATATCTCCGACACTGCTGAGACTCATCCTTTCGATTTCACCATCGAGCAGGCCTTCATATCCCCTCTTTATTCCGTAGACCTCAAAGCCTGCGTCTATACCGCATCTAACAACGGCACGAATTGCTGCATTCATGCCCGGTGCATCGCCACCACTTGTCAAAACTCCGATTTTCATAGTAAACTCCTGACCTAACTAGCTATTTGCAATATGTTTTATCTTGACATTCGCATGTCCTAAAAGCTCAGCCATTTCCTCGGCGAACTCTAGGCTAGGCCTAACTAAAGCCTGCTGCGATGACATTATCTTTCCGTTTCTCAGATATACTAGCACCTGATTATCTCCAGGGTACCTTGCCATTATCCTGCTGATTTCGCTAAGAACCTCTTTTTCGTCTAGCTTAGCAGCCTCGGATATACCCTCACCGCTTTGCGGTATTCTTAGCTTTACAGCATCCGTCAAAGCGCTAGCGCTCGAATTTGCCTTTACTCCCTCATGGGAGGGAGTAGCTGAGAGTTAGGGCTAGCATTTGCAGAATCATCTTGAGCTCTTGACGTTCTTTGTCCACCTGACTGCCTTCCATTTGACCTTCCAGACTTAACAAGCTCAATTATCCTATCCGCTTCATCTATGCCGACTATATGTTCAGCTATAATCTTGGCCTGCCCGCTTTCTGCCACATCGGCACGTCCACTCAAAACTATGATATTGTCCTGAGCTAAAAGCTCTGCACAGTTCTCAAAGGTCTTAGGGAAAACTATAACCTCAACATCTCCATAAAGATCCTCAAGCTGCACAAAGGCCATCATCTGCCCCTTCTTTGTGACAAGATTTCTGTGTCCCACGATAAGACCTATGATCACAAGCTCCTTACCGTCCTGAATCTCGTCGATCCCGTCCATATTGCCATCTTCCTCAGACTGGCTCTTGCTTCCGAGCTGAGTTGTATTTACGGTCGCTAGCCTATCAATAACATCCTTATATTGGTTTAGCGGATGGTCGCTGATATATACGCCCGTCATCTCTTTTTCGAGACTTAGAAGCGTACCCTTATCAAAGTTAGCAATATCAGGAAGCCTTCCTGAAACACTGCCGCTTCCCATCTCCTCGCTATTAAGCTGAAATAGAGACATCTGTCCAGCAATGTTCTTGCGCGCATTCTGCTGTGCAGACTCCATCACATCCTCGTAAACGGCTAGAAGAACCGCTCTGTTAGGGTCTATACAGTCAAGGGCACCTGCCTTGATAAGGCTCTCCATCGCCTTCTTATTTACCTCTTTGATATCGAGGTTATTTACAAATTCGAAGATATCCTTAGGCGCCTCGCGTCCAGCTCTTGCCTTTATTATCGCATTTACGACACCCTCGCCGACATTTTTGACAGCCATGAGGCCGAAACGAATTTTGCCTTCTTTTTGTTGAGAAGCTGTGCTCACTCTCAAGCACTGACGGTGGAAGAACCTCGATACCGATTTCCTGCAGTTTGCTATGTACTTTGATATAGCTGCTGAATCGCCCATTACACTGGTCATCAAAGCCGCCATGAACTCAACAGGATAATACCTCTTGAGGTAGGCAGTCTCAAAGGCAAGCACTGCATAAGCCGCTGCATGAGATTTGTTGAAGGCGTACTCAGCAAATGAAACCATGTCATCAAAGATGGCCTCTGCAGCTTCCTTTGATACACCATTTCTGATACATCCAGGAATCTCAACGCTTCCATCCTCTGCAAGCTTACCGTTTATGAACCATTCCTTCTCCTCCATCATAACGTCGGCTTTCTTCTTACTCATGGCACGACGAACGAGGTCAGATCTTCCGTAGCTATAGCCTGCAAGGTCACGAACTATCTGCATTACCTGCTCCTGATAGACGAGGCAGCCGTAGCTGACATCTAAAATCTCCGCAATCTTTGGCGTTACATACTGAATCTTATCTGGATTTTTCTTGTTCTCTATATACTTTGGAATCGAGTCCATTGGACCTGGTCTAAACAGTGAAATTCCGGCAACTACATCCTCAAAGCAGTTCGGCTTTAGTCTCTTCATGAATGAAGTCATTCCCGAGCTCTCAAGCTGAAATACACCGAGCGTATTTCCGTCAGCAATCATTGAATATACCTTAGGATCTTCATAGCCAATCTTGCTAAAATCTATGTCTACTCCGTGGTTTTCCTTTATCAAGGTCTTCGCATTTCGGATCATCGTAAGGTTACGAAGGCCAAGAAAGTCCATTTTGAGAAGGCCAAGCTCTTCTATGGTTGTCATGTTGAACTGAGTCGCAAGGCCCTTATCTGACATGTATAGCGGCACATACTCGTTCAAAGGAAGCTTAGATATTACTACGCCAGCTGCGTGAGTTGAGGCATTTCTCGGCATTCCTTCGATTCTCATTGCCATATCTATAACCTTCTTGACGCTTGGGTCCTCGTCGTACATTCTGCGAAGGTCCGGACTTATGTTCAAAGCCTTCTCAAGAGTCATATTAAGTTCAAATGGTATCGCCTTTGCAATTCTGTCAGCCTCTGCATAGGTGAGATTAAGCGCCCTTCCAACATCTCTTACGGCAGCCTTGGCCTTGAGCCTACCAAAGGTTATTATCTGAGAAACATTCTCTCTGCCATACTTTTTGCTTAACATACTCGATTACCTCACCTCGTCTTTCGATACAAAAGTCTATATCTATATCAGGCATGCTGACACGCTCAGGGGTTTAGGAATCGTTCAAAAATCAAAGTATACTTAATCGGATCTATATCCGTTATCTTTAGGCAGTATGAAACAAGGCTTCCTGCTGCAGAGCCTCTTCCTGGTCCAACTGCAATATTGTTTTTTCGCGCGTAGTTTATGAAATCCCAAACTATCAAAAATACTCTACATAGCCCATGTTCTCAATGACATCTAGCTCATAGTTCATTCTCTCAACTAGCTCAGGCTCGATATTTTCGTATCTTTCTCTAAGACCAGCCTCTACAATCTCACGCAAATACTCTGCACAGGTCTTTCCCTCAGGTGGAACAAACTCTGGCAGATGATACTCACCAAAGGTGAACTCGACATTGCATCTTTCGGCAATCTTTGCGGTATTATCCACAGCTTGGGGAGCAAAGGAAAAGATTGTCCTCATCTCGGCCTCACTCTTTAGGTAGAACTGGTCGTTAGGAAAACGCATTCTCCTCTCGTCATCTATGCTCGTAGCCGTCTGAATAGCAAGAAGAACATCATGTGCCTCTGCATCTTCCTGCCTAATATAGTGCACATCGTTTGTTGCAACTAGAGGAATATCAAGTTCCTCAGATAACTTGAGAAGCTGTTGATTGACGAGGTATTCCTCCTCAAGACCCTGGTCCTGCATCTCTAAGAAGAAATTGCCATGGCCGAAAATCTCGTCTAGCTCAAGTGCCTCTGCACGAGCACCCTCGTAGTCCTTGTTCAAAAGTCTCTGCTGAACCTTACCCGCAAGACATGCTGATAAAGCTATTATTCCGCCGCTATACTTTCTCAGGACATCCTTGTCAACTCTCGGTTTATAGTAGTATCCGTTGATGTATCCCTCTGATACAATCTTAATCAAATTTCGGTATCCATCGTTGTTTTCGGCAATCAAAAACAAGATGATTCTGGTATCTATCTAAATCTGGATCTTTATCCTTCATACTGCGAACAGCCACATAAATTTCGCAGCCTATAAGGGGTTTAACGCCCTGCTTCTTACACTCCTTGTAGAAGTCGATAACGCCGAACATGTTTCCGTGGTCGGTTATGGCAAGGGAGTCCATTCCTAATTCCTTGGCACGCTTAACAACGCCGTCAATTCTTGCGGCGCCATCCAAAAGGCTATATTCTGTATGTAGGTGAAGATGTGTAAATGACATTTCTATGTCTCCTTGACAGCTTTATTACTTACTAATAAAAATTATACCATAGGCGGGTTATTTTTGATAATGAAATATGGAGGTTAATATGGTTAATATGGTTAATACCACTACCGAAAACTATAAGTTTTTTTCAGCACAAGGATTGTGAATTCTTCCCATGTCACAAGACTAATAAACCGGAGGATTTCAACTGCTTGTTCTGCTATTGTCCTCTGTATGCGCTCGGCGACAAATGCGGCGGAAACTTTCAGTACACTGAAAATGGATTCAAGGATTGTACAAACTGCATGTTCCCACACGTGAGAAGTAACTACGAGAAAATTTTGGAGCGCTATCAGGACATAATCGCTGTAGCTGCAAGAAACAGTGAAAAATAAATTGCTTACATTTCCCGAGCGCTAAGGTTATTGACCTTGGTCTCGGGTTACTTTTAGGAATAAATATGAAACAAATTGCTGTATACGGTAAGGGAGGCATAGGAAAAATCGACCTTGAGTGCGAATATCTCAGCAGCCCTTTCATTAAATAATAAAAGAATACTCCAGATTGGCTGTGACCCTAAGCACGACTCGACAAAGCTTTTTGATGCGAGGCCTTTCCATCCCTACGGTTTTGGACTATATAAAGACAAAAATCTCCTTTGGAGTACCGCAAAAGCGATATACTCTTTGAGGGCTTTGGAAAAATCGGCTGCATAGAAGCAGGTGGTCCAAAAGCCAGGTGTCGGATGCGCTGGAAGAGGCATAATAACTGCCTTTTGAGCTCCTCGAAACCCTTCACATTAAAGATAACTACGACATGATAGTCTACGATGTTTTGGGAGATGTGGTTTGCGGCGGCTTTTGCCGTTCCTATACGCAGGGAGTATTCCGATAGTATTTTTATTGTCACCTCTGGTGAATACATGTCACTCTACGCAGCCAACAATATACTGCGCGGCATCCAAAAACTATGACGAAAGTCGCCCAAGACTCTTGGGAATACTATATAACAGCCGAAATGTCAAAAATGAAGATGATAGAGTTTACAAGTTTGCAGAAGCAGTTAAGCTTCCAGTCTTTGCTAGAATTCCTCGAGACGATATCTTTGCACGCGCAGAAAAAGCTAATGTGACTGTGCTTGAGCTCACCCAAAACGAGGAAAAATCCTGTAGCAGATATCTTTAAGGATATTGCGAAAAGGATATGCGAAGGTACTGAGCACTTTGCCGCAGAGCCTTTGACAGATGATGAACTAGAGGCTTTGATTCTGTCAAATGAAGGTGCAATTACTAAGGCTAGCCACAGCGCATCTTCATCGCCAAAGCAAGAAGAGGAAGACACTCCTTCCTGTAGCTTTGAGTCCGCAGAGCCTTGCGAAGCATGCACGGGCATCAGTTCTGGCCAAGAAGAAAGCACTAGCGACTATGATGCTCCCTATCTATCAAAGAATGTAATCAGGGATGAACCACTGCACGGCTGCGCTTTTAATGGCGCCATGACCATGAGCTCAAATCTCAAGGATGCAGTAATTCTCGCACACTCCCCAAAGAGCTGCACCTACCTTTCCATACAGACTATCAGCTCTGCTGGAAGAAGGACTCTCTTTGAACGTGGAAACATCCTTCCATCGTCACTTATACCTAATGTGCTTTCGACCGATATGAGCGAGACAGATATGGTATTTGGCGGAAGCGAAAAACCTTCTCAGCAAAGTCAAGTCAGTCCTGAATTTTCAGTCTCCACCACCAGCCATTGTCATAGTAAGCTCCTGCCCTTCTGGTATAATTGGAGATGATATAGACGATGCACTCAGCCTTTCGACCGAAAGAACTAAGATAGTGATCGGTAAAAAGCTGAAGGTAACCTCACAGGAGATTACCTTCAGGGAATGCTGATGGCCTACACCTCGCTTGCAAAGCAGATAATAGATAGGAGTGTAGAAAAAGAGAAAGGACCGTAAACATAGTCTTCGAAAAGGTCGTTGCCCGAAACACAGAGATGAACTTTCAAAGGCTTAAGGCCTTCCTTGCTCGCATGAACATCTCGGTAAACTGCCGCTTCCTATGTAACACAAGCTACGCTTCGCTGCGTGATTTCTGCTCAGCAGAGCTAAACCTGCTCGCATATCGCGACTATACTGGCAAAATACTCGAAGACTTCTTCATCAAAAGAATACGGCGCAAGCTTCTTTGAAAAAGCAGTTCCCTATCGGCTTTAAGGAAACCTCCGATTGGCTTCTTGCCCTAGGTAAGCACTTTGATGCAAGCGATGAAGCAAAGAGCATAATATCGGAAAACGAGATCATATATCAAAATAGGATGAAATTAGTAAGGCCCAAGCTCGAAGGCAAAAAGCTCATGATTATCACATACAATCACGAGCTCGACTGGATACTGAACGCTGCCCTAGACTGCGGTATGAAAAATAGTAAAAATATGCGTTTTAAACTTCTCTCAGGATGAAGGATTCCGCTCCTCTCTTTCCGAAATAGACGGTATCGAGGTTGTAGAAAACTACGATAGAGATGAGAGAAGCTCTGATATCAAAAGGCTAAAGCCTGACATCATCCTCTCAAACTACGAGCCTGTAAGCGAGCAAAGCTATATCACAGACACGATTCCAATGTGTCCAGATAACGGCTTCTTTACAGGGCTTGAAATGGTCGAGCGTTGGTCAAGGCTTTTCAGTAAATCAAAGGAAGGAGAATGGCTCAATGACAGAAAACTATTTGACAAGTATTACTCCAGATAGCATGTCTGGGATAGTCTTTGCTTTTGAGGGAATATCAAAGGGTCTAGTCCTTATGAACGGCCCAACGGGCTGCAAGTTCTATCACTCAGCCACATCAGATAATCAGATGATAAGGCAGCCGGAGTTTGATCCGCTCGAATACCCTGAGTTTTGGTATTTCGGACAGCCTCGCGTTCCTTCAACCTTCCTAGATAGACGTGATTACGTCTATGGTAGCGAGGATAAGCTTTCTGAGGTAATAGCCTTTCTTGAAAAGGAAATTGACTTTGATCTACTTGCCATCGTAAACACGCCTGGAGCTGCGCTTATCGGTGACGATATAGAAAGAATCGTAAGAGAGTCAAGCAGAGATGAGAAAAAAATCATCTCCATAGGAAGCCCTGGCTACTCCCTCCCTATTTGGGATGGCTACATCAAAGCCTGCCGCACCCTGCTAGAAAAAAATTCGCAAGGAATGGCAAAAACTAGCTGGTAAAACCGTAAACATACTTGGACTTTCCATATTTCACAGAGACTTTGCCGGAGATAAGGAAGAGCTAAGAAGAGCTTTTTCTCTCTGCGGTATAGATGTGAACTGTTTCCTATGTGCAGGCTCCAGCATAAGTGAGATAGAAAACATACCTCGTGCAGATCTCAATATAGTCATCGATAGTCTCTACGGACTTGATTCTGCAGAGCTTCTATCTGCGCGCTTTGATATGCCCTATATCGTATGCGATGGTCTCCCCGTTGGATTTAGGGGCCATGGAGGATCTTGTAAGTAAGGTTTGCGACATTCTCAGAAGTGATATGAGTTCATATATAGAACAAAGCGAAAGAGCAAGGGCTAAGTGCTTTTCCCACCTCTCTAGGATTCATACTTTAACTGGGCGACCAAAAGGAGTTAAGTTTGCCGTACACGGCACGCTTTCCCAGTGCCTTGGATATACGGATTTTATTACAAGCTATTTTGGGATGAGCCCAGATTCCATATCTATTACTGAAACAGATGCACTCAAAGATAAGATTAGAAGTTCCTCTGTGCTTTCGATGCAGGAAACTAAGCTTAAGGATATTCTAAAGGAGTATGGCTCTAGTGAGGCGCTCGAAAAGAATATTTTTTTGATACCGATGCTGAGCTTGTCTTTTGCTGATGGACAGACCATTGCTATGCTTAGAGCTAAGGGAAAAAAAGATTCAGCGGAATTGAAATTGCACTCCCATCACTAGGCTATATCGATGTAATTGAAAAATCACATTTAGGTATGGGCGGTGGACTTCTTTTATGTGAGCAAATCCTAAAACGGAATGCTCTATTAGAAAGATTTCATAAAAATAAATCAAAAATATGTTGACACGCACATTTTTTTGGTGTTAGTATTTATCTAATTTAACAAACCTTTGATGGAGAATAGTAGGCTTAGATGCAGCAGAAGAGAGATTTGCAGATGGTGTGATTGCAGACTGTATGCGCTTTGTTGAATGGCCTCCTGAGGGCAAACTGAACGAATCATCTTTGAGGATTCTAGTAGGGGCGACGGAGAAGATACTTCGTTAACAATATCTGCATATGTTAGTATGCGAAGGAGTGGGCGTTTTACGCCAAGCCGGGTGGCACCGCAGGAGATTTTAACTCTTGTCCCAGCGAATATGGGATGAGAGTTTTTGTTTTATACATCCTTTCACACTTCGCAAGTTTTGATGAAAAAGACAGAAGGAGAAAAATGTCAAACAGCACAAACAGCAAAGCAATACCTTACAAGATTTATCTGCACGAGAGCGAAATGCCAACACATTATTACAACGTTAGAGCAGATATGAAGAAAAAAAGCCAGCTCCACTTGTAAATCCAGCTACAGGTAAACCAGTTACATTTGACGACCCTAAAGCCAGTTTTCTGTGATGAGCTTATCGAGCAGGAGCTAAATGAGACTGATAGATACATCGAGATTCCACAGGAAATCAGAGACTTCTACAAGATGTATAGACCATCACCTCTTGTACGTGCATACTGCCTAGAGGAGAAGCTTCAGACTCCGGCTAAGATCTACTACAAGTTTGAGGGAAACAATACTAGTGGAAGCCACAAGCTAAACTCTGCTATCGCTCAGGCCTACTACGCTAAGAAGGAGGGGCTCAAGGGGCGTCACAACCGAGACCGGTGCTGGTCAGTGGGGTACTGCCCTCTCGATGGCTTGCTCATACTTTGGGCTAGACTGCAATGTCTATATGGTTAAGGTTTCATATGAGCAGAAGCCTTTCCGTCGTGAGGTTATGAGAACATATGGTGCGTCTGTAACACCTTCCCCATCTGAGACTACAGAAATCGGTAAGAAGATTCTCAGCGAGCATCCAGGCACAACAGGAAGCCTTGGCTGCGCTATTTCAGAAGCTGTAGAAGCTGCTACAACTACTGAGGGCTACAAGTACGTTCTAGGCAGCGTGCTAAACCAGGTACTTCTCCACCAGAGCATTATCGGTGAGGAAGCTATGGCTGCAATGAAGAAATACGACATCAAGCCTGATATTATTATCGGCTGTGCTGGTGGCGGAAGCAATGTCGGTGGACTAATGTCACCTTTTATGGGAGAAAAGCTCAGAGGCGAAGCCGACTACCGCTTCATCGCTGTTGAGCCGGCATCATGCCCAAGCCTTACAAGAGGTCGCTACGCTTATGACTTCTGCGATACAGGACGTGTTTGCCCTATGGCAAAGATGTACACTCTCGGAAGTGGCTACATCCCTGCTCCTAACCACGCAGGTGGACTTCGCTACCACGGCATGAGCCCTATCGTATCTGAGCTTTATCACCAGGGAGAGATGGAAGCTGTAAGCTATACACAGACAGAAGTCTTTGAGGCAGCTCGTGACTTTGCAAGAGTTGAAGGAATCCTTCCTGCTCCAGAAAGCAGCCACGCTATCAAGGCTGCAATTGACGAGGCTCTTAAGTGCAAAGAGACAGGTGAAGAAAAGACAATTCTATTTGGCCTAACTGGTACAGGATACTTTGACCTATATGCTTACGAAAAAGTTCAATGATGGCGTTATGACTGACTACGTACCAAGCGACGAAGAGATTGAAGCAAGCCTTGCTACACTTCCAAACATCGAAGGATAACAAGATAAACACTATAATACAAATTTAGCCCCGAGAGCCTAGGGCTTTTCGGGGCGTTTTTACTGCGTATATGATACTATGTGCTCGATGTCTTCCGTTAATTATATTCAAGTATCATAAAGAATAATACTACTGCAATAAAGAGCGCTAGCAGAATCGTTCCTAAGATTCCACTGCTACAGGATGAATTACTGTTTTTACCATAAGATGATGTATCCATTCCATATCTAGATGCATTATTAATACTATTTCTTGCGCGAACAATTTTGTAATATCTACTCAGAGTGATCTTCACCGTCAATAATCCTATAATAAAAAAATCTTCTAGCCATTCTACATCTTCTGTATCACACAGTTCCTCTTCATAAGCATCCGGTTCATGTACTAGCTTATTCCGTATCCTCCTGTAATACTTAAGGTTTTTAAAATCACTTTCCCATCCAGGTACTAGATCCCACCCTTTATCATTTTCATACATTTTATCTATATATGCTGAAATCCGCCTCTCATCTTCAAGCATATCACCGCAGAGTTTTTCTAAACGTTTATATGAGTCCATAAATCCCATAGTGTATTCCGTCCTTTTGATGTGTTCACAATATACTACGATTATTAAATATAAAATCAATCCATTCAACCTATAAAGATTAGCATAATCTCCTACTAATACGCAAGAAAAAAATTTTTAAAAAGAATTGATAGTTAATTAAGAATTGAATTTTTGTTACATATAATATAAAAATATAAGATAGTATGAATCATAGGCAAATTTGATATATTTACTTTTAATTATTATTTAGATACTATTGCAGAATAAGTTACATACTTATTTTTAAAAATTATTAAGGAGAACGGTAATGAAAAAACATCTAAACGATTTTTGTGCGTCGCACTAAGCTCTTGTCATGGTATTGATAGCAATACTTTAGTGCTGTATTCGCTGAGGAAATGCCAAGCGAATACAAGGAACAGACAAAAGATAATTATTGGGCAGAACTAAATTGGTATAAAGATACTACTTATAAAGGGGTAATCCCTAAATACTTAAATGATTATTTTGCTAACAGCAGAGTCAAGTGGGCTAATAGGTTAAATGAAGAGTACTTCATTTCTTTTTCCCCTAATACTGGAATATCTAGTAGCTTGAAAATCCGATAAGGATGAGCTTGATTTAATAAACCAGTTGTTCGCAACTTATTCTAAAGATGAACCACATAGGGAGCCTAATGATCCTGCACTTAATAGATGGCAAGGTGGTAAACAGTGGAACCCATATAACTTTAATTATGTAACTGATGTACTGACAGAAGGTACAACCGACTATAATGCGCGTGCAGATATACGAGAAAGAGGACTATCAAGTACAGAAGTTGCTAGGCATAATATAGGCGATACTATCAATCTCGATTTCAATATAGACTTATCTCATGTTGAAGAAGACTACCAATACATGGTTTCTAAGTCTGCTCAATTCAGAGTTTCCTGCATATTACATGATGAAGGACAATATGCCTGAGACAGCTATAACGCAATCAGACGGACAGCTAGTATTTGTTTTTAGATCTTCCTAAAGGTCTAGAATCAACAGATGCTACAGAATATAAGCTAAGTGGACTTGATGGCTTTGACCTTTCCGTTACAAAAAGAAAACGGTGGCAGAAGAATTGTTGTCAAAGCAAGACTTAGGGCACCTGCTAACTATGAAATGTTAAAAGATGTATTCGCAAAGATTCAGAAGGTAAATTCCGTTACTTTAAACATAAATGGTTTTAAAAGTTACTTCTGAAGTTGAAACCAACAAGAACAGTACTTTAACCGGTTATGCTTACGGAGCTTATGAATATATTAATAGCACAGATAATAATGCGATTATTAATCAGGATGGTTCAAATGTTCAAGAAGACAATCGTCATCACTTTTCCCGTTATACTATAGTTTTTGCTGCAAAGCAGCTTGCTAGTGGTAAAGACGAGGCAGGAGATCCTAATAAGCCTGAGCTAATCACCTACTCACTTAGAGTAAATCAGAACAAGGTTACATTCATAGACGGTGGTAATACTCATGCGGTAGTTAATGTAGAATCAGGCAAAGCTATAGACACTGATAACCTCACAGATCAGTCTATGCCAGCTTACCCAAGCAAAGCAGGATACACATTCAAGGAGTGGAATACAGCTATAGATGGAAATGGTACAAAGTTTACAGGAAGCACAGTCGTAAACGAAGATATGACTGTATACGCTATCTACACCAAGAATGCTGCTCCTAATAAGGACAAAAACCCTAACAAACCAGTAAATCCAAATACAGGTGATTCATCAAGCTTGCCACCTTACATCATGCTCATGGGACTAGCTGCAGTACTTGCAATCTCAGTTCATATGAGAAATAAAATAAAAGAGAGCTAATCAAACTTCGCAATAATCGACCCAAAAAGTAGACCCCTAAGATTCCTCATTGAACTTAGGGGTCATTTTTATAGATATTTACTTGCCAGTATTTGACTCTGTTTTATCCTTATTAGTATCTTTATTTACGTCCTTATCTTTGGACTTTGCTTCTCTTTGCATTCTCAAAAAGCTTTGATGATTGCCTGCTTAACACCATCCGTAGTTGCGGTTGCATTTGTAACTGCATCAACATCTTTAATCTCAGCCTCAGTCTTTCCTTCAAATCTATCAAAAGCCATTAGCATCTAGGAAGATGTTCCAGAAAGTGAGGTTTGCTCCTGCAAATTTTGATTTATCAAGTTCCTCTCTTGTCTTGTGGTCAGTAAGCTTGACAACCTTTCCATCCTTGATTTCAACTTTTACAACAACATCGTAATCGTAGTCTTTTCCATGGAAGATAACATCCCCTCTGAAGATATTTTGCTTGTTTTCAGCAATCTCCTCTTCAGTTCTATTATCTTTTTCCTCGTCTTTGTTGTCTTTGTTCTTGTCCTTATCGTCGTCCTTATTTTTTTGTCCTTGTCATCGCCAGGCTTTACATCCTCGCTAGGATCCTTTTCTTCTGGTACTACTGGTGCGACGATAGGCGGAGCTTCTGTCTCGTAGGCGTCTTTAATAGCATTATATACGGCAGTCTTTATCGCATTGCTCGTATATGTAGCTCCTGTAACCTTATCAACATTAGGTGTCTCGGGCGCTTAGGATTCTGCTTATAACTGATGCACCATTTGCAAAGTAGTTTATTGGGCTGAGTGTCTCGCTATGGGATGTCACCTGAATATCTGCTATCTTGTTGCCACTTACAACTACCTTAACGCTCAGTCTTCCACCAAAACCTGTTCCGCTTCCATAGTAAACACCATCTTTTAGCTTGGCATTGCTTGGAGCTTGGATGCTTAAATTCAAGTTTTGTGCTGGTGCGCTTGGGCCAGTCGCAGCACTCTTCTTTGCAACAGCCTTAGGCTTTTCTATCTTCTTCTTTTGCTTCTTCGGTTTGCTTGGCTCAGCCTGTTTCTTAGCCTGAGTCTTCTGCTGAACATGCTGTGATTTACTGGTTTTCGATATCCTTATTATCCTTGTTCATTGTCTTTGCCACACTGAATCCCGTAATTCCAGCGAAGACCACGAATATCAAAAAGTGATGCGATTATCTTATTTGCTCTTTTTCTTCATTAATTACCTCCGTTCTCCAGTGCGTTATAGATGGCGTCTAGGATTCCAACTGAGCTGAATGTAGCTCCGCTCACAGTATCAACATTCGGTGTCTGCTGCTCTATAACTGATGAAATAACTCCTTTTGCGTTATTAAAGTAGGCTGCGTCATCCACATTTGATAGAATATCGACTGCAGTTATCTTGCCGTCCTTGACCGTAACGCGAACCTTAACCTCGCCCTTGTAGCCGTTTCCTGTTCCTTCCCAGCTACCGTCCTTATATCCATCAGCTTCCCCATTTGAAGCTGAATCATTAGCCTTCTTGCTGTTATCAGCCTTAGCTTCTGTCTTCCTAGGCTGCACCTTTCTTGCTTCTAGCTTCTTTGTTGTAGTACCAAAGCTTATTCCCACAGCCACTAGAACGCAGATCGAGTGCCGTAATGAGAATGCTTAATATCGACTTATTTTTTTCATATCTATCCTCCTCCGTCACTAGACTGCCTGTGCTAGCTTTCTTTTGCGTGCATTTAGGGCTTTTCTAACTCTGAGAATTGTGTATGAGATGAAAATTACAGAGTAGAACACTATGTTTAATGTCACCGTATTTGATGCTGGTTTTCCGATGTAAACCATCATTACCTGCACATATACCATTGCATAGAAGATGTATGCAAATTCCTGCAAGTTCTTCCATTTACTTGCCTGCATCTTCTTGTGAACAAAGTTAAACGATGTCACAAGTAGCGGAAGCATAACTGCTATGGCAAAGACACCTGCTGCAAACATCATTAGATTTGTCCAAAGCGCAATTCCATTCATTTTATTCACATTAGGAAGTGTAAATAGAAGTGCCTGAAATAGATAAAAATGTGTTATGTGGTAAAATCATCAGACCGCCTATGATGGAAAAGCTCTGCACGATTCTTACGAAGCTGCTTAAATACCTTGTACTTCATGCTGAATGTACCCATATACATTACGAGTATGAAAAAGGCTCCTCCTAGAGCACCCGATGATATAGACCTCATAAATGGCTCAAGACCATCAACATATTGGACATATATCCGTTCAGTCTCAAAATCGCGTGATATATTGAGACTATTGAGATAACACCTGCGATGGCATAAATCTCCCTAGAGTATTTTTTGATAACATCGCTAAAGAAATAACTCAAGACAACTACTGTTATAAGACAGTACATACCTAACATCAGTATAGTTCCTCCTTTAAATTATTATTGCTTCCCCTGTAGCTCGCAGGCAAAGTAAGCATACGGATTTTTTATGAGCTATGCTGAAAAGTTAGCAATCACTAACCCTACTGTAAAATATAAGCCCTCAAAAGAGGACAAAATTGGCGGAGAAGGTGGGATTCGAACCCACGTGCCCTTGCGAGCAACCGCATTTCGAGTGCGGCTCGTTATGACCACTTCGATACTTCTCCAAATAAGGTTTGTAAATAGTTATACCCCGTTCACAAACCACCGTAACATTATATCATACTGTTTATTTCACATCAACAGGAACAATGAAGCTTAGGGCTTTCTCACAGATTTCAATATCTATACCCTCAGTACGAGCAAGCTCTCCATCTATGCATATACCGAAGTCCTTTGTACCCTTTGGTTTTAGACTGAGCTGCTTACTCTTCTTCACATATATAATTTTATCTATCCCATCAACCTCAAGATGTGTTCCTTCCTTGTACTTAGGCAAGAGCTTTAGGAACTTTAGCCTTGGAAGATCGTTTATTATATTAAGATCAAAGAAACCATCGTCAATTATCGCCTGTGGTGATGACTTTATTCCACCTCCACAATAAGAGCCATTTGATATGGCACATAGAAGCATCTTTCCTTCTCTTATTTGCTTGCCATCCTCGTAGATGTCAAGACAGGCACCTCTCTTTTTGATGAAGTTAAACAGTATGGCCGACTGGTAAGCGGTAGCCCCTGCAAAGAACTTTTTCTTTCTTAGCTTAAAAGCCGTTTCAACAACATTACAATCAAAGCCTATGTTGAACATATTAAGGCAGTACCCCGTTTGTTCTTCATTCCCAAGCTTGCTTGTGTACTTCATCACATCGACTTTTCTACTCTTTCCATTTAGCTGAGAGCGCACGCTCATGAAATCTCCAGCATCCTGAAAATTCCTAATCATGTCGTTGCCAGAACCTATAGGAATAATTCCTAGCTCAATTCCATCAAAGCCTATTACCGCCGATGCAATTTCATTTGCTGTACCATCGCCTCCACAAGCATAAAACCTTGCAGGCTCACCATTTAGTCCCTCTGCAATAGCCCTTGCTCTCGCTTCGCTTCCTCTATTTGGCTCGGTCATAATTATCACGGATTCACTTTTCGTGCCCTTCAATGCGATTTTTATTTCCTCAATCAGTTCTTTGCTCTGATTGACCTTACCCGCGACAGGGTTAACAAAAAAATAATGCTTCATATACGCAGTTACTGTTCCTTCTAATCTATAATCCAATCATCGTTTTTATCAGAGGCTCCGCCTTCGGCTCACTATCTGATATCGCGTAAGCACTGAGAACCTCTTCACAGGCTTGCTTTTAGCTTTCCTTCATCACTTGAGTAGACGATGGCAATCGTATCCGAAAGCTCAACCCTATCGCCTCTCTTTGCGACTAGTTTTATGCCTGCACTGTAATCTATTTCATCCTCCTTGCTAGCTCTTCCTGCACCTGAGTGCTGCGAAGCAAGTCCAATTCCTTCGGCATCAATAGACTCTATATACCCAGAGCGCAAAGCCTTAATCTCAGCACTAAGCTTAGCTTCTGGAAATAGCGAATAATCATCGATTACCGCCTTGTTCCCGCCCTGATATTCCATCATTTCAGCTAGCTTTTGTAGCGCTCTTCCACTTGAAATTGCACTTTCTGCAAGTGCAATTCCCTCATCTATGCTAGATGCCTTACCGCCAAGATATATCATAGCTCCTGATATATTAAGGCAAAAGCTAAGTAAATCACCTTCAATATTAGCTTTGAGAAGCTCTATAGCTTCTATCACTTCAAGGCTATTTCCTACAGCATGACCTAGTGGCTCGCTCATATCTGAAATTATTGCTGCGGTTTTCTTGCCCTGAGAGCTTCCGATTTTGCACATCAGCTCAGCTCAGTGCCTTGGCATCATCCTCGGACTTCATAAAAGCGCCCTTGCCACATTTAACATCTAAGAGAATCGCATCACTTCCTGCGGCGAGCTTCTTGCTCATTATGCTCGATGCTATGAGGCTGAGATTTTTCGACTGTTGCAGTTACATCTCTAAGCGCATAAAAGCTTCTTATCTGCTGGCGCGATATGACCGCTGACCGATTACGGCAATTCCGATTTCGTTAACCTGCTTGTGAAAATCCGCAGGCTCAAGCGTCGTTTTTAAATCCTGGGATTGACTCAAGCTTATCTATGGTTCCCCGGTGAATCCAAGACCTCTTCCGCTCATCTTGGCAATTGGAACTCCGCAGGATGCAGCGATTGGTGCAACTATTAAAGTAACCTTGTCACCGACTCCTCCCGTCGAATGCTTATCCACCTTTGTTCCGTGAATGTCCGATGATCGACTATATCTCCAGAATGGAGCATTACCCTAGTTAGGTCAAAAGTCTCCTTCTCGCTCATATGTCTGAAATATATGGCCATCAAAAGAGCCGAAGCCTGATAGTCAGGTATATCGCCATTAAGATAAGCTTTGATGAAGAACTCGATTTCAGAAGTACTGAGCTCTTTATCGTCTCTCTTTTTGCTTATAATATCAACTGCATTCATATCTATTCCTACTTCAAAATCTCACTTAAAAAGCTTTCGCCTATTGCCGGTTCATCCACATCAAGGTAGTCGCAGATTGTAGCTCCTATATCTGCAAAGCACTCCCTAGTTCCAATGTTTGCTGATTTAATTGGCTCGCCGAAGGCTACAAAAGGAATGTGTTCCCTAGTATGATCAAAGCCGCTGTGCGTAGGATCATTTCCGTGGTCTGCACACAGGATAACTATGTCTTTTTGGACCCTAGCTTCGCCTCAAGTTCAGGGATTCTAGCGTCAAAATCCATTATCGCATTTCCGTAGCCGATAGGATTTCTTCTGTGCCCGTAAAGCGAGTCAAAGTCAACGAGGTTTGTGAAAACGAAACCGCTTTCTACCTTATCTAGAGCCTCAAGAGTTTTGTCAACTCCATCCATATTACCGTCTGTATGAATCCAGTCCGTAACACCACTGGCATTGAAAATATCGTGGATTTTACCTACGGCATAGACTTCTTGTCCTGCTTCATCAATCAGGTTTAGGATTGTCTTTTCTGGTGGTGAAACCGCATAGTCACGGCGGTCTGTCGTTCTCTCTACGCTTGCCGTCCACAAGCTTATATGGTCTTGCAATTACTCTTCCACAGGCCCATTCTCCCTGAAGTAGCTCTCTTGCAGCCTCACAAATCTTGTATAGCTCTTCAAGAGGTATAACATCTACATTTGCAGCGATTTGAAATACACTGTCAGCTGATGTATATACGATAGGATAACCTGTCCTCTCGTGCTCTGCTCTAGCTTTTCTATGATTACTGTACCAGACTCTGCGTAGTTACCTATACAGCGCCTGCCTATTTTTTCTTCAAACTTTGCGATGAACTCAGCAGGAAAACCATCAGGGTAGGTTTTGAACGGTGTTAGGCTTTCTATGCCCGCAATCTCCCAGTGACCTGTTATGGTATCCTTTCCCTTTGATTTTTCCTTAAGCTTACCATAGGCACCCGAAGGATTAGAAATAGCAAAGCTTCCGTCTCCTTGACAAAGCCCGTCTATGTTTCCAAACCCTAGCCTTCTCAGGTTAGGAATCTTCAGTTCATCGCCCATGGTCTTTGCAATATGACCAAAGGTGTCGCTACCAGCATCGCCGTAGCTTCCTGCATCGGGCAGTTCTCCAACTCCTAGACTGTCCATCACAATTAAAATTACTCTATTCTTGTCCATAGCTACCTCCTCAAGCCTCATTCTAAAGAATCTTTATAGGATTAGCCTCGATATAATCTAGGGAGACTAGTTTGTACTCTACTCCATTTAATATACCCTGAAAACCGTTCTTAAAAGCGTCCTTACCATGCAGATGCCCATAAATGCATGTTTTGACACCGTATCTCGAAAGCATATTCGTAAACTCTGAAGGCTGAAACTTATCGTTACAAGGTGGATAATGAAGCATTGCAATTATCAAATCGGGCTCCTGCTTCTTAGCCTCCTTAAGCGACATCTCAAGTCTAATCAGCTCACGCTTAAAAATCTTCTCGTCGTGCTCATCAAAGCCTTCTGTACCAGGGCAAATCCATCCCCTCGTTCCGCATATACATATGCGTCTATCTTCATCAAAAATAAGTGCCGCATCGTTTTGCAGAAAGCGAATATTTTCGCTTATACTATTCAATTTCTTGACAGATCCCCACCAAAGATCGTGATTTCCTTTGGTTATAATCTTGCGCCCAGGCAAGCCTCAATCCACCTAAAGTCAGCCATTGCTTCCTCTAGTCTAAGGCCCCATGAGATGTCCCCGCATACTAGTACAGTATCATCTTCTCCGATGTTTTTCCTCCCAGTTCTGCTTGAGCCTTTCTGCGTGGTTTTCCCATCTGCTACCGAAGATGTCCATGGGCTTTGATATTCTCTCATCAAAAGATAGATGTAAGTCTCCTATTGCGAAAATGCTCAAATTCTACACCTCATCACCATCATCTAGCTCAAGAACCTTGCTCGCTCTAGCCTGATCTATCTTCTCTATATTGCGAAGCTTTCTATTGATGCTTCTCGTTCTCACGCCAATAAGCTTATCGAGCTCTACATTAGCCCTGATCTATTCTCTTCTTTGTCGCCTCTAGGACGTTTCCAAAAGCTGTCAAACTCGGTCTTAACCGCGCCGAGAATCTCCCAAACCTCGCTTGAATGCTTCTGAATCGCAAGAGTTCTGAATCCCATCTGAAGGCTGTTCAAAAGACCTGTCATAGTCGTAGGGTCCAGCGATGTTTACCTTGTAACTCTCTGCAAGGTCTCAACAAGTCCGCGCCTAATAACCTCGGCATAAAGTCCCTCAAAAGGAAGGAACATTATCGCAAAGTCAGTCGTGTATGGCGGCTTGATATACTTGCTAGAAATATCCTTAGCCTCCTGCTTGATTACCTGTTCAAGCTGCTTACCAGCTTTTTCTATCTCAGCAGAATCAGCTAAATCATATGCGTCAAGAAGCTTGGCGTATGCATCCCCTGGGAACTTAGCATCTATTGGAAGATAGATAAATCCATCCTCAGAGCCATCCACTCCAGGGAGCTTGATAGCAAACTCAACTCTCTTTGGACTGCCGTCTACACTCACATTCTCGTCGTACTGCTCAGGCGACAAAATCTGCTCTAGGATACCAGCAAGCTGCACCTCTCCGAGAATACCCCTTGTCTTTACATTAGTCAAAAACCCTCTTAAGGTCACCAACACCTGAAGCGAGATTTTTGCATCTCCAAGACCCTTTGTAAAACCTGCTCAAGTCTATCATTAACTAGATTGAACGACTGAGTGATTCTGTCGTTCAGTGTCTTCTGAAGTCTCTCATCTACAGTACTTCTGATTTCTGAAATCTGCTTGTTGTTATCTTCCTTGATCTCACTGAGCTGAGTTCTCACAGTCTGCCTGATGTTCTCAAGTTTCTGCTCACTCTCCATACTGAAGTTTGATAGAGTCTCATTGATTCTTCTCAGGCTCTCGTTCTGCGTCTTAAAAATGCTCGCTCTGAGCCCCAGCGATTAAGTCACCATAGTTTCTGAAGCTGCTGTTTATATGCTCCATGGTGTCACGCCTTGTAGCATCAATATCAGCCTTTAGCTCATCCTTAAGCTTACGAAGCTCTTCGTCCTTAGTCTTATCCTCTATGCTCTTGCTGAGTTTTAAGCACTAGCGCAACTGATACAAGCGCTACAATCAAAGTTATAGCGGATAAAATTACTATGATTAAGTTCATCTTTTTCCCTTTATTTATACCTTGTTAAAACAATATTTCCTAAAAATAATTTTACTATCTAAAAAGCTTTTCGTCTCACATCAAAAATAGCCCTAGGCGGACTTAACTGCTTAGGGCTGATTTGGTTTTAGAATCTAATTTTTAAGCAAAAGGGTTTTTGCCTTAATATCGACATGTTTCGACTTCCTACAGACCGTAGATGCAGTAAGCAGGATAGTGCTCTCCCATGAATAGCCATGGGTTTTCTCCCATCTCGATATGCTCATCAAAGCTAACATCTGGGAATGAATATCTTAACCGCAGTTCTCTTAGTTCCTGTAACAGTTCTTCCTTCTGCAGTAGGGTTTGCAACAAATTCCTCGATTGCCTGGCGAAGCTTTGCTTATGCCAGCCTCCTTCTCGAAGTTATCGATAAATTCATTTGCATCAACATATGCTACATTGTTGCCATCTTTTAGCCAGTCCAATTTTAACATCTTCTACCTCCACTTAGGCTCGTTAATTACACATAGAAATATTAATCATGAAAAATCATAATTCTATATCAATTATAATAAGGCTTTAGACTTCTGTCAATATATCGAGAGCCTCAACATAGCCATCAAAGCCGATGCCCTGAAATGCAGGCACATGCAGCTTCGCTGATAAATGAATGCTTCCTGTAGTCCTCACGCTTTGATATATCTGAGATGTGAACCTCTACCGTCCTTATTCCAACGGCCTTTATCGTATCTGCAAGAGCAATGCTCGTATGAGTGTAGCCTGCTGGGTTAAAGATGATTCCATCAAAAATTACCGTAGGCCTCCTGTATCTTATCTATCAAAAACTCCCTCGTGATTTGACTGAAAGAACTCCACCTCTATGCCTCGCTCAGGGCGGCCTTTGAAATCAGAGCAATAAGGTTCTCATAGCTTTTCCTTACCATAAATCTCGGCTCCCTAATTCCAAGAAGGTTAATATTAGGTCCGTTCAGGACTAGAATTTTCATAGCTTCTCCTCCAGACACCTGCTTTGGTAGAGCTTAGACAGCTCCATTATTTTTCATAAAAGAGCGCCTTGTCATACTCAGAAAGCCCATCCTCGCTCATATCCTTAATAGCTGCAATCAGCTCATCTTCTCTGCTAGAGTCACAGATGCCGATGCCATTTGCTTTTTGATGCCAGCAACTTCCTTTACTACATGCATTCTCTCTTCAAAAAGCCTTAGAAGCTCGCGGTCTAATGCATCTATTTTTGTCTCTACATTTTTTTAGCTCAATCATTGAAAAACAAACCTACCCGAAAAATTAATATCACCAAGCATCAAATCCAAAAACCGCAATTGCAGCTGCTGCCTCAACACAAGGCACTGCACGAAGTGCAATGCAAGGATCATGTCTTCCGCTAATCTTAAGCTCCACATTCTCGCCCCTGCTATAGCTTATACTCTTTGATGAGATGGAAATAGAAGGTGTTGGCTTTATACAAACCCTAAAAGTTCACAGTTTCTCCCGTGCTTATTCCACCGAGTATTCCACCGTTATGATTGCTAGTAAGGGCGATTTTACCATCGCTTGCTACATATTCGTCGCGAGCTTCGCTGCCTTTGAGCTCGCTTAGCTTAAAACCATCGCCAAACTCAATAGCTTTGACCGCTGGGATGGCGAAGACTGCCTGAGAAATTCTGTTCTCAAGCCCATCAAACATAGGCTCTCCAACTCCGCGAGGAAGCCCTCAATAGTGCATGCTATGGTTCCGCCAAGCGAATCACCCTCTGATATTGCCTCTGCGATAAGTTCATCTATTCCGATTCCTGTCCACATACTGACTCAAGCACAGCCTTAACTTTAATTCCATTTCGCTCAAGCATCTGATTGCAATTCCTCCGGCTACGCAAAGAGCAGCCGTAAGCCTTCCCGAAAAATGACCGCCACCTCTATAATCCTGATATCCTCTGAACTTACCTTTAGCAGTAAAATCGGCATGTGAAGGCCTTGGGGAATCCTTTATATCCTCGTAGCCTGCGCTTCTTACATCTTCGTTATATATCAAGGCAGCAAGTGGCGCGCCGCAGGTCTTACCATCAAAGAGACCGCTGACAAATTCTGGCACATCTTTTTCAGAGCGCTTGCTTGTCAGCTTGCTTCTTCCTGGAGCTCTTCTACTTAGAAAAAGCTGAAGTTCATCCATGTCGATTCTAAAACCGCATGGAAGTCCATCAAAAGCTCATTCCCTATCGCCTCAGAATGCGACTGCCCAAATATTGATAGCTTTATATTATTTCCAAAAACCGAGGCCATGTAACCCTCCTATTTCCTTATGCATTTGCCTGAAAGCCCTAGCCTATCAAGTTCATCAAAGAAACCCAAATATGACTTATTTACAGCAAAAAGCATTATCTATCAAGACATCTTCCCTGCATCTTAATGATGAAGTAGCTGCACTCATTACAATTCTGTGGTCATCAAAGCACCTAGCTTCTCCACCTCTCAGCATTTCTCCTGCACCTAAGCCACTTATCTCTATTACATCCTCACGGGTTTTGATACTTCCTCCAAGCCCATCGATAAGCTCCTCTGTTGCAAGAAGTCTATCGCTTTCCTTGAGCCTAAGCCTTTTTGATACCGTAATTTTTGGATTTTCCATCTGTAAAGCATGCTAAAATCGCTATTAAAGGAACTAGATCAGGAATGTTTTCTGCATCTAAAACTATAGCCTTAAGAGCTTTATTTCCAAGCGGATATGCTTCAAAGACCGCCTTATCATTATCTATTATAGCGTAAACATCTGCGCCCATTTCTCTAAGGATATCAAAATATTCTTCTATCACCCTGAAGAGAGTTCGGGTTTAGCCCCTCGATAGCAAGAGGCTCATTTCCGAGAACTCCTAAAGCAAACCAGAAAGCTCCATTTGACCAGTCCCCTTCGACGATGTATTTTTCGGGCAGTATGTATCTTTGCCCGCCTTTTATTCTATAAATATATTCAGAGCCTGAGTTTTCCTCTGAAACTGAGATTGAAAAACTTGCGCATCACATCTAAAGTCACATCTATATAGCCAGCTGAAACAATTGGCCTTCGCACATGTATTTCACTGTCACCTTCAAGCAGTGGCAGTGCCATCAAAAGTCCGCTGATATACTGCGAGCTAATGTCTCCTGGCAGATTAAACACTCCATGCTCTAGCTTTCCACTAGTGCATATAGCATCATCTTCTTTTATCTATTTTACACCCGTGGGCTTTGAGCTCGTTAATTAACTCATCCATAGGTCTTTTTGCAAGTCTTCCGCGCATTAAAAATCTCGCTTTTAGCCCTAATGCGCAGGCAATAGGAAGAAGAAATCTTAGTGTCGATCACTTTGATTGCAGTCTAAAACCGTCTCTTGCTTTCCGTCCTTGCGCGATAACTGTATCTTAGAAATACAGTCCTTTGTAGCCATTATATCCTCAGATTCTCTAATTACTGCCCTACTTCGCGCAGTTTCCCTGAGTCCTCCTTGAGCATCTAGCCTATCTGCTTCGCCAAGTTTTGATAGAAGCTCACATATCAAAATTCTGTGCTCATAGGACTTTGATTTTGGCGCTACTACACTCTTCATCTGAGATACCTCCTATGAGGCTTGCAAGTTCCGTCACTAAAAGTCTTTTTGATTTTGCATTCGTTCATTTTACAAGGGATTACGATGTCTATGTAATCGCCACTTCGTTTTTATCCACTTTGACATATTCAATCAGCTCGTCTACACCGCAATCTATGCTCGCATCGTAGTCGTATTCATCTATCAAAGCGAGAAATGCTTCCTCTATACTCTCATCACACCAGCCTTCGCCTGCTGAAATCCGAAACATTAAAGCCATTCCTTTGACCACCGCCATGCCGTGGCTCACTTCATATTTAGAAGCCTTTTCTATCGCATGTCCTAGCGTGTGTCCGAAATTTAAAATCTTGCGAATTCCTCTATCCTCAAAGTCCTCACTTATTAGCTCATACTTAAACCTTGCGCACTCTGAAATTACTGCTTCAAGATCTAGCCCGTGTCAGCCTTTCCTGCAACTAGATCATAAACTGGCTTTGATAGCATGGCATACTTTATAACCTCGCCAAAACCATCCCAAAAACCGCTGGATCAAGTGAGCGAAGTAGCTTTTACATCTCTAAAAACAAGTCTAGGGCATATGGAATGCCCCTATCAGATTCTTGCCCTTATCTATGTTTATTCCTGTCTTTCCTCCAATGGATGAATCTACCATTGCAAGCAGGGTGCTAGGAATTTGTACATAATCTATGCCTCTGAGATAGCTTGCAGCTACAAAACCGGCTAAATCGCAGAGCGCTCCTCCACCCATGACAACAATCATATCATCACGGCTTATTTCCTCATCTATTAGAAGGCTTATTAGCATCTGGTATTTCTCAATGTTCTTACAGCCTTCCCCACCAGCGATTTTAATTTTTGCAACATCAAAACCTGCCTCAAGCATACTGCTTTGGCAGTCTTTTACGGCTTCCTCAGGAATATTAGCATCATAGATGAAGGCAAGTTTAACTCCGGTTTTTACGGTGGAAAGCTCCCTTCCTATATCTCTGATTGAGCCTGCTTTGATATTTGCATCGCTGGATAATTTACTCATTTAATCGCTTCTCTAATCCTTAGAATTCCCTTCATTATCTCATCAAATTCACTCGGCGTCACCGACTGTTTTCCGTCGCTTAAGGCTCTTGCTGGATTGTCATGCACCTCTATCATCACGCCATCTGCTCCGCAGGCAACTGCTGCAAAAGCCATAGGCTTAACGAGGCTAGCCTGTCCCGTTGCGTGGCTTGGGATCGACAATTATCGGAAGATGTGTTAGACTTCTCAAAACTGGGACTGCTGAGAGATCAAGCGTATCCCTTGTGTAGTCCTCAAAGGTTCTAATTCCTCTCTCGCAAAAGGGATTACATTCTCATTTCCACCGTCCAAAATGTATTCGGCGCTAAGCAGGAGTTCCTCAAGCCTGCAGCCCGTTCCTCTCTTTAGCAAAATAGGTTTATTGAGCTTACCAAGAGCCTTGAGAAGCTCGTAGTTTTGCATATTTCTTGCACCTACCTGAATTATGTCAACATCCTCGTAAAGCGATAGATGTTTTTCGCTCATTATCTCTGAGACTATGGGCATTCCTGTTGTCTTCTTTGCCTCAGAAAGAAGCTCTATGCCTTCTGCCCTCATACCCTGAAAAGAGTATGGCGAGGTTCTCGGCTTAAAGGCTCCACCTCTAAGAATTCCTGCGCCTGAAGCCTTGACTGAACTTGCGATGTCGATTATCTGTTTCGGCGATTCCACTGAGCATGGACCTGCAATTACTGCAAAATTTCCTCCGCCGATTTTAGTACCTGCCACATCGATGATGGTGTTCGGCTTATTTTTCGTCCCTTGCAGCCTTCTTGAATATTTGGTTGCTTGTGCCATTTGATACTGAAGAATTCCACATTATATCAAAACCTCACTCTAAACATATCTCTCAAACTCCATAAAGATCCTGTCCTTACGAGTCCTGTTTCCTATCTCTTTGACGAGCACTTTGCCCTTACCTCTGAGAACAATCTTATCACCCTCATCTATTTGGGCATCGACCTTGGTCTGCTCTAGGCTGTTGACAAAGACTATTCCTCTTTTGATTGCCTCCTGCGCCTTCGCTCTCGAAAGTCCAAATGCGCTAGATACAATATTATCAAGCCTTAGCGAGGCCACCGTATCCTTTACCGTAAGCCTACTGTTTTCTGGGAGCTCAAGCTCCGAAAGCTCATGTTCCGAAAGCGAAAGGTAGTTTCTTCCCGCCTTTGCATAATTGGTCATCAAAAATTCCACTATCTCTGACGACACGATTATATCTGCTCCACCTTCATTTACAAGGATATCTCCAATCTTGCTCCTGCTCACGCCAAGTCCTGTAAGGGAACCGAGGTAATCACCATGCCTTAGCATCCTGCCGCCCTCCTTGGTCTTAACCCTGATGACCTTTTAGAACATTCTTTGATGCATCCTCGAGGCTCGCATAGTTCGGCAGACAGAACATTAACACTCTCTGCATCCTCATAACCACCAAAAATACAATTTCTACATCAAATCTCCCTTTTTCCCCTGATATAATTACTCGCAGCAGAATGTTCGTGGGGGTCAAGAAAAATCGCTATAGGTCAGCATGTACTTTTCGCTAGCGCCTTTGATTTTTGTCTTCAATTTTTGCCTAAAAATTTCGATCCTCTTTCATATATATTATTATATACAATATTGTGATATATGCCTACTGTTTTTAGAAAAACTTATATTCTCGGCTCGATTTGTGGTATAATGAGCCTTTAAGGAGTAAGATAATGAAATTTGATTTACACTGCCACATCAAAGGTGGTTCCATAGATTCAAGTATAGATATAGACGAATATGTAAACATCCTTAGGAGTAAGGGCTTTGGTGGAATGCTGGTCACAGACCACGATTCCTACAAGGGCTTTAATGCCTGGGAAAGCGAAGGCCAGAAATACGACGACTTCACAGTTCTCAAAGGCATTGAGTACGATACAAGGGACGCTGGCCACTTCATTGTCATCATGCCGGATGGCGTTGAGAATAAAGCTTCTCACATTCGCGGAATGTCGCTCAAGCAGCTCATTAAAGTCGTTCACTCTGGTGGTGGTATACTCGGTGCTGCCCATCCTTTCGGGGCAAAGGCCGCAAGTGCAATGTTTTGCCGCAAGGTAAGGCGAAATCCCGGCATTTTCAAGAACTTAGATTTTCTTGAGGGCTTTAATACATGTGAAGCTAAGGAAGCAAATGAGAAGGCTGTTGCCTTAGCAAAGCAATATTCACTTCCATGTACGGGAGGTTCCGACTCCCACAATAAGGCGCATGTGGGCAAGGGATTTACAGATTTTTCATCCCCTATCAAAAGCAACAACGACTTGATCAAAAGCATCAAGGCCAACGAAATTACAAGCTTTTGGTGGTGTTGAGCGCGAGTTTCTCATGAGGCATATTCTCAAGCATAGCTTTCCAGCGACCTGGGGATTCAGAGCTTTCAACCGCAGTATTGGGCTTGCCTATGTTTTTCGCAGAAGGCCTTATCTTTCAAAAGCTAAAGTCTAACAAATAGTTATTGAAATTAACTCGCATCCGGTGTAATCCGCTTGTGAGTTTTTCTCTTTTTGATACAATTATGGAGATTACTATTATTTGGAACTATTATGAACGTGAACAAAGTAAAACCAAACGGATTGGCGCTCCTGCCTATCATTGTCTTTCTGATTCTCTTCATCGGTATAGGGGTTGTTCAGAAGGATTTCTACTCGATGCCAGCAGTCATTGGATTTTTGATTGCACTTGCGGTCGCTTTTTACAGACTAGAGGCATCAGCTTTAATGAAAAAATATCCATCATAGCTAAGGGCGTAGGCGATGACAACATCATCACTATGTGTCTTATCTTCCTCGTTGCAGGTGCTTTTTCTGGAAGTGTTTCTGCTGCGGGCGGAGTAAATAGCACCGTTAACCTGGTCTATCCTTGCTACCTCCCGGAATTGCCGTCATTGGTCTTTTCGTCATCGGCTGCTTCATATCCATTTCTATGGGAACTTCCATGGGTACGATAGCTGCTCTTGCTCCTATTGCAATGGGTATCAGCGAAAAGACGGACTTTCCTATCGCTATTTGTATAGGTGCCGTAGTTTTACTGGTGCTATGTTTGGTGATAACCTTTCAATGATTTCTGATACTACTATTGCAGCTGTAAGAACTCAAGGCTGTGACATGAGAGACAAGTTCCGTAAGAACTTTTTGATTGTCCTACCTGCTGCTATTGCAACTATTGTCATTCTATTCTTTATGACAAGTGGAGCACACTTCACAGTGTCTAAGGATGCTGACTACAATATATTCCAGGTAATTCCATACATTCTTGTACTAGTTACTGCACTCATAGGACTCAATGTTTTCATAGTTCTTATAGGTGGTATTGCCTTCTCAGTAATTGCAGGCCTTGCTACTGGTGCAATGAAGGTCTCCCAGATTTTTCACTTCTATGGGAAAGGGTGCTACAGAGAATGTACGATATCACAGTTATTTCCATTTTAGTTGCTTGCATAAGCGCTCTTGTTAAATATAACGGTGGCTTTGCTTTCATTCTCGAAAACATTCATAAGCACATACATTCATATAAAGGAGCCGAATTTGGTGTTGCTGCACTCGTTGGTCTCATTGACTGCGCTACTGCAAATAACACTGTAGCTATCGTAATCGCAGGTCCTATCGCTAAGGAAATTTCCGATGACTATGGCATTGAAGCTGCTAGAACAGCTTCTCTTCTTGATATGTTTGCTTCCGTATTTCAGGGTATAATACCTTATGGAGCTCAGCTGCTTTCGGCAGCCAGCCTGACGGGGCTATCGAGCTTTGATATAATGCCATACCTGTTCTATCCATATTTGATGGCAGTTTGTGGAATTGTGAGTATTATCATATCAAAGAAGAAGTTAGGAAAAGCATAAATGCTCAAATTTTACGGATCATCCAAAAAATAAATACGATATTGTCATTGTTGGCGCTGGTCCTGCTGGCGCTACTTTTTGCACGTGAAGTCTCAGGAAGTGGATACTCGGTTTTGCTTATCGACGGTCAGGACTTGATGAGGCAATAAACCATGTGGCGGACTCCTGCCCTGACGCCCAAAAATTGATGGCTCACAGAGGTTTTTGTTCTCCCAAAAGACATTCTTGTCGACCCAGCAGATTTTCTCGGTTAAAACGATAGATCTTGGCTCAGGACTCATTTGTAATTATCAGAGATACTATCTCAATATGGATAGACGTGCCTTTGACAACTTTCTGCTAACTCTAATTCCTGATGATGTGACTAGAATAAACGCAAAGCTCATCAAAAGCCGAAAGAAACACTGGCGAGGTTCAGCCTAAGCATCTCAGATGCAGATAAAAGCGGACACGAGATAGATTGCAGATTCCTCGTAGGTGCCGATGGAGCTTCTTCAATCATTAGACGCAAATTCTTTGATAAAAAGATATACAAATACACAGCCATACAGCAATGGTTTAAAGGCAACGGTAAGGAAAGTCCATACTACTCCTGCATTTTCGACAAGAAGACAAGCAGTGGTTGCTCATGGACCATCCACAAGGACGGCTATGTGATATTTGGTGGGTCCTTCGAATTGCACAATTGCAGACAGGCTTTTGAGGAGCAAAAGAGATTTGAGGAGTTTATGGGAATAGCTTTGGCGAGCCACTAAAAACCGAAGCCTGCCTCGTTTGTAGCCCTAAGCATCTATCAGATTTCGTAACTGGCACAGACAATGTCTTCCTCATAGGTGAAGCTGCGGGGTTTATCAGTGCCAGCTCACTTGAGGGCTTCAGTTCAGCCTTTACAAGCGGAACCCTGCTTGCTAAGGCCTTTCTCAAAGGTGACGAAAACAAGATTGCCAAAACATATAGAAAGCTGACTCGTTCACTGAGATTTAAACTAAGACGCAAGGTTTTTAAACACGATATCATATTTAATCCAGCCCTGCGCAAACTCATAATGAAAACAGGCATTACAGCAATAAAAGATCGAAATTAATTCGGTCTTTTATTTTGTGCTTAGATAGCAAAAGAGCTCCGCTTTCGCGGAGCTCTTTGATTATCTGCTATTAGTCAGCTTAAAACTAGAGTTTATTTCTCTGGCTCGTAGCTTTCCTTTAGTGCCTGGAAGTGTTCGTATCTTTCCTTAGCTAGCTTCTCAGCATCTTCGAATAGCTGCTCAGCTCTCTCTGGGAATCTCTTTGTTAGAGAATCGTAACGAACTTCGCTCATGATGAAGTCTCTGTAGCTTTCTGTTGCAGGCTTGCTGTCGATCGTAAGTGGGTTCTTGCCTTCCTTAGCTAGATCAGGGGTTGAATCTGATTAGGTTCCAGTAACCTGAGTTTACAGCACGCTTCATCTCATCCTGCGCCTTGTTCATACCATTCTTTAGACCTTGGTTGATACATGGAGCGTATGCGATGATGAGTGATGGTCCATCATATGCCTCAGCCTCTCTGATTGCATCTAGAGTCTGCTTCGGCTAGCACCCATAGCAATCTGAGCTACGTAGATGTAGCCGTAAGCCATAGCGATCTGAACCATATCCTTCTTCTTTACTGCCTTACCTGAAGCAGCAAACTTAGCTACAGCACCAAGTGGTGTTGACTTTGATGCCTGTCCGCCAGTGTTTGAGTATACCTCAGTATCAAATACCATGATATTGATGTTCTCTCCACTTGCTAGAACGTGGTCTACACCGCCGTAACCGATATCGTATGCCCATCCGTCACCACCGAAGATCACATTGATGGCTGATTAGCATTTCTTTGTTATCTACAACGTACTGAGCATCTTCGTTGTTAGCTGCGATCTTCTCGCAAGCTGCTAGAAGAGCCTTACCTGTTGTCTCTGCACCTTCAGCATCTTCCATTGCATCAACCCATGCTGTTGCAACGTCACCAAGCTCTGCAGCTAGTCTTGTAGCAACTGTCTTAAGCTCGTTACGTCTAGCCTTCATTGAAATTGCCATACCGAATCCGAACTCAGCGTTGTCCTCGAATAGGGAGTTAGCCCATGCTGGACCTCTTCCTTCAGCGTTTACTGTGTAAGGTGTGCTTGGTGAGTGAGTTACCCCAAATTGATGAGCAGCCTGTAGCATTTTGCAATGAACATTCTGTCACCGAATAGCTGTGTAATCAGCTTAGCATATGGAGTCTCTCCGCATCCTGGGCAAGCTCCTGAGAACTCGAGAAGTGGCTGCTTGAACTCAACGCCCTTAACTGTGTTCTCCTTGAATGGAACTTCCTTAGGTGTAACATTATTGAATAGGTGGTTGTACTTCTCCTGTGAAACTGAAACGATCTCGTCGTTAACAGCGTTCATAACAAGAGCCTTGTTAGGAGCTGGACAAGTCTGAGCACATGATCCGCAGCCTGTGCAGTCTAGTGCTGAAATACCCATTGTGTACTTCTTGTTCTCGTCCTTGCCACCCTTGAACTCAGCGTAGTCACCGTTTGTTCCTGCTAGCTCAGCTTCTCCTTCTATTACGAAAGGTCTGATTACGCCGTGAGGACATACGTATGCGCACTGGTTACACTGGATACAGTTATCCTTATTCCATACAGGAATATCAGTAGCGATACCTCTCTTCTCAAATGCAGCTGTTCCGTTAGGTACAAGTCCTGTTGGAGTGTCGAGGAATGTTGATACTGGGATTGAATCTCCATCCATATGTGCATATGGGGAAAGAACCTTGTTGAGGTAGTCTGTCTGTAGCTGGTCGCGTCCAACGAATGGGACAGGTGCAACATCAGCTTCGCATGTAGCCCATGAAGCAGGTACGTCAACCTTATGAACTCTCTCGATACCTGCGTCAACAGCAGCGATGTTCATGTTAACAATGTTTTCGCCCTTCTTGCCATATGTCTTTCTGATAGCGTCCTTCATGTAGTTTGCTGCTTCCTCGATAGGAATAATGTTAGCAATCTTGAAGAATGCTGCCTGAAGTACTGAGTTAGTTCTTCTTGCACCAAGACCGATTTCCTTTAGCAATTGATACAGCATCGCATGTGTATAGGTTGATGTTGTTCTTTGCAATGTACTGCTTCATTGATGCTGGAAGATGTGTATCTAGTTCAGCATCTGACCATGTGCAGTTTAGTAGGAAGTTTCCGCCCGGCTTTAACATCCTCAACCATCTTGTATAGGTGTACATATGCTTCGTTATGACATGCAACAAAGTTAGCCTGCTTTACATAGTAAGTTGACTTGATTGGCTTATCACCGAAACGTAGGTGAGAAATTGTTACACCACCTGACTTCTTGGAGTCATACTGGAAGTAAGCCTGTACCTTCTTGTCTGTGTGGTCACCGATAATCTTTACGCTGTTCTTGTTAGCACCAACTGTACCGTCTGCACCAAGTCCCCAGAACTTACATGCAACTGTTCCTGCAGGTACTGTATCAGGATAGCGTGATGGTGTGAGTGATAGATGTGTAACATCGTCGTTGATTGACAATGTGAACTCTTCTTTTTCTGTTGTCTGCCCAAAGGTTCTCGAATGCAGCAAGGATGTCTCCTGGCTGAACGTCCTTTGAACCCTAGTCCGTAACGACCACGTGTCATTACGCAGTTTTCGAACTTAGATCCCTTAAGAGCTGCTACCATATCTAGGTATAGAGGCTCTGCAAGTGCTCCTGGTTCCTTTGTTCTGTCGAGAACTGCAATCTTCTCAACTGTCTCTGGCATTACTGCAAGAAGGTGCTTAGCTGAGAAAGGTCTGTATAGGTGAACCTCGATGATACCAACCTTCTTACCTTCTGCTGTAAGCAAATCTACTACTTCTTCAGCAGCATCGCAAACTGAACCCATAGCTACTAGGATTTCTGTTGCATCTGGAGCACCATAGTAGTTGAATAGCTTGTAATCTGTTCCAAGCTTCTCGTTAACCATGTTCATGTACTTCTCTACGATAGCTGGTGTCTCGTTGTAAACTCCATTGCTAGCTTCTCTGTGCTGGAAGTATGTCTCTGGCTGCTCAGCTGAACCCATGCTGTGTGGATGTGCTGGGTGAAGTGCGCTAGCTCTGTAACGCTTAACAGCTTCCCAGTCTACCATTGACTTAAGGTCATCGTAATCCCACATCTCGATCTTTCTGGTTCTCGTGTGATGTTCTGAAACCATCGAAGAAGTGAAGAACTGGAAGGCTTCCGCCTATAGCTGCAAGATGAGCAACAGCTGCAAGGTCCATTACCTGCTGTACGCTGTTTTGACGCTAGTAGTACGAAACCCTGTCTGACGTACTGCCATAACGTCTGCCTGATCGCCAAAAGATTGACAGAGCATGTGTTGCAAGAGCTCTTGCTGATACATGGAATACTGCAGGAGTATGCTCACCTGCTAGCTTGTACATGTTTGGAATCATGAGCAAAAGTCCCTGTGAAGCAGTGAATGTTGTTGTGTAAGAACCTGCTGCAACTGCACCGTGAACGGCACCTGCTGCCACCTTCTGACTGCATTTCTACGATGTGCACCTTTTCACCAAAGATGTTCTCTCTTGCGTCAGAAACCCACTCATCCATACTTTCTGCCATAGGTGAAGATGGAGTAATTGGATGATAGCAGCAACTTCTGTAAACGCATATGCTACGTGAGCAGCAGCTGTGTTACCATCCATTGTCTTAAGTTTTCTCATGTGGATATCTCCTCCCTAAATTATATAAACACTATAATACAATTAACTTTGTATACACTTTTATATTACTCTCTGATTCAATCAAAGTCAACAAGCCAGGATAAAGATTAGTTTTCACTAACCGTGTTTTTTTAAAAGATACCTTTTGCCTAGATAGATAAGTGTCTATATGCCGAAATATAAAAATCGGCACGCTTGAACGGATTGTCAAGTATGCCGATTATTTCAACTAATTCTATATGCTTAGACTATGGCGAAGATTCGCTTTACTCTTCTTCCATCGCCTTCATATCAGGTGCGAAGATTAACTTGCATCCTGTTGCTGCCTGGATGTCTTCCTTAGTGAAGTCAGGGTGAAGTTCTGTCACTACAAGTCCCTCTGGTCTAACTTCCATAACGCCCATCTCTGTGATGATCATATCAACAACCTTCTCTGCTGTTAGAGGAAGTGTGCACTTCTCAAGAATCTTGTGGTTACCCTTCTGAGTGTGTGTCATCGCGATGATAACCTTCTTAGCTCCAACTACGAGGTCCATAGCTCCGCCCATTCCAGCAACCTTCTTGCCAGGAACAATCCAGTTAGCTAGGTCTCCGTTAGGTGCTACCTGCATAGCTCCAAGAACTGTAGCGTCAACATGTCCGCCACGGATAATTCCAAAGCTAGTAGCTGAGTCAAAATAGCTTACCCATGGAACTACTGTAACATATGTTCCACCTGAGTCTATGTTATCTACATCTGCTTCTGCGATATCTGTAATAACTGAATTAAGTCCTGCAAATCCGTTCTCTGAGTGAAGTGTTACTGTAACATCTTCTGGTACAAACTGTGGAACCATTGTTGGGAGACCGATACCGAGGTTTACAACGTCTCCATCGTGAAGTTCTTTTTGCTACTCTCTTAGCAATTCTTGCTTTTATATCTGCCATTTTGGTTCTCCTTCCACTACATAATCAACCGGAACTCCGGAAGCCTGGAATGTATCAGGATCTACTTCTCCGATTTCAACAAGCTTTTCTGTTGCTACAATTACTTTATCTGCAGCACCTGCCATTACATAGTTGTAATTCTTAGTAGCCTTGTGGCACATAAAGTTACCAAATCTATCGCATATGGAAGCTCTGCATAGTGCGTAATCAGCATGAAGAGGTCTCTCTAGAAGATACTTCTTGCCATCAATCTCTACTACCATCTTGTCTCTGCCAAGTTCATCCTTCTCTGTCTCCATTGGTGTACCAAGTCCTGTTGGTGTAAGTACGCCACCGAGTCCAAAAGTTAGCTGCTCTGATCTTTCTCTGCAAGTGTTCCCTGTGGAACAAGTGTGTAAGTTAGAGTACCCGCTGCGAACTGTTCATTAAGTCTTGGGTTAACACCTAGATGGGAAGCTATGATGTGGTCAACCATACCATGCTCTAAAAAGCTTACCAATTCCTCTTGGTGTCTTACCAGGTCCATTTGCTGGCTGTCCCTCTGCAAGTCCGCCGTCGTTACCGATTACTGTAAGATGCTTAACGCCCTTTCTTACGAGCGCGTCCATAAGTATCTCAGGTGAACCGGTTCCCAGGAATCCTGAGACCATAATCGTCATACCGTCTTCAATTCCGGCTACTGCTTCGTCAGCAGTTATTACTTTGTTAATTGACATTTCTAAATCACCTTTCTTTATAATGTTCACTTTGAATATTATAGCACAAAAATCAGCCACAATTCAATGAAGTTCACGGATTGTGGCCAATATTTACGTTCTATTTTGTGATGAAAATCATTAGACTATATCAGTCCTACAATTAAGAATCCACCGCATACCACCAGCGCTGTAAAGAGCAATGTAATGTATGCAATATCCCATGATGTCACGAGCTGATGGTCCTGCGATTCCTAGAGCTGGAAGAGCCCAGAATGGCTGGATCGATGTTTGTCCAAGCATCACCCCATGCGATAGCCATACCTGTGATAGCTGGATCTGCACCAAGAGCCTTTCCTGCTGGCATCATGATAGGGACCCTGAACTGCCCACTGTCCGCCTCCTGATGGAACAAAGAAGTTTACTATGCCAGCTGATAGGAATGTGAAAAGTGGGAAGGTTACATCTGTTGCAATTGAAACGAAGAAGTTACTAATTACTGAAGCTAGCGACTGTCCTGTTCCACCTTCAGCAAGCTTGAATACCATCATGCCCATGATACCTGCATAGAATGGAAACTGTAGAATGATTCCTGCGGCTCCCTGAGTTGCAGAAGTAATTGCATTGACATAAGCGATTGGTGTCTTATGGCAAGCAATACCTAAGATTAGGAATATGAAGTTTACTGTGTTTAGTGTGATATTGAATCCATTATGTGCAAAGTAAAGCACTAGATAAACAACTCCTGCGAGAACTATTATAGCTGATGGTATAACGCTCTGCTCGATCTTTTCAGCAGGTGTTTCAGGTTTCTTAAACACTGTTACATCATCTACTAAAAGGTTAGGATCAACTGTGATTGTCTCATCTGGAGATGGATGCATCTTTGCATTTATAAAAAGGCAAGCAAAGGATAATTATACCAACCATAATCAAGTTATATGGAGCAAAAATCGTGTGCGAAGTAGAAATAGCCTCGGAAACAGCACCACCCGTTGCAAGCTGTAGTGCATCTTTTTCCTGGTGTTGCAAGTGCTAGAGGAATTGATCCTGAGAAACCTGCGTGCCAGATAACAAATCCTGAATAAGCTGATGCAATCAAAAGTCTGTAATCTACTCCCTTAACCTGTCTTGCTATTTCTTTGGCTAGGATTGCACCAACTACAAGACCAAAGCCCCAGTTAATCCAGCAAGCAATAAGTGAAAAGAATGTTACTACAACGATACCCTGTGCAGGTGACTTCGCAATGCTGGCTATGGTTGCAACAATTCTTTTGACTACAGGTGCATTTGCAAGTGCACTTCCAAGTACGAGTACCAAAGCCATCTGCATTGAGAATGCGAGTAGGTTCCAAACGCCCACGCCCCATCCTAGCTCGAGCACCTGAAAAGGGGTTGCTCCAGTTGCAGGAATAGCTGCGACAAAAACGATAATAGTTAGGACAATACAGAAGATAAATGGATCAGGTAGGAATCTATTTACCAGGTGTACACATCCGTTGGTAAATTTCTTAAACATCTTGTCCTCCTATGATTTAAGAATTAGATAAAAACGATTATATATAAAATTATATTCCCACAATTCTGTACAGTCAAGATTTTGCCTTATTTGAAACTTTTGCATTTATTTAATTACAACACGTAATGAACATGGTTATACTCCAAGCTAACCATCATGGTAACCAAAAAAATATCCCGAGGACGAGCCTCGGGACATCTTAGGGGTTAATGTAATTATATTATAGGTTTAAATTACTAAATTATCTAGAAGCAATTTCAGGCTTATCCTGCCATCCTCTCCTCTGTACTTCCTGCATGATGTATGACATTACATGCTCTGCATACTTTCCTGGTCCGAATCCTGCATCGTAGCCTAGCTCCTGTGCAAGCTCGTGAGAAATACGTGGTCCACCACATGTCATGATGATCTTATCTCTGAGACCTTCAGCTTCAACAAGCTCAATCATCTTTGTCAGATTCATGATGTGGATATCCTTCTGGGTTACAGTCTGTGAAACGAGAATTGCATCTGCATTTACTTCCTTTGCCTTTGCGATAAGCTCTTCGCAAGGAACCCTGTGAACCCATGTTGTATGCTACAACGTTCTTAAATCTCTCAAGACCGAAGTGTCCGTGGAAGCCCTTCATCTGGATGATAGCATCGATACCTACTGTGTGAGCATCTGATTCGATTGATGCACCAACCACTACGATGTCTCTTCCGATGTTTTCTGCAATCCATTCACCACACTCAACTCTGTCAAGAACATTACCCTCAACCTTAGGAACTTTGATTGCTGTGTAGTCAATTGTCTGCTGAGCTGAACCGTAAACTACGAAGAATGTAAATCCAGGTGCAAGCTCGTGATAATATGTTACACTAGGCTCGTCAAATCTAGTTTCTTTACATACTGCTTTGCGCATTCCTCAGCTTCTTCACCATAAGGTACAGGAAGTGTGAATGCCATTTCTACTTTACCGTCGTTTAGGGTATCACCATAAGGCTTTACCTTTGTTAGATTGCCAGTTGTCTGTACTGTCTTTTCTGCCATTTTTCATAACCTCCTTATCCTTACTCATGATCCATAAATAAATCTATGAATGGGTTGAAGTAGTTTTCACCTCTTGTAGTTACACCTGCAAGACCGTGTCCACCGTCTTTTGGACGCTTAACTCCACCGAAAATACCTTTTTCGATAGTTGTGAAAAAGTCCTTCCTGTTCAACTTCTGCAAGTAGCTTGTCAGCCTTCTTGAGAACTTCCTGAGCACGAGTCTGGATAATTCCGTCCTTCTTGAACTCAACTTCCTCTCCGATATCCTTACAGTTGTTGAAAATGTACTGAGCATTTTCGATTGAAAGATATCTATCGTGCATGTGAGGTGTATGAATAGCCTCTGTAAGCATTCCCTGCAAGAGCAGTGACTGGTGTGACCAAATTGCAACTAGGTTAAAGAGTGCATCCTGAATGTGTCCCATGAAGATGTTACCTGTCATGAACTTTGTAGGTGGCATGTACTTAAGTCTTGCCTTAGGGAAGATTTCTCTTGCCATGATAGCCTGTGAAAGTTCAAGAAGGAATCCATTCTCTGTCTTAGGATCCATCTCAAATGCGTGACCAAGACCCATCTGCTCTTCTCGAATGTTTGCAAGTACAGCAAACTGTTCATTTATAAACTGTGATGCGGTTACTGTGTGTGCCGCCTCGATAGCGTCGTCTGTAGTTAAATAGTTATCCTCACCTGAGTTAAAGATGATTCCGCAGTATCCGATGATAACTCTGGACATGAACTGGTCAACTAGTGTTCTCTGCATGTTGATGTCACGGAATAGGATACCGTAAATAGCGTCGTTAAGCATTACATCAAGTCTTTCTAGCGCACCCATAGCTGCGATCTCTGGCATGCACATACCTGATGAGATAGTTACACAATCTAATATATCTGCCAACTTCTTCTCCAACTTCATCAAGAGCCTTTCTCATGATTCTGAAGTTTTCCTGTGTAGCGTATGTTCCACCGAATCCCTCAGTTGTTGCTCCGTATGGAACGTAGTCAGAAGTGACTGAGCTGTTGTTCTGATTACAGCGATAATGTCTGCACCCTGTCTAGCAGCAGCCTGTGCCTGAAGAACGTCCTCGTAGATGTTACCAGTAGCTACGATAACATATAGGAAAGGCTCTGGACCTGATCCAATTCTGTCAAGGTATTCCTGACGCTTTGCCTTCTGCATATCGATTCTCTCGAATGTCTTTTTGATTGATGGCTTGAGTGCTTCAGCAGCCTCCTCAACTGTACAGGTAGGAAGTTTTGTTACGTCTAGCTTACCCTCTGACATCTCTTCAGCGATTGTCTGAGGATCCTAGCCTGTCTGTACTATTGCATTACCAATCCAATATGCCACACCTGTCGATAGAACGCCTGCGTCCTTAAGCTGATCTACTACGACATTAGGTAGTGGAGTGTCAACATCATCAACGCCGTCTACTCCCAAAAGTCTGAGGATTGTTCTCTCAGTTGACACAGTTGTGTGTCTTGAGATAAATTCCTGCATATCCTTGGCAATGTTAGCAGCATGATTTCTGGCACTTGCAACAACATCAAAGTCAAGATTTAGTTTGCTTTTCATCTTTTTTCTCCTTATTGATATATTTCTTCGCTCCTTCTATTATCTCGCGCTGATTCCCAGCATCTTTTGCAATATTTAGAGCGTCCTTAGGAACTGAACCGTTTTTGCCGACCTCGAAGAGTCGGTAATCCATGTACTTGGATATAATATTTTATCCTGTCTTTTCTCTTTGCATACTTTATCTCTCTATCGAGAAGATCAAAGTCCACATCTGCAAGTCCTCTGACCTGCATATTTATAACACCCTCTCTCTCGCTCACAGTCTCAAAATGAGTCGTTATAAGCGATATATAAGGTTTTGTTATCAAATAATCTACAACTGATTTAGTGAGTGCAAGTCCTTCTATTGGGTTTGTTCACTCGCTATCTCATCTATCAAAAATGAGAGACCTGTCTTTACTGTGATCAAAGATTTCCTTGAGTTCCTCCATTTCGGAGCCGAATGAGGAAAGTCCTCTTTCTACTGACTGGCTGTCTCCTATGAGCATCTGCATGTAGTTTGAAAGTCCGATTTTTGCGCTCTTTGCCGGAACGAAGAACCCATACTGTGATAGGATTGCTACCTGTCCGGAAAGCTTCAGAGAAATTGTCTTTCCACCCATGTTAGCACCTGTTATACAAGTTACGCCGTCTTTAAGTGAAATCGATACGGGGGCAGTATTCCTTGCCCTTGTTCATCAAAATTTCCTCAACCTGCAGGTTCCTGCCTTCATCGAACTCTATTACGTGCTCCATAACGATTTCTGGTCTTACGAGATTTCTCTTAATTGAGAATAGTCCCTTGGCAAGCGCCAGTTCAAACTCTCCCATTATGTCACAGTTCTTGAGAAGAATGCTTCTGTACTCTCCGATCTTCTTCGATAGTATCTCTGCTATTCTTTCCTCTTCAGCCTCGATCTTGTCGTTGAGATCTTCCATGCTCTGGGTTATCTTGAACACCTCTTCACTAGGTCTTAGCTTAAAGGTTATGCTCATGTAATCCTGGTCGACCTCTTCGAGTTCCTTGAGACCTTTAATCTTTTCTAAGTCCGGATGGGATCTCGCTACGACTATATCGAACTTCGGTGTAAGCTGAACGCCGTGTTCTCTGCGTAGATCTTCCCTTGATTTCTTCTGTACTCTTCTGATTTCTAGCTCAAGCTCGCGCTTCTCTTTTCGGTATGACGCCAGCTCTTCACTGAACTCGTCGTATATGTAGAAGGTATTCATCCTGTCTTTTCTAGGATCGAGTATATCTAAAAAGTTCCTCTGTATCCTCAAGAAAAATACTTTCTCTGGAATCTGCACTTCTCTATTAGCTTCAATATCTGCGGGGTTCGTCTCAGCACCCTCATCTTCACGCCCTGCCATAGCCTGTGAAACACATCCACAAGCCGGCTATACGCTACAATTTCTCTCTCCTTGGTTATCTTAGAGGTCTTCTCATCTGCAAGAGTAAGGACTTAACCTCGAATATTTCTACCACTGACAGAACACTGTTTTCGCTTCTTTCTATGGTTCCCGTGGAATCCTTAAGCTCCATGTAAATTTCTTGAATCTTATCCTTTAGCATAGGATAGACCTTTATGAAGTCAACTATATCCTGAATCCTGTCTAGCTCCTCGTTGAGCAGCTGTTCATCTCCCGGATAAAACGGTCTCATCGCCTTTAGCTTCTTCTCTTTCCGAAGGGTGAGATTACATCGAGCTTCAGCATCACATAATCGAGACCCGTCTCAGCCTTTGGTCTTCAGATTTGCTAATCTTTTATTTGCTCCATTTGCATATCTACATCCTCACATCAATCACCGGAATGTCTGGTATAGCTTCCTTCATCGCCTCCCTAATAGGCTTCTGTTATCAAAGGTATATCCGCCGGTGCCCACGGATTGACAGTTATAAGGGCAATTTCTATCTTCTTTAGGACAGATACCCTAAAGCCCCTCTTGCGAGCCTTCCCAGTCCATAGGATTTATGAATATCTTGGTCGGATCCTCGAGTACGAATCTGACCTGTTTAAGTTTCTTGGTACTTATATCTGAAATTACGCTATTTGTAAAAGCACCTGGTATGAAAACAAACTCGGTATCCTCTTCGATAGCCTCGTCTATGTGTCTTGCTGCCCCAAGTCCAGTGAGTAGGTCAAGCTTCTTAACCTCTCCGCTCTTACTTATGGTCATAATCTTGTCTTCGTGTTTATATGATTCTATTGCATCCCTGTAAATTCCATCCTCAGCTCGTCTATAGGTAAGGTTTACAACGTGCTAGTTTCCTCAACAACCTTGTTCATCTTTCTTGAGATGACAGCTCCTGTCCTGAGGATTATCGCATCAGATGTATCTGGTGATGCTATGGTCTTTCTATCGATTGCGCCATCTATCAAAACCATATCACAGCCTTCGTTTAGCATATCCTGACAAAGCAGTTTTTGCTCGGCATTGATAACAGGTCCTGCTACCTGAACATATCCCGCAGATTTTACCCTGCAAATCAAAAAGTGTTCCGATTGCTGTCGAATACTTGGTTTCTCTGACTACTTCTAGTCCGGCGTCTGACATGTCGTATAAGAACGACGGTACTGCTACAAACGTATCCTCATCGAGATAAACTCTAGGCTTTTCGGTTCCGGTCACAAGATCATCAGTCTCTCCATCACGTCCAGTAGACGTAATGCCTAGCATGACTCCCTCGTCCATCGCCTCTTCAATCAGGTAATTGAGGGGCAGTGGTCTTGCCAGCATTCTTGGACATTCCCACTATGGATAAAGTCTTATATTTTTTTGTGATAAGTCATATATCAATCCCATATCAATTCCTTAATATCTAATGTATGGGGGACCGAAGCCCCCATATTAAATTCAACATATAGTGAGAACTAGTGTTTGTTTCTCTCGTGTCTTGCAAGGTGAGCAGGCTCCATAGACTTAATCTGCAAGCCTTCTCCAAGTGCCGATACACCTGAAACCTTGATGCCTTCCTTACCATTTCTGTAGTTGAAGTTGCACTTAACTTCTGGCAAATGTGGCTGTGTGTGAGTTGTGATAACACCCTCGTAGTTTCTGAGAATAATCTTGTCTGGTGTCTCTGAAATTACGTACTGTGGCATTACTGGTGTCTTTCCACCACCACCTGGAGCGTCGATTACAGAATGTTGGAACACAGTATCTGAAGTATGTCCTCTTAGACCTTCCATTATTTCTAGTCCTTAGCCATTGTAGTTCTGAAGTGCTCGATACCAACTGATAGGTCGCAGATGTAGATGTAGTAAGGTCTTACTCTGTTCAAAAACTAGCTCATGAACAAGGTCCATCATTAGTGACTTATCGTCGTTAATTCCTCTTAGAAGTACGCTCTGGTTTCCTAGTGGAACACCTGCATCAGCAAGCTTTTCTCAATAGCTTCCTTAGCATCAGGTGTAATTTCCTGTGGGTGATTGAAGTGTGTGTTCAGCCAAATTGGATGATATTTCTTAAGCATGTTTACGAAGCTTGTCTGTTATTCTCATTGGCATAACAACTGGTGTTCTTGAACCAATTCTAACAATCTCAACATGGTCAATCTTTCTAAGTTCGCTGATGATGTATTCTAGCGTGTCATCCTCAACAAGAAGAGCATCTCCGCCTGATAGAAGTACGTCTCTAACTTCTGGAGTCTTCTTGATGTATGCAATACATGCATCTATATCTTCTCTTGATCTAGCACCGTCAGTTTCACCTGCAAGTCTTCTTCTTGTGCAGTGTCTGCAGTACATTGAGCACTGGTCTGTGATGAGGAATAGAACTCTGTCTGGATATCTGTGTGTTAGTCCAGGAGCTGGTGAGTCTGCGTCCTCGTGAAGTGGGTCAGCATCGTCAGCAGGTGATCTGTGCATCTCCAAAAGTGTTGGAACAGCCTGCATTCTTACTGGATCTGTTGGATCATCTGGATCCATAAGTGAAGCGTAGTAAGGTGTAATACCTACTCTGAAACCACCGATAACCTTTTCGATTTCAGCTCTTTCCTTCTCTGTTAGGTTAACAACCTTAGCAATATCATCTACTGTTGAGAGTCATGATGAAAACCTGCCAGTGCCAGTCGTTCCACTGCTCATCTGTTACATCCTTAAACAATGGAATGTCTTTCCAATTTCTAAGTGCCATGATTTTCTCCTTTTCATTCATAGGTTAGCCCTGTGAAATTTTTAATTAGAGATGGGGTGAGTCATCACCCCATCTCGCAATAATCTTTTGTCCATCAAAGCGCTAGCGCTCTGATAGTTTGATAGTATTCTTAAGTACTTATATTATTTGCTATTAAGCGTACATCTCGTTGAATAGCTTTCTTAGTCCTTCGTGCTCTCTTAGAACCTGAGTGTGATCTCAGCGTGTCCAGCTGTATAGCCGTTACCGATGATCGTATCAACGTCCTTACCAACACCCTCAGCACCAAGAGCAGCCTTTGTGAAGCTTGTAGCCATTGAGAAGAAGTAAACTAGACCCTTGTCCTTTGTGCAAAGGATTGAAGCCATCTGTGTTCTCGATGTTTACGCAGTTTATAACAACATCGCAAAAGCTCTCCATCTGTAAGCTCCAAAACCTTCTCGTACATTCCAACTGCATCTGTAGCATCATGGTGGAAGTATGCATCAGCAAGGTCTAAATCGCGAGCTCTGTCTTCTGATCTCTGTGAACCAGCAGCACAGATAACCTGACCTGTAACACCAGCTCTCTTCTTTGCCTCGTATAGGCACATTAGACCTGACTTTCCGCCACCACCGATAACAAGAACTCTCATGCCTGGCTTAACTAGCTTAGCAGCCTGTGCTGGAGCACCTGCAACGTCAAGAGCTGAAAGAGCAAGTCCTTCTGGCATATCCTCAGGTAGCTTTAGCATAGATACCGCTCTGGAAAAGAATAGCGTGTCCCTTGATGTCAACCTGGTCGATAGCTGGTCTCATAGCTACGATTTCGTCGATTACAAGTGGTGTAAGTGAAAGTGAAACTAGTGTAGCAATCTTGTCACCAACCTTTAGGTCACCCTTCCACTCTGGTCCGATTTCTTCAACTGTTCCGATTAGCATTCCGCCTGAACCTGTCCATGGGTTCTTGTGCTTACCAGCCTTAGCAACGATACCAAGCATTGTTTCCTTTATCTTCTCGATATCTTCAGCAGTTAGATCGTCTCAGGGCTTCTTTCCACAAGCGTGGTCACAAAACTGATGTGAATGAAGCTGAGTCGATGTTTAGTGTCTGAACATTGATCTTAACTTCGTTGTCATAGATCTCCATATCGTTATCGATAACGTCAGCTGGCTGTGGTAGAACACCCTTTGGTGAAATTACTCTGTGAGTACCGTATGGATTACCCTTTTTCATATTAGCTTCCTCCTAAAAATTATAAAAATTTAAACTAATTTATTTGGCGTATATAATGTAATATACATTCTTCATATATTATAAATCAGTCTCTATTTTTCTATATGCTTGACTGCGTGTATACATGGATTTAACAAAAATAACAAGCGATTTGATTTCGGTTCGCATAAAAATACTATATGAACCATTTTTGCAATCAGTTATAATTAACGCTCGTTATTCTCTTGATTAGTAAGTATAATTATTCAATGCGTAATTATATGTTGTATTTGTTTTTCTTGCGAACGAGCTGAGTCTGACTTATGCCTATAGCCTTTGCTGCCTTACGAGTTGAACCATATTTTTTTCTATGGCATGCTTGATTATATTCTTCTCAAAGTTCTCAACCATGACCTGCATGTTGACCTCTTCCATGGCAATTGCCTCATCACCCGAGTTCATCACATTCATATCAAAGACATCCGCGTGAAGCTCCCTCATTACATCGAGCAAGGTTATCTCTTCGCTCCTTGCTGCAATCATCAGCCTCTGAACGATGTTTCTCAAGCTCTCTTGTATTGCCTGGCCACTCACACTGTACCTAGGTAGTCTAGAGCATCTGTGTTTATCGTCCTTTTGATTGAGAAAACCTTTCCGTAGGCATCGAGGAAGTGCTCGACCAAAACAGGAATATCTGAAGGTCTATCCCTCAAAGCTGGAACCCTAATTCTAACAACATTTAGTCTGTAGTATAGGTCTCTTCTAAATCCACCTGCATCTATCAAATCCTCTAGCTCCCTATTGCTTGCAGAAATGATTCTTACATTGAATTTAATCGGTTCCTGACCTCCGACTCTGAAGAACTCTCCATCCTGTATCACCCTCAAAAGTTTAGCCCTGCATATCAGGTGGCAAATCAGCGATTTCATCGAGGAAAAAGCGATCCGTTGTCCGCAAACTCAAAGAATCCCTTTTTGCTCGTCTCAAGACCTTTTGATTCGTCCTTTCTCAGCTCGAAAAACTCAGCCTCAAGCATGGATGGGTGCAATCGAAGCTGCAGTTCACTTTGATGAATGGCTGCATCTTTCTATTACTGTTCTTGTGAATGAGATTAGCAACCTTTTTCCTTGCCTACACCAGTTTCTCCGTAATTAAAACATTACAGTCGTACTTTGCAACAGTCAAAACCTCATCTGATGACAACCGACATCGCATGGCTCGTAAATACGAAGTCCTCCATTATGGTCTGGTTCACACCACTAGCATTCACGAATCTGCTCTTGGTTCCTCCATAGGAAGAATCATCCTTTAGTCTTATGGTCGTCTCCTCTGCGTTTTCTATATATGGGCTAAATCTTTTGACAATCTCAATGTCGAACTTATCGTAGGCCTCGAGATAACCGTCAGCACACCTGATGTCTAGCTGTCTAGATATCGCTTCTGTTATGTAAAAGCGCGATGTTATAGTTATTTATCAGGTTAGCAAGATGACTGTTCCACCGCTCTTTGTTGCGAGAATATTGATGGTCTCTGCGCCCTGAATATCTGCGCAGTTGACCGAAAGATCAAAAGCAGAATCGCTGTCAATATCAGCTATGCACTCTAGCGGTTTTAGGGATATCCACATAGTGGACCTCGGTGAAAACCTTCTTTATCAGCTGGTTGATACCTTCTCCCTTAAGCACCATATCAGTCTTATGGTCGAGCAAGCAAATAACCTCTGCATCTTCTCTTGCTACCTTGCGTATCGCAAAGCCAAAAAGAAGATTTGAGAGAAGGTTGTTTCCCAACAACGAGAACTTTCTCTTGCCGACAGCTGTACTGCTTATTCTGTAGATGGTTCCCGATTCGTTGAGGTGAACATCAAAAGCTTTTAGCGGAAGCCCTGAGGCCTTCTTATTATCGGCACATCATTTGGCAAAATGCAGTAGCCCTCTGCCTCTATCTGTCCAAACGACTTATCTATGGAAGTAATCTTATCTATATATAGCGGAAGCTGATGTCAGCGAAGCATTACATATAACCTCGTCACCAACCTTAAATCCTTTGAGATTCTCATGTTCAGAGCCTATCTCACTGACCACACCATAGAGCATTCCACCTGTATCAGTTACTGGATTGTGAAGCTTGCCCTTCGGATAACTATGTCCATTATCTTCTGCTTAATCTTCTGATCGTTGTCATTTGCCTCAAGGCAGATTTCCTTGAAGCTGGTTCCCTCTATATGAATTCTCCTGATATCTATACGAATCTCATTAGGAAATATATTGTGGTTATTGTCAAGTTGCCAAGCCGAAGTCGGAAGCACATGCTTTGGCTCTAGAACCCTATTGATGCCATAATTATTATTCATTTAATGTTCACTCCATTTGTCGAACCTTTTTCGGTTCATTTTGCTTATTTCAATATTAACGCATTAAGTGCCTTTTTGCAACCGTTTTTATGTGGACAGCCTCTCAGCCTAAAGCTATAATTTATTTATAAAAGTATTATCAATGATGTATATGCAAAAGGAGAACAGTAATGGAAGAAAAATCACTTCAATGATTAGAGTTAGAATGTCAGCTAAGGACGCTCACTACGGTGGAAACCTTGTAGATGGAGCTCACATGGTGCACCTATTTGGGGATGTTGCTACAGAGCTTCTTATCAAGTGTGACGGAGACGAAGGTCTTTTCTGTGCTTATGATAACGTTGAATTCCTTGCTCCAACATATGCAGGTGACTATATTGAAAGCAGTTGGCGAAATCACAAAGATCGGAAACACATCAAGAAAGATGTCATTTGAAGCTCGTAAGGTAATCGTAGCTAGAACAGACGTAAGTGCTTCAGCAGCAGACTTCCTTGAGGAGCCAATCGTTGTAGCTAGAGCTACAGGAACTTGCGTAACACCAAAGGAAAGCAAGAGAAAGTAGTTAAATACAGATTCCAATAAAAGCTAAGGCACCGAACTTCGGTGCCTTTTTGTCTACAAATTATAAAATTAAGTTCCAGTTCCACAGGTAGAGCTTCGATCTTCATTTAATATTATTTTTGAATATAGTTAATCAATTAATTTGTAAGTGCTCCTAAAATTAAAACACCGAGTCAAAGTTACTAAACTCTGCTCGGTAGTTTTGATTATCCTTGTAATTTGTTTATCTCTTCTCTTGTAAGCTTACGGTAGTGGCCTAGTGAAAGCCTTCCGATTTTGATGTCTCCTATCGCTATGCGCTGAAGTTCCTGAACCTGGTTTCCGACAGCTGCAAACATCTTTCTGACCTGTCTATTCTTGCCCTCGTGAATAGTAATATCCACAATGGTCGACTTAGGCAAATCCTTTACTATCTCAACTGAATCGGCTTTTGACCTTAAATCCTCCGATATCCACTCCGTTTATCAGGCGGTGGCACTTTTGTTTTGATAGATATCCTGCAACATGTGCTCTATGGGTCTTAGGGCAGCTCGTGTTTTTGGATGCCAAAGCTTATAGGCAAACTCACCGTCGTTTGTGAGAATTATCATGCCTGAAGTGTTGTAGTCAAGCCTTCCCACAGGAAAGAGCCTCTCCTCAAAATCCGTCACCAACTCCATGACCGTAGCTCTTCCGAGCTCATCGCTCACAGTCGTAACGTATCCGATAGGCTTGTTCAGAAGAATATACACTTTTTTGTGTTCAGCATCGATGGGTTTACCATTTACTGTGACCTTATCACCCTCGCAGACCTCGTAGCCCGGGCTTGTCAAAACAGCTCCGTTAACCTTGACATTTCCGTTAGTAACAAGCTCATCAGCCTTACGTCTACTGCAGATTCCTGCCGATGCTATATACTTATTTATTCTCATCTCTCTCCCTCTTTGTAAAGGTTTGATCGAATTTGCTCTTAGCAAGCAGTCTAAAGCTCGCTGATGGCAATCTCCTTCATTATCGCGCATTCCATACGTTTCTTGAAGAGCTCACAACCGAACTCGTAAACACCTCTAATATCGCCAGAAGACTTAAAGCCATTAGCTGCACAGCCGCCGCTACAATATAACTTAGCCCAGCAATCACGGCAGTCCTCTCTAGCGTAGACATAGCACATTTTGAACTCGTCCTTGATATCATCTCTTTTGATTCCATCAAAGATATTGCCCATCAAATATTCAGGCTCACCAACAAACTGATGACACGGATGAGAGGTCGCCCTGAGGCGTCACTGCAAAGTACTCTGTACCCGATCCGCAGCCCGAAATCCTCTTATATATACAAGGTCCATGGTTCAAATCTATCATATAGTGATAGAAGGTGAAATCCTTGCCCTGCTTGTGTCTCTCAATCATTTCCTTAGCAAGCTTCTCATACTGCTCATAAATTACCGGAAGGTCTTCATTGCTCAGAAAGCAAACTCGCTATCAGGCTCACAGACAACAGGCTCAAGCGAAAGCTCATCAAAGCCTAGATCAGCATCTGCTTGATATCCTCAGTAAAGTCCGTATTGTACTTTGTATAGGTTCCGCGAATGTAGTAGCCCTTACCACCGCGCGACTCAACGAGCTTCTGAAACTTAGGCACTATGACATCATAGCTACCCTTGCCGTCTGCAGTCGTTCTCTCACGGTCATGGATTTCCTTACGTCCATCTGGGCTCAAAACAACATTATGACATTCCTTATTGGCAAACTCGATGACTTCATCGTTTTTATGCCCATGCCATTAGTCGTCAAAAGTAAACCTAAAGTTCTTGCCGTGCTCCTTCTCAATCGACCTTGCGTAAGCAACCGTGTCCATAACCACATCAAAGTTAAGAAGCGGCTCCCCGCCAAAGAAATCGACCTCAAGATTGCGCCTTGAACCCGAGTTCTCTATCAAAAAGTCAATGGCTCTGCGAGCAATTTCCTTGCTCATCAAAGCGCTCTTCCCCTTAAATCTTCCCTGTCCTGCAAAGCTAGTATGAACATGTCAAATCACATGTATGCGCAACATGAAGACATAGTGCCTTGATGTCTGTATGTCTGTTTTTAGAACGCTTGCCTTAGGCTCGTAGATGTCCTCGGTAAACAGCTTACCCGCCTTCTTTAGCGCGATAACATCTTCATAGGTCTCGATTACCTCAGCCTCTGTCACATCCTCAAGATGCCCGTAGTTCTTCATGATGTAATCAACAATCTCGTCCTAGTCTTCTCACAAAAAAGACGGATGATGTCATAAGCAACATCATCCACCATCATGTACTGCTCCGCTATAAACGTCGATTACAATGTTGTAACCATTTTGAGCTTATACTGATGTACCATACTAGTTCTTCTTCTCGCACTCCTGGTTAGCTACACCACATGAAGTCTTGCAGCTGACTGGCATGATGTCTAGCACTCACCACAGCCGCCGTCCTTTAGGCTGTCCTCAAGATCTCTTGTCTCTATAGTCTTGATTCTCTTCATTATCGTACCTCTTTCGTAAAAATATGAATAAGTTCGCATGTAAATCTCCCATCAAAGGGTGGATTTACACACTGATATATATATCTTTTTGGGCCTAACTGTCAAGCTACATAAAGCTCTCCATGGCCCATCTGAAACACAACTTCACTTGTTTGGCTTGTAGCTGCTCTTTAGCCCTACAATCTTATTGAATACCTTTTCATCTTCTGTGTTTAGCTTGCTATCAGCGATGTAGTATCCATGTCTAAAGAACTGGAATCTCTCTCCTGCCTTTGCCTCAGCAAGTGCAGGCTCTGCATATGCAATCTTCTCTACCTTAGATGCTTCATTAGGAACTAGATTTCCGTTCTCATCTTCTATCAAAAAGCTGATCGTACTCTCTAATCTTAATCTGAACAGCAGTCTTAGCATCAACGAAGTGAATTGTACCTTAACCTTACGCTCTGTGAAGTCAAGTCCGCTTCTTGTTGCTGGGTCATATGTACAGTGAAGCTCTTTGATGCTTCCATCTTCGTTTTTGATGACTTTCTCACATTTGATGAAGTATGCGCCCTTGAATCTCACCTCATTACCAGGGAAGAGTCTGAAATACTTCTTTGCAGGAACCTCCATGAAGTCCTCTCCATCAACATAAAGCTCATTTGAGAATGGAATCTCTCTACGCCCATCTCTGGAACATTCTTATTGTTCTCTATCTCAACCATCTCTGTCTTGTCCTCAGGATAGTTTGTAATTACAACTTTGATAGGATCTTCAACTACATTTCTGCTCTCAACCTTGTCCTGAAGGTCTTCTCTGACGCAGTGCTCAAGAAGTGATGATTCAACCGTGCTGTTAGCCTTGGCCACGCCTATTCTCTCGCAGAAATCTCTTATAGCCTCAGGAGTGTAGCCCCTGCGTCTAAGCCCTGCAATAGTCGGCATGCGCGGATCATCCCAACCCTCAACAACGCCATCGTCAACAAGTCCCTTGAAGTCTCTTGCTCATAACCGTTCCTGTCAGATTAAGTCTTGCAAACTCAATCTGGCGAGGTGGATTTTCCCAAAAGCCAACTTCATCAAAAACCCAGTTGTATAGAGGTCTGTGATCCTCAAACTCTAGCGAACAAAGGGAGTGTGTGATTCCTTCAATCGCATCCTCTATAGGGTGAGCAAAGTCATACATCGGATAGATGCACCACTTGTCTCCGGTATTGTGGTGTGTAACATGCGCAATTCTGTAAATTACAGGGTCTCTCATGTTTATATTAGGAGATGACATATCTATCTTTGCTCTTAGGACCTTTTCGCCATCGGCAAACTTGCCAGCTCTCATATCCTCGAACAAAGCGAGATTCTCCTCTACACTTCTATTTCTGTATGGGCTTTCCTTACCAGGCTCCTTAAGTGTTCCTCTGTACTCTTTAATCTGCTCTGCAGTAAGGTCATCTACAAATGCCTTTCCTTTTTTGATTAAGGCAACAGCAGCATCATACATTGTCTCAAAATATGAAGACGCCCACAGCTTTTTCTCCCACTTAAAACCAAGCCACTTGATATCCTCTTCAATTGCATCGACTTATCTCTACATCCTCCTTGACAGGGGTTTTTGTATCGTCATATCTGAGATTGCACTTTCCATTGTACTTTATCGCAGTTGTGAAGTTGACGCAAATTGCCTTAGCATGTCCGATGTGTAGATAGCCATTTGGCTCAGGCGGAAAACAGTATATACCTCTTTGTATACTCCGTCCTCCAAGTCCTTATCTATGAAATTATGTATAAAGTTATTTGAAATAGGTTCGCTCATCTTTTGCCTCCTACCGTTTATTAGCACCTTGTAGTATATCATAAAATTTACTTATTTTAAACAAGTAGATGACAATTAGCCCAATGAAAAAGACGGAGTCGCACCTCCGTCTTTTTGGGCGATGCAAAGTGCATGCCGTTGGCTTTTATTACCTATATTATATCACGGTGCAATTCGATGTCAACTTTCCAAACTTCTGTATGGGAAATTCATAAAGCCTGTATTTATCAAGTGCGTTTAGGCTTTTCTCATCGTCCTGCTCGATACAAGATTTACACCCGTTCCCAAAATCCGCAACAATAATTTGGTTTACTGCAATCGGTGCCTGTACTTTGATAGTCTTTATTTTTCGCCATTGCCTCCTGCCACATGTCGAGGGGTATTTCACCATCCGTTATGACTGGGATAACTCTGCTCAAAGCACCCTCTATCCTAACCGTTGATGTAAGAATTCGCATTGGTCTTATTACCTCTTGCGCGCGTAATTTAGACCTTCCTTACAGCCATATCCCTGTACATCTTTGACCTCATCTCCCTCGAGCTGCACTGTTACATTGCAGCCCTTTGGACAATTGACACAAACTAATTCCTCTTGTCTCATTTCAATTCCTTTAGCTTTCTTTTTATTTTGAACTAGCAGATCCCTTCGGCATCCTCTAGCATGCTATTTGCAATAATTACTTGCTCCATCTCAGAAGGTATCAGGTGATCTTTATGGATTGACCTTATCACCTTGCCACCCTTGCTGATTTCTATTGTAACATCTGTCAAAGGCTTTTCTAACCCTGAAATAGAGAGTTACAGTCTTAGGGCAAGTTTTTCCTTGTGCAGCTTTGCTGGAACCACGTAGCCGATGAGGGTTTCCTGCTTTGATACTGCTGTAATCACCGCCCGAGCCGTTTGGGTATCTGAGTGCACCTAGCGCAGCTTCTCCTGCCTGCTTTGTTACAAAGTCTGCTAGGGTCGTGTACGTGAAGTCCGTTTCCGCATGCGAAAAATTCCTGGCACTGACGTCATGTAGTTTTCGTCTACTATAGGTCCGCGAGTGCTCATGTCCATGTCTATTCCAGCTTCCTCTGCAAGGCTGTTTTCTGGAATCAGTCCTACGCTTAGTAGCAGTGTATCTACATCAAAATACATCTCGCTTCCTGGGATAGGGTTTCTATTTTCGTCCACCTTTTGCTAGTTCAATTTTTCTAGTCTATCTTCACCGTAAACATTGGTTACTGTGTGTGAGAGATATAGCGGAATCCCAAAGTCATCAAGGCACTGCTTCATATTTCTTGGGGAGTCCGTTGCTGTAAGGCATGAGCTCTGCCACGCCAAGCACCTTTGCTCCCTCAAGGCTCATTCTTCTCGCCATGATGAGTCCTATATCACCTGAGCCTAGGATGAACACGCTCTTTCCTACCATGTAGCCGTCTATGTTTAGATATCTCTGAGCCTGACCTGCTGTGTAGACTCCTGTTGGGCGATCACCAGAAATAGCTAGCGCACCTCGGCTTCTCTCGTAGCAACCAACAGATAAGATAATGATATCTGCCTGCAATTTTTGATAGCCCTCTTCTTGGTTTACATACTCGATCACCTTATCACGGTTCATGTGAGTTACCATGGTGTTAAGTTTGACTTCGACACCGGCTTCAACTACCTGATCTTCGTATCTTTCTGCAAAACTTGGCCCGCTGAGCTGTTCCTTAAAAGTTGTTAGACCAAAGCCATTATGTATGCACTGGTTGAGAACGCCGCCTAGCTCTGCATCCTTTTCGATGAGAACTACATCCTTGAGACCTTCCTGCTTTTAGCTTTGCTGCCGCAGCAAGACCGCCACAGCCTCCACCTATAACTACTGCCTGACAATGTCTCATACTAGCGATTCTCCCTTCCCAATATCTTTGATTTCTTTCTATCAAGCACGACATCAACTGGTGAACAGTTTAACTCTCGTGCTAAGATTTCAACGACCTTAGGCTCGCAGAATCCTCCTTGGCATTTACCCATTCCTGGGCGAACGCGCTTCTTTACTCCCTTTACGCTTCGTGCTCCGCACACTGCATTTATAGCTGCCGCTATTTCTCCTTCTGAGATTTTTCGCAGCGACAGACTATATTTCCATACTGTGGGTTTTCTTTTATAACAGCATTCTTCTCTTCATCTGTGAGCTGCGCCATTACGATATCGCCCTTTCTTGTCATTACTGCATCAGGGTCTAGCTCAAGCTCAAGTCTATCTTTGATGTACTTATCAATTACGTATTCTGCGATTCCTGGAGAACTTGCAAGGCCTGGTGATTCGATTGATGCAATATTGATGAAGTTAGGATTGTCTTCTCCTAGTGGCTCTATGATGAAGTCCTTTGATGTTGAACTTGGTCTTACGCCAGCAAAGGTACGAATCGCCTTGTTCAGCGGAACCTCTTTTAGGATTCTTGTAATATTATCTTTGATGTACTTTTATTCCATCGTCGCTTGTTGCAATGCTAACCTCGTCTATTGGCTCGCTATTTGGACCAATCAAAGTATTTCCATAAACTGTAGGCACTGCAAGAACGCCCTTTCCCTTCTCCGTAGGTACTGGGAAAATGACATTGTGAGCTATGTGCACATCCTTTTCTATTACAAAGTACTCCCCGCGTCTTGGCTTAATCTGAAAACCAACTTGGTCTGTTATCATCTTGCAGATTTCTTCTGCACCGGTGCCTGAGGCATTTTACAACTACTTTTGGCACTAAATTCCTTGTCATCTGCTTTGACAGTATAGCCGCTTTCTGATTTTTGATATGCTCTTAACCTCATGGTTTAGGAAAAGCTCTGCACCATTTCCTATTGCAACCTGCATGCAAGCGATTGCAACTTCCCATGGGTAGATTACTGCTGTCGTAGGAAACGAAAGTACTTTTGGTTATTGTATCAACTAGGTTTGGCTCATGAAGCCTTGCCTCATCACCTGTCAAAAACTCATGCGGTATTTCTCTTCTCAAAGCCCTTTCAGCTAAAACATCAAGCTGCTTCTCCTCATCGCCATTACAGGCAACAACATATGCTCCCGTAGTTTTGATGAGGCAGTTTAGGTCCTCGCAAAAGCTTAGGATAAAGGCGTGCACCTCTTACGTTTAGCTCAGCCTTAAGCGTTCCATCTTCAGGGTCGTATCCCGTATGAACGATAGCCGAGTTTGCCATTGTCGCGCCGTTTGCAATGTCGTTTTTCCTTGTCGACCACCGCAATCTTAAAGCTTGTAGCGAGAGAGCTCTCTAGCCAGCATGGTGCCACTGATTCCCGCGCCAATTATCAAAAATATCAAAATTCATTTTTCCTCCGAATTATCCACTTTATTGGTTATACCAGTAGTTCATTCCAACATAGCCGCTTATTCCATCTACAATTCCTTTAGTTGAATATTGCCAGCAATAATATCTTCAGGATACTTTACAGGGGCCTGAATGTTGGGCAACCCATATTTTATAGCCTTTAATATCACGCATATCTAGATGGTTTGCTATAGTCTCATCACTTGCAAAAATGATTGGTAAATTATAACTTATATTTATATTAATACAAAACCTATGTACTAAATTAGCTTTTTCTTCTTTTGGTGAGCCCCTTTGTTCTTGAGTTAGGGGTTAGAATAATCCGCCTCTATAGCGACTCCTAGCATTAAATTGTGATTTTTAATTTGCTTGATTACGTGATTTGTTTCTTGATATATTTCACTCTCATTTTATAGCTTGTGAGGAAAAATAGGCTCCTACTCTTAATCCTGCTTCTGTTGCACCTTTGACATTCTTCTCGAAATATTCATCATCAATAATCTTACCAGTTTTACTGTCTCTATAGGATGCTCTTATGATAGCAAATTTAATTCCAGATTTTTGCAACTTTTTCCAGTTAATATCTCCTTGTGCAGAGGAAACATTTATCCCAAAGTGTCTTAGTTCCGATATGCCCCATCAGTTCTTTTACAACTCCTTCTGAATCGGTTGCATATCCACTTTCATTAAGAAAGAATGAGTGTACCGAAACTTGCCCCTTGGAATTCACATAATAGAATGTATCACCAAAGCTTATAAATCTCCTTCTATATAATTCTCCTTCTGCATTTGAGAAGTATTTATTTCCGTTCTTTTTTTATCCATTGTGCCTTTTGGATAATCTCACCTGTAACGTCGTCTGCGTTGAAAAGACGTTGATCGGGTAATGCGAAAAATTCCGTTTGTGCTTCACCATTAGCACCCATATAGAATTTATGTGGACCGAATGTTATGAACTGATTTCTATAAATCTCGCCCTCGGCATTGGAAAAATACCTCTTACCATCTTTTTCTATCCACTGTGCTTTTCTTACAACCTCACCGGTTTCGTCAGAATAATACATCCTGCCATCATTTGTTTTAAAAAATCCCTACCGTAGCAGAACCATCAGCTCCCATGTAGAATCTATGTGGACCGAATGTTATGAACTGATTTCTGTATAAATTACCTTCTGCCGTTATAAAATATCTTTTGCCGTTTTGTTCAATCCACTGAGCCTTTTGTTTTATTATCTCTCCTGTATTGTCAGATTTATACACCCTTCCATCGATTGCTGTGAATGTACCAATCAATACTGCCCCATCTTCACCCATGTAGTATCTATGTTCACCAAATGAAATGAATTGATTCTTATAAAAGTTCACCCTCGGAATTAGAAAAATACCTCTTTCCGTCTTTTTCTATCCACTGTGCCTTATTTATTACCTCTCAGTTTCATCAGCATTAAATATCCTGCCATCAGAGGTAAAAATATTCCTGTTTTTGCAGCCCCATCTTCACCCATGTAAAAATTTGTGTGGTCCAAATGTGATAAACTGGTTTCTATAAGCAACTCCTTCAGCATTTGTAAAAGTATCTTTTACCATTCCATTCTCTCCAGCCAGCTTCTTTAACAAGAGCACCAGTTTACTGGATTAAAATAGTAAAATTACATTATCTACTTCGTAGATGCCTTTTTGCATATTCACCATTACCATCTACATAGTATCTATTACCATTCTCGTTTTTCCAAGAATTATATGTGTCTGTTATTTTTTTGCATTAACAGCATTTGTTTCTTGTTCATATAAATCAATCTCGTCTGCGTTAGCGATAACCGTGCTAAAAAGCAAAAATCAATGTCGCTAACAATACCCATCTAAAAATATAGTTTCCCCTTCATAATATATCCTAGTCCTTTCTTTCATAAATAATCTATTGTCACTAAATGCATTGAATATATCAAATATTTTTCTGTTAGACTATTTCTTGTTATAGTAGCTTTCTGCTAGCTGCATAAGCTCTGCAAACCTTGTATAGTATTTGCCTGGGCAAGCTGTTGGAATTATGTCCCTATGACCAATTATAGGCTTCTTTCCGTACATCTTCCAAAGATTTGCTATTAGTCTAGCCGTTGTATCAAAGTCACCATCTGTCATTTCTGGTCTGCACTCGATTCCTATAGTTCTGAGGTTGTAGTTCCAGTTTCCTGCATGCCAAGCTGTATCGTTTGGATTTACTATGCACTCAACTCTGCCGCCCTGCACAACATAGTGAGCTGAAGAATCTCCATTCATTCTGCAAAGCCAGCAAACGACTCCTGAGAAAGACTGTCCCTCATGTCCCCAGTGATGAATTACTATATAGTCTATTGGTTTTTCTGCTCTTCCTATGTTATAGTTAGGACTCTGCCTTATGCCAAAGTCTATTCCATCAAAGTTAATATCGTCTCTAACTGCCCCATCAGGTCCAACAAAGTATTTTGTTGGTCCAAAATATAGAAACTGGTTTGTGTAAATTTCCCCATCCTCATTAGAGAAATACCTCTTACCATTTTGCTCTATCCACTGCGCTTTTCTGATAAGCTCTCCAGTTTCATCAGCATTATAGCTGTGATTGTTTGGTGCTTTGAAAACTCCAGTCATGGCTGCTCCATCTTTACCCATATAGTATCTATATGGACCAAAGCTGATCAGCATATTAACATATAGCTCTCCGGTATTATCGCAAAAATATCTCTTGCCGTTTTGCTCAGCCCACTGTGCTTTTCTTACAATCTCTCAGTATTATCAGCATAGTACATGTTGCCATTCTTTGCTTTAAACACGCCTGTCATAGCTGCACCGTCAGCTCCCATATAGAACCTATATGGTCCGAAGCTTATGAACTGGTTGCGATACATGTGGCCTTCAGCACTTATAAAATATCTTTTCCCGTCACGAACAACCCACTGCGCTGTATTTGTGATTAATTCACCTTTGTCATCTGCATTATAGTCCTTACCGTCATTTGCAGTAAATCTACCTGTCATAGCTGCCCCATCAGTACCCATATAGTATCTGCGTGGACCAAAGCTTATGAATTGATTTCTATATAGCTTGCCATCAGCATTAGAAAAATATCTCTTGCCATCTTTTTCTATCCACTGGGCTTTTCTAACTACCTCACCTGTATCGTCGGCATAGTACATGCTTCCGTCATTTGCAGCAAAAATACCTATTTGGGCTGAACCATCAGCTCCCATATAGTATCTATGTGGACCAAAAACTTATGAACTGATTTCTATATAATCTGCCCTCTGCATTAGCAAAATATCTCTTGCCATTTTGCGTTATCCACTGAGCTTTTCTAATTACCTCGCCCGTATCGTCGGCATAGTACATGCTTCCATCTATAGTAGCATAAATACCTGTCATAACAGCACCATCAGCTCCCATATAGAATTTATATGGTCCAAATGATATGAACTGATTTCTGTAAGCTATACCTTCAGAATTAGTAAAATATCTCTTACCATTCCAGATTCTCCAAGCTGCAGATTTTACAAGGGCACCGCTCTCAGTATCAAAGTAATATATTACGTTATCTACCTCGTAGATGCCTTTTAACATAATTTCCATCCGCATCTACATAGAATTTTTGTCCGCTAGTCTCAATCCACTGATTGGTTTGTGCTAATGCTAGTGGCTCGGATCTTTACTTCATTGCTATCTTCTGCTACCTGATTGCTTGTTCGCTCGTCATTTGCCTGCGTACTGAACTGGGTTTCATTTATGGTGTTATGATTTTGTTGTTCTGTCTCATCTGCATACGAAATTACCATTCCCACGGTCAAAAATAATGAAAAGTGCTAGACAAAAATCTCAATTTAAATCTCATAAATCCCTCCATTTGCCTGAATAACTTCAGCATATAGCTCGCTATAACGTCTTCCAATTTTCTTCCAGTCAAACTTACTTGCACCTTCGAGAGCTCTTTTTGAAAAATCCTCATAATCTTTTTAAAAATGCTTTCTAGCTTTTTGAACAAAATCACCACTCTTTGATAAATCGACGGCATGACCAACAACACCGTCATCAAACTGAGTATCAAAAGCCTTCACCCTTAGTATATAGAATTGGGAGCCCTTGGCTTATTGCCTCTGCATAGACGATTCCAAAACTTTCTGTCTTTGATAGCAAAGCAAAAAAATATCGGCCTTACGGTACTCTTCTATTAGTTCCTTATGACTCTTTGGCTCGCAACGCTCTGCAAAAGGATATTTATTTAGCAAAGCCGCATATTTTTTTATCCCTTTCAAATCTAATTATTCCAAAATTCTTATATGAGACTATGATGTCGGGATTGTCCTTTTGGTATTTTTCTAGCTGGTCGCATATATACGTCTGATTCTTATTTTTTTGTTTACCATTCCAACGGTAATGACATTTAGCTTCTTCTCTGAAACCCTACTTCTTGGCTGTGCCATATTGTTTAGAAATAGACTGTCTATACCATTTGGTATTATGACAATTTTGCTTTTCAGCTCATCTCTAAACTTTTTGGGTATATATTTGTCAAAAAGTTTCTGCTCATATACTGATGTCAGAAATATAATCCTATCTGCATTCTTAAGAATCTCACAGCCAAGACCATGTAAATATTTCCTATATTTAAAGAACACATTTATATCCGTGTTTCTTACTGCGACTATGTATGGTATCCCACTTTCCTTATGTAGCTTATATGCAAGATAACCCTCTGAAAACAGAGTGTGCGCATGTATCATATTGAATGATTTTTCCAGATAGACGATTTTTAGGGCCCTCATCACCTTTTTTTCTCTTTATTGAAGAAGAACCATCTATCAATATTGCTAAAAGGAAGCGAAGTATCTATGTACTCTTTGTCATAGATGCTACCTGGCTCTGGCATGCCCACTCTCTTATTACTGAAGTGAAACACACTTAAATCTATTCTATTTTCAATTAGCTCATCCCACAGATTCACGTATATTGGGTTTCTGTTTGAGCAAACATGTAAAACTTTATTATTCACTTTGAATCACTTCTATCTAAATATTAAATATAACTTTTACTTATGTATTAGTTCATCACTCTGCTTGTAAAATTTGTCCTTTGTGAAGCTATTATACTTCTCATATGCCTTTGTTATTTCATCATTTCCGCTGATTTCAGAAACCGCTTTCAGCATAGGAATAATCTTAGCGAATTTGTCGTCTACATCTAAACCTATAAGCTTACGATCTGAAATATGCATTAAATCACCTGACAGATAGCCATTTAAATCGTATAGTGCTACAGTTCTACTTAGCATAGTAACTTCCTCATCAAATTTCTTTGATGCAAGCTCCTTACTGCTGTCATCAGCATCTATCATCTTCCAATCATATAAACCTATTAAAACATAGAGCTGAGTATCTAGTCTAAAGTGCGCCTCCTGACCTGAAATATCCTCATAATATGAGAAATTACCTTCCTCTGTCAGGTAGCTTAGGAGCTTTGAATTCTATTCGTGTCAGCATCATATTCCTTTAGGCAATTATCTGTCATATATTTTTAAGGCCTTATCACCTGCTTTGATATATGACTCATCGCCCGTCACAGCATAAGCTCTTGAGAATACGCTAAGCACCATACCTTGCACACTAGCAGATATCCATCCTTTATTTATAGTTTCTTCTCTATACCTTCTACCAAGAAGCATAGGTATGCTTCCATCAGACTTTTGATTGTCCATAAGCCATTTACTACAACTGATAAAATTCTTCTCAGAATCTGCATTCTTGTTAAGTAGCGAATCACTATACCACATCAAGGCATAGCTAGCTATCAACTCCGGATCGTATTCAAAATGGTTCTCTCCTGAAACAATCTTTGGAACTCCATTCTTATCCAGCTTAACCACTTCATCAACATTCTTACGTGTCATCTCATTAGGCATCCAATATGCACCGAGTGCTGAATAAGGTTTATTTGCTGCCTTCTTGTCAAGGTAAATTCTAACGGTTCTACCATGGCTGTTCTGTTGAAATATCTAGCCTTAAGGGCATCCTCTTCAGGAATCAAAACAGATGCCTTACTATTTACCTTATTGACGAGTATGAGCTCGTGTCCTGCATCTTTGCCATCACCTGTATAATATTCGTATCTATATTGGTGCCATCCTTCACTTAGTCCCGCTAAATCCATTTTGTAGCTGAACTCACCATTCTTCACATCAAAGCACTCGACTTCCTTACCATCAATTACAATTTTTACTTTGTCAACATGCTTTTCGGTAAGTCGGTTAAAATTATACTCCTCCTCCGTTTCAAAAACTAGACTTGAGAGGTTCCTGGAATTTGAACATTATACTACTTGAGCTCAGCAATTTATACGACACTGTTATCAAACAAAGAAGAGATACTACTGAAGCTATTACATATTTCTTTTTAATCTTAATTCCACTGCTTATTAAAAGCTTTGATGAATATCCAACCGATAAAGCTATGAGAATCCACCAGTATGCGATTCCAATATAGTTACTAGATGCAAATCCAACTATAACAAAAATTACATCCATAGATATAAGTACTGCTCTAATTGGATCCTTTTCTATCTCCACATACAATCAGTACCCCTAACGAAAGCAAGCAGATTGTAACGAAAAACACAAATATCAAAAACACCATAGTTAGCTATAAGTTCTAGCCATAGCGAATGCGGATTGCTCAAAAACATAGTCGTGATCAAAGGGTGTCAAGAATTTATTAACCCCATAAGGACCAAATCCAAGTCCTTTGGCCTCGCTTATTGAGTGTGTGAACTCTTTGATATAAGTGTGCATTCTAACATATGCAGAACCTGTCTGAGTGTTCACACCAGAAAAACTGTTCCTTGACTTCTGAGCTAAGCCCTTTACCCGCTCCTCTTAAGAGAAAAACGCCATTATCGTTTTTCTAGTACAAAAAGCATAAATTCCACCTGCGATAAGCCATCTATACTTAACAGTTGCAAAAACAGAGTAGAATACAAGTCCTAGAAATATACCAAATAGACATATAATCGCATCATCCTTTAGAAGTATGAATTCCATCAAAGAAAGTTCAATCATCCTTAAGATGTTTACAGATAAGTTCTTTCCAACCTGTGGGAAAAACAACGGTGAAAACAGTGCAAGACATGCGCAATAATCGTTTTCATTAAAGAAGATTCCTGTTGCTACTGATGGCGGATTGCTCGTTGAATTTGCCATAGCTGAAACATTGAAGTAACTAGAAGTCGGCAGGGTGAATTCCTGTCATTATCTCAAAAATTCCTATAGCACTAAGCACCACGATAGAAAACTTACAAATCTGTATAATCTTTTCTTCCATGCCCTCTACTTTGATTGCAAGAAGCACTGAGGCAGCTACAAAAAACTGCAAAACAAGTTGTAATAATTCCCTAATTGCATCCTTATCGCTTACAAATCCTCGGAAGAACATTAAAAAAATATAGCGTATAAAAACCAGATAAGTAGCAATAGCAAAAACGATTTTTCTAAAGACTCAAAGTTGAGTCTTTTTGTTATATGCGCGATAAACAAATACTGCAAAAAAGTAGCGGTATAGCAAATCTAAACAGAGTTATGACAATACCCATAACTCTGAAACCAAAAGCTGATACTTGCACCAAAAAAAGACTGATAGAACCAGTGCAGTTACCAGTATGTAATCCGTCTTTTTGCTTAATTTGATTCATCTTAACCTCTTATTTTTTTCTCTTGACTCTCACAAGAATCATAAATATATCTTTGATCGCATCCCTATATAAAATAAATATCAAAGCAAGGCTAGCCGCTGTGAGCAAAGCTCTGATTCCCAAAAGCCATCTCATAGTGATTCATGAATGTAGCTAGCGCAATTATAATAACATTGCTGATTATAACCTTTGATATAGCATAGTCACATGGATAAAACTTTTGCGCAAATACATATAAAAGTATCGCCATGACAAAGTAGCCTACATATGTTGTATAAGCAGCTGCCTCAACACCAAAGTTTGGTATAAATGCAAAATTTAGTACTATGTTAAGGACTGCACCAATGACATTTGCTGCGAAAATATAGTTTGTCTTTTTTTCAAATGAAAGACCATATCCAACTATGACAGAAACACCGTACATCACCTGTCCAAACAGCAAGCCTGGAAGCAATAAATAAGCCGCACCGTATGCTGAATTCGACATCAAAGCGATTATCTCCTTGCCCCACATTGTCACGAAAATACATGTGATCATCAAAATCATATAATAAAAGCCAAGCACTCGCTTATACTGATACTTTGCGTCCTCATCATCTTTCTTATCAAAGGCAAATGTCGTATATGCTGTAAATACTGCATTTGATAGAATTGATAGCACTGAGCTAAATCTAGCGCCTATACCATAGATTCCCACCTCTGCAGCAGAAAAGTAATGCAAATATGATGTATCTGTCTGAAAGGTTCAAAAACCAAGCCGCAATAGCAGTCGGAATTATAGGAATTGAATACTTTAGCATTTGGTTTTAGAAGCTGCTTATCGTACTCTTGGTACTTAAATAGCTTCGGCATAAAGACTAGATATGCGAGCATCTGAAATAGCTGAACTATAGCAGAACTCAGTATCAAAGCAAACGCGCCAAGATGCATTACCGATACAAATACTATATTTGAACCTATCATCAAAAGCGATGCGCTCACATTTACCATTGCAAAGAGGAACATGCGATTTTCCATCCTCGCATATAGCGCATATGGTGTATACCAAAGGTTAAAAGCTTATTGTTATGAGCGCCACTGCAACTAGAATCTGATGCTTTTCGGTACCGAATAGCCATAGTGAAATGTCCCTACTAAATATAGCTATTATAAACGGTACAATTCCCGCAATTATAAGAGTTACCAGCGATGTATTGAATACTTTTGCGCTTATGTTCTTCCGTTCTCTCATCGAAGTAAAAGGCACTAAAGGCGGAATCAAGTCCTAACATAAGAATAGGCAAAAGTATAGCTGTCACATTGGTTATAGCATCGGAAATACCAAGTTCTGTAGGTGTCAAATATTTAGTATAAAGCGGTAAAAGAAAGAAATTTATCGCTTTTAATCATCATATTTGCAAGTACTAGTATCGCACTTCCTTTTTATGAAATTACCAAACTTGCTATCACTCATAGTTAAAAGCTCTTTTACTTCCTCAAAACATGCCTTTACCGTCGATTTTGTCAGCTTTTTCCCTCATATATTTTTAGCTAGGATTTTTTTGCGTTTTTTTCTGCAATCGTGGTAGGTTTCGATATATTTTTCGACCCTTGACACCCAAATCATGTCTTCTCTGCCCGTCAAGAATCAGCTTTTTCGATCTCACTTTCTATCGTAAGCGGTGATGCACTGACAATAGGAAGCTCATCAGGAAATGTCTTTCTCATTTTTTCAGTAATATATGTGATTACCGGCTTACCCATACCCATTGCCTCTATAGCAAATACTCCATAGGTTCCAATTATAATCTGATCAACAATGATATCTGCCTTTAGATATTCCTTAAATGCCTCATCCTGAGTCATCTCCTCAATTAAGATATATTCGATATCGTATTTTTCTTTGAGTTTTTCTATCGCCTCATGAACATATTTAGTGCCCTTAAATCCTCGATTTGATGGAGCATGTACTATGGTCAAAGACTTCTTATACGGATCAGGGTACTTTGGTGTAAGTCTCTCAGGATCTATTCTTAGGGGAACGATATATGGTTTTAGCTCCTGTGAAAAATGAGGAAGCAGTTCATCATCGTGAACAATAAAAGCTTTAGCATACTTTCCCAGCTTAAGCATTCTTGTTCTCAGCCTTTCTTCGTTTGTTAGCCCAACCTCTCTCCAGTAGTGGTTCATCCTATAGGCTATTGATTCTTGCCTCACATCTGAGCCATGAAACTCGAAGAAAATATTTTTCTTCAATAACTTCAAAAAAGGCAGGTCTAAATTCCAAGGTAAAAGACTATGCCCGAAATGGAAGTGAAATGTATCGTATTTGAACGCACACTTTACGAAATTGGCAAATGTCTTAACCACATATATAGGATACATGTACCTCTTACCCTGTACCATCTTAAGACATACATCATATGGGTATTTAAGAGTAGACTCGTCCCATAATATTAACTTTGCGTCATATCCATTGCTTCTCAGCCCTTTTTACCGAGTAGTACGCCTGCCCCTGCAATTTCTCTCATTCCATGCATTATCTTCATAACATATTCTTTGATACTGATTAGTATCCGATTCTCCTTTTGTATTTAGTCTAAATAACTATGCATTAAGTAGGTCATTAACTACCTGCTCAATTCTCTTCTCCCATGTGTTATTCAGTGCCGCTTTTTTTACATTCTCTATCAGCTTATTGTAAAGTTTTTCCGTCAGTATAGTATCTACGAATAGCCTCTTCTATACTCTCAGAACCTTCCTTACAAATGATACCGCTTTTCGTTTTTGCTCTATGAATCTTGCCATGGCTGGACAGTCAGTTGATATCATGGGTAGTCCGTGGCTCATGCACTCTAGAACCTTTACCGATATTGCCATATCCATATAGAAATGTCTTTTTTTTGGCAGTATTCCTAGGTCGCATTTTGCATATATAGGTTCTAGCGCCTCTCCCGAAGCTTCCATTACCTCTATCCAATCACTATCTAGTAGACTGCTATTTTTGATATGAACTAGTTCTTCTTTTTTTGGTTATAAGATTTAGCTTCACATCTAGTCCACTTTTGTTAATTCTATCTAGGGCAATAAGAAGATCATCCATACCGTCAGCTTCTCTGACACCTCCAGCATAAAATATTTCCCTTGCTCCTAGCTTGACTCCGCCTCTAGGTTCATTGCAGCCCGGCGGTAATATTCCAATTTCTTTAAACTTCACATCAGCAAGAACTTTTGTACATTCCTGTGAAGGGAAATAGACTACATCGCAATATTTTTTAAATGCTGCAAGATCTCTTCTATGCATCATTTTAAGAATACTTTGCTTCCAAAGAGGTGTTCCCTTCCATGCCCACTTTGAGAACCTCCAGTAGAAATCTCTATAGAACAGCCCAATAGGAATTCCCATCCTGTGAACCTTCTTCAAAAAGGCTTATATCTATTTGATTGAAGAATGGACCCTGAAGGCGGCTCGACATAGCATATATCAGGTTTGTTTGTATCAAGCCAATTTTAAAAACTTCTTTAACATTAGCTTGTCTTTCCTTTCTTCTATTTTGCTGTCCTTCTAAGAGTTTTACATCGTAGCCCAGATTTATTAGCGCGTTGTACATTCTAAACGGCCTTACCGATGACCCGGATGAAAGCTCTCCAAAAATCAGTAAATGTTATGTATAAAACTTTTTAAATTCATAGAGTATCCTATTTTATATTATTTGCATTTAAAAATTGATTTTTAGATGTTCGATAAAAAGCTCGTGTTCTATTGCAAAATTACCCGATACCTGCGAGTTATCCGGAACATCCTTCGTCACCACGGCCCTCATAGATACCTTGCTATTCTTACCTATTTTGACCTTAGGGTGCACAAGCAACCTTTAGTCCAATATATGCGTTTTCGCCTACTTCGACCCATCCGCCAAAGCTTGAACCGGCTGCTACTATTGTTTTCTCACCAATATATACATCATGGCAGATTACACAAGTGTCTATCGATGAATATCTACCAATTTTTGTTTCTCCGCCGATTACACCTTTTTGTATGGTTACATTTGGGTGAATTGAAGCTCCCTCATATATATGTACAGATCCAGAGCTATATACATTTTTTCTATTATCTCCTTCGCCATAATAGTAGAAAGCTGGTGAACCTATGACGGCACCACTCATAATCCTCACATTGTCGTCAATTACTACGCCATCGTAGATTACAACATTAGGATCTATGGTTACATTATTTCCTATCTTAACATTCTTAGGAGATATCACAACCGATTCCGCAATATTACAGTTTTCTCCAATGACTGTATCGAAGTCGGTTTTTTTCTCTGCTTGGATATTGCTTCATGTGCCTGGAAGAATACTGTTTTAGGGGTCATCTGATGTACATATACCACCGTCAAACTCTCTCTTTATGTCTTCTAATATGGTACTTGGACAGATTATACAACTTACGCCTGCATCTCTCGCAGCCGAAAAAAAGTTCATGGATAAGATGTACGATATTCTTTTTAAATCATGATTATATCTTGAGCCTGATAGCATAACTGACTCAAACTCTCCATCACGAACGACCTCTACCTTTTCGTCAATCAAATTATTTAACTCGGATAATTTCATAATCCCTCCTTAAGGAATTTCTCAAAAACTCTATATGTAATCTTTCTCATTTAATATCTCGTCCGTATTGCTTATATTCTCTTTTATTGCTAGGAACCTATCGTGTACGCTTGATTCAATTATCTTCTTAAGTGCATCTCCAATTGAGATTTCTTTTTTTCATAATACCATAGAGGATGAACGAGCATCTGAATTTTTATCGTATGTCTTATTTGCTATTATGCTATCTATGTCCTCTCTCCAGCATCTTCTGCTATCCGATACATATTTGATTTCTCCATCAAAAAGACCTTGTCATAGGCATTTATTATTCCTCTGTGTTGATATTCATATCGAGGGTAACTTTGTCTGGTCTGTGCATTGACATGAATTTTACCTGTTCGCCCAATATATCGGAAAAGTATTCTTGCTTCCTGCGTAATTGCTTTACTATAGTCGAAGCTTCTTCTATTCTTTTCTGAGCAATAAACTGTATCATCAAAGTGCAGACCGACATGTGTCCCAGTCTAACAAGCTCTTTTTATCAAATGGCGTTCTCTGTTTCCACCTATGTTGTAAAAATTTGTGAACATAAGCACAAAATAGGTAGACGAAAACGCCCAGTTCATTTTCTATTTTAGCCATTTCAACGGCTTTCTCAAGCGACATATCGACATCGTGTCTAAGAATAATCTCCTGATTGCATCTGTTGTAATTAGAATAGTCACAGAATGAATATCCCTGCTTCTTTGCCAGTTCTATTATATTTTTGTACCAAGAATGGGTGAATTCCATTATCTCTCCCGCCTATTTATTCTCAATTATCTCTATTAATTTATCCGTAAGTCTCTTGAAGTCATATTCCAGTGTAAGTGCTTTTGCATTTTCACACCAAAGTTCGTACCTTTTTTTGTCTCCGTTAAGCATATCTGCAATGGTCTCTGCCATCTCCTTTTGATTTGCAAAATGCTTTGCTATTCCGATTTGGTTCGAGTTTATTATGCCGAACTCGTTTTTCTTCGCAGTCCATGATTACGGGTTTTCCGCTCGCTATATAATCAAAGAGCTTGTTTCCGCTTATTCCGTATTTGGAAAGCCCTCCGATATCTCCATCCATCAAATTGAGGTCCCCCTTGCTCAGGATGAAAGGAATATATTCTTTGTCTACACGACCTTTGAACACTATGTTCTCAAGACCCTTTTTCCTTGACCTTTGATCTTAGAATCTCAAGCTGATCTCCTCCACCATAGATTATGATTTTAATATTGCCGGAAACATCTGCCAGATACTCTGCCAAATCTATGAAGTTTTCCGGTTTATTAGCGAATCTTAGAGACCCTGTATATAACACCTTTTTGAAGCACTCATCTTCCAAATCTCTGTCCTCAATGGTCTTATTAAGCTTATTTGCATTATATGCTTCTAAATCTATCCCATTATTGATGTTATAGATTTTCTCCTTTGGTACATCCTTTTCCCAACCTCTATCCGAAATATACTTACCTGCCCCGGGGATTGTAAATACAAGTGATTCAGCCTTCTTATAGAGTCTTCTCTCACCTCTGTACAAAAGCTTTGTAATAATATGATTTCTAGGTATGATATTGTATTCGACAAGGCTCTCCGGCCAAAAGATCTCTAACTTCGCATATGCATTTAACACCGAACTTTTTTTAGATATTTTTAGTCCTGCTTGCAGCGCCAAAGGGTGCACCGAAGAAGCTAGTATAACATCCGGTTTTCCATAATTTTTAACTACACGAAATATACGCCTATAGTACTGATACATGTTCTTCACGCGGCTCTTTCCATTGCCCACATAATTAGATGTCTCTATAAGCGTGTACTTCACTCCGTCCACTTCTTTTTCACAGTATCCGGACTTTCCTACATCAAAATTTATATCAGTATCATGCACCGTAGATGCGCAAAATATCCTCACATCGTAACTGGCTCTCGTCAAATACTTTAGCAAACCAGTAATGCCTCCCGCCATGGTCAAGCATAGTGTCAGTGGCATAGTGATTAAAAAATCAAACTTTCTTTTTCATAATCGTTTATTTTTAGTATGCACTCTTTACTATATCGCAGATTGTCTTAAGCTCGTCGTCTGTTAGATATGGGTGCATTGGAAGGCTCATAACCGTCTTGCTGAGCTTCTCGCATTCAGGTAAAATCACACCTTCATTTGCTGCTGCATATGCGGTTGACTTATGCATTGGAATAGGATAGTAAACCATAGCAGGAATACCATTATCATTAAGTGTCTTGATTAGCTTTTCTCTATCCTCAGTTGACTTAAGCTTAAGTGTAAACTGAGCCCATGATGAACCATAGCCATCAGGCACTACTGGTGTCTCTACTATATCCTTTAGTTCCCTTGTGTAGTAATCAGCTACATGGTTTCTCTTAACTAGCTCATCATCAAAGATATTTAGTTTCTCAATTAGAACTGCTGCCTGAATTGTATCAAGACGGCTGTTTAGTCCAATCTGAATGTTATCATACTTGTCTGAGCCCTGTCCGTGAACATGGATTGACTTCATCTTTACATAAAGCTCATCCGAATTTGTGAATATAGCACCACCATCACCGTAGCATCCTGGTGGCTTAGCTGGGAAGAATGATGTACCTGCAACATCACCGAATGAGCAAGCCTTCTTTCCACCGATAGTTCCACCGAATCCCTGTGCAGCATCCTCTAGGACAAACAAGTTATACTTTTCAGCAATTCTTCTTATCTCATTAAAATCAGCAGGAAGTCCAAATAGATCAACAGCAATAATGCCCTTAGGTGTAAGTTTTCCTTCAGCAAGAGTCTTTTCTATGGTCTCTTCGAGAGCCTTAGGATTAATATTAAATGTATCCCTATATGAATCTACAAATACTGGTGTTCCTCCAGCAAGGCTTACGCTTTCACCACTTGCAAAGAATGTGAACGATGGTACGAAAACCGCATCAGTCTTCTTTATTCCATATGCCATTAGCGGAATTGTCAAAGCGTCTGTACCACTTGCGCAAGCGATTACATGCTTAACTCCAACATATTCTGCAAGTCTTTTCTCAAGCTCTGCAACTTCAGCTCCTCCTATGAAATGCTTGTGTGCAAGAATCTCCTGAATTCTCTCATTTACCTTTGCCTCTATAACATCGTACTGTTTGTGTAGGTCAATAAATTGCATAACTACATCCCTCCAATATCTAAATATCAAAATGAACTATTTTTTTAAAACTATATTAGCTGCTTGTCTGCTTCTTCTAAAAATCTTGAGCATTCTAATTGCTGAGTCTGGACCTGTTACAGACTCATGATTATTCTCTATGCAGTCTCTGAAGTGGTCAAGACTGTTGAACAGAGCATCACCTTGATCGAGCGAAGGAATGATGCCGTCTCCAATTCTTGTTTTTACAACAAAGTCTTCATATTCCATATTCTCAACGATTTTTACATCAAAACCCTTGTCATAAACGATTAGCTTGTTCAATGCATCAACATCATCGTATACTATCATCTTCTTAGTTCCTGCGATGATAATTCTTCTCTCCTTGATTGGCGATAGCCAGCTTGAGCGTAAGTTAGCTAGGAACTTATCGAATTTGATATTAAGGAATGTTATCGATTCTCTCTTAGTATAGATTTTTCTCACCCATCGCACTTACTGCAACAGGCTCTGCTCCATCAGATAGATAATCTATGATAGAAAGATCGTGAACACTTAAATCCCACATTGAGCTCACATCATTTTTAAGCTGACCAAGATTTATTCTTGAGCAATCGAAATATAGTAAATCTCCAAGATCTCCACCATCAATTATTTCCTTAATTTTTTTGATTACTGGGTGGTATACCATGATGTGGTCAACATGGATCTTGAGATTCTTGTCCTTTGCAAGGTCCTCAAAAATAACAGCTTGCTCTACAGAATCTGTGAAAGGCTTTTCTACATACATTTTTTTCCCTGCAAGTAGTGCCTCTTTTGCCAGCTGAAAGTGTGCGCTAGTCTCTACTGCAAGTGCCACTGCCTCTAGCTCAGGATCCTCTAGTAGGTCTCTAAAATTCTCTGTGTATGTAACGGACTCAGCATAAGTATTCTTTGCAAGCTCAATTCTCTCAGGCTTTTTATCGCAAAGATATTTGAAATCAAAGTTCTTATTTCTGTAAATATTTCTCGCTACATTCGGTCCCCAGTATCCAAATCCAACTAAACCGATCTTAACCATTTCTTACTCCTTGTTGCTAAATTATATCCTTGAATTAATTATTTACTCTTTTGGTGTGCCTTAGCCGGCGTGCCAAATACTGTTATTCCTGACTCAACATCAGACATCACAACACTATTCATGCCGACTGTGACATTATCTCCTATCTTAATCTGATTCATAATAACAGACGAAGCTATATATACATTATCACCCGTCTCAACAGAACCATATAAATACGTCCCTGAAACAAGTGTGTTCTTCTTTCCGAGGATGCAGTTGTGACTCACCTGACAAAGCGCATCTATCGATGTCTCATCTCCAATAACGGTATCATCGATGGTTCCCCTAGAAACTGTTGTTCCAGTTCCTATGTAAACGGATTTACCAATCTCAACACCACCATAGTGGCTCAGCATTTTTCTGTGTCCATCAGCACCTTCTACATATCCAAGGTCTGCATCACCTATGCAAACGCCTGATTCTATGATGGCGTTTTCTCCGATTTTGACATTTCCCTTTATGGAAACATTATTTCCAATAATGCTATTTATGCCAACTTTGATATTTCCCATCTAGACTGCAGTTGTGTCCGATTTTTACACCTTCTCCAATCACACATTCGTCTGAAATATAGGTGTTATGGCCTATGCTTTTTGACTGGTCTACTTCATTACTTGTCTCAGCAAAGTACTCAACTAATGAGAAAAATACTCTCTTTGAGCTATCAGTATAAATTATATTTGAACAGCCAATGTTCTCACCAGTTTGCGTAACAACAAGTTTACATACGTCTATATCCATACCCTTAGGAATTGATTCTATTTTTTTAATCCAGGTGAAGGTTCCTTCCTTGTAGTTCTTAAGCGATGAAAAACCGTCTACCTCACAGTTTTCATCTCCACTGAACTCGAAGCTCTCTCCACTTTCTTTTAGATATTCTAGAAGTTCTTTAATCTTCATTTTTCTCTCTTATTTCCCGATGTTTAGATTTTCTCGTATTTCTTTTGCTGGATTACCATAAGCTACTATTTTATCTGAAGTGTCTTTAGTTATTACAGCACCAGCTCCAATAATGCAATCCGACCAACGGTTCTTCCGAGTGTTACGATTACGCCATCATCGAGAAGTGTATTTCGATTTTATTCTGACACCTCCCTGAAAGAACTACACCAGACGCTATGTAGACATGATTCTCACTGACATTGTCGTGATTTCACCTGTGAACCCGTGTTTACCACAACATTGTCACCGATTGTAGGATTAGGTGTTATCAAGCACCCACACTCTATTAGTATGCCTTTGCCAAGCTTGGCATCAGGTGCAACTACAGCATTTGGATGTATTATGTTCACAGCCTCCCAGCCCTTTGCTACGAAGCTGTTATATACCTCTCTTCTATACTTCATACTGCCGAACGAGATGAAGAATTTATTTGTATTGTATTTTTCTTTGAGAGCATCGAGATCTTCATATATTTCATCTATGTAGACACCGTTTATGGTCTTACCTCTGTTTTCTGGATTTCCGTCGATTGCGCAAGCAACCTCGTATTTATCTTGCTCTCTTAAATTGTAAAGAACAACATTAAAATGCTGTCCTGTTCCAACTAGGATTATCTTTTCTTTCATGGCAATCCTCTAATTATTTCCTGTAAAAATCTTCCATAGTTGCTGCTGAGTCTGAGTTTATTCCTTCTTTCTTAAGCACGCAGTATATGGTTTTAAAAAAATATTGATATATCTAGTCCAAGTGAGACATTATCAACATATTCGATATCCTTATTGAACTTCTCAGTCCAAGTTATCGCATTTCTTCCTGACACCTGTGCAAGCCCTGTAAGCCCAGGTCTTACATCGTGCCTTCTTTTTGCTCATCATTGTATAATGGCAGGTATTTAACTAATAGAGGCCTCGGTCCAACAATGGACATATCGCCCTTTAGTATATTGTAAAGCTCAGGTAGTTCATCTAGGCTTGTTGATCTAAGCTTCTTGCCAAAGCTAGTCAGTCTATACTCGTCATCAAGCAGATTCCCATTCTCATCTTTGGCATCAGTCATGGTTCTAAACTTATATAGCTTAAACACCTTACCATTTTAGCCCAGGTCTTTCCTGCTTAAATATTACAGGCCCTCCAAGCTTTACTCCTACAAGTATTGCAAGAATTATAAGTAGTGGGCTAAAAGATTATTATGCTTAGTGCCGCTATGAGAAAATCCATGAACCTCTTTATTAACTTGCAGTACAATCCATTTGATTTTGATTTCATTCTTTACCTTAATTTCGTTTCTCTATATACTTATATATTCATCTATTTCTTTAGAAGTTTATTCTTTAGGTACTTTTGTGCATGCTTATCAAAGAGTTCTTTTGCAAATTATTGACAGTGCTACACAAAGCACAAAAGAGACTAACAGCTTACCCTTATTAGACTCAAATCCAGTGAGTCCACAAACTTTAGCTGAAAGTCTCCACAGGAATACCTGCAATATGAAGAAGTAAAATGTAAGACTTCCTGCATACTTTATAAGCTTGCTTTTTGTTAGCAAACGAGGCTTAAACTTAATCGAAATTAGCATTGCAAAAGCTATTAGATAGTAGTACAGAGGAGTAGTTACATATATTATTCCCATCTTATAGTGCAGTGCAAAAACTGTTAACAATCCAGTGATAATCAGATTTGCCACCATCATAAGAGCAGCTTTCTTATTATTCTCCTTATCATCTTCAGTAAATGCCATGCAAAGTGCTGCTCCAAATGCTACCTGCATTGCACGAAATACTGGGTTTACATATCCAGGCTGCACGCCAAATATCTGTAGCATGACAACTTCCGAGTATACTAGAACAGAGAATATAACTGATGTTGCTATGTATGTGCAGCTTCTGTTCATCTTAAGTAGCTCTTGAACTAACGGATATATGAAATATCCTAGAAGCAAAGAACTTATGAACCATGTTGCACCACTATGCGATATTCCAAAGAGTCCGCCGTACATGGATTGCAATCCAAGAAGCTCTACTGGTGTTGAGTATATCTTCTGCTTAAGCGTATTTTTCTACAAGTACATATGAGAGCATATGCACCAAAAATGTAGATTGGGAAAAGAGTTATGAACCTCTTCTTATAGAAGGTTCTGAGTTCTCCTGCGTCAAGCAGGTTTCTATTGCTATTGTTATAGTATATGGAAAAAAACCAGATACAACAAAGAAACAAACCATTATAGGTGATGTAGTCGCACATATCAAACCATCTACTAAGCTACTCCCATATGTGCATCCGAACATCGTTATTGAATGCCTCATATATATAAGAACTGCACAGCAAATCTTAATTATATCCAGTATCGCTAGATGTTCTCGTTTTTCCATAAACATATATCCTTATAAATAAACTTAATCTATATGCACTCACATTCCGAATTAAAGAACCTCAATCTTTTCTCTGTTCTTAACATCCTTCATTGCATTCTTTGAATCAAAAATTGCCTGCGCATTCTGCTCAATCATGTCATAGTCAACATTTGTATGAGCAGCTGCAACAAATACTATGTCGTAGCTTGAGATAACTTCAGGGGCTAATATCAGCTATTCCCACATACTCACTTACCATGTGCTCTGAATTTTGGAATATAAGGGTCAAAGAAGTCTACATTAGCTCCCTCGCGCTGAAGAATCTCTATTACATCGATAGCTGGGCTCTCTCTATAGTCATCGATATCAGCCTTATAGGCAACACCTAGAACTAGTACCTTTGATCCGTTCAAAGCTTTCTTCGCACGATTCAATACCTTAGCTGCTCTATCTACACAGTACTCAGGCATCTTATCGTTAATAATCATCGATGCTTCTATCATAGATGTATGGAAACCATACTCTCTAGCCTTCCATGTTAGGTAGTATGGGTCAAGTGGTATGCAGTGTCCGCCTAGACCAGGACCTGGATAAAAAGCCTGGAATCCATATGGCTTTGTCTTTGCTGCATCTACAACTTCCCAAAGACTGATATTCATTCTATCGCAAAGAATAGCAAGTTCATTAACAAGTCCTATATTAATATTTCTGTAAGTGTTCTCAAGGATTTTCTCCATCTCAGCTACTGCTGGTGATGAAACCTCGTGTACATCTCGACGAGAACCTCATGGTACATCTTTAGCAATAACCTCTGTTGCATCTTTGCCAATAGCTCCAACAACCTTAGGAGTATTCTTTGTCTTAAACTGCTTGTTACCTGGGTCAACTCTCTCAGGTGAGAAACCAAGGTAGAAGTCTTCCCCGCATGTTAGTCCTGAACCTTCTTCTAGGATAGGTTTGATAAGTTCCTCTGTTGTTCCAGGGTATGTTGTTGACTCAAGTACAACCATAGTACCTGGCTTTAGATACCTAGAATATTGCTATTGTTGAATCCTTAACATAGCTGATATCTGGCTGCTGATGTGAATCTAGTGGTGTTGGAACGCAGATAGCAATAAAGTCAACATCCTTCACAAAGGAAAAATCACTTGTTGCAGAAAGCTGTTTTGCATTTACAAGCTTAACTAGGTCATCATCAACTACGTCTCCGATGTAGTTGTGACCCTGATTAACAAGGTCAACCTTCTCCTGCTGTACATCAAAACCTCATTGTCTTAAATCCAGCCTTTGCCTTTTCTACTGCAAGTGGAAGACCTACATAACCAAGACCTACAACACCTACAACTATCTCGTGGTTTTCAATTTTTAATAAGGGTTTCTTTAATATTTTTCACTTCTATACCTCTAAAGAATTACATATAAAAATCTTACAAAAGTCTCTAATTTAATTAACTCTTAATTTTAACGCAAATGCCGTTTATGTGCAAGTTTTTGCAAGCTCCCATAGACTCTATCTGCGGCTCAAAATTTCGAGTTGTTTTTTATTCAAAAGCAGTTTTCGAATCGTTTTGATAATTATTTCCTGCTCTTCTGCCGTCATCTTATTATCGCTTGGAAGGCAAAAGTCCTCTGTGGAATATATCCATAGATACATCTAAAGGTCTTCCATCTTTACCTATTGTACCGCCTGATATATACGCATTTGTAGCACCTCTGCCACTTCCTTCTCTAGTTATGAAAGGATTCATTCTAAAGATTGGTTGCGCATGCATTGGCTTTCCATATTGGACGTCCCTCTGTATTGATTTCTCCTAGTCTATCTAAAATCTCCGTTGGACAAGTCTTTTCCTGATTCACTTATATATAAGGCTTCTAGAATCACTTCTCACCTGCTTACACATAGCCTTCTCATCTATGATTGCACATGATAACCAGTAATTTGGCACGCTGTTTTTCTCGTCAAAAGGGTTCATTGAAATCGGTAATCCCTTAAGCCCATCCTTATATCTTCCATAGATTTCACGTTTTTTTGTTCTATATGCTTGTCAAGATAAGGCATCTGGCCTCTTGCTACACCAGCAATCACATTGCTCATTCTGTAGTTATAGCCTACTTCCTCATGCTGATACCAAGCTGCCGATTCTCTAGACTGAGTTGACCACTTTCTCACTTTTTCACCAGCCTTCTTATCGTCTGTGAGAAGCATACCACCTGAAGAACCAGTGATTATCTTATTGCCGTTAAAGCTGATTGCATTGTAGTTTCCGAAACTGCCCGTCTGCTTTCCCTTGTATGTTGCTCCAAATGATTCCGCAGCATCTTCAACAATTATCGCACCATGTCTTTTCGCAGATTGCTCTGATTTCATCCATCTTTGCTGGGGTTCCATATAGGTGCGCTATGACAACAAGCTTAACCTCAGGATAAAGCTCAAAGGCTTTCTCAAGAGCAACTGGATCCATATTCCATGTATCATACTCAGAGTCTATGAAAACCGGAACTCCGCCCTCATAGAGCACAGGATTTTACTGTAGCTGAGAAAGTCATATCAGAGCAGAAAAACTTTTATCGCCTTGCTTTTACCCCTGCTAGTTTGATTGCTAGATGAAGTGCCGATGTTCCCGATGCTAGAGCAACAGCATCCCTGGTCTTCACCTTTTCTGCAACTAGACGCTCAAGCTCATTTATATTTGCTCCAACTGTTGACATCCAGTTCGTTTCATAGGGCTTCTCTCATGTAATCCATTGATTCCTGATAGATTGTAGGGACTTGATAGCCATACCTTCTTCTCTAACTTATGTGGTATTTCCTTTGACATAAAATCCTGCATGGTTTTAGGCCATGCGCTCCTTTCTATAAAAATGAGTTTATATAACTCGAGTTCTGTCATATATAAATTAGTTCTAAATTATTGCCCTGTATTTTGGGAAGAAATTTTCTCTAAGCTCAACATTTTTATCAATTGAATCAATCAACTTTTCATAAGCTTCTTTATCAAAAATTTTTCTTACCTATATAGAAGTCTTGTCTGCCTGTTAAAGCTTCTTTTTGAATTTAAACAGTGAATCATGCGGGTCTCCGCCCACGCCTCCTCAAGATGAAATGTCTTACAGCCGTTCTCAATTCCCCATTTTGCAGCTTCAAAGAGCAACAAATTTGTAGACGCAAGTTGTCTGTATTCATAATTTGACGCAGAAAGATGGTAGTGCATTTGACCTGCCTTTTTTTCAATATGATTGCCATGGATATTATCATATCATCATAGCTTGCATAGAAGAAATTCACATCATCCTTATCGTCCGAAAAACAAAAGCTTCGTAGTATTCTTTTTTTCAAAATAGTAGTATTCAGAAGCCCCCATCTCTATCCATCGTCTCTTTGTACATTTTCATGAAAATCAGGTATTAGCTTTTTCGAATTGGAAATGTGTATTTTTGACAGCATTATTTCTGGCTTTTTCTAATCATATTGCGGTTTTTGCTTGTTATGCTTGCCCAAACCTGATCATCACTTTCTAAATCTATCGCTATGGTATGTCCTATAAGAAAAGTGTCGTATATATATTTTGCCCTGTTCGTAATTTTTGTTATCGGATGAAATCTGACAAACTCACAAATTATATTGTTCTCTTTTGCAAAAGTCTTCGTATTCACTACCTAGTTCAATCAGCTCTTCATTATCAAATTGAGTGTTATATATAAAAGCCTCCATATCCGTACGGAGTGCTAATGTCAAAGTAATCTCTATCATCATTTATATCTAAATGCTCTATCTCATTTATATTTCTAAGCATCGATACGTTAAGTGCCAGCTTATCTTTGTTCTTATACAAAAATACATGGAGTCCCATCTCCGTGTATTTTAAGCGCGTTAACATAATCATAGGTATAGTAAGAGTCTGCGGTCGGAAACATATTAATTAACCGTTCCCACTCATTTCGGCTACCTATTTCTATTTTTTTGAATCCATCTATGTTATAGTTTGCCTCTAACATTAATCCCACCATTTCACCATTTCACTATTTCTTATCTTTTCTTAAAAACATTAAGATATTCCGGGCATTCTTCTCCTTGTCCAATATCACTTTTTGATTACCTTAGATACTGTTTCCATGATTATTTTTAGATCGAACATAAGGCTCATTTTATTTACATATTGTATATCAAAAGAAAAACTTTTCTTCCCACGATATACTGTTTCTTCCTCTTTACCTGTGCAAGGCCTGTAATTCCAGGCCTTACCGTATGTCGTATTTTCTCTTCCTCAGTATAATACGGAAGATATTCGACCATCAAAGGTCTTGGACCCACAATGGCCATATCCCTTTTATTACGTTTAACAGCTGCGGAAGTTCATCTAAACTCGTCGCTCTAAGCTTTCTTCCAAAATGATGTCAATCTGATATCATCCGAACATAGATTCCCATTCTCATCCCTTTTATCTGTCATCGTTCTGAACTTGTAAATTGTAAATATCTTTTCATCCTTACCCGGTCTTTTCTGACAGAAAAACACCGGACTTCCAAGCTTAACTCTTACAAGAACTACAACAACAATAAATATTGGTGAGAAAATTATTAGGCTTATAAGTGAAATTGTAAAATCAATATCCTTTTGATAAATCTTCTATATATCATACTTCCTTTTTCTTCCAACTACAAAATTATATCATATTGACAATCCGGATTAAAGTATCATCAAATTTGAAAATCATCTATTGGTCTCAGATCGATAGGCTTTCTAGTTTCTTAGCCTCTCTATCTCCTTCTTAAGATAGAATGGCTGAACTATGCAGAATGGCAATATTACCAAGATATTTGATAGAACCACTATTATCCACGCATCCGGATAGAGCATTGTTCCGAAAATATACAAGGCTATATTTTTACAATAACACCAATGCTATAGCAGACACAAAGCACCATGACCTTACCAAATCCATAGGCAAAGGTTTCTTGTACTGACTGAAACAGCATAATGCTTCCATATACTGCAAATATCAAACGCATAGGTGTAGTCTACCTGAATAGCATGACTTCCCAGCCATATGTTTAACAACAAACTGCATCACAATGATTATGAATAATTCTCCTGCGACTCAAGAAGTACTGCTACGATTTGCGAAATTCTATATATCTTTCTGACCCAAAAGATAGTCTCTCTCCTCCTGCGCTTTGGTTACGGCGGACCAAACCGGGTGAGCGCAAGCGTAAACAATGTGCCTGCCAGTGAAAAAGTCTATTATAGATCGAATAGTAAACCTCGTATTTAGGGTGAAGTAAACTTAGTGACTAAAGTAGTCATCAGTTAGAGATATCAAAAGGTGAAGCACCTGAGTCCAAAGAAATAGGACGCCTATGTTTACTGTCTTTAGCGCTGCATCCTTATCAAAGTATTTGAGGCTTACACCACATCCCTTGATTTGCTCATTTCTAAAAGCAAATACTGTCACAACTACGTATAGGATGTTTTGAACTTACGATGAACACAACAGCTAATCTAATAAGGTTCTCGCTTATAGATGCCGATGGTAACAGTAAAACCGCCATGAACTGAAATAGCGATGTAAGGAATGCAATCATATTATTGACTGCTGACTTTTGCAATGCATATAGTATATAAACCACTATCTTAAATATGAACTGCAGTATTATACCTATATATATTATTCTTACCGTTGTATTGAGAGTACTCTTGCTTATAACTACTTCAGATATATTGAAAAAATCATTCCAATTAACATAACTGAGCATAAGGCATCCCATAATCATCATAGCAATTGCTATGACTGTAATCATAATATAAGCAGATGAAATATAGGTTTTTACGCGATTCTTATCTCCTCTTACAAGCTCTCTGGTCAGACAGTTTCTCAGTCCGTTTCCTATTCCGATATCGAACATGAAATATCCAGTTTGAAGTGGACAGTATCGTGAACCATACACCTAAAAACAAGCTTTATTTATCGAAGTCCATATATATTGGCATGGAAAAAAAGGATAGCAACATGCCGAGTCCTTTGAAAAACAAAAGCACCTGAAATGTTCTTGAAATAGTGCTTTTATCGCTGCTGTCTTAAGTATCTTCAAATGATTTTCTCCATCAAATTTGTATATTATATTAGTTTTCGGTATTAACTTTTTATGCAAACTCTATCTATTTTGCCTTGTTTATATTCTTTGATTGTCGATTCCATTATATTCATCAGTCCTATCTGCCAGTGCTTTTATAGTCAAAATCATGCGCTGCTTTGCATGCATTTTGTGCATATTTATCATAGCTTGGTTTATCAAGCTTTGACATCGTTTCTATATCGTCACACATGCATTCGAGATTATCATAGACCTTTGCTATTCCAAAGTTATATTCCGTTATAGGGTTATACTTTCCCAGATTATAATTAGTCATAATCGGTTTGCCGCATGCCATGTACTCGTAGATTTTGTTCCAACTTATGCCATATTTACCGATATTACTCTGCTCTATGGTCACTATCGTCATATCGGCTTTTGATAGGACAAAAGGTACATATTTCCTCTCTACCTTGCCCATAAAATGAATATTATCCAAAGATGCTTCCCTGCATCTGTTCTCGAGTTCTTCTTTCTGGTTGCCCCCACCATAAACTAAAATATCTATGTCATTGTTTCCTCTGTTTTGGAGGATTTCTGCTATTGAAACAAGTTCATCAACCTTGTTAACCCTGCGGATTGACCCAGCATACACTATTTTTAAACTTATTCGTATTTAGGAGTTCTTCACTCATTGTATTGTTTTCAACATCAAATCTAAACTTATCTAGATCAACGCCATTACTTATGTGATATACCTTATCTAAAGGTACATCATCTTGCCATCCTCTATCTTTGATATAGTCCTTGCCTCCAGGCATCGTGAATATAACACCCTGAGATTTTCTATATATGGAATGTTCTCCCCTGTACATTAGCCTTGTTAAGAGCTTCTTCTCACTTAGATATCCTAGCTCTACAAGGGTTTCAGGCCAAAGGTCCCTGATTTCACATAAGCAAGGAATGTGATGTTTCTTTGCAAACTTCTCACCTGCTATCAAAGCAAGTGGGTGAACTGAAGAAGCCAATATAATATCTGGAGTTCCCTCCTTTTTGCTATTTCATTCGCTACCTTGCGCACTCTAAAATAGTAATCAATCATATTTTTGATACGTGACAATCCGTTATTCTTATATGCAGTTGTCTTTATTATTACGTATTCAACGCCATCTTCACCAGTTTTACGGGTATATTTGCCGTCTTCTATTTCGATAGCTTCATCTACACCATGTAAGAAATCTGCACAAAAGATTTTCACCTTTACACCTTTTGGTATAAGATATTTAGCCAGACCATGATGTCTTCCAGCCCCATCTACATACATAAGTGCTGCATAGTGATTGAAAATCCACAAGTTCACAAAATAACATCCCCATTATTATTTAATGCTCGCATATGCATTGATAATTTCTTTTGATATCATCTCTGCACAAAATCTCTCAGAAATATCCATAGATATCTTCTTGTGGTCATAATATCTTGCATTTTCGTACATGAATAGCATAGCTTTTTACAAGTTCTTCCAAATTATCCTTCTCTATTAGAATTCCGTTTTCCTCGTTAACAAAATCCTCTGGTCCTCCGCATTTAGATGCTATTACCGGAAGGCCTGAGGCAATTGCCTCATGTATGACACTCCAAAAGTTTCGCTCTGTGAGGCAAGTACAAAGCAGTCCGAATCAGAAAGTTGCTTTACAGATTTCTTCTCTGTCAACCTTTTCCAATCATTCTTACATGCTTGCCTAAACCTAGCTCTTCAATCTGTGCCTCTATACTAGGTCGCATCTGTCCATCACCAACTATTATCAAATTAGCTGGTTTACCAGCTTTAACAAGTTCGCTTAAGGCTGAAACAACTAAATCGATCCTCTTTTGGGGCACTAAGTTAGATACGCTTACAAACCTAAATGGTTTTGTGATTCATTCACTGATGATGCCTTCACCTTGAATACATCTGTATCTACTATATTGTTTTATGCATAAGGGGCTTATTCCAAAGATCTCATCCATCCTCTTACATAGAGACCTGCTAACAGCGATAACAAGGTCTGCTTTTCTATACATTTCTCCGTATTTATAAATTTCCTTATCACTGAGATATGAATTGATATACGATGAATGTTCCGTTATCACATGCTTATATTTTTCCGTCAAGTGCACTCAAGGTCATATAGCTTATATCATAGAAATGCGAGTGCACAATGTCAGGCTCTCCAAACTTTGATATAGCTCGTTTAAGGAGTTTTCGTAGCGCAGAGGTCCCAATTCTTATCATAAGTGGCTTAGGAACTGCTCCTACTGGAATATTAATTTCCTCGACCCTTACACCATCTCTTTTCGTAGCTTCTGAGACCCCACTTTCTTCTGCGCCTAATCGATCTTAAATCAACTGAAAAGCACTACAACATCGTGACCTGCCGCTACCAAAGCTTTGGCTTGATCAAATTCAAATATTCCTAATGTCAAATTTCTATCGCTAGGTACACCCCTTGATACTATAAATATTCTCATAGCGTTCTTTCGTCTAAAACTAACTTTTCTTATTTTTCAGTTATCGTGTAAGTCTTGCAAACGCCTTCTACAAAGCCCCTTTGATATTTCCGTCGTTCTTCTCAGATTCCCTAATAAGAGTATCTAAACTAGTCAAAAACTCATCGTCGTCCATCTTGATTGGCTGTCCAACGAAAATCATATTATTTTCTGTCTTGTTTAGTCCTTCTTCATCCATCAAAACTTCTTCGTAGAGTTTTTCGCCAGGTCTCAGGCCAACGACCTCTATCTCGATGTCCTGATGAGGCCTGAATCCCTTCATTTTGATAAGGTTCTCAGCAAGCTCATATATCTTTGACTGGTTCACCCATATCAAGAACAAAATTTCCCCACCCTTCGCAAAATAGACTTGCCTGAAGAACTAGAGAAACCGCCTCAGGTATTGTCATGAAAAATCTTCTGATGTCCTTATGGGTGACTGTAACTGGACCGCCTTCCTCGATTTGCTTGAGAAATAGCGGGATTACTGAACCGTTACTTCCAAGTACGTTTCCAAACCTTACTGCAGAATATCTTGTATGCTCTGATTTACGCGCGTAAACCTGAACTATCATCTCGCAAATTCTCTTGGATGCACCCATGATATTCGTAGGTCTAACCGCTTTATCTGTCGAAATCAAAGTAAAGTTATCTACAAGATACTTATCCGCTAGCTTAACTAAATTGAGTGTGCCAAGGCAGTTATTCTTAATCGCCTCGTTTGGAGAATCCTCCATCAAAAGGCACATGTTTATGTGCAGCAGCGTGATACACAATTTGCGGCCTGTACTCATCAAACATCGCCTCTAGTCTATCGTAGTCTCTAATAGAGCCTATCAAAGTTATAATCTCTGCGTATGGGTAATGTCTCTCGAGTTCCATCTGAATTTTCGTAGGGCATTGTTCTCATATATATCAAAGATAATAAGCCTCTTTGGCTCATATCTAATCACCTGCCTGCATAGCTCAGATCCAATAGAACCGCCACCGCCAGTGATAAGAATAGTCTTATCTTTGATGAAATTATTGATTCCTGTAGCATCGACCTCTATCGCATCTCTTCCGAGGAGGTCTTCGTAGCTTATTGCTCTCAACTCTCTAACAATTGATGATGATAGACTCTTAGCTACGGATGGAAGGATTTTGACAGGAAGCTTGGTCTCTTGGCAAATCGCGATTATCTTTTTGATATCCTCAGAAGCTGCAGATGGCATATGCAATGATGATTTCATTCACGTTGTACTTCTTCACAGCGCGTTTAACATCATCTCTAGTTCCTACAATGGGAACGCCCATCAGCATTTTGCCCTTCTTGTTTACATTGTCATCTACAGCGCAAACAATCTTGGATGTTGATCCTGTTTTGTTGATGTCCTTAATCAAAATTCGAAGCAGCTGATCCCTGCGCCAATTACAAGAATAAACTTGTTTATCTTGCTCTCTCCGTAGGTTCCTCTGATACTTCTATAAAGTTGCTTACTAAACCTAAGCACTGCAAACATAAATACGATTGCAATAAAGTGCATCGGGTAGTAACTTCTCGGCATATCATACTGCATGAGTACATGGAATGATATAATCAAAGCCTCTATTACAAAAGACGCCTTAAATATATCCATCAGTTCCTTCATGGATGCGTAGCTCCAAACTCTGTTATATAGCCTAAACACAAGCATTATAGCTATGGTTATGGCAATATATACTGGTGTAGATTTAAGCACATTATCCATGTATTCAGCCGGAGCTCGCTGATGTCAAATCGCAGCGCTATGGCGAAAAAGGCGCCGAGCACAATGATGACGGCATCCAAAATCATTAGTACTGCAATTCTTAAATTCTTGCTATTCAAAGCTGTTATCCCTCTCTTTGCCTTATTCCCTGTAATTTGTTCAGGGGTATAGGTTTAAATAACACAGACTATGGTCATTTAGGCACATATCATCTAGAATCTATATGGTTCTAAATTCAGTTCTCCTAGAACTCTGCCTTTCATGTCTGTTGACGCAAAATCTGTAAGTGGGAACTTAACAGGTGCAGCAGTCTTCTGACTCTTGTAGATTGAAAGTACAACCTCAAGTGCATTTTCTTCCTGCAACAGCATCAACATATGGCTTTCTGTCGTTTTCTATAGCGTCCATCACATCAGCAAAAAGACTAGTATGTCCGTTTCCGTAAACATTGCTTGTCTCTTCCTCTAGGCCCTTGTTCTCCTGATCCTCTTCAGTCTCAACAGCAAAGTCCCAAACATCGATATTGTTTTGTTGAAGTTCCACCAATCTTAACAGTTCCATTTTCGCCGAAGATATATAGAGTCTCCTCTAGATTCTTAGGAAATACATTTGTTGTTCCCTCGATGAGTTCCAATTGCGCCATTCTTGAACTTGATTACAGCCATTCCAACATCCTCCGCCTCTAGGTAGTCGTGGAACTGCTGTCTTGTCGCTCCGTAGATTTCTTCAATCTCATCGCCCATCATCCATCTTAAAAGATCGATTCCGTGGATGCACTGGTTCATAAGAGCTCCTCCGTCCTGTTCCCATGTTCCTCTCCATGGAGCCTGCTCATAGTATCCAGCGTTTCTATTCCATCTTACATGGATTGATCCGTGTGAGCTTGCCAAATCTACCTGACTCAACAGCCTTGCGAAGCTTCTGAATAGCTACATTAAATCTGTTCTGGTGGCATGCACTAACCTTAACATTCTTTTTCCTCTGCAAGGTCAATAATCTTGTTAGCATCTTCTATACTCATAGCCATAGGCTTCTCAATTATAAGGTTAACGCCCTTCTCTATGCAGTACAGAGCAATCTCAGCGTGAATTCCACTTTCGGTTGCAATACTAGCAAGCTCAGGTTGCAATTCTTCGACCATCTTCTTGTAGTCAGTGTATCTCTTAATTGACTCATCCTTCTCAAGTCCGTACTTTGCAAGAAGCTCTTCCATCTTCTCTTCTAGTACGTCGCAAACCGCAACGATTTCTAGTTCGTTGTTGATTGCTGCCTTCATGTGATTAACTGCAATTCTTCCGCATCCTATGAGCGCGTATTTCATAATCAAATCCTCCTGAAATCATATATAAAATCTTAGTACTGACGCTTACTATCCTAGCTTTGGTCCATCAAAATGACCAAAAATTAATTCTATCTATTATACCATATAGATGTTCTAAATAAAAGGGTACACAGCCTTGTCAGGCATAATTGTTTTTGCAGTTTTATAGCAGTTTTTGTGCTATACATATCAACGCATGAATCTTTATTTTTTTCTTTGATATATAATCAAAAATAAAAATAACCGTTGTAAATTCAACGGTTATCAAATATATGGTGCAGTCTAAAGGGATTTGAACCCCCATGAGGTTTCCTCACACGGACCTGAACCGTGCGCGTCTGCCAATTCCGCCAAGACCGCATATACACTATATCTCACTCATATAATTATACATATTATATATTGATTTTCAAGAAGCAAGGTTTAGAAAAAAACTTGATTTTATTTAAAGAGATAGAGCTTCTCAAATCAAAGATTTAAGAAGCTCATATTTTACTTGTATTTATAGCAATAGCTGCATCCTTCTTCCTGTAAAATTTTCCAGTAGATTGGAACACTGAGAGAGCCTATTCCATATCGTCCTTCAGCATAATTTATGTAAAAAATAACTATCTACTGCCTGATTTGAGCTTTGTTTTTCTACTTCCTCAAGCCCATTAATCGGCAATTTTTTTAATCTAATCCCTTTGATGCCATAATAATGCTTGTAGTTATATGAATCTGGAAATAGATATAGCTCGCTGATGTTCTTTTTGTTATATAGGTATACGGCAGCGCGACCTATCGAAGCGTGGTCATCATGTGGTGAGAAATCTTCTAAATTAGGGAGCATGTGCACGTACTGCAGCGCCTTCATATTTGCTCACCCACTCTAGCATGTACTGACGAAGTGCCTTCGTGTTATCTTTGAGACTTCCGTCAACAAATCTGCCTTCTGTATGTATATTATTTTCGTCTACCCCAAGTGCAGTTAGTGCCGACCTAAACTCCTTGTTGCGACTTTCAGTAAACTGAGCCTTATTCTCTATTAAACCACTCTTAATCATAAGATCACATGCGCCAGATGAAGATCCATCCGTTATCAAAACAACGTGAACCTCTCGCCCATCTCTGAGATCTTGTATTATACCACCAAAGTGGGAAAGCGTTTCATCATCTTGGTGTGCAATGAAGTAAATAGCAACATTTGACTTTGCTTCTTTTCCGAAATCTATAGCGTATTCGCTTACCTCTTCATCATTTACCGTTACAGAAACATCTTCCTCAAAGACTCTCACAAGCTCTGAAGCACTAAGCTCTCTTTTACTTCCAATGGCTACACATTTTTTTATATCCTTCAGATTCGAGTATACATGTGCGTCCTCAAATTCCTTTCGTCCTGTTACAAAGTCTGGCAAATTAAGATTTTTGCCCAATGTTCCCCCTATAGCACATTTAGCAGGGGCTTGTAGCCGGATTACATATAAATCTATCGACCTTTCCCTTAAAAAAATACTCTGCGATTGAGCGATCATTTATCGGAGTTTCATCGTTATCAAATCTGAAACATGATTTAGTGTATTCACGAAGAACAAGTTCTGTCTCTGTACTAATCGTTCTAGCATCGCCTATAAGATAAATGTTATTTAGGGAGAGTCCCTTCAAAAAAATCCCTTTGCTCCTTAGATATCTTCTCATCAAAGAAAAATCGGCCTTCCTGTTGCTAAAGCAGAGAAGGCATTCTCTGCATTTTGTGTTTCACATATAAAGAGTTCCTTTATTCCACCATCGCTATTTTTCAAAATTTGCGCAAGTACACTTTTGTTTATCTCGCTAGAGTCTTTTCCCCATTATACTATTTACCTTGTAGTCTTTTTGATAACTTAGCTTCTAGATTTTTCAAACTCTCTTTGTCTGTTTTTATCACCAACAAAAGTAGATTAATCCATCTTTCTTGACATATTCTGATATATATTTTTGGATATCATCAAAATTCCCATCTTCTTCAATGATAAGTGGAACATTCTCTGCATTTGCAAGGCAAGCAGCTGATATTAAATTTGAATTATTGCCATCGCTAGCTATGACAATCTTATCAAAGCGGTCTATAGATTTTTGCTTCCTTATTTTTCTGCGATTTTAAGTGAAGACTCTGTAGGGCTAGCTTCGCTTATTCTATCAACTCCATCTGGATCAGAATCGAATATCCCACTCAGCTTAAGCCCCAAAGCTATGATAACTAGACTCAAAATTAATATTACTATTATTATCTTGTTAGGATTAATTTTTTTCGATTCATTTTTCTCCTCCTGAAACAAAAATCTATAACTATAATAAATAATACTATGAAAATATTAGCAATGCAATCTTATGCGAACTATCACCCATACTGGTTGAATTTAAATGTGAAGTAATGTATTATAATGGGTAAACCATTAGTTATACATGTGATAAATAGTGGTCACGGAGGATAAATATGAGATTAAAGTTTAAAAATATACCTTGCCTTAGGGGCTGGTCTTTTTATTTAGTGCAGGGACTTGCCTATGCGGACGAAAAATCAGCCTGCACTTCAGATTCTCAAACTGAAGAAACTGAACAACAAGTTGATAAAAATATACAAAATCCAAAATGATGCGCAATCACAAAACGATTATGCTACAGGTAAACAAAACCAGAGCAATGCTTCAAATAGCAACAATTTACTAAGATTATCACAGAATGCTAGCCTTAATTCTAACGCTAACAAGAGTAATGAATGGGTTTACATAAATAGTAATATCTACTACCTCGGTAGCGACGGTAATTATGTTAAAGGTATATATGAAATAAACAAAGTAATTTACTATTTTTGATCCTACAACTGGTGCTCTAAAGAAAGAGGCCGGCTGGAGAACATGGAATGACAAGAGGTATTTTACCAACTCAGAAGGAATAGCTTATAGAAACCAGTTTATCAGCTTTGGTCCTCGCAGATTCTATATGGGAGCTGATGGCTCAGTACAAACTGGTATATACAGAACAGCAGATGGAAGCCTCTACTACGCTGACAATAGTGGAGAACTTGTACAAAAGGCTCAATGGATTTCGCTAAACAGCAAAAGATACTTTTCTAATGCAGATGGAAAACTCTATATGAATCAGTTCATTAGCTTTGGACCTCATAGATTCTACATGAGTTACGATGGCTCAGTTAGCACAGGTATTTTTGCAACAAATGACGGCAATTTATACCACGCAGACGCAAGCGGTGAGATTGTACAAAAAGCTCAATGGATTAACCTCAACGGCAAAAGATACTTTTCTAATGCAGATGGAAAACTCTATATGAATCAGTTCATTAGCTTTGGACCTCACAGGTTCTACATGGGTGCCGATGGCGCAGCTATGACCGGTACTTTTACAGCAAGTGACGGCAAAGTCTACTCAGCAGACGATACAGGTGAGATACTAGGCAGTAAAGCTCAGTGGGTTGTGCGTAACGGCAAAAGGTATTTTGTAAGTGCTGATGGCCAGTTATACAAAAATCAGTTCATCACCTTTTGGTCCACGGAGATTCTACATGGGGCCTGATGGTGCAGTTATTACTGGAATAGTAACAGCAAATGATGGCAGAATGTACAATGCTGACGACGAGACTGGCGAGATAATTCAGAAGGCTCAATGGATAGAAAAAAACGGCAAAAGATATTTTTCTAAAGATGATGGTGAGCTATATAGAAATCAGTTCATCTCATTTGGTTATCGTAGATATTATATGGGTAAAGATGCCGCTGCAATGACTGGAGTATTCACTGCAAACGATGGAAAAAAATATGCTGCAAAGTCAGATGGCGAACTTTACCGAAGCCAGTTCATAAACGATGACGGCTTGAGCTACTACATTGATGAAGACGGTGCTGTAAGTATTGGAATATTCACAGCAAGCGATGGTAATAAATACTACGCTGATGAAAAAGACAGGTGCAATAGTAAAAAAAGCTCAATGGATTGAAAAAACGGAAAGAGATACTTTTCTAATGCTAATGGAATGCTTTATAGAAATCAGTTCATTTCCTTTGGCACACATAGATTCTACATGGGACCTGATGGTGCGGTTATAACTGGAATATACGAAGCAAATGACGGCAAACTATATCATGCAGATGCTACTGGTGAAGTCGTACAGAAGGCTCAGTGGATTGAGATAAATGGCAAGAGATATTTCTCTAACTCTGAAGGCATTCTTTATAGAAACCAGTTCATTTCCTTTGGCTCACTTAGATATTTTATGGGACCTGATGGCGCACTAGTAATTGGAAACTTTATATTCGAAGGCAAAAATATAAAACTGACACAAATGGCGTTGCCACTGAGATAGGTTCAGCAGAACCAGAAAAGCAAGGTTCTTATTGGATATATTGCAGCTGATAGTCGTCAATGTAAGACCGACTGCAGGAACAGATAAGCCTGTTAAATTCCAGCTCAAGTATAATACAAAGGTTACAATTTTTGAGCTCAGAAACAGGTAGTGATGGATACAAGTGGTACTACATATCGCATGCTGATGGAACTGGATTTGTTCGCTCTGACCTAATATACAATATCGGAGAGAGCGTACCTGACAACACAACACCTAACATAATGACAGATGAAGAATTTGAACAATATATGATAACTCAGGGCTTCCCAGATAGCTACAAACCTTTGCTAAGAGCTATGCATAAGGCTCACCCTACCTGGATACTCAAAGCTGCACAGACAGGTCTTGACTGGAATTATGTAATAACCAAAGAAAGTGCACTGGGTGTAAATACAGTCCATCTGACATCCCCTGACTCATTTAAATCAAAGGACCCTAACGCAAAAAATGCTGATGGTTCATATAAGGTTTATGATAGCGGCGGATATATTGCGGCATCAAGAGAAGCAATTGAATACTATATGGATCCACGTAACTCATTTGATGATACTTTCTTCCAGTTCTTATCGAATAGCTACGATGGAAATACTCAGACACTATCTGGAATAAACACAATTGTTAAGGGTACATTCCTAGGTAAAGCCTTCCCAGAAGGAGGATACACATCATATGCTGATCTTCTTTTGAACGCAGGCAAGAGATATGGTGTAAACCCATTCATACTTGCATCAAAGCTAATAAACGAGCATGGCAGCGATGGTAATTCAGGCTCTGTTTCAGGAAAAGTTGAAGGCTATGAAGGATACTACAACTACTTCAACATCGGAGCTTATGCACACAGTGGTAGATCTGCGATTGAGAACGGTCTAATCTATGCAAAGGAACACGGCTGGGATTCTAGAGAGAAATCCATAATGGCAGGAACTGAGTTCTTTGCTAAGGACTATATTAGAAGCAACAAAACTACAGCATATTTCCAGAAATTCAATGTTATGAACGGAGCTTCAGCAGTAGCAAGGGGCCAGTACATGACGGCACTCTGGGGTGCAAATAGTACAGGAGTAACACTTGGCAAGGGATATGCTTTCTGCATATTCATCGGCACTGACCTTTGAGATTCCAGTATATCTCAGCATGCCTACTCTTCCAGCTCCTTATCCAAGATAAACAAAAGAAGGCTGACTACCAATAACATGGTAATCAGCCTTTTTATTTGCATAGCTACTTCCTCGCTAGTACCTCTGCAGCCACGCTACACGCGTACATAGCTGCAGTTTCTGCACGAAGTATTCTAGGTCCAAGAGTAACAGTCTCAAAAGCCCATCCCTTTGAGCATCTCAACCTCATCATCACTAAATCCACCCTCAGGTCCAATAGCAATGGTTATGGATTCTTTCTTATCAAGGACTTCTCCGATATACTTTGCCCCGCCATATGCGTTCTCATACGGAAGAAGGTTTTTCTCCGAACAATAATCCTTTAAATCCGCAATCTTAACAGGTTCAACAATCTCAGGTATGAGATTTCTCTTGCACTGCTCACTAGCCTCTAGCAAAATATCTTGATAGCGGCTAAGAACCTTATCACCCTTCTCTTTCTTGTATTTCACACACATCTAGATGAAACATAAGGTACGATTTTGGTCACACCAAGCTCAGCTGCCTTCTGAAGAACAAGTTCAAACTTCTCCTTGCGAATAAGAGCAACTGCTAAAGTAAGCTCTATCCCAATCTCGTTTACTCTCTCATCCTTCTCCTCGATTTTGGCAACAAAATCCTTACCACTGCTATAGCAAGTGGCAAAATATCCAGTGCCGCCATAAACTATCCTAACTCTCTCGTTCTTAAGTCTTACAACATTCTTTGCATGGTGAGCCTGATTCTTATTGAAAATGTATTCATCGCCGATTTCTATTGGCACATCACTAAAATACTGCTGCATTACTTAGCCCACACATCAGCATATTCAGCCTTCTTCTCAAATGCCTTAAGCGCATATGAACAAGTAGGTATAATCTTAGCGCCTCGCTCTCTAGCCTTTGACACAAGTTCCTGAACAAGCTTTTCCTGCAAGTCCCTGACCTCCGTATGCTGGGTCAACTATTGTGTGCTCAAGGTCCCAAAAAGCCATCTCTCACCACATATGTGCACTGTCCTGCTAGCTTATCCCCATCGTAGGCAGCAGTTCTAAGGTTCTGCTCCTCGTATACTATCTTAATCATAATACATACTCCTCATACATATTTAACTCTCAACTAGTTTAGTATATTATACTACAAACTCAGCAAAGACATATATAGGGAAATATCTATGATTTTTGCATCAAAACTAATATCTCATATACCATGACATTCGGCATTCGCCCTGTGCACCTGCTAGCCTTACAAGATCAGAATTACTATTATCTATTCCACCTATTGCAAATACAGGAATAGAAACTGCATCACATACTTCTTTTAGAAAATCTAGACCGCGTGGAGCAAGCCCCTTCTTGCAATCGGTAACAAAAGATATGACCCAGCTATAAGTCCGTCAGCACCGAGCCTTTCTGCATTTTATTGCTTCTTCTACAGTATGAACCGAAACCCAGGTTATTTGGCTGCTCTTGCATTTTTGATCTAGAAAGCTTTGATATGAAAGCTGAAGATTGCATTTAAGCTTTTCTGCTACACTAGGCATATTGTTGCAAAAGAAGTCTATTCTATGCTTATCGCAAATTACTTTGATGTAGATTGCTAGGCTCATATAGTCCTGCTCATCTAGATCCTTTTCCCTAAGTATCAAAGCATTACAAAGACCTGCCTTACATATCTTTTCGACCTGTGCTTCGAGTCTTGCACTGCAGAGGCTCCGGTTTGTAACTGCAATTCTTTTAAACGTAAACATAGTCATTCATAACCGGCTGAATACCGCGTTTTTTGAGGCTTTCGTAAATTTCTTCAAGCCCTCTAGTGTCAGCAATTTCAAACTGCGCATCACCCTTATCTTCACTTTCACTGTGACTTCCTATACCTGTGCTCACGCCAGCAGAAATCTTTGTTGCAGCAAGTCCTACGACATTATCTCTAAACTCAGCACGCTCCCTTGTTGAAATTGTCATGCCTGCAAATGGTAGGAAGATTCTATACGCACACATGATCTGAAGAAGCTGTTTTTCGTGTACATCCTTGGGATTTATGCTCGCATTGTTTATGATAGGACGAAGTCTAGGACATGAGATTGAAATCTCAGCCCATGGATATTTTCTCTGAATAAAGTAAGCATGCATACCCGTTCCAAGCGCATCCTTTCTGAAGTCATCAAGACCAAGAAGTGCAGCAAAGGCAACACCTCTCATTCCGCCCATCAAAGCGCGCTCCTGAGCATTAAATCTATACGGAAATATCCTCTTATGACCTGCAAGGTGCAAGGTCTCATATTTATCAGAGTTATATGTCTCCTGAAAAACAGTAACGTAGTCAGCTCCGCACTCGCGAAGATATCTATACTCATCGCTATTCATAGGATAGACCTCGATACCTATATTCTTAAAGTACTTCTTCGCAATCTTACAAGCCTCGCCTATATACTTAACATCCGAAGCCTTACGGCTCTCACCCGTTAAAATGAGAATTTCCTCAAGACCGGTCTCTGCAATTGCCTTCATTTCCTCATGGATTTCCTCCATGGAAAGCTTTGCTCTTTTGATTTTGTTATGGCAGTTGAAACCACAGTAAATGCAGTAGTTCTCACAGTAGTTAGAAATGTATATAGGCGTGAAGAAATATGCCGAATTTCCGAAATGCTTTCTTGTTTCTAGCCTAGCTTTTCTAGCAATTTGCTCTAAAAAAGGTTCAGCAGCAGGTGAAAGTAGTGCCTTAAAATCCTCTAAGCTGCATCGGTCTGACTCTATTGCGCGAATCACGTCACTAGCTGTGTAATCCTCAGCTTTATAGCTTTCTATCTCAGCAACGACCTTATCCAAAATCTCATGAGGAATCTGCTCCATATCATCCATGTATGTCATGTGGTCGCATCTTTCCTCTGCATTATGTTCCTTTATTACATCAAAACTCATCCTTGATTGCCTCCTACTACTCTGCCAAGAATCCTGTAAGTGGAGATGATGCAGAAGCACCCTTGTCTAAAACTCTGCCTAGTCCGGCAAGGTATGCGAGCCTTCCAGCTTCTATCGCCTTAGCAAATGCCGAGGGCCATAGCTGTAACATTTCCTGAAGTGGCTATCGCTGTATTTGCCATAATCGCAGCTGCTCCCATCTCCATAGCTTCACATGCCTGAGAAGGGCTGCCAATTCCCGCATCAACAATAATCGGAAGGTCTATCTCCTCTATCAAAAATCTTGATGAACTCCTTTGTCGCTAGACCTCGATTTGATCCTATCGGTGAAGCAAGTGGCATAACTGCTGAAGCTCCAGCCTTAATCAAATCTCTAGCCACATTAAGGTCAGGATACATATAAGGCATGACCACAAAGCCCTCATTTGCAAGAATTTCAGTCGCCTTTATCGTCTCGTGATTATCAGGCAATAAGTACTTGCTATCCCTAATAACCTCAATCTTAACAAAGTCGCCACATCCCAGTTCGCGCGCAAGCCTTGCTATCCTCACAGCCTCCTCCGCATTCCTCGCCCCCTGAAGTGTTCGGCAGCAAGGTCACATTCTTCGGAATATACTCAAGAATGTTCTCACTGCTTGAGTTTGCGCGCCTAAGTGCCAGCGTTATCATCTCAGCGCCTGCATCTTCAATCGCTGCCTTAATAAGTCTCTACATCATACTTTCCTGATCCCAAAAATAAATCTAGAACTAAATTCATGTCCGCCTATAATCAGCTTGTCATCATCCATATTTTTATTCATAATTACTGTCCTTCCTTCTCTTCGCCCTAAAAATAAGTCTAATTATCATATTCGCCTGATGCCCAGCGCATATCATGACGCGTGGTGCCATAAGTCCAATGCCCTCAAAAGCATCGCTTTTACCATCGCCACATACATAAAGCCTCGACATCTTTTTCACTGTTTTTATCTCATTTGCATCCCCATAACCTGCCATGCCGCTTCCCGAAATGATTATTGTCTCAGCATCTCTAGAAAGGAGTTCACTAACAAGCATAGCCTTAGCTTTCGGATTATCAAAAGCCTCGCATACAAGGTTAAACCCGCTAAATAAACGTTTTACATTGCTATTGTCAACCTTAATACTTTCAAAGCTTACATTTATATATGGGTTGATTTTAAGCAGAATTTTCTTTCAGAGCCTCCGTCTTTAGCTCACCAAGTTCATTCACTCCATAGACCTGCCTGTTAAGATTGCTGAGATCTACCCTATCAAAAATCCACAAGGTGCAGATGTCCAACTCCACTTCTCGCGAGCATGACCGCTATGTGCGATCCAAGACCGCCAAGTCCAGCAATCGCCACTTTTAGCTCTTTTTAACTTCTCATAGATTTGAGGGGAAAAAACGTTCGTCCTTCACTGCATCAAACTCTGCTTCACTTGGAACCTTCATCTCTCTTTCCTGTTGTTCTCTTTCGACCTGGCTTAAAAACAGTTTTATCCATCAGCCACCTCCGACAAATCTAACGACCTCTATGCAATCGTTTTTCTTTGATTACAGTTGATGAAAAAAACTATCCCTAGGTAAGATATCAAGATTTAACTCAACTGCCACCATAGCTTCAGAAAAGCCCATCTCAGCGATAAGATTGCTCACTGTCATGCCATCCCTAAATTCAAATGTTTCTCCGTTAACCTTCATAATGTCTCCTATTTAGCTATAAAATAAAAAAACCACACGAAGATATACACCCAAGGTGGTGCACCCCTTCGTGTGGTCTCTCACACTCTAGATAAATTCTATCAAACCACGCATTTTATGTCAGATACGAAAAAGAGCCGGTATAAAAACCGACTCTTTAAACACTACTTATTATAGCTTATAGTTTATTTATATTTGCAGTGCCAGAAGAATGAGAATCCTAGTGGAGTCTTGTAGAATCCTTCTACATCGCTAGCTAGTAGATATGGATCTGTGTAGTGGTATAGAGGAGTGATACAACCTGTGCTCATGATCATATCTTCAGCCATGTGCAGCATCTGATAACGAGCCTTGTCGTCTGGTGTTGTCTTGATTGTATCAATCAAAACATCATATGTCTGAGCCCATGTACCGTTCTTAACATTTACGTCCTTACCAAACTTTGTTAGGTCTAGGTTGTACATTGCAAGATTTTGGTGCTCGCCCTTACCAAACTGCATGTCGTTGTTTCCTGAATTTGTCTGCCACATCTCAAGGAATGTTGTAGGGTCGTTATAGTCAGCTACCCAACCGTTACGAGCGATTGTGAAGTCACCAGCCTTACGTGTTGTTAGGAATGTAGCCCACTCCTGGTTCTCAAGCTGTAGTTTGATTCCAGCGTTTGCTAGTGTTGACTGGATGTACTCACCGATTGCCTTGTGAGCATCGTCAGTATTATATAGGTATGTAAGTGTAGGAACGTTAGTGAACTTTCCTGTTTTCTCATCATACTTGTAGTATTTCTTCAGAACTTCTACAGCCTTCTTGTAGTTTGTCTTAACTGCTTTTGAAGACGCATCATAGTAACCTTCGTAGTCCTTGCTATTTCCTGCATTTGCTGCAAAAGCTCTTTCCATCATAATCCTTTAGAGCCTTAGCAACGAATGTTGATGCTGGAATCTGATCGGCCTTACCGATTTCGCTTACGATGTAGTTACGGTCGATCGTTAGGCCGATTGCCTGACGGATTTCAGCCTGAGCCTTCTCAGCTTCTACTCCTGTTAGAGTTGAATCCTCAGGTAGAATTCTCTTGTTGATGTTCCATCCCATGTAGTATGTACCTAGCTGATCAGCTACATGATATTCATCCTTATATTCCTTCTTTAGGCTGTCCATTTCATTTGAAGGCATAGTGTCAATCATCTGCCAGTCGCCGTTCTTGAAGTTTGTAAGCATGTTGTTTGCGTCATCTGACAAGTAGAACTTGATTGTCTTCATTGTAACGTCCTTCTTGTCGATGTAGTTTTCGTTCTTCTCAAGCACGATCAAGCTGTTGTGCTTCCACTCTTTTTAGCTTATAAGCACCATTTCGATACATACTTTTCTGGTGATGTTGCCCATGACTCATCGCTTACAACATCTTCTCTTACTGGAAGAAATGTAGGGAATGCAAGAAGCTCGTTCCAATATGAAACCTTGTTCTTAACAACAACCTGAAGTGTGTTGTCGTCAACTGCTGTAACATCAAGCTTAGCACCTGCTACTGGTTCCTTATCCTCGCCAGGCCAGATGTCATCATAACCCTTTATAAGCTGGAACATGTTTGAATAGTCAGCTGCTAGTTCTCTTGATGCTGCACGATTCCATGCGAATACGAAGTCGTGAGCTGTTACAGGCTTTCCATCTGACCACTTAGCACCTTTTCTAATCTTATAAGTATAAGTATATGTGCCGTCTTCATTCGCTACTGGGTCAACTAGCTTTTCTGCTAGATCTGCCTTAAGAACTGGTTTGCCGTCCTTATCTTCGTCCCACTTTGCAAGTCCTGAGAATAAATGCAAAGTCATGGTTCCGCCGTCAACTGTTGAGTTTCTTGCTGGATCCATTGTTTCCGGTTCTGAAGCTATGCAGACCGAAATTGTGTCAACATCGTGCTTTGACTTATTGCTGGATTTGCCACCGCAAGCTGCGAGTCAAATACCATTACAAAAGCCAGAGCCGATACAAGGGCTTTTTCATGTGTTGCTTCTTCATGATTTTTCTCCTTTTCAATGAAATGTTTTATAGCAAGGACTTTAGTCCTAAACCAACAAATTATTCACAGATTAGTTAATCTCCTTAACTCTGTGACATGCGACAAAAATGTCCCTTCTCTACTTCCTGGAATTCAGGAACCTGCTCAGCACATATTGGCTTTGCATACTGACACCTTGTTCGGAATGGGACATCCTGAAGGTGCATTGAGAGGACTTGGAATATCGCCCTTAAGAACTATACGCTTGTTAGCCCTAGCAATCTTAGGATCCGGTACTGGAACTGCTGAAAGCAAGGACTGTGAATATGGATGGAGCGGCCTTGTATAAATTGTCTCAGCATCGGCTAGCTCTACCATCTTACCAATATACATCACTGCGATTCTATCGCTTATATGTCTAACAACGAGTAGGTCGTGCGCTATGAACAGATATGTTAGTCCTAGCTTTTCCTGTAGCTCATCGAACATATTTATTACCTGTGCCTGAATCGATACGTCTAGAGCTGAAACTGGCTCGTCACAGACAATAAAGTCAGGGTTTACGGCTAGAGATCTAGCGATACCTATACGCTGTCTCTGTCCACCAGAGAACTCATGAGCATATCTAGCAGCATGTTCACTGTTCAGTCCAACATGATCCATTAGCTCAAGAATTTTCTCTTCTCTTTCCTTCTTGTTCTCGTACATCTTGTGTACGTCTAAAGGCTCTCCGATGATATCAGATACCGTCATTCTTGGATTCAGTGAAGAGTATGGATCCTGAAATACCATGGTTGCCTTTTTCTCTGAACTTTAATATCTGCCTTTGTCTTAATCGGATTTCCGTTATATATAACTTCTCCTGATGTAGGCTTGTAAAGGTGTAATATTGTTCTACCTACAGTAGTCTTACCGCATCCAGATTCACCAACAAGTCCTAGTGTTTCACCTTTATTTATGTTGAAGCTTACATCGTCAACCGCCTTGAGTGGTTTATTTTTGAACCATCCCATGTTTATGTCAAAGTACTGCTTTAGGTTCTTTACCTGAATAAGCGGCTGTTCTGTTTTGATATTATCACTCATTATCTGCACCGCCTTTCTCTTCAGCTTCTGCTGCAGCCTCACCTAGGCTTACAGGCTCACCCTTCTCTAGCTTCTCTTTGACATTCATCCAACATGAAGCCTTATGTTCGGCATTTATATCCATGCTCTCAGGTGCCTCTGATATGCAAATCTTCATTGCATTATCGCATCTTGGAGCGAATGGACATCCCTTAGGAAGATTTAACAGGTCTATCAGGTGTACCGAGATAGGCTGTAGTTTCTAGCCAAGGTTGCTTACGTTTGGAATGGATCTCAGTAGACCCTTAGTGTATTCGTGCTTAGGATTGTAGAAAATCTCTTCAGCAGTTCCTCTCTCACAGTATGAACCAGCATACATTACTACCACCTCATCGCACATCTGAGCTACAACACCTAGGGTCGTGAGTAATCATGATGATTGCCATTCCTAGGTGCTCTTGAAGGTCCTTCATGAGCTCAAGAATCTGAGCCTGGATTGTAACATCAAGCGCTGTTGTAGGTTCGTCTGCTAGAGAATATCTGGCTCACAAGCAAGCGCCATAGCTATCATTACACGCTGGCGCATTCCACCCTGAGAAACTCATACGGATACTGCTTCATACGCTTTCTCAGGATCGTTTTACGTTTTACGAGCTTGAGCATCTCAACAGCTCTCTCGTAAGCCTGCTTTTTATCTCTGTCAGTATGAGAAGTATAGCCTCCATTAGCTGATGTCCTACTGTATATGTTGGGTTAGAGTGAGGTCATAGGATCCTGGAATATAATCGAAATCTTATTACCTCTTATGTTCTTCATTACCTTTTCGCCAGCGCCTACAAGCTCCTGTCCATCAAACTTGACTGATCCACCGACAATCTTGCCTGCTGATGCCAAAATCTGAAGCACCGAGTAAACTGTTACCGACTTACCTGAGCCTGATTCTCCAACGATTCCCAAAAACCTTACCGCGTTCCAAGTTAAATGAAACACCGTTTACTGCCTTGACTTCGCCTGCATCTGTAAAAAGGATGTATGTAAATCTTTTTACTTCTAATAAAAGCCATTTTTACACTCTCTCTTAAGCGTTAAAGCTTTAGGATCAAATGCGTCGCGCAATCCATCACCGAATAGGTTTAGAGAAAGTACGATTAGAGAAATAACGATTGCTGGAATTATCAAATGTGACGGATATGATGATATTCCGTTAAGAGCATCCGATGCTAGTGAACCAAGTGATGGCAGTGGTGCATTAACACCAAGCCCTAGGAATGATAGGAGCTCTCTGTGAATATAGCACTTGGAATCTGTAGTGCCGTTGATATGATGATAACACTGATACAGTTGGGTATCAGATGTTTCTTTATAATCCAGCCTGCCTTAGCTCCTGTTGCCTGAGCTGCAAGAACATATTCCTGCTCTCTTAGCGATAGAATCTGTCCTCTGATAAGTCTTGCCATCGATACCCAGTATAGCAAAGCGAATACGACGAAAAGACTGACGATATTGCTTCCTATTTTCTCAAGTATTGTGCCATCTAAAACATTACCGAGCGCTGCCTTGAGAACTGATGCTAAGAGTATAACCATTAGCATATCCGGAAGCGAGTATATGACATCGACTATTCTCATCAGAACCATGTCGACCTTACCACCGATATATCCTGCTATCAGAACCGATTGTCATACCGATTACCAATACTATGATACTTGCGAAGAAACCTACTGCTAATGAAATTCTTGTTCCATATACCACACGTATGAAATAGTCTCTTCCACGTTCATCTGTACCGAAGATATGTGGAAACACCTTGTCTCCCTGGCTAATCTTCATCTTCTCAGTCATACCGTATTGCATAGGAGCAATATTGTTGAAGCTTGCGTCTACAGGCTCTCCTCTCTTTACTCCAAGCTGCTGGTCATAGCCATATGGCCAAAATGCAGGAATTATTAGAGCTGCTAAGGTTATAACTACGATTATAATCAGACTGACAAGTGCAACCTTATTCTTAACCAGACGCTTAACACCGTCCTTGAAGAATGTTGATGACTCTCGCATCTGCACCATATATGCTTTTTCGTCAGCCGTTGCAGGTATGAAATTGTCCATATCTACATGCATGCTTAGTTTATTTGTAATATTATCCATTGTGCCCTCTCTATTCTAAAGTGATACGTGGATCTGCAATCTTGTATAGTATATCGCTGACAAGGTTCATTATTACAATGAGTGTCGCTAGTATGATCGTTGTTCCCATAATCAATGGATAGTCACGACCTATGATACTGTTTACAAATGCTCGTCCGATACCCGGCACTGCGAATATCTTCTCAACTACCAGTGAACCTGTAACTATGTATGCTAGCATAGGTCCAAAGTATGTTATTACAGGGATAAGTGAGTTCTTAAGCGCGTGGTGCAAAATTATATCACGGCTCGAAACACCCTTAGCCTTTGCTGTACGAATGTAGTCCTGACCTAGAACATCTAGCATAGACGAACGTGTCAGACGAGTTATATATGCCATAGGATATAGCATCAAAGTAACAATTGGAAGAATCAAGCCTCCCTCTGCATCACCGTTGGCTGGCAGTACTCCAAGCTTGATAGAAAATAGCATGAGCAGGAAAATACCCATTATGAACGATGGCATAGATACCATAGCTGTCGTCAAAACCATGATAAATTTGTCTACCAGTTTGTTTCTCTTAAGCGCTGCAACAGCTCCAAGTCCAACACCAAATATCAACGCAAAGATAGCTGCTGTTACACCTAGCTTTGCTGATACCGCAAATCCATCTGATAATACATCAATAACCTGACGCCCTCTCTGCTTTAGCGAAGGGCCAAAGTCAAACTGAGTAACTATACCTTTCAGATATGTTGTGTACTGCTCCATGACCGGCTTATCAAGCCCGTATTTAGCCTCTAACTGAGCTCTTACTTCTGCCGAAGCTGCCTTCTCTCCTATGAATGGTCCGCCTGGTACTAATCTCATTACAAAAATGTAATAGTGATTACAACCCAAACAGTCACAGGTGCGAATTAATATTCTCTTCAGAATATAGAGCAAAGTCCTTGAATCCATTATTTCATCACCTTTTCCTTTTGGTTTGCCACATTTTTTCACATCATTTGGTTAACTTTTTATAATAACCTATTTTTGCCTTGATTCGCAATAAAAACTCGTCACTTTATGAGCTTTTCCAACAAAATTTAATCACTATTTCATCACATATTGCTCTCAAAAACTATTAGAAAAACAAAAGCGAATTTTTATTCTACCACAAAACACTTTTACTTTTGCAAAAGTTTTTTGTTATTGATTTGTGGATTTTTCCAATTAAAGTCGTCTTTTGTTGTGCCAATCGTTAATATTTGAGAACAGATCTTTCAACTCTATTCTTTAGCGAGCGCAGTCTACGAGTAAGTTTAGTTTGTATCCTCTATCCTTCGAATGACTGCATAGGCATTATCTTCTCTATACAAAAGAACTGCCAAGCTTAGCCTTCATGTCGTCGCAAATCTCTTTGACCTGCTCTAGATACTCGATCCTTTGACATATTAGTTAAGTCCTGCAGGAAGCTCCTCTATATCAAAAGTATATTCTATATCAAAGAGTTCAAATATCTTCTTTGATAGGCGAAGCTTAAGCTCATTTGCTCTAACTGCAAAACATTCCTGTGTGCTCCTGCGCTTCAGCCATCTGCTGCGCCATAAAGCTTTCTAGTGCCGCAAACTTCTCATCTAGCTCATCGTAAGGCATGCTCATCGCACTTCTGTAGAACTGAAGCTCTTTGAGCGCTGAACTTATGATGTCCGTCAGCTTCTTTCTCGTCGACTCTTGCATTATCTCCTTTATGGAAGCACTGCTGTCTCTTAGAATAGTGGACTTTTGGCTCTTCTACGCCTTCTCCAGTCTTTGCGCTTACCGGCATCAGCTTTATCTCACTAGTCTCCATAATCTCGCTCAAAAGCCCTGCGCAGTAGCTAGTGTAGGCTTCTAAATCCTCAGAGCTAACCGTATCCATTTTGTTCACGGCAAAAGTAGAATTTTACCTGCGTATTCCTTGGTGCTCTGCAAGAAATCTATCTCTATTTGATTGATAGGGCTGTCTACAGAAAGAAGGAAGATTACGGCATCGCTTTCCTTCATGTAGTCGTATGCGACCTCGGTATTGTTCTTGTGGAAGGAACCAACTCCTGGAGTATCAACATATGTGATTCCGTTTCTTAAGAAAATCAGACTCGCTGTGAATGACAACTTCCTTAACACCAAGCTCATTTTTGGCATTCTCCTGCTCGCTTATATATGCGGAAAGTTCATCTATTTCGACGGGCCTAATTTCTCCGTTTTCAAAGCAAACCTCTGCAGATTGCTTTCCGTAAACGACCTTGGTCACCGCCGAGGTAATTGGGACTATCCCGACGGGCATGTAATTTTGCCCCAGTATGCAGTTGCTCAGGGTGCTCTTTCCCTCTTGAACTGCCCTATGACTGCAATTGTCATATTGCTGTTGCTTAACTTATCTATCAAAAAGCTTGCACTGACGCCTCTGGATGCTGCACGCAGCCTCGCCACCAGAAAACAGTTCATCTGCTTCTCTAGCAAGTTCCAAAAATGTCGATAGCTTCAACCTTTAATTCATTCATCAAATATTTCTCTCCTGATAAAAATCGTGATAAATAGACATGAATATAATACCATTTTTGAGCATACAAATAAATATTCCTTTTAGTTCTGCAAATACTGCTTTTAAGCAAATTTTTACAGTGAACCGATTTTTGTGTTATGCTTTATGAAATATTATTTAGGGAGGATATCATGCCAGAATTACCAGAGGTCGAATCGATAAGAAGCATGCTCGAAAAACGAGTTTTAAAACAAGAAAATATCTAAAGCTAGAAATCCTTGATACCAAAAGCTATATGCAAGACCTGAACCAGATAGCTTTTTCAGATCCATTCTCGGCAGGAAAAATCCTCGGTATGAGGCGAGATGCCAAGTATCTTATCTTTGATTTTGATGATGCATCAAAGATGGTAGTCCACCTTCGCATGACTGGCAACTTGCTCTACATGGATGGAAGCTCAAAGATAAATATTAAGTCAGACGAAAATGGCCTCCCAAGGCACAGCGCGTTATTTTCACCTTGAATGACGGTAGCTTGCTCTGCTTCTGCGACCAAAGAAAGTTCGGCAGGCTGTGGCTTTACTCAAGTGACGAAGATTACAAAGATTGCGGAATAGATGAGGCTTGGACCAGAACCTTTAATGTGCTGATTTCAGCAAAGAATATCTTTGCAAATGTCTTGCGAAAACCCAGAGACAAATCAAAGACCGTGCTTTTTAGATCAGAGCATAGTTTCAGGCATAGGTAACATCTACTCTGATGAAATTCTCTTTGAAGGCAGGGAATACTTCCTCAGACTAGAGCCTGTGACATAAGCAAGACCCGTGCCCTTTCCTTGCATGATGCAGTAAACAATGTCATTTCTAAAGGGAATTAAGGCAAATCGACGTTCAATCGAAGCCTATATGCTAGGGTGCAAGCGAGCAATATTCGGATCTCGAAAAGATGAAAGTCTATCAAAAAGTCAGGCATGAAATGCAAGGTCTGTGGTACTAAAATAGAAAAAAATTGACAATAGGCGGGCGAAGTTCATGCTTTTTGTCCAAGCTGCCAGCGCTAGATTACTAGCTTTATGACAGATACCTTTTACAGAAAATAAAAGCCGCCACATAAACTACTGTGGCGGTTTTGCTTTTAGCATATTCGATAAATTTACTTCAGTTTTGGCATTAGTCTTTGCTAGGAACTTTTTCGTTTTCGATGATGAAGCGCTCATGCCTTGCCTCACCTATTAGACCAGCTTCGTCCATGGCTTTGATTTCAAATACCAGCTTTCTTCCGTCTACTTCAACAAGCTCACTTTCGCATGTAACCTCCATGCCAACTGGTGTTGCTGCAAGGTGTGATACTGTCATAGATGTTCCCACAGTGCCCTGTCCTTCCTCTAGCTCAGCTTCAACCGATGTGTGAGCAGCCTCCTCCATCATAGCTACCATAGCCGGTGTTGCGAAAAACATCAAGTCTTCCGCTTCCCATCACCTTTGCTGTAAGTTCCTCAACGACAGTTTTCTTTATCTGATTCTTTATTCCTACCTTCATTTCGCCCTCGATTCCTTTCGAAAAAAACTTTCTTTGATTATAACATCAAAATCAGAATATAAAAAGTAATAAATTCTTTTATAATTATGTTTATAGTTTTGTAATAAAAATGTACTATAGTTTTTATTATACCGAATTATATTTTTAAAAATTGGAGTTTTTGATGGGGAAGGAACACATATCGGATATCAGCGCGCTCAGTGCCGAGAATCTGAACGATTTAAATAGAAGAAGACGCATAACATATATAGCCTCTACGGCAGGCTTTATGATTACGATTTTGATAGCATTTGTACTGACGGTATATATACTGTCAGTTTCATCCGTTTTTAGTGCAGCCTACTATTCCGATGAAATCGAAATGAAAAGTGTAGATGTCGCACGTATTCGTACAGGAAAATATCTTAGTATCCCGTGGATAGTCCTAATTCCTGCACTTGTTCTTGTGCCAATTACTTTTGTAATTTCGATAATGAGAGCTGGTGAATTTGGCCAAAATGGCAAGATCAAGCTTAATTGGTTCGACAAAATCTTCTCTGATATTCAGATTTTAGTTGCAATGATTGCAAGCGCAGGTATCGTACTTTCAGATGAGCTCATTCGCACCTGGATATATAGAAGCCATCTACTAGATAGCCCTATTGCTGCTGTATTCAAGCAAGCATACAACTCAGTGCCAAACAATGAGGCTATCAGAGGCTTCATTGAAGAAAATTTAAGTTCCTTTAGCAGCTCTGGCATATTCATTGAGCCACACTGGGTTCAGCTGGTTTTGAGCCTGACAATAGCTTTTGTCATTTTTCTTTTTTTGGATATCATGACAATTCATTCGCTATCAAAGAAGATCGAAAAGTGGCGAGCTCCTAAAAAGAACCATCTTAGGCTATATCCTAACACATACATTTAAACTCGCAGGCGGTGAAAAATACCTCTTTGCTAAGATAATAGGATGCTTCATCTTCTGCACCCTTCTTGCCGCAACTGGATGGGGCGCGTTCATAGTTCTTATTTTGATCTTCATATTCGTTCCCGTTCAGCTAAGAAAAATATGCTGAGCTAAAGCGCGGTATACGAGAGGTCAAAGCTGGAAACTACGACTACAACATCCCTGTTTACTCAAATGGCGAGCTAGATAGGCTGTCCATGGATATAAACTCAATAGCGGATGCTCAGGAAATTGTAGTTGCAAACGAGCTTCATAATCAGAGACTAAAATCCGAACTCATATCGCACGTATCACATGATCTCAGAACTCCACTCACATCTATGGTATCTTATCTAGATTTGCTCAGATTTGAGGGTCTAGACAGCGAAAAGGCCCTGAGTATTTAGATATAATAACAGACAAGACTAACAGGCTATCGAAGCTCACAGATGACCTCTTTTGAGGCCGCTAAGATTTCTAGCGGAGACATACCTGTTGAGCTCACTAAAATCGAGATGGTTTCACTCGTAAGACAGGCCATTGCTGAAGAAGCAGATGCATTCAAAAATAAAGACATAACTCCGGTTATGAATACAAATTTGGAGAGTGCCTTTGTCTATGCAGACGGTCAGCAACTTTGGAGAGTTATTGACAATCTCTTTACAAATGTTTGCAAGTACTCCGTTACCGGAAGCAGAGCATATATCAATTTATACGATGCCGATACCTACTACGCTTTGGAGATCAAAAAATGTTTCAAATTCTCCACTAAACATCAATCCAGATGAGCTTATGGAAAGATTTAGACGTGGCGACCGTTCAAGAAACACCGATGGAAGCGGTCTTGGTCTAAGCATTGCAAAGACCTTGTGAAGCTAATGCACGGTAAGTTTGAAATCGAGATAGACGGTGACCTATTCAAGGCAAGTGTCTATATGAAGAAGGCATAGCGCTTAATAAAAGCTAAAAGCTATAAATTGCAATAAAAAAGTTGGGGTTTTGTTCCCAACTTTTTTCTTTTTTGTTTTACTTTTTTGTTTCTATCTTTGATTTATCAAAATCTGGAAATGGCTTAACCTCTGTGTCATTGATGTTTTTGTAGTAAATCTCGAAGTGATCTTCGTTATTCATCTTCCAGTTTTCCTTAGTAGACTCTAGCTTAGTATCTGTGTTAATTATGAGCTTCACAAGGAATGAGCTTCCCAAAGGATCCTTCCTTCTTCATTACTAGCGTAATTTTTATATCGATAGACTTAACAAGACTCTTTTTCTTTATATAGATTACTCTTTACAAATGAGCCCTGAAGTTTTTTTGATATCATCGATATCCTTAGTTACATCACCCTTGAATTCGAGGAATACATAATCATTTTTCTCCGTCCTAACAAACTTATCTGCATATTTTTCATAAAGTTTTTAGTACGGCTTCTTTATTTCTATTTCTGGTACTGTATGCTCTTTTTGGATCATGCGACCTTCCAGTTCCATTTACCAGATTTATAATCAGAGCTTGCTTTGTAAAGTTCCTTATCTTTTTGGCGCATAATATTTATCCTTGTTAAAAAGTGAATCACTGCTACCATAGGTTGTTAAAGCCTCTTCAATACGCCTTTTATCTGCTAATGCATACTCACCTGTTCCACCGAAGTAATCGAATTTAGAGTCACCATCTACATAGAATTCACTATAGCTTAATGGATCAAGCTGTATTTTTCCTTGTCTAGCCTTTGTCTCTGACCTAAAAATTTGCTCCTTATCATTATACATATGATTTTTTTCTATATCTTTATTGTATATTCTAAGTTCTTTTGCTTCGCTGATTGACTTTACATAAGACTTAACATTAGATTCTAGCTTATTTCCACAGCTCAGCAAGAGCCACACATAACTATAAGCACAAGTAGTGCAAGTGCTAAAAATCTTTTATTCTTCATTATTATCTCACACTCCATTCTACTTTACTTCTGCTTTATCAACTCCGTCAGGAGTCTCAACTTCTAATACCTTTATTCTGGTCTGAATAAGTAACCTTGCTTGTCATTTTTGCTGATGCATATTCTGAGTCGTACTCACTCGTATAGGTTATTCCCATAGGTGTAAAGTCTTCCTTGGATACCTTAAATACAATTTTTGCACTTCCACTATAGTAGAAATCATATAGACCATATGCAGTATCTAGAGCACCAAATATCAGATAGTTGTTTTGGGTCTGCAAGTTTTAAATCACTTGTCTCATATGTGAATGTATAGCTATCCTTCTCCTCTGAAAGCTTAACATCCTTCTTGTGTTCTCTAAGGAATTCAATGAAATCATAATTGAAGCCAAGTGGCTGTCCGTAAAATTCATCCGAATACTGGTTTGTAGTCCAAACCTTACTTTTCTCAGGCACCTGAGGTAATTCATAGCTTAGCATCAGGTCACCATAATATTTGTATTCTATCTTCTTATGTGCCATTGTAGTTCCTGTGACTGTAACCTCGCCTGAAACACGGTTTGGTCTTAGCTCAAAACTTCCTTGAACTTTCTCTCACGCCAGTATTCAGGCGCCTCCCCGTCCTTAGGCTCATGTTTTTACACCATTATGTTTTAGTAGTAATACTAATCTTACCGTTCTTTAGCTGCTCAAAACCCTGAAAAACTCTTCTCTAGGATTTCATCCTTGCTGAGGTTTTGTTGTTATTACTACCACCGCTTTTGGCATCCAACTAGCGCAACTATCGCTATCAAGCTTACTGCTAGTAGCATTGTTCTTTTAAAATAACTCTCATGTTTTTACCCCTGAATTTTAGTTAAACTCTGAAAGCTTATTTAAAAATATTATAAGATTTATTAGAATCAATGCAAGGGATTTAAGACTTTCTTAATACATCAAAATTAAACTTTTATATTCGCACAGGCCGGCTGAACTAAATCAGCAAAATTTAGCATAGAAAAAAACCCCATCTTACGATGAGGGTCTTCACTTACTAATTATTCCTGGTTTGCATCCATAATGGTGTCGAACTCTTCAACTACCTTGGCAAACAATGCGTCGTCTTCGATATCAACAAGCTCAAACTCGTCATCTCCAACTTCCTTGTATCCATAAATATATACATCATCACTGCCATCTAGTGGAATAAGTGCGATGTAGTCCTTGCCGTCGTAATCAAAAATTCCCATCTCTTCACATTCAATAACTTCACCGTCATCAAATTCTAAAGTGATGATTGCGGCTTCGTCCTGAACGGTCTGCTTCTTATCTGACATTTTTACCTCCGGTTATTAACATCCTTAGTGTCCAATTGACACCTCTGATTAACTATATCACCAAACATATTTTAAAGCAACTGCATAAGGGCATTTTATTCGTCAAAATCCCCTATTTGTCTATTTAAAAACTCAATTACATTTCTTGCTGATTCTTCGCTCATCCCCTCGACTTCGGTAAGCTCAGCAAGACTTGCCTTTTTGATTGAATCAATCGAGCCAAAGTGAGCAAGAAGTGCATTTCTCCTTCTTGGACCTATTCCATAATTTCATCGAGAATGGAACTTATGGTCTTCTTTCCGCGAAGGTTTCTGTGGTACTCAATGGCAAACCTATGGACCTCCTCCTGAATTGTACCAGCATAGGCAAATAACAAAGGTCTATCCTTTAAAACATCTCTCTTCCATCCTCAAACATTATGCCCCTAGTCCTGTGGCTGTCATCCTTGACAAGACCTACAACAGGAACATCTAGCCTCAGTGCATCGAGAACCTTTTTAGCTGCAGTAACCTGCCCTCTACCTCCGTCCATGAATATACAGTCTGGAAGAATTGCAAAAGCAGGATCGCCTTTTGGGCCCTGCTAAAGCGCCTATAAATCATCTCCTGAAGACTTCCGTAATCATCTGGTCCTTCAATTGTCTTTATCTTAAACCTTCGGTAGTCCTTTCGAATTTTGTTTGTTCCCTCAAAGACAACCATAGCTCCAACAGAATCAATTCCATTGGTGTTAGATATGTCGTAGGACTCAATGCGGTAGCTCTCTCCCCTAGGTTCTGTCTCAATATTCCCTTCTAGCAAAAGCAGCCTTTATTTCCTTCCTTAGCTGAAGCTGCTTTTTCTGCCTTTGACCTATTCTTTTCACTTATGGTCTTGCTCATCTCAAGTCTATCCTGCTGCAAGCTTTTAGCATACTAAGCTTATCGCCACCTTTGGCACTTATCCTCACCTTATGCCTGCCCTGAGATAAAATTCTTCTATCAAAAGCGGATTCCTCGGGAGCTCCTCAACTATGATTTCGTGAGGAACCTCAGCCCACCTGCTGTAGTACTGCTTGATGAACTCAGCCGTCATCTCCCTGCGGTTTTCACTAATGCCCTCCTGAACCTGGAAGGATTCCCTTCCCACGAGCTTTCCATTTCTGACCGTAAATAAAACAATAAAGGCATTCTCAATGTCCTTAACAGGAAGAACTATATCCATATCGTTATCGCCAGCCATTGTAACTCTCTGAGTTTCTGAAAGTTCCTCAGCTGCTGCAATAGCATCGCGATATCTTGCTGCATCCTCAAACCTAAGCTCTTCTGAGGCTTCCTCCATTTTTTGTCTTAGGCTTTCTACCAGCTTTGATTTCTTACCAGATAGGAATTCTAGTACATCGTCAATGGACTTGCGATACTCCGCTTCGCTGATGTTCCTGTGCATATTCCTTTTGCACTGCTCTATATGATAGTTCAGACATGGCCTAAACCCTGGCGGAAAATCCTGTGCCGAACAACGTTTTAGACCGTAGACATTATTTAAAAGCTCTATCATCAAATTCACTGCACCTACATCGCTATAAGGTCCAAAATACTTATTGCCATCCTTTTTGATGATTCTGGTTTTCATAACCCTAGGGTATTTTTCACTAAGCGTAACCACAATGTATGGATAGGTCTTATCATCTCTAAGCAGGACATTATACTTAGGCATATATTTTTGATTAAATTGCACTCTAAGATAAGGGCCTCCATCTCAGTTGCGCATGTGATATAGTCAAACTCCGCTATATTCGCCGTTAACGCCCTGAGCTTTGCAGTCGACTTGCCGTAGCTTTGGAAGTACTGACGAACCCTGTTCCTCAGTGAAATCGCCTTTCCGACATAGATGACCTGCCCTAATTTGTCCTTATGCATATAAACTCCCGGGGTGTCCGGGGTTTTTGAGTCTCTTTAATATCAAACATTGTATCGCCTAATCCTCTATCTATAGCGATTATATCTATTGTTTCGTTCGTGCTCTCTCATCAGCTCTTCCATGAGCAAGTTGCTTAATTCGCTCCTTGCGAAAGCTTGCGCTTCGCGCCTTAGTCTTGGCTTTGTTGACCGTTCTAAGCATCAAAAGTGATACTATCAAAAATATTACAAAAAGAACTATTATAGTCGTTTTGTTTGAGATTCCTATATATGAAGGAATCCAGCCTGTTCCAACAGATTCTGTGGAAACTAGGTCTATCTCATTGACCTGCTCATCAGAAACGTAGATGCGGTAGCTACCCATTACGTCTCCCTTTTTGATAGGTGCTTCGACATCGCTCTTTCAAAAACGACTTCGGTCTTAATCAAATCCTTGGAGTCCCTGAGGCTGGAAGATAGGCCATTGCTGAGCTCGCAGATTCCACCTCAACTCTAGTCTTGACGCCGTGCTTAACTCGCGCCTTTCCTAAAACCTTACCCTTTGGAACGACCTCTATGCCCTTGATTTTAGTCTTGGCATAATCAACCATCTTTTCGCAAATCGTGTAGCGTGTATTCTTGCCTACGCCGAGTGAAACCATGATAAGCTCCATACCATTTTGCTTATAGACCATGGTTATCGATGTACTGTTTTTCGCTGATATATCCCAGTTTACCTGATACATACCCCAGATTTACTTCCCGATAAAAGCTTATTGCTATTTTTCAAAAACGGACGTCGCTCATCTCGTTCTTAGGTATCCTATAGTTCTTAGTTCCTGACACCTTTAAAATCGTCTTGTTTCCGAAAGGCTACCTTAGCTATCTCAAGAAAATCTGAAGCTGTAGTGTGCTCTGCTGAAACATCATCAATCAAACCGTTAGGAGTTGCAAACAGTGTGTCCTTGCAGCCGATGTTCTTTGATGTCTCATTCATGAGCTTGATAAACTCATCCATGCTTCCTGAAACAGCTTCTCCCAGAGCGTATGCTGCACCATTATCTGACATGATTAGCATCGCGTGAAGCAACTGGTCGACTGTGAGGATCTCGCCTTCTTTAAGCTGAATCCCCTTCTCCTGGTTGCTAGCTTTTGCAGCCTCTGCAGATATGGTTACCTTAGCATCCAGTGAAAGCTTCTGAGTAACCAAAATAGCTGTCATGAGCTTGGTCAAGCTATATGGTGCAAACTTTTTCTTCTCAGACTTAGCATAAACCTTTTCTCCAGTATTCTTGCAGTAGATTATCGCAGAACCAGATTTAAGTTCAGGCTTTCCATTCTTATCTACTTTTTACAACACCTTTATCTACTTTGTTCGTTGATCCAAAATTAGCTTCACTCGCCTTATCAATATCAAATTTGGTGGCTTTCTGTTCCTCGCCTTGCTGATTTTGTGATTGGTTTTTCTTCAGCTTCATTTGTCTGTTCCGTCTCGTTTTCGGCAGGCGGAGCGACCTCATCCTCTGCGAAGGCAAAAGCAATATGTGAACAGCATCATCAAAATGAGCAATACACTTAGGTATACCCTTTATTCTTTTTGTTTCTACTCATTTTATTGTTAATATCTCCATCATGTTACCCCTGTGCATGCAGAGGCCATACCACATCAAAACTAATACTTCATCTTTTCGAAAAAGTATGTCCGTTAGCTTAAATGCTTCATCAACATAGACACCTGTAGCTATAGCTGCACGCTCATTAAACTGCTTGCGCTCATCCTCTGGAGCTCATTTTCTACTATCGTAGATAACAAATGGAACAGGGGTCGCTAGAGTGCGTACGGATTGCAAGAGGCGTCCTGTGGTCAGGTGCAATGAGAACTCTGAAGTCCTCACCTCTTTCTCTAAGTCCCTCAACTATAGGCTTTTACTATTCTTGAATCTATGTTCTCTATGCATGCAATTTTGTCCTCTAGTGATCCCGCATGAGATGACTCATCAGGTCCCTCAACATGTACATAGACGAAAGTCATTTCCTCCATCAAAGAGATCTAGCGCCGCCTGAGCCTTACCCTCATAGTTTGTATTAAGGCTTCCCGTCGCACCTGGAACGATAACGGTTCCAAGACCAGCGTACATAGCGATACCTCTGATAAGGTCAATCGCACTTATAACACTTCCTTTTACGGAGTACTTGTCCTCAAAGTTAACGAGATTAGGGTCTCTTCCCCTGTCCCCATATCCAAATTGAGTTTGCTGGTGGAAGACCTTGCTCTCTACGCTTCTGATTAACTGGATGCTCGTTCATTATGTCGTAGCTTCTTCTCATCATATCGATGAGAAATTCTGCATCCTCACCCTTAGGAAGCCAGTCTCCAACCCTCTTGTCTAAATGATCGTGTGGAGGTACAGTCTCATAGTCCGTTCTTCCACCGTGCACAAGAAGGCAATGTCTATACTGTGTTCCTGTGTAATATTTTAGCTTATCTGAGCCAAACTCTTTGTTCAAAGCTTCAATAAGCTCAGCTGATTCCTCTGATGAAATGCAGCCTGCATCGTGGTTTACTATGGTCATATCCTCGTACTTTCCATCACCACTTACCGTGATGAAGTTTGTACGAAAAGGCAACATCATCAGGCTCCATATCTATGCCAATACGATGACCTCAAGCGGTGATCACCTGCAAGATCGGTCCTTGCGTCATATCCCATGAGTCCTAAATTTGCTGCATCGCTTCCTGGTGGAATTCCTGGTGGGAATTGTCCTAACCATCCCAACGAGTGCCTTACTTGCTGGTTTATTAATGTTGAGGTATGTTAGATACTTCAAGCGGTGTCTTGCCTCCCAATGACACAATTTCGTCATCTCCTGAGCCGTCTGGCTTTTACAATCAGATACTTCATACTTAATTTAGCCTCCTTAAATTCTTTCATGAACTCTATCAAAGCTTCTACTCCTCGACAGGCATTGCATTATATATACTTGCACGCATTCCACCAAGGATTCTATGGCCTGAAAGGTTAATAAGTCCTCTCTCCTTAGCCTCTGCGATGAACTTCTTATCTAATGCCTCATCTCCTGTAACGAAAGACTACGTTCATTAGTGAACGATCTTCCTTGCGAACTGGTGCTTTGTAGAAATCGCTTGAGTCGATGTAGTCGTAGAGCATATTTGCCTTCTTAACGATTAATCTCGTGAATCTTCTTGATTCCGCCTATTCTGTCAAGATACTTAAAAACCTCTCCTGCAATGTAAATCGTAAAGCAAGGCGGTGTATTGTACATCGAATCCTTATCTGCATGTGTCTTATAATCTAGATAAATTGGAGTATTCTCAGGTGCAAATCCAAGAAGATCTTCCCTGATAATAACAATGGTAACTCCGCTGGTGCAATGTTCTTCTGAGCTCCAGCATAAATTAATCCATACTTAGTCACATCAACTTCCTCTGAAAGTATGCAGCTTGACATATCTGCAACTAGAGGAATATCCCCCGTCTCAGGGATATATGGGAAGTGTGATCCAAAGATAGTGTTGTTGAGACAGATGTAAACATAGTCTGCATCCTCTCTGATATCCTCTTTCTTTACCTAGGGAATATATGTGTAATTCTCGTCCTTTGAGCTTGCGATAACCTTGATATCACCGAATTTCTCAGCCTCTTCAGCCGCCTTCTTCGCCCAATTTTCCGGTTACTATGTAGTCTGCCTTCTTTGATTTTCTCAAAGGTTAATTGGAACCATCGAAAACTGAAGCGTTCCACCACCCTGAAGGAATAGAACCTTGTAATTATCAGGTATATTCATAAGCTTTCTGAGATTAGCCTCAGCATCATCTATAATCTGCTGAAAATCCTTTGATCTATGGCTCATCTCCATAACGGACTGTCCACAGCCCTTGTAATTAGTCAAATTTGCTGCTGCATCATCCATCACTTCAAGTGGTGACATACGGATGGTCCTGCTGAGAAGTTAAAAACTCTTTTTGTCCATGTTATTGCTCCTTTAGCTTATATTATATAAATTGAATTAAGTTTCTAGTTATAGACCCTTCTTATTTTATCACTATATTGAAAGCTACGCAATCCAGTGCTATAATAATTTGAATGACTTTAGTGCTATATTTCAGTGAAGCTTCAATCGAAGTTTTAGGATTAAATATAAATGCTTAGGAGGCTATAAATGTATAGATTTCAACGCTCAACAAAATTTCCCCAGTGGGTCTAGCCCGCTTTACAGACGCTACGAGATAGTAGACGGCGCAAAACGGAATAGATGGTTCTGCAGGTGTTCTCGTGCGCAGTCAGGCTATGCACGATATGCAGTTTGATGAATCGCTTCTTGCCATTGCAAGAGCTGGTGCAGGAGTAAACAACATTCCCTTTTTAGAGTCATGCGCTGATCGAATTTGTGGTTTTCAATACCCTGGCGCAAATGCAAACCGCGGTTAAAGAGCTCATAATCAGAGCCTTGGTTTTTAGCTGCAAGAAATCTAGAACAAGGCCATCGCTTGGACAAATGCCTTTGCCGGCAAAGAAAGCGACAACATCGGCAAAGAGGTTGAGAAAGGCAAGAGCAAGTTCGCAGGAAGTGAGCTAAAAGGAAAGACAATCTCTGTATTTCGGTCTTGGTGCAATCGGAATCCTTGTGTGTAATGCTGCATCAGATCTCGGTATGGATGTAATAGGATATGACCCTTATTTAGGAGTACCCTCCGCTCTCCGTCTAAACGCATCAGTTAAGATAGAGACTAAAGCCTGAAGCTGCTCTAGCAAAAGCTGACTATGTCAGCCTTCACCTTCCATCACTTCCAAGCACAAACGGAATGTTTAATGCTGAGCTTCTTTCAAATATCAAGCCTGGCGCTATATTCCTAAACTTCTCAAGAGACAAGCTCGTTGATGAAGCAGCTATGATAGAAGCTTTAGAGTCAGGAAAGATTTCTAAGTATATCACTGACTTTGCAACAAACGGCATCATCGGAAGAGAGGATGTTGTTTGCATGCCTCATCTTGGAGCTTCTACAGAGGAAGCAGAAGATAACTGTGCAATGATGGCTGCAGAGGAAATCATGGACTACCTAGAGAACGGAAATATTAGAAACTCAGTTAATTTCCCTGCCGTAGACCTTGGCCCTATCGGAACTCAGACTAGAGTTGCTATAATAACAAAGAACGAGCCTTATCCCAGCAAAAGCTTGCTGCCGCAATGTTCGCGAACAAGAATATCACGGCTATCGCAGGTGCTACACGCGGTGATTACGGCTACGCACTAGTTGCAACAGATGATGAGATTACAGAGATTCCAAAGGTTCCGAAGTCCCTACGCGTTCGCGTTTTGACGACAGACTGATAGTTTTATTTAACATCAGGTTTTTGACTTTGGCATCAAATTTTGATAAAAAATTCCGCTATACATGCAATCTTGCACGCATAGCGGTTTTTACTTTGTTGCCTATCTGCCACTATGGTCAAAGCACTTGCCTGGTTTTCCTTCATCGGTATCATCGCGAATCACGATTCTTGATCCATTTAGAATTTCAATCTGTTTTTCATCTCGCTTATGCAAAGAACAGCTAACTGCATTCCAAAGTCCTGGCGAATAACAAGCCTTTGCACGTCTATATCCTCATATTCTCAGGCATAGGGTATGCTGGAATCATCCAGCCATGCATACGCAAACGGTCTTCAAGATCATAGAGATTCCAGTCAACACATGCTTCATCTTTTAGCTTCCAGCAGACAATCGGAATCTGTTTTGCATCTTCTATGACTTCAAAGATACCCGTCTTTTCTATCTCTTCTGCCATGTAGCGTGCCACATTTATGGTTCGCTGATGAATCTCTCTATACCCACTAAATCCATTGCGCATTAACATGTAATATTGACCTACAATTTGAGATGCACTTCGTGAAAAGTTAATAGCAATTGTAGCTTCCTCACCTCCAAGGTAGCTTACCCAAAATATTAGTTCCTCTGGTAGTGCCTCTTTACCCCTCCATATTATCCAGCCTACTCCAGGATATACAAGTCCGTATTTATGGCCAGAGGTGCTAATGGACCATACATTTTTTAGTCTAAAATCCCATTCAAGTTCTGGCTCGATAAAAGGTGTAACCATTCCCCCCGATGCTCCATCAACATGTATACGGATAGGTAGATTTTTGTGATTTTGATTATACTCTTCAACTAGCTTATCTAAAGCTTTGACATCATCATATTTACCTGTATAAGTAATGCCTAAGATTGCGACTACACCTATTGTATAATCATCGATATAGTCCATTACTGTGTCCATATTAAGAGATAGGGTGTTCCATATCTATGGGTACTGTTCTCATTTCAATATCCCAATATCTACAAAATTTCTCCCAGCAAACCTGATATCCTGCTGAAATTACAAGATTAGGTCGTCTTTTACACCTATCAATTCCTGCTTTGTCTGCAAGCTTCTTCCATCTGAATAACATAGCTAAACCGCCTAGCATACAAGCCTCAGACGATCCCAACTGTAGATGTACCTATTGGTTCTTCATTTTGATTGACATTCCATAGATTCCCTATAATTTCCACACAGCGATTTTCCAAATCTGCTGTCATTTGGATATTCATCCTTATCAATCGCATTTTTTTCTCAAAGTTTTCAGCCATTAGCTCTGCGGCTACTGGGTCCATATAAGTTTGACAGAAGGTTGCAAGATTCTGCGTTGCATTTCCTTCCCGTTTTGAGATATCCCCTAATCATTTCGGCAGCAAGCTGCGGAGGAACAGGATCATATTGATTTTTTTGTTTGGCATCTCGATATTACTAGCTTCTGTTCCAAAAAGTGGTGTAAGATATTTTTTTCACCTCTATTCATAGATTCAAGCATATCACTTATGCGACCAGCACACTTCCTACTTACATTTGAGTGCTTCCGTTTCATATCTTATTTCCTTTCATTAACTCAGCTTTTAGAATACCAAAAACGCTGATTATTCGCTTCATATCAGCCCAAACCTTGTTCAGAATGATTCCTAGAACAAACACCCATGAAACAAAGTATAGCCAAAACATCGAAATCGATAAGCTGGCCATAGATCCGTAAAGGATGTTGTTTGTCACTGCCCTTGTTGTATATCTTGAATAAAAGATTGTAACTAGTAGCATTCCAACTGCGCAGAAAATGGTTCCTGGAACAACACTTCTTGCTTTTAGCTTACACTTTGGCAGCATGTAGTAGTTCATGAATATAAGGAAAAAAATATAGCGCTCCTGCAATAGGCCAGCGAAGGAAGGTCCATATCCAGTCCGAGCCTGCTGTTTATCTGCAAGTGAGTTGCCAAGAATTCTAGGACTAGCTCTCCGTATCCGAGAACTATGAATATGAATACCATCGCTATTACTGTAACTACTACAGCCATCATCGAGCGAAGTCTATCAAGCCAAAAAGTTTCCGAAATCCTGCCCATCAGAATAGCTGTAATTCAGCACTCTAAGTAGCGTAAACTGTATCCTTGAGGCCGCCCTAAATTGCCATTATAATTAGGAAAAAGTTTGTTGTCGTCTGTGGCCTAAACTCAAAAATTTTTGTTCAGAAATACCATAGCTTCACTAGAAAAAAATTCTTCTCAAACCAGTTCTGCAGCAAATCTATAGACAGATTAAAAACGCCTAGTAGCTGCGTGAGCAGAACTATACTTGGGAAAATTGATAATATGAAATAGAAGGCTATCTGCTCAGGGATACCTTGATAGTAAGGATCCTGATACTCTTTGATGCCTAGGTAGATCATTCGGAAAAACTTTTTCTTGAGAGTCATGTGCTCACTGTTTCTAAATCCCGCCTCTTTCACTCAGCAATCTCTCCATTTCTTCAAGCGCCTTTGCTCTATGGCTGATTTTGTTCTTAGTCTCTGCGTCCATCTGCGCAAATGTCCTCTGATATCCATTTGGAATAAACAGCGGATCATAGCCAAAACCAAACTCTCCTTCTTCTCTATCTATTATGTGGCCTGGCACTCTCCCCTTGCCACAAGAGTCTCCCCATCAGGGAAAACTATGGTTATAACGGAGACAAACTTAGCACGTCTATCTGTGTATGTCACACCATCTAGCATGCAAAGGAGCTTCTCGTTATTCTTCTTATCGTCAGCATTGTCTCCTGCATATCTCGCCGAGTAAACGCCAGGCTCTCCATTGAGATAATCAACCTCTAGCCCTGAATCATCGGCTATGGTTATCTCATTTGAATACTTCATTATCTCGTAGGCTTTTTTGTAGGAGTTTTCCTCAAAAGTATCACCGTCTTCTTCTATTTCAAAATGAGGTATTCCCGCATCATCCCTTGAAATAACCTTCATGCCATACTTCTCAGTAATCGCTGTTATCTCCTTTATCTTATGCTCATTTCTCGACGCAGCAATTATAGTTTTCATTCTTTCTCCATCTCAATTATTTAAAAACACTTACCATGTCACGATTAATGTCCTCAAGCGAATAGGCTCCGCACATAGCCATGGTATCCTCTAGTTCGTGCTTCAGCTTTTCGGCAAGTTCCTTTACGGCTTCGCCTGCTCCTGCATATACAGAGCTTACAAAAGGTCTTGCTATGATAACAGCATCTGCTCCAAGCGCTAGTGCTTTGAAAACATCAACACCTGTTCTAATACCGCCATCAACGAAAATCTTCATCGAGCCGTCAACTGCCTTAACTATATCCTCTAAAACCTCTGCTGTCGCTGGACACTGATCAAGGACTCTGCCGCCGTGATTGCTCACAACTATGGCACTGGCCCCAGCTTCCTTTGCCTTTAACGCAGCTTTAGGGTGTCATTATTCCCTTTACTATGAAAGGAACGTCGAGAAGTTCAACAATTTCTCTAAGCTGCTCAACTGATTTACTTCCTGCTGGAGGAGTAAAATTCTTCAAAAATGGAAGTCCTGCAGCATCTATATCCATCGCTACCGCAAAGGCATTAGCCTCCTTAGTAAGCTCAATTTTCTTCTTAATCATCTCGAGATTCCACGGCTTAATCGTTGGAATTCCGCGTCCGTCAGCTTCTTTAACTGCCTCACATCCTGAAACCATCTGGTCGTCATCCATTCCATCTCCTGTGAGGCTGCAATACCTGCTTCATTACAGGCTTTGATTAAAAACCTTGTTAAAAGCTTCTGTCGTCGTATTCATCACTATAGTGCATCCTTACTGCGCCTATTGGACCTGCGAAAAATTGGGGCAGAAAAAGACCTTCCCGAATAGCTCAAAAATCAGTACTTATCTGCTTTTTTCTCCACTAAAGTGTCCATATTTACGCGTATATCGCGCCACTTTATCAAAGTTTCTAATTGCGACATCGCCAGTTCCCTTTGCCCCTGGACCAGGAATGGTATTTCTACAGGCCCTGCCGTCGCAAACCTTGCATAACTTACATAAATTCCCCATATATTTCGTCCTCCGATTCAAATTTACCAAACTTAGATACTTATGTCAAATCACACAGTTTCTCTATTCGTCAAGGTCTCCAAAATGCTCCCTCAGTTCCTTATTAAGCTCAATGTCTGTAATGAGAAGTATCAAAAACAAAAAGCGGTCCTGCAATTATTAAAAATCACCGGAATTAGCAATATCAACATGCTCAATATGTTTGCTCTACTATATAGCCTGCCGTATTGGGTAAGTGGCATCACGGATTCAAAACGATCTATATACCATGTAACAAACGGACTGCTGTAAGGATACATTACAGCAAGCATATTTAGCACGCTCATCAAAATAAAATATATAATACCAATTACTATGGCAATGCTTCGCACTCTTTTTGCCACAGTCTTGCATATTTTCACCTTTTTGCTCATCACTTACACGGCTTAATTCGGGTTTTAAGCGAGCACTTCTTCTTCAGTCTTCTCATTGCGTACTTATATATGTAATGGTTCTTTATATTTCCCATATATCACCTCTTAATTAGATTTTTCTCAGTAAAAAAACATGCTGTATCAAAACTTTTTCTTATAAATATTTTTATGCTATAATACATATCATTACAATGAAAATTTGAGGAGAATCATGCTTACAATCTTAATAAAAAATCATGGTCATCTTTGCGATGATCTTCGTTGGCTTAGTTTGCAAATAAGCGTGGTATACTGCCCGCCGAATCCAACAAATATCTCGTTGACCTTTTTAATCCTGATTACATCGCCTGCGATGATTCTTCACGCTATGGCAACAGGAACACTTAACCACGAGTTATTTAAGGATACTATAACCGTTCTTATTGGAGCAGGTCTTTTCTTTACTATTATGCCAATTATCGCCTACTTTTTGAGCAAACTGCTAAAAAGCACACCATCTGCAGATGTCGGAGTTCTAATGGTAGTAATGACAGCCGTAAATACTGGTTTTATGGGATTCCCAATCACAAAGGCAATATTCGGAGATTATATTTTCTTTCTGATTGTAATCGCTAACATTCCTCTGAATATCTACCTATATATGATAGCAATATTCCAAATGAACATCGGACGCGATAGCAACTACGACCTAAAAGCAGACCATAAAGTCAGCGCTCAATCCATGTATAGTTTCAGCGCTTCTTGGTGCGGTCATACTCTTTGGAGACATACATCTGCCAGCACCGGTTATAGACTTTTTCGATTTGATAGGTGATGCGACAATTCCGCTTTCGATGTTCATCGTAGGAATACAGCTTGCCGGAAGCAATGTAATGTCTATGCTTAAGAACAAAGATCTTATTAAAGCTTCACTGATAAACCCTAATCGTGGTACCAGTAATTACCTTCCTAGCTGTACACTGGCTACCTATCTCACCAGGAGCAAAGCTTACACTTGTGTTCTCATCATGTTTCCCTTGCGCAGTCGCATCAGTTGGTGTTGCAGCAAAAGAGGGGCACAATGCAGACCTCGTTGCCGAAGGTGTAGCGCTTACAACAACATTCTCATTGATAACGCTACCAATTGCTGCGACAATATTAAGTAGCATATATGGAATTTAATACAAATAAAAACGCACTGGCTAGATGCGTTTTTTTATTAATGAGTGTAAAGCCAAAAGGAAAAAAATTATTTCTACCGTTTGACGCATATAAAATATGCTATTGCGTTAACTCCTTGAGTAACTCTGCTAAAGCCGAAGCACTGCTACTATGACAGTGTGCTACAGGAATGCCCTCTTTCTTTGCTGCCGATTTTGCAGCGTTAACCATCTTATGTGACACAGTTCCCGTAAAACATATGAGCATATCTGGAGAGCCAATTTTCTTCTTTATAGCGCCCTTCTCTTTGGTATAAACCTTAGCGCTACATCCATACTCCCCACAAATTTGCTCGTATCTATGGCTCATGCACTCATTACCCCCAATTATTACGACACTCACCTCACGCCCTCCAATCGAGAATTAAAAGTGATATATAATCCGAGTTAATTGTGATCGAAGCTATATATAAGAAGTAGCTCCACTCATATTAACTTGACAGTCAGTTTTAGTTAGTTATAACTAACTGTATGTCTATGTTAGCAGAAACTAACTCCGCTGTCAACCACTTTTTCAAAAAAAGAACAGAACCTCTTAAAATGGCTCTGTTCTCAAATTTTTAAATCTTTATGCGATTAGCATTAGTCCTCTATGAGAACCTTTGCTAGCGGCTCGATATCCTCGCACTTATACTCTTCGATTCTTCCCTCGTCACAAGCCTTAGCTAGCTCTGGATCAATGCGAAGCTTTGCTACATTTGTGATACCGTGCTTTGCTGCAATCTCATCGATGTGACTGTCACCAAAGATCTTGTGTTCTCCACCACAGTCAGGACACTTGAAATATGACATGTTCTCAACTGGTCCTAGAATTGGAATGCTCATCATATCAGCCATCTTCGTTGCCTTCTCAACTATCATTCCAACAAGCTGCTGTGGTGATGTTACAACTACGATACCGTCAACTGGAAGTGACTGGTATACTGTCAGCGCAACGTCTCCTGTTCCAGGTGGCATATCAACAAACATTACATCGACATCCCCCAGATAACATCGCTCCAGAACTGAGTAATAACTCCGCCTAGAACTGGTCCTCTCCATACAACAGGATGCATCTTGTTCTCTAAGAGAAGGTTAACTGACATAACCTTGATACCTTCCTTTGTCATTACAGGGAAGAGTGTCTTTCCATCTCCCTCTGCACGCTGATCGAGACCAAATGTGTTAGGAATAGAAGGTCCTGTGATATCGCCATCTAGGATAGCAACGCTCTTACCAGCACGTGCCGCTGCAACTGCAAGCATCGAAGTAACCGATGACTTACCAACACCTCCCTTACCGCTGACAACACCTATAACCTTTCTAACATCGCTGTTAACATTCATCTCAGCGATTGGAACTCCTGAATCTCTACTTCCGCAGCTCTTTCCGCATGAACCGCAATCACTATTACAACTTGACATAAATTTCTCCTTTCTGTCTACAGTTACTCTATATTGTCTACTAAATTCATTTCCTAAAAACATGCCTAAGCTTTTTGAATAGGAAAAATCCAAAAAAACATTGTTATACTTGAGAACAGTGACGAAACAATCAGCGAGTTGCCCGCCAAAAACTCCGTCGCAGTTCATATTCTCTGCCATCGTATATGAGGCTATCGCAGACGGTGCTGCAAATATTGCAATCAAAGTTACAAAATCCGCATCTCTAAAGCCCATCAACGCAGCTACACCAAGCACTAGCGCTGGCACCACTATGAGTCTTCCAACTACGGCGTAGATCAAATTACGACCGCACTCCTTTATCTGTGAAAACTCAAACGATATTCCTAGAATGACAAGCGTCAAAGGCGTTGCTACCGCAGCCATATCCGATACTAGCTTCTCTAGGAAGAAAGGAAGCTTAACTCCTAGCACTAGGCTCAGTATTCCGAGCACCGCTCCCTCGAGCATAGGATTCTTTGCAAGTTTGATTAGCATGTCCTTTAGCTTTGCCTTGCCACCACCGTAATACTCCAAGGTAAGAATCGCTAGGATGTTATTAATCGGTATGACTACCGCAATCATAAGTGCCGTAGATGCAAGCTCGCTTGCACCACTTATGCTCGAAACTATTGGAAGCCCCATGAGCACAAAATTACTTCGGTATATCGCTTGAATTAAAGAGCCCCTTGTCGGATTCGACGGCTCTACTCTAAGCACGAATATCGTCGTCAGAACGTACACAATCAGCACAGCTATTATACCATAAAGCATAAGTCTGTAGTTAATCGCTTTGTCCACTCCATTTGCTATATATGCTATTGAACATCAAAGCAGAAAAGAACACCTTAAATGCCATCTTATTCAGCTTGCGATTTTTCTTCCTTTGATATTAGGCTCGACCTTCTGACCAGCATTCCAATGCCAACAAGAATGAACATAGGCACCACGGCTTCGAAGGCTATTATAAAACTGTTTAACATCTCTAAACCTATTCTAATACTGCTGACCTATGAACTCACATGACCTGCACTCTTCCCTCTCAGGATTTTCCCGGATCGCGGTAGAGCGGCTTTAGACTCAAATTCTCATGGAGTCTATCACCCATCAAAGACTTCAGCCCCGCAATCTGGCAAAGCGTTCCAACAAAGTCAACCTGCTTTCCATCCCTTAGGTCGCGCATAGTCTGTCTATATATCTTTGGCATATCCCTATGATAAAAATCGCTGTTATACTCGTAGAACTCCTCTAGCTTAGGCAACTCAACTGGCATATATAGCGGGCAGTATAGCACGCAGTTATTGCACTTGCTACACGCACCCTCATTTATCAAAGGAAACTTCTTTTTCGCCCTTCATATTGCATTTTGATTGCTGAATCCTTGCAGCCTACTATGCAGGCCGAGCATCCATTGCAATCCTTAATTCTATCCATTATTTGCATGATTTTTAGTCCTAAAATTTTTCTCTTATATTATTTCATTTATACTATTTTTGCTCGTTTTAATCACATAATTTCGCATCAAAGTGAGATTATACAAATCGCCATAAATCGACCTGATAGCCTCTGCATAGTCATTTGCCGCTACTGGCTATGAGAATGCTAATCTGGTCTTGACCGTGGTCTATGAGCTTTGACATCTATTCGCCTTCCTGCGAGTGCTGAAAGCGTCTTTGATAACGACTGTCGGCGAGCTTCCGAGTTCTCTTCCAACAACGCCGATAACTGCGATGTCCTTGGTTATATCTATCTTGATTCCTCCAGCCATCTTGCGAATGTTAGCCTCCATCTCAAAGAAGCTGAGACTCGTTTTCTCAAAAGCTGTCCTTAGGCACAAGAAGAATCAGCGAATCTATACCCGCGATGATATTTGTAATCTTAACTGAGTTCTCAGCAAAGAAATCCAAAATGCTCTGGCGAAGCTTGGTATCATCATTAAGCCCCGTCTTCTCTAGCTTGATTACAACAAAGCCGCGTTTTCCTGAAATACCCGCGATTTCCATGCTCTCCTTGTAGTATCTCTTATCCTTTAACTACTAGCGTTCCCGCAGCCTCTGGATCCATTGTGTTCTTTATGATGATAGGAATTCCAAGCTAACAACAGGCTCAACTACATCAGGGATGCATAACCGTCGCACCCTAGATATGAAAGTTCTCTAAGCTCCTTATATGTCATAACAGGAACTGTGACAGGGTTTCTGACAATGCTAGGATCGACCATCAAAATTCCTGAAACATCTGTCCAGTTCTCATATAGGTCAGCGTGAAGTGCTGCAGCAACAAGAGATGCCGAAATATCCGAACCACCCCTGCTGAAAGTTTCAACACTTCCGTCCTCTGCAAATCTTCCATAAAAATCCTGGTATAACCGCTCTAGGGTAGTTTAGCGCATCTATCCGATATGGCCTTTAGAGTTTCATCCATGAGAAGCTTGCCGTCATTATCAAATAAGACGATATCCTTTGCATCAACAAACTGCCACGGCTCGCCAAGATATGCTGCCATAAGCTTTCCGTTCAGGTACTCGCCTCGGCTTGTGATATAGGCCTTGCCATGTCCCATCCTCAAAGATGTCATGCTCTATCTTTGCAATTCAGACTCTATGTCAACTCCTGTGCGAAGTTCTTCCTCTATCTCTACAAAACGCTCTTTTTATCTCATCAAGAAGATTTCCTTGCGTGATTTATATCAAGATTTATACCTCCGCCCACGCATGTACTATCTGCAAGCTCAACAAGAAGGTCCGTCACCTTAGTGTCGCGTGCATCACGCTTACCAGGCGCAGAAACACGACAAACTTGCGGTTTTCGTCGGCTTCAATTATTTCCTTTGCGACTTTGAACCTGTCAGCCCCTGCAAGTGAGGTTCCGCCAAACTTTGATACTATAAGGTCGGATTTTTCTAAATCCATGGCCTCGCTCGCCTCTTGCTGGATGCAGTTGATGTCGTAAGGAGTCGACTGATAAACAAAGTAGTTTAGCCAGTTCGAGAACAAAAGGTTTAGCGCATGAGCGCCAAATCACCTCTGGCTCCTTGCTAGGATCGTCATCAGGGTAGTAGTTACAAGGCACATTAGGATTCTTGCCCTGCTTTAGGGTCTCTCTCATACTCCTTCTGAAGCGTATCAGCATCGTACTCAGAGTGTCCCATTATGAAAATCTGCTTATCGTCGTTAGACTTAATCGCAAAGATCCCCGCCTCATCTGACTCTGCTACTACTTTGATATCCTTGCAGGCCTCAACAGCTTCTACATCAACATCCGTGTTTCTAGAATGAGGTACATAGAAAGACATCGTCAAAGCCCCTAAATAGCATACCCGTCTTATATCTCAAGTGGTGCTTGTAGACGCCCGAAAGCTTCTCTGCAAGCACGTGTTTCTTAATTCCGTAGTGGTAGTAGAGTCCAGCCTGCGCCCCCAACAAATGTAGAAAGTGCTGTGAACGTGTGACTTTGACCACTCCATTATCTCGCAAAGCTCATCCCAGTACTCGACTTCCTCAAACTCCATAAGCTCAACAGGAGCACCTGTGACTATCATTCCGTCATAGTAGTTCTGTTTAATCTGCTCAAAGGTCTTATAGAAAGCGAGCATATGCTCCTCTGGCGTATTCTGTGATTTATGACTTGCGGTTTGAAGCAGCTCAAGTTCAACCTGAAGTGGCGAGTTTCCCAAAAGTCTTGTAAGCTGCGTTTCTGTATCTATCTTTGTTGGCATCAGATTGAGAATCAAAATCTGCAAAGGTCTGATGTCCTGAGTCATAGCACGGCTATCTGTCATTACAAATACGTTTTCGTTTGTTAGCGTTTCGACAGCCGGTAGATTGTTCGGAACTCTAATTGGCATGCTATACTCCTCCTAATCAAATTTATGTATACATTTCATTATACCCTAAAATCAGCATATCTGCACATAAATTCCCATAACAAAGTCAAAAGGAAATTCAAGGCATAATGAGAAAATAATGTGAAATCACTTGCACTAATCAATTAATCGTATATAATACTCTGCGTATATGCGAATTATATTAGTATTGCTAAAGATTAAAGAATAGTGGGGTAAAAATTATGGCAAATATCAAATCCGCAAAAAGAATCAAAGTTATTGACAAGAAAACTGCAAGAAACAAGCGTGTAAAGGACCATGTCAAGGAAGCTCTTCGTCAGTTTGACGATGCAGTTGTATCAGGTGACATGAGATGTAGCAGCAGAGAAGCTTACTTTAGCAGAGAAGAAGCTTATGCAAGCAGCAGCAAAGGGTTCTATCAACAAGCACGCAGCTTCAAGAAAGGTTTCCCGTATAACAAAGAGATTCAACGCTGCAAAGTCAGCAAAATAAGTCTCACCCGTCCCCACCAGTGTATAAGTTAAATACACATGCAAATGAGCAAATGCGATGGATGTGTCTCCCATCGCCACGTAAATAACGCTAAGGCGTGGAATATAGAAAAAGACTTTAACCGAAGTTAAAGTCTTTTTAGTATTATGGAAAAATGTCTATTACACAAAAATCGCATTTTAGTTTCACATATTATGTTCAAACTATGAAAAATATTTGTCTATGAATTCTTTTTAGTGATTCATACTTTCCGCTGTCATTATTCTTCAGCTTTAACTCATCCTTATCCAAAGCATTCATAGAGATTTTTATCATCTCCATCGTTTGCTTCACCACTACTTATTTCCCTACTTCCGTATTGAGCACCAAGTATATTGTAGTACCCGTTTCCTCATTATACATTGCGAAGAAGATATATGTTTTTCCAACTTCAATATCTATATCGCCATCTTCTTTCCATTCATAGAAATTAGTATTTTTTTATCGATATTTTTCGTTTCCTGATTCCTTACGGTGTTTCTCCTCATTCGCAATCATCTCTGCAGGAGCATCCTTCTCATATTCAGCTATGGAAATAACTCCTCCCGCTCTGTAATAACTTATGCTATCACCATCTACACTACCTTTTATGTTTCTTAACACTCTCATTTTTCCATATTCAGCTGGTATTGGCGAGAATCTTCCGTTTCCGATTGTAGTACTGCAACCATCTATGCTCTCAACCTTTGCTATAAATACATTAGATACAAAATCACGAAGCGCTGGAACATCGCTTATGTCGATAGCATTATCTGCATCTATCTTTACATGTTTCAGATTCTTTTCGCCTATACTAAGCTTATCACGATAACTCACATTTACATTGCTTTCTTGGTTATTAGTTAGCTTTGCATCTTTTTTACCACAGCCTGAAAGTACAATCAAAAGACACAGCAGCAACAAAACCATGCTATATATTCTTTTCATTTTCTTTTCCTCCTATATGTGGACTATAGTAATTATTATTTAGTATACCACAATTACATGCGAATCGTACTTTTTTTCTAAATATTGAGAATTTCTTTAGATATTGCTTAATGATTTGCAAAAATATACCTAACATGGTATCATTTTTATTTGCATTAGTTATTCAAAATGCAATAGAACATAGTAAAGAACGAAAGAGGTTATGGCACTTTTGCTTTGTGCCGGTTTGGTATTATGACAAAAGAAAAAACAATTAAACAGAAAAAGCTGTGGCAGAGAATTCTTAAGTACTTGCTTTGCCTAATTCTAATGTTGGTTTTAAGCTTCGCTGCACTCATAGGATATCTAACTTTGACAGAATTCAATCCTGATAAGGAAGTTCCTGTTTCGCTAACAGGAAAAGGTCAAACGGACTCTGTTGATAAATCTAAGGAAATGACTGCGGTTTCTTGGAATATCGGTTACGGTGCTCTAGGCAAGGATGCAGACTTCTTCATGGACGGAGGTAAAAGCGTTAAAACAGCTGATGCGGATGGCGTAAACAAGAATTTAAAAGCAATTTCATCCGAGTTAAACTCGCTTGATCCCGATTTCATCTTGCTTCAGGAGGTAGATGAGAACTCAAGCCGAAGCAGTAATATAAATGAAGTATCCGAAATTCAAAAAATAAACTACTCAAGCAAAAGGTATCAGTCAAGCTTTGCCAAGAACTTCAGTGTCAAATTTATTCCTTACCCTATTCCACCCATTGGGAAGGTTAATTCAGGTATACAGACGCTAAGCAAGGTGAAACATTAAGGACTCGACAAGAGTTCAGCTACCTTGCCCATTTGAGTGGCCTACTAGAATAGCTAACCTCAAAGAGATGTTTGACTATAAATCGCTTGCCTATAAAGGACTCTGATAAGGAGTAGTCATTGTAAACCTTCATTTAGAAGCATATGACAATGGCGCCGGAAAGAAGGCACAGACTGAGATGTTGAGAACTTATCTTCAGACTGAAGCTGACAAAGGAAACTATGTTATCGCTGGTGGAGATTTCAATCAGACTTTTTCAGGAACTGACACATCTATAATTAAACAATTCGACGGAACATGGAAACCACCTGTTCTAGATACGGATAAGTTCGATAGCTCATGGCAGTTTTTGATGGATACTAAGACAGCAAGTTGCCGAAGTCTTGATAAACCACTTACAAGCCTAGACACAAATAAGTTTCAGTTCTACATCATCGATGGATTTATTGTTTCATCAAATGTAGAGGTAACATCGCTTGAGACAAAGCAAATGGGTTTTGAGAATACTGATCATAATCCAGTCGTTCTAAAGTTCAAACTTAAATAACAAAAAAGGGCTTTTAGGTCGCTTGACCTAGATGCCCTTATTTTTTACTTTATTTACTTGCAAGCTTTAGCAGCAATTTCTGCTGCAGCCTTTTCGTCGCCCATCCAGCTTTCCTTTGCCCTTTGAGCGCTCAAGATATCTCTCATCACCCTTGCCGAGTACCAAGACCATATCACCAGGCTTTGCCATGGCTATGGCCTTTGATATAGCTTCATATCTATTATCGACAAACTCGTGACCTTCCCTAGGCATCTTCAGAGCTATCTGTTTTGCGATATCGCAAGCAGCCTCGTCCCTAGGGTCTTCCTCCGTCAAAATTATGTAGTCGCAGTTTTCGCTCGCAATCTTACCAAGAACCTCTCGCTTTTTCCTTGTCTCGCTTTCCTGCAGAACCAAAGACTGCATAAAGCTTGCCGCCAGCTTTCTTGACACTGCGCGCAAACTCAAACATCTTATCAAAGCCATCAGGTGTATGAGCATAATCGATAATCAAATCTATACCAAGCTCGTTTTCTACGCGCTCCATGCGTCCATCGACCTGCTTCACTTCTAAACAAGCTTCGATTAGCTTTTCCATTTCAAAGCCTTGACAATGAAGACCCGCAATAGCTGCAGTTAAATTCAAAATATTATATTCTGCTACGATATTGGTCCTTTATGTGATAGCGTGCGCCTTCATGCTTTCCGCAAGCCTTTTCTGAAAGCACAAGGTCAAATTCAGAGCCACCAGAACTCATAATTAGTCCCTCTATTCGGTAGTCAGCAGCAGCATTTTGTTCCGTAACCCTAGCACCTTGCACTTGCATGCTTCTTTTTAGCTTATCAAAGCTATCGTCATCTAGATTTAGCAGAGCTATCGCTTCAGGCTTAAGCCCTGTAAACAGACTCTTTTTGCCTCAAAATACGCTTCCATCGTCTTATGAAAATCTAGGTGATCCCATGTAAAATTCGTAAATATGGCCACATCAAAGTCAAGCCCTTCAGTTCTTCTAAGCGCAAGTCCGTGAGAACTCACTTCCATGGAAACGCTCTTCATACCTGCTTTTTCCATCTTTGATAGATAGTCGTTTATCTCAATTGCATCAGGAGTCGTAAGGCTCGGCTTTTCGTCTACATCACCGTATCTAACAGCAATGGTTCCCATATATCCACAGCCCTTACCACAGGCCTTCTCGTGAAGGTCTTTAATAATGCAGGTTGTTGTGCTCTTTCCATTAGTTCCCGTCACGCCATACATGGTCATCTTAGTGCTAGGATTTCCGTAAAATACACTGCTGCATCTTCCAATTTCACCAATCACATCATCTCTATATATGTAAGTGATGCCATCGTGCTCATCCTGCTTGTCACTGCAAACTATTGCAACTGCACCCTTTTCTATGGCCATTGGTATGTAGGCATGTCCATCAGCCTCAAGGCCCTTTACGGCAAAGAAAAGGCATCCTTCACTTGCCTTCCTGGAATCTATAACAAGGGAAGCAATATTCTGCTCCCCCTGCTCGTTTCCCATATATTCATTAAAAAGCTTTTCTAATTTCATCTTTCCCTACCTACTGCTCTCATCATCTGCAAGTATAGGTGCATCGTATTCAAAAGCTGGCATAAGTTCAAGTTTGAACTTGTTCATCTTGCGTTTTCTATCTATCAAAGCCTTGATTTCGGCATCCTCACAAACTCCTGTGCGAAGATACTTATCCAAGGTCTCGTAGCTAAATCCAAGATTCTGCTCATCTGTCAGCCCAGAAAGTCCATCAATTGGAACCTTATCGACTAAAACCTCTGGAAGCCCTAACTCTCTTCCGACAGCCTTAACCTCCTGAACCGTTAGTCTAGAAAGCGGACTGAAATCTCCAGCTGCATCGCCGTAGCGAGTCGAATATCCAACCCAGTCCTCTGAAAGATTACAGGTATTTGCAACTCTTCCGTTAAGGGATTGAGAAACCGCATACGTTGCAGCCATTCTCAGTCTTGCAGGAAGGTTAGTCAAAGTCTGCTTGCTCACCTCTACTGGAAGCTTCTCCTTAAGCTCTCCCGTCAGCCCTTCAAAAGAATCCTTGATATTTATAATCGCATGCTCTATACCAAGATGGTTTACAAGAAGCATGGACATATCTATGTCAGCCTGAACACCGTTTGGGAGTAAAACTCCAAACACTCTGTCCTTGCCAAGTGCTTCAACACATAGCGCTGCAGTCACAGAGCTGTCCTTCCCTCCACTAATTGCAACTACTGCCTTGCAGTCCTTGCCATTTGCATCAAAGAAAGCCCTTATCCAATCAACAATTCTGTCCTTTGTTTTCTGTGCATCAAATTCGTACATTATTTCCTCCATGCCTTCTATCTAGGAATGTCTCCACCTGATAGATGCTCATCATAGACAGCTCTTTCTCCACCTATGAACTTAGGTCTTGTTCTAGCGCAAACAAGATGTGCTTCACCGATCGCTTCACAGATATGCGCACAGGAACAGCAACCGCTCTTAGATGCATTCCAATCAAAGTATCGCCTATATCCATGCCGGCATCTGCTTTGATGTACTCGACTGCAACAGGGTCTTTGAAATTCTTATAGCATGTCACCGAAAAAGATCCGCCTGCGTGAAGCTGAGGTACAACATTTACGATTTCTTCATTTCCTCGCAAAGCTTCCCTCTCCACTATGATGGCGCGGTTTAGGTGCTCGCAGCACTGGGCAGCAAGGTAAACGCCTCTTTCTTGTAGCGCTGGGTATATGGCTTCATAAACTGCCTCTGCAGCATTGATGTCTGAGCCTCTACCTATGCTCTCACCCTTTATTTCACTGGACGAACAGCCAACAACAAAGATGTCGCCTTCCTTCAAATGCGTTTTTCTAACAGCTCTTTGATAGCCTCTTCAGCTTGTTTCTTTATCTGTTCGTATGTCATTTCTATCTCCTATTCTACTGTAACACTCTTTGCTAGGTTTCTTGGCTTGTCTATGCTTTCGCCCTTCTCCTTAGCTACATAGTACGCAAAAATCTGCAGTGGTACTACTGTAAGAAGTGGTGAAACCTCATCATCGCAACGCGGAATGTAAATGACCTCTGAGCTTGCATCCTTGATCGCTCGTTGCCTGCTTTTAGCAATCGAAACAACATGCGCAAGACGAGCCTTAACCTCGATGATGTTTGAGTACATTTTTCTCAAAAGAGTCTATCCTGTGTCGCCATAGCAACGACTACTGTATCTGGTTCCATCAAAGCGATGGTTCCGTGCTTTAGCTCACCTGCGGCAATCGCAAATGAATTGATGTATGAAATTTCCTTGAGCTTTAGTGAACCTTCGTATGCGACTGCAGAGTCTAATCCTCTTCCTATAAAAGAAAAACCTGAGTCTTGTTGTAAAGTCTCTTTGCAAGCTTTTCGATATATGGAGCTTCCTCAAGGATTTCCTGAATCTTCTCCGGAATCTGCTGAAGTTCTTCAAGAATGAACTTACGATATTCATCTGTAAGGGTTCCACGTATATCTCCAAGATAAAGTGCTATCAAATACATGCAAACGAGCTGAGTTGTGTATGCCTTTGTTGATGCAACAGCAATCTCAGGTCCTGCCCATGTATAGAACACATCGTCTGATTCTCTAGCAATTGAGCTTCCTACTACATTGACAACTGAAAGAACCCTAGCTCCCTTTTTCCTTTGCAAGTCTTAGAGACATCAAAGTATCTAGGGTCTCTCCTGACTGGCTTATTGCGATGAAAAGAGTCTTCTCATCGATGAAAGGATCGCGGTATCTGAATTCTGAAGCAACATCTACCTCAACAGCTATACCCGCCATCTTTTCAATCACATACTTACCCACTAGACCTGCATGATAAGCAGTTCCGCAAGCAACGATGTATATCTTATTGTACTTGTCGAGCTCTTCCTTTGTTAGGTTGATTCCGTCAAGCTTAATCTTTCCGTCTTCGTCGATACGACGGTTTAGAGTCTCTGCGACAACCTTAGGTTGCTCGTTTATCTCCTTAAGCATGAAGTGCTCGTATCCGCCCTTCTCAGCGTCCTCTACGCTCCATGTAATCTTCATGGCTTCACGCTTAACTTCCTTGCCATCCTTGTCCTTGATAGTTATAGAATCAGGAGTGCAAATTACCATCTCATCGTTTTCAATCAAAAATATATCATTTGTGTACTTCAGCAAAGCTGGAATATCTGAAGCGATGAAATTGCTCTTCTTGCCGAGACCTGCAATCAAAGGTGCTTCCTTGCGGTAAGCAACTATCTTGTCAGGGAGTATCCTCTGCAATAACGCCTATGGCATAGGTTCCGCGCATTTCCTTTGTTGCGTCGTAAACGGCCTTCTCAAGATCGCCGCCGTTTGCATTATACTTAACTCCAACAAGCTGAGCGATAACTTCACTATCTGTCTCTGACTTGAAACTTGATTCCGTACTCGTTAATGAGAGCTTCTTTGAGCTCTACATAGTTTTCTACAATTCCATTGTGAACAAGAGCAACTCTTCCACTCTGATCCATGTGAGGATGCGAGTTTACATCTGATGGGTGCACCATGCGTTGCCCATCTGGTATGTCCCTATGCCGCAGGTTCCACTAGGGATTCTTCCTGCTATCATGTTCTCAAGGTTTTTGATCTCACCCTTGCACTTGTTTAGCTCTATTCCCTTATCGCTTAGAATGGCTATTCCTGATGAGTCATAACCTCTATATTCCAATTTCTTTAGACCTTCTATGATTTTGCCAGCGGCTTCATCATATCCTACATAGCCTACTATTCCGCACATAATATATTCCTTCCTTATCTCCTAGGGCCTTCCTTTCGGTTTTGCCTATTGCGACTTTGATTAGTGAAACTTCCTACTAATTAGAGAAGCAAGATCTTCAACTAATTCGTTTATCACTTCTGTGTCCTTACCTTCAATCATGACTCTAACGAGAGGCTCTGTACCTGATGGTCTGATAAGAACGCGTCCGTCTTCTCCAATTTTCGCCTCTACATCAGCAATTTTATGCTTAACTTCTTCGTCATTCATGAAAATTTTCTTATTGTCATTGTGTACTCTTGCATTTACCAAAACCTGTGGAAACAGCTCGATTTCCTCAGATAGCTCCGAAGCTTTCTTCCCACTTGCCACAAGTGCCTTGACAAACTGAAGCGATGAAAGAGTACCATCACCAGTCGTAGTATAGTTCTTAAAAATTATATGTCCTGACTGCTCACCACCGATTACGCTACCAGTTTTTAGCATTGACTCTAGAACATATCTATCTCCAACACCTGTAACTTCTACATCAGCTCCTATAACTTCCTTGACATATTTGTGGAAGCCTAGGTTGCTCATTACCGTTGTTGTAACCTTGTTAACTCCTAGCTCACCAGTATCCTTGAGCATCTTTTGCACAAATACAGATTGTCCTGTCTCCGTCAATTACATTGCCTTTCTCATCAACTACTATGAGTCTATCTGCATCTCCATCATAGGCAAGTCCAAGGTCAGCCTGACAGCTTATAACCTCGCGCTGAAGCTTCTCTGGATGAGTTGATCCTATAGCCTCATTGATGTTGATTCCGTTAGGTTCATCACCTATTACTGTAACATCTGCTCCGAGCTTTCTGTAAACCTTAGGTGCTATCTCAAAAGCAGCTCCATTTGCACAGTCTAAAACTATCTTCATTCCCTCAAGGCTTATATCTATTGTCTCAAGAAGGGAATTGCAGTAGAGTTCTGTCGCTGATTCTTCTGCTTCTAGACATCTACCAATTTGGTCGCCTGTAACGTGAGCATTGGCATCGATGCCTCTCATAATTATATCCTCGATTTTTTCTTCTATCGAGTCATCGAGCTTATATCCTTGCCCATTAAAGAATTTGATTCCGTTATATTCAAATGGGTTATGCGATGCTGATATAACTATACCTGCATCTGCACGATAATATCTTGTTAGATAGGCAACCGCAGGAGTTGGTATTACTCCGACTTTAATTACATTTCCGCCGACTGCGAGTATTCCAGCTGCTAAAGCATTTTCGAGCATATCTCCCGAAAGCCTTGTATCCTTACCTATAACGATTACGGGCCTTTTGTTACCTTGGCTAAGCACAGCTGCACCAGCCTTACCCAGGTTAAATGCAAGCTCTGGTGTCAGTTCGGAGTTTGCCACACCTCTTACACCGTCGGTGCCGAATAATCTACCCATATTTCTTCCTTCCTAGCTATTCCTAAAAGCCTATTACTTGTTGCTCACCTTAACGTTTACAAACTGCGGATCCCAATGTCACGGAGAAATTCTTCGTGTCACCGCTTAGGCTGAGCTGAATTTGATTATCGCCTCTCTGGGCATTTGATACATCTATTACGAGCTCAAAATCACTTGACTTTAGCTTTTTCTACCGCATCCTCATCTCCTGTAACGGTTAGGTTTACAAATGATAACTCCTGAATCTCATACTTGAGATCGCTTTGTTCGCCTGTTATCTTAATCTCGCTTTTACCAATCTTTAAAACTTTTTCTCCAAGCTGACTCACAGTCACCTTTACCACGAGTTTGCGTTCTTCTCAGAGATTGTAACTCCCTCTGGAAGCGATGAGAATTCGAGTTCGATATCCGTGCTCTTAGAGATATTCGAAATATCAACATCATCTGCACTTACACTGTTTATTGATTTTAATGACATCTGCTCTTCCGGCTATGATAACCTTCTTTGGAACTGTCGTTTTACGCGTTGCTCCATCTGATGAATAATCACTTATCGAAACTTTTTAGGGTTTACGGTCTTGGTCTTTGATAGTATCGATATTACCGATGTTGATTTCTTAGAAAGCGTTACATTCTCAACCTTATTACCCTCTTTGCTAACTGGTATGAGCTTGCATGTGTTTGCACTCTCCACATCCTTAACTCTAGATGCGTCGACCGTTCCTCTTGCATAGCTTACAAGCTTAACGATTGATTCTGCCCTGTTACCTCAACTTCACTATTCTGTATCGAGACTGTTGTTCCCTCCTCGTCATCACTGAACGAGCCATTGTAAACAATCTTTACTGGCACTGTTTTTGCTTACTAGAGACTCAACCATTATCTTGATACTGTTGATGCTCTTGCTGTTTATAGTTATTCCATTAGGAACCCTAACGGATATATTAACTTCATTTTCGCCCTTTGATGCAGAAGCAAGGTCCACAGAAGCTGTGATATCTCCAGCCTTTAGCTTTGCTATTGCAGTTCTAGAGCCACTAACCTCTATGTCTAGCATTTGTGATGTCATAGAGCTAATTGCTAGCCCTCTATCTGTGAGAACATCTGTATGAAGAGTTGTTATAGGCACATTGTGAACCGTCTTAACCGCTGAAGGGTCAATTTCTCCAACTACATATATCCAAAGTGCTATCGCTATAGCTATTGCTATTGCGACATTTAGACGCTTATTCCTTGTCATTCTGCTTGCCTCCTACCACATTCTTGAGAAATGATATAGGTCTCTTCTCAACAGTTTCGTTAGAAAAATATAGATTGAGAAGCAACTTCTCTAGCCCCTTGCTATCTAGAAATCTAGTTAGTCTACCGCCCTGGGCAACCGATATTACTCCATTTTCTTCACTGACGATGATTGTCACCGCATCGGAGTTTTCGGTTATTCCTATACCTGCCCTATGCCTTGTACCAAGGTCCTTATTCAGGTCCTTGTTATCTGTGAGTGGCAAAACGCAACCTGCTGCATATATTCTGTCTCCGCGCACAATAGCCGCACCGTCGTGAAGAGGTGCACCCTTATAGAAGATGTTTCCTATCATCTGCGCAGATATTTCTGCATCTATAATTGTTCCCTGTATCTGCTATATCTCCAAGGGAAACTTCTCGCTCAATAACAAAGCAAAACTCCTGTCATAGTTGCAGAGCACTCATCTGCAGCTTTGACAAACTCGTCTATTATCTCTTTGGATTTATCGCTGTTTTAGTCTATTGAGTTTATTAGGCATGAACCTTCCGCGACCCATATACTCAAGTCCACGTCTAAGCTCTGGTTGGAACAAAATAATTAGGGGCTACGACTCCGATAGTCATAGTTCCCCTGAGAATCCAATTAAGTGTGTATAGGTGTAAGACATCGAAAATCAGAAATGCTACTACTAAAACAAAGATACCCTTGACGAGCTGCTGAGCTCTAGTTTCTCTGATAAAATCGAGCACTTTATATACGATTAAAGCTACGATCGGGATGTCGAGTACATCTTTGATTCCGAATCCAGTCGTGAGGTTAATAATGAAATCCTTCATGCCTTTGTCCCCTTTGATATTTTTATACAATTTTACTAAAAAAACTTGCCAAAATTCAATAGTTTAGCTCAATAAAAAGACCGCCCAACAATCGATTTTTTTCGATTATGACACGAGTCTTTTCACAACTATTTCACAGCAGGCTCATTGCCAAATCAAACATCTGGATTTTGGCACTGCCAAACCTATTAAATTATCTATTGAAATCGCAAGGATTATAATGCTCTAATGCTTTGTCTCAAGCAAGCCGTAGTTGCCATCTTTTCTCTTGTAAACAACATTCACCTTGTTTGTCTTGTCGTTTAGGAAAACGAAGAAATCATGATCGATCGTCTCCATCTCAAGAGCCGCTTCTTTCTCATCCATTGGCACAAGTTCAAGAACCTTGGTCTTAACAATGTGCCTGTCTACTATGCTGTCCTTAGCTAGGTCTGGAATTGCCTCAAACTTAACCGACCTATTGTCGTGATAGCGCTTCTGCAATTTACCCTTGAGCCTTGACATCTGCGAAGCAAGCTTATCAGTAGCTTTATCAATGCCCTCGTAAATGTCATCGCAAACCTGCTCGGTTCTAAATCTTGCTCCCTTAGCATTTATATTAACCTCAATCTTGTCCTTACCTCTCTCCTGCGAAAGAACAATATTGACATCAATATCGTCGGAAAAAAATACTTGCCTAGTTTCTCGAATTTTTGTCGATAGTTTCTTCTAAATGCTTGTAGGTGTTGAAGTTTTTCCCTGTAATTCTGATATTCATAAATGCCTCCTTTACCGCCTTGCTATAAGGATGTACAGTTATGCATCATAGCAAAAGCTACGATTTTCTTTATTATACCACTTTTTTTATGAAACTACCCTATAAATTATGAAAAAAATTTTAATTTTTATGTGAAAAAAATGCAACAAAAACAGCATCTGTTTGCCTGACCTGGTCTTTGCCCCCACACTTGCCTTGACCGGAGTTTCTCCGAGGACTTACTTCTAAACTATGCCATGATCGCCGCGAGCTCTTCTCACGGTTTACGTGGATCCTTTCGCCCATAGCTGGCATGGATCTTCCTCCACAGACGCAAACAAAATGCTGTATCTAATTATTATCAAAATCCTGGCGCTTTGTCAACGAAAAGAGGATGGCTAAATAGCCACCCCTTTTCATTGGACTTATTAAGATTACCTTTGCTTTGCTGCCATGATTATTTTATATAGAGCGGCTAAGCCTGCGATTGCAAATACAGCTATGAAGATCGGGATAATTTGGAAGCTTATCTGCTTCTTTTTTATCCTTGCTTTCATCACCGTTATTTAAAACCGCCTTGTTCTTTGCATTTTTATCAGCAGCCTTTAGCTCTGTATTTTTCTGATTTTCATCAGTCTTCTTGACTGTATCCGTATCCGTCTTCTTCTCAGACGCTATTGTCTCACCTAGATTCTGACTCACTTTGCTAGCCTCGCTTCTAGGAGCGACAAGGCTATTATTTGTTCTTGTCGTTACAGCTGGCTTGACTGGCTCAGTCTTACTTGTATCTGGCTTCTGAGGTTCTACTGGCTTGGTTGGCTCTGTCTTGCCTGAGTCTGGTTTCTCAGGCTCTGCAGGCTTATCCGGCTCTGTCTTGCCTGGCTCTGGTTTACCAGGTTCTACTGGCTTAGCCGGCTCAGTTTTTCCTGGCTCTGGCTTCTCAGGCTCTACTGGCTTAGCTGGCTCTGGCTTTCCTGGCTCTGGCTTCTCAGGCTCTACTGGCTTAGCTTCTTCCTTCATTCCTTGTTTGAAGCTTGCTTCAAAGCTATTCATTGCCTCCTGCAAATCAACCTTTGCCTTGTCCACTGCTTCCTGTCTTACTCTTGCATTTTCATCTACAGACTTTGCCGCCGCAATCGCACTATCGAGCGCTTCTACAGCCATAGACGTCGTCCACTTGTCCTTTGGCTCTACGTCCTTTCCATCAGAGCTAATTTTGATATCCTTCTTTGATTCCTCTGCTGACCTTATTGTATTTTTGAAGCTCTGTCTTATCGACAACTATTTTTTCTTTTGTCTGGTATACAAATTCAACTACATTGTCTGTGCTTGTTATCGTCTTATGCACATCTTCCTGAGGTCTGATATGTCCCTCTATGTATGGCGCGCTGTTCTTGCTGAAAACATACTCCTTGCCATCTCTAAAGAAGTTTTCTCCGATGATAGCATTAGCGAGCTTTTCCTGCTTGAAAATCTCAGTTGCGGTGTTTCCTGTATTTGTGCCGTTTGAACCTCTATAGCTATTTAGGAAGCTCTTGTCTCCAGCTCCTAAAGCTTACTTTTTCCATAATTTTTCATATGTTGTATTGGAGTTGCAACCGTAAACTACGTCATCCTCACGTATGCTTTCGCCGAACTGATTTACATATTTGATTGTAACAGGTACAGGATTTACAACACCACCCGTGTTGAATGTGGTTGCGATCCCGCTCTTATCGGTAACTTGAACATATCTGAGCTGGCCCTTATATGCCGAGCCCTTTGATTTTTTTCACTGAAGTTCTTATAGAATACTCCGTTTGCCGTCTTAGGTAGCTCCTTAAGAGTGCTAGGGTAGCGTAACCTTTTTCTATCAAATTGCATCCGAACGCGCCTCTGCCTAGTTTTTTTCCAAGCCTTCTGGAAGCGTTAGTGCTTTGATGTTATTCATACTAAAGGCATCGTCTTCAACCTCCCTTACGCTAGCTGGCAAGCTCAGCTCATCAAGACTTGCTGACATAAAGGCTGAATCACCGATTTTCTCAAGCTGCGAGCCATCTTCAATGCTCAGTTTTGTAAGTGTTTTATGACCTTTGAAAGCTTCTGCTTCTATACTCTTCACGCTAGCTGGAATATGAAGCTCTGTTATGGAGTTTTTTACATTCGATCCCCAAAGTGCATATTTAAATGCATTCTTGTCAATCCTTTCGACCGCTACTCCGTCTATGCTTGCCGGAACTTCTAGAACAGATGGGTTATTGTAGTTTTCTCCCGCCTTATATCCCTTTAGCGTCTTCGTATCCTTATCAAAGTTCCATATCGAACTTTCCTTAGAGCCATCGTCCTTCTTTGTTAGAAGAACTCTATGCTCCCCGCGCTCCTTTGGTACGAATGCCTCAAAAGAAATCTTCGTAGCCGTCAGCCTTTGCACTTAGGTAGTATGTTCTGTTTTTTTCTAGATTGTAGTCATACTTGGCGTCGAGATTGTATACGATTTTTCTTTCCTGCCTGGTCCTCATACACATTTAGAGCTAAATTGCTTGTTCCTTTTTCAAAATTTCCTGACTGCTTTCCTTGTCAAATACTTTGACTGAAACCCTTACAGGTGCATTCTCAGATTTTGGTGCTTTTTAATATAATTTTGATATTTCTCTCTGCTATTGCATCCACCTTTCCCTGCTGAACATGGGTGCTTACAGAGCTCTTTTCTAAACAAAGCAAGCCTTGCATTTACAACGATATCCTGCGTCTTCGGCCTCCTTTTTTATCTTAATCGTGTTCTGACTTCCATTAGGAGCAGTCTTTGCATCGAGTGCACTTCCCTCAAAGAAGACCGTCGCTCTATACTTATCAAACCTGTTGAAGTTGAAGTTTAGACTTGTAAAATCAGCCTCACTTCCGACCGACATCTTATAGCCTATGGTGTAGGTTAGACCGTCGTCACTCTTCATTTTTCCATATTCCTTTTTCAGGATTCCATGTACCCCTCATTTGTAATCAGGTAGCTGTTTCTACCTGTCATGAATTCATCCAGTGCCTTATTAGCCTCGGATATTTCTGTCTCGGAATATTTTTTTCGCCATTAGCATATGCGAAGTCCCTAGTCATGCTTGCAGTCAAAAACGAGCATAAGCGTTAGAAATACTACTGCAAACCTAGCAAAAATTCCTTTTTCTTACTGTAAACACCTTTTCCTCCCATTTTCTATCTACAAGCGCATAAAAAAAGCAACCTTACGAGGTTGCAAAATAATCGGCATCATAATAGCAATCTGCACAAATCCTTTCCATCGCTCGTAGAATAAGACTTAAACAAACAATACAGGTAATCTGACTCTGAGAACACAGGCTTCTCATTACAGTGGCGGGACCGTTTGAGATTTTCACTCAATTCCCTGAAATTGTTTTAAATTAACAGATAAATTATAACATTTCTGCTTGGATGATTCAACTAAAAATATCGCTCTAAAATTCCCTTAGAGCGACTTTCTTTTTAATCTATTATCCGCTTATCGACTTGCAAAAAGCAATAAATATAATTTCTTCTGCACCTGAATCTTCGAGTGCGCGTATGCATTCCCTTGCCGTACTTCCCGTAGTGTAAAAATCGTCGAGTACAGCTACTCTTGCGTTCTTGTCAAATCCATCAAAAATCTGAAGCAACAGCGATGCTTCCCTTGATATTTTCTGCACGCTGCTCCTCGCTAAGCCCTCGCATAGGCCTTGTTGCTCTTGTGCGCACAAGGCAGTCAGATACATTGCAAGCGAGCTCTTTTGAAAGAAAAATCAGCAATGAGTCTCGTCTGATTAAATCCTCGATTTTTTTCTTTTTCCTTAAACATCGGGACGGGCACGATATAGTCGACTTCAAGCTCCAGTGACAAAAAGCTTATCTGCCATTATCTCTGCAATGACTCTAGCAACATGCTTCTTTCCCCTATACTTTAAATCAAAGATAAGACTTCTCTCATATATACCATAGCTCACGCATCTGATTAACTTTATATCTTCACTACTTATCCCATCGCTCCTATCCCATCTAAAGTGGTCCATGCAGTGATCACAAAGAGAATAAGTTCTCGTGGAATCAATGATGTTTCCACAGCATGCACAGTAGAGCTTCGGCGGAAAAGGCTAACTCTGCTACGGTCTTTATCACATGTCTAAGTCCAAGCTTAGGGCCTTTGCCTTGATAAATATCTATATTCAGTTTCTCCCATTAAATCTCATTTCCCAAAAGCTTCTTCGTTTGAGCCAATTATGCTTCTTCCAATAAGAGCTCTAAGTCTATGCTTAAGACCTGAAAATCTAAGCTTTATACGGTTATTGTCAACCATAGCTTCCATGCGCCTTTGCATTCCGCAAAGAATGACGACCTTCTTACCTCTAGTTACTGCAGTGTAAAGCAGGTTACGTGTTGCAAGCATCGGTGGAAACCAAGACACAGGCATAACTACTATAGGAAACTCACTGCCCTGACTCTTATGTACCGTCATAGCATAGGCAAGCTCTATCTCATCTAGCTGTCCAAACTCATAGCTAACAAACCTATCTTCATCAAATATAACCGTCATCTGTCCAGCATCATTATCTATGCTATGTATATATCCGATGTCTCCATTAAAAACACCCTGACCCTCACTGAAATCACGCCTTTTCTTCCATCCAATCTGATAGTTATTTCTGGTCTGCATAACCTTGTCGCCTTCTCTAAAAAGCCTGTCTCCAAGCTTCTTTTCGGTCTTCATAACATCTGGCGGATTTAACATTCTCTGAAGCTCTGTATTGAGACTTGCGGTTCCTAAAGTTCCCTTTCGAACGGGCGTCAAAATCTGTATATCCTTGATAGGGTCTATACCATCGTAATATGCAGACAGCCTAGTTGTCGCAAGTTCGCTAATTAACGCTACAATGCTCTGCTCATCGGTTCGTTCCATAAAGAAAAAGTCCTTTTCCTTCTCATTCACATAAGGGTATTCACCCGAGTTTATCCTATGAGCATTGACAATTATTAGGCTCTCCTCAGCCTGCCTGAATATGGAGCTGAGCTTTGTTGTAAATACAAACTCACTCTCAATTAGATCACGAAGAATATCCCCAGCACCCACTGGAGGTAGCTGGTCGCAGTCGCCAATCAAAATAAGTCTTGTTCCAGTCTGAAGCGCATCTGTAAGAGCCTTCATCAAAAGTAGATCTATCATCGAAGACTCATCGACTATCACAACATCGTAATCGAGTCTATCATCATCGCACTTACCGAATACCATCTCACCAGTTTCATCGGAAAAATAGTATTCTAAGAGTCTATGAATCGTAGAAGCATAGTGACCACTAGTTTCAGTTATACGCTTTGCTGCTCTACCAGTTGGCGCAGCTATTGCAGTCTTTAGGCCACTCGCCTCAAAAATTCTAATAATCGCATTTATGATAGTTGTCTTACCCGTACCAGGTCCACCAGTTATCACAGAAATACCGTGGTTTACAGAGTTGATTACTGCATTCTTCTGCTGATCTGAAAGCTCAATTCCACTGCTGACTTCACTATCTCTGATAAGGTTATCTATATTTGTAGAAAGAGGTTTTAATCTACCTTCGCTGAGTCTAAGCAGATTTCTACAAACCTTTTGCTCTGCGCTGAAAAAGCTGTATAGATATACAACTTCCTGAGTATCAAGTCTATCTATCTTGAGCACGCCTTCAAAGGCCATCTCTATTAGACTTTCCTCAATAAGTTCCTCAGGAACATCTAGCAACTCGCAAACCCTGTCGCAAAGCTCTATTCTAGGCATATAAGTATTGCCTTCTCCTGCAAAAAGGAAAGAGCGTATTTGATTCCGCTCTTAATTCTTATATCGCTATCACGGCTAACACCCATCTTCTCAGCGATTAGATCAGCCTTGCGAAAGCCAAAAGCCCCTGACCTCGTCGATAAGTCTGTATGGATTCTCCTCGATAATGTCGACAGAATAAACACCAAACTGCTTAAACAGCTTAAGGGCCTGCGCAGATGAAATCCGTACTTCTGAAATGCCATAGATATCTCAGCAAACTGCCTATGTGCAGAAAAAGACTCCGTAATCTTAGCCGCAGTTTTCTCACCTATTCCATTAACCTCGATAAGCCTATCTGGATTTTCCTCCATTATTGTAAGAGCATCTTCACCGAACTTATCGATTATCGCTGCAGCGGTAGAAGGCCCGATACCCTTGATTACCCCAGAAGACAAAAATCAAATATAGCCCTTACGCCCTGAGGCAATACCTCCTCAAATTCGTCAAAGGCAAATTGCTCACCGTAAACTGGATGAGCCTTTTTCGCTACCCACAAGCTTGAATCTGCTTCCCTTGTTGCAGCTCGGCAGATTGCCAACTACAGTGCAGTACTCATCCTCTAGCTCTAGGATAGCGACAGTATATCCGTTTTTCTTCATTTCTAAAAATAATCTCGGCAATATTGCCTTCAATCATCTGCATGTATTAAATCACCGTTAATTTTGTAATTGTATATACAAACTTATATTTGTAAACTATTCTTCTTCGCTAGTAAACAAAGGTCTATATATTCTTCTATTATCAAGCACTCTAACTCTTTCACTGAAGCCACCAGGACCAACGCCGTCAAGCGCCTCTTCCATGTCGAACATTCTAGCATCCATCACGTCTAGATAATGAAGAATTTCCGCCTCTGGGAACATCGGCTTCTTAGGGCTTCCGAACTCAGGCTCATAGTGATGAGTCAAAATCATATGCTCAAGGACAATAGCCTTCTCCTCATCAATACCAAGTTCCTTGCACAGCTCATCTATCATAGTAACGCCCTGAACTATATGTCCAAGCAACTGACCTTTCATAGAATATCCTGATGCGATTCCGTTTTCGCTAGCATCAATTTCGTTGAGCTTCTCCATATCGTGGATAATTACACCTGTAACTACAAAGGTCCCTCATTGAGAAAATCATAAATCTTGCAAAGCGCCTTACCGACATAATCATTCTCTTCATATGCCATAAGAGCCCCTGCATACTCTGCATGGTGGTTTCTCGATGCAGCAGGATAGTACCAAAGTCTATCCTTGTTATCAACTAAAAGCTTAGTTGTTAGCCTTCTTAAATCGTCGTCCTTGATCTCATTAGCGCAGTCAGTTATGAATCTATACATATCCTCTGGCTGCTCTGGTGCTGCCTTGATAAAAATCAGATAGCTCAAGTACATCAGCCTCTGTGGACTTGCGTATTCTTAGAACTCTAAGCTGCTTCATTCCATTCCATTCAGTAACCTGAGCCTTTACCTTGACAATGTTTCCCTCTTTAATCGCAGACAGTGCAGGCTGCTCACCCTCTGAGACATCCCACTTCTTAGCACTGACCTCGCCAGTGTTATCAGCAAGGTGTAAATCAAGGTACTGCTTGTTATTAGAACCGACCTTGATTCCTATCGACTTAACCATAAAAAAATCGATGATTTCCATATTGCTCTTCAGCTCGTTAATGTAAAAATTCTTTCATATCTTCTGCAACGCCTTAAGGCATCTTATACCTCCAAATTTGTCTTATTTAATTATATACACTTCCTCATACAAAGTAAATAATATAAGCAAGACCCTAAAGCCATATTCCCCTTTGATCCAAAACTGCTCAGTAAAAAAGAGCGATTAATTCATATAATCGCCCTCTCATTCACATATATGTTATAGCTTCTCAACCTTGTATCCTATGCCCCAAACCACCTTGAGGTACTTAGGGTTCTTAGGGTTAATCTCTATCTTCTCACGTATTCTTCGGATATGCACGGCCACCGTATTCTCAGGATTATATGCAGACTCGTTCCATACGCTTTCATAGATTTGCTCTATGGAGAATACCTTGCCCGCATTCTGAGTAAGAAGCTTAAGAATTCCAAACTCAGTTGGAGTCACTGGAATCAGCTCACCGTCGACTGTGATTTTCTTCTCATTGTCATCGACCTCTAGCCCTCCACTGGTGTAGATACCTTCCTTGCTCTCAGCATCCATGCTGCCAAGTCTTGTAAACCTTCTCAGGTGTGACTTAACTCTGGCAATTAGCTCAAGCGGATTGAATGGCTTGGTAATGTAATCATCTGCACCGACATTAAGTCCGATTATCTTATCGTAGTCCTCACTCTTAGCAGATAGCATGATGATAGGAATATTATTCTCCTCGCGAATCTTCATAGTCGCCTGGATTCCGTCGAGATTTGGCATCATTACATCCATCAAAAATCAGGTGAATCTGGTTCTGCTTGACGATGTTCAGCGCTTCCATTCCATCGTATGCCTTAAATACATTGTAGCCTTCGTTACGCAGATATATCTCTAGTGCGCCCGCAATTTCCTTGTCGTCATCGCATACAAGAATATTTACCATCACTACCTCCAATTCTGTGAAATACACAAATAACTATACCATAAATCGGCTAGTAAGTAAATTACTCCTTGCGCTTAAAGGTCCTTGGTGCAATCCTTTTCATCAAAGAAATCGACACCGTTAGGTAAACGAGAACAAATACACAAATCAGTATATATAGCCACATTGGAACGCTTTTCATCTGCATCATTGCAAAGCTGAATACATAGATAAGCGTGCTCGATATCGAGTATATTGGATTTTTTATCTTTGATTGGTCAGTGTACGGCTGAAGTAAATAATACATAGTCAGGTAGTGCGCAGAGTAAAACAGCGTGAGCACCAGTAGAATTACCGCAAGCATCAAAATAGTTTTGGCATTCACCGATGCTATTACTCCACCGATTGTAAGCCCCACAATAAGTGGAAGCGTCATTAAACCATTCATCAAAAAGCTTGATTTAAGTCTGATAAAAATAACTTTCCCAGAATAGCCTCTGGATTTCTGTACCACTTGTAGCAAAGCAGGTACTTATCTATGTTATTAAATAGAGCTTTTTGTATAATTTTCTCTAAAAGCTATAGCATAGATAATAAATATCCATATTCCAATAGGACCCATAATATCAGCCATTAAGCCCTTTGCTAAATACTTGCTAATTATTCCTAAAACAATTGGGACTACGAAGGCTGCAATAGCAGTCCTAACCGTTCTCTTAAAGAACAGCTTCCTATGTCTCTGCATGAACATGGCATTAAGGTATGCGTAGCCTTTCTTCTTTGACGCGCTTTTGCTTTCGTGCATGTCAAGCTCTTCCTCTTTGAGGACCATAGCCTTGGCATTTGTTCCAACTTTGATTTCTTCAACTGCTCCAAGTTCCTTAATTTCACGTCTCGCAAGCTCAGGATAATCATCAAAGCGTCTTATCAAAAAGAAGTCCACACGCCGCAATCAAAAGATAAACAGGTATCGCAAGCGGACTTACAATATACGGGATATATGCATGTTCAATCCTTCTTACGCTTTCAAGGAAAAACTGTGCATAAGCTCCGGCAAGGCAAAGCACGGTAAAAGTCATGTGTTTCGTAATCATAGTCACGTTCTTTTCGTTGATCCTCATGTTTAGCGGCAGAAGTTCCCAGCCATCTATAAATATTCTCACCGAAATCATACCAATCAAAAGTATAGGTATATTTATGAGTGGTATCCCAGCTAGTTTTGAGCCTATGAGCATAGGTATTAGCATTATCAAAGGCTTGGTTACATAATCTACAATGGTCCGCGAAATATAGTAATTCTTTGGATTTAGCTTCAGATACCTGAGCATCATCATGGTTCTATCATCTGAATCTGGCCTAATCTTATGCGCGAATAGACCTCCACATAAATAGTTCATGAAGAAGAAAAATCGTAAGACAGGATAGCCAAACATCTTCGCCACTGACATCAATATCATTGCTTTTCACAAAGATAAATGGCACATAAAAGAACATTCCTAGGTATATAACTGTACCAAATAGCGACTTTATGAAGCTGAGCAGGATTGCAAAGACTTTGATGACATCCTTTGCTCCATACGCTGCATAAAGATGTTCACCTATGATATTTTTTATAATAGGAATCCTTCTGAGAAAGTAAATCAGATTGTTGCATAAAACCGCTGCATTTACACTCAGAATAATCTTATAGGTATTTATCAATCCCATCTTAAACCTCGCTGTCCCTAGCCTCATCGCTAACTAGACTTGAAATTATTGCCTGTTCGTAGTCAGCCGAATTCTTGTCAAGCTCTGCTAGCTCCTTGAGTTTTCCATCTTTTAGTAGCACGATCTCATCGCACATATCCTTAGCGAGCTGCATGATATGTGTCGATAGAATTATGATGTGATCAGACTTAAAAGCTAAGAAGTATATTCTTGATTTCCTCAGCTACAACAACATCAAGTGAAGTCAAAAGGCTCATCGAGCAACATGATTTTTGGCTTTGATATGAGCAGAGTCATAATGTGCAGTTTGCTCTTCATTCCAGATGAGTACCCTTTGATGATTCTGTCTGCATCATTTACATCAAAACTGAGGCTTGCAAAAAGCTCAGGAATATTAATATTGCTGGCCTTTGCATGCACATCGCAGTAGAACTTAATAAACTCGTAGCCCGTTAGAAACTCTGGAAGCATAGGCTGTGCATAAATCAGTTCAACATCATCGCTCTGAAGCATGCGCTGTCCTTCTTCGTCCTCTATCAAAGCCTGACCCTTAACATCCTTATACTCTCCGTATATTGAATTAAATAGAGTTGTCTTTCCTGCACCATTTCTACCGAGAAGCCCATAAATCTTTCCCTGCTCAAAGTGCAGCTGCAACCTGCTAGAACATTTTTTTCACCGAAGCTCTTTTCTATATCTTGTAAAAATCAGTTTCATTTTGTATACCTTTGAATAATATTACTTAAAAAAATTATACCTATATACATATATTATCATATAGATATCCCATGAGCAAATGTTGTCAACTAAATATAAATAGTTCTAATGACCCACTTCAAAAAAACTTAATATGCTTTTTGTATAAATATTTGTGTAATTTACTGAAATATTCTCCCGTTTAACACATTTTAGTGATAAAATATGCAATGTAGTAAATTTTTGGAGGTGAGTATGGTTTTTCTAAATACACGATGTTTCTAAAAGTAATCGAATTAGGTAGCATGTCCAAGGCTGCTGCCGAATGTAACTACTCCCAGTCTGCGGTAAGTCAGATTATCAGTTCTCTAGAAAAGGAACTTCAGCTGACCCTTTTTAAACCGTAGCCAGACAGGTATTTGGCTGACCTCCGATGGTAAATATATGCTTCCATATATCGAAGCACTCAGCAACGCAGAGCAAAAATATTTATAAACAGGCATCTAAGCTCAAGGGTATAGAGTCTGGTCGCATAGTACTTGGTACATTTTCGAGTGTTTCATGCCATATCCTCATGCCTATAATCAAAGCTTTTAAAGATGCATATCCTAACATAAATATAGAAATTCGCGAGGGAGATAATCTTGCGATTGAATCATGGCTAGCCAAGGGCTCAATCGATTTTGGGTTCATCGATTCGCCTACACTTCCTGGTTTTGAGACAATTCATGTGTGCCGTGATCCTTTTGTTTGCAGTCATGAGCGAAGAAGGAGTATATGCAAATAGAGACGATATTCCTGTCGAGATATTTGAGGAAACACCTATGATAATTGTCGATGAGGGTTCCCCAAAAGAAGCAGGTGGAATTTTAAGACAGCTAAATATTACTCCAAATATAGTACATTCAAGCAAGGACAATTCCTTAATACTATCAATGATTGAAAACAGGCTTTGCCTCGGATATATGGGCAAGCTCGTGCTCACAAAGACTCCGTATAAGATTATTAGCAAACCAACAGTTCCTCAATTCTACAGAGACATAGTGCTAACTATCAAAGATAGAAATGCAGCTTCGGTTGCAACACAGAAATTCCTAGAGTTCTTTGAGGAAAATCTAGAATCTGTACTCGCTGAAATTGGATATGCCGATGCCAAGAGCGAAGAAGAAGAAAATTAAATTGATATAATCAGCCACTTTACTTTTAAGCTGGACACAAAAAAGGAACTTCATAATGAAGTTCCTCTTACTTTATCTGTTTACTAGAGAATTGTTACGACAACGTTGCCTTCTGCCTCGAGCACCATCGTATAGAAAGTAACCAGTCCATTATAGCAGGCCTCGATTTCATCAAGAAGTGCATCGGCCAATCCTTCATCATCCTTATCCCAGATGTTAGGGTAAAGTCCTGCCTCTTTGCACGCCTCCATATCAAACTTATCTAGAGCTTCTTCTATATTAAAGCTCTTAAGTGCAGACAGAATCTCAGCCACCCTATCCTTTTCGGTGACAGCTACATAATCATCCATGTCTTCTGCAGATATTACCCCCACAATAGCCTCGCTAAGAGGATTATCAGCTGGTGGTTCATCTGAACTCACACCAGTTAAAACAAAGTGCAGTACATCCCACATCTTATCGATATCTAAAAATACCTCTTGTTCTTCGGCTAGCTCCTCCAGATCCTCGAGCAGTTCCTCTGGATCCAGGTCCGGGTCCATTATCTTTTCCAATTCTTGATCATTTACAAGCTGATAATTAGCTATCAATCCCATATTGAATTCTCCTTATTTTTTCATGCAATAACTAACCAAATTATAGCCATAGTATATATCTCCGTCAAGACTTCCCATAGGCTTTACTATATCAAAATCAAACCATCAGCTACCGCAGCATACTAATATTGTCGGCAGTCCGTTTGCTCTATCCTCTTTTCCTGTTTTCTTATCGAAAAAACCGATATTGTCAAATCCCTCAAAGCTTACATTGCCTCGAAGTTCCTTATTGGCCATAAGATTGTGGATTTTGAACATCAATTCCTCTAAGCTGAAGCTGATTCCATCGTCAGGTTTTAGATAAGCCATTATCTCTACCTGCCACATTCCGTTATCACGCTCTTCTTCTATGAGCTCTCCATTACTAAAAAGCATTTCATTCTCATGAAGCTGATCCTTGCTCTTTATCCATGCCCTATATACTACAAGTAACTCATCTGCATTTATAGGAGTATTTATGTCGTGCACATGCCAGTCTTCACCGAAACGCTCTATCATGGCATCATCAAATTCCACAGAAAAGGCATATCTGGAATACTTGTGCTGATCAAAGATCCAGTTTACACCATAGTGACCCGCTATCTTCTTTGATACCCTTGTGGTATATTGCCACCTCTTCTCATATTCAGCATCATACTCATCAGACTTGTCAACCTTTGTTTTTTTATAATTTACATATTCTGCATAAATCTTAGGAAACTCGGCTTTGTGTTCCATGAGAAAACCTTCGATACTGCTGCATTCTATAGGCTCCATACACCAGTCTATGACTTCTTTGTCCTTGGCAATATCAACTGCCTTATCAAACATTTCAAGTGCTTTCAGCATATACTTTTCAGTATTTGGGAATCGCCTGTATGTATAGGTAAATCCGTATCTATAGTACCAAATTGCATCTCTGTCTGATTCCGGAATAAGGTCCATGATTTCAATGGCTTTCTTGTACTTTCTATCATTGTTGTATGCACGAGCCAGCGCTCCAAGAAGTCTGCTGCTCAAGTTTTGGGCTCCTATGGCACTTAGATACTCGACTATTCGTTTTGTCTCAAACTCATCGTTTAGTCTTTCTATAAAGAAAGCCTTTTTCATCTTCACTCAAAGCCTTAAACTCATCAATAGTTACCATAGTTAGGTATTTGCGGAGACTTTTTATAAAGGTCTCAAAGTTTTCTGCAAGCAAAAATTTTCTTATAGTCCTTTTCCTTTTCTATCAATACCACCTTAGGCTCTCCCTTTGATCCACATTCGCTGTAATCGAGGAATACCATCGCATGTCCATCTCTTGTAGTGAATGCAATTGGAAGTCCGATGTTTGGATAAGCCCATTTATTATATATCATCTTTGCTCCACTATCTCCGCAGATAGAATACTCTAATTTAGGGTCCACACCGTAAATAGCAGTTAAATAAACTGGTGTAAATTCACCATCCTCTTCATAGTAGCAAAGAGTGTAAAAAGGCGCTCCTCCATTTTGACTCCTTAGTAGTTCTATATATGAGTCAGGAAGCTTATATCCAAATTCCTTCTCAACACGCTCTATATCTTCTTCTTTGAGCTTTCCACCCTTAAAGTGGATTAACTTATTGCTATCATTTTGCCAAAATGAATTCCAATCAAAGTTTTCAAATGCTGTCATACATCCTCCTCAGAGCTCTATCCATTCGAGCTTATCTAAATCTTTTGAGCCTTAGCGAATTACCATCAAAGCTGTTCTTCAGTTTGACGCCTCTATGTTTCATTTCTATATCTGTATACCAGTTTCCGAGACTTGCATAACTTCCGGTATGTATATTAATCATCATGCTAGTGATAGGCGACCACGTGCCTACTTCAACAGTTTCTGCAATCAGGTAGTAGGCGTCTAGAAACACTAAATTTCTCCCATATATGCAAAATGGCAGGTTTTTATTAAGAATAGGTAGCCTTGCCGAATATATTCTGTCGCCATGTGGTGGCTCGGTTTTGAAGCGTAGCTCAATTTCGCTACCATAGTAGGCTAGAAGAATTTCATCTTCTCCTACATAAACGGCTTTGCCCTCTTCAGGAATACGTAGTTCCATAACTTTCTCCTTGGTTATTTAGTCATTGCCAAAATCTCTTCCTCGCTCATTCCAACGAGTTCTTTTGTCCAAAGTCCGATGATGTCAGACATTATGCCATCGCATACATATGCATCATCATCACTTCCAAATCTACATGTAAATAGTGGCTCTCTTTGTCGCCGATTTATAGAAGTCCATAGCAAGCTCATGAAAGCTATTTGGACTAAAGTCTAGCGACATTTCCTTTGCCAAGGAAGCTCTGCTTTCGTCCCAGCTAAATCCCTCGATTTGACAATTCGTCCTTTGCTTTTCTATATACTTTTCACAGAATATCTTAATAAGCTTTATCATTGCAATATAAGTATTTACAATTGAAATCTGATATACATCCAGCACAGATCAAAAACTCAAGAAGCTTTATCTAGACTTTCGGAAACTCTGCCCACAGAGCCTTCACTGCTTATAAGTCCAATGCTTCCATCCTCAAGGAAAAGAAATTCGCCACCACTACCGTCACGCGCAAATACCTCTCCCTCCATAGAAAATATCTCTCCATGACCCTGAAACTCCGTGTCCTGATTTTGCTCTAAAAAATAAATATCGCAGTCACACATGAGCCTGTGATTTAACTCAGCATTATTTCTTATCAAGTTTAGAAGTTCTTCTCTGCTTGGCTTTCCCTTACTCATCTCTAAATTGTCCTTCCTTCCCTCGCACTATTACTTAAACAGCTTTCTCAAAAATTCAAAGGCCTTTTCGTTATATGGCGGAGCAATCTGTTTGATGTTAAATCTTGCCTTATTCCTATAAACGCCACGTCTATGTGAAAAAGGTCTCTATGCTGTATTTACCGTGATAGGAACCCATACCAGAATGGCCTACTCCGCCGAAAGGCAGGCTATCTATAGAAACATGCTTAACAGTGTCGTTAATTGTAATATTCCCACTTGATATTCTGCTCTTTACACTCTCTGTATATTCTTTATTCTTTGAGAAAATATACATTGCAAGAGGCTTTTCCCCATATCTGACCTTATCAACAGCTTCATCTAAACTTTCGTATGAAACTATAGGAAGTATCGGTCCGAATATTTCATCTGCCATAGCTGCACTTTCATTTACGCTGGCATCCCCAAGTTTTCCTAAATCAAGAAGGGTGGGCGCTATATACCTTTGTTCTATATCAAAGTCCCCGCCGAAGACCACTAAATCCTTATCGCTTTCTAGTATTTTTTTGCAAGTCTTTCCGTCTGTTTCTCGTTTATTATGCGTCCGTAGTCAGGATTTTTCTTTGATATTTTCGCCGTAGTGCTCGTGTATTACGGCTTTTAGTTCCTCTATCAAAGCAAGCTTTTCTGCTCTCATGAACCAGCACATAATCTGGCGCTATGCAGGTTTGTCCATTGTTTAGGAACTTTCCCCAAGCTATTCGCTTTTGCTGCAAGCCTTACATCAAAGTTTTCATCCACAAATACCGGGCTCTTTCCTCCTAGCTCAAGAGTAACAGGAGTTAGGTTCTTTGATGCTGCCTCCATGACGATTTTTCCAACGCGTACGCTTCCTGTGAAGAAGATATAATCAAAGCGCTGACTTAGAAGCTTTGTGATAATATCTACGCCGCCGCATACAGATGCGACATAGCTTTCATCAAAGGCATCCCTTATTATATCCGAGATAACTTTTTCAGTTTCTGGTGCAAGTTCGCTCGGCTTTACAACCGCAGTGTTTCCTAATGCAATCGCTCCAATCAGTGGCTCCATTGCAAGCTGAAACGGATAGTTAAAGGGAACGATTATAAGAACGCTTCCATAAGGCTCATACTCTATATAGCTTTCACCATATTGAACAATCGGCGTGTTAACAGCCCTTGACTTAGTCCACTTTGCTAGGTTCTTTACAAATAGGTCTATACTTGCATATATTCCCCCTACTTCGCTAAAGAAGGACTCTTGCTCAGGCTTTCCGAGATCCTTTCGAAGTGCTTCCAAAAACCTTTTGCTCGTAGATTTTTGATAGCCTTTTTGAGGCGCTTTAGCTTTGATATTCGAAACTCAATATCCCTGGTTTCACCAGTTCTAAAGTAATCCTTTTGTTTCTGAAGAAGCTCATCTAATCTGATGTTCATATCTTCCATGTCTATCTCCTTTTGCTACACGTTTATAGCCTTTGTTCTATCCCTTTTCTGGACACTGTCATGAAAAATCACCTTGTCGTGAATTGCGTTTTGGTGTGCTGCAAGAACTAGTGGCACAATCAGTGCTTTTATGGCATAAACTGCAATAAATGCAAGTAATACTCCTATACTTTTGATATCGTACTGCAAAAACCAAACCTGCATAAAAGTAAGGCTACATTCATCAAAATATTGAAAAAGGCTTTGCCATGCTTGCAATCAAAATATTACTGCGTATCTGCGGTCTAAATAGTTTTATCAAAAAGATACTCAGTATCGAAATGTTGTAGATGCATATCGGTTTCATCTCTTTTCTATATATTACCAGGCTCTTTCTATTATAAAGTGATTTCGGATATCCTCCTCCAGAAACCGCATTTATCCATACATGAGCAACTGCATCAACTTCCTCCCACGGCACGGTGATGTTTATCTTTTTGATGTATATTCCTGATTTACTAAGCGAAAACTTCCAGCTTGTAAAATGCAAAACAAGGCTTATTACTATCAAAATAGCAAAGCCTCTACATGCAAACTGATATGGACTCATGTGCATTTCGTATTTACCAAAGCCTATTTCTAAAGGTTTGTCCCCTACTTGATTAAATGCGATTGCGTAAAAACTTGTAAGCCCAAACATCAAAATGAATATGAAGTACCTGTAATAAATGCTGTGAAATTTTATTTCCCTTGCCATTTTTACATCCTTATCTTTTGCGCAAGAGAATAAATCTCCTCCATATCGCTCATTTCACTTGTTCCCAGAGGGTTACTGGTTTTAACTCCAGTTATCTTCCTAAATTCTTTAGCACGAGCCCTAAATTTAACATTTCCACTATCAGTATATATATCTAGATTAACTGATTTCGCGTTCATTTCGTCCATTTTGATACTAGCCTTGCAGTCTATGATTTCTCCAGACAAAAGTTCTTCGCTCCCCTGCCAAACCCTTATGCTATCACTGTAAATCTCTACTATGTAATCCTTTATCAGGCTTTGCTGTATTTTTCTTGATTAGAGCAAAGGCGCCTGCTAAAGCAGGTTGCGACTATTATAAATAGGCTTACTTGATTTTCTTTGATGAAATCCTTTTGCTCCAAGATAGAATACTGCAAGATTTATACCTAGTATAGGAAGCATCAAAAAGTGCCGGAAAGGCGAATCCTATGATGATATCTGATTTTTGATGTTGTTGCTGTAAATTTGTATTTTTCCATAGTTTTCCTACTAAATAATCCGTCTCTGATGGCTTACTACTGATTAAATGTTACGATGACAGTCTTAATGCTCTTTGAACTTTGCGACTCTAAGAATAGAACCTTAATATTCTTGAAAGTGACACCTTCGGTTCTCTCCTGCTCGCTATTTGGCTTTGATATATTCAAAGCTTTATACGGATCAACCCACTCCCTGCGCTCGTCATAAATTAGCTCTATCGACTTATCTTTGATAAATATAGTATCAGAGTTTGAGATTACCATCTTGTACAGGGTCGCATCGTATAGCGAGCAAGGCGAATCTGTCATGTTCTTCACCTGAATCTCTATTCTTGCACTTCTATAATCGTCTTTCTTAGCCAGTGTATATGTTTCACTGATTTCACCCGGCTGTAAAAACTATGCTGCTTAAATCAGCACCTGTCGGATTATCTAGATCCATAACCTTGTAAAGACAATCTTCAAAGCTGTCACCTCCGAGCATAAATGTACGTCCCGAGCTTGCTCTAATCATTACACCATTTGGATTCATAGCATGCGTCTGAATCTGTGGGGCAAGCTCTGCATATAGCTCATCAAAGCTCTTCATTGTAACCTTGCCATTCTCAGCTCTTCCAACATCTACATATTTGCTCTCATCGCTTACATCGCCCTTGAATCTGATTCCATGGATATCAAATCTTAGAGGTAAGTTCTCTACATCAATCAAAGCACTATACTTCTCACGCACTGTGTTAATAAAAGCAACAAATCTGTCATATGAAGTTTTTAGTTCATCAATCGATTTTACTTGGGCAGAATATGCTAGTTCCGGATCCAAATACTCAATATGGTCCTTTCCCATATCCGTTGAAGATTGGAAAGTCTTAATTACATGTTCAGTAAAAACATCATCAAAATCATTCCATACAAAGGAACCCATAAATGGCTGATGCGAAACTGTAATATTAAATTTGAGACCCGGATATTTCTTGAGGCTTACAATATAATAACGCTTATGCTTTGGGTTTTGCTCAAGTGTATATTCATTTTCCCCATAAACTCTATCAAGATATTTATCAATTCTTGCCTTATCCTCCTTCGGATTAGAGCATCCTATCAAAAGGAGAACAGCGATTCCGATAATAAACAAAACGATGTACTTTTTCATAGATATTACCGTCCCAATTTAGCTTAATAATTTATACTGTTATTATACCATATTTTAAAGCTCTTCATAGCTTTGAGTTTGAGTAAGCCCTTGCTTTGATACAGCAAAAAAAGATAGAGACAGGGCATGACCCTGCTCTATCTTTGATATAAGTATTTATTTTACTACATAGTCCTCGTGATCATATTCTGCCCTCATTTCTGGTGAAAGCTTGTCCATGAAGTCTTTTCTTCCAAGCTTAAAGATGATTGATACGGTCATAACAACGAACATTACAAAGCAGTAAATTGTCATAGGCATAATCTGCACACCTGTTAGTGGCGCACCAGAATCCTTTGCAAAGCCTAGTGTGTAAACAACAGCTGGCGTCCATGGCAAAGCAGTATGCCAAGGTGTTTGACTGAGCATCCATGAGATTTGCAGTTCTATAAGGTGAAATTCCGTGCTGCTTTGATAACGGTTTAGCAAATGAAGCACCGACAGCGAGAATTGCTGGAGCATTCAGTCCCATGATACCTGACAAAATGATTACCATAGCAGAGATTACAAATTCTGCACCTGTTGCTGTCTTTGCAACCTTTCCAAGTCCATTCAGTATCAAAAGGTCTCCCTCTCCCTGTCTCATGATGTTTATTGATCCAAAGAGCAGAAGCGCTAAAACTATAACCTGAATCATGCCAGCAATTCCATCGTATAAAACACCTCCAACCACGCGGTCAAGACCTTCTCCTCCAACTGAGAACACTGCAGGGAGCGTAGAGTCTGAATCAATGTGGATCAAGTCGATAAGTCCTGTCGGAACAGCAAATACTAGAGCAAGTATTATACCTATTGATGTAGCGATGATGATATCACCTGATTTTATCGCTATGTATATTGTTATAGCTACAGGTATTAGCATGATAAGAGTCATTGGATTGTAGCTTGCGTTTTCAGTTGCTCCATTCTTGTCTGGTCCAAGAATCATGCTCACGATGATAAATACTGGAATAGATATTGCGCATGAAATGATACTGTACTTAAGTCTTGATCTTACAACGCCTGGTACATCAACGCCCTGAGTTGCTGCAGAGCAAATTGTTGTATCAGAAATTGGTGCCAGGTTATCTCCGAAAGCTGCACCAGAGATAATTGCACCTGCTAGAAGTGGGTGGTTGCATCCTAGAGCAACACCTGCTGGATAAAAGCACGCCCATACCTGCTGCGATTGTTCCAAATCCTGTTCCTGAAGCTGTTGCAAACACTGCAGAAGCAAGGAAGGTAATAATCAGAAACATCGTAGGTCCAACACCTGCATTTGCTGCTACACCTGCGATACCTGCGGCAAGTCCTGAGACTCTCAAAACCCTTGAGAACACTCCGGCAAATATCCAGCACACGATAGGAACAAGGCACTCTTCACTTGCCATACCCGAGATAACAACCTGTGAATACTGCTTTTTGTCCTTTGATAGAAAGAAAGGAATCAAAAGTGCAAGGAAGGCTGGCACCCAAAGTGCGCCATCTGAAATTGATCCCCAAACAAAGGTTGTGATAATTATCGTGATGATAAAAATCACAAATGGCAAAAGAGAGACTCCTGCGCCACCATAGAATTCTAGACGTTTTCTTTCCTGTTTCCATATAAATCCTCCTGAGTAAATATGAAAAATAACTAGCATAACAAGTCCACCGAATCTATCCATCCCCCCTACTGTAAAGCTTCGATATAACTTGTTCTTATAGCCATTGTGCCTTAAAAATATAAGAGCTTTCAAGTAATTGCACAAAATTAAACAGTACTTACTAAATAAAATTATCAGAATTGGATTCGTGTGCATTTTTGTTGACAAATATATACACTTCCCTTATAATATGTATTGTTGCTAACGCAATTTATTAGGTATTCCGAGATAGCTCAATGGTGGAGCAACCGGCTGTTAACCGGTAGGCTGTGGGTTCGAGCCCCACTCTCGGAGCCATTTTTTTCGCCGGTGTGGCGGAATTGGCAGACGCCCGGGACTTAAAATCCCGTGATCCTCACGGATCGTACCGGTTCGACCCCGGTCACCGGCACCACTTTCTGTAAGATCACAAACTTAATATCGCGGGGTAGAGCAGCTGGTAGCTCGTCGGGCTCATAACCCGGAGGTCGCAGGTTCAAGTCCTGTCCCCGCAACCACGCAAAAGATATCCCTAGCCATGAGGCTAGGGATTTTTATTAAATCTAATAGAATTATATTGATGGTTTGATTAAGGCCAAAACTAAACTTTTATGAAATTTGTATATGTGATAAAATACAGTTGATTAAATAAATAAGTGTTATTCGATTTTTGATTTATATGCATTGGAGAAGTTATATATGACATCGATAGATTTTTTAAACAAACTGTATAAAAACCTAGATTTACAAGGATATAGTCTTTCTTTTTCTCCAGCTAAGTTTAAGAACTATATGCTGTACTGCAACGGTAACTTTATCGGAGGATTGTTTGACGACGAGTTGTGCTTAGTCTATGCAGACAGCGTGAATGACTTGCTTGGGCACCCAGAACCCGTCTACCATGGCTACTCTAGCACAGCCTTACACAAAATGTTGATAATACCAGAGGAGCACTGGAAAACAGCTTTAAAACTACTCTATGCGGAGAAATTTGACCATAAGCGATTGGTGTACGACATTACATATACCAGCATTGGAGCAGCTGTAGTGGAGGATTTCTATGACAAGAACATTGTGTTCTTGCAGTTCTGCTTCGAAAGAAAACTACTTGTAAAAAATCCTCTAGATCAGCAGAACCGCATCCTTCAAATGGTATATCTAAACAAAGACCTTACTGAAACAGGCAAATATATATTTCCAAAACTGCTACAAAAATTTCTCATTTATACAGATAGTAATGGGAAAACCAGTTTGGAATCCATGTTGAAACGGTGGTACAATAAGCTTTAATCTACAAAAGAAGTAACTAATAATGATTTGATATTATTTACGCTTTTTGTCCCTATAGCACTCTATTTTTTTCTCTTCCATACAATTAAGATAGTCTATAGGGATATTTGACCACTTCAATAATCCATTCAGTGATATTTTTGATTTCCATTCAGTGATATTTTTGATTTTCATTCATTGATATTTTTTTGATTTTCATTCAGTGATATTTTTTTATGTTCTATCAAGTTCATACACGATAATGATATACCTAGATTTCTTATCTGTACATTAAATTAAGTAGTTATTGAGATTGTAACTAAAAAGTATCTAAATACAAGAAAAATAGAAAGCAAGCACTTAAAAAGCACTTCAGAAAATGAAATTCTAAGTGCTTTTTAATTGCAGTGAAACGGTAATCTAGAGTATAAATCAGTTTACAATACACCCTTTTTGTATTCACGCTCTTTATAGGCTTTTACTTTCAGGTAATACTCAACCCATTCCTTAGACCCATGGTTCAGTAAATACTCTTCAAAGTCTTCATCCGAATCAGAAGATACAATTCCTATTGATTCAGATAATCGCTTTATTCCAAGCAATTTGATTTGAATAAATCCAAACAGTCTCAGAGGTGATTTTTAATTCGGATTAAAGATTGTAAGTTTATTTCTTTTTAGATAGTATCTGTATGCAAGACCCGAAACTACGGTATCAAACGCGTTGCCGAAACCGAACATTATTGCTATTCCTATAAGTGTCGGACTCCAAATCCCATTCAGATACAGTATGAAGAAAGTTAAACTACTACCTATAAAGCGGTAAAAATCGTTTTATCGGTCGTTTCGGGGCTAAAAAGGTGCCGATTTCAGGGCGTTTCTCCGAACGTTTATTTGGATTGCGCCGATAAAAGTTCGAAAAAAACGCCGCACACAAAATGAGTGTGCGATTTTATAAGCCGATCAGCTTACGCGCCACACCCTCACTTCGGTAAAAATTCGATCTTTACAGAATCATATCGTCTTATTTTATTCGCTTAATTCTTATATGACCTTCCGCCTCTTTTTGCCGTAAAAACACATACATGCCTGCAAGGGCGGCAACGGCGAGCACCGAGTAGAGACCGATGCTGTTCGCGTCACCTGTAGAAGGTCCGCTTTTTACGACCGCGACTTCGGACTTATTCGCAGACTTTCCTGCGTTGTCGGCCGGCTTCGTCTGGTCACCCGTGGCCTGATTGTCGCCCGTATTGACTTCTTCCGCCGGGTCTCCCCAAACTATCGCCCACTCCGAAAAAAATCGGCGGTCTCGAACACGACATATCCGCCGTCTTCCTCGAGTGCGAACTTCTCTTCGGTCCTTTTGCCGTTCACGATGTGGTAAACGTGATCCGGTGCGCCTGAACCTTTCGGTATACGTATGCAAACTTTTACCGGCTTGTTCGGCTTTACTTTGTTCCCCTGAAGATCGCGGAGGAAAATATCGTACGCGAGAACTTTTTCAGTCCCTTTTATCGAAATATCAACTTTCGTAAAATCCGCTCTGACCGACTCCGGCGACGTGAAAGCACCCGGAGCGGCGATGATGCTTTTTCGCCCACGGCACCCTCGCCGAAGAGCTCGATAAAAATCTTCGTACTTAGGCGATTTTATTATCAAATTGCGCAGTTCGTCCTTATCTGTGATGATGTCCATGTAGTGGAAGCCGAAAGGTCCGAGGTCATCGTCGAAGAACGAATTAACAGCGAACTTTACTTTCTCACCGTTGGCGTAGACTTCTTTCACGCTTTCCATCCACTTCTCGATCGGCTGCCAGTCTTTGCCCTTGAACACCTGGACGCACGGATTTTTATCGTTCGACACGGTCACTGTGTGAAAGTCTCCGAGCGCTTTTTACCGCCGGAGTTTCTCCGGGATTGTCGCCCGTGTCGCTGTGATCGTCACTATCCGTGTAATCTTTCGACGGCAGCTCTTTGCCCTGCCAAAACGAAGTCGAAATAACCTTTTGCTTTTATTACGTATTTAGCCGTCGGATCGTATGCGCTCGGTATATCGATGTAGGATCGAGTCCGAGATAGCTGAAATCGTCATATGAAAATTTGCTGCTCTCCCCGTTTATCGTGACCGATACGATATTTTTGAGCCACGCCTCGAACTCTTTGGACTTCGACTGATCCGTAAGGAATGTCTGTGTCGATTTTGAATCCGCTTTATCGAGTTTGATTGCCGAAGGCTTCAATATGTTGCTCGGCCCCTGACGGTTCTTCCGAAGGAGTGGATCCTGCCTCATCCTTCTGCTCTCCCTGCCAAACAAAAAATCTTTTGTAGCCCTTAGATTTTTATTACATATTTCTTAACGGCACCGTAATCCGTATAGATCGCAACAGTCGGCTCATATATGCCGAAATCCTCTTTTTCGTAGCCGCCCGGCTTATCGGAATCCTTTGTAAAAGGGACACCGTCGACCTCTACGGATACGATGTTGTCGAACCAGTTCTGATAGTCGGCGAAATCTCCCTTGCGCTCCACCTTCGTGCTGCCCTTGTTGTACTCGCTCACCAAAACACCCTTCACTTCTTTTGCGGTGTCGGCAAAAGCGGTCATCCCGCAGCAAAGTTGCGAAACAATCATAAGCGCGGCGATAAAAGCCCCCAACAGGCTGCGCCCGCTTTGTTTTGCTGTTTTCCTCATAATGATTTTTTTAACGACCTCTCATCCTTTGTTTTCTGTTGGTTAGTTATGTCTAACTTATATTGTGTCTTGATTCTACCACAAAGGATTTTTAATTGCAAACAAAAAAATATTGCTGTTAGACTCATGTTTCTTAGTTGTCAACACATATGTTACACTTTGAGAAGTATTCCGATACAACTTCGTTTGGGCTCTTGAAATCAAGAACTGTCTTTGCTGTCTTATTATATCTAGCCTCATGCTTTGACACTTATTTTTCTTAGGTCTTTTTTTCACTTGTAAATACTTTTCTTCCATAGAGAATCTTTCCATCCTCTCTATGGCTTCTTTCGACTTTTACCGTTTTGCCAAGGTGAATATGGTCTTATCCTTCTTAACTCCATATTCAATGCTTTTGCAGCCTTCTCAAATGCGCTCTCACGTTCTGTCCTATCTCCATCATTTACAAATTCACTGCCATTATCAACTTGAATCATTCGAATAGGAAAGCCCATTCTTTTTTTCTAATTCATGCAAATACTTACAGGTTTCGTATGTACTCTTCTCTTTTACTATTTTTTTAGTACTCTTTTTCTGCTGTATTCATCTATTCCTGTAATTTGATAGTATCTATTTCCGTAGCTTGGAAATCGTATACGTTCAGCCAGCTACATACTTTATATCTATTTGTACCTTATCACCTGGATATTTACCTTCCATGTGCTCATACTTACAATAACTCTTTTTATGTATTATTGGCTTTCTATACCCTTTTTCGTATTTGCCGGCACATGCTTGCAAAGCTTCTTGTATAGCCTTTCTCTTTGCATCTGATAAAAAAACCTCTGCCAATCCATATACGCCATTACGTTTAAGCATTCTGCGTATTAAGGCAAGTTCTTCTTTTATGTGAGCGTTAGGACTATTATGGGGTCTTCTTGATTTAAGCGCTAGGCTTCTGACATCTCCATTGTATTTTTTTCTAACTGGCGATAGACAAACTGTCTATTAGTATGATATCGCATTGCAGCACGTGTTACACCATGTTTAATTGCATATTCACATAAACGTTGGCGGAAACGCATTTCTTCGGTTATACTTTTCATGAGAGGACTCCTTTAGTACTTGAAAGTTTGTGGTAAAACCTATTGTACCAAAGTTCCTCTCTTTTTTTATTTATTTCTGTAACATATGTCTTATCACATTACACCATAAAAGTCACCTTCCTTTCGTTACAATGTAGCTTGAACAACCACATTATGACGCGAAGGTAATTTTTTTTGTGTAACATTCGTTGCGCACCCACATAGCGGGTGGATTATACTTCGCACACATTGTGTGCTCAGCACGGACTATGCGCTCTACATTAAATCGCCACAGACATTGAATTCTCAATGTGTATGGCGATTTTTATCAACACTTTTTGTCCTATAGTCCTTTATTCGTTTTCAATAATTTTATCTAGCACTTTTCCCATTCTAGTTACCATAGGTACTACTAGTGCATTTCCCATACAGAACCTCCGCATTCTGTCAGGCATTCCTTCAGTCCAATTGTCATCAAATCCTTGCAATCTTTCACATTCAACGGGAGTCAATATCCTAATAGTCCCCGTGCCTGGATCTGCAACAATATGTGTGCTCCTGTTCTTTGTCCCTTCGCTGGTTAGCATTGTTCTACCCGGTTTGTTATGGTAGTCTAAGAACGGAATTGCTCCTTCAGAGAATGTGTATTTGTGTCCATCTGCAGTAGTTCGTTCTTTTTTCTTAGCGCCCTTCATTGTAACCCATGATGGTAAGTCAGAGCTGCTAACAAAATAATCCTCATTTTCGCATGGCTCTAGTATGCTTCCAAGTGTGATAGGTGGTTCTTCTTGCTCAACTACTTTACCTGTAATGATGTTTCCCTCTCTCATGACACCAGCATTTTCAAAACAAAAACTAAACTTATCTGATACATCCACAACATCATCGTATAGTTTGACTTCGCTAAATTTAGTAAGTTCCATTGATATTGGAAATGCATTTGCCATGAATCCATCTCTGTTTATTATATCTATCATTGGGATCTTAGCTTGTTTTTCTCCATACTTAGTATCATTCAAATATGCAAATATAAATGTACGTCTACGGCGCTGTGGCCCACCGTAATGAGCAGCATTGACCACACGCCATTCAACACTATAGTTCAATTCATTTAAGCACGCAAGTATAACACCAAAGTCACGTCCCCTTTGTTTTGCCGGTGATTTTATAAGTCTATCGACATTTTCTAGTAATATAAATGGCGGTTTCTTAGCTATTATTGTATCTCTTATTTGCCACCGGAGAACGCCTTTCTTGCCTTCTAGCCCCTTTGATGTTGATAAACTGTGTGCCACAGAATAATCTTGACAAGGAAATCCCCCAACTAAAAGTGTATGACTTGGTATGGAAGATTTATCAACTTCTGATATGTCAATTCCCGTTGTGACTTCACCATTAATATCCTTAGATTCACCGAAATGCTCAATGTAACAGTCGTGTGCCCATTGAGTTCTTGCTCCCAGGCTCCCACTGGGAAAAACCAAACAGTCTCCCATCCGAATTTAGCCTTTCAAATCCAAGTCTGAACCCTCCTACGCCTGCAAATAGCTCTACTATTGTCTTATTCATATAAGCCCTCCAATTTCGCTTGTAAGACAGACCGAACTTTAAAGTTCTTACCTTTGGCAAATGCCAAACCATATGTCTGTGCAATAATAGAATTATACCATTTTATAATATTGTGATCAAGGGGCAGAGTTAATTATTTTCAATAACTGAAAGTATATATGAATTGTTTAGCCAAAAACACTGCTTTTGGATATTCTCTGCCATCAATCAAAGGTAATGTGTCCTTTGAATCTTTTCCATGTGGTCTAACATGGCATACTGGATTATCTGTTTTCTTAGGAAATATTCCTTATATTTACCATTAACTTGCTTTTAATACAGAAGGCGGGTTTAGAGCTATCTGCTTTGTTTCCTCCATACCTCTTTTACTTCTCCGTTAAGTGTTTTATATGGAATATTCCAAAATTGTGCATGATCGAAAATTATATAGTCCATCTTCTCTCTCATGATATACAATAAATAAAAAAACTTAGTGCTACTTAGTAGTTCGTAGAATTCAGATTCCTCCCAATCCTGCTTAGTAATACTTATGAAATCAAAAAGTAGGAAAAGACATATTTTCTTTTGATTGTATTGTTCTTATCTATACGGATAGTCTTAACCTTTATATTAGCCTTTACGAATTCCTCAGCATTATTACTAGTTATCCCTAGCATTCTATATGCTAACATCGCATATAAATTCTTTTGGGATTTTGTCGAATTCAATATCATAGTCTGCACATAATTCTGTTACAGACTTCCCTTATGCTTGTTAATTTTATCCGTTATATAAGCCTCAATATCTTTTATATTGTCATTTTTATTATCGATTCATATTTAGGCTTAGCCCCATGTATGTAGTGGTTTAGTACATACGTCATATATGAACTCTTGTACGCAAAAAGCTCTTGGTTTCTGCTGGTATATCACTATTAGGTTGAGCCCTAACAACTGATGAATCAGAGCTTTTTAGTGCATGCTGAAAGGTACATTGTATCTGACTCAGAGAGTTCATGTGCGTATCCTGCTTCTATCTTTTCAATGATTTTAAAGTAATCATTTCGTATTACTTCAAGGTCTTCTTCAGATGGTGTGAATAAACGTGCATAGTCGATACGATAATCCAGTCTATCTTTAATCTCTTTTTGCCATAAATAATACACTAATAAAAAGCCATTGAGATTTATACCAAAAATGACTACTATCAAATTCTTTTTCATTTATTACAGAATTATAGTCTATCATCGTAAGTACTAATCTTTCTTTTGCCGAAATAGATTTGTTCTTATTAATCTTATATGGTGTTACCTTAAGCTCAACTCCAGCTTCTTTAAAATCAGGACTAGAATCACTATTTGCTTTTATATTGAAAGAATCGTTCTTCAACAATTTCTCCTAATCCGCCTTTTTCTTTTCTTATTCCCATGGGCAAGTGCATAAGTATTCTCTGACTCAATAACAATTGTGTCATTTAAGTCCTCTTTACAAATATCATTAAATGTTTTTTTCCGACTAATTTTTGTGCATATTTTTTTCTATGCTGTATTTATCTGTTTTATCATATAACATAATCAAACACTTTCCCTTGAATAATATAACTTAGCTTTTATTATATCAAAATATTATTATCATATAAATAACTAAGTCTATTCGCTATAAATACAGCATTTTTTTGATCACATATTTTCTCTTGATTCAACAATCAAATAATCAAACTCATCATTAAGGAGTCCCATAGAGTCATTATCCATATAATCTTGATACACTTTGTCTAATGTTTCCTTATCATTTATCCCTTTTTCAAAGCTAATTAAAGCCTTTGTAAAATCCTCAAAATTATCATTTGCCATTTTCTCAAGTGTGTTTTTCATTTCTTTGAAATCCAGGGCTATAGGACAAAAAGTGTTGATGACTAATCCCAGTAAACCGGATAGTTACTTGAATGATGTAGCTCGCTCCATACAACTGCATCTCCCCACATAGGGATAGTATTTTCTAGTTGTTTCTTAGCAGTCATCTTCTTGTAAATATCATCTATGCTCTTGTTTGTAGGCATTGTTTTTAATATCTCAGAAGCAGAAAGCGGTTTTGGTGAGTGCATATAGCACCACCAAAAGACCGCTTTTATTCTTCTCTCAACAGATAAACCTCTATGGTTATGCAGCATTTCCCTAAGACATGCATTTACACCACCTTCTATTCGATTGTTTGTAGATGGGATTTTAAACTCAGCCCTTAATTCTTCATCAAGATACGTGAATAGAGTATTATCGTTAAGTAGTCTTAGTATTGATTTTTCTGCCTTTATCAGTCTTTCATGCTTAGGCCTTGGTTTTCCATTTTCATCATATGTTACTTCGCTTAAAAAACGTTTATGCTTGACAATCCAAGCTGTAAAACGATCAACCCATATCTTTGAGTCTTCAATACTTTTAACATCAAACAAATCCCTTGCCAGTGCATAAAGCTCTAGCCCGGCTAAAGTATTTGGTCTACTTGTTGTATATCTTTTAACCTGTGAAAACACGTGAAATACGCATCTTTGATGCTTTGCCTTTGGCCACTTTCTCTTAAGTGCTTTTCTAAATCCTTTACCACCATCGGATACAACCACCTTAGGTTCTGCTATACGACTCATTAGAGCCTCCCAAGCTCCTGAATGCTCATATCTGCATACGTACCAACCTAATACATGTTCTTTGTCACAACATATCAAAATACACGATTTTCGTGATAAATATATGCCATCTAAATACAGCACATCCTTTTGATTCTTCTATCTTTGGTGACATAACCCATATATCCCAAAAACTTGGAGGTCTTTTCTTCTAAAAGTTCGTCCACCACCTGACATATTACTTTGTACTTCTTTGCTGAATAACCAAGCTAGGAACTGCTGAAGCTGTTTAGTATCATTGTCTATCTTTGGTGTAAATACATTTTGCATGACTTACATAGCCATCTTTGGTTTCCCGATTTTTAGTTTTCCATTTTTTTGACACATTTGAGATCCACAAATGGGACAATTAACCTGCTTCATAATATATTCCTCCAAGAACATTAATTCTAAGGAAGATATACCACGTTTTAACGTTGAAATTTGAATAGATTAGAAACTTTTTCATCAACACTTTTTGTCCACCCTTAATCTTCTTTCAAAAAGATTAAATCGCCACAGACATTGAATTATCAATGTGTATGGCGATTTTCATCAACACTTTTTGTCCTATAGCCCGAAAATCCATTATTCTACCTCCTATATTTTTTTCTGATCGATCATATACTATAACTTCCCCACACAGATGTCTCATAACAATTTCTGTTCTAGTTAAACGGATTCCGCTTATAAAAAAACAGATATCCGAAGATATCTGTTTCTCTCTTTGATAAGCTTAGGCGGGACCGCCTTTTGGTCGCCCGCATTTCTGGACCCACCATTTTCGGTGGCGCGTTGGAGACGGCTACTTTTTCAACCTCTAAAGCTTGTTACACTATTTATACACCTATACTAGCTAATTGTCAAGTTAATTTTAGATACTTTCGTCTATAGAGAATCGTTATGGATTAGCGTGCTCATATATGCACCCTTCTTGAAGAAGGATGTGCTTATGCCCCATGCGACTGCTGAGCAAGCTAGTTCGCCTGCGTGCTTTGCTTTGATGCTTCTGATGTCAGTAACTATTCCTTGTGGATATAGCTCTGCATCTAGGTGCTGCTTTAGGCTGTCTGCACTGCCGGACTCTACCGCTTTGATTGAGCGCTTTGGATTTGAATCCCACCACTCATCTGGCTTGCAGAATGAGCCGTCCGCTCTCATCTCACCAGATGACAGGCTCTGTGCACAGATTTCTCTGATTCTCTCTAGCATCTCCTCATCAATTATTCCGTCTTTTATGGAGTATGCATAGCATGCGCATGCTACTCCGTCGTCGTCTAGCTCTTTGATTAGATAAAGGTTTGATACGCCTCTTTCTGCGAACTTCTTCCACTTTGACGCCACCTTATTTTAGGCGTGGATTTGTATATATTGATGAGTTTCCACTCTCTAGAGCTGATTCGAGCTCAGCTAAATTTACATCTTTCTTTTTCCCAGTTGTCGATAAAAGTTAATTCTTAAATCACTCATTTGCTTTCCATCCTTCGTAATCTTCTTGCCAGCTGGCTAATGTATCATCATCAAACACGAGCATCGTGTCTCTGAATAGCTTTACATTTATCTCTGCAAAGAAAGGCCCTTTCTTGCTGTGGTATGCAGAGACTCCTTTTCTTGATTTGATTGAAAAACTGCACCTTGTAGATTCCTGCTGAGGCGAGAATCGATGGTGTTATGCGCTCTTCTGAGAAATATGCATCGTCCCATTTTTCGCCGTCAGTGCTGATCTTAACATCGTAAAAGTCTCCATATCCGTTGTTTATCTTTAGATAGATTTTTGGATAAGATCCTATCGCTTCTCATGCTTTTGATAGCCTTAAATGATTTCTTATACTGCCACTGCTTATAGCCTAGCCTTATCATGCTTAGGAAGAACAAAAGCAGTGAGGACCGCAAAGATTATCCACGGTTTTTTTCTTTTTATAAAGCTTAAAAATATTGTCCAATCCAGTTCCCTTTCTTACTTAGCACTTGTATTTTTAGTGAATGTGCCCTAGTGTCAAACACTAGTCTAAGAATAGCTTTTGTTCTTTTCTGCACGCTCTTCTTCGATGTTTCTCTGCACGAGCTTTATCTTGTTTGCGTACTTTTCCTCTAGCTCCTTTTCACCTGTAATCTTGTATATTTCAACAAGCTCGGTCATGGTTTCTATATTGCTTGGCGACAGCTTTAGAACCTTTAGGAATGACTCTTTCGCCTTTTCTACATCGTCAATATGCTTGTAGGCGATTCCTAGGTAGTACCAAAGTGGCCACCAGTTTTTGAACCTTTCGCTTTCCTCATAAGAAGAAAGGATGTTAATTCCGTCAGCAAATCTATTTGATAGGATGCAGTTATATCCTGTCTCTATCAAAACGGGTTCCTCTAGGTCAGCAAGTCTTTCCTCGATTTCCTCCCTCATCGCCTTCTTTTTCTTCGCTCTCATCTCCCTCTATTAGCGCAAGGAAGTCCTTCCAGGTCAGCTGAGCTTTGATGTAAAGACCGAGGTTAAGGTATGCGTATCCAAGGAAGTAGAATCCCATATCAAAATCCGGCTTATCAATAGTTAGACGCTCAAATGACTCTAGCGCCTCGGCCTTGTATCTTCCAACATAGTCCTCGCCCTCGCCGATTTCGTAGGAGTCCTTGCAGGCTCTTGCGTAGCAGTAGAGCGCATCTGATGAATTTGGATCAATCAAAAGCGCCGCGCGAAAGAGTATGCAGGCGTAGTCGAAATCGTTTTTTGATGCAGCTTCAACGCCCTCATTTATCAAAGGTTTAGCGAAGTCTGTGCCGAATGAGCGCTTTATGTACTCGACATAGTTATCGCGAAATTTGAAGTTGATATCGCATCCGATGATAACTGCCATGTTATGTGCGATTTTGACATTTGTAAGGTTTGTCAAATCGTCCTTGCGGATAGGTACAGGTACATTTGACAGGATATCAAAGAAGTTGTTCTTCTTAAGATAGTTTTCGGACAGCTCATCAAAGATATAGTCCTTTGTATGGGGAAATAGAAATTCTCCTATTCTATCCTGAAGCTCCTGTGGCTCGCCATTTGCACTGCCCTTAGCCTTCGCCTTGCTCGCCTTAGCATCCTTTGCCACTTTATCCTTTTGTTTATCAGTCATGGTTTAACTCCCATCCTTTTTTCTTGAATTTTTTAACTGCATCTGGATTCATCGTCCTGATCAAATCCTCCTCAATAAGGTGCTTTGCCTCGCCTGCAGGAAGCCTATCCTCATTATCACAAACGAATGCATAGAGGATTCTATAAATGTCCTCCTTGCTATGCGACTGTTTTTGGAAGCCTCTCATATAGTAGAAATCTGCAAGCATTTTCGTAAAAGTCGAAGGAGCTATTTGATATCGAGCGCTCTATAAACTCAATCGACCAAGTGAATCCGCCGCGATTATAGTAGAGGTCTAGGACCTTTTCTATCATCTTCAGCCTCGATAGCTCCTTAGCCGAGATATAGCTATTGCTTATTACCTCGTAAGGCGCCCTGTCTCTCCATACATAGCCGTGCTGCTTGCGCTCATCATAGACCCTTGTTCCTTTAAGAAGCTTGAGGAACCCTAGCTGAAGCATATCAGGTCTTAAGCTGTAAACACGGTTAAACGACCTTGCAAAAGAATGGTAATTCTCAAGCGGAAGTCCTGCTATCAAATCGAGGTGAATATGAATATTCCTCCCCTCCTGTAGCTTTTTGTACATTTGACATTAGCAAATCTATATCCGTGTCACGTCCTATGGCCTTAAGCGTTACAGGGTTTGTTGTCTGCACGCCTATCTCAAATTGAAACTGTCCCTTACGAGCTTTTTTGAGCAGATAAATCTGCCTATCTGTCAGAAGTTCACCGCATATTTCAAAGTGAAAGTTAGTGACTCCATTATCGTTTTCTATGAGGAATTTCCAGATTTCATATGACCTAGCCTCACTGAAGTTGAATGTTCTATCGAGGAACTTTACCTGCTTAACCTTATTTACAAGAAAGTATCTAAGCTGTCTTTCGACCTTTTCGGTATCTAGGATGCGAAGTCCCTTTTCCACTGATGAAAGGCAGTAGCTACAGCGGTATGGACATCCTCTCACGCTCTCATAATATATGACTTTGTCACTCTCAAGCTCAAGGTACTCGTACGGAAACGGGAGCTGGTTGAGGTTCATAGGCTTTTGACAATTCGTTACATACGATTTCTTCGCTAGACCTATAGCATAGCGATTTTACATTTTCAAGTCCGCTTGCTTTCACATCAAAGCTAGGCTCTCCATCCTGCATGACAAGTTCCTTACAGAATTCAAAGAATCCATTTTCTCCCTCGCCTCGAATGACAAAATCTATCCAAGGGTTTGCTCTCATGAGTTCCTTTGTCTCAAAAGCTCACCTCTGGTCCTCCGAGCAAAATCTTCGTATCTGGACAGGCCTTCTTTACCTCACTTGCGAGGATTTTGATTTCCTCAATGTTCCAGATATAGCATGAGAAGCAGATTAAATCATATCCGCCTCTTACGATTTCCCCATAGACATAGTCGCTGTCGTTGTTTATGGTAAACTCCTGAAGGCTGATATCAAGCCCCGAGCCTACCGAAACACCGTACAGGTATTTAAGAGCTAGGTTGGAATGAACATATTTAGAATTTAGGGGTTGTAAGCAAAATTCTCATCTTATTCCTCATCAAAGCTAGAGCAGCCTGAAGCGCTCATCCTTGAGCATTCCTCTATCCTTCATTGCTCTCTCAAGCTGAGCGAGCATCAAATCTCTATCCTCTGGCAAATTACCGCGAAGCGATACGTAGTTCGAAGCGTGGTTGCTTCTAAAAGACGCAGCTTTTCTTTTGGGTTTGCATGCTGCAGGAGAAGGTAGGTTTCTTCGACCACCTCTTCACCGCTCAAAACCTCAAATTCGCCTCTTGCTATTTCATCTGTTATCGATGCCGACGGATCAGCATCAGTGTCAAAAGGCTCACATACGATGCGTACATCTCGCTAATCATCTCGCCTGTCGCTATCGCGTGCTCTCTCAGAGCTCCTTGCCTCCAAGTCCGGAGATAAAGGTAACTGATGTACGGATGCCGTTTTCCTCTGCCTTATGAACGGCAGCCACGGTGTCCGCGCGCCCAGCGCCCTTGTTCACCCTCTCAAGCACAAGGTCGCTGCCTGACTCGGCGCCAATGTACGCAATCCCAAGGCCCGCCGCCGAAAGCCGAGCCAGGTCCTCAGGACTTTTTGCGAAGGATGTCCTGAGCACGCGCGTAAATACCTACGCGGCTTACCTCCGGGAACAAAGCCTTGATATTCTCTAAAATGAACATCAGCTTGTCCGTCGATAAGCACATCGCATCGCCATCGCAAAGGAAGATTTTTTCCACATGCGAGTAGACGCTTCGCGCCTCAATCAAATCCTCTATTACTTCTCTAACATCTCTAACCCTGAACTGCTTATCCTTGAACATGCTGCAAAAAGTGCATTTGTTGTAGGCGCAGCCTATTGTAACCTGAACGAGCAGGCTGTAAGCCTCGCTCGGCGGTCTATAGATATTCCCCTCGTATCTCATCTACATACGCTCCGGCGCTTTCATTCCAAAGCAAACCAATTCCTGTAGCAATAACTCTCTTTGTTGCGATTACAAGCGCTATCTTCGATGTCTTCTCTACCTCATCATCTACGATGATGTGCTCATCATGATAGAACTTATTGAAGCACTGAGCGATATCGATTATGTGCCTTGTAATGATTGAAGGCTCATACTTTTCACCAGCCTGCTCAACAACTCCTGGGAAGGCGTAGATAAGCTTTGTTAGCTCATATGCACTATCCGACTTTGCTAGAAGAGCAAAGTCAACATTCTTAGGGTCCTGCGCCTTAGCTACGATATCCTCTCCAGCCTTGCGAAGAAGGCTTGCACATCTTGCGTGAGTGTACTGAACATAAGGTCCAGTTTCTCCATCAAAGTTAAGAATCTGATCCCACTTAAATGTGTAGTCCTTGATTCTGTTGTTTGAAAGCTCATTGAAAACAACAGCACCGATTCCAACCTGTGAAGTAATCTCCTCTAGGTTTTTCGATATTTGGATTCTTCTCTTCGATAATTTCTCTCGTTTTTTTCGATTGCACCGTTTAGAACGTCCTCAAGGAATACCACGCGGCCGTGTCTTGTCGACATAGTTCCTTCCTCTAGTCTAACCATTCCAAATGGCACGTGAACACACTGGTTAGCCCAGTCGTATCCCATGAGCTCAAGAATCTTAAAGAGCTGCTGGAAGTGCAGGTTCTGCTGAGTTGCAACAACATAGATATTCTTATAGAAATCGTAGTTTTCCTTACGGTAAACAGCCGCCGCTATATCTCTTGTAATATATAGAGATGAACCATCTGATTTCTTAATCAAAGCTGTTCCTAGCTTGTACTCTTCGAGATCACAACCTGAGCACCATTTGATTCATGAAGAAGCCCCTTGTCTGAAAGTTCCTTCTCAAACCTAGGGCATCTTATCGGAATAGAAACTCTCGCCGTTATATGAGTCAAACTCTATGCCTAGCATATCGTAAACTCTCTGGAATTCCTTGAGGCTCTCCTCACGGAACCACTGCCATAGTTCAACCTCTTCCTTGCTGCCTTGCTCAAGCTTTGTAAATATAGCTCTAGCCTCACCCTCTAGCTCTGGATGCTCCTCAACCTCAACATGAAACTTCGTGTAGTAGCCTAACAAGGTTTTTGATAGGTGAGTTTATAACGTCTTCGCGGTTTCCCCATCTTCTATATGCACAGATCGTCTTACCGAACTGCGTTCCATAGTCACCGAGATGATTAATCTTGAAAACTTATCGTATCCAAGTGCATCATAGATTTTTGCTTAGTGAGTTTCCGATAACTGTCGACCTGATGTGACCGATGTGGAAAGGCTTTTGCAATATTAGGTGATGAAAAATTCAACAATTACCTTCTTGTTTCCACCGATGTCGCTTCTTCCGAATTTTTCCTTTTCTTCTAGAACCTCTGAAACAGTAGACTTCATCATCTCTTCTCTAGAAACGAACATATTCACATATGCATTTACTGGACTAACCTCTGAGAAAAGCTTCTCTCCCTGAAGCTTTTCTGCAAGCTCAGCAGCAATTAGATTAGGAGCCTTTCTCATCGTCTTTGCAAGTCTAAAAGCAAGGAAATGCGTAGTCACCCATGGACTGGTCCTGCGGGTTTCAATCATTGATTTGATTTCATCCTCAGTAAGCCCATCTAGATTCTTAGCTATTATCTCTGCTATCTCTTTCTTAAAATCTATCATTTTACACCTCAATATTTCACTAATATCATTTATATTACTGCACTAGCACCTAGCAAGTATCCTTTGATACTGCTATGCCTTACTTCTTTTTCATGCGCACAACGGTTACGCCTTCGCCGCCATCGTTATATGAAGCAGCGCCGTATGAATCGACATATTTCTTTCGCTTCAGCATCTGCCTTATTCCATCTTTGAGTATTCCTCCACCCCTGCCGTGGATTATAGAAACCATATCTAGACCTGCCATGTGAGACATCGTCGAGATATTTCTCTACGTCCGCAAGTGCGTCCTCTAGGGTTCTTACCCATGACATTTATGCTAGCAGAAACGCTTGATGACTTTTGATCTCAAAAGTGAACCGTACTTGCTTGAGCTCTTAGCCTGTGGCTTTCTGTCCTTACCCTCGTTGATGAGCATAAGGTCTTGTAGTCTCGCCTTTACCTTTAGTGCTCCGATGTTTATCATCAGATTTCCCTTCTCGTCTGGCAGGCTCAAAATAGTTCCATTTTGCCCGATGGTTGCAGCTTAACCCTATCTCCGATCTTCAAAGTATCAGCCGAAACCGGTTCACTGTTCACCCTGCTTTACGACTTTCTCTGAAACAAGATCCTCAGCCTCATTTATCTTGCGCTCCTCTTTTCTAAAGCTCCAGTGTTAAGGTTTGTATGAGCCCCTGACTTTTTGCAACCTTCTAAGGTCTTTTTGCACGTCCTTGACAGCGCTCTTTGTCTCCCTCAAAAGTTCCCTGGCCTCGCGCTTAGCTTCTGCGATTATGTCTGCACGCTTTTCGCTAATAGCCTTTTCCTTCTCCTCGAGCTTTTTAAGTCTTTCCTCAATTTCAGCTCGCATGCTCTCTGCATCTAGTCTATCAGCAGCAGCCTTGCGTTTATCGTCTTCAATAGAGCTTATGACATTCTCAAACTCCATATCGCCGTGTTTGATATGTTCAGATGCTCTTTCGATTACGGACTCAGAAAGACCGAGCTTCTTTGATATCTCAAAAGCATTTGACTTTCCTGGCACGCCTATCAAGAGTCTATATGTTGGCGTCAGCGTCTCTACATCAAACTCCATCGCAGCATTCTCAACACCGCTTGTTGCAAGAGCATACTTCTTTAGCTCGTTATAGTGAGTTGTAGCCATGGTTAAAGCACCACTGTCATAAAAGCGCTCAAGTATTGCTATTGCAAGAGCTGCACCCTCAGTAGGATCTGTTCCTGCACCTAGCTCGTCCACGAGAACGAGGCTGTCGTAGCTCGCCTTATCTATTATGCTAACTATGTTCTTCATGTGTGATGAGAAGGTCGAAAGACTCTGCTCTATGCTCTGCTCATCGCCTATGTCAGCAAAGACCTCTCCAAAAATCGGAAGTGTGCTTGCATGTGAAGCCGGAATATGAAGTCCGCTCTGCGCCATCATCACAAGAAGCCCCGCTGTCTTTAGACTCACAGTCTTACCGCCAGTATTTGGTCCTGTAATTATCAGAGTTCTATAGTCTCCACCTATTCTGATGTCAACCGGAACCGCCTTCTTATATTCTATCAAAGGATGCCTTGCCGATATCAATCTAAGCTCTCCATCTTTATCTATCTTAGGCTCGCTTGCATGCATCTTACATGAAAGCTTTCCCTTTGCCATGATGAAATCTAGCTTGGTTAGAAGCTCTAAATTGCTTCTTATCTCCCTATAGTGCTCTGCCACTCTTGAGCTTAGCTCTGCTAGGATTCTTGCAATCTCTAGCTGCTCTTCAACCTCAAGCTCACGTAGCTTGTTGTTAAGTTCAACAACGCCCTGCGGCTCTATGAAAAGAGTTGCCCCACCCTTTGATTGGTCATGCACCATACCTGGAAAGAAGGAGCGATACTCCTGCTTAACTGGAATTACGTACCTTCCATCTCTCATTGTCACAATCGCATCCTGAAGATAGGTCTTGTTGCTCGATGAGGTGATGATTCTCGACAGCTTGTTTTTTATCGCCTGGTTTTGCTGGTGGATGCTCCTTCTGATATCCTTGAGCTTTGGCGATGCGTTATCAGCCATCTCATCTTCGGTCAAAATGCACCTTGAAATCTCTTTTCGAGTGCAGTAAACTCAACGATTAGATCAACCATCTCGCCTATATACTTTAGCTCAGGGAGCGCATCATCGTGCATAAAAGCAACAACCTCAGAGCTTATACCAAGCACGTTTTGTACCTCAAGGAGCTGTCTCATGGTTAGACTTCCGCCCTTTTTGGCTAGCAAAAGTGCTTCTCGAATATCATAAAGGTCCCCCGTAGGAAGCGGGCCTTTACGCACAATAAGGTCAACCGCTTCCGTGGTCGACCTTAATTCCTCTTTGATTATTTTTTCGCTAGTAAGAGGAGTCAGTTCATCCGCTAGCTTTGCAGACGCGGCAGATCCCATCTCACGCTTCAATTGCGCAATTATTTTTCTATATTCTAATGTTTCTAGCGCCTTTTGATTCATTTCTTTGCCTTAAGTTTATCAAGCTCGTTCTTGAGCTTTATATTCTCCATCTGAAGATCGAAAGAAGCTGTTCTCGTACTCGCTGCACTTGTCACGTAGCTCCTTCATCCTTGCTGCATCATCTTTGATTCTGCCCTGAAGTTCGCTCACATTTTCCTTATTGTTCTGTGAGCTCTTCTTTGACTGTTCCCACATCTGCATGTAGTACTTCATCTCTTCCTTGAGCTTTTCATTATCAGCTCTGAGTCTTTCTACCTCGTCCCTTGCAAGCATAAGCTCTTCCGTAATATTTACGGCTGCAAGAAGTGCCACTGAGCCATTTGCATTGTCAAGACCAGCCTTGCCTATGATGTTCATCTGCTCATCAACATGCCCAGCAATTTTCTGGATGACTTCTTCACTGTAGTCTCCGGCAATCGTATAAACCTGATTATAAATTTTTACATCTACCTTGCTCATTTTGACCTCCTCGGGCAGAACTCAGGATTTCTAATTATCTCTGATGCTCGCACCCAGATTATTCTTTAGTGCTTCTACAACCTTTGCGTGCGCTTCTTCTGTCTCAACATCGGTAAGAGTTCTATCGTCATGCCTATATGTCAAGCTATATGCGACGCTCTTCTTACCAGCTCCTACCTGTATTCCTCTATAAATATCAAAGAGCTTAACGCTTCTAAGAATCTCGGTACCCGCTTCCTTGATAACCTTTTTCTATCTCGGCAACCGGAGTGCTTTCGCTAACTACCATAGCGATATCTCTTGATGTTGATGGATACTTAGGTGGCTTAGAGTACTGAATTTCTCTACTTGAGAACTCAATCAGTCTATCTATGAAGAACTCTCCGCAGTAAACCTTATCACCGATTCCGTAGTTTGATGCAACATCAGGATGAACCTCACCCATGATTCCAAGCTCAACTTCTTCGCCCTTTTCTGTCACTTTGACAACTCTTGCGCATCTGCCCGGGTGGTAAATTCCATACTCAGGCTCTGCTATATAGCTAACATCCTTGATACCCATCATATCAAACATGCACTCTACCATTCCTTTTAGAGTGAAGAAGCTCTCGTCCCTTACCGTAAACTCCAATTGAAAGATCAAAGCTCTCATCTGGAAGTCCCTCTGGCTGAATGTAGTTCTTGCTGAAAACCTTGCCTATCTCAAAGGCTCTAACGCCCTCTACACTTCTGCTATAGTTTCTTGCTAGAACCTCAAGCATACCTGGTGTAAGTATGGTTCTCATAGCAGCTGTATCTTCTCCCATAGGATTGATGATATCTACTGTATCTCTCTCCCATGACTCTTCGTCTATTCTGCACGCATCAAAGATCTTCTGATTGATAAATGAGAATGTCTGAATTTCATCAGCACCCATTGCACAAAGTAGATCTCTAAGCTTTCTTCTTGTCTCCCAGCTCAAGCTGTTCTCAGCCTTAACATCTAGCTTAGGAAGTGTATTTGGAAGGTTATCGTAGCCGTACATTCTAGCGATTTCCTCTACAAAAGTCAACTTCCTTAAGGATGTCTTGACGAACTGTTGGAGCTGTAACTATCATATCGTCTCCAGTTCCCTGAACCTTCATCTCTAGAGACTCTAGTATAGCTACCATCTCTTCTCTAGAAAGATTAGTTCCAAGAACCTTGTTGATTCTGCTAACTCTAGCGCTCACCACCTGTGGATGCTCTGGACTCTTATAGATATCAACTGAACCCTCTAGCACCTTACCGTAGCCTAGCTCATCTATCAAAGCGCAAACTCTATCAGCTGCTTCCTCACAGAGGTTAGGGTCTATGCCTTTCTCGTATCTTCCCGAAGCCTCAGTTCTAAGTCCAAGCTTCTTGGATGTCTGCCTTACGGAAGAGCCAACAAAGTTAGCTGACTCAAGAACAACAGTCTCAGTATCAGGCTTAATCTCTGAATCAGAGTCCTCCCACTAACACCTGCTACAGCTACTGGTCCATTTGCATCGTTTATCATCAGCATGGAATCATCTAAGCTTCTCTCAACTCCATCAAGAGTTGTAAACTTTGATCCTTCCTCTGCGACATCTACAACAATCTTGCCACCTGCTAAACTTCTGATATCAAAAGCGTGTAGCGGCTGTCCGTACTCCATCATTACGAAGTTTGTGATGTCGACGATGTTGTTGATAGGTCTCATTCCTGCTGCAATGAGCTTCTTCTGAAGCCACCAAGGTGACTGCTCTATCTTAACGTCTTTGATTACTCTTGCTGTATAGCGCTTACAAAGATCACTCTTAACCTCAACCTGTATATGGTCTGATGACTTCTCTGTCAAAGTGTTGCAATCTGTCTTAGGGTATACAAGTTCTCCGCCGAATGTCGCTGCAGCTTCCCTTGCCATACCTATCATTGAAAGACAGTCAGGTCTGTTAGGTGTTATCTCAAAATCTACAACTCCATCCTTAAGACCTAAAACCTCATCGATATTTTCTCCGAGCTTATCTTCATAGTTTCCTGAAAGGAGCCAGATTCCATCCTTTGATACAAGAGGTGCACACTTATCAGCTATTCCAAGCTCCTGTGGTCCGCACATCATACCATCAGACTTAACTCCTCTAAGCTCACCTGCGCTTATCTTTACGCCACCCTCCTGCTTTGGCTGTCCGTGAAGAGGTCCTGGAACCACGCTTCCGTGGGACTGCCACTGGGACATAAGCCCCAACATAGAGATTGCTTGCACCTGTTACAATCTGAAGTTTTTCCAAGCTTGCCTAAATCCAGCTGGCAAACTACTAGCTTATCAGCATCTGGGTGCTTATCTATGCTCAAAACCTTAGCTATCTTGACATTTTCGATGCCCTCACCAAGGTATGAGATTGTTTCTATATTCGATCCGCTCATAATCATGCGGTCACAGAACTCCTTGTCTTGTGGCCACTTGTCGAGCTTAACATAATCCTTTATCCAATCTATTGAAACTAGCATCTGCGCCTCCTATTTGAACTGCTCAATGAATCTTGTATCGTTCTCATAGAGCAATCTTATATCGTCAATTCCATACTTCAGCATAGCGATTCTCTCTACGCCCATTCCGACAGCAAAGCCTGTGTACTTGTTTGTATCAATGCCGCCCGCCTCATGTACATGCGGATGTGTCATACCGCATCCGAGAATCTCAATCCAGCCGCTTCCCTTGCACACATTGCAGCCTTTTCCGCCGCATTTAAAGCAAGATACGTCCATCTCAGCACTCGGCTCTGTAAATGGAAAGTGGTGAGGTCTGAACTTCGTCATGGTCTTAGGTCCAAAGAGCTTCTTTGCCATAAGGTCAAGAGTACCCTTTAGGTCAGCCATGGTGATATCCTCTCCGACAACCATCATCTCTATCTGGTGGAAGGTATGTGAATGCGTTGCATCTGGTGTGTCGCATCTATAACATCTTCCTGGAATAACAATCATGTATGGAGGTGTTAACTCCTTCTCAGCTCTAATCTCTGCTGAAGAGGTATGAGGTCTGATGACGATGTCCTTGCTGATATAGAAGGTGTCGCTCATATCCCTTGCTGGGTGAGTCAGCGGAGCGTTTAGTCCATCAAAGGTATTAAATACCGTATCGATGTCTGGTCCCTCGTAAACCGAATATCCCATGCTGCGGAAGATATCAGTAATCTCCTCTATAACCTGAGTTACTGGGTGCTTAACACCGATTTTTCTCCTTTACGCCTGGTTCGGTCACGTCTATAGTCTCAGCCGCAAGTTTCTCCTGCTTCACTCTCTCTTTGATTGCATTTGCTCTCTCCTCAAGCGCAGCAGCAATCTTCTCTTTTACTTCGTTTGCAGCCTTACCGAGTTCCTTCTTCTCCTCTGGAGCAAGCCTTCCCATCGAACGCAGTACTTCTGTAATTTGACCCTTTTTGCCCAAAAATCGAATTCTGATCTCCTCAGCTTCTTTTCTGTGTTTGCAGTGCTAAGCTGCTCACGCGCTTCTTCGAGCATTTTCTTTTAGTCTTTCCTGCATAGTTTAAACCTCTTTCATAATTTATTACACTGATTAATCAGCTTGTTTTCTCTGTCTCATGCTCTCGTACATGATTATTCCTGCAGATACTGCTGCATTGAGAGAGTCTATCTCTCCGCACATCGGTATCTTCACAATTTTGTCTGCGGCATCAAAGATTTCCTCTGAAACTCCGCCTCCCTCGTTTCCGATAACGAGAGCTAAATCGCTATCTAGCTTCTCATCAAAGTAGTAGCTATCCGTATCAAAGCCAGTCGCTACAAGCGAGAGCTTATTATCTCTCACGAGCCTTAAAAGTTCCTCATTGCTATCTAGCCTGATGATAGGAACCCTGAATAACGAGCCTGCAGCAGACCTTATAACCTTGGCGGAATATACATCGGCCGTTCCCTTCATGACTATTACCGCCATGAATCCTGCCCCATCGCAGGTACGAATTATGGTCCCGATGTTGCCTGGATCCTGAAGCCTATCTAGGACAATAATGTTGCCACTCCTATCACTTTGGATATTGCTCGCATCACCTACATGTTCACTAGCGAAGCCAGACCTTTCCAAAGTGCACTTCTCATGAAACGACCTAGCGTCTCCTAGTGTCTCAAAGCCCTGCATCTTAACTACTGCAATTATGTCTCTTCCGTTCTCTGTATCCTGAAGTTTATCAAAAAGAATTTCGTTTAAGAAGAAAAATCTTAGCACCAGTCTTCTGTAAATCCTCAGCTAACTCTTGCGAAATATATGAGCTAAGCTCATATCCCTTCTCGTCGCTATAGCAGATTAGGAGCTCTTTAATCTTCGCGTTTGCCCCGAGAGCATCTCTCAAAATATTGCTGCCCTCTATTAAATATTCCTGCTGCTTCTCCCTATATTTGTGCCTGAGAAGCTTCAGCCACGCCTTGAACCTTTGGTTATCCGGCGATTCTATATAGTTTGACATAATTATCCTTAAATCACGAAAAAGCCGGCAAGGCCGGCTTTATATATTTTCTATTTCTTGAGAAAAGATGGAATTCCGAACAATGAATCCTCTTCTTCGTCTACAGATGGGCCTCTATCAAAGATGTCTCCAAGAGTTACTTCTCTTCCTGTGAGTCCCTCTTCTGTCGTAACGCGCTTTTCGTCAAGACCAACGGTATTGCTTGCCGGTCTGAAGTCTACCTTATCCTGGCTCTTAGCAAAGCCTGTTGCAATTACCGTTATTGAAAGCTCATCTTCCATATCGTCGCAAACAGCAGCACCGAAGATGAAGATTGCATCCTCGTCTACCTTCTCCTGAACCATCGATGTCATCTCGTTAATCTCGAGCATTCCGAGGTTCTCTCTACCAGCGATGTATAGAAGAACGGCGCCAGCACCTGAGATTGTTGTCTCAAGCAGTGGGCTCTCGATAGCCTGAGTTACTGCCTCAACAGCTCTGTTCTCACCGTTACCACGGCCAACACCCATGTGAGCTATGCCTCTATCTGTCATAACAGACTTAACGTCAGCAAAGTCAGTATTGATAATTGCGAAGTCAGAGATGATATCTGTGATACCCTGAACACCCTGACGAAGTACATCGTCTGCCTTGCCGAAAGCCTCAATCATTGTTGTGCTCTTATCGCTTATGTCTAGAAGCTTGTCGTTAGGAACTACTACTAGTGAGTCTACGAACTCCTTTAGGTAGCCTAGGCCCTGCTCAGCTTGCTTCATTCTCTTGCGACCCTCAAAGGTAAAAGGCTTAGTTACAACTGCAACTGTAAGAATTCCCATGTCCTTGAAACCTTAGCGATAATAGGTGCAGCACCAGTTCCTGTTCCGCCACCCATACCAGCTGTGATGAATACCATATCGGCACCTTCTACAGCATTTGAAATAGCCTCTATAGTCTCCTGCGCAGACTCCTGACCCATTCTAGGGTTTCCTCCTGCACCAAGACCTCTAGTAAGCTTCTCACCTATCTGGATCTTATTCTCAGCAGCACACTTATTAAGAGCCTGTCTATCTGTGTTTACTGCGATAAACTGAACTCCCTTTAGCCCTGCTTCTATCATACGATTAACAGCGTTACAGCCGCCGCCACCGACTCCGATTACTTTGATTACAGCGGAATTATCCTTTTCCGTTTCGAACTGCAGCATCTCAATGCCTCCTTACCTTGCAAATATACTCTAATTTTACCATATACGCCGCCCTTTTGCACTCTTTTTCTTTGATAGAAAAGTGAATTTATGTAAATATTTTCTTAAGCGTCGATTTCTGGCGTGAAGGACATATAATCACTGCCTCCAACCTTGATCGTTCCCCTATTTATCTTATCGTTGAAGAGGTTATTTACGACCTTCTGTAGCTCCCCTCTTTGAATGGTTTGCATGAGTTCCTTAGGAGTTCCTTTGACAGAAAGAGTGTCATAAATATACGCTCTTATGAGAACCTTTGATACATCGATTTTTTTGAAGAAAAGATCGCCCTTATTCATTGCTGAAAGCATCCTCAAAGTCATCTTCAGCGCGTCTGATTCCTCAACCTCAACCTTCTCTCCGATATTCATCTTGCTTATTGTAAGACCTGTCAAAAGTGTTACCTGAGGATGCACGGTTGCCTTTCTCAAAACCGTTCCATCTTCATCGATTACAACAAAGCTTTTCGCCGTACACTATGGCCGCCGTCTGCCGTCTCTCTTTAACGCTTATGATAAGCTTGTCCGGGAGGCTTCTCTTTACGTAAATATCCTCAAAAATATGGATTCCCCTTCAGGTTCTTTTTGATGTCAGAAAGTCCCGCATCAAAGATTAGATTAACACCCTTTTTGCCTTTTGCCATGGAAATGACCTCGGCATCTGTGTAATAGCTATTTCCTTCGACCGAGAAGCTCTTTATGTTGAAGTAGTTTGATTTTTAGAAATAAAAAAATACGCCAGTTCCTATACATAGGAGCACGACAAATCTCAGGAAGTAATGTTTCTTCCTGTGCTTTTTGCGCTGCCTTTCCACATGTTTGAGAGCGATTCTGCGATATATCTCTTCGTCGAGTTCTTCTTCTGTAGTAATTTGCTTTTTCTCGCCATTATCACTCGCATTTTCACTAGGCTCAGGCTCAGGCTCAGCTTCAGTTTTTGCATTTTCAGAGACCTCTGTCTCCTCCTCCGCCTCATCTGAATTTTCTACTTGAGCTTCGACATCTGCAGCGCCATCCTCTTTGTGCTCTTCCTCAAGCATTTCAAGTGCATCGTCACTTATATCTTCCCTCTTTTTCCTTGAATGCCTTGAGCTTACCCAATAAACCCTTTTTCATTAATTCTTTTCCATTATCTCATCAACTATTTTTTCACTTGCTCTCATTTGGCCAAGCTTCTTGCTGGCCGCTTCCATTTTTGAAATTCTATCCTTGTCTTTTGATAACTCCTCTATCAAATCACTTAGCTTTTCTACATCGACATCAGCCTGCTCAAATAGCAGTCCTCCTCCGCAATCTGCGACAACCTTGGCATTATAATACTGATGGTTATCTGCCGCCCATGGATAAGGAATTATAATCGAAGCCCTGCCACATGCTGTTATTTCAGCAAGAGATAGTGCCCCTGCACGGCAAATCACAAGGTCTGAAGCCGATATGGCATCAGCCATACCATCTATATATGGAAAAAGTCTAATTTGCCCATCTATAAACGAAGTACCTGCTTCGCCGATTAGTTCTCCTTCTTCCCCAGTAGCCTTTTGATAGTCTATCCTTTGTATCATCAAAGAACCTAGTTCCCGTTCCGAAGATCGAGGTTCTCTTATCGCCTTTTTTTATTCTACGCGCGTAGGCCTCCGCCACGCCGTTTATCTCATTTGATCCGAGGCTTCCTCCAAAGGAGAATACCACAAAATCATCATCTGCTATGCCTAGTTTCTTTCTCGATTCAGTTCTATCGAGATTCGTAAACTCAGCCCTTACAGGGTTTCCTGTATATGAGGTTTTTATCTTTTGTTTGAATACTTTTTTTCTGCTCCTCAAAGCCTAGGAAAAACCTTTTTGCAGTATTTTTGATGTAAATCTATTTCCTATGCCGGGATAGGCGTTTTTGCTCGTGGATGTAGCAGTTTGCTCCGCAAATTTTACCTGCAATTATGACAGGCACACTGACAAATCCACCAGTTCCGATAACAGCATCTGGCTTAAATTTTCTTATCAGCTTTATGGACTTAAAAATGCCCGCAAGCGTAAAAGCTACACGCTTTGACAAACTCGCGCATATCGCTAAAAAATCCATTGCCTCTGTAAAACCATCTTGATGGAACCGCATGAAATTCATAGCCGTTCTTAGGCACAACTTCAGCTTCTATGCTGTCCTTACTACCTAAAAAAATGATTTCACTATCAGGCTTAACCTTCTTTATTTGCTCCGCGATTGCTATCGCTGGATATAGATGTCCCCCAGTACCTCCACCGGTCATCACAAATTTCATTAGATATCCTCTCTCTGCTGTCTCGAAATATTTAGCACCACGCCGATAAGGAACATGAAAATCCACAGTGCGTTACCACCGTAGCTTATGAACGGAAGTGCAACTCCTGTAGGTGGCATAGACGATGTTACAACTGCAACATTAAGAACTACCTGAGCACCTATCATTATCGCAACACCCGAAGCAAGAAGGGTTCCAAAGCTATCCTTTGCATTTAGGGCAATACAGAATATTCTCCAAACAACAACTACAAATACCATAAGAAGAGCCGCAACCCCAACAAAAGCCAAGCTCCTCACCTATGATAGCGAGTATAAAAGTCATTTTGTGGTTCCGGTAAGTATAGATTCTTCTGCACGCTGTTTCCGAGTCCTCTGCCTCTAAGCCCTCCATGTCAAGCGCAAGTAAAGACTGAACGACCTGAAAGCCTCCTTCTAAGGGAGTATTTAAACGGATTTAAAAAACTTACAACTCTATCGTGCTGATAGCCTGAGCTAAAGAATCCTAAATATATGCTTCCTAACGAGAGACCGCCAACTAGAAGTCCTATATAGCCCCAGTGCATTCCGAGATAAAAAGCTATCCCTGCCGAGATCAAAAATACTCGTTATCGCAGTCGAAAGGTTTGGCTGAAGCACAATCATTCCGCACACAAATAGAGTGTAGGCAACTATAGGTGCAAGACCCATCATGCTCTTTGCTCTTTCCTTGCTCGCCGAAAAAAATATGCAGAGCCAAGGATAATGATGGTTGGCTTTGCTAGTTCTCCAGGCATGATGGTTATTCCAAGTTTTACCCATCTTCGAGCATTATTGACAGTTACGCCAAGAGGCGTAAATATCATAAATAGCATCAAAACCTCAATGATGGCAATTAGAACAGCAAACCGCCTATACTTATGATAATCTATTAGCGAAGTAAAACATCATTATGCCAAATCCACTGACCGCGAAGAATCCTTGCTTCCAAAAGAAAGGCATAAGGCGTTCCTGAAGTGTTTATTGCACTGTAGTAGCTGGCACTGAAAACCATAACCACGCCAAACACCGTCAATATGGTAATAAGGACGACAAGCACAGGGTCACAGTGTTTTAAATTATTCAGTTTTTCCTAGCTTTAGCAATTTTTCATTCAATACCCTAATTCAATTCATTTGAGTTTCTCAACGCAGCGCTTAAAGTGTTCACCGCGTCTTTCATAGCTTTCATACATATCCCAGCTTGCGCATGCAGGGTGAAAGCAAAAACAGTATCACCGCTTCTCGCAAGCTCATGAGCTCTTTCAACACATTCATCCAAATTGCTGAAGTTCTCGTATTCTGTAAATCCACATCTATCTGCAGACTCAGCTATTATATGAGCATCTCTTCCAAATAGAAGAAGTTTCTTTACAGCTCCATCAAAGTTTGATGTAAACTCATCAAAGTCCTGCTGCTTTCCATCACCGCCAGCAATCAAAAGAACATTTTTCTTTATTGCTCTTAGTGCAGTTAACGATGCATCTACATTTGTGCCCTTCGAATCATTATAGTATTTAACGCCATCAATCTCTGCACAGAACTCTATTCTATGCTCAACACCGCAAAATTTCTCATCGCTTCGGCTATGACTTCCTTATCTATTCCTGCAAAGTAGCATATGCCGACTGCCGCCAGAACATTTTTCGACATTATGATCGCCTATTATCCTAATATCGCTCTTATCACATATGTAAACCTTGTCATTTCTGTCATTTACATATATCTTTTTCATCATCTAAAAATTACGCCATAGTTAAGTTTTTCTTTTCTGCTAAAAGGCACGACTGTGCACTTAGCACTCTTTACTAAATCAAAGCAAAAGCTTGTCATCATAATTTATGATTAAATACTGATTTTCATCCTGATTTTGCAAAGATTTTTAGCCTTAGCTGCACCGTAGGCTTCCATGGTATGATGCCTGTTTAAGTGGTCAGGTGTCAGATTTAATATTGCAGAAACTAGCGGTCTAAATTCTTTAGTTGTCTCTAGCTGAAAACTGCTTACTTCCGTTACAAGCCAGTCATCTTTTGTTGCTTCGATAGCGGCACCGATTACGGCCTTACCAATGTTTCCGACAACCGAAGTCCTTCTCTTTGATCTCTCAAAGATTTCCCCAACTAGACTTGTGGTTGTTGTCTTACCATTAGTTCCAGTTATGGCAACAAAGGTTCCGTCACAAAGTCTATACGCAAGCTCTAGCTCTCCAATTACTTCAGCTCCCGTTTTCTCAGCCCTCTGAATAAATTCCAGTTCAGGACTTACTCCAGGGCTCATGATCACGTAGTCAAACTTTGTATCATCTGGATCCTGCCCTAGAAAGGCATGTTTACATGTCCTATCTATCAGCGCTACAAGAGCCTCATCCATGTCATCTCTAGCCTTGCTATCCTGAGCATAGAGCTCGCAGCCCTTTCCTCCCTAGCATTTCGAGGGTCGCCTTTCCAGTTCTTCCAAGACCTACAACCAATATTTTTCTTGTTCTGTATCTTATCCAAAAATTCATTTTACACCTAAATCATATATATTAGGTAAGCCAGCAAGCAACAAAGCGCGCTGACGAGCCAAAAATATTAGAACTACAACTCTCTCGTGCAATCCGCACATTTCAAAGTGATGGTGGATTGGAGCCATCTTGAAGACTCTCTTTCCTGTTGATTTAAAGGAAACAACCTGAATGATTACAGATAGCGATTCCATCACATATATAAAGCCGGAGGCTATGAGCAGAAATTCCATCTTTAGCATAATAGCAGCTGCTGCAAGAGCTCCGCCCAAAGCCATAGAACCTGTATCACCCATGAAGAGTTTCGCTGGATTTTTATTAAAAATCAGGAATCCGAGACAGACACCACTCAGTGCCGTGCAGAACACGAACGGTGAGTTTTGACCCATCTGCATTGCTATGATAGCAAAGAATGTGGATACAATAGCTGTTACTCCGCTACAAAAGGCCATCTAGTCCATCCGTTAGGTTTACACTGTTTGCCATAGCTACAACAACTAAAATTACAAATGGAATATAGAAAACTCCAAATTCTATGTACTGGCCGTAGAAAGGAATAAAAACCTTGGTTCCATAATCTGAGAACATGGAAATGTATATGCCTAAGACCGCTGCAAATCCAACCTGAAGAACTATCTTCTGCCAAGCCCTAAGACCTAGGTTGTGCTTTTTTGCAACCTTGATGAAATCATCAAAGAAGCCGATAGCTCCAAAGAGTAGCATGACGCAAATCATCATTAGGTTTTCTGCACCGAAGCCTCCAAAGATTAAAACTACCACAAGCTGCGCGAGAATCATGGCGATTCCGCCCATCGTTGGCGTTCCCGACTTCTTTTGATGCGACTCAGGTCCTTCCTCACGTATGTACTGTTTAAATTGTTTTTTCTTAAGTAACGGTATTTCTACTGCCGTAAGAACCGCAGACATCGCAAGTCCCTACAAGCAGAACCAGAAAAAATCGTTCCATAATATCAAGTTCCCTTCTTATAAATGCATCGGCATTTACTTATTTATGCTGTCAATCAGCTTCTCAAGTTCATAGCTTCTCGAGGCCTTCAAAAAGCACAAGATCGCCCGCCTTAAGATAATCGTTAATAACATCTGCTAGAGCGTCTCTGCTATCAAAGTGAAGCATTTTTATTCTTATCCATTCCCTCAGAAGCTGCTTCTTCTGCAATAAGTGAAGCATCGCTTCCTACGGTAATCATCAAATCTAGATTAAGCTTTGCTGCCTCTCTTCCCTACTCTGCGATGAGATTCCTCGCGCACAGCCCCAAAGCTCATTCATGCCTGCAAGCACTGCAAGCTTTCTTTTTCCTTCACTCTTAACTAAGGTTTTGAGCGCTGAAATCATCGACTCCGGTGCCGCATTATATGCATCGTCTATTATGTTAACCTCGCCAGCCTCAACAAATCTCAAACGACTTCCCGTCATCTCTATGTCCTGAAGTCCATCAATTATATCATCAAAATTCATACCTATGGATTTACAAGCTGCTGCTGCAAGCGCTGCATTTAGAGCGTTATGTTCTCCCATAATGCCCAGCTTTACATGATGCTTTTCACCTTCGCATACTAAATCAAAAGCGATTCCATCATAACCGAGGTTTTCCACAGCTGAAACGCGAACATCCGCATTTTCAGCCTTGCCTGCTCTAAGAATCCTATACGGAACTTTATCCTCATCAATAGTCTCAAGCATGTCATCATCTGCATTTACAACGAGAATTTTTGATTCGTCAAAGCCCTCAACGATTTCCATCTTTGCTTTGAAAATATTCTCGCGTGTTCCAAGTTTTTCAAGATGCGAATATCCGATGTTAGTTATAACTGCGACATCTGGCTTTGCAATCTCTGTGAGCCTGCTTATCTGACCTAAAGCATCCATTCCCATCTCAACAACAACTGCATCCATACTGCCATCAAAGCTCAAAAGCGTAATCGGAAGGCCCGTCTCGCTGTTTAGATTAGCCTTGCTAGTTCCGGCATTAAAGCCTTTTTTTAGAATGGCATAAATCATGTCTCTGGTCGTTGTTTTTTTCCAACGCTTCCAGTTACTGCAAGCTTCTTCATATCAAAACGAGCTATATACCACGCAGATAATTCCTGAAGCGCATACATCGCATCGTCTGTAAGGATTAAAGCGCAATCCTCTGGTACTGTCTCAGCTGTTTCTTCTTTTGATATGAGCATTATTCTGCAACCATTATCGTAGGCAGATTTCATGAACTTATGTCCGTCATTGAATTCGCCCACCATGGCACAAAAATAGGTCTCCGCTCTTTGCATTCCTTGAATCTATGCAGATATCAGTCGCTGCTTCATCTCCGCTTCCACGAATCAGCTTTCCTTTTAACTGCATCTGCAATTTGTCTGGCTCTTAACTCTTCCATTGATTTTTTTCCTAGCTTCTGTACAAATAAATGATTTCTTTTTTTATCTATCTTTTTTTCCACCCTTAGGGTATTGGTCCACAATTGTGAAATCTAGATCTTTATCCTTCTTCTCATCGTCTGTAAGTGCAGGTCTAACTTCATACTTTAGTCCATACTCATCTAGTATAGCTTTTGCATCCTTATATGAAGCATTTGTAAGATCAGGCACATAGGCTGTCTTCTGCTTCTCAGAGTCCTCCTAAGATCGTCTGCTGCATTGACATTAAGATAAGGTAGCGCCTTTGTCAAAAAGTCATTTGCGATAGGAATAGCTGTTATATCTGCATAAGACTGATTTGGTGAGTTACAAACAATTAGTACTACAATCTTAGGGATTATCTATAGGTGCCATACATATAAATGAAGTATCTGTCTTTGACTGTGAGTATGACCCATTAACAGCCTTTGATGCGGTACCAGTCTTACCACCTATTCTATAGCCTGGCATCTTTGCAGTTTTACCACCGTACTTGTCAACCTGCTGCTCCATTATATTTAACATTTCCTCGCAGGTCTTTGAAGACAGAACCTTTCTCACCTTTGTTGGCTTAAATTCTACAACTGTCTTTCCGTCTTTATCAGTGAGCTTTCTAACAAAATGAGGCTTCATCATAACACCATCGTTTCCTATTGAAGAAACCGCAGTTATGAGCTGCATTGGCGTTATAGCTATACCCTGTCCAAATCCCATAGAGGCTAGCTCAAGCGGACCAACCTTTTCTAAATCTGTAACTATAGGATTGCTCTCTCCAGGATAGTCAATTCCCGTCTTTTCTGTTATTCCAAATAGCTCAAGATGCTTGTAGAATGTATCCTTGCCCATGTTCAGCGCAAGCTGCATGTGCACCGGGTTACAAGACTGTCCTACAGCCTGAGTCAATGTCTCTGCGCCGTGAGGCTTTCTATCAGCGTCAAAGATTTTGAGCCCTGAAACCTCATAAAATCCCTTACAATAGAACGGTGTATCTGGTGTAACAAGACCCTCTTCTAGTGAAGAAGACGATGTCAAAAGCTTAAATGTTGATCCCGGCTCATACACATCGCTGACAAGTGCATTTCCCCACATTCTATTTAGATATTCCGATTTCTTGGAGTTGCTAAGCTTGTTGTAAACTTTTAGCGCATCCTCGCCAACTGGCTTTGTTGGATCGTTTGGATCAGGTAGGATTCGTAGCCATAGCTAGAATTTCTCCAGTCTTAGGGTCCATCACGATACCGCTAACACGTTCAGCTCCAGTCTTTTTTTCATTCCCGTTGCAACAGCATTTTCTAGATAGTGCTGCAGCACTTCATCTATAGTGAGCTCTACATTAAGGCCATCCTTAGCCTCATAGTACTTGCTGCTTCCATTTGATAGCTGGTTTCCGTTTACATCGGCTTCGATTACCGCACGTCCAGTCGTTCCGCTAAGATACTCGTTATACTGGTATTCTATTCCGCTTCTTCCTTCGCCCTCGTCATTTACACTGCCCGAAGATTTGCCGCGAAGCTCTTCATAGGATAAAAACGCTTTGTATCCTCTGTAATTTCAATTCCCGAGATATCTAGATCTGAAAGTTTATCTGCAGTATCCTTCTCAAGATATTTAGCCGCCTTTATTAAAACCTGGTCAGACTTGAGCAAGTTCAAAACTTCTTCGCTTTCCATTCCTAGCACTACTGAAATTCTATTTGCTACTTCTGTGAGCTTATCACCAGGATAATTTTCTCTAATCTGCGAAGGTCTAAACCAAAGCGTATAGCAAGTTGCACTCGAAGCGAGTTCCTCTCCGTTTCTGTCGTAGATAGAACCACGCTTTGCCTGGATTGGAATATCTCTCTTCTGCTGATCCTTTGCCATATCGCTGTATTCGCTTCCTCTTACAACTTGTATCCAAGCCATTCTAAATAGAAGCAGAATCAAAAAGAAGCGCCATGGTTCCGAATACGAATATTATCCTTTTTTTGCTCTTTAAATTAGTTTTGGTTCTCTCTGCCATTTAGCAATCCCTTTACCTTTATTATGAAAAAACCGACAAACTGCGATATTCAGTTGTCGGCTGTTTTATGCAAGCTGATAACGCCTTTATTTATATGCGTTTTCCTTTATTATACTCGCTAGATTTCCCTTTGGAGCAGCGGTCTTTGATAGATATATGCACTCGTTCTCGTTTGCGTACACCATGCCGAGTTTGCTTGTTGCCACAGTCTCTATGTGTTCTAGACTGTTGGCAGCTTTGATCTTTACATCTAGCGTATCTATCTCGTCCTGCAAGATCCTGTTGTTTTTGGTCGAGCTGGTTATTAGTCATCTTAAGCTCTGCGCTATAAGCAGACAAAACAACCAAAAATATGCAAATCATTCCCACCAAAACTATACTAAACACAGTTTTATTTCTTATAAGATTGATCTTTTGTCTCTGACTCTTAACCATTTCCCATCCTCAATAACTTCTTTATCTCTTCCCAAGTTTTTTTCACAAACCCTCAGTTTTGCACTCCTTGCCCTCAGATTTTTCGTCCTCCTGCGATTCACTTGGCACTATAGGTTTCTTATTTATCTTCTTTATCTCAGGCTTCTTTCCGCATACGCAGATTGGAATCTCTGGTGGGCATACGCAAGGATTTTCCCTTTCGCTATACGCATCCTTTACAATTCTATCCTCTAGCGAGTGGAATGATATTATCGCAAGCCTCCCTTAGGTGCTAATACATCTATGAAGTCATCTACCGCTCTCTTTACTCCTCCGAGCTCATCGTTAACTTCTATCCTTATCGCCTGAAATGTTCTCTTTGCCGGGTGCGGTCCATTTCTTCTTGCTGACGCTGGAACCGCTGCCTTTATTATTTCTACTAGTTCAAAAGTTGTTTCTATCGGTTTTTTTCGCGTCTTGCTTTGACTATGAAGTCTGCAATCCCTACTCGCCCAACGTTCCTCACCGTAGCTTTTTGATTATTCTATATAACTCATCCTTGGAATACTCATTAACTATATCGTAAGCTGTCATACCCTCGCTTCTATCCATTCTCATGTCTAGAGCAGCGTCGTTCATATATGAAAAACCCACGCTCTGGATTATCTAGCTGATACGATGAAACTCCTAAGTCTAGAAGTGCTCCATCAATTTCCTCTATATCCAGTTCCCTTAGGATGTTCTTGATATCCGAATAGTTTCCGTGAACAAAAGCCTTCTTGCAATCAAATCCCTCAAGTCTTTTTCGAAGAAACTCTGAGAGCTTCTTCGTCTCTATCGATTCCGATCGAGCATTCCATTTTGGCGATAATCTCTTGCAAATTTCGCTTGAGTGCCCGCTCTCCGAGCGTGCCGTCAACATAGATGCCATCTGGCTTGATATTAAGACCGTCTATGCATTCTTCTAGAAGCACTGGTACATGTGAAAATTCCATATGCCCTCCTAGAAATTATATGCTGCCAAGGTCTGGTTGAACTCCTCTGTATCCATACGATTTTCGTTATCTGGAGCATTCCACTGTTCCTTAGCCCAAACCTCTATTTTTCTCATCGCACCTATCGTAACTAGTTCTTTATCGATATGTGCATACTCCTTGAGTTCAGCTGGAATAATTATTCTGCCCTGTTTATCAAAGCCACATGAAACAGCATTACCACAGATATGCCTTACAAAAGCTCTGACCTTAGGGTCTGATTCTGGAAGCTTGTCTATCTTCTCAAGCAAATTCTCCCAGTCACTAATGTCATAAATGTATAGGCATCTATCGATTCCCTTAGTAAGAATGCACTCCTTACCAAGCCTATCTCTATACTTAGAAGGCACGATCATGCGATTCTTAACATCTATGGAATTATTGTATGTTCCGATAAACAAATCCTGCCTCCTTTCGCCACTTCACCTATTATCAAATATTAACACTGTAATTATATACCACTTTCCCCCACCTATCAAGGCTAGTCCCCCACTTAATGGGTATAAAAAAATAGGCTATTTTTGCTTTTTTTCTACATTGAAATTAAAAATCAAGCTTCCACTATATTTTGTGGTCGCTTGATTAATTATTATCAATATGTTGTTTTGAAATCAGCTTTTCTTTGGCTGTTTTTTTGAGCTTTTTGATACTGAATTCACGCGATAGAGCCTCTCCCTTTTTCTTCGTATTCTTCGTAGTAAACAAGCTCAACCGGAAGTCTCGTTTTTGGTATACTTTGCTCCCTTGCCAGCATTATGTGTTTTTACCCTCTTTTCGAGGGTCATTCGTCCAGCCTGTATAAAGACTTCCATCCGCACAGCGAAGTATGTAGACGTAGTTCATAATTCTCCACCTTATCATCTTTTAGGACGGCCTTCTGCTATATTCGTATTCCTACTAGAATCACTAGCCGTTCTGATATTATAACACAGCTTTTGCTTCTTCATAAATCGATTGAAATGCTTTGATTAAAATTTTTTTCATGAAGAAAACAGTCTGTAAGTTTGTGATATAATAAGCACAACAAAATCACGCTCTAGTTTATATTTATTTTCTATAGTTTCACGATGAGAAACGAGGACTTTATGAGCTTTATAGAATTTGATGATGTCAAGAAGGTGTACCGCACAGGCGAGTTAGAAATCGAGGGCCCTTAGAGGCATAACTTTTTCTATTGAGAAAGGTGAAATCGTAGTAATTCTTGGAGAATCCGGTGCAGGGAAAACTACGCTTCTAAACATCCTCGGCGGCATGGACAGGCTTACGAGCGGTTCTGTTCGCCCTAGATGGACGAGACCATATCAGATTTTTCCAGCAGGCAGCTGACGCACTACCGCAGACACGATGTCGGCTTCGTTTTTCAGTTCTATAATTTGATTCCCTAATTTGACAGCTCAGAAAATGTCTCCATGGCAACTCAGCTATGTAACAACTCGCTTGATCCTTTTCGATGTTCTCACATCCGTTGGGCTTTCGAAAGGCTAGATAATTTCCCATCCCAGCTCTCTGGTGGCGAACAGCAAAGAGTTGCTATCGCGCGTGCACTTGCTAAGAATCCTAAGCTTTTACTTTGTGACGAACCTACTGGAGCTCTAGATTATCTAACAGGAAAAATCCATACTTAAACTTTTACAAGATACTGGTCGCAAGAACGGCATGACCGTCATCATCATAACTCATAACCAGGCTCTTGCTGCTATGGCTGACCGCATTATCAAAGTCAGAGCCGGCAAAGTTACAGAGTCATATATAAATTCTCATGTTACTCCAGTTGAAGAAATAGAGTGGTAATATGTTGTTCCTAAATATACTCCGAGAAATCAAAAAATCCTTGGTAGATACCTTGCCATACTCGCCATTGTAGCGCTTGGCACTGGATTTTTTACTGCGGTCTAAAAGTTTCGACTGATGCCATGGTAGCAACTTGCGATAGCTACCTTAAGGATGCAAATTTATACGACTTTTTGGCTACGCTCTAACCAGGTATAGACCAAGATTTGGCGAGCAAAATAAGAAAAACAAATCCGCTCGTGAAGCAGAGTTTGCCTATAGCTTCGATGTCATATTCAATGCTTCAGAAGAAAATTCTGTAGTACTTCACAGCATGTCGCTTCCAGAAAAGATAAATAGACCTCTAGTCAAAAGCGGACACTTGCCAAAAGCACGATGATGAGTGTTTGTGATGAAGCATTCCCTAATGCAAAAAGCTTTGATTGGGAAAACCATAACTGTTTCAGGAGGCAACGAAGCCCAAACCTCGCAGATACTGAAATCAAAAAAATACAAGGTTGTTGGTCTATGCGACTCACCTCTTTATTTGAATTCCGAAAGAGGTTCCACCTCAATCGGAAAATGGAACAATATCAGGTTTTGTTTATTTGAAAAAGTCTGCATTTCTCAGCCCCTGTATACACCGATGCCTATGTCACATGTGAAATTACGAGAAAATCTATTCAGATGCATACAAGAACAAGATAAAGAAATACAAGGGGCGATTTTGATGGCCCTTACAGACCACGTTCTAGACCGCGAAAGCAATGCAGGATATGTTTCATTCGAAAACGACACAAGCATAGTCGCAAGTATCTCTACAATTTTCCCTGCCTTTTTCTTTGCGATTGCAGCCCTTGTTTGCATGACAACCATGACTAGAATGATAGATGAGCACCGCATGCAGCTAGGCGTTTACAAAGCTTTAGGCTATGGTCCATTAGCTATCCTTTCCATATATCTTTTCTACTCGTCTACAGCTACTGTAATTGGAGTTACTTTTGGGATATTTTGGCGGAATGACAATCACGCCACAGGCAATTTGCGCGCATATAATACTATTTTATCTCTTTGCTGATAAGCTAGAGTTTACAGCGAATCGCACGCTAGGTCTTTTCGCTTTGATTGTCGCTTTGTTTTCTACTGGCTTTTCCACAGTTGCAACCTGCGTTAAGGAAACCAGTGAGTTTCCTGCTTTGCTCATCAGGCCACGCGCACCGAAATCAGGAAAGAAAAATTTTCCTCGAGCGTTGCTCATTCGTTTGGAATAGACTGCCTTTCATTTATAAAATCTCACTTAGAAATGTCTTTAGATATAAAGGTCGTCTTTTGATGACCTTGATTGGTATAAGCGGATGCACAGCACTTTTTAGTTGCAGGGTTTGGTATGAGAAGTTCAATGAGCGACCTCACAGATCTTTCAATATGAGGAAATCGAACACTATGATTATAGCGTAGTTTTCAATACTCCTCTTACATCTGATGCCGAAGAAAAATTCACTGCATTCGCTAGAGGCAATGGGCATGCCGAGAAAATTAAGTTCTGCAATCAGCAGTCGATGAAATATGGTGGTAAAACAAAAGGTAAGAAATCGGCAGGCTCCCTAAAAGCTTATCACAACATCAAAAGACGACTTTCGAGATTTTATAGACCTTCACAACGGAGACCGTAAGATTGAGTTTTCCAGGCAAAGGCAAAATGTACTTTGTAAGAAATATGCAAAAGCAATACAAGCTATCAAAAGGAGACAAGCTAAGACTTGTAGATGACAATCTAAAGAGCTATGAGTTTGAGCTAAGTGATATCTTTGATAACTATATCTATAACTACGCCTACATTTCTCCTGAAACTTACCACTCTGTCTTTGGCAAAGAAGCAAAATTAAATATCGCCCTTGTAGATACTGGTCTTGAGGGGCGATAATAGAGACTAAATATTTCTGAGGCAGCTGCTAAAAATTCGAAATTACGATAATGTAATATCAGTATCGCAAACTGATGAGTTTGAAAGCGCGTCGATAAGATGATGCAGAGTCTAGCTGCAATTATAGTTTTTAATAGTTGTCAGTGCTGGAACTTTAGCATTAGTGATTCTATATAACATTACTAATATAAACATCACTGAGCGTAAGCGCGAAATTGCTACAATCAAAGTTCTCGGCTTTTTATCCAGCGAGACCTCTGCATATGTCTCTAGAGAAAAACCTCCTTTTGACGCTAATGAGCTCGCTACTTGGACTTCCACTCGAAAGCTCTTGCTTAAGCTCATAATAAGTCAGATTAATGTCGACCTCGTTTACTTCCCTGCGATTGTAAGCGTCCTTGATTATCTATACTCATTCATGCTGACAATGGCATTTGCCGTAATCGTAGTCTTGCTCATGCACATAAAGATTCACAGAATCAATATGAGCGATTCTCTAAAGTCAATCGAGTAGGTACTATCCGTCAAGCCTTGTACTGCTCTTCTCAGCTTCGGCAAGATCAAGCTTAACTCTGTCTATATCATCAAGCAGATTCTTTAGGCTATCTGCATCCACGTGATTGTTCAAAAAGAGCTTCTCCAATTGTCTACTTGCCTTTGTTATCTCGTTTACAAAAGCAAGGTAATCCTCGAATTTATGGCTACTTTGAGCCCTCTTGAATTTTTCGAGATCATTTCTTATATAGTCTATTACATCCTGTTCTCCAAAGAATCTTCCTAGAAGAAGTGGATATGGAGAAACACGAGATAGGTAGATGCTACCATCTTCACGAGCCTCATACATATAGCTCATCTTGTAGTCTTCTATCTCAAATTTTGCCACTGTGATATTCGCATGCACAGTCTTAACACTCGTCGCACCCAGCTGCTTGAGCATCATGTTTTATAATGTCGTTAATTGTCCAATCCATATTAGCCTCCTGTTATATATATGCCTTAATAAGAAGTACTATAGTTGATACAAGTATTGAAAGTATCATAAAAGGAAATCCTACCTTCAGATAGCTTGCGAATGTTATAGGGTACCCATGCTTGTTACTGATATCCGATAGCACTACATTAGCCGAAGCGCCGATTAAAGTTCCGTTTCCACCTAGGCAAGCACCTAGTGATAGCGCCCACCAAAGAAGCTCTACATCCATACCTGATTTTTCATTGAGATAATCAAAGGTATCATAGCAGCAACAAAAGGTATGTTGTTTAGTACCGATGAAACAAGCGCCGAAGCCCAAAGGATTACCAGTATTGTAATTATCTCATGTCCTTCTGTAAAGCTGATTATTCCCTTTGATATAGCCGATATAACACCAGTCTTTTCCATTCCGCCTACGATAACAAAAAGTGCTATGAAAAAGAGTATCGTCGACCACTCCACATCTTCTATTACATGCTCAGCTTTCTTTCCGCTAAGTAGCATTATAATTGTAGCTGCTGAAAGCGCAATTACAGCTGGCTGAACACCTAGCTTATCATGAGCGAGAAATCCTATTATTATGAGTCCAATAAGAACTATACCTATCTTCATAAGTCTAGCATCTGTTATAGACTTATTCTCATCTAGTGCCATTACCTTTGCTCTTGCTTCTTCAGTTGCCACCGTAGATTTCTTGTAAAGAAACTTCATCATGATGATCTGAACTGCGATTACTAACACAACAGCAAGTCCCGTGTTCATCATAAAGTCCATAAAGGATAGTCCTGCAGCACTTCCAATCATTATATTTGGTGGGTCACCTATCAAAGTAGCTGTACCTCCAACATTTGATGAGAAGATAAGCATTAAAAGGTATGGTACTGGATTCACCTCTAGCATTCTTGCAATAGCAATCGTCATAGGTCCAACTAGAAGAACCGTCGTAACATTGTCTAGGCAAGAAGATAAAACTGCTGTAATAATCACAAAGATTATCATGATTTTCCAAGGGTCAGCATTTACCTTCTTAGCCGCTTTGATAGCTATGTATTCGAACATTCCAGACTGCTTTAGCACTGCTATGAATAGCATCATGCCAACAAGCACGCCTATCGTGTCAAAATCAACATACTTAATTGCTTCATCAAAGCTAAGCACCTTGGTGAGCAAAATCACTGCCGCACCGATAAGCGCTGATAGTGTGCTATCTATCTTTCCCGTCGTTATCAAAACCATAACGCCAAGAAAGACAAGTATTGATATTATTTCCATTATTCCGCCTCCTGACAAAGCAATTATATACCTTTTTATCAAAATGCAATAAATTAAACTAGCCCTAGATGTACGCTTTTATAATAAGTACGATCATCGAAACAAATACCGATGCAATCATGAAAGAAATCAACCTTGAAGTAGCTTTTTGAATGTGATTGGATGTCCGTGTTTTCGTTACTGATATCAGATAGAACAACGTTTGCTGATGCACCTACAAGAGTTCCGTTACCGCCTAGGCAAGCACCTAGTGACAGAGCCCACCAGAGAAGCTCAACGTCCATGCCCTGAGCCTTCATCGCAAGAATCAGAGGTATCATGGTCGCAACAAAAGGTATGTTATCAAGTATCGACGAAAATGATTGCTGACGCCCAAAGGATTACGAGAATTGTAAGAAGCTTATGCCCTTCTGTGAAACCCAATCAAAGCCTCTGACATCGCTGTTATGATACCCGTCTTTTTGCATTCCGCCAACGATTATAAATAGCGATATGAAGAATAAAATCGTAGGCCACTCAACATCTTCTATCAAAGACTCTACTTTCTTCCCCTTTCACAATAAGCATAAAAGGCCGCTGCTGAAAGTGCAATTACCGCAGACTGTATTCCAAAGCTTATCATGTAGCAAAAAAACCCTACGATTATGTATATGATTACGCCTATTCCTATCTTCATTAACCTTAGGTCAGTTATCGCCTTTTTCTCATCGAGAGCCATAACCTTAGCCTTAGCCTCTTCGGTAGCTGTAATCGTCTTCTTATACATGAACTTCATCATAACAATCTGTACGATTAGAACTAGAATAACTGCACCACCTGTGTTCTTGACGAAGTCAAGGAAGGTAAATCCCGTTGCACTTCCAATCATTATGTTGGGTGGGTCACCAATCAAAGTAGCCGTACCTCCGACATTGGATGCAAGAATTTGCATGAGAAGGTAAGGCACTGGGTTTACCTCAAGTAGATTGGATATAGCAATTGTCATTGGTCCAACTAAGAGAACCGTTGTAACATTATCAAGGCATGACGATAGCACCGCTGTAATTATGACAAATATAACCATCATCTTCCAAGGATCGGCATTTAACAAGCTTCGCCGACTTGATAGCGACGTACTCAAACATTCCCGATTCCTTGATAACTGCGACAAACAGCATCATTCCAACCAGTACGCCTATAGTATTAAAAATCTACATACTCAAGAGCTTCATCAAAGCTAAAAACCTTTGCAAGCATGAGCACTGCCGCACCAACAAGGGCAGCTGCAGTTCGGTGCACTCTTTCGGTGGTTATCAAAACCATTACACCTAGAAAAAAACTAAAACAGTTAAAAGTCCCATATATTTCTCTCCTAATAAAGCATTAGTATATACCTAATACGCTAAAATTCAACCCCTTATATATGTTTATTTTTTTCAATGCATACACGCATTTAATTTTTTATCCCATTGTTTGCAAATTGCACCAAAATATAATTAAAAAAAGCCACACCTAACTTACAGTCTAAAAATGGGTTCTACGCATCAAAGAAAAGAACGTTAAGTGTGGCATAAAGTTGTTAGCAAAAACACCACTATCATCTGTATTTTTATTCCGTAGTCATTTAATTTTTTTGTATAGAGTTTTTCTAGCTATATTCATCTCGCGTGAAGCTTTAGTAACATTCCAGCTGTTACGACGCATAATTTCCATAATATATTCCTTCTCGAAGTCTTGGGTAGCTCCTTTTTAGGTCTTCACTAAAAACTCTATTCATATCAGAATCTATCTCTTGAATTTCTAACGGAAGGTCATCTCCACTAATTTTTTTCCGTCTTGCGCCATAACCACAAGTCGCTCAATTATATTTCTAAGCTCACGTATATTTCCTGGCTACGAATATTTCTTCAGCATTTGCATAACACTTACTTCTATAGAATCAATTTTACGCCCCATTTCTCTTGATATTGTCTCGATAAAAATAGTTTTGCAAGCAAAGGAATATCTTGTCTCCTTTCTCTAAGAGGTGGAATTTCAATAGGCAGTATGTTAAGTCTATAGTATAGATCCAGCCTGAACCTACCTGCTTCTATTTCCTGTTTTAAATCAGCATTTGTTGCAGAAATAAGCCTAAAAATTACTTTGAATAGTTTCACTTCCTCCTACTCGCTCGAAGGTTTTTCCTGTAAAACTCGTAGTAATTTTGTTTGCATGTTTAAGCTCAATTCACCTATCTCATCAAAGAAAATGGTTCCACCATCCGCTAGTTCAAATCTTCCTTTTCTACGTTTTTCAGCACCAGTATATGCACCCTTTTCACTGCCAAAAAGTTCACTTTCTATTAGATTTTCATTAAATGCTGCACAATTAACAGAAACAAACGGTTTTATCAGCTCTTTCACTGCATTGATGAATTAGATGAGCCATTACCTCCTTACCAGTTCCACTCTCTCCCGTGATAAGGACCGATGCCATCGTTCTTCCAATCGTGATAGCCTCTTCTCTCATTTTTCTGGCTGCGTCGCTTTCTCCAATCAATTTATTGGTGGCTGATATTGAGCAGATATGTTGTTTTTAGCTGACTATTTTCCATACGCACATTAGCAAGTTCCTGTGCTTTTTATTACAGTTACTATCAACTCGTCAATATCTACTGGCTTAATGAAATAGGTATATGCACCTTTCTTTACAGCTTCAACTGCTCCTGGAATAGTGCCCTCCGCTGTAAGCATAATAACCTCTGTCATCAGCCACCTTTTTCTTGATTTGCACGAGTGCTTCCATTCCATCCATTTTTGGCATTATAATGTCAAGAACAACAACTGTGATTTCGTGTTTTTCCATTATCTCTAATGCATAAAAACCGTTTTCTGCCGTCTTAACCGAAAACATCCCTTTAGCTCAAATATCTTACGGTAGACTTTCAACAATTCTTGATCGTCATCCACCAATAAAATTGAATTTCTGATCGTTCTTTTTCACCTCATGTCTGTTCTACCACATTTAACTGGTAAAACGATTTCAAATTCCGTCATATTTTGATCGTCTTCCAATACCATAACACTTCCACCGAGTGCGTCCGTCAAGCGCCTCGTAATCCATAGTCCTATGCCATTTCCATCAGCTTTTTGTAGTATAGAAAGGATCGAAATATTTTTTTCCCTGAGTTCGCTAGGAATAGGTTCTCCATTATTTTTTTAACAATCACTACTATGGTTTCATCTTTTTCTGCCACAGAATATATCAATTAGTCCGTCCTCACTAATTGCTTGTATTGCATTTATGATAATATTTTGCAGTATTACCTTTAACGCTTCTGGACTTCCCATATTTATATAGCAATCGTCATCAATCATCTCCTTTACTTCAATGTTTTGCCTTATAAGTGTTTTTCTTGATAATAATAGAATTTGTTTTATTACTGTTCCAACATGGACCATTTCCATTTTTCATCATCCCTGCTGTAGTCAAGCAGTGTATATATCACTTTTTCAGCCTCATCCGCTGCCCTTTCAATTCTATCAACCTCCTCTTTGATATCTTTACTTTTGATTTGACATTGACAAAATATACACTGCACCTTTTTATTACAGCTAGATGATTTTTCAATTCATGAACTATGGCGGCAGCAAACTGACCTATTCCTGCCATTTTTCCATTTGCTGAACTTCTTTTTCTAAAAAGTACACTTTGCGTTACACAGTTGCTACTTACAACCATTTCCGTAAGCTTTCCTGCGCTATCACATATTGGATAATATGTATTTTCTATACACTTCTGTACCAGATACAATTTGTTCACTTTTAATTTGAGGATGTGCTTTTAGCCCCTTTAAGGTTTTCTCTATTATCTCAGGTGTAACCGCTACAGATTCCCTTGTCGCAACTACAATGGATCATCACTCTTAACTATAAGGAGCGCTCCTTCAATTGTTTCTAATATCGTATTTATTTCCTGGTTTTTCTCAGATAATGACTTTTGTATAACTACCTATACTTGCATTCATTGCAGTAAACGCACGATTCAGTTCTCTAACTTCCAGTAAATCACTTTTAGTTTCTATTTCACATAAGCTATAATCCCCATTTGATATCTTATTAGCACGAGCAACAAGCCCCTGCATAGGTATTGAAAAAGCTATGTTTAAGCCATGTTAGAAATCCAACTCCCATTAGAATTGCCGTTAGCAATAAAATCAAAAAGCAAATTTGCATCTAGTGATTTCCCTGGTATAAATTCGCTCCTATCAACTTCAAATAATAAAACTGTATCCGTATCGTTTACTTTTTGATGAGAATAGTATTTTCTGACTACCTTTAACCGTATACATATAAGTTGTAGAATCACCTTTTTAATGCACTTTTCATAGCAGTTCTTTTTGTCAGAACCCATCTTCTCTTCATCAAATATATTTTTTTGAGTATAAACGCCCTGATGTTCGTCGTCAGTCATCCCAGATTGATAATATATGTTTCCTTCCTTTGTTAGCCAGTATATTTTTACCGGTTTTACCTATTGAAAAAAATCCTTAAAAGTATTGCTCTCTAATTTAAGTAACGATAAATCAATACAAACAACACCATAAAATTCGTCGTCTTTATTATAAATTGGATATGAACATGTAATTGTCCAACCAGTTCTCAGGTAATCAGAATATGGAGCTGTCCAGACTGCCTCACGTCTTGGATTATTCTTTTTCATTTGCATCTATATAAAAAGGATCTTTCTTTGGTCATGATCAGCTTGTAAATTGTGCTGTTAAATCACTATATGGCAAACACCTTAGTACATTATTTTTTTATCAATCAAATATGCCCATGTAACCATTCTATTTTCAACAACCTTGGCGAATGCATCATCCAATTCCTCAGAAATTGCAATATCACGGTATAGAGAAGAGTCCTCTTTTATGTTACTTGCAACATATAGGGCGCTTTGTTCTCCTTTCTATAAAAGCTCCATTTTTTTAATCTACTTATTGTTCCATTTTCATTCCTTATATATCCTTTTGGGAGTTCTTTATATTTTTCTTCATCAGAATTGATATATTTTTTTGATACCATATTCCTAAAGAAATGGTATTATCCTCTATTTGAGTAAAAGCCTTCAGATATTAACTGGCTTTTTTTCCTTTTATAATCTCCTCTAAATTATTTGTGCATATTGTTCCGACTTGTTGCGTGTTTGATACGACGACAAAATAGCAAACAACGCCACATAAAAAGATATTGCCTACTAGGAAAACTAAAATCAGTCTTGTAACCATCGAGTCCTTAAAAATTCCGTCTTCCCATCTTGCACCTCCTCTATGTGGCGTATTTATTTATACAATATACTACCATACATTTGATGTAATAGTAGTAATATTGAACTAATTATAGTTACCAAAAATATAATGTTGTTACTGTGTTTTACTTGCTTTGTTTATATCCAGCTAATTCAATACGTCTGTTTCATGCCCTACTGTATCAGGCGATATTGTAACTGGTTTCCATCCTTCAGGGATCGACTTTTTGCATATGTTTCATATATCCCCAGAATGCAAGTCCAAGAAGAACATATACTAGCATTACAATCCAAGCGCCAAGATTCATCTCTTTGATAGATACATACAGAACCCAGAAGCAGAAGCAAATTGACCATATTCCAAAGAATTTACCAAACTTTAATCTGAAAGGTCTTTCCCACTCAGGGTGTTTCTGTCTTGTCTTTAAGAATGATATTGTTACTAGTAAGTATACTGCGCCAGCAGCTTCTCCATATATTGTATAGATATAATTGATCCATGCATCTGGTGCAAATACAGTAAAGAATATTGATAGGATTCCAACAATCAAGTTTGCGAACTGTGGTTGCCCAAATTTGTTTAGATTAGTGAATCTTTGTGTTACTTGGTGTTGTTTTGCTGCACCGTATAGAATACGTGATGCGCTAAGCCAAAAGGATGATAGTGTAGTTATACATGTACCAGTACCCATAATAACAATCAAAAGACCTAACCAATGTGCCCCACAAATATCTGCGACTCTAGGATCAACGATATCTGTATTTGCAACCCATTCACTAGACACAACACCACCAACTGCTATTACAGCTAGTCCGTAAACTAAAACTGTACAACCTATAGAGCCAACAAATGCCTTCCATAAGTCCTTTTTAGGAAAATCGGATTCCTCTGAAAGCTGTGGAATGATGTCAAAGCCTACAAATTTCATTACTAAAAGTCCAACCGCTGCTGCCCAACCTGAAACTCCATGGGTAAACATAGGAGTTATAGTTGAGAGGTGCCATTTACCGCTAAGAATAAAGTATATATCTGCGGACAGAGATATAATTAAAAGTACTCAAAATAATATTGATTGTAATTTTGCTAGCACCTTAATTTCCCTGTTCGTAAGGAAAAACCAAAATATTATTATTGCAGCTGCGAGTATTTTTACTTGAAGTGTAGTAGTGGGAATATATATCCCATCATGCTCGCAATACCATATGCTACTGTAGGCATTGCCATAATATACAGTAGCATTATCATCAAAATGCTGCAAATCCAGAGTTTTTACCGAGCGCATTCGATACCCATATATTCTGTCCTCCAGCATAAGGCATCATACTTGACATTTCTGAATATATAAAGCAGAGTGGTAAAATCAAAATTGCCAAAGTAAGTAAGGCAAACACAGATCCTGGGCCACTTAACTCATACCAAAGTTTTATCTCGACCATCCATGCTGCAATCATTCCACCTGCAGCCATCGTTATCATATTCGATAATTTCAGTTCTTTCCTTAATCCGCTAGGGCTATTATTATCTGACATTACTCTAGACCTCCTTACTGAAGATTCTTGCTGATGATATTAATTGTTTCGTCAGTACTTAATACATCACAGTAAATCACGTTCATTATTTTTAAGTTCTGCATCATGAAGTTCCTGACTTCCTGCTGCACATGCATCTTCTACACAGATTACCTTTAGCCCCGCATCTGCAAGGTCTCTAACTGTGCAAGCAACACACTGGTCTGTAACTATGCCCGTAACAACTACCGTATCAATTCCCATAAACCTTAATAGCGTTAGATAGTTGGTACCATTGCACACACTATCTGTCGTCTTATTTACAATAATTTCATTTTTTTAGTGGAGCTAATTCGTCTATCATTTGAGCTGAATAACTATCAACCGGCATCAACATATTGTTCCAACCTTCCGATTTTTTGTACGGGAGATCTATCTTCACCGTCGTCTCGCAAGCAGGCAATTCTACCATATGTAACAGCCATATTGTTAGCTCTAAAAGAAATCCAACAATTTCTTATTATTAGGGAATAACGATGTCATCCAATCTATCATGGAAAGGAATCCATCTTTCCCACTCGCCGAACGCTTTAAACTGCAATGCCTCACCAAAGTCTCTTAATACAAACTCATTTTGAAGGTCTACAAAGTAGAGACAGTTTTTCTTTGGATCGATGATAGGTTCTTCGATCTCACCAATGTTTCATAATAGAAATTTAGATACTTGTCTTTAATGTTCATTTTTACCTCCATGTATAAAAACAGATATTTGATATTTGAACATATTTATTGCGATATCCGTGCCAACATTTAAGACTGCAAAAACAAGCTCTGTCTTCTTTTGATATTTCAACGTTAATTTAGTTTGAAGTTTTTATTAGTTGTTACCTTTCATTAATTGAGGTGTTACCTTTATGTAACGTTACCTTATGTGCAACCGTTACCTTTTAGTAACACTTTCGCACACGAAAAAACCCAGACCGAAGCCTGGGTTTGATACCAATTATATCGTTATAGATTTGCAAATGAAATTACTACCTCTATATTTGTCTTACCATTTACTGAAGTTTTAAAAATGTAGCTTTCTGTTGCTCCACCCGCTACATCTATCGGCTCTTTTAGCCTTTGCTCTTTTGATCTCTATTTCTGATCCAAGTGGCGCTTCTGCCCTGTGTCTAATTAGGAATGATGTCATTTTCTTCTTATCGACATCTGGAACATGATTCCATACCATATCAAGATAGTAGGTATTGTTCATGTGCATATTTCTGTCGACCTCGCTGAACATAACTTGGTGCTTTCCACACAGCTCATAATCAAGGTCTTTAGGCAAGGTAAATCTCAAGGGAATATTCATCTCTAATGGCTCGTCAAACTCGTAGTCTGAAAGGTCAATCTCGTCAGTTCTGATAAGTTTACCTGTATGAATATTTACTACAGCCCACTCACTATAGCCCCTAGCAACAATCTCCTCTCCTCGCTTAACTAAAAAAACATCTGACAAAGGTTGCCGCCTTTCCTGTCGTCCTTAGGTATGTACATCGATTTCATCATAACTGTGAATCTGATCCATAACCTCATAGAGAATTCGCGTTGCAATAAAGCTTTGACCATTATCAAATAGCTCCTCATATGTAGGTCTTCTATCCCTCATGTTGTGATTTCCGGTTTCCTGCATAAGTCTCGCAAAAGCTTGAAGGCTTTATATTATTGTTTATGTCCACATCATGTGATGATATGGAATAGTGCTCTATGTAAGTGCTCATTTCAGCTCCTTTGTCATCTGTAAATTAAATAGTCTTGGCTCCTAGAAGGTTGCCACCTCCTGTTCAGGTGGAAGACTCGCTACCACCTTGCTGCAGTAGAGGATAGGTCCCTCTTCACCATAAATATCTGTATACTCTAGCCTCACCTCAGCTACGATTTCTGCCCAGCTTCCGTTTTTGATCTTTGATGCATTCTTCCAAACGCATAATAGTCCTGCAAACTGAATATCATCTGCACAGCATGTCATAACATGTCTTCCAAAGACTAGATTATCTTTTGGCAAGCCTCCACCGGTCGCAAACCTACCGAGAACTCTAACTTTTTTTCTTATCGTATTTCTTAGGATTATCGTTTACATCACGGTACCACTCAACAAAACAATCTTCCTCAATTTCGATGATTTCTGCATTCATATCAAAAAGGCAGTTCATCGACTATGAGTGTCTGGTTCTACATCGTCTGGGACCGTACTCGTAAACTATTTGACTTTTTCGGTTTTGCAACCCTTACAATCTTGTGGAATTCTAGCTTATCAAAGCCATGCACGCACCTGTTGAAGACAACTAGGTCAGCTGTCTTTAGTTTATCAAAAACAAGCTGTCTCATATTCTCATTGTGGTTTATAAAAAAACACTCGCATCTGCAAATGTAACTTCCTGAGATATGATCCATTCTGGCGGCATATTGCGGAACAAGTCCTGCATCATCCACATGCCATTATATTCAACTACAACTCTCTCAACACGATGCTTTTTCTGTAGCTCCGAAAGATGCTCTGGGTTTAGCTCATCCAAACTTTCTATATATTCGCAGAAGATATTATCCTTTGTAAAGAACTTGCTTTCATCAAGTTCCACCTCTCCCCTGCTCACACATTAAAAAAGCAGAGTTCTCTCACCTGCATTGAAATCACTACCCTCGAGAATATCTTGAATGAATGTCGTTTTTACCACTTTCTAAAAAAACCTGTAAATAAATATACTGGAATTTCCATTTTGTCCTCTTTTACTTTTTATCCTATAAAAGCTAGTGCTTCCCTGATATTAGCTTCCTCGATATCAACACCGATTACGCATATCATTCCTGTAGTTGCGGCGCTTCCTGTTCTAACATCAGGCTCTCCTGGAACATAGTCAAAGTGAATCCATCCACCTTCTGCATTTTCAACAACACCCTTAGCTCTTAGTATTGTTCCAAACTCTGTAAAGTTTCCGAGCTTACCTAGGAAGTCATTAATCTCAGCCTCACTAAACTTATGGCTTGTCTCCATTCCTATGCTCTGGAATACTTCGTCTGCATGGTGATGTCCATGCTCGTGGTGATGTCCACATCCACAGCTTTCGCCATGCTCGTGGTCGTGATGGTGGTGCTCGTGCTCTTCATGCTCATGGTCATGTCCACATCCACAGCCTTCTCCGTGTTCGTGGTCATGGTGATGATGCTCGTGCTCTTCATGTCCGTGATCATGTCCACAGCAGCCTTCGCCATGTTCGTGGTCGTGATGGTGCTCATGCTCTTCATGCTCATGATGGTGATGATGCTCATGCTCCTCGTGCTCATGATGATGATGATGTTCATGCTCCTCATGCTCATGATGGTGATGGTGCTCGTGCTCTTCATTCTCATGATGGTGATGATGCTCATGCATTTCCGCTTTTTAGATGCTCAAGTTCCGCATCAATTCCAGCTCTCTTTTTCCATGGTCTGAAGTATTAGCTTGCCATCTAGCTCATTCCAATCTGTTGTAACAATTTCCTGCAGTTTCGTTATGCTCACGTAGAAGTGCAACGCAGGCATCTAGCTTGTCCTGGGCAAGACCAGCTGTATGGCTCAAAAATAATAGCACTTGCGTTCTCAATCTGATTATTGAAGAATTCACCAAAGTTCTTCATATACATCTTGCACTTCTTAGCATCAACAACCGTTGTAAATCCGTTAAGTACAAGCTCGTCATTATGTAGATTTTCTACTGCCATAATAACATCGCTAAGCTTACCAACGCCAGATGGCTCAATCAGGATTCTGTCAGGGTTGTATTTCTGAACCACCTCAGCAAGAGCCTTACCAAAATCTCCGACAAGGCTACAGCAAATGCATCCTGAGTTCATTTCGTTAACCTGAATTCCTGAATCCTTTTAGGAACTCACCGTCCACTCCTATATCACCAAACTCGTTCTCAATAAGCACAAGCTTTTCGTCCTTATATGCTTCGGAAATCAGCTTTTTAATCAAAGTTGTCTTTCCTGCTCCTAAAAATCCTGAAAATATGTCTACCTTTGTCATATTACGCTCCCTTCAATATATATTCAGTTATATTTAATTTAAATTCTACATATCTATATATACCACTTTGATGTGTAAACAAAATGAAAATCATAGATATTCTTTTGCAATATTATTGTACTTCACTATTCATCTTCTTCTACGATGAAGCTTCTAAAGATTGCCTTTTTCATCCTCGCTTAATTTCATTGTTACGCAAAGAGTTTCAATTACTTCAGCTGGTGGCACATGACCTTCCGTAGTACATAGCATGGTAAAATCATTGTGCGGCATGCCGAGGTTTTTTTGAAAACGATTTCTCCGCAGCTCACCTTTCTATCGTAGATTCTAAAAAAATTCTCTCGCAAAAATTCTTATTTGACATTTTTCTCCTTTTTATATCACTATAGAAGTTACGTATATTTTTGATTGGAGGACTATATGAAGGATAGATTCAAACAAGGCATGGTCATGACAATTTTTGCAGGAATAGCATGGGGCTTTTCGGGCAACTGTGCCGAAATTCTGTTTAAGAACTTCGGGATAACTCCTGTTTATCTGTCTTCAATGCGCATGGTTTTTCTGGTCTAATCCTCACTATTGCAGCCCTACTAACAAATAGAGAAAACCTGATTTCTATGCTTAAAGATAAGCGTTCTGTACTTCAGCTAGTTCTATTTGCGTTGTTTGGCATTTTGTTCAATCAAGTTTCTTATCTTGAGGCAATCAATAATTTAAACTCAGGAACCGCAACCATACTCCAGTATATAGGGCCTGTCTTCTGCATGATTACCGAATGCATTCTTATCAAAAGACTCCCAACAAAGAAGGAAGTCAGCGCCATCATGCTTGCCATGATAGGCACATTTATACTTGCAACTCACGGCGATATTCACCGCATCTACATAACACCGCTTGGTCTAATGTGGGGACTATTTTCTGCATTTGCTATCGTATTCTACACCTTCCTACCTATAAAACTGATAGAGAAGTACGGTGCAATTCTGGTAACTGGATGCGCTATGCTCATCGGAGGGGCTGTAACAAGCACATATAGCAAAGCATTCTTGCAGCCATTTAATACAGATCCTAAGTTCGTTGCGCTTCTTGTTCTAATTATACTACTTGGAACTATAGTATCATATACTCTATATCTAATGGGAATAAACAGATGCGGTCCTGTCGTAGCCAGCATGCTAGCTAGCATAGAGCCAGTATCAGCCACAGTGTTTATGGTAATTTTACTAAATGTTCCATTCACTGGAATAGAAGCACTAGGATTTGCATGTATATTTGTAACAGTCTTCATCCTCGCAAGGAGTAAGACATCAAATAGCAATAAATAGGCTAGACTTCATAATCGAATAAAATCTCATCTCTAGCTAGCTCATCGAGTTTTGCTCAGTGTAGAAAATACTATTGAAGAACCATATCCGTAGGTTGATAGCCTGCGGATTATTCTATTTCTGAGCTTTTCTGGTAGCCTGCCTTCTATATCCATTCCGCTTTTGCCTTACAACTTTTTAGAGCTACAGCAAGCGCTCTATTTGCCTCGCTATTTACATCTTCAGCTTCAGCATTCTCAGCCTTCTCATCAAAAAGCAACCGATATATCATCAGTGCTGAGCTCTCGCTTTCGTAGTTCTCTCTTGATTCTAAGCTCTCCCCAGCCCTTTCTCTCCATGAGCAATAAAATCCCTACAGTACTGAAGATCGTCTAGATATCCGTATTCTATAAAACTTTCAATTACCGGCTCTATTTCCTCAATAGAAAAGTCCTTGTCCTTAAGATATTTTTCTTAAAACTGAGGCGCTACATCTTGAGCGGAGCACCCTTGCTGCTGCAAGTTCACTTATTGACTTCATAGAAGCACCACCTTGGCATCTTCATTAGTCTCAAGACAATATGTGCACTTTATTTCAGGAAGAATATTTATTCTCTTTATATAGACCTTCTTTCCTTCATACACAAGGCTCTGTTTTAGCTCGTGGTTTTCATCGACCACAGATTCCTTTGATGCAAAGTCCCTTTTCCTGTATATTTTCCAAAAAGCCTCCTTGGCTGTCCAAATATCAAAAAGCCTTCTTCTCCCCAGAGCTTAACATACTCAAATTCTTCCTTGCTAAAATGTCTCTCCGCTATGGATTCGTGCTTGCAGGATTTTACCTCCTGTATATCGATTCCGCACGGCTTTCTATCAAATAGACACATCCACATAGGGCCAGTATTTGATACTGAAAACTCAACATCTAAATTCTCAAAATATGGCTTTCCCTCTTTGTAAACTTCTATCTTAACACCATTTACAATATTGTCTATTTCGCCTATATTCAGTGATTTGCATTCTTGATTTTTGAGATAGTTTGCTAGTGCAGTTCTTATTAAGCCATAACTTTTCTCTCCGTGCAAAACTGTTCCTTCTCTTAAATATATCTCTGGCAAAATGACCTCCATTATACTTATCCCAAGACAAACTATGGGGATTTTTAACTATTAAAACAATAGGGTGCTAATGCACCCTAAACTATTTTTCCTCATTGTTAAGGCGATCCAAAACCCTGCGATATCCATCCGCACCATAAACAATGCACTTGTTAATTCTGCTTATAGTCGCTGTCGAAGCCTTAGTTACCTTCTCTATTTCGTTGTATGTTTTCTTCTCAGAAAGGAGCTTAGCCACCTGCAATCTCTGAGCGATTGAATGTATCTCGTTGATAGTACATATATCCTCAAAGAATCTATAGCAATCCTCTCTATCGCGCAATGTCAAAATCCCATCGAATAGTTCGTCAATATCTTCTCTTCTGTACTTTGATTCGTAAGCCATGGTCTCTTCCTTTCGCCTTAATAGTAAGGCATAAAACATCGAAATATTGCGTTGAAATTATACCATTTTACCGTGCTAAAGTCAATTAGCCTGCAAGCTCTATAGCCTTCTCTAGTTGTAAATCCTTGCCATCGCTATTCGTCACAAGATACTGAGGAGTAACTCCCACACCATGTATTTTTGTACCCTTAGGTGAGAAGTATTCCTTTACAGTAAGACTTACTGCTGTTTCATCCTTAAACAAGCGTGTTTCCTGAACAATACCCTTACCGAAAGTTTTCTGACCCACAGAAATCGCAGCATTATTATCTATGAGGGCTGACGCAACAATTTCTGATGCACTGGCAGAATTCTCATCTATCAAAAGTACTACCTTGAGTTTTGTATGCTTCTCATCGGAGTTAAAGTTTTTGATATTACCCTTCTTATCCTTTGTATAGGTAATCTTGCACTTAGGAAGAATTCTATCCGCTACCTCTGTTCCCTCATCAAAATATCCACCTGGATTTGAGCGCAAATCTATAATCACACTCTCCTTACCACTAGATTCAAAGGAATTTATGGCCTCATTAAAATGCTTAGCAGTATTGCTTCCAAATGAGAGTATCTTTACATAGCCTATCTTATCCGAAATTGAAGATTGCTCAACAGTAGATTCTTCAATCTCACCTCTGATAACCTTGATGTCCTTTTTCTCTGTTCCACGCTTTATCTTAAGCACAACAGGATCTCCAACTTTACCAGTTATCGCCTTCCTTACAGAGTTTGTAGTGGTATATGTCTTTCCGTCAATCTCTAGAATTATATCGCCCGTCTTGATTCCTGCAGATTCTGCTGGAGCGTCTTTCATGACATCCTTGACAACGATTCCTTCCTTTGTAATCTCAAAGCTTATACCTATTCCTGTAAAAGCTATTATTTAGATTTCTCTTAAGTAGTGCAAGTTCTTCTTTGTTTAGATATCTTGAGTATTTATCTCCAAGGGAATCAAACATCGCATTGTATATAGCTTGCTCCTGCTTATCCTTATCATACTTAAAAAGAAAGTCTGATGATATAAATTCCTCTACACTTATAAGCTTACTATATTTTTCGAGAAGCTTGTTTTGCTCATCTAGTTCACTCCTATTTACCATAGCTGTGTCACTGAGCTTGAGGTAGGAGAAAAATCCTGCCACTAACATTGCCGATGTGATAAATACGGTGAATATTACTATCCCAAATCTTTGTTTTTTTCATTAGTTCTCCATCTTTGCTGACTTCAAAGACAAAATTCATATATTGTTTTTCCGTTCCAGCTTGATAAATCTAAATTCCCAATCAAAAGCTATCCTTTGCTTTGTCTTCATTGCTTCTTCTAAAAAGCACTTCATTTGCATCAGCATTTTGCAAAAGTCTACACCTCTAATTTGCTTTCCATCAAAGTTTGCTGTAAACTGCAGAAACTCAGGTCTCCTCTGCATCCTTGAAACGAAATCAATATTCGTATCAATTCTTATTAGCGGTACTTCATTGCATCTGCCAAATGGCTCAAGCATACTCTGCTGAGAGAAGAAATCTGCATTTAGGTTAGCGCTCTGTAATTGAACGTCATAATCTGGCATACTGTTTTCTTCTGCCTTAGCTCTGCTCTTTTTGCTCTATCAAACCCTCTTCTAAGGACTGTCTTAAAAGCGGGATATTTTCATCTAGAATTGTGAATCCACAGGCTGCCGCGTGTCCTCCAAACTTAACAAATAGCTCAGGTTTTCGATTTAATAGTTCAAACAGGCTTATTCCATCTACGCTTCGTCCTGTTCCTTACTACATCCCTCGCCTATCTTTGTAACGATAAGACTTGGGACATATATTTTTTTCCTTAAGCTTTCCTGCTACAATTCCTGTAACGCCTTCGTGCGCATCATCTAGCTCTACTAGAAGATATCCTTTATCTACATCTTCCTTTGATATATCGGTCAAGCAGCTCTTAAAAAGCTTCTCCTGGACACTTCTTCTAGTACTGTTGGCTTCTTTTATCTGCCCTGCAAGTTCCTTTGCTCTCTGCTCATCATCGCAGAGTATGAGCCTTGATGCTAAAGATGCACTTCCCATTCTTCCAGCTGCATTTATATGAGGAGCAATCACAAATGAAATGTTTTTGTGAGCTTATCTCGCCCTGCTTTAGTCCAATCTCTGATAGCAAAGCCTTAAGTCCCACTCTCTTGCTTAGGTTTAGCGCTCTAAGCCCAAACTTCACAAGAGTTCTATTCTCATCTATAAGTGGCACTACATCTCCGACTGTGCCTATTGCGACAAGGTCAAGGTTTCGTGTCAAAACCTCCTTAGGGAAGATTCTGCAGTCTCACACAAGGCCTGAGCAAGCTTAAACGCAACTCCAACTCCAGCTAGTGCCTTAAATGGGTAGTTACAATCAGCCTGACTAGGGTTGATAATTAAGCAGTCTGGTACTTCATCTCTAATCGTATGGTGGTCTGTTACAAGAATCTCAAGCCCTATTTCCTGAGCATGCATTACCTCATCCACAGAAGTCGAACCACAGTCTACAGTTACAATTAGGTCAGCTCCCGCTGCCTTAATCTTGTCAATAGCATCTGAATTTAGTCCGTACCCCTCATCAAAACGCGAAGGAATATAGTAGCTGACATCTGCACCCATTCTTCTTAGAACGTCCATCATAAGCGAAACCGATGTCACTCCATCCGCATCATAGTCTCCATAGATACAGATTTTCTGTCCAGTCTCAACGGCCATCATAATAAGATCAACACCTTCATACATATCCTTAAGCAAAAAGGATCATACGTAAGACTTGGCTTATCAGATAAGAACTCCGCGACATCATCTGCCGCGGAGATTCCTCTTTTATTTAATATTGTCTCTATTGCGCTGTTTAAATTCATTACTTCACTTTCTAGAAGGCAACATAATTACGAGGATTTACAAGTGTTCCGTTTACTCTAACTTCGAAATGTACGTGTGGACCTGTTGCCCAACCTGTCATTCCTGAGTAAGCGATAATCTGTCCCTTCTGCACATACTGACCTGGAGAAACAACAAGTGCGCTGTTATGTCCGTATGCAGTTACTATTCCATTTCCGTGGTCAATGAACACTCCCCATCCATATCCCTGCTGATACCAACCTGTTAGGGTTCATTACTCTACCTGAGTCTGATGCAACTACTGGAGTATTCATTGGGCATGCAGGTCGATAGCTCCATGGAATGTACCATATTGCTCCAGACCAACTCTGTTACCGAACTCTGATGTTACAACATAGTTTGATACTGGGCTTATCATTCCACCAGTTCCAACATAGCTTGCTCCACCACCGGAACTTCCACCACCGGAACTTCCACCAGCTGAACCACCACCGTTATTAACCGCTGCCTGCTGTTGCTGTGCTGCTAGCTCTGCTGCAATCTGTGATGAAAGAGATTCAGCTTGCTGATTAAATATTGCTAGATTCTCGTCTATCTTAGCTGCCTTAGCCTCAAGCTGTGCAGACACCTTGTCAAGCTCGCCCTTCTTATCCTTAAGTTCACTCTGTGAACTTGCCATTGCCTGCTGAGCAGCACTGAGTTCCTTCTTTGTATGGTTTAGTTCTTTGCTTATCTTCTCCAGACTATTTAGGGTGCTTCTATCGCTCTTATAGATTTTCTGAAGCATAGATAAATTGGATAGAAGTTCAGAGAAGTTCCTTGAATCTAGGATTATATCGATAAATCCAACAGAGCCATTCTTGTACATAGTGCGAAGTCTCTTAGACATTCCGCTTTTTCTATCGTCAATCTTAGCCTGCATCTCATCGATTTTGCCGTTTAGCTCATCAATTTCTGCCTGCTTCTTATCTATCTCACTCTGTGCATTTGTGATTTCGGTGTTAAGGCTTACAATCTTAGTATTATATTGTTCTATTTCGTTAACTATTTCGCCTTTTTCTGCCTCTGCAGCCTTCTGCTTTTCCTTTATGCTATTTAGCTCAGATTTCTTATCTGTCGCATATATGCTTCCCGTATATGCAAGGCTAAGACTCAAAGCCATCATCAGCGATAATGATAATGCTATAACTCTATTTTTTTCTCATCAATAACCTCCAAATCCTCTACTTCGTATCAAGGAATTTACGCATTGAAACTATGCTTCCACACGCACCTATGCTTACTCCGATTGCTAGGAATATCAAAATCAGATTGACTGATAGATATCCTGCCGGAACAAGCGGGGAACTCATAATAGTCATAAACTGCTTACCTACGAGCGATATGATTTCTCGATAGATGAAGAATGTTGCTACAGCAGAAACTGCTGATGAAATAACACCTATCAATATTCCCTCTATCAGGAACGGACCTCGTATAAACCAGTTGGTCGCTCCTATATACTTCATAATCTCTATTTCCTTCGCCCTTGCAAATACTGTGAGCTTTATCGTATTTGATACGACAACTATAGAAACTATGATTAAAAACACCATTATTATCATTGCAGCTAGCTTGAGGAAGTTTGTTATCTTGGTAAGCTTCTTAACTGTCTCCTGATAGTACTTGACGTCCTCAACGCCATCTGTCCCCTTAACCATCTTGATAACATTGTCTGCTGTTGACATAGAGTCAACAGTTACAACGATGGAGCTTGGCAAAGGATTATCGCCTAAGCTGTCGAGCAAATAGCTATTTTCTCCCCAACGAGCCTTCATTATCTTCATCGCCTCAGTCTTGCTGCGATATGCTGAAGACTTAACTCCTGGCTCTGCATCGATTTTCTTCATGATGTTTTCAGCATCTGACTTCTTGACATCATCATTTAGGAAAACCTCAACCTCGTTGTAGTTATTCTTTAGCATCTCCGTAAAGAGATTTATATTTACTGTAATTACGAAAAACAGTCCTAGTATGAGAAGCATGGCTGTTATCGCAAATACTGAAAGCAGTTGACATACCCTTGTTACGCCATATCTGCTGGAGTGCCTGTCTGATATTATAGCCTATCCTCAGCATCCTGAACCTCCTCGCCATCACTATATCCGTAATCTCCGTATTCGTCTCTTACAATATGACCAGAGTCAATTGCAACTACACGCTTACGCATACGATCAACTATATCTTTAGCATGTGTAACCATTACGATTGTAGTACCTGTCTCATTAATCTCAGCTAAAAGATCCATTATTCCATTGGCTGTGTCTGGATCAAGATTACCTGTAGGCTCGTCACAGATCAAAAGGTCAGGATTGTTAATGATCGCTCTTGCAATAGCAACACGCTGCTGCTCACCTGCTGAAAGCTCATCAGGATACTTGCTCGCCTTATCTCCAATACCAACCATATCAAGCGCTACAGGGACACGGTTCTTAACACGCCTTGAACTCTTGTGAACAGTCTCAAGGGCAAAAGCAACGTTCTCAAATACAGTCTTCTTTGGAAGAAGTCTGAAGTCCTGGAAAACTATGCCTATCTTACGTCTAAGCATAGGAATTTCTCTGTTGCTTAGCTTAGTAACCTCTTGTCCGTCTACAACAATGCTTCCGGAGTCTGCGTTGACTTCCTTAAGGATAAGCTTGATAAATGTCGACTTACCCGCGCCACTTGGTCCTACCAAAAATACAAACTCTCCATCATTAATCTGGATGCTAGCATTTTTCCAAGCCAACATTATCGTTATATATTTTGGTAACATTATCGAATGTTATCATGATAAAAACCTCTGTATCAAAAATAATTTACCCAAATAGTATACTACAAAAATAGCCATTTTTGAAAAACCGTTACAGAGCATTCTATCGCTTTTATCTAAGTGAAACTTTTGTGAAAAATTCCCCAAAAACTGCTTGCGACACTCCTCATCTGCCCATGGATATGTGCATTTGTATTCACAAGCATACAAATTTTTGCACTCCCAGCTCATCTATAAACAACATATTATCGCTTCTGAACACTCTCTTAATTTCCCTTTTAGATACACCACCATTCATGTGATTTATAACCCAAACTATCTTTATATGATCGCCAAAAGTTTGAATTCCTTTATCCTCTCAGCCTCTCTTATCATCCTAGATGGTAAAGGCGATGCTACAACAAACAGAGCATCCATATCCTTAAGCATAAAAATCAAAATCAGAAGAGGAATCTATATCAAAAGATATTATAGTCACCTCGAGCAATGCTCTGAAGCCTTACAAAACCTTTTTCATCAAGCGTCACGCCTTCTTGTATATTTGCCGGAGATATAAGCCTCCAGTCAATGGATCCTGAGCTTAGCTCGCTCCCCTTGCCTGCGAACACATCTCTTTTTCTGTATATTTTCACCAAAAGCCAAACTTTCCACATTCGATATTCCAATCACTCTTTCGCTCTTAGAAATCAATTCATAAAAATCGACAAATCCCTTTTGCAGAAAATCTCTGGTCCATTGCAAAGCTGTCATACAAAAAGAGCCGTTTTTTTCTCTCGGTACTCCGACCTCTGTATAACATATATCAAAACCTAGGCTAGCCCAAAAACCCAGTAAGCATAACAGCGAAAAAGACTTGCACCAACTTGCCTTCCTGTGCCAGTCACTCCAATATTACTACCAAGTTTAATTCCAAATCGCTTCTCAAAATCAACTTTACTATATTTATTTGCGTTTGCGCCAGCATCCTCACGAATCCGCTTTCCGCCCAGTCTGATTGCCATGTTAATCCCCTTTTCAAAGCCTAGTATCAGTAGCCTAAGCCCAAAGTATGGGAAATCAAGCCTATTTATATGGGGAATTTACTTTGATACAACAAGAAAAAAATCCCCTTACAACACAATGTAAGGGGAAATTTGAACTTTACTTATTTGCAGATTTTCTTAACAGCTTCTACGATATGTTTCGCCGTCATTCCATACTTTTTCCTTTAGTTCGTCTGGCTTTCCTGACTCACCGAAAGTATCCTGCTGGCCAACCATAGCCATCTTTGTTGGAAGCTCTCTCGAAAGAAGTTCTGCCACAGCACCGCCGAGACCGCCTATAACTGAATGCTCCTCAGCTGTTACAACTAGACCAGTCTTCTTAGCACTTTCGATAATTGCCTTTTTCATCAAGCGGCTTGATTGTGTGGATATCGATTACCTCGGCATCTACTCCATCATCCGCAAAGGCTCTTCGCTGCATCCATTGCCTCTGAAACCATGATGCCAGTCGCAAAGATTGTAAGGTCCTTACCCTCTTTAAGAACCTTAGCTTTTCCGAGCTCAATCTCGTCGTTTTCGCTATAGAAAACAGGAACCGATGCTCTTCCAAGTCTAATATAAGCAGGTCCATCAAAGGCAACTGCCTGCCTTATCAGCTTCTCAGCACTTACACCATCGCATGGATTGATAACTGTCATGCCTGGAATAGTTCTCATCAAAGCAAGATCCTCAAAGGTCTGGTGACTCGCTCCATCCTCACCTACAGTTATACCTGCATGAGTTGCACAAATCTTAACATTAGCTGATGTATATCCGATTGAATTTCTGATAATCTCAAAAGCTCTTCCTGCTGCAAACATCGCAAAAGTAGATGCGCAAACAACCTTTCCTGAAAGTGCTATTCCCGCTGCTGAGGCGTATAGATTCTGCTCTGCTATTCCATATTAAAGAATCTTTCAGGATAAACCTTAGCAAATTCTCCTGTCTTAGTTGATCCTGAAAGGTCTGCGTCCATGACAATAAGGTTTGGATTTTCTTTTCCTAGCTCAACCAGAACCTTTCCGTATGCCTCTCTTGTCGCCTGTTTATTTCCCATTACCACTGACCTCCAAGTTCTTCAACTGCCTGCTTTGCCTGCTCCTCGTTAGGTGCCTTGCCATGCCATCCAGCATTGTCCTTCATAAATGAAACACCCTGGCCCCTTATGAGTGTGAGCTATGATTATTGATGGTTTATCGGAAACCTTCTTAGTCTCATCCAAAGCAGCAAATATTTCATCAAAATTATGTCCGTCAATGACCTGAACATGCCAGCCAAAAGCTTTGAATTTCTCATCAATTGGCTTTACCGTCATTACCTTGTCATTTTCACCGTCTATCTGAAGCCCATTCCAGTCAACAAAAGCGACTAGATTGTTTAGCTTGTAGTGACCTGCAGCCATAGCAGCTTCCCAAACTAGACCCTCCTGAAGCTCTCCATCTCCAAGAAGAGTGAATACTCTGCTGCCGTCATCATCCAGCTTTGATGCTAGAGCCATACCCACGCATACAGAAAAGCCCTGTCCTAGTGAACCTGTTGACATCTCAACGCCTGGTACCTTATGCATATTAGGATGACCCTGGAATTCGCTTCCGAGCTTTCTCAAAGTCATTATATCTTCAACAGGGAAATATCCTCTTTCTGCCAAAGCTGCATACTGTACTGGAGCAGCGTGTCCCTTTGATAGAACAAATCTATCTCTTCCCTTTAGCTTAGGATTCTTTGGATCTATATTCATCTCTCTGAAATATAGAGCTGTAAGAATATCTGCTGCCGATAGACTTCCTCCGGGATGTCCTGATCCCGCATTGTACACAGCCTTGATTACGTCAACCCTAATCCTAGCTGCGATTTCCCCATAGTTGATGTTTTCCATTCTTTCCCTCCATATATGACAAAAACAATAGTTTTGTAAATCTATTTATTTTAGCACTTTACAATGACTTAATAGCCTTTTGGTATGTGCTCAATTATATCTCTAGCCATCATGCTTATTTGACCAAGTTCAAAAGCAGCTTCATCGCCAGCCTTTCCGTGCAAAAACGCTCCGAGACATGTCGCGTCAAAAAAGCTTAAGTCCCTGTCCTGCAAAAGCAGTAATCATTCCTGTAAGCACATCACCTGAGCCAGTAGTAGCCATACCTGGATTTCCGCTCGTATTTATCGCAAGTCTTCCATCAGGGCTAGCCACACATGTATTCTTACCCTTTAATAAGCAGATTGCATTATACTTCATCGATATAGCCTCGCAAAATTCCATGCGATTTTCTACTCTTATCTCGCTTGGCTCACACTCTAAAAGTCTAGCCGCTTCACCCTTATGAGGTGTCAAGCAGACATTCTTTGCATCTTTAATTACATCAGTCAAATCAAATCTTTCATCGGCCAAGGCGTTAAGCCCATCTGCATCAATCACTATAGGGCCCGAAAATTCCTCGCATACTCGCCTGATCAGACTTGCGGTCTTATCGCTGACACCCATTCCTGGTCCTATTGCAACAGCGTCAAAAGAAGCAAGATGACTAAAAAGCTTCATCCTCGCTCACGCATATAGCCTCTGGCAAAAGACACTGCATAGGGTATAGTTCCTAAATCAGTCGTCAATACTCTGACTAGACCTACGCCACTTCTCAGCGCCGAAAAAGCTAGCCATATATGCTGCTCCGACCATGCCTGATAAGCCTGCAATTATAAGGATGTTTCCACAGTCTGACTTCGAAAAGTCCTCTTCTCTCACCGGAAGCAAGCACTTGCAGTATTTTGAATCAAGCATTATCGCATTAGTGTCTTTATCCTCAAAACTCATAGGACACGTCCTTATAAACAATTAGAATACGAAGATTCCTGCCATCAAGAAGTAAATTGATAGAGCAACGGCATCCGATACAGATGAAATTGCTGGATTTGCGATAAGTGCAGGGTCAAGATTCAGCTTCTTAACGATAAGTGGAATCATACTTCCCAAAATCTTAGCAAACATAACTATACCAATCATTGAAGTACATACAGTAATTGTCTGTGAGAAAGGCACTCCCTCTAGGAAATAAATTCTTGCGAAGTTGATAATGCTCAAAATCGTACCGAGAATAATTCCTACTCTTATTTCCTTCCAAAGTATCTTTAGGAAATCCTGTGGCTCAACCTCATCGGTCGCAAGTCCACGAATAATCAAAGTCGCAGCCTGCGAACCTGTATTTCCTCCTGTACCCATAAGCATAGGCATATATGTTATCAAATTAGTATAATCCGAAAGCTGTCCCTCGAAGTTACTTATGATCTTACCCGTGAACACATATGCCACCATCAAAATCAAAAGCCAAGGCAGTCTGTTAATCACATGCTGCCAAGGTGACATATCAAGATAGGTTCTGTCGGATTTATCAAAGTCGATGACACCGTTCATACGCTCGATATCCTCAGTAGCTTCTTCTTCGATGACATCGAGAATGTCGTCAAAGGTTATGATTCCGACAAGTCTAAACTCATTGTCTACTACTGGAATAGCCATGAAACCGTATTTTTAAAAATCTGCCGCAACATCTTCCCTGGTCATCGTATACATTCTCATATACGAATTCCGTATGCATTATATCGTTTATCTTGGTATTGTAATCTGAAACAACCAATGTCGAAAGCGAAACTATACCTATGAGCTTACGCCCTCTATCCTTTACATAACAAGTATAGATGGTCTCGGCATCTATGCCCTCTCTCTTAATGTGGTCAAGCGCCTCTCTAACAGTCCAGTCCTTTTGCAAACTTATATAGTCAGGAGTCATCAGACTTCCGGCACAGTTATCTGGATAGTTAAGAAAGGTATTGATCAGCCTTCTCTCACTCTTTGGCGTCTTTTCGAGTATTTTATCAACGATGTTTGCTGGAAGTTCCTCGAGAATATCGATTTTATCGTCGAAGTCCATCTCATGAACAATGTAGTGAATTTCTCTATCGGTAATACTGCTTACAATCTCGACCTGGTCATCTGATGGAAGCTCAGAGAAAACATCTACAGAAACATCCTTTGGCAAGAGCCTAAAAAGAATAACTGCAGCCTGAATGCCAACATCCTCCATGACTTCTTCTAGAAGCTCAGCAATATCAACAGCGTTATATTTGAGGAGCTCATCACGTGCTAAGAAGTATTTTTTCTCCAATACTAGCTCGATAATTTTTCTCGAGACTTTCCTCCATAGCTAAATCTCTATCCGCTATTGTTAGGGTTTTCCATAGCACCCTCCTCTCTCTATCAAAAATAATAACATCTGTACTCTTAAATTCCATACTAAACGCCCTTGCGCTTATCAAACATCCATCTGCTCGGTTTATACAGCAGCTTAGAAACAGGCAGATCAAATTCACCTAAGTACTCATGAATATATGGATTGAATGAGCTCTTAAATTCCTGTAATCCGTCATCTATGTAACCCGATATGCCGCCAAGGTTTACATATTTGCATCCTCTTTCGAAGCTAGTCTCCATAGCCGAAAACCAAGTCTTGTACGGAGCCATAAGTCTTCTAAAGTCATTGTCTGCACCAGCATATAAAAGTTCTGCAGTCTCACCAAATATTATGCTGAGAGCACCTGCTATACACTGCTTGTCTCCATACTTTGCTAAATTAGCCTCTCCTTCGTTAACTCTACGAGTGTATGAAGCGAGATTTTCCTCGAGCTTAAACCTCTTCTTTGGTGCAGTCTCTGGACATGCCTCAAGATCGAGCAAGGCATTTGTCACGGAGCAAAGCAGCCTCCTCGTACTCACCTTTAATATCCATATAAGTAAGTGTCAAAAAGCACCTTCCCCATATGTATCTAGCAATAGCTCGTAGTACTCTCTATCTCTTAGAGAAACGCCCTGACGATCAGCCGTACAGTTCATTACCCTCTCAAAATCATCAAGTCCCGATTTATCAACATATACTGTCTGTAAAAACTTATTTTTCACTGCAGTTTTATAGTTCTTTTTTTCCTTTTTGCTCAGGTAGTCTTCACCGAATTCGTCCTTACAGCAAACCATGTTAAATCTAGGCTGTATCGTTGCTGACATACCTACTGTAAAGCCAATATGTTTAAGTCCTGCCGCCTCTAGATGTTCTAACGCCTCAGAACCTGCATCGAATATCACAGGAACACCTAGCTGCTGATAGCGACCTCGTAACACAGGCGGATCTACTTTAACAAAAAGACATCTATGCTTCTTGGACCACTGCTTTAGCTCTTTGAAGAAAAAAACTTAACTAGTTCATCATTGCTATAGTCAAGTATAGGGTCCTCTAGGAATGTACATCATCGTAAAAGCCAAGAGGCAAATGCTTAATCAAAACAAGACAAGCTGCAATCTGGTCATCTCCATCAAAAACTCCAACTCTAGCATGGTCCCAGTTACTCTTAATCTGACTCCATCTGCTCGACTGAAGAAGATTTCCTAGCTCTGACTGCGATATGAAATTGTCATGCGTATTAGCATCCACATTATCTCTGAAAATATACATTTCTACCGCCTATTTATAATCATATTCCATAATATTATAAGCCACCTGAAGGCTCTGTGTCAAACTGCAAGATAGCTCAGGTGTCCAATAAATTTAATAACAAAATCTATAGCTTTGATTATAAAAATATATCCCTATAACACAAGGATTTTGCATCAAATTTGTGCTATCTAACTATCAGAAAAATTAAATTAAATTAGTTCCCCTTTTTGTCCCATTTCATATTGACGAAAAAAATATCAAAGTGGTATATTTAGGGTTAGATGCTTGTGTATACACAGCATTGCATCAAAAACAAAACACAGTATGTATTTAAGAAAGAGGAGATCGAAATGGCAAATTTAGTTCAGAAGTACATCGACATAGCTATCGCTAAGAATCCAGGCGAACCTGAATTCCATCAGACAATAGAAGAAGTTCTTACTTCTATCGAGCCTGTTCTAGAAGCACATCCTGAATATGTCGAGGCTGGACTGCTTGAGAGACTTATTGAGCCAGAAAGAACTGTAAGCTTCAGAGTTCCATGGGTAGACGACAGCGGCAAAGTACAGGTAAACAGAGGATACAGAGTTGAGTTCAACAGCGCTCTTGGACCTTACAAGGGTGGTTTGAGATTTGCACCAAGCGTATATCCTGGAATCCTTAAGTTCCTAGGATTTGAGCAGATTTTCAAGAACAGCCTTACAGGCCTTCCAATCGGTGGCGGTAAGGGTGGTTCAGACTTTGATCCTAACGGAAAGTCAGACGCTGAAATCATGAGATTCTGTCAGTCATTCATCACAGAGCTTTACAGACACATCGGACCTGACACAGACGTTCCAGCTGGAGACATAGAGTGTAGGCGGAAGAGAAATCGGATTCATGATGGGTCAGTACAAGAGAATCACAAACCGTTACGACGGAACTTGGACTGGTAAGGGAACAGCAAACGGCGGTCTTGCTGGAAGAACAGAAGCTACAGGATACGGAATCGTATTCTTTGCTAGAGAGATGCTGAAACACTGTGGCGAAGAGCTAAAGGGTAAGACAGTAGCAGTTTCCGGATTCGGTAACGTATCATGGGGAACAGTTCAGAAGCTAAACCAGCTTGGCGCTAAGGTTATCACAATCTCAGGACCAGATGGATACATCCTTGACGAGGATGGAGTAATGGGAGAAAAGGAAGATTTCCTTCTTGAGCTAAGAAATTCAGGAAAGAACATCTGCTCACCTTATGCTGAGAAGTATCCAAATGCTAAGTTCTTTGCCGGAAAGAAGCCTTGGGAAGTTAAGGCTGATCATATATCCCATGCGCAACACAGAACGAAATCCGCATCGAAGATGCTAAGACAATGGTTGCTAATGGTTGTAAGTACCTATGCGAAGGTGCAAACATGCCTACAACAAACGAAGCTATCGAATATCTACAGGAGAACGGTGTAGTTGTTGGACCATCAAAGGCTGCTAATGCAGGTGGTGTAGCATGCTCATGCCTAGAGATGAGCCAGAACGCTCAGCACATCGTATTCTCTGAGGAAGATGTTTACAGACAGCTAGAGGGAATCATGGTTAATATATTCAAGCTATCAGCTGATGCTTGCGCGAGATACAACCTAGGATTCAACCTAATCGCTGGTGCTAACATCGCTGGATTCGAGAGAGTTGCAGAAGCTATGATGCTTCAGGGTATTGTATAAACAATACTAAAAGTAAATATTAAGCGATAAGCTTTATATGCATGACAAAAGCCCCTATGTTACCATAGGGGCTTTGCTATATCTCGAAAATCTGTCTAAACCGATACTTAGCCTAAAAGGGGTTTCGTTTGATTAAGGATGATTTACATCATCCCTAGGCTTGGGAGAGTAGGCCTAGACATAGTTACGAGCACTATTTAGTTAGCTCTTCTCTTACGCATTGCAGTTAAAACTGCGCATGCTCCGATTAGAGTAATTGTGTAAAGCGCGAAGTTTGCTACATCGCCTGTGTTAACAGGTTTCTGTACCGCAGCACTAGCTGGGCCATTAGCACTTCCGCTTCCTGTAGCAGGCTGGCCACCATTTGCATCTGAGCCAGGTAAGCCTGTATTCTGAGCAGCAACACTAAATACATACTCACCAAATCCAGCTGTAGTATTTATTCTTAGCGTGTGGCTTCCTGATCTTAGTGTTCTCAGATATCTTGTTGCTAGAGAAAGCTTTATGCTTCCTCTCTCTATTGTAAAGTCAGCATAGTCTATTTCCTTCCCGTCTATAGTTACTGATAGGAACTTATCAAAATCAGCATCCTTTGCGTATAGGGACTAGACCCTTTGTCTTACTTGCGTCAATTACTAGACCTGATGGTCCGAATGTATTTTCGAAGCCTCTATTCATATCTTCTAAGTAGACGATATCAAAAGCAGCTACATTCTGAAGCTTGTCTAAAGCCGCAAGCTTTTCATCAAGTATTTTCTTGATTTCCTTAGCTAGCTCTTTCTGTGCCCCAGTCAGCTTATCAAACTCAGCCTTAGCCTTTTCTATAGCCGCTTTACTTTCTGTAGTAACCTCAGCTATAGCTTTTACTTTATCTTCAAAGCTCCTTACTGCATCATTGTTCTTTATAGTTTCGTACTCTGTAAGTGAATCATCAATTTTATCTGTTTTTACTATATTTGCAGCATAAAATACTGGGATTCTATGGAACCACTTACTTGAGGCTCTCTGAGCTAAGTCGAATGTCTTCTCAAGGTATGGAAGAGGATATTCAAATGCATAGGCCTGCTTTCCTTCAGGATTTGTTCCCTCAAATAGTGGCTTGATAAGCAAATCTTTCTTACCTGCTTTTCTCAGCCTTATCGGCTTCATCAGCAGATCCCATGAATATGAGGTACTGTCCCTTGCCTGGTAGATATGCTACGACGCTCATTTTACCGTCTTTTGCTATGATGTTCATGCTAACCATTCTAAATGTGCTGAACTTAACGTTGCCAGTGTACCTATATATTCCATCCTTCAAAACAAGCTGGCTCAAAGCAGTCTTTAGTTTTCTTGCCATCTTTGTCTTCGCAACTTCACTCTTGCTCGAATCTGCGTTTACAGCCTCAGCTTCTTTTTGACCTCTTTCAGCGCCTTTACACTATCATCGGTAAATATGCTTAAGTCGCTAGGAACAGCTGCTATAGCCTGATCTAGAGTGTAAGGATATAGGTCTCCATCATCCTCTAGCTGTTCCTCTTCCGGTTTTTCTACAACTTTTCCGTTGTCAATTTCTTTAATAGCATCATTAACAATCTTGTCCAGATTTGCAATGTTCCTCTCTTGATTGATAGCCAAAATGCAGTTTTTCTTTGCGGTCTTAATAACATCTTGATTAATATTCTTGCTAGGCACATAGGCATTTATCTTAGCGATAGCTGCTCTCTTTGCCGGTAGTTGTTTAAATGACTCCTTAATTGCCACCTTTACAGCATTCCAAGAGAATGTTGCAGATGTAATAGTATCAACCCCATCTATTTTGGATTCATCAAGTCCATTAAATGCTTCTACAAAACCCTTCTTACCGTTAAGGCCATTCTTTACATTATTCCAATAGGTTATGTTCTGGGCACCATCATAGTCTGTCTTATCATCTGCAACCGAAACAATCTTATTATTCTTGTCTACTGTTACTGATAGCCTTGCCGTATAGTCAAAATATTCACCTTTAACAGGTGCTTGACCATATACAGTGACATTCTCAGATCCACTTTCTGTATTCGTCTCTCCTGCATATACATTCATAGTAGGAATTACCACTCCGGCTGCTACTATTAGACTCAAAAACTCCTACAGAGATTATTCTCAATAACTTGCTCATTTTTCCTCCACTTTGATTAAAATTGAAATAAAAAAGCTCATCGAAAAGATGAGTCTTGCCGCATCATTCGGCTCGCATAATCGTCATCACTCGTAACAAATAGCTTTTCTGTGGGTAGTTATCTGGCTAGGCATTGCCTTACAGTTGCGGGACAGCGGAGTTTGGCTCACTTCCCTACCTCTTGATAGCTATAATTTAGGACCATCAGTCACAGAATCAATATAAAGTTTAAGAGTAAAATTATTATATCACAAGTACTTAGTATTTGTCATTATTTAATCTAAATACATAACAAAAATAATTAATACATATATATCAAAATAATAGGCAGACGAATTGTTTCGTCTGCCTGTACATCTCTTTGTGCATTGTTATATTCAATTATTTAGCGTTTTTTTCTTTCTTGCTAGACCAAAGCTTACTACAGTTCCAAGAAGCAGTATTCCTGCATATAAAGCCATATCATTTGCATCATATGTATTAGGAACCTTTGGTGTAGGAGGTGTTTTAGGTGGCTGCGGCGGAATATCCTGTGTATTCGTAATCACATAGCCATTAGCACTATCCCCCGTTATTGCAGTACTGTAACCGGAAACGCGTTCTTCCTTTACTGTATATTTAATTTCATCAGCACCCTTATACTTGCGAAGATTAGCAAAACTTGCAGTCCACGCATTTGCTTCGTTTAGAGTAAGCTCCTTACCTGTGTCAACGCCATCTGCATATAGATGAATCTTGACTGAAGGTTTCTTCTCTCCAACCCATAGCTTCTTAACATTTACAGAAACCTTCATAGGTGCATTTTCTATTGTCTGAAGGCTTACAACTCCGTCCTGAACAGTAACAAGTCTTTCTTGTGGATCAGCTTCATAACCAGCAGGAGCCTTTGTTTCAACTATTTTGTACTGTCCTGCACGAAGCCAGCTGCTCACTGCTTCACCATTAGCATCCGTTTTTAGAGTATATTCTCTGCCATCAGATACACGGATAATTTTGAACTCTGCATCCGCGAGTTTAACCTGGTTATCATCTGCATCAACCTTAACGATTTTGATTTTATTTGCTAGTGTACCTGTTCCCTGTCCACCTGAATCAGCAAACATATGAATTGCGTAAGCTCTTTGAACTTTCTCTGTTGCTGTTAAAATCAACATCGTTCTTAAGAACTGTACCCGGCGTATATGTTGAGCGATATGAAAAGTCGTACTGATCACCATTCATATCAGGAAGATTTAGCGTAAAGCTGCTTCCATCTGGTGAAATAGTTAGACGACCTGTCAAATCTAGTTCTTCTAATACATTAGTAACATATCCGTATGCATCAAAGACAACTCTGCGTACCTTGAAGCTTCCTGGTATGTATTTCTCGCCTGGTTGATCAAGCTTGTCTGTCATAACGACATTGTGAAGAGTATCTCCCTTGTGATTGATACGACCTCCCCACTCAACGAGATCCACATGTCCAGTTATCTTGGATTCCCATTTCTTTATACCTTCATCTGTGACTAAAGTCGGACCCTCTACATAAACACTTGATGAAACTCTCTGACCGTTAATTTCTGATTCAAAAGTGTTCTGAGAGTCTCTTGTTACAGTATTGGTATTAAAGTTAGCACTCATGTATAGGTTACCCTTGATATTGTATCTACCATTTACGTAGTTAGTGAACGTAACCTTGACTTTGCCACCACTTGGTGAGGCAGGCGTAACATGTGCGTTTGCAATTACTGCACTTGGATTATCCTTATCTACAATCTGAAAATCTACATTGTGAGAATCGCTTGGAAAAAAACCATTTTCTCTGGTAAATCCACGTGAAGTAATCTCCCTCATTTAGGCTAACTCCATTTCCACCAGCATCCCAATCCATGCTTATAAAGAAACGACTTCCCAGGCTAATTGATACAGCCTTTTGATTTAGCCAGTTGTAAATTTCGAACTTTGTAATGCGAGTGTCTACTCTCTTGGCGTACCACCAGCTGCATAAACCTTTGCTGGAGCACTTTGGAAAAACATCCTAATACCAAAAAGGCACAAGAACAACCCTGTTATACTCTTCTTTTTCATCTTCTCCCCCTTTTTACACAGTTTGATTAAAGCGACATATTCCTTAAAAGCGGGTAATATGAGAATTAAATCTCTACTGTGAACAAACGATGTTTTCATTTTTAAGTATAGCAGTACTAGGTATAAATGTCTACTGAATAAATTATATTATCTTATAATATTTATACCATGTAATATTCTATTTTTGTATATTAACAGACATAAAAAAGGATGCTCATTTGAGCATCCTCCAGACTAGACAAAGCTCGTCCGAGAGACCTCGGTTCGGGCTTTTTCTATCATAAAACATATGAAACATCAGCAAATTGTGGTATAATATTAGTATAGAAAGGTTGGTATTTCAATGATTACAAAGAATAACAAACGACTTGATCGAAATGCAGATAGTATCACTTGAATCATTAGTTCCTGAGGAACATTTACTTAGGAAAAATCGACAAGGCCATAGATTTTTCATTCATTTACGATTTAGTTGAAGGAAAAATATTCATCTGATACGGGCAGACCAAGTCTTGATCCTGTAACATTGATTAAAATACCAATAATCAATATATGTTTGGAATAAAAAGTATGAGGCAAACCATTAAAGATATTGAAGTTAATGTTGCATACAGATGGTTTCTTGGGCTTGACTTTAATGATTCGGTGCTCATTTTTAGCACATTTGGAAAGAATTACAAAAGAAGATTTGAAGGCACAGATTTGTTTGAGCAGATATTCATAGAAATACTTCTTCAATGTATGAATCATAAATTAGTATGTACAGATGAAATATTTGTTGATGCCACTCACATAAAAGCAGCAGCAAACAGAAAGAAAGCAAAGAAAATATTAGTTGCGAAGAAGTCTGCAAGATTTTACGATGAGAAGCTAAAAAGAAATCAATGAAGATAGACAAGAACATGGCAAAAGAACTTAAAAATCCAAAGACGATGATGAGCATATAGATGGTGATGGGATTGAAGTAAAAGAGCAAAAGCAAAGCACAGTAGATCCTGAGAGCGGATGGTTCCATAAAGGTGAACATAAAGAGGTATTTGCATACGCAATAGAGACAGCATGCGATAAACATGGGTGGATACTTGATTACACGGTACATCCCGGAAATGAACATGATAGTACAACATTCCCAAAGCTTTACAAGAAACTAAAGAAATTTAATCCTACACATATTGTACTTGATGCAGGCTACAAAACTCCAGCCATAGCAAAGCTTCTGATAGACGATGGGATAACACCTGTAATGCCGTACAAAAGGACTTACAGTAAAAATGGATTCTTTAGTAAAAATGACTTTGTTTATGATGAGTATTACGATGAATATATATGTCCTGAGCATAAGATACTAAGTTATTCCACAACCAACAGAGAGGGATATAAGGAGTATAGGAGCAACAAGAAAATTTGCAAAGATTGTTCTTCTTTGGGGAAGTGTACTTCAAGTAAACAGAAACAGAAAATATTAACAAGACTATATGGAGTGAGTATATTGAGCAGTGTGAAGATATACGCTTAAGAAAAGGAATGAAAGAGCTCTATGCGTTAAGAAAAGAAACGATAGAGCGATGTTTTGGTACAGCAAAAGAGCATCATGGTATGAGATATACGCAGCAAAGGGGAAAAAGATAAAATGCTGATGAAAGTCGGATTAACCTTTGCGTGTATGAATATGAAAAAGTTAGCAAGGATATTATGGAATAGAGAATCGCTTAAAACTATTACGCATCTTTTTTTAAAACTGATTAGAAGATACTGGGCTATAGGACAAAAAGTGTGTGTGACTAATCCCAGTACACCGGATAATTGCTCGAATGATGTAGTTCGCTCCATACAACTGCATCTCCCCACATAGGGATAGTATTTTCTAGTTGTTTCTTTGCAGTCATCTTCTTGTAAATATCATCTATGCTCTTGTTTGTAGGCATTGTTTTTAATATCTCAGAAGCAGAAAGCGGTTTTGGTGAGTGCATATAGCACCACCAAAAGACCGCTTTTATTCTTCTCTCAACAGACAACCCCCTATGGTTATGTAGCATCTCCCTAAGACAAGCATTTACGCCACCTTCGATTCTATTGTTTGTCGATGGGACTTTAAACTCAGCTCTTAATTCTTCATCAAGATACGTGAATAGAGTATTATCGTTAAGTAGTCTTAGAATTGATTTTTCAGCCTTTATCAGTCTTTCATGCTTAGGCCTTGATTTGCCATTTTCATCATATGTTACTTCGCTTAAAAAACGCTTATGCTTCACAATCCAAGCTGTAAAACGATCAACCCATATCTTTGAATCTTCAATACTTTTTACCTCAAACAGATCCCTAGCTAATGCATAAAGCTCTAGACCTGCTAAAGTATTTGGTCTACTCGTCGTATATCTTTTAACCTGCGAAAATACGTGAAATACACATCTTTGGTGCTTTGCCTTTGTCCACTTTTTCTTAAGTGCTTTTCTAAATCCCATTCCACCATCTGATACAACTACTTTAGGTTCTGCTATACGGCTCATTAGAGCCTCCCAAGCTCCTGAATGCTCATACCTGCATACATACCAACCTAATACATTATCTTTGTCACAGCATATCAAAATACACGATTTACGTGATAAATATATACCATCTAAATACAGAACATCCTTTGATTCTTCTATTTTTGGTGACATAACCCATATATCCCAAAACTTGGAGGTCTTTCTTCTAAAAGTTCTTCCACCACCTGACATATTACTTTGTACTTCTTTACTGAATAACCAAGCTAGGAACTGCTGAAGCTGTTTAGTATCATTGTCTATCTTTGGCGTAAACGCTAACTTACAAGACTTACAAAACCATCTTTGAGAGCCAGATTTTATCTTACCGTGCTTTATACATTTACAATTACAAATTGGACAATTTACTTGCTTCATAATATATTCCTCCAAAGACACTTATTCTAAGGAAGATATACCACGTTTTAGCATTGAAATTCCAATATTCTAAGGAGATTTCACACACACTTTTTGTCCACCCTTAATCTTCTTTCAAAAGATTAAATCGCCATACATTGGAAATTCAATGTATATGGCGATTTTTTTACACTTTTTGTCCTATAGCCCAAGATACTCTATATCAATAAGTTTAATTTAACGAAAAAGCCCGAAATCAACGAAGTTGATACGAGCTTTTGTCTACAGTCTGAAGGATGCTCATTTGAGCATCCTCTAGTAATATGCAATTCTTAGCCGATGTGTATGTAACCCATTAGGGTTTGCACTACAGTATACTGGACCAACTCCTGTTGTTCCACCATTCCATCCACCGTGAACAGCTGTTCCACCACCTGCATAGATAGCTACGTGTGTATCGTAGATTACTATGTCTCCTGGCACTGGGTTTGAAGTCCATGAGCCAAGTGAAGCGTACTGCTGTGGCCATCCGTGGAAGTAGATTCCTGCTGCTGCAAGTGAATTACTTACAAGGCTTGTGCAGTCCTGTCCAACTCCAAGCTGTGAATAAGCTGCTGAAAGAACTGTGTTTCCGTTTGCTGAATATCCACTTGAACTTGATCCTGCGGAGCTTCTTGAGCTTGAAGATCTGCTTGAGCTTGAGCTTGAGTTTGAACTCTGAGCTGCTGGTGTTTCCTTAGCCTTAGTTCCTCTTAGAACTACTGCACTCTCAGGAGCCTTAACAGTCTTAGCTGATAGAACCTTAGTTGAAACTACTGCTCCATTAGACTTTGTTACAACTTCTGTAACCTTTTCTGTTCCCTGAACACCTTCAGTCTTTACTTCTTCTTCACCTTCATAAAGTTCGTCAGTATCTTCATATACAGTGTCGAACTCTACTGCTCTCTCAGATGTAACCTTCTCCTTAACTGTTACAGTTAGAAGTGAGCTCTTGCTTGAGAACTTGATTACGTCTCCTGGCATTAGGCTTTCTAGACTTACATTAGGATTAGCTGCCAATATAGTATCTACATCTGTTCCGAAAGCTGCTGCTATATCCCATAGCGTGTCGCCGTCCTGAACTGTGTATGTTTTGCTAGCTTTTTCGTCACCTAGTAGCTTATCAACAAGCTTCTTTGTGTTTTTTCCACCTTTGGCTGTTCATCTGATGCCTTTACTGTGATCTGATCGACTGTCAAAGCCGGATCGATTTCAACTGCCTCAACATTAGCGCCCTTAGCAACATACTTTGCCTTAACCTGCTCGATTACATTCTTAGCGTCTGACTCGTTATCGAAAACTGCTACAGTCTTCTTGCCGAGCTTTAGCTGCCAGTAATCTACTGTATTGCTGCTAGCGGTCATTGCCGACGAAATAATCGTAGTTGATAGAACTAAGGTTACTATCAAAGCTAATATCAGCACTGAATCCTTTCTTGATTTAATTTCCTTGATGATACTCATGTGTTGTACTGTTCCTTTCCGTACTGACTAATCTATCAGCACTCGGTCAAGGGACCGAAGTATTCCCGTGAGTTAATCCATCTTAGATGAATCATGAACTCTTGTGGTTTAGTTTGTTTATGTGTATTTCTTAACCACAATACGTATATTAGATTATATACATCACTTCGTCAACCCTTTTTGAAACTTTCACAAGACTATCACTTAAGTATTTTAAGATAATGTTGATATTTCAACATTTTAACATTCTTAAGTTTTCTTAATTTTTCTTAAGAAAAATGGGTTTGTGTTGTGTATGTTTATGCTTTTTATATTGTATATTCGTCTTTTTATATGCATTTTCTATACATTTTGCACAATTGCATAGCCATTTTAGGGTAAATTCTTTGCTTTTCTTAAGAAATGGGTTAAGAATTGGCTTAAGAATTAGCTTTGCTCATATATATAGTTGTTCAATCATTCATTTTTAATGAAGTGACCGCTAGATAGGGAGGTATATATAAGCTTCACAGTAACCAGGTTCACCTGCTTTTGATAATGCATCGGCATATATATCCACCTGTTTTCTATATTGTTCTGCTATGCGCTCCTCATTTTCTGCAAGAGCTATTTCAGATACATAGCTGCTCTTATAGTCTATCAAAACCGTCTTGCCCGGCTCCCTAAAGTAGCAGTCTATAATACCCTGCACGAGAATATCGCTTCCTTTATATAACATTTTGAGCGTGAAAGGCTTTTCCTTAAATAGTTCGCCCCTCTTTGATGCTTCAGCTGCCCTTGTGCCTATTTCCGTATCAAAGAAAGCACATATTTTGTTTAGATCTATCTGCTCAAGTTCCTCTGCAGTGAAGAAATGCTTTTCCACACATTCATTTGCAATTTTTTCTACATATATATAGCCCTCGGTTTTAGCTATATTAAAAATCTATAACTTCCATTATCTTATGGTATATGGTTCCTAACTTTGCAGCCGAGACCTTGCCCTTAGGTTTTTGCAGCTTCTTCCGAGCCTGTACCAAGCCCCTTAAGTTCGTTCTGAAGCTTTCCTATATTATATGTAGCTTTTGAACTAATTTCTAATTCGCCACCCTTGTTGATTTCAGAAACGGAGTACTTTGATTTTAGATCAGTCGCAAGCTCATGCGGATATTTGTAAGCTAGTCTAGCTTCTATGCTCTTTCTTTCGCCTTCAGATATATCGCTTGCATCAAGCGCGTCCTTCCACGAAAGACTTTTTCTTTTTCTCAGCCTCTGCATGATTTACATTAGGTACAACAATTTTGGCATCTACATAAGGAGCAACCATGTCTAGGTAGCTTCCGGCCTTCTTAAGCTTGCTAGCGCTCTTGCTCTCATAAGCACTTTCTTTATCGACAGTTCCGACTAAATAGAGGATGTCACGTGCTCTTGTTAGCGCAACGTAAAGTATTCTTTCCTCCTCGTCCCTTTCCTTTTGCCTAATCTTTCTTCCTATGAGCTTCTGCACCAGCGTCGTCTTCTTCCAGTGCCCCTCTAGGCTCTTTAGAGTAAGTCCCCACACCAATATCCTTGTGAATCATGAGGTCTTCCTGATTTGAATACTGAAGCCTTCCGTTCATGCCTGCAACTATGACCATCGGAAATTCAAGACCCTTACTTTTGTGTATGGTCATAATCTTAACTACATCGTCAGCCTCTCCGAGCATTTTTACCTCAGAAAGCTTAACATCTCGCTTCTTAAGAGAATCTACATATCTAACAAAGCCGTATAAGCTCGATTGCTTGTCATCTGAGAATTTATCAGCATACTCGACCAAAGCCCTCAAATTCGCTTGTTTTTGTGTTCCTGCAGGCTGCGTTCCCATTATCAAATAGTATCCGCTATCTATCATAAGCTCCCAGATAAACTCTGGCAGGTTCATTATGCGCGCACGAAGTCTCCAGCTACGCAGAGTTTCCAAAATCTCAAAACTTCTATCTCTTAAGTAAGCTGGTTCGCTTTCTTCACACTCAGCAAAGCTCTTAAGCGATTCATAGAAAGAGCCCTTTCTGTAATCAGCTCTTATTCTAGCAAGCTCCTCTGCTGAAAGTCCAAAGATTTCACTGTGAAGTATATTTATCAAAGCAACATCTTGCTGCATATTGTCTATAACAGAGAGCAGGCTCATGAATACATTGATTTCTATAGTATCAAAATATCCTTCGCTATCATTGATAAAGCTATCAACACCCTCAGACTGCAAAATATCTCTTAGAGTGCCTCCACGACTTTTAACGCCTCTCATCAAAATAACTATATCTGATTTTTTTAAGTTCTCTAACCTTGCCCTGCTTGCTATCAAAGAACGGAGTTCCAATGCTTTTTTTGATTAGTTCAGCTATGTACCTGGCCTCAACCTCCGACTTTCTTTAGCCTTTTGGATAGCCTTATCAGATTCATCCTCCTGCTCTGCAAGATCCATGGCAAGAACGTGAAGCTCCGGCTTATATTTAAGCTCTCCGTCATAATCAAGCCCCTTGTGTAGTGCGGCTCTATCGTCGTAGCCCCTCATAATAGGCTCAAAGATTTGATTTACATAGTTTAGGATTTCCTCCTTGCTTCGGTAGTTTTTATTTAGGTCAACCACCTTTGATTGCTCGGATTTGCCCTCGCTGTAGCTTTGGTACTTGTCCTCGAAAAATCTGCGGTTCAGCCAGTCTGAAAGCTGTATATGCTCTGCTTGACATCACCAACCATGAAGACATTGCTCTCTCTTTTGATTTTACCTATGATTTCCTCTTGGATGAAGTTCGTATCCTGATATTCATCGATGAAAATATGAGCGAACTTGTCTCTAAAAAACTTTCTCGCTTCCTCGTGCTCTAAAACCGCAAGGCACTTATGCTCTATGTCGTTAAAATCTATATATCTTTTGGCAGCCTTTGCCTCACTGTATCTTCTATCAAAATCCTGAACCAGTCTAAATAGCGTCTTTACGCATCCTTTTGTCGCGTTTATATCAGCAATTTTATCTTTAAGACTTATATCTAAAAGCTCAGATTGAAGTTCCTTTATCTCCGCCTTTGCAGACTCACGCAAATCCTTAATTATTCCCTTAATTGGGTCGTAGGCATCCTTTTCGTCCTTTTTCGCCCTTAGCTGTGCATTTTCAAGAACTATGTAAGGAGCAAGCTCCTCTATAATGATGCTAAGAGGCGTAGCTTCGGCCTTAAGTTCTGCTAGTTTTTCTCTTGCGCTTCTTACCTTTGTAAGCTCTGCATCTTCTATCAAAGTCGCCATGCGCTCAAGTTCTTCTGCCCTTAGATTCTCGACCGCAGAATCAAGGCTTGTATATGCATTTTCTAGGGACTCAGAGATATAGTCTAGGTATTCTCTAGCAAGCACGCTGTTTTCGAATTTTGCATCCGAAAGGCTTAGGCTTTCTAAAACTTCATCCATCCATACCTCTGGATACGGCATAGCCATGAGATGGGTATACAGCTTAAAGATTAAATCCCTTTACCTTGTTTGGATTTCCTATCACTGCTTTTGCGCATCCATAAGAGCCTTGAAATCATCCTGAAAATTTTCGAATTCATCATCGATAAGCTCATCCATCATATCCTGCTGGATCAGCGTCGCACTAACCTCATCACAAATTGCAAGACCTGGCTCAATATCTATTAAATAGAAGAATCTTCTTATGACCGTTAGAGCAAAAGCATGGAAGGTGCAGATGTCAGCCTGAGGAAGGTCAGATAGCTGGGCTTTGATGTATTTAATCTTTTCTCTTGCTTCATAATCAAAACCTGATGCGCCTTGGCCACCCTTTGATAGACTTCTTTGCTCCTCCTGAAGAGTCTTGAGTTCCTGGCTTAGTGACTTTCTTATCTTTTCCTTCATTTCTGCTGCAGCAGCCTTTGTAAAGGTAACGACAAGAAGACTGCTTACAGGAACATTTTCCTCGCAGACAAGTTTTCGAATTCGCTCAACTAAAACTGCCGTCTTTCCGGAGCCTGCCGCCGCCGCAACGAGCACGCTTTTTGTTTCTTATATTTATCGCTTCGCTTTGCTCTTTCGTCCAGTTCATCAAAATTCTCCTACATTTATATCTTCCAAGCTCAGATATGTTGATTATACCAAATTTCTTGTTATAATTGAATAAGAGGACTGTAATAAGGAGATATATATGGAGATAAAACACAGACCGACAATGCTGATGATTTTAGACGGCTTTGGTCTAAACTCTAATAAAGAGGTAAATGCTATTGCAAAGGCTAAGACGCCTCATTTTGATGAGATATTCAAAAAGCTACCCACATACCGAGCTTGCAGCAAGTGGACTTGCAGTTGGGCTTCCAGAAGGTCAGATGGGTAACTCTGAGGTTGGACACACCAATATAGGTGCCGGAAGAGTTGTTTTTCAGGAGCTTACTCGCATAAGCCAGCAGGCAAAGAGTGGAGAGATTTTGAAAAATCCTGAGCTGGTAAAAGCAATGGATAATGCCCTCAATAATGGCAAAAGCCTTCATCTAATGGGACTACTTTCTGACGGCGGAGTTCACAGCCACATAGAGCATCTTAAGGCGCTGCTTTCGATGGCAAAAATCAAAGGGGCTTGACGCCGTTTTCGTGCACTGTTTCCTAGATGGAAGAGACGTTCCACCAAAGAGCGCACAAAAGTATATAAGCGAGCTTGAGGACTTCATGACAGAGCTTGGACTTGGTGAAATCGCAACAGTATCAGGTAGATACTATGCCATGGATAGAGATAATCGCTTTGATAGAGTGCAAAAGGCTTATGATGCTATTGTAAATCGCAAGGCAGAGCTCTTTGACACTGCAAAAGCTTGCCCTTGATACTGCATATGATAAAGACGAGACCGATGAGTTTGTAGTGCCATGCTGCATTAAGACAAGAAGTGCTGAAGGCGGCAAAAGCCAAGGCAATATCTGCGATGGCGACAGCGTAATAATGTTCAACTTTAGACCTGATAGGGCAAGGGAGATAACAAGAGCGATAGTAGATCCTGACTTTGATGGATTTGATAGAGGCGCAGTTAGAAAAAATATCACATATATCTGTATGACTCAGTATGATGCTTCGATTCCTAATGTTGGAATCGCCTTCCCACCTCAGTCGCTTTCTAACACATTTGGAGAGTACATCTCTGCACTTGGACTTAAGCAGCTACGCATAGCCGAAACAGAAAAGTATGCACACGTTACTTTCTTCTTTAATGGAGGAGTAGAGGAAGCTTATTCAGGCGAGGACAGAATCCTAGTGCCATCACCTAAGGTTGCGACATATGATTTGCAGCCTGAGATGAGCGCTTTTGAGGTAACTGACAAGGTGGTAGATGCTATAGAAAGTGCCAAGTATGACTGCATAATTCTAAACTTTGCAAATGCAGATATGGTCGGACACACGGGAGTTATGGATGCTGCAATCAAGGCTATTGAGGCTCTTGACACATGTGTAGGCAGAATTTCAGACGCTATACTTAAGGCCGATGGTCAGATTCTCATGACTGCAGACCACGGAAACGCAGACGAGATGCTTGACGAAAACGGAAATGTGATGACAGCTCACTCGCTAAATCCGGTACCACTTGTTCATATAGCAAGAGAGCCACTAGCCCTAAAGGACGGTGGAAAGCTCTGTGACCTAGCACCAAGCCTTCTTGACCTTATGGGAATTGCAATTCCAGAGGAGATGACCGGAGAAAGTCTGATAAAAAGAGCTTAGTAGATTTAATTAGGCACAATCCTAATCACTAGATAAAACTGTATAATTAAAACCCACCTCATTAGAGTCAGTTCAGACAGTCTAGTAGGTGGGTATTTGTTTAGAAATTTAGTTTGATATTATGCTCAAAGACAACTTCAGCATAATATTTTTTTCACCATTGTTAGTCACTTCCTTATTTTCCTTGAGCAAATCAAGGGCTTTTTTTCATGTTTGTTTTTGACATATGGTAGCTCATGATTATCTATATAGTTTTGAAATGCCGTAGTAAGTTGTTCATGCGTTTCCATATCTAAGCAAAAATTAACCGGTACTATGAATCCTGCGTCATATACAGCTTCGTTCGAAAAATACACAAAAATCCCTTCTCTGCAACTTCCTGTATAACAAGCTCTGGTTCAGACTCCATTCTTCGTATAAAAGGTAAAAAAATGATGTGATATAAGCTCTTTTTATTTTCCTCAATCGAATTTCCGTATGATTCATTTCCCCGTAAAAATCCCACCATGAAAGAAAATCTTGATTCTGGTTTGAATGAGAATTCCCTTAGACCAAAAAGCACTCTTTTCCTTCCTTGTCAAAAATAGAGCAGCTTAATATAGCTTGCACCCTTTCTCCCGCTTGATTATTACGGTTGAGCTGAGTTGATATAGAAAATGTAAAATCAGAGCGCTTACGAATTTCCAGTTTGCTTTTGTAGAATTTAAATCCGTCCGGTTTCAGAAATTCGGCGAGCTCTGCCATTGCACAGACAATGATTTCCTTTGGTGATGTATCAGCCTTAATATCCATAGCTTTATTCCTTAGGCATGCTTTCTTATATAAATTTTACTAACTAGCAATTTTACCGTTATTTATCCTCGATGCTTATCTGCCCTGCAACATTTATTCTTTTCTCCGCTAGTCTTTTTCCTTCAAAAATCATCTTGAATTCATAGCTTCCGCTTACATCTACCTCATCTTCAGACTTAGTAAGTTCTATGTCAGTAGGTTGATATGCTAGTCCATCCTCTGCGCACTTCTTATCGTACTTTAGAGGATTTCTGTTTGCCATCATATCATCAAGGCATTCCTTGCTTGCCATTTTCTCAAAAGCCTTGTAATACTTTTTCTGATCCTTGTCCTTAACAAAGTCAGTATAGCGGTTTTTCGTAGTCTGTCTCAAAGAAAAATCTGACAGAACTTAGTCATTAATTTCTTGCCTTCTGCTGGGATCTGTAGCTTTCTTGCTACCACAACCCGCACATAGCACTAGAGAAACTAATGCGATTACGCAAAAGAGTTTTTCATGGCTACCTCCAAGCATAAAACTAAAAGCTTAGCTACTATATCCTGTCCCGCACTTCATACCTGTATCCCATGCGTGCTGCAGGTTGAAACCTCCACATGCTCCATCAAAGTCCACAATTTCACCTGTAAAGTATAGTCCTTTAAGTTTCTTAGACTCCATGGTATCAGGGTCAAATTCGCCTAGATTTACCCCACCTCTTGTCACCTGTGCTTTGTCCCAGTCGCAGAGCCCTGCTATATCAAAGCTAGTGCATTTAAGCGTGTTTGCAAGGCCTAGAGTTTCCCCAGATATGACCTTTATATAGCCTGCGAGCTGTGGCTTAAGTATTGAGCAAAGACTTCCCTGTGAGCGTTCTAGAAAGCTCTCAACTTTGCTTTTTCATCAAACTCGGGCAGGAAGTCGAGTTTGATGCTGTAATCTGAAAAATCTGCCCTTTAGGACATCTTCATAGTCTATGAATCTTGTCATATTGAATATGCAGATTCCTGATAGTCCATAGTCAGTAAACTGAACTTCGCCTGCTTCCTGCGCGAGCAGATCGCTGCGGCGGGTGAGGCTGACTAGTGCTTTCTGCCTCACCCCGAGAGACCGAGCGACTTTCATGTTTTGCTCGGTCATTATGCCGCAGAGCGCCGGAACCGGCTCGCGCACTGCGTGCGCGAGCTGCTTTGCCAGGGCAAAGCCATCGCCGCGAGTCCCGAGCTGCGGCGCTGCGGTTCCGCCGCAGGCTAAGACAAGACGCCTTGCTTTTGATGCTAAAAATTCTTGGGCTTTCTGTTCCTTTGGGAACTTGCTTTTGATTTTGCCCCTTTGCCCTTTGATCTTGTACTAGGTGCGTCCTGTCTTGCTGCGGCTATAAAAACGCCCTTGGCGTATTTGACAGATGTCAGTCTGCACGAAAAGCAGCCAGTCCGCAGACTCAAGTTTACTTTGTCAGCGCCTCTACAACATCTGGCGCATATTCTGAATAGGGATAAATTCTTCCCTCTTCATCGCTCTTTGTCAATACTCCCAGATATTCAAAAAGGCTGAAGCAATGCTCCAGCCCTCGCTTTTAATATTCGATAGATTGCATTTTCCGTTTCCGGAAGCCGCAATCTTTCTGCCAGGTCTGTCCTTGGCATCGACTATGAGAAGCTTGCAATCAGGCTTTTCTCTTAGGATCACATTGGCCGCCATAAGGCCAGATGCACCTGCGCCTACAATGCAAACATCATAAAGCTCTTTTTCTATATCGGGATTAAATTTAAAATCCAATATCTTCTCCTATATTACAATCAGTGTTCCGAAGGGACTATGATTAGCTCAACCTCCTTATCAAGCTTAGCTCTAAGCTCTGAAAGAAAGTTGCTAGCATTATCGACAGCTTCTCCCTGATGCACCTACTACCATCTTTGTAATCTCGTTATCCTTTGCAAGTGAACAAAGGGTAAAAATCGTATCATCTGATTTTAGTACAGTCAGGTCAGCACCTGCTTCCCTCGCCTTTTCGTATAGAAATTCTAAGGCTTTGTTTTCCTCGGAATCACCTAAAAAATTATAATCTGAGCCCGTTACATGTATTATATGTATCGTATCATCGCTACCCATCAGCGTCTTGCCATAGTCAATAAGGCGCTGGCATGTACGCTGCTTAGTTACGCAAACCATTATATTTTTCCATATGTTCCTCTTCCACAAAACTATTATTTATACGAGTATAACATCCTATTTTGTTAGTTTGTCAAAAGGCTTCTTGATATTTGGATATAGTTTTGTCTATGACATCCTGAGGAAGAAGATAATCGCTATCTGGATTTGCCTTTTAGCCAGTCACGAACGAACTGTTTTGTCGAATGAAGGCTGTGATTTTCCTGCCTCGTAGCCTTCTGCAGGCCAGAAGCGTGAGCTATCTGGAGTGAGCATCTCATCACCGATTACAATGTTTGCCGTCCTCATCTACACCAAATTCAAACTTGGTATCTGCGATGATGATTCCGCGCTCAAGAGCATAATCTGCGCACTTTCTATAAAGCGCAATAGTGCAGTCCTTTAATCTTCTCAGCGTACTCTCTTCCGTGTCCAGGGAATTCGCGTTCGATTACATCTATGCTCTCCTCAAAGGATATATTCTCGTCGTGATCTCCGATTTCTGCCTTGGTGCTAGGTGTGTAAATAGGTTCACTTAGCTTCTGTGACTCCTTGAGTCCTTCCTCTAGCCTAATACCGCAAACCTCGCCTGTCTTCTGATAGCTGCTCCAGCCACTACCTGTGATATATCCTCTTACGATGCACTCTACTGGAAGCATATTAAGCTTCTTACACATCATGGATCTTCCCTCAAATTTTTCATTTTGGAAGAACTCTGGCATATCCTTGGTATCAACTGAAAGCATATGGTTTGGAACTATGTCCTTTGTCAGGTCAAACCAGAACTTTGACATCTTAGTCAAAACTTCTCCCTTGCCGACGATGAGGTTCTTTAGAATCACATCAAAAGCTGATATTCTATCGCTTGCGACCAAAATCAGACTGTCACCAATATCGTAAATCTCGCGTACCTTACCCTCTTTAACAGGCTTAAACTCCTTCATAAAAATCTTTCGCACTCCTTATTTATCTTTACTACTCTGCTAAAGCAGCATCTAGAGCTTTCTTAGTTGCTGCCTCAATGACCTCATAGGAATCCCCAGGTGATGCTTCAAATAGCTTCTCATCTCCAATGTAATATGTTGGCACATGATAGTAGTTGAGACTTGCAATTCTATCTGGATTTTCGCTCTCCTCAACCGCATCTATCTCCACCTTCTTGTACTCCTCATTTAGTGCTTAAAAGCGCATCAAAAGCCTTCATAGCCTTTCATACAATATGGGCATCCTTTTTAAATATATAAATGTCAACTTTTTCATAACATACCTCCTTTTTATTATCTAAATTTTACCACATTTGAGCTTTCTTTCTCAATCCTAAAAGTCAAAATTTCACATAAGCACTTAACACCATCTTTGGCATCAAAGCGAGAATAAGCATAAAAATAGCAGGTATGCGCGAGCATACCTGCCACCTATTCAGGTTATTTATTTCTTTCTTACCTTAACAGCTGTTCCGTAAGCCATAACCTCTGATGCCCCCTGCATGATTGCTGATGATGCATATCTAAGTCCTACTACAGCATCTGCTCCAAGAGCAGCTGCTTCCTCAGCCATTCTTCTTGTCGCAAGGTCTCTAGCTTCATTCATCATATCTGTATAAGCTTTGATTTCGCCACCTACGATTGTCTTAAGACCTGCACCAAAGTCACGAATTGCGTTCTTTGACTGAACTACACCACCCTTTACTACTCCCTAGCATTTCGAGCTCGTAACCCTCGATGTATTCTGTGTTTACTACTAGCATGGTTTCCTCCTTATCTAATCTGACCATTACCATAAATTATATACTTAGTGGTCGTTAGAGCTTCTAGACCCATAGGACCACGAGTATGCAGTTTCTGTGTACTGATGCCGATTTCAGCTCCAAATCCGAACTCAAAACCATCAGTAAATCTCGTCGATGCGTTTACGTATACTGCGGCCGCATCTACCTCATCAAGGAATCTCTGTGAATTCTCATAGCTATCTGTAACTATGCTCTCAGAGTGTCCAGTATTGTACTTGTTAATGTGAGCTATAGCTTCATCAACGCCTGATACGACTTTGATTGACACCTTTAAGATCTAGGTATTCTCTTCCCCAGTCATCTTCTGTGGCAGGGACTGCCCCATCTATCAGCGAGCAAGCCTTACCATCTGCATGCATCTCAACACTATGTTCTGCGAGCTTTTTCCCTAGCATAGGTAATAGCTTCTCGGCTACTGCCTCGTGCACAAGAACTGATTCGCAAGCATTGCAAACACCTATTCTCTGCGTCTTTGCATTCTCAATTATATCAACTGCCTTATTTAGGTCAGCTGACTCGTCGACAAAGACGTGGCAGTTTCCGGTTCCTGTCTCAATTACTGGCACGGTTGCATTCTGCACTACGCTCTGAATAAGCCCTGCGCCACCTCTTGGAATCAGGACATCGAGGTAGCCATTCATCTTCATGAACTCAGTTCCAACCTCATGCGAAGTATCCTCAATTAGCTGAACTGCATCTTCTGTGATTCCACAAGCCTTAAGTGTATCCTGCAAAACTTTGACAATGGCGATATTAGAGTTTATCGCATCGCTTCCGCCCCTCAAAATAACTGCGTTACCGGACTTAAAGCAAAGTGCAAAAGCATCAGGTGTCACATTAGGTCTAGCCTCATATATCATTCCGACTACGCCTAGCGGTACGCGTTTCTTACCTATCAAAAGTCCATTAGGGGCGTTTCTTCATATCGAGAACCTCGCCCACTGGATCATCTAGCGCAGCAACTTGCTCTAGACCTTCAGCTATCCCCTTAATTCTCTCCTCGGTTAGCATCAGCCTATCTACAAGTCCTTCGTTCATACCCTTTTTCGCGGCCTATCAAAAACATCCTTTGCGTTTGCCTCAAGTATGCTATTGCTCTCCTTTACGAGCGCTTCTGCACATGCAATAAGGGCCTTATTCTTAGTTTCTACATTCATCTTTGCAAGGAGTACCGAAGCAGCCCTTGCCTTTATTCCAAGCTCTGATAAATTCATATCTTCTCCCATCTATTTGCTCAGATATTCCTGAAGATCAAAGTTAGCATCGTGCTTACCTAGGAACAAGGTTCCAAACTCCTGCCCCTCAAGAATCCTGTGAATTACATGAAAATCACTGCCGCTGGCTATTATCATATCTATGCCAGAGTTTACGGCAATCTCGGCAGCTGCAATCTTTGTCGCCATGCCACCAGTCCCAACTCCAGTTCCCGTCGTCGCCTTGCCCATTGAAACAAACTTATCGCTTAGCGATTCTACCGTGTCTATGAACTTAGCATCTGGGTTTCTGTGTGGGTCATCTGTGTAAAGCCCCTCGACATCCGAAAGGAGTATCAAAAGGTCTGCACCTATCAAATTAGCAACGACCGCCGAAAGTCTATCATTATCTCCAAATACAGGAACTTCATCAATCTCCGATGTGGCTACGCTGTCGTTTTCGTTTACGATTGGAATTACGCCAAGCTTTCAGAAGTTCCTCAAATGTATTGCAGACATTCTCACGGCTTTCACTATGTAAAACCGTGTTCTTTGTCATCAAAATCTGACCAGCAATCTGATTATACTCAGAAAACTAGCTTCTGGTAAATCATCATAAGCCTTGCCTGCCCTACAGATGCACAAGCCTGCTTGAGCTGTATCTTCTCAGGCCTTTCCTCAAGTCTAAGAGCGCTTCTTCCCGCTGCAATCGCAGCTGATGTAACAAGCACCACATCGACATTACGGTTTCTAAGGTATGATAGCTCTCTTGTCAAAATCTCCATCTTCACAAGGTCAAGCCTTCCGCTCTCCGCATGTGTGAGTGAAGAAGATCCAACCTTGATGACTATTCTCTTTTTCTTACTTAATTCTGGTCTTCCCATATATTCCTACTTCTTCTTACTATTTCCGTTCTTATAGTTTATCTCAATGTCTGGCTGTACATTATATATAAATACATTAAAGCTAATCTCATCGTCCTCTACCGACTGAGCCTCCATCTGCACTCCTCTAGCTACAAGGTCCTTCTTGTAGAAGATAGGCCTTACTCTGTAAAGCACGTGATGGTCTGTGGCTTTGATATAGTTTGCTACCATATCCTCAAAAGGAAGCATTCCCTCAACATTTAGATATCTTGTTCCCGTTATCAGGTTCTTTCTATTTGCATTCTCTCCACTAAGCTGATACCCAATCAAATGGCAACGATTGTAAAGGTACTTATCTGCGATGAGTTTATCATACCTCTTAGTATGCCAGCCGCTAGGCTTTATCATTCCTATGCTACCACGCTTTTCGGTCGGCATAAGATTCTTCCCTAGCATGGCCGTAGCTGGTCTACATCTCCCTAGGTGGTCTAATTCTCCATAGCTTTCAAACTCAGGGACTTGAAAGTTCCTCCTCAGTGAAGCTCGGCTTATTATCATTCACTACGGCAAAGCTATACTCTGCATTATTTGGAAATGTATGTATGACATCGCTTGCTACTAGCTTTCTTCCCTTTGCTCCTTATCAGCTTGCTATTAGCTACTTTGAGTCCATCGGGAAGCTCGCCCGGCTTTGCTGGATTAACTTTCGCATTTACGCGTCTATGTATGCTTTCCCTGCCTGATGGCTCCATGCCGAGATATTCTCTCAGCGGCTGCGGTAAATCAGCTTTAAAAAAAGCTAAAGCTGGCTATGAGCAAACGACAGGACTAGCCCTGCGATTATCTTGCTATTTTTTTCTTGTTATTTTTCATATAAGTATATAATAAATTATTCCCTTTGTTTTGTAAATGACTTGATTTCTTAGATAAAAAAACGCGGCATAACTCTAAGATTAGAATTATGCCGCTAAATTTAAGTTAGCTAATTACATTTACCCATGGTGCATTCTCTTTGATGAATACACGAGCAGCTATTAGTAGCTCTGTGACATCGATTCGATGATGCTATCTGCTAGTGAATCTAGCTCGCTTTCTGTCATCTTTGATACTGATGATAGTACAGAAACTTCTTCGTTTAGAACTGTCATCTGCTTCATCTCGTCAAGTGTTTCATTGATCAAAACGCTTGCCTGTGGAGCCCATGAACCGTTCTCAACTACTGCAACTACTCTCTTCTGCAAGTTAAGTCTCTTCATGTCCTGAACGAAGTTCTCCATTGCTGGGAATACGTTTGGGTTATATGTTACTGAAAGAAGCGCTAGGTGGCTGTACTTGAAAGCCTCTCCGATTAGGTATGATACGTGTGTCTTTGATACATCGTACATGTGCACGTTATGCATTCCTTTTTCGTGTAGCTTTGTAGCTAGGATATGAGCTGCATTCTCAGTATTTCCGTACATTGAAGCGTAGCATAGTAGCACGCCCTTCTCCTCTGGTGTGTATGTAGCCCAGTGGATGTACTTGTCTAGAATGTATCCTATGTCCTTACGCCATACTGGTCCGTGAAGTGGGCAGATAATCTTAATATCGATTGTCTGCGCCTTCTTTAGCAGATCCATAACCTCTGGTCCGTACTTACCTACAATGTTTGTGTAGTAGCGTCTTGCTTCGTTAATCCACTCTCCATCAAAGTCAACTTCGTCAGCAAATAGTGCGCCGTCAAGTGACTTAAATGAACCGAATGCGTCTGCACTGAAAAGCACTCCGTCTGTTGTATCAAATGTTACCATTGCCTCTGGCCAGTGAACCATAGGTGCCTCTACGAAGACAACATTGTGCTTACCAAAGCTCATTGTATCTCCCTCAGCAACCTGGATGAAGTTCTCGTCAACTGTGTAGTTAAACTGGTGCATTAGCATTAGCGCCTTCTCTGTTGATACAATCTTTACATCTGGATATCTGAGAATAATCTCTTCCATTGATGCACAGTGGTCTGGCTCCATGTGGTTGATTACCATGTAGTCGAGCTTTCTTCCATCGAGAACATACTCTACATTTTCGATAAACTGACGTCCTACTGACCAGTCTGCTGTATCAAAAAGTACTGTCTTTTCATCTAGCAATAGATATGAGTTATATGAGACTCCATCTTCGATAGGATGAATGTTTTCAAAGAGGTGAAGCCTTTTGTCATTTCCACCGACCCAAAATAAATCTTCGGTTACTTTTCTAACACAATGCATTATTTTTTTCCTCCTTCTTAGGCTGTTTCTACTTTGATAAAAGCCTGTCTTCTCTTCTCCGCAAAGTGGGACAAATCCACTCTTCTGGTAATGATTCAAATGTTGTTCCGATGCTTACTCCACCTTCTTCGTCTCCCTTTGCTGGGTCGTATTCATATCCACATCCCTTACAAACGTATAGTTCCCATGGTGAAGGCTCCTTGAGTACTGTTGCCTTTCTCATCTTAACACGTGGTGGTGCTGGCTTCTTCTCCTCGCCATTATCTAGTGCCTTTGTGAGTAGTGGCAAGATCTCCATTACATCTCCTACGATTCCGTAGTCAGCGTTCTTGAAGATAGGTGCATTCTTGCTCTTATTGATTGCTACGATTGTTGTAGCTTCCTTAATTCCCTTTAGGTGCTGTCCAGCTCCTGAGATACCACAAGCGATATATAGGTTTCCTGAGAACTTCTGTCCTGACATGCCTACGTATCTATCTAGTGGAACATACTTAAGTGTCTCAGCTACTGGTCTTGATGAACCTATTGCTGCTCCTGCCTGCTTAGCAAGATCCTCAATAAGCTTCATGTTCTTCTTCTCTCCGATACCCTTACCTGCTGATACTACTCTGTCTGCATCAACGATTGGGTGTATTAGGATCGATGCCTACTGTGAAGTCAAATCCGTCTGACTTAAGTGCCGAAACAAGCTGATCTACCTGCTCCTGAGCACTTCCTGAGAACATAATCTTCTTTCGCTGTCCTGTGATAGGTCCCTTCTGAGCTGCTGGTGCTGCCTGCTGTGGTGCCTTACCTAGGATATGTGCTGCAATTACGACTCTCTGAATTTCGTTTGTTCCTTCATAGATAGTTGTAATCTTTGGCATCTCTGTAAGCTCTCTCAACTTCCATACCCTTGAGGTATCCTGTACCACCAAAGATCGAAGTGCATCGTTACAAATCTCAAGCGCTGCGTCTGAAGCATACTGCTTTAGCCATAGCTGATTCCATTCCGAATGGCTCGTGGTGTTCCTTTAGCTCAGCTGCTGAGTAGATAAGGAATCTTGACATTCTTAGCTTTGTAGCCATGTCAGCAATCTTGAATGAGTTAATCTGCTGGTGTGCGATTGGAATACCGAACTGGATTCTCTCAAGCGCATACTCTACAGCAGCCTCGTAAGCGCCCTGTGCAATACCTAGAGCCTGTGAAGCGATACCGATTCTTCCACCATCTAGTGTTGAAAGCGCAATCTTGAATCCCTGACCTTCCTTACCTAGTAGGTTTTCCTTTGGAACCTTTACATCGTTGAAGATGAGCTCAGCTGTTGATGATGATCTGATACCCATCTTGTCGTAGTGGTCACCGAACTCAAAGCCTTCCCAGCCCTTCTCTACGATGAATGCGCTGATACCCTTTGCTCCGATGTTTGGTGTAGTAACCGCAAATACAACATATGTGTCTGCTATTGGAGCGTTTGTGATAAAAGATTTTGTTACCGTTTAGTAGGTAGTAGTCTCCCTTTAGCTCGGCTGTTGTCTCTGTTCCACTTGCATCTGATCCTGCGTTAGGGCTCTGTAAGACCGAAAGCACCAAGCTTCTCACCCTTTGCTAGTGGAACTAGATACTTCTGCTTCTGTTCCTCTGTACCATATGCAAAGATAGGATATGAACCTAGTGAAACGTGTGCTGATAGAATTACACCTGTACCACCGTCAACCCTTGAAAGCTCCTCAACTGCAATCGCATAGCTTATTGCGTCAAGTCCTGCTCCGCCGTACTTCTTTGGATATGGTGTTCCCATAATTCCAAGTTTCGCCATTTTCTTTACGATGTCGTGCGGAAATTCATTTTTCTGATCTAGCATGAATGCAATAGGCTTTACTTCTTCCTCTGCAAATTTTCTAATTTTAGCTCTAAACTCTTCATGAGCTTCAGTTGTCTTAAAAAGCATGTTAATTACCTCCTTGCTCTAAAAACATTTACCTTAATTCTTATTGTACCCAATTTATTTTTTTAGTCAGTAGTGACATTTTGCAACTTTTTGTAATATAATTTGATTAAATAGTGAAAAAAATATTTTCAGGAGATAATTTAATGGCCAAGACACAAATCCTCGATAACATTTTCGGAAAAGTCCCTAGCAAGCATATTTCCATGCTTTAATCCTATATATAGAAACTATAAGCGCGGCGAGTTAATCATGATGTATCAAAGTTCTCAGGCAGAGCCAAGGCAAGTAGCCATCGTGAAATCAGGTCAAGCAAGACTTGAGTTTCTAAACGAGTACGGAGACCTTTTATGTGCTTGAGCGCTATAAGAGCGGGGATTTATTTGGCGAGCCATTTTTCCTTGCCACTTTCGGATTTTGAGTACATGGTTACTGCAGAAGAAGATTGCAGAGTTGTTTTACTTAGATTACAAGCATATAATAACGCCTTGTGAAAAGCTCTGTGAGCATCATAGTCAGCTGATCAGCAATCTCTTTGTTATGTCTGCCCAAAAGAGCTCAGGAGTTATCTTTTTCATCTTTCTATAGTTAAGCAGGGTAGCATCAGAAATAAGCTTCTTGCTTATCTTCAGTATGCGCGTATGGCAAATAGAGTCGTTTCAGAAGCTAAACCTCCTACATCGACCAAGGAAGTACGTGACCTCAAAGCCTCGCTCAAGAATAAATCTAGCAACGAATTCTTCGAAATCCCGATGAGCCTAGCCGAGCTTGCAGAGTACATCGCAGTCGACCGCTCTGCAATGATGCGAGAAATAAAGGCAATGAAAAACGACGGCATCATGAGAGCCGTCGCCGTGAATTTAAACTCTTGATATAGTATATTTAGACGCCACGCAAAGCTTGCGTGGTGTTTTTATACATCTATCTTCATCTGAAGATATGAGGAATCCTCATCTCTGTCGATCACAAAATCCTCGTGCTCCTCAAACTCCGGAAGTTCTTTGATATTCGTAAGTCCAAACTGCTTAAGGAAATTGTCTGTCGTTGCATAAAGAATTGGTCTTCCAATTCCTTCTGACCTACCCTTTTTCGCAAATCAAAGTCCTTTTTCATAAGGCCTTCAATAATTCTATCGCTCTTGATTCCCCTGATTGAGTCGATTTCTGACCTAGTTACAGGCTGCTTATATGCCACAATGGCAAGTGTCTCTAGCGCAGCCTGAGTCAATTTCTTAGTCTTAACCGGCCTGCAAAGCCTTTCTATTGCATCTGCATTTTCAGCTCTAGTTGCAAACTGGAAGGAATTTTTTTCACGCGTCTAATCATAATCCCACGTCCCTCCTGTTCATACTCTTCCATGAGCTCTAGAAAGCACTCTAGTGCCTCTTCCTTTGTTATCTCTGCTGCATCAGCAGCATCCTTTACATCAAGAGGCTCTCCCCATATATACATTAATGATTCAAGCGTTGACTTTGCTCTTTTTTTACTGTACATCGATTGCCTCCTTACTCTCATCTGTTCCCTCGGTGCTGATCGAAATCTCACCATACATCTTATCTTGCTCAGCTCTTATCTGCCTATCCTTCATCATCTGAAGCACTGAAGCAAAGGTCACAATCACATCGTACCTGCTCTTTTTGTTCGGTACTAAGTCTTTTTAGCGATAGCTTTTTGATACCACCTTTTATCGCATTTTTTTATCTTGTCCTTGATGAAGCTTATTCGGCTTTCGATAGAAGCCTTCTCGCGCTCCACCTTTTGATAGTGAGACTTAACTACAGCTACGCGTTTTTCTCTCTCAAGGAATAGCTTAAATGTACTAATGAAGCTTTCCATTGATAGATTGAGAACTTCGTCTGGATTCTCAGTGTATATTGAAATATCCTCAGTAGGCTTTTCGTAAATCAAAGCAGTTTTCCTCAAACCTTCTGCCAAGTTCATCTGACATCTGTCTGAAGCGCTTGTACTCTAGGAGTCTTTCGACGAGCTCATTTCTTGGGTCTTCTATCGTAGCATCTATCCCTCCTCGCTCATGCGTGGAAGAATCATTCTTGATTTTATCTCTATCAAAGTTGCCGCAAGCACCATAAACTCAGCCGATACGGCAATATCAGCTTCTTTCATGTCATTCAGATATCCCAACATACTGCTCTGTAATTTCAGAAATCTGAATATCATATATGCTCATTTTGGCGCTTTCTATGAGGTAGACCAAAAGGTCAAAAGGTCCCTCAAAGCTCGATAATACTACTTTGTAACTCATTATCCTCTCATAAGCCTCGCTAGGTTCTCCTTGTACGGAGGTCTAACTATACCCTTTTTCGGTTACTATGGCAGTTATATATTCTGCCTTTGTCACATCAAATGACGGGTTATATGTCTTGATTCCGCTTGGTGCCATATCCATTTCGTACCACATCTTGTAAATCTCATCCCCCTTGCGAAGCTCTATCGGAATGTCATCTCCTGTCTCCGTATCAAGATCTATGGTTGATGTAGGCACAAACATGTAAAACGGTATGCCATATTCCTTTGCTAAAATGGCAACTCCTGAGGTTCCAATTTTATTGGCCCCATCGCCATTTGCTGCAAGCCTGTCGCAACCTACTACGACAGCATCTATCCAGCCGTTTTTCATGACTATTGATGCCATGTTATCGCAGATTAAAGTCACATCTATGCCGGCCTTATCTAGCTCCCAAGCTGTAAGCCTAGCCCCTTGAAGAAGCGGTCTAGTCTCATCAGCGAATACCTTAAAATCATATCCCCTCTCATGTCCTAGATAAAGCGGCGCAAGGCAGGTTCCATACATGGCTGTTGCTATGGTTCCGGCATTACAGTGGGTCAAAATTCCCATGTTCTTATCTAGCAGACTGAGTCCATGCTCACCCATGGCCTTGCACGATGCAATGTCCTCATCCATGATAGCCTTTTGCTTCTTGCGTCAAAGCTTCCTCTAGTTCTGATAGCGCGGTCTTGCAAAGCGGAGATTCTCCGTCAAAATCATTTAGCTTTCCGTCTAGCCTTTTTCTGCATTCTTTTTGATTGCCCACTCTAGATTTACTGCCGTAGGCCCCTGAAGAAATCAGGTAATCGCCTATTTCCTTTGATAGTCCTAGGTACTCAGCTGCGCTGCCATTAAAGTTCTGCATCTCTAGCTCTGTTCTTAGCGAAACCAAAAACCAAAAAGCTGCAGCAACGCCTATCGCAGGCGCTCCTCTAACTCTGAGCGAGTGAATAGCTTCCCAGACATCCTCCTTGCATTTTAGCTCTATGTAGCGTTTCTTCTGCCGGAAGCAGGGTCTGGTCAAGTATATATAATTTTTTTCTCCTTATATTCTATAGGTGAAATCATAAGGCTCTATCTCCAAAAATTATATTCTGTAGTCAAGATATCTCGGATGTGGATTTTTTTGTTATCGTAGAAATGCCACCATTCTGTAGGCGATGCGCCAAAAGCCGGCAGATTCCATCACCTTGCACATATATGCAGCATTCCTATATTCTTCAGTTTCTGGGTCGTTGTTCTTTATGGCCGCAATTTCTCTGAAATCATCAAAGCATGTCGGCATCTTAAGCTCGTTTCCCTCCATGTCGGTAAGCGTTATATCGACGCACTGCCCATTCATGTGAGTCGATCTGAAAGCTAGTCATAGTCTCCATATCAGGAGGTCTTGCCACGAAATTATCGTCAGGATAGATTTCCCAGAAGCGCTTCTGCGCACTTATAGGTCTGTAGGCATCCCAAATTTTGACACGGTAGCCGTCTCTTTTGAATACATCTCTTGCCTCTATGAGCATCTTTAGAGTTTCTCTATCTATGTAGCACTCTGCCGATTCGTAGACTCTTTTGCCTGTGAAATTATCTTCTGTGGCATATCTTAGCTCGATGATAAAGTCATCGTCTACATCTAAAAGCTTAACTAGATTTCCAGAATCACAGTCATCTTTGGAGCTGTTAAAAGTCATATCAGCCCTGTTCATTTCCTTCTGGTTTTCTCTCAAGTGACTCATCTCCCAAAATGAATTTATTCTTCTGAAGAAGCTTACCAAGTCCAACGCCTAGGATGCAGCATGATACTACTTCACCTGCACCAACTGTGAGCATCATAAACGGAATTGGTAGTGGAACAGAATACGCATATTTTAAAACAAAAGGCACTACTAGCATGTTCACCACAACTGGTGGAATGGATGCTATCAAAAGCCCCTTGCCTCTAAAGCTTATAGCTTATTACTGCTGCTACAAGCGTAGCTAGGCTACCGAAGATGATATCTGGAAGCACTGCGCCTCCCAAGATGTTACCTATTAGGCAACCGATGAATACTCAGGAATCGCTGCCGCTGTAAAAACTGGCATGATTGTTAGAGCTTCCGATACCCTAAGCTGAACCTGACCAAACGATATAGGTGCAAGCACAATGGTTAAAACCACATACACCGCAGCTATCATCGCAGCCTTTGTCACGAATAGTACTGTTTTGTTTTTTTCATATTAAATTCTCCTTAGTTTTTGTTTTTACGAGTGGATGGTTTCGAACACTCGAGATTTATTATATCATTTCTTGCCTAATCAGTAAAGAAGACGCAAAAAGCGAGCCTGCATGTGCAAGCTCGCTCTTTGGTTTTAATTGATTTTTGATATGATTTTTGAGTATTATCTACCCATCATTACCTTTTACAGCTTCATTTGAAATTACATCAGCACCGCCCATTACTATGCTTCTCTTTGCTCCTGTTTCCTTTACAAATTCTGCAACACCTTTGATGTTGTTTCTATTTGCAAGGAGTAAAGGTGCATTGTTTGCTATTGCTGTTACGCTTCCTACAAGGCCGTCTGCAAAACCATCACCTGTAGCAATTACTACTGTGCTTGATGTCATGTCAAAGAACTTCTTTTGCAACATTTAATGCCGTCTCGTATCTGTCTTCTCCTGAAATTCTCTCAACGCTTCTCATCGTTTCTAGCTCAGCTTTGACTCTATCAGAAACAACATCGCTTCCGCCAACTATATAGAACTTAGCTGGATTGATTCCTGCAAGATATGCCTTTTGCTCATTTGTGAGAGCCTTTCCCACTAGCATTACAGGTTTTCCTGTTGCAGCAGCTGAAAGCGCATCCGCATATCCAAGTCCTGAGCAAATCATTACCTCTTCGTTATTTACATTTGCTTCCTTTAAAACTGCTAGGTTTGTTAGGAATCTATCCTCACCTTCTAGACGCTTTACATCGTAGTCTGACCCGAGTATTGTTTTAATTTGCTCTGGAAGGACATCTGCTCCACCTACTAGGTAAACCGTCTTACCCTTTGTTACATTCTTTCTGATATAATCAACAGTTCCATTAACCTCTCTTGCCTCTGAGAGTAGTAGTGGTGCATTCTTAACCTTTGCAAGATATGCTGCAGAAAGTGCATCTGGATAGTTTGTTCCACAAGCTACAACTGCAGAATCAAACATCTCTAGTCCAAGCTGCTTCTTGAGTGCATCTGCGTTCTTATATGCTGTATCGTATCTAGTATCTCCAGATACTCTTACATCTTCTTCTTTAACTGCAGGCTTTTCTTCGCCTTTAACAGTAATCTCTGCGTAGGTGCGATAAACTGCTTGCTTGCAGTTTCATCATCAGCAAGCGCTGTAACTGTTGCACTGTACTTTCCAGCCTTTTTCAACAGTAAGCTTTGCTACTCCGTCCTTATCTGTAACAGCTTCTGCTACTACATTTCCCTCTGCATCTTTAACAGCTACCTTTGCACCAGCATAAACATCTTTCTTCTTGCTCCAGTCAGCGAGAGTCTTTTCACCCTTAAGAGATAGAGTGAACTCCTGAGCTGTTCTAGCTTCGACCTTCTTCTGATCAAAGCTCATGTATATAGCCTTGTAATCCTGATTAAAGTATCTGAATATGTTTAGTACATCGCCATTTTTTTAGAACTGTTGTGTTTGCTACAGTTCCCATACCAGTTTCATCTACAGGATATACATTATTTACATAGTATCCTAAATCACTTGTAGTAACGCCGAAAAATCTTTGATATAAATCCATTTTCTGGAACTACGAGATAATTTTTCTGGATTTGCATCAAAATCAGCACCGTACATCTCGTGGTGAATTGCTACAAGAGCATCTAGTACTGTAGTCTTGTCTGCAAAAAGCCTCTGCCTTGAAATATCCGTGCTCTGCAGCTTCCTTAGGGCTGACCTTTAGGGCCATCGAAGACATTTGTATATGTATTGCTCTCATTCTGAACTATAGCTGAGATTGCGATAGGATTCTGCGCATCGTTTGCTTCCTTCATCGCAGCCTCAAGCGCCTTGATTGCAGCCTGAATCTTATCAGCATCTGCACTAGCATCACTGCTTACTGCTTCTGCATCAGCGATAGCCTTCTGTAGCTTAACCTTTGTTCCCTTAGCATATTCACCGGCCTTATCACCTTCGCTAATCGCAGATACAAGGTTCTTTGCTTCGCTTATCTTAGCATTTAGAGCATCCTTATTGCTGCTCTTTCCAAGAACAGTAAGCTCCACTGATACTTCCTGCTTTGATAGCTTCTGAAGCTTGGCATTGTTTGGATATTTCTTTTGCAAGATTTCCATATTTAGCACTGCTTAACCATGCTGAAACTGTAACCTTTGTATTTTGCGCAGGTCTTGTAACTATCAGGTTTTGATGTGTAATGACATTTGTATTTGATGATTTAAAAAGTATCATAGCCGTTTGTTTTCAGCATGCCAACTTGAATCGAAAAAAAGCTTACTGGAACGATACCTCTTCCAGTCTTCTCATCCATTCTGTAAACCCATACAGGATTTTTCGCCATCAAAATGGAATTCAAAAGAATGCGTGTAGGGTCTTCCTTTACGGCGTCCTTGGATGCATTTGCTCTATCGTTGATTCCGTCAAAGAAATGTGCCTTAGCATACTCCATTTCCTTGATTTCTGCATCAAGCTCTGCATCTGTTATCACAGCAATCTTTAGTGGAATCTTTCTTTGTTACAGTAACATCATCTCTCTTGAATGTAACAATAAGATTTACTGTTTTTTCGCCTGTCTGGAAGCGATCACATTTGCTGCGTATCCATTTACCTTGATTGCATCATCGTCAGTGCTGTATGTAATTTCTTTGTTTGCAAATACTAGCTTGTTGTCATCACCTTTGATCTTTGTATATCTTGGAAGCAGGATATTTCCAATTACATGATTAGGATCAAATTCACCATCTTCCTTGCTTGCATATTTCAAAAAGTTCTGGCGTGATGTACTTGTCTAGCAAAGCCTGAAGTTCCTCTGCAGTAGGGACCAACTTTACCACTTCCCTTTACAGTCAAAGTGAACTGCTTTTGTTATAGTATCAAAGTCATCTTGCTTTTTGAATATTTGGATTTAAAAATACTAGTATTTACCTTTGTCTTAGCAGTTAGAGTAACTACTGTATCCTGTTTAGGTTGCTTAACTTCTGCCTTTTTAGGAGTATTTAGACCAGCGTACTGATTTGCATCTTTAATGCTCAAAAACATCTGGATTTGATGATTCCCATACTGTATTTGTCCATGCTGTTGAAACACTAGTTCCATCAATCTGAGGAAGAGTTAAATCAGAAACGATATTGTCTTCTGCAGTGTTTGAGCCCTTAATGGTATCAAATGTTATTCCATCAGCCACAGTCTTTATCTTTGTTTATTGATGTGTGGAACATCCCATCCAACCATTACAGTTCTTGTAGCAGTCTGCTTCTGTCCGTTATAGCTGAACTCAAATGTACATGTTACATTTTTCATGATTTATTCCGTAAGCTGCTGTCTTATCTTTATTTACATAACTTACGCTTCCATCATTTGTGATTACAGACTCTTTACTTGATTTTATAACCTTAACAGTAATTCCATCTGAGTCAAGATCATGATACGATTTGATTTTCTCAAGAGCTATGTCAGCTGCATTGTTTGTAGTGCCATATTTTGCAATGAGTGCACCAAACTCGCTTTTTAAACTTATTTACAACGGGTGTAAGCTTATCCACAGGTGCTGGTGGAGGTGTTACCTCAGCATTCTTCTTAAGAGTTATCACCTTTTCGAAGTCTTCCTTTGAACCATCTGGCGTAAACTCCTCTGTCTTTGGCTCATATCCATCCTTTGACACCTTTACTGTTGTCTTTCTGTTCACATAGAGTTTATACTTGCCACTTGCATCTGGCGTTACCTTAACAACCTCTTTAACAGTTTCCTCTGCAAGGTCATCGTAGCTTTCATCCAAATACGACACCTCGACCTTTGGGTTTTCAACAGTTGTTCCGCTCTCATCCACAACCTTTACAGTCATCTTTGGATAAAGCACCGCTGCATGTGAATTCATAGGCAAAGCCATGCTAGTCATAAGCATTGCCATAGTCAGTACGATTACGAGCAATTTACTGCTCAGTCTCTTCACACTTTCCATTTTCTCTCCTTCAATAAAATAAAAATTGCCTCAAAAAATGGGCTGTGAAATATCACAGCCCGTTTTTCCATGATTGATTACCTGATTCCGTCTCTCGCAGTATCAGGACCTTCCTTGTAGCTACCTGACTCATGCTCTAGCATTCACAGTGGCGGGACCGTCCAGGAGTTTAACCTGATTGGCATACAAAGAATCATATATTGTCACCTAAATTATATCTAAATCAACTGTGTTTTGTCAATAATCAAAGTCGTATTTTTCGGCTATTTTTTTCAATGTATACATTGATTTACACATTAATAAATAACTCGTATATATTTATCAAATATTCTGCATGGGAGATTTCTACCCTCTGCATATTCTTTTGATACTGACTCGTTGAAGTTAAGCATAAGCTCCCTATCGTCTTCACCTATCACTTCATCATCTGAAGCATATACAGCTCTATCGTTTACTGCTATGGCTTCAAATAGTAATCCTGCTGAATTAGGGAAAGCTTCTTTGATTTCACTTACGCTTTCTTTTATGAAAGATGTATCAAAGGAGTCTACCTTTTGTGAAACAAGATAGATGCTATAACTAAAGCTCTTCTTAACTGCGATTCTAGCATTATCGGTTTTAAGGCTTCTTAGGAAGCGTCTTAACCTATACCTTCTGATTGCAATTATGATAATCAAAATGAGAATTGCCAAAAGTATTCCCAAAAAGCACGAGAAGCTTCGCATATGTGAACACTAGAGTCTGGCTATTTATAGGGGTTTTCAATATCCTGATTAGTGTCCTTATTCTCCTCGTCTTTCTCAGAGCTATCGCTTGAGCTTCCTTCGGCACCCTTCCCACCACCGAGTTCTGATTTTAGAGCGTCATCGGTCTTAGTAAACTTAATCTCGCCTCTATACTTTGGCGTTACATCAAAAAGTGTACCCAGCCTACTCCATCGAGATAGTACTCGCACCAAGCGTGAGCGCTCTCTTCTGTTACTGTTACGCTTGCTGCTTTTGATACGGAATCCTTATCATCTGGGCTACCATCTGCAATCATTTTTTTCTGTGATGACATAGCCTTCGACATATCTTGCGGGAACGCCGTAATATCTAAGCATCTGAGTTGCTGCACTTGCATAAAGTTCTGACTTTCCAACTCTTGAGTTAGTTAGAAAATATCCTAGCTCATCGCTTTCCCCAGAAGATGATGTGCTATCATCGTACTTTAGGTTTTTGTTTACAAAGTCAACTATTTTTAGCTTAGCTTCGCTAGTAGAAAGCTTCTTACTATCACCTAGTAGCTTCTTCAGTGTCTTTTTGTTTGATGCTGAAATCTCAAGATAGTTCTTATGTGCGAAGTCCCTATATACTGACTCCATGTTCACTAAATCCGCCTGCTCCCCTGCACTAGACACTAGCTTTTTTTGGTTTACATAGGCTTCTTTGACGCTGCCCTCGCTATAGCTTAGCTTGTATGATTTAGTCTCCTTACAATTAGCTTCTATGACAGAGTCACCTATCCTTGAATCCATGTACATACCCTTCTTTTCCTGAAGGAATGAGTATGGCAGGTACAGGTTCTTACGATCTGCATTTACGAGCTTTATACTGAGCTCTCCAGTATTGTCTTTTTCCCATTTATCTCGAGATTGTTTTTCGCTAGTAAGGATTCTCCATAGACTCCATTTTGTCTGAGCCAGTAGAATTTATCTCTGGCTTCTGATAGACCCGTTCCCTTGAGGTTAACCCACTTATTACCATCGAGATATTCTCCTACGAAGCCGCGAAGATACATAGGCTCAGCCTTTGACATAGTGACATCTAGCTGAACTCTTTTATTTGGTTCAAACTCGTGAATCGATGAGAGATTTCCCCTTGCAAGCACTTTTGTTCCACCGTAGATTTTTCGGTGCATAGCCGACTTGATTGCATCGTTTGTCTTACCTGCCGCCCTCATCGGAAGCATGTCCAAGCTTATAAGCGGTGCTAGAGCAAGTAAAAGTATCAGAACTGTAGCAACCACGCTAGAAGCTAAGGCTCTGCTACCTGAAATCTTTAGCGTGCCACTGTTTCCTGCTAGCATGGCCCCTGAAATCAGAAGCACTATAGATGCAGCAAAGCTCGCTGAAACTGTAAAGATACCCTAGGCCAGCTAGACAAATTTCAACAATAACTAGTGCTATAAAGGTGTAAAGGCAGCCTTTCTTATGCTTAGAAGCACAAGTTCAAAGACCGCAATTGCAAGCATGAGCGTAAGAAAAATGAACTCCTATCTTTGATGCCTGGTCCTCTATAAAGTTATCGTGTATCCTTCCCTGAGACTCGGTCATAGTCATAGATATTCTTTGCATAAGCGCTCTAAGACCCTCACCGAAATCTCTATGAATAATCAGTGTTGTTATAAGAAGAAGCACTACTAAAACTAATACTCCATATTGCTTTAGAACTGCTTTGATACCTGACAATTCCCCATCTTCGCTACTTGAAATCACAATTTCTATTGTAGCTATTAAAACCAAACTGATTATAATGGCAACCATAGAAAATCCAGCCTTTTGTAGGGATAGGCTTACAAAGGCGAGGTTCAAGATTGAAAGTGAAATAAAGAAGCTCAAAGCCGTCACTACAAGTTCCTTAGCAAAGCCACTATTAAGTTCCGATATTTGTATATTAAGTTTTTGATTCATTAGCTAACTTTTTTTCAACTTAAACTCCTAAATCTAATAAAGAATAAGTTCTCTATTATTCTGTCTATATTCCTCATCAGATGCATCTATCAAAAATTACCTTGCCGCTTGTAAACTCCTTGTCGAAGCTTGTCTTGCCAATAGATATGTAAATTATGTGCGTTGCATCACTACTTCCGTACATAGAAGTATAGCTATTTGCACATGTTATATCTGACTCTAGAAGCCTAGAGCCTATTATTTGAGATATAGCATCTCCCATATCTTCACTGAACTGCATGTCCTTGACCCAAGCTACATTCTCAGCCGGCTCGTTCCAAACAAGGACAAACTCAAGCTCGCTATCTATGAGGCTTTGGCATACTGATACGGCAAGCTCTGCGAGTGCCTCCTTCTGCTCCGATGTGGTCTCTCCCTTGAGACTCTTATCCACGAAAACCATAAGCTTCTTATCAAGCGGTAGCGACGGATCCCTCACAATAAGCTTGTCAAGCTTACCTGATAGCTTCCAATGTATCTGCTTTAGACTATCCCCCTGCTCATATTCTCTGATTTGATAGGTCTCTGTCATGTCCCTTCCCTTTTTGTATGGGGAATAGCTGTCGTTATCAAAGCTATCACTTTCGTGAAGGTCATAGCTTATAACTACATCAAAGACCTCTGGCAACATGGTCATGGCCTTTTCAGCGTGGACATCGCATTTAACGCTAAATATGCCGAATATACCTTCTAGGCTCATTTTCTCAACGCTACACCTAACTTTTCCGCAGTGATCACTAGCTAGGTTAAACAAGATTTTCTTTTTTTCTCTTGCGCTTAGCGATAGATTGAAAGTCTCTTGCTTTTCATCACCCGTATACAGATTTACTATCTTAAGCTTAATCTTTAGCGAGATAATTGGAATCCAGCTGTCATTTCTGACTTCTAGGATTCCCTCTGCAGTTTTGTCCGTTCTTCCACCTGTGTTTATAAATAGTCTTGCCGACAGCTTACTTCTAATTGCTAAGTCTATCGCGCATGCTACTAGCATCACAAGAACAAAGGCGAAGAGAAGAGCCAAGGAAAATCTATTCGTCTCTATGATATTCAGTATGATTAGTAATATTAAAAGTGTAAACGAAATAGCTCTTTTTCATCTATCTCTCCTACAACATTTTCTTGAATGACTCAGCAGCTGGCATCTCTACATCTTTGATGATGTCAGCGAGAATATTCTCTGCACTAAGCTCGTTTAATCTAGCCTTTGAATTTAGCATGAGTCTGTGTCCGCAAACATCTGCAAAGACAGCTCTTATGTCGTCTGGTGTAACAAAAGTCTCTTGAGTTGACAAAAGCATAGGCCTTAGCCATCTGGCAAAGTGAAAGCGCTCCACGAGGGCTGACGCCAAGGCTTACCATTTCGTGCTCTCTAGTTTTTCTGAACCAGTTTCGCTATATATTCGTAAACTGATTTTTGCAATATATACTTCGTTTGCCTTCTGAATCATTTCCTTTAGTTCTTCATCAGAGACAACTTGCTCAACCTTATCAACTGGATTTTCTGTATGTCTATCAGCTAGGATTTCTGCTTGGCTTTCTACATCTGGATATCCTATGCTCAGCTTAACCATAAATCTATCGAGCTGTGAATTTGGAAGCATCTGAGTTCCTGCAGAACCAGCAGGGTTTTCGGTTGCGAGAACGATAAACGGATCTGGCAAAACTCTTGTTACGCCGTCAACTGTTACCTTTTTCTCTTCCATCGCCTCAAGAAGAGCCGCTTGAGTTTTACTTGAGGTTCTGTTGATTTCATCTGCAAGAAGAAGGTTTGTTACGATAGCACCTTCCTTATAGCTGAGCTCTCCTGTCTCCTTATCGTAAACAGAGAAGCCGATTATATCTGAAGGAAGCGTATCAGGTGTGAACTGTACACGCTTAGTATCTAGACCCATAGCTCTTGCAAAAGCTAGCGCCATTGTTGTCTTACCTACACCTGGAACGTCCTCTAGAAGGACATTACCCTTTGCGAGCATGGCCATCATAACCTTAGAGATAACCTCGTCCTTACCCTTGATTACACCCTTTACCTCATTGCTAATTTTTCTATATGCTGATTCATCTTTTTGCCCTTTCTATAAGTTATTATTAAAAATCGAAAGAATTTACCGTTTCCCTTTTGTAATAGTCTCAGTGCTGTAAGTGCTGAAATCGCCTGTCTAGTTGCCAGCACGTTCGTCTGCTTTCCTGTGCCAGAAGAATCTAGAGCCGTATCTATTCCACCATCCTCTGTCTCAAAGCTTAGAAGCGCACTTACCGGATCTCCACCATTTTTTGATGAAGCGCTCATCTTTTGTTGGATCTATTCCAAGTGAGCAAAGTGCGAGAATAACCTGCGAGCCCGAGTCTGAGCTATAGTGATTCTGGAAAGAAAAAAATATCCTCCGTCGCTTTGTTTCTCTGAAAGATATGTGAGCGCACTATCTATCGCAGTCTTTACATCCACGCTCTTTCCTGCAGCATTAGTGTAGACATCCTTTTTATCTATGTACGGAGCAAGTGCCTGAATTGCCATAGACGTAATATCTAGGTCGCTTCCTCCTTTATTTAGACCAAAAACCACCATCTTCCATCTGGTAGGCGATAAGTTCCTTTATGATGTCATTTTTCACTATATCTTGCACCTCTGGAGCTTTTGTAGTTACCGGCTTTGATGCATAGAAGTGAATATATCAAAGCATTGCTTCCCTGATAGTCTATTTTCTCTTCCTGACACCAGTTGAATATGCCGTCATTCACTAGGTCTATTGGTGTTCCGTCAGCTTTCTTTGCAAAGTTTCTCGGATCCTTTCCGAATGCGAGAAGTACCAAAATCATTCTGTGCCACTCTGTCGACTTATACTGGTCTAGCTTTTCATCGCTTTCATATGCCTTGCTTATGTATTTTTTTAGGTTTTGAGGTATCCCTCTTCATCAAAGTTCTTATCTAGCCCCGCTCTCTTTTCGACTATTACCATCCAGTCGCTTATAGGGTCTCCCGCCTTGAAATAACTAGCATTTGTTAAAGATTCATCCGCCTTGATTCCGCCAATTTCGTGGCAGGCTGCATCCCATCTTTTGCTTATCTTCTCATAGTTTGTTTTATCATCACCACAGGCACTCAAAACAATGCTCATGACTAGAATCATTATAAGCGCTAGGGCAGTTACTTTTTTATTTGTCTTTCTTATCATGGATTAGTCCCCTTTGGCAGTATCTCTCTGCGAGTATCTCCACAAACCGTACATTTATATTCTATGTATCCGTCTTCCGTTGCAGTTGGTTCCTTTCTGGAAATCTCTACCCAGTTGTGCTCTAGCTTAGGAATAACTTTTGTTTCCTTCTCACCGCATACACTGCAAACTCTTTCCTCAAGTCCCTCTTCGTCGCAAGTTGCATTCTTTATAACCTTCCAGTCTCCAAATGTATGCCTTGGCTCATATCCTCCATTTATCCAAATTCCACAGTAGCTGCTAAGTTTTGTTGGTGGATAGGTTACTACAAGGCCTAGGTCCTTACCATAGGCAAGAGTAAATCTAAGAGTGATATGGTTATTTCGTCCATTTAGGAAGTACTGCGACATTCCCTTTCCTGGATAGTTAACTCCATCTATGGTGTACATCCATCCCGAGCCACTTGAGTACTGGAACTGCATAATTGAGTCTCTTACAACCCTTTGCGAGTTTAGTGTAGTCTGAAAGGCCATCCTCAACAACCTTGTCAGCAAGATTGCTAGGTACTGATGCTCCATCAGCGATTCCGCCCGCTCTAATTCCATTTAGGTAGAAGCCTGCATCCTTTGTCCCTGAGAAATCAGCCTTAAATCCATAGTAATCTAGTGCAGCAAGTATCGCATACGAAGCAGGTTCATCTTGCTTTACATCGTACTCAAAGCCATCGCCTAGAATTCCGAGTCCTATTGTTGTTGCATCAACTGTAACATAGCACTTACCGATTACATCGCCTGAATCGACAAAGTTATATATCAGGTCGTATTTCTTAAACGTAGAGTTACCCTCGTCATCCCAGGCAGTTACAGTTATAGTGTGATGTTCTGTGTCTCCCACCTTAGGATTTTCTAAAAAGAAACTGTACTCATATCTGCCGTTTCCTGTAGGTGGATCAGCAGCTCTTCCATCAAAGGTAACCCTCATATTATCATATGGAAGTGACTTTCCCTTATATGTTAAAGCCTGAAGAATCAAAGTGAAGTTTCTATTGCTAGTCTCAATCTTTGTTCCTTCAACTGCGTCTCCATCGACCCAAGCCTTGATTGTAGGTGGATGTTTACCAATGGTTGGATTCTTCTCATCAGCCTTCTTAGCCATCAAATTGATAAGGAAGCTAACATGGTGAGTTGTCTTACCCTTCTCCTTGACAATCAAAGTGATAATGTTTTCGCCTCTAACGAGATGAGCCTTGAAATTCTTGCCATCGCCCTTTAGAGTCTTTCCGTTATCTCCCGTTGTGGAGTTTCGTATCCTTACTCTTAGCTCTGAGTCCTTCCCGCCATTCTCAAGATATGCGTAAAACTCAAGGTCATCGTTTTTGAACTGATTATCCGTCACATCGGCGTTTTTCAGATCTGTCATAATCTTGAGCTTGCCGTCATTTTTTCTGAGGGATTATAGTCGATTTTCCGATATTACCATTTCCTCTTTGTCAGTAGCTCTATCGCTATTGGTAATGCCATCTAGACCACCCTTGCCCTTTTCAACACTAATGCTGTTGTTAGGCTTCTCCTCTTGCTTCTTATCCTTTTCCTGCTCCTTCTTGTCCTCCTTGTCAGATTTCTTGTCGCTCTTCTCTCCATCCTTAGTCTCACCGGAATTGCTCTTTCCGACTGAATTTTGATCATCATCTGAGCCATCTGCCTGCGAAAGCGCCATCCTCTCAGCCTTAACTGCAGTCACCTTAACATCAGGTCTAGAAAAACCTATAGGTTTGACAAGTAGTGCCCATGCAAGAAATCCTGCAGAAGTAGCAGTATTGCAATTATGTATATTAAATTTTTCCTGCTGTCTTTGAAAAAAACTTCATCTAATTTACCCTATTTCGTATCGTAATTTTTCTTTATCGTAGTCGACGGTATAAAACCAAACTATCTCGTCACCGTCTTTAAAGCTTGACCTCTGATGCCATGTAGTTTGGCAGCTTTCCGTTCACCTTGTACATCCATCCGCTCTTCTGTCCCGCTGAAAATTCATAGAGGTAGTTTATGCCTTTAACATAGCCCTTCTTGTCTTCAATCTGGACATCCTTCTCCTTGCAGGCCTTTTGGAGAACGTCCATAACGGTCGTCTCATCGCTCTTTATCTTATAGCTAGTCTTCTTTACAATGATTCCATCTTTAGGAACATAGTCTACAAGCGCCTTATCTGTAAGCATATCCATATTTGAGCTTAACTCATCGCAGCGTATCTCTATGGTTACCTTCGCATCTTCTGGCTTTTTGTCCTGTGCCTTTAGCTTCCCTGCAATCGAAAAAGCCAATCGCAGCTATTGCTACAAGTGCTAGGCACAGTATAATAAGGTTTTTCTTCAGTTTCTTATTCTTTTGTTTCTTCAAAAAATCCTGTTCCATATCTCTTTCCGTCCTCTATTTGTATATTCCGTATTTTATCTTGATTCGCTCTAATTTGTTCACCATCGGAGTGCCTATGACAAACACGCAAATTGCTGCCGTGAGCGCATGGTAGAAGTCATATCCAACCCCGCTCACATATAGAGCTTTTGAGAGCTTTTAACTCCCAATGCCTAGAGAACCCGGCTCGTTCATCGATAGGCACATTGCAGCAAAAGTTCATAATCCCGCCGTATATGACAAAGGTTACAACAAAGGTAAATACCGCCATTGTTAGATTATCAGCCTTGAGCTTTACCCTTTTTGAAATATTACAGCTAGTAGCAATCCAATTATTCCAAATAGATAGACTCGCCATCCGAAGAAAGTCTTATCGTTTCCCTGGCCATACTAGAAAGCTGATATATGCAACCAGTTCCGAGAAAATAACACATAAGACTGGAGCCATCATCTTCTTGAAATTGCTAATGCTGTTTTTGTTTGCTAATTTCACGATTGAATGCAAGTCCTGCAAGAAATCCCTAAAAGTCCCCAGCAGAACATCTGCCATGGAGTCCAAGCTCCCTGCCCCATATAGAAATTGCAGACAAATCTCGACATTGCACTCATCAGAAAACCAGCTTCTGGTCCGAGTGAAATTCCTGAAATTATCACCATTGCTGTCCCAATCTGAACAGGAAAAAGCTATGTGAAAAATGTATGAGATGCAACCGTAAGCGCACTCATCATTGCGATCAAAGACAACCTCTCTTGCGCGAGGCTTACGCCTCTCAAAGATCATGAAGAACGGTGCCATAATCATCACCAGAAATTAGCAGTGAAAGTGGCATGTACAGTCGCTTGCTACCTAGGAAAACCGTCAAAGCTATCAAAGCCGGTATGACTAGAAATATCAGCACAGCTGTTAGAGCCAGTCGCTTTTCTCGCCGCCGCCATGTAATGGCTTTCGTTCTTTTCTTCAGCTCATCAAAGCTTGTCACTAGAGCAGGCTCCTTATCCATGTCCTCGCCTCCTCTCCAGTTATAATGCCCCTCACACCACTTTCTAGTCAGTTTGTTTTCGACCGTGGTGTAGAAGTTGTTTCCTGAGAAGAATTCCTTGGCGCTACCGCTTGTCGCTATTTCTCCATCAAAGAACATCGAGCAACGGTCACCGAATTCAGCGCAAAACTCGATATCATGACTCACCATGAAAATGGTCTTATTCTCCTTGCAAAAGGCTTCTGAGTATTCTTCCCAAAGTTTGCTTGAAAAATGGATCAAGTCCCTTCGTTGGCTCATCTAAGAGAAGAATATCTGGATTTGAAACCATGACCTTGGCAAGCGCAAGCCTTTTGCTGCTCGCCACCCGAAAGATCATAAGGGTTTGCCTTTCTAAGATGCTCTATTTCCATAAGCTTGAGCATCTCCTCGGTTCTCTGAACCTTCTCCTCAATCTCAAGCTTTTGATAGCACAGCCCCTCGAGAACCTCTTCCTCACAGCTAATCTCTGTGAATAATGCCTGAGGATTCTGAGGAACCATGGCAGCCCTACAGTTATCAGCAATTTTTAACCTTGCCAGACTGAGGCTTTATTATTTCACAAATCGCCTTAAGCGTTGTACTCTTTCCGCTTCCGTTTCCACCAAGCAAGCAGTGAAGCTTACCCTCTTCTATCTCTAGATTCAGTCCTCTTAGGACGTCATCTGCATTCTTTGCATATCTAAAATATAGGTTTTTAAGCTTTATAACAGGCTTTCCGCTGTTAGCTTCTTTTTCTTCAACTAGCTTTTGCACTCCAGCTTCCTTTAGCGTGAGCGTTCCATTTTTCGAAGAGCTTCTCCATCAAAATTCGCCCTTCTCTCAGCGTCATAGGAAGGCTATCCTGCCATCTCACAAGCTCCTTTGGAAACAGCTTCATCACAGGAGGCATGCCGTAGTACATAGGATGTACCGATTCCTCATCGCCACTTCCCGCAAGCTGTATCGCAACTTCACTAGGCTTTGCATTTGCAATTATCCTGCCTTCGTCCATGACAATTGCCCCTATCTGCAAGAGGGAAAAATCTCTTCTAACCTATGCTCAGAAATTACAATGGTTACTCCAAGCTCCCTATTGAGCCTGTGAACAGTGCTAAGAAAAATCCCTTGCCGCAATCGGATCGAGCTGTGAAGCAGGTTCATCCAAAATCAAAACCCTCAGGTTGCATAGCCATAACGGACGCAAGGTTCAAAAGCTGCTTTTTGACCTCCAGAAAGCTCGCTGACTGACTTTCTAAACCAGGTCTGTATTCCCAAAGTAGGAGGCCATCTCGGCTACCCTTCTCTTAATTACGCTATTGCTATATCCTAGGCTTTCAAGACCAAAGGCAAGCTCGTGCCAAACTTTGTCTGTGACTAGCTGGTTGTCAGGGTTTTGCTGAACATATCCTATTTTGCTCGCCGCATCCCTGTCGTTCATCTCATCTATCTCTTCGCCATCAAAAGCACACGCTTCCAAACTTATTTCCATAAGGATTCATGCTCTTCTTGAGATGCCTTAAAAGCGTACTCTTGCCACATCCAGACTTTACCGCAAAGCACGACAAATTCCGACTCTGGAATACTCAGCGAAACACTGTCTAGAGCCAGCTTATCCGAGCTTGGATAACTAAAGCTTAAATTGTCGACCTTGATCTTTTCCATTTTAATTCTCCGAATACATCTATTGCTAGCGGCATGACTAAAAGCGTCATGAAGGATATGAAACCTGCAAATTCGAGCCACTTAGGCTCACTCTCAACCACTTTTATAACAGGATAATAGTAGAGTTTGTTTACTCCGACTGCATAAGATACTGTCGTAATTCCTCCAAGCACTATGCTTGCAAATAATGCCAAAAGGTCTGCTGACCTCAGTTTAAATAAATTATAGCTAGTTCTACCTTTGAGCCCATAGCCTCTTGCAGCCATGGAATCTGCACTTTCTATAGAAGATTCAAGCGACCATGAGACTAGAATCGACACCTCTTTACCGAGCTGTCTTATCTTGCCAAGAAAGCTCTTTTCATCCCCTGTATAGAGTGCTCTTTGCCCTTCTCTGATAAGCTCAAAACGAGTTCTCAAAAGTGGTACAAAACGAAATATCATAGAGAGCGTAAGACCCAGGACCGGTGCAAATCTGCCGAAAATATAGATTAGCTTTTTCTGATGTCATGACAACATTGAAGCTCGAAAACCAAATCATCACACCGCTTAGCATCAGCGCCATAACAAATCCATAGCATGCCGCCTCAAGCGTGACTCTATTATTTCCTAAATAGAACAGCACTGTACTACCATTGTGAGTAAACAGTGAATTTATAAGTACAGTCAAAAAAAGACATAAATAAGATGATAAATAGGTTGTTTCTCAGGCTTTTTGCTTCCTTTAGCAACATATCATAGCTCATTCCTATGATAATTGCGCTTATGAGAAATAGAGGGGAGTTTGAAAACATCAAAAATTCCCGATGACGATTGTATAGTATGAAGCTGTCACAACAGGATGCATCAAAATGAAAACGCCCTGTCTCTCCTATTCCTTCTCTAAACATCAATTTATCCTAATTTATATTCAATATTAAACTACATAGGCATACATAATAAGTATAGTTAAATCATGCTCTTTTAGTCAAATATTAAAGGCCCTGCAAATGCAAATTTCACATTCACAAGGCCACTTATTTTCTACATTAATCAAAGACCGATTTCCTTAGAGTCAAGAACTATGGTAAAAGGTCCATCATTTACAAGCGAAACCTTCATATCTGCACCGAAAAACTCCAGTCTGAACCTTCCCATCTACCTTTGATTTAATATCTTCTACTATGTAGTCATAAAGCGATTCTGCCATATCAGGCTCGCCCGCATTTACAAAACTTGGTCTGTTTCCACGCTTGCAGTCAGCGTATAGCGTGAACTGCGATATCAGAAAGAAGCTCACCACCAACGCTCGCAAGATCTAGATTGGTCTTACCATTTTTCGTCATCAAAGATGCGCATATTTATCAGCTTCTTGATCATCTTATCAGCGATTTCTTTTGTATCCTCATTTGATATTCCTATCAAAACGAGAAATCCCCTTGAAATCTCACCTGAGACCTTTCCATCTATTCTGCACGCAGCCTCGGAAACTCTCTGTATTACAAACTTTCATATATTATCCTCTCTTCTTGATTTCGCCCCTCTTTTCGTAGAAATCTAGGCACCTTTCTGCCATGATGTCCATAGGGTCAAAGTAAAAAGCTTCCCAAGTGAAAGCTCCTTTCCTTACGACTGAAAGCTCAGTGCAAGCAAGGACAGCAGCTTCACATCCCTCTGCCTTCACATATGCTTCTATCTTTTTCCAGATTTCTTCATCAGCAGGCTTGCCACTCTTTATACATTCGTAGATTTCGTGCATGACTAGGGCTTGAACTTCCGCCTTTGGCGTAAATGCAATTACTCCTCGCTTTGACAGCTCATCTTGGTAGAGCCTTGTCTCTATAGTTCCATCCGTAGCAAGAACTGCTACCTTCTTAGCACCAAACTTGCTAGCCACTGCCTCTGCAGTCTCTCTGATTAGATGAATAAAGGGAATATCAAGCTCATCTTCTATCATATTTACAAAGTAGTGAGCGGTATTGCAGGTCACCGCTATTGCTGTACAGCCTGCATTTTGGAGGAACATCGCATCTGCGTAAAGCTTTGATCTAACTGCTTCTATCTGCGCTTCATCCTTTGATAGAATTGCTCTAGTTCTATCTGGCATCCCTGCGTGGCTCAGCAAAATCAAATTGAGATTCTCCTGATCGCAGCTCGCATCCGTCTTACTACTTATCATGTCGTAGAAAACTGCCGATGCCATAGGGCCCATTCCACCTATAATTCCTAACACAACTATCTCCTTAAATTTATATAAATTCTCTTAGTCCGTAAACGAGCTTACCGCGAACTCCCCTAGGGTTGTCTTCGCATGGTAGAGCGAGCTTATGATGGACTCTTCTAGTAGCCTCAACAGCAGGCTCAAACACCTTGTCTATCGCATCCTCATGAATGACTTTCATCTCAAGCAAGCTCTGCATCGCTGTAATGTGGCATTCTGTTTGCTGTTGAAAAAGGCAATGGCTATATCTCCTGACCCATTACCCATATAGGAACCTGTTCTTCCAAGCGCAATAGCTGCCCTATTTGCCACTCTCTCGAGCTGGCGAGACGAGAGCGGGAATGTCCGTTGCTATGAGCATTATGATTGAACCCTTATCTTTTTGCAAGAGAACTATCTATATCAGACTTTAGCCTTTTCTTTAACTTTTGGCAAAAGCTCGCTTCCGTAGTGCCTTCCACCTATTACTAGGTTCCCTCTTCACCGAAATTTGAGAGAACCAATGCTCCAATCGTATATTCGCTTCCGTCTAGCTCTACGCATCTAGATGCTGACCCGATTCCGCCTTTAAATCCTAGGCAGCACATTCCTGTTCCAGCACCAACTGCACCCTCCTCAAAGTCAGGACTACCTTCTTCTGCAAGTCTAAGAGCTTCTCTAACATGCTCTTCTCTTACATGAAGCCCTCTGATGTCGTTTAGCCTGCCGTCATTACACTCAGTCACAAGTGGATTCACAGTTCCCGTGCTTACGCCTATGTCCTCATTTTGCTCTAGGCAATACTTCGTCAAAAGCAGTCGCAGCTTCTCCCACGGACAAGGTATTTGTCATTATTATAGGAGTCTCTATATTTCCGAGCTCCTTGAGCTGAACTATGCCAAGGCTTTTTCCAAAGCCGTTGAGTACAGAAGCTCCAGCTACTACCTTTGATCTAAAGATATTGCCCTCATGAGGGAAGTATGGCTGTAACCCCTGTGTTTATCTCATTATCCTGTATAGTCACGCTAGCGACCTTAAGGCCCTTAACATCTGTAATCTTATTCAGCTTTCCACTTTTCCATTTGTGGTGCAATTCAAGACCGCAGTCTTTTGGAAGTCCCATTTAGATTCTCCTTATGATTTAAATTTGGTGAGTATTCACTAGCTATCCCTAGTGCATGAAGTCGTAGGCTGTAATGTACTCCTTGAAATTATCGCATTTGTAAACAACTGTGTGCGCATCTACTAGCTCTGCTCCGATATAGTTTGCTGCATTGCTAGCATCCTTGTGCTCCTTGAACATAAACTCTAGTTCAAAATGCTCAGGCATATCTATGCACTTAATTTCACCCTTCTGCAGGCGTTTAACTGCCTCATATGCCTGTGCCTTAATCAAATCACAAGCATCTAGCGGATGAAGACTGAAAGTAGCTCCGCCAATTCCTTCTTTGACTGCAGCCACGCAAACGCCAGGAAGCTCTGCCTCTGCCTTATCGCAAAGGGCCTTGTCCCCAGCAATTAGTCCAATTGGAACACCGTGGTTTGCACATATCAAAACATTATTGTCCATCTCTGATATAAGCTTGCCGTTTAGCTTTGTCGCCATTAGTCTCGCATATGTCATTGTGTGAGCTAACGGGTTCTTGTTGCTATATCCCTCTGAGTGGTATCCGACCATGAAAAGCAAGGTCAAAATCTCTATCCACAAGAGCCATCATCGAGTCAGTCGAAGCAGCCCATCCGCGGATAAAGCTTTAACTCCCCTTGGGAGCTTGTCAGGGAATTAGGTTCAGTGCACTGTCGTGGCTATCCTTAACAACTACTTCGTCTGCTCCAGCTTCTAGCGCTCCCAAGACAGGCAGCTGAGACCTCTCTAGTCATCTGCTCGCAGGCCCACTCGTATCCAGTTCCGCCAATTCTCTCTGTCTCTGTCCAGTCAGTTACATTTGTAACGCCTTCTATATCTGCACTTATGTATACTCTCATCTTGTCCTCCTGTATGTTATATCAAAATTAATTTTTTTCTTGGGTTTTGGGGCTCATGCCCTTAGCGATATTCTACCATAAAAATTCGTCTTATAGAACTGTTTCCCCTAATGTATGCACGGTGATATTTAACTTTGATATATACGCTTATCACCCCATCTTCTCAGCTTGAAAAATAGCTTGCTCAAAGGGTATAATTAAACAAATAATCTAGGCGATAAAAATCGCTATTACTTAATGCAGAAAGGAGCGAGGGCTCGCCCTCAGCCATATAGATATGAATGTCAATTTTTAATGTAAAAGGAAAAGGTCGATAGCATCTACCCAGAGATTGTCAAAATTAGAAGGCAGCTTCACGAAAAATCCTGAGCTAAGCTAACAGGAAAAAGAAACCCTCAGCACTTGTTTGCAAGGTTTTTAGATGAGCACGGCATAAGCTACCAGAGCGGTATTGCAGGATACGGTGTTGTTGCTCAAATTGGTCATGGTTCTAGAGCCGTTGGAATTAGAGCAGATATGGATGCTCTTCCAGTATGCGAAAACACCGGGCTTCCTTACGCATCAAAGGTAGAAGGCGTGATGCACGCCTGCGGACACGATATGCACACGGCTATTCTTTTAGGTACAGCCATGCTCCTCAAGGAGCTTGAACCGGAGCTTGATGCAAGAGATAGTGCAGTGAAGCTCTTTTTTCAGCCGGCAGAGGAAACCATCGGAGGAGCTAAGCAGTTAATTGAAGCAGGCTGCATGGAAAATCCTAAGGTCGATAAGGTCATAGCCCTGCACATAGATCCCTAACTACAAAGCTGGCACTGTGGTTCTAAAGTACGGTCCTATGAATGCTGCAACTCAGGAATTTGAAGTTACAGTAAACGGCAAGGGATGCCACGGTGCTCACCCCGAGGGTGGTATCGATGCGATAGTTATGGCAAGCAACATCGTCACATCAGTTCAGACCATATCCTCTAGATTTCAACGCACCGACAACACCTGTAATCGTGACAATAGGTAAGTTTCAAGCAGGCGAAGCTGCTAATGTAATCGCAGGAACAGCAAAAGCTTAAAGGAACCATGAGAGCTCTTGAACCAGAAGTAATGGATTCAATCAGAAATAAGTTTACTCAGATTGTTGATGGTATTTGCGCTGCCTATGGTGGAAGTGCTGATATATATTGGCACAATGATGGATATCCAGCTTTTGATCAATAGCGATTCAGTATGCGCACTTGTCGAAGGTGTTGCTAGAGAGCTTTACGGAGATGAGGCAATTGCAATAATGCCTGAGCCTAGCCTTGGCGCCGATGATTTCGCCTATTTTTGCCATGGCTGCAGATAGCTGCTATTTCAACATTGGGGTTACTCCAGAAAACGAAACTAGCTATCCTCTGCACAACGAGCACCTTGCTCCTAGCGAGGAGGCAATGAAGGTCGGAATTGCGGTTGAGACCTGCTCAGTACTCAGATTGCTTTAATCAAAGTTCAGCTCTTTTGATTAGCTAGGCCACTTCTGATAGCTTAAGTTTTTGATGTACAAGCATATCTCAGAGTGATATAATTTTATATTGAGTATAATTTAAGTTTTAAAGAGAAAATATATGTCAATAGAGATTAAACCCATTACAATTGAAGAATTTGCAAGCAGGCAGTACGACTTTTACTGTATGAATTTTCAACAGTCTGCGGAGATGGCTTTATGCCAGAGCGCAAGAGCTGTTTATTTAGATACCGAAACTGTAAAGATCCTTAAGGACGGTCAGTTCATAGGCCAGAGCATTATAAATTACAGGAGCATCTTCAGGTTTTTCAAGGAAGCCTGTATCCTAAACGGACCGCTTCTTGATTACTCATCCATGAGCAAAAGATGAGCTCAAGGAAGTGTTCTCTGCACTTCAAGCTTACATGAGAAAGAAGTGCGATGAGATAAGGATAAATCCACCTCTAGTTCATTTTGTTCTTAATGAGGCATTAGAAACTGAGGAGACGCTAAATGAGCATGTTAAGTCAGCTCTTGATGAACTCTCATTCAAAAACTATGTAGACAGAAGCTGCGCTGAATCCATAGATCAGATTTTCGTTAAATCTCTCAAAGGCTACGCTTCCTTTGATGAGATTTCAAAGGAGCTATCAAGCGCGTTCAGAAGTAGTATCAAAAAATTCTCTGAGTCATGCGTCAAGGTTCGCGAAATGGATGAAAGCGAAATAGGCGACTACTACAGAGTCTATTCTGAGACAGCAGAGCGCAAGAGTTTCTCGCTTCAGACCGAAGAGTACTACGTTCTTCTTAAGAAAAATTTCGGTGACAAGGCTAAGATTATGGGGGCTTTCCTCGATTGCAAGGAGTACGAAAACTATATTGCTTCTAATATAAGCATGTTCGAGGATAAGATTGCAGAGTTAAATCAGCAGGCACAGACCAAGAAAACAAAGGGTCAGCTAAACGATGCAAACGATAGACTCAGAAGCTTTATCAAGCGCAAAGAAGACTACGAAAAGCTAGGTATAAGCGAAGATATTGTCCTTCTTTCATCATATGTCCTCGTATGCTATGGCAAAGAGGTAATTATAATGAGCGGTGGTTCTATCGAGAAATACCTCAATTTCGGAGGTTCAACTCTCATTAACTGGGAGATGATTAGGTATGCTTTTGAGAATGGCTACGAAAGATATAACTTCCATGGAACGATAGAAACCGATCAGATTACGAAAGCCAAAGGAAACTACCACTTCAAGAAAAATTTTGGAGGCAACTTGCAAATTTTGCTAGGAAGCTTCATTAAGAATGTAAATCCTATACTTTCTTTGATAAAATGCGTCAGAAAGGCTCATTAGTCACTGGCAAATACACGGTTAACACCTTATTTCAAAAGGAGAAAAATATGTCAATAGAAGTCACACAAATAAGCTTTAGATAAATTCGAGCAGAGACAGCTTGATTTCAGTAGGTCTGATTTCATGCAGAGCGCAGCCTTTGCACGCACTCAGCTTGCTATGGGAAGCTATGTGGGTCTTGAAGCCGTCGAAATCACCGATGGAGACAGGCTTATAGGACAGAGTATCATAACATATAGACCGCACATGAAGTTTTTCAAGAAGGCATGCATATATCAGGGTCCTTTGATGGACTATAGCGATCTTGCTCTTGTCAAGGCTGTTATATCAGCTATTGAACTCTATGTTAAGAAAAAAAGGCACAGATTCTAGAGTTTCATTCCTCAATAGAGAATCTCATATATAACGATAAACTAGAGGTTGAGGAAGAGAAGAACAAGGATCTTTTTGATATGATATGTAATCTCGGTTTCAATAGAAGCATTGACCGCACAGGCTCTGGCTCAATCGACCAGATTTTTGTCAAGAGACTTGAGCAGTTTACTGATGCCGAAGATATATACAAGAGCTTTTACAGCTCGCTCAGAGGAAGCATTAAGAAATACAAGGATTCTCACATCAGAATCAAGGAGCTAAGCATGGATGAGCTGCCTGAGTTCTACGACATACTTGAGAAGACATCCGAAAGAAAGAGCTTCTTCATCCAGCCACTTGAATATTTTTGAGATGATTAAGGCCGAATTTGGCGAAAATGCCAAGTTCCTAAAAGCATATATCGACTGTGAGGAGTACACCAAATATCTCGATGATAACATCGCTTTGTTTGAAAAGCAGAATCGCAGAGCTATCAGAAAGAGGGCAGTCCAAGAAGACCAAGGGTCTCATCACCGATGCCAAGGACCAGCTAGGAAGCTACCAGAAGCGTAAGAGAGTTTGAGCTCTGAATATCACTACGCCTACGGTAAACCTTTCATCCTACCTCTTCATATGCTATGGAGATGAGGTGATTTTTCCTCTTCGGCGGTTCCTATGCCGAGTACATGCATCTAGGTGGTGCAACCATGCTAAACTGGGAAATGATCAAATACGCCCACATGAACGGCTACCCTAGATACAATTTCTATGGCACAATAGAGACAGACCAGGCTATAAACTCAACAGGAAACTATAATTTCAAAAAAGAGCTTTGGCGAAAATCTAATCCTGCTAGGTGGTTCATTCACCAAAAATCCCTTAGCCCTCTAGTGAAATTCTTAGATAAGATAAGAAAATAAAGTAAAAACAAAACCGATGATTTTTGGTATCCCCATTCTCATCGGTTTTTCTTCATAAATATATGCTGTCAAAAAGCGGATTGTCAGAGAAGTGAATACCCTCTATTTGTCTTCTACTCTAACCTTATTCTTCTGACTTGCAATGCTGTCTCCGGCTCTTCTCGCCGTGCTGTGGTTATTCGCTGCCGGTACCATAGTATCTAACACGGAACGGCTTTTGATTAGGTTTATCCTTTTTCTTGAAAATATTCTTAAGCTTCATCTCAATTCCTTTCCTAACTTATAAGTATTTAACTAATATTATCGCTGTTACTACCATTATACCTTCTAAAAAGCAAAAATACAACAGATTAATTTTTCTCTATCAAATTGTCGCAATATGCACAACGGATTTCCCATTTGCTCCAGTCCTAAATCGCTGAGGAAGTTCCTGCTCGATTTGAGAAATGCACTTAGGATTTCCGCATTTACATCCCTTGTCATTCTGCGCCACAGTCTTATCTCTACAAGTTCCTGCGCTTCCCTCTAGAAGTGTCAAAAATAAGCGACATCCTCATAAACTTTCCGTATAGCGCCTGCTTAAAATAGCATGCACGTGGATCATCGTCCACATCTACACTGATTTCGTTTACCCTAGGTAGTGGATGCAAAACGCTCATACTTTCCTTAGCGCTAGCTAGCTTTGCTCTTGTCAAAACATAGCTATCTTTGAGTCTTTCGTACTCATCAAAGGTCATCAAAACGCTCCCTCTGAATCCTCGTCATATAGAGTATATCAAGCTTTGGCATAGCCTCCTCTAGGGATGTCGTTTCAACAAAAGGCACATTATTTTTCTCTAAAACCTCTGTCTTTATATACGCCGGAAGCGAAAGCTCCTTAGGTGATATAAGAACAAAGCTAACCCCTTCGTATCTTATCATCGCCTTTATCAAGGAATGCACAGTTCTTCCGTACTTTAGGTCACCGCATAGGCCGATAACCATATTATCGAGTCTGCCGTGCTCCCTATATATGGTCAAAAGATCTGCAAGGGTCTGAGTTGGGTGTGCGTGACCGCCATCTCCCTGCATTTATAAGTGGAATTGAAGCACTTTCTGCTGCGACAAGAGGCGCCCCTCGTATGGATGTCTCATAGCAATTATATCTGCATAGCAGCTTATAACCTTTGCTGTATCTGAAACGCTTTCACCCTTTGATACAGAAGCACTCGAAGCTGATGAAAAACCCTAAAACATTTCCGCCTAGCTCCATCATCGCAGCCTCAAATGAAAGCCTTGTCCTTGTCGACGGCTCGTAGAAAAAGTGTCGCAAGTTTCTTCCCTTCGCAAGCATTTCTGTACTTTGCCGGATTTTTCCATAATGTCGCAAGCTTTTTGATCATGGCATCGAGCTCTTCAACGCTAAGCTCATCAATATCTATGAGACTCCTAGGTTTTACATTTGATATTAAAGCATCTGAAAACTTTAAAATCCATCATTATTTTTATCCATCCTTCATCGCTTGGATTATTTCTGAAAAGCAATAAGTCTTTTCCCTATCCTCTCGGTCTTATGTAGTTTTTCGTCTACGGCAACCTCGCTGATTACATCAAAGTTTGTCAGCGAAATATTCTTTAGATTTTCCTGAGCTAGCCTATCTAGACCCTTCTGCATTCCGTAGGTGAAAAATGCTCACGATTCCAAGAACCTCTGCGCCTGCGTTTCTAAGAGCTGTAGCCGCATCGATAACGCTTCCGCCAGTTGAAATTAGGGTCTTCAACGATTACAACCTTATCGCCCTTGTTAAGCTGACCCTCTATCTGATTTCCTCTGCCGTGATCCTTTGCCCCAGAGCGAACATAGCCCATAGGAAGTCCAAGAATGTGAGCTGCTATAGCCGCATGAGCAATCCCTGCTGTTGCAGTTCCCATAATTACATCAGCTTCGGATACTCTTCCCTGATTACATCTGCGATGGAGTTTTCTATCAAAGTTCTAACCTCTGGTGCTGTAAGCGTAAGTCTGTTATCACAGTAAACTGGACTTTTGATGCCGCTCGCCCATGTGAATGGCTCATCTGGTCTAAAGAAAACCGCTTTGATTGAAAGCAAGCCCTTTGCTACATCCTTTTTCTCTCATAACTTTGCTCATTTTTCCCTCACTTCCTGTTTCTATCCGATAAACTCCTTGCAGCATCTCTCGTATGCTGAAACAACATCCTCAGCCTGAGTGATAGGTCTTCCCACAACTATGTAGTCAGAGCCAATTTTATTAGCCTCAGCAGGTGTCATAACTCGCTTCTGATCTCCCTTTTTGTGAATCAGCAAAGCGAATTCCTGGAGTTACAGTTACAAAAATCATCTCCGCACACGTTGTGTATTCCTCTGCCTCCTGAGCCGAGCAAACAACGCCATCAAGACCAGCCTCCCTAGTCATCTTTGCATAGTGCTTAACAACATCTACAAGCGGCTTTTCTATCAAAAGGTCATGCTGCATAGCTTCTTCATCTGTAGATGTAAGCTGCGTTACCGCAATCAAAAGTGGCTTATCAGCCTTCTTTCCTTCTTTTTCACAGAAGCTCTCGTAGCCTTCCTCAAGTCCAGCCTTAGCAGCCTCCATCATCCTCTTTTGTTCCAGCTGCATGCACATTGACAATGTCTGCGCCTAGTCCACCTAATACTCTCATCGCACTTGCCGCTGTATTAGGTATGTCATGAACCTTTAGGTCGACGAATACCTTGTGTCCTCTGGCTTTTAGCTCTTTGACCATCTCAGGTCCCTCAGAATAGTAAAGCTCCATGCCTATCTTGACAAAGGGACGAAGCTCCCCGAATTTCTCTAGAAAATCCAAAGTCTCACGCTTGCTTGAAAAATCACATGCTATTATTACATCTCTTCCCATTAAATCGCCGCTCCTATTATTTCATTCAAATCTTTTATTCCGTACTTTTCCATAGCAGAAGGTAAACCTTCAATGATTTCCTTACATGCAAAAGGATTAACTAGATTTGCTGCACCAACCTCTACAGCCGTTGCACCTGCCATCATCATCTCAAGGACGTCCTCACTTGTAGTTATTCCACCCATGCCTACTACGGGAATCTTAACAGCCTTAGCAACCTGATATACCATTCTGAGAGCTACTGGAAATACAGCGCTTCCCGAAAGACCGCCCATGACATTCTGCAAGTACAGGTTTTCTAGTCTTAAGATCTAGTCTCATAGCCTGAAGAGTATTTATCAAAGCAACCGCATCTGCACCAGCATCCTCACAAGCCTTTGCAATCTCTACAATATCCGTTACATTCGGTGAAAGCTTCATAATAACTGGTTTATCACTCACTCTCTTAACCGCCTTTGTCACATCAGCAGCACATGAAGCATCCGTACCAAAGGACATTCACCGCCGTGAACATTTGGGCAGCTGATATTAATCTCAAGCCATCCTACCTCATCCTGCATGGCCATCTTTCTTGCAGTCTCTACGTATTCGTCTATTGAAAATCCGCTGACATTAGCCACAATCTTTTTGTCAAAACAAGCCCTTAGCTTTGGAAGTTCCTCAGCTATGACCCTATCAACACCAGGGTTTTTGAAGACCTACGGAGTTAATCATTCCGCCCTTCAGTCTCAGCAATTCTTGGAGTTGGATTACCGAATCTCTCCTCGCCCGTCGTTCCCTTACATGAAAAGCTTCCGAGTATGTTTATATCATATATTTCTGCGAACTCATATCCATATCCAAAGGTTCCGCTAGCAGGAATTACCGGGTTATCAATCTCTATACCGCAAAGCTTAAGCTTAGTATTTACCACAGTATCTCCTCCTTTCTCATAACAGGACCTTCCTTGCAGATTCTCTTATTTCCCGTCAAAGTCTTACATGAACATCCCATGCAAGCACCAAAGCCGCAGCCCATTCTCTCCTCAAAGCTGAACTGTCCGCTTCCAGGACTTGCAGCATATACAGATTTAAGCATCGCCTCAGGACCACAGGTATAGATATAGCTGTGCTTTATATCTGCGATAGGCTTATCAACAAAGCCTTTAATTCCATAGCTTCCATCAGCTGTTGTAATCACAAGCTCATCGGCAAGCTTTGAGAACTCGTCCACATAAAACATATCCTCAGCTTTGTTGAAACCAAGCAGAACCTTTACCTTCTTCCCCTCTGAAACCAGCCTCTTCGCAAGAAGGTAAAGGGGCGGAATACCCACACCTCCGCCTATCAAAAGCGGCTCGTCACCAGCCTCCGAAAGCGAATATCCATTGCCTAGCCCAACGAGAACGTCTAGCTCCTCGCCGGCTTCATACTCGCTGAGCTCAGAAGTTCCTCTGCCCATTATCTTATATATTATAGTCAGCTCGTCCTCTCCGAGGTCGCAGATTGAAATCGGTCTGCGTAGGAAAAATCCCTTGAGCTTTATGTTTATAAATTGTCCTGGAGCTGTTACAGCCGAAACATCTCCTGCGAGCCTCATTCTATAAATGCCCTCGCTTAGCTTCTTGTTTTCGACTATCTTCAAAATCCTTTGCTGCATTTTATACCTCATATACTCTTTGATCTTGCATATATTTGGTCTTCCTAGGGGGCACGCCACCGCACCCCTAAGACCCTCATATTTTCATCAAGGAGTGTAATTACGCATCTATCGTTGAAATTGTCAGTGTCATTTCCTCAAGTACATCGAGTAGAACTCTGACTGTATCCAGTGAAGTTAGCATGGTTACATTGTTTTCCGTTGCTGAACGTCTAATCTTGTGACCATCACTCTCCTGTCCGAATGAGCCGATGTCCTTAGTGTTCAAAACATATGCCATATGTCCCTGATGTATTGAATCTAGTATCTCGTGGCTTCCCTCACTGATTTTTCTCAGCATTCTCGTTCTGATTCCATTCTCCTTTAAGTAAAGAGCAGTTCCCTCAGTTGCCTCGATATTGAATCCTAGGTTATAGAATCTCTTTATCAAAGGAAGTGCCTCTTCCTTATCCTTATCAGCAATCGTTGCAAATACGGTTCCGTAGTTCTGAAGGTGCATTCCCGAAGCCTGAAGCGCCTTATATAGCGCTCTGTTTAGCTTGTTATCGTATCCGATTGCCTCACCAGTTGACTTCATCTCAGGTGAGAGGTAAGCATCTAGACCCTTTATCTTATTGAATGAGAATACAGGTGCCTTTACGTAGTATCTCTTCTTCTCCTCAGGATAGATATCAAAGAATCCCTGCTCCTTGAGGCTCTTGCCCAATATAACCTCTGTCGCAATGTCTGCAAGGCTATATCCAGTTGCCTTTGATAGGAAAGGTACGGTTCTTGATGAGCGCGGATTTACCTCGATGATAAATACATTCTCCTCTTCATCTACGATGAACTGAATGTTATAAAGTCCTATGATTCCAATGCCTAGTCCTAGCTTCTTCGCATACTGAAGGATGATTCCCTTTAACCTTATCGGAGATGCTGAAGGTAGGATATACGCTGATTGAGTCTCCTGAGTGAATACCAGTTCTCTCAACGAGCTCCATTATACCTGGGACGAAAACATCTCTGCCATCACAGATTGCATCTACTTCTACTTCCTTGCCCTGGATGTACTTATCTACTAGAACTGGCTTGTCATTATCTATTTCTACTGCAGTCTTTAGATAGTGTCTTAGCTGATTTTCATCTGCAACTATCTGCATAGCTCTTCCGCCAAGAACAAAGCTTGGTCTTACAAGTACTGGATATCCAACGTCATCTGCAGTTTTGATACCCTCTTCAATATCTGTTACTGCCTTTCCTCTTGGCTGAGGGATGTTTAGGTCAACGAGCACTCTCTCAAAGCTGTCCCTGTTCTCAGCTCTTTCAATTGCCTCACAGTCAGTTCCGATAATCTTAACTCCCCTATCCTCTAGCGGTTGAGCTAGGTTTATAGCAGTCTGTCCACCTAGTGAAGCGATAACTCCCTCTGGGTTTTTCAAGAGCGATTATGTTCATCACATCTTCAGGTGTCAAAGGCTCAAAAATATAGCTTATCAGCTGTTGTGTAGTCTGTTGAAACAGTCTCAGGGTTATTGTTTATGATAATAGCCTCGTATCCTTCTTTTCTTATGGTCTGAACTGCGTGAACTGTCGAGTAGTCAAACTCTACACCCTGTCCAATTCTTATAGGACCAGCACCTAGCACGAAGATTTTCTTCTTATCTGTTACGATGGAATCGTTCTTTCCACTATATGATGAATAGAAGTAAGGGATATATGCTCCTGTGTGGCATGTGTCCACCATTCTATAAACAGGAAGCATTCTGTTTTTCCCATCTTAGCTTGAAAAACATCAAGCTCTTCCATTCCCCACTGTCTAGCAACTTCGATGTCTCCAAAGCCCATCTTCTTTTGCCTCAAGAAGCACATCCATATTGCCCTTGTTCGCAGCGAGCTTTCTCTCCATCTTAACCATGTCTGCAAATGTCTCTATAAAATATGGAGTAATCATCGTGATTTTAGCAATAGTTGAAACATCAATATCTCTTCTTAGAAGCTCACAAACTGCGAAAGATTGCATCGTCTCTAAATGTCTTTATGTACTCGAGCATGTCCTCATTTGACATCTCGACAAACTTATTCATTCTGAAGTGGTCAACACCGATTTCTAGTGAGCGAACTGACTTTGAGAAGACACTCTGCAAGGTTTGAACCTATACCCATAACCTCACCAGTCGCCTTCATCTGAGTACCTAGCTCATTTGATGCGCTAGCAAACTTATCAAATGGGAATCTTGGAAGCTTTGCAACAACATAGTCGAGCACAGGCTCAAAAGCAGCCGTTGTATTTGCAACCTCGATATCTTTAAGAAGCATTCCCATGGCAATCTTTGCTGTAACCCTAGCAATTGGATATCCGCTGGCCTTTGATGCAAGAGCTGATGAGCGAGATACACGTGGGTTTACCTCTATCAAGAAGTACTTGCTAGAGTTAGGATCTAGAGCAAACTGTACATTACATCCACCTTCAATCTCAAGCTCTCTTATGATCTTAATTGCACTGTCGTTTAGCATCTTTAGGTCGTGGTCTGAAAGAGTCATGATTGGTGCTACAACCATAGAATCTCCGGTGTGCACACCAACGGGGTCAATGTTTTCCATTCCGCAGATGGTAATCGCATTGTCCTCAGAGTCACGCATTACCTCAAACTCAATCTCCTTATATCCCTTAACGCTCTTTTTCTATCAGAACCTGATGAACTGGTGATAGCTTAAAAGCATTTGTTCCAAAGCTCCTCTAGCTCCTCTTCATCATGTGCGAATCCACCACCTGTTCCGCCGAGTGTGAATGCAGGTCTTAAAACTACTGGATATCCAATCTTCTTAGCCGCTTCCTTAGCCTCATCTAGATTATAGGTGATTTCTGATGGGATTGTTGGCTCTCCAATTGACTGGCATAGCTCCTTGAAAAGCTCTCTATCCTCAGCTCTTTCGATACTTCTGATGCTTGTGCCCTAGAAGCTTTACATCGCACTCCTTGAGCACGCCCTTTCTGTCAAGCTGCATGGCAAGATTTAGTCCTGTCTGCCCGCCTATGGCAGGAAGAATTGCGTCAGGTCTCTCATAGCGAAGAATCTTTGCCACATATTCAAGTGTCAAAGGCTCCATATAAACCTTGTCCGCTATCGTCGTATCCGTCATTATAGTTGCAGGGTTTGAGTTTACTAGAACTACTTCGTAGCCCTCTTCCTTGAGCGCTAGGCACGCCTGTGTACCAGCATAGTCAAATTCAGCCGCCTGTCCGATTACGATAGGACCTGAACCGATGATAAGTACTTTTTTGATATCTGTCCTCTTTGCCATTTTATACCTCCAAAAATATATATGAATTTGAATTATTTACTCTCTAGTTTGCCATGCTATTATCTGCGATATGCTATCTTGCCATTGCAGAGCGTAAACATACACTGTCCCTTGACCTTTTCTCCCTCAAAAGGCATTGCTCTTCCCTTTGTCAGGAACTCATCTGAGCGAATCTCATATTCCTTCTCAAGATCAAAGATTGTAAAGTCTGAAGCTGCTCTCTTTATTCCAAAGCGCTCACGCGGAGCCTTAGTCATAAGCTTTATCAATTGCTCTAAGCTCAAAAACTCCCTCAAGCACTAGCTTCGTATATAGCAGTGGAAACGCAGTTTCTAGACCAACTATACCGAAGTAGCTATCCTTAAGCCCTTGCTCTTCTCATCCAGGTGTGTGGCGCATGGTCAGTTGCAATCATATCCACGCTTCCATCTAGGATTCCTTCTATCAAAGCCTCCTGATCCTGTCTTGACCTGATTGGAGGATTCATCTTATACCAGCCATCTTCCTTTAGGTCCATGTCATTCATTATCAAGTAGTGAGGTGCTGTTTCGCATGTAACATCCACGCCGTTCTTCTTTGCATCACGGATAAGCTCCACGCTTTCTTTGCTCGAAATGTGACAAGCATGAAACGGACAACCTGTCTGATCAGCAAAGCTTGATATCACGCTCAACCTCGCGCCATTCACTTTCGCTGCAGATTCCAAGGTGATTATTCTGCCGTGCATACTCACCATCGTGAATATATCCGCCTTTAACTAGGCTCTCCACCTCGCAGTGTGCTACTAAAATCTTACCTAGCTCTTTCACCTGATGCATAGCCTCTCTCATGAGCGACTCGTCCTGAATTCCTCTTCCATCATCAGAAAATGAAATCGCATAAGGCGCCATAGCCTCCATATCCGCAAGATTCTCACCCTTTTCTTCAACGCTTATCGCTCCATATGGATGAACATTTATTACTGCATCTCTTTTGATGATATCTAGCTGCTGTTTAAGGTGTGGCAAACTGTCTGGCACTGGCTTTAGGGTTTGGCATTGTGCAAACATCTGTGTATCCGCCTGCAGCTGCCGACCTGCTTCCCGTTCCTATAGTTTCCTTATATGAAAAAAACCCGGCTCACGAAAATGCACATGCACATCGCAAAAAACTCGGGAAAAAAATAGCGTAGCGAGAATCATCAAAAAGCTCGCAGTTAAGGCTACTATCAGCAGTCTTTTTCTACAGCTTCTATTACTTCTTCTTTATTTAGCATATATAGCTTTGTGTTATTTAGAGTCATTGGTCTTCCTTTCGATTCCTAACCCTTGGAATATATTCTATTTTGAAACAAACCCTTCGTCTTGCAATAAAAAAACCTTGCCGACGACAAGGTGAGTATACAAAAAAACATCATGCACAGGGCACGTTATGAGTATATATATTCCAATCTTGCCGATCTCTCTGTATCGTATTAAAGATTATAGAAATACTAACACAAAAAGCATTTTTAATGTCAATAATTTCGAAGTAATTCGGACTAAAAAAAGCCCAGATTTCTCCAGGCTTTATCTTGCTGATTATGATATATTTTATTGCCCACTTACCATTTTACAGACCTTTTTAACATGTAGGAAATATGAGTATCCTAACGGAATCAGAGATCCTATAAGCACAGCCACAAGTAGACTATAGAAAATATTAAATAATCCTATAGCTGCATTTATAATTATGAGAATACCTATAACTATATTTATCACACCTGATAACCTATTAGTTTTATTCCAGTTCTCCTCGTTTGCATACGTCCATGGTAGCTTAAAACCGATGGTATAATTCTGCCCTAGTCTTAGGTAGGTAATTGCCTACGATTATGTATGTAATTCCCATAAATATACCAATGAACAAACTAATATTAAAATGTACCCCTAGATTATATGGATATATAATTGCAGCCAATGCTAATGACAAAGATGGAATAATCCATATATTAATACCATACACTTTGCTGCTGATATTTTTTTCTTGCGAGGATCTGCAGCTATTATCATTGCCATAATTAAATGCACCGCTAATAGAATAAATGGCGTTATTATAACTGCATGCCATTTTTCAGTATAGCCTTTTGCTACATTATCTAAATCAAATTGTATAGCCATAGAATCAGGAAGCTTGTTCCAAAGCAGCATTCCTACTAAAAATAGGTAGTAATATAACAATACTTGTTATAATCAAAAGTTCTTTTGTTCTTAATGAGACATTTCCATCATCCTCCTTTAAATTAGCTATCTAAAAACAAGTATCTATAAATTCTTTTTTTCATGCAGGAAGTATGAGTATCCTGCCGATATCAGTATTATCACAAGCATGCCAACTGAAACAATAGATGGTTTATTACATCTGCTCACTAATGAAATCACTATTACGAATACCCCAAATATCATATAAAGTATTCCAGCTAGACGATGTGTCTTGTTCCAATTCAGCTCATTTGCGCGAGTCCACGGAAAATTCATACCTACAGGAGAAGTTCGTTTGATTTTTAGGATAATAGTTTCCTGAGATAACAAAGAATATTCCCATGAACAAATTCACGACCAAACCATGATCTATTTTAATCCCTAGCTTATACTGATAGACGGACAATGATATAAGCATTGAAACAAATGGTCCCATACATAAAAAAAGTGTGTAGGTTTTTCCAATTGATTTTCTGTTTGGCGATTTTGATAAAGGTATTGCCCATAACAAATGAAGTACGAGAATCGTAAGTGGCACCATAACAACAGCTATAAATTTGTAACTTAAAGCAAAAATTTAAAAAGCTGAAGGTCTATATTAACCGCTCCGTCATTTGGAATCTCGTTCCACTTAGCAAGACCTATAAATAGAGGTAACAGTATAGCAAGACTCGTAAAAATTGTAGCTCTCCTATCCTTCGCTAACATTTCCATCATCCTCCTTCAATTTTTGCTATCCATAGCATAATTTCTTCTAGTACAGATGTATTTAACTGGTAGTAGATATAGTTTTTCTCCTTGCTCTCAAATATTAGGTCTGCTTTTTTTCAGGATTTTTAGGTGATATGAAATTGTAGCCCTGTTGTATCAAAAATTAGATGCTATATCACCTGCGGACATTGGTCCTGTCTTTAGAAGCTCTAAAATTTTTTTCTTCTTTTCTGGATCTGATAAAGCCTTAAAGGTTTCAGCAAAAAGCCATACTTCAAACACCTCCCTTTCAGTATTTAGATAATTATCTAAATAGAATATATTCCTCTTAAAAAGCGAAAAGTCAATAGCTATTTAGAAAATTTTCTAAATAGTTTTATTCATCTTCTTGCTTTGATGCAATAAAAAAATGGCCCCAGCATATGCTGAGCCATATTATAAATAGTGTTTATTTTAACTTTAGTTAAACAAATTTAGACCAAAGAAGCTGTCCATCTGTCCGGCTAACACGAGAATCATAATCGGTGGAACTATCCATTTTAGACAGAACTGGTAGTAGCCCTTCATTTTAAACTTCTTCTCATTGTCCGTTCCCTTATTTTCGATTTCTGCATCGAGCCAGCCTGGCTTAATCCATCCAAAAGATTACAGCTGTAAGTAGTGCCGCTATAGGGCATAAATATACCCTCTGAGAATAAATCAAAAAAGTCAAGCAAGGAACCAAGTCCTAGTGGATGCGGAAGATTGCTCTCTCCTAGCGAGTCAACTGCTACAAGAGCTCCCTCTAGAGCTATGAAGACACCTACTGCAAGGCTTATCTTAGTTCTATTAACCGGCTTATTCTTCTCGATTGCTCTATCCATAATAGCTGAGCTTACTGCTTCAACGAGCGATATGGATGAAGTTATTGCTGCTATGAATACAAGTCCATAAAAAAAGTGTTCCAAACACCGGACCGAGCGAACCCATAGCTGAGAACACTGTCTGCAGTGTGATAAATAGAAGTCCAGGACCAGCTGCTGGATCGCTGACCTGAAGCAAATACGGCAGGCATGATTGCAACACCAGCCATCACTGCAATTAGTGTATCTGCGATAGGGATTATAACTGCATTCTCCTGTAGATCCTCGTTCTTCTTCATATAAGAACCGTATGTAACCATGATAGCCATACCAAGCGATAGTGAGAAGAACATCTGTCCACTAGCGCTAGCTAGCACGCTTATCCAGCCCGTTCCCTTGAATACATCAAAGTTAGGCTTAAAAACAAATGCAAGTCCTTCAGATGCACCTGGTAGGGTTACACTTCTTACGATAACTATGCAAAAGCATTACAAAGAGCGCTGGCATAGCTATAGCTGAGAATTTCTCTATTCCCTTGGATACTCCTACACTTGTGATTAAAACTGTCAGGAATACGAATATTACTGTGAATGCAACTGTCTGAACAGGGTCTGTGTAAAAGCCCTTAAAGAAAGCTGCGGAATCAGCCCCATTTACACCCCATGAAGCGCCAAAGAAATCACCGATGTTTGCTATTGTATATTTGATACAGTAGCCTCCAAGCATCGAATAAAAAGCCCAAGATTAGTACTGGCGAAATCCATGACATCCATCCGATGAAGGCGTACTTTTTGGCTGATTCCTCTATAGGCTGCGATAACGCCTTTACCGGTCTTTCTACCGAGAGCTAGCTCTGAAAGCAGGATTACTACACCTACTAATGCTACCATTATTAGATATATGAACAAGAAGGCAAATCCGCCACCCTTACCCATTACATAAGGAAACTTCCAAAGGTTTCCTAGTCCAACAACAGAGCCTATCGCAGCCATTAGAAAAGCCGAACCTACTGCCCCACTGTCCCTTTTCGTTTTGATTCTCCATGTGATATTTCTCCTATATTTCATCTATTGCTAAAACAAACCTAGTTTAAAGAATGAATCTATCTGTCCGAGCAGAATGAAAAGCATGAATACCGGTGCTATGTACTTTAAGCAAATGTGCACGAAATTCTTGCTCTTATAACTGCTACCCTTCTGTATTTCGTCATCAATATATGTTGGGTAGCACCATCCGAGGAATATAGCCATGAAAAAAATCCTCCAAGTGGCATTAAAATTCCCTCTCCAAATAGGTCAAATGTCTCTAACCATGTACCGAAGCCGAATAAGTGTTTAAGTCCTCCTGAGCCAAGTCCATCTGCTGCTACTAGTAGTCCGCCAAGTGAGTGATAATGCATACGATAGCTGTTATCTTTCCTCTTCCTGGGTTCTTGCCCTTTTCGATATTCATATCGATGAAGGATGCAACTCCGCCTTCTAACATAGCGATTGAGCTAGAAAGTGCTGCAAGGAACACTAGTAGGTAGAACGCGGTTTGCAAACCAAGGTCCTGCTGCACCCATTGACTTGAATACCATCTGAAGAGTTACAAACAGCATACTTGGTCCCTGTGCGGGCTGAAGTCCAGATGCGAATACCGCAGGGATAGTTGCTACACCTGCTAGAATAGCTGCAAGCATATCAGCAACTGGAACGATAAAAGCATTGCGCTCTAGATTTTCCTTGTCATCAAGGTATGAACCGTAAGCAATCTGGCATCCCGCTGCAAGTGAAAGCGAAAAGAATAGCTGTCCCCCAGCTAAAAGCTAGGGACACTGATCCAGCCTGTTCCCTTGAACACCTCGAAATTAGGCTTGAACATGAAGGCAAGTCCTTCAGATGCTCCAGGTAGTGTAATGCTTCTAATAACTACGACAATAAGCATTACAAAAAGCGCTGGCATAGCCACTACTGAGAACTTCTCGATACCACCGCCAATTCCCATTGTTACGATAACAAAGGTCATCAGCATGAATAATAGCGTAAATATTATTGACTGTGTAGTATTAGAAATGAATTGTCCGAAAAACTGCTCACTTGCCCTTTCGCCTACACCCCATGAAACACCTAAAATATCACCAAAGTTAGCTACAAGGTACTTGATACAGTAGCCACCAAGCACTGTGTAGAACGGCAATAGGAAGAACGGTGTAAGTGTTGCAAACCAACCATTGAAGGCAAACTTCTTATTAATAGCCTTGTATGCACCTACTGGAGCCTTTCGCGATTTACGGCCTATGGCAAACTCTCCAATCATAAGGCAGTATCCGATACAAACTACCATGACAACATATAAGAGCAAAAAGGCAAAGCCGCCGCCTTTTCCCATCTTATATGGAAAACCCCAAAGATTACCTAGACCTACGGCAGAGCCGATAGATGCCATAAGGAATCCGAAGTTCGACTTAAACTTTCCTCTCTTTTCAATATTGTCCATTAGAAACCTCCAATTTTTACCTGTGTTTTCCATCAAAGTTTGAACTCATAAGCCCTTCCAAGGCTCTAATCCGAGTCATCACAAACTCTTTGCAAAAACACCAACGAATTTTTATTGATCCTAAAAAAAGAATCTTGTCCCATTATATATTTTCACAATCTTTGTGTCAATACCTAAATTTGATATATTATAATTTGTGTTTTATCACAAATTACACCTATAATAATGAGTGAATTTAATGCTTACAAAATAAAAAAGAAGCATATCGCATAATTGACTTTTTGGGGCGCTATAAACTCCCATAATTCTGCAATAAGCTTCATATAAACTTGCTAATATTTCAGCCTTTACTAAATCTCTCTTCTGCCTTCTAGAGCCTTGAGCAGAGTCACCTCGTCGGCATACTCTAAGTCGCCACCAATAGGGATTCCATTTGCAATTCTGCTCACCTTAACCCCAATAGGCTTAACTAGCCTAGCAATGTACATAGCAGTCGCCTCACCTTCGATAGTCGGATTAGTTGCAAGGATGATTTCTTTGATACCCTCATCCTTTAGGCGCATAATGAGCGACTTGAGATTTATGTCCTCAGGACCTATTCCGTCCATAGGTGAAATAGAGCCGTGAAGTACATGATATAGACCATTGAATTCACGGATACGCTCCATGGCAATTACATCGCGAGGATTCTCAACAACGCAAATAACATCCTGCCTTCTATTCTTATCACTACAGATTGGACACGGATCACTTTCCGTCAAATTTCCACAAATAGAGCAATAGCGCATTGAGCTCTTTGCTGCAACTATTGAATCTGCAAGGGCGCCTGCCTCCTTGTCATCAAGCGATAAAATATGAAAGGCAAGTCTCTGAGCCGTTTTTCCCGCCGATACCTGGAAGCTTTGATAGCTCCACAATCAATCGTCCTAAGGGACGCGGATACTGTGCCATCTCTTAGGCTCCTACATAAGACCCGGGATGTTTAGACCTCCCGTAACCTTGCTCATCTCTGTCTCTGAAGCCTCATCAATCTGACGCATAACCTCATTAACTGCAGCCATTACAAGGTCCTGAAGCATTTCAACATCATCTGGATCCACAACGTCCTTATCGAAATTCAAAGCAGTAAGCTCCTTCTTGCCATTTGCTGTTACGGAAACTGCACCGCCCCCTGCTGTAGCTGTGAACTCCTTTTCCTCAAGCTCTGATTGAATCATAGCAAGCTGTCTCTGCATAGCCTGTGCCTGAGCAATCTGCTGCTGCATGCTTCCGCCACCACCGCCTGGCATCTTTGGCTTAGACTTCTTTCCTGCTCTCATACCTTTTCCCATATCTGTTCCTCCTATTCAATTCGTGGCTTAATGTTAAATGAACTTTCGAGCGCTTCAGCGATTTTCTTCGCTTCCTCATCCTTGGTAGAGTTATTACCTTTTACAGCAGTCTCTTCTAAATCTACTGCATCATTTGCACTCCTCAAAAATCATTTTCAGCGGTCTTCCGACCTCAGCTACCACGGCCTTTGTGATAATTTCTGTATTCTTTTCAGCTAAATCCTTACAAAAATCACTGCAAGCAATTACCTTAAATTCTCTTTCGTTTATACCAGCAAGACTTGTGTTCATACGAACCATGGAAATGCTTCCGTGTTCAGGAAGTCTATCCCAAACTCTTTCCCAAAGCTCATCCATCTCGTAAGATGAACCCGTGCTACTTGATTCCTTATCTTGGCCTACCTTAGGCTGCGTAGCTACCTGTGTTTTCACCTCAAGTTCTGAACCCTGTACTTTCTGCGAAGTCTCTAGCCTTGCTCCTTCATTAAAATCCTCCCATGGGGGATCTCCTGTGTTTCACTAGACTCAAACTTTGATGGAATCTCAGCTTGTGGTTTTTCGGGCTCGCTAGGTTTAGCCGCCATCCTATCCTTTATCTGCTTACTGGATTTCTGTATCGGAGCACTAGGTGCGCTTTCTATAAAAAGCAGTAGGCGCTGCTCCTCCGTCCCTTATGCCATTTGCAAGAACTACTATTGCAAGCTCCATAAGAGTTCTTGGCTGAGTAGAATATCTCGCATCGTTTATCGTATTTGCTAGTGTCAAAAATCGAGCTATTTATTGTAGCAAGATCCATCCCCTGACTCTGTCTCTTTAGCTTTTCTATGTTCTCACTGGACATATTCAGCAGATTCTCTGCATCTTTGATATACTTTGCTATCAAAAGCGATACGTAGTGTGCCATCCAGTCATTAAGTAGCTGCTTAACATCCTTCCCCTCGGCAAGAACTTCATCTAATGAAGTAGTGCTCCAGATGTGTCGCGAACGCAAACCTTTTCGGTAAGCTCAAGGAAGAATCCCTCTGATACGGTTCCGAGAAACTCTAGCACAGTCTCTCTATCTAAAACCTTGTCGCTTCCTGCTAGACACTGATCGAGCAAAGATAGACCATCTCTGACAGAACCATCAGCATTAGCAGCAAGAAGTTTAAGTGCGGAATCTGTGATTTCCACACCCCTCTTTTCGCAAATTGCCTTCATCTGTTCTGCGAGCTGGTTTTCGGAAACACGTCTGAAATTGAACCTCATACATCTTGAGAGTATTGTCTGCGGAAGTTTCTGTGGATCTGTAGTCGCAAGTATGAACATGATTCCTTCTGGAGGTTCCTCAAGAGTCTTTAGCAAAGCATTAAATGCTGCCGTCGAAAGCATGTGCACCTCGTCTATAATATAGACCTTGCGTCTTCCTACGGAAGCAGGATAATTTACACTATCCCTGATTTCTCTAACGCTCTCTACACCATTGTTTGAAGCTGCATCTATCTCTATCATATCGATGAAGGTTCCAGCTTTGATAGAAAGGCAGTTATCACAACATCCACAAGGTTTTTCACCATCTGAAGTACAGTTCACGGCCTTTGCAAGGAGTCTTGCCATGGTCGTTTTACCCGTACCTCTCGTACCGCAAAACAGATAGGCATGTCCTATGGTGTTACTTGCTATTTGATTTTTCAAAACACGCACTATGTGTTCCTGGCCTATAACCTCATCAAAGGTCTCTGGCCTTTCGGTGCGATAAAGCGCTTTATACATTCTGAAGGCTCCTAACAAATTAAAAATCGCCCTTTGATAGCTCCGCGTGACGATGAAGAAGGCTTATCTGCGGCACATAAGAGCTTCCGCTTATTGCTGCTTCCTTCCGGACCTGACAAGGTTCACGGCGTCCTATTGCGCAGGACCCAAACCATGCCAAACGAAGCTATTAAAGGGCGATATAAAACTACCCTATATTATATGTTGTTTGTGAACTTATGTCAATTCAACTTTGGCTTAAGTAGGCAATTTACTTTATCAGTCTTTTAAACATTAACTCTGTAGAGTTCATCTGTTTTAGGAGGATCGATTTCTTCTAAACTTCCATCTGATTTCTTTAGCATTAGGCCTTCATCAGCCATTGTAACTCTACCAATCTCGCTGACCATAACGCCATTCTTACATAGTTCAGCACATATATCATCAGCTTTTTCGGCGCTAGCCACGATTATCATGCAGCCACTTGAAATAAGCCTCTTCCAATCTATGGAAAAATGCGCACAAACCTTTTCGGTCACTTCGCTAACTGCAATTTCATCTTCATCCAGCAAAACACCAAGCCCACTTATATTGCACATCTCCCATACAGCACCAAGTATACCGCCTTCTGTGACATCGTGCATGCCATGAGTTCCAATCTTGCCTGCGATTACGCCTTCCTTTACGACGCTTACATCATCAAGCATGCGCTTACCCTCTGCAAGCTCGTCAGCACTCAAAACTTTTGATAGTTCTTCTTCGTAATCCGAACAGATTATACCCGTTCCCTCAAGACCTGCCTGTTTGGTCATCAAAATGACATCTCCGGCGCGCATATCCGATGCTGACTGAGATTCACCAGCTACCGCCTTACCAAATGCAGTGGATACTATAACAGGCTGGTTTACCGCTTCGGTTATTTCTGTATGTCCGCCAACAATCTCGACTCCGACATCTTCGGCACTCTTTGCCGCCTGCGCCATTATCTTCTCAACATCCTCTTCAGTCGTCCCCTTCGGAAGCATCACCGCAAGAGTTATGGCAATTGGCTGCACGCCATTGCTTGCAATATCGTTACATGAGATATGAATTGAAAGCCTGCCGACATCGTTTATTGACGATGTTATTGGATCTGTTGAAATCACGCAATCGTAGTCACCGTAGCCTACAACAGCGCAGTCCTCACCGACGCCTGCTCTGACCTTTACGTCCTCACTTTTGTATTTAATTTTGTCTATTACTATCCTCTTAAGCACATCGCTATCGAGTTTTCCAACCGGAAGCATTCTTTTCCTCCTGAGACTAGTCCATTAGCAAAGATAAATCTTCACTTTCTATACAATTCTTTATTTTCTCTTCATCTATGACTGCGATACCTAGTTCCTTCGCCTTCTTGTTCTTTCCTGAAGTCGATGTAGTATCGTTATTGATTAAATATGAAGTCTTTGCACTTACCGAGCCTGAAACCTTACCGCCAAGTGACTCTATCAAAGACTTTAGCTCATCTCTATTCGCATAGTGATTTAGTGAACCTGTGATTACGAATGTTAAATCCTTGAGCAGGGCGCCGGTCTCTTCAAAGCTCTCATCTATATCAAGCTCTGCCTTAAGGCGCGCAAGCTTGGCCTTGTTCTCTTCGTCATCAAAGAAGGAGACATAAGCCGCTGCCATAACATCGCCGATTCCATCTATCTCAAGCAGTTCGGACTTTGATATCGATTCAATCTTGTCCCACTGAGCCTTGCAATCCTTTGATATAAGCTTTGCATTGGCAACGCCAATCCCTGGGATTCCAAGCGCATAAAGAAGCTTTTCAGGCTTAACCTTTCTAGAAGCATCGATTGCCTTTTGCATATTATTAAAGGATTTCTCTCCAAAGCCCTCAGCCTTAACAATCTCATCCTTATGATTATCTAGGTGGTAGAAGTCAGCTAGCTCCTTTAGGTATCCCGCATCTGCAAACTTCTCAATAGTTGCTTCAGATAATCCGTCAATATTCATTGCATCGCGAGAAACGAAAAGCGTTAGACTCTTGATTCGCTTTGCTGGGCATTTAGGGTTTGGACAATTTATCGTCTTTACTCCCTGCTCGTTTTTGATTACTACTGGAGTGTCGCATGCTGGGCAGGTTTTAGGTAATTCTAGATTTCCACTTTGCGTTAGATTTGCTGAAATCTGAGGGATAATCATGTTTGCCTTGTAGACTTCTATCGTGTCTCCAATTCCAAGAGCAAGCTCCTCAACTATGCTTAAATTGTGAACTGATGCACGCGAAACCGTCGTACCCTCTAGTTCAACAGGATCAAAGACAGCAATCGGATTTATAAGGCCTGTTCTTGAGGCATTCCACTCAATCTCCCTCAAAACCGTTTTCTCTGTCTGGTCCTGCCACTTAAATGCAATTGAGTCCCTAGGGAACTTTGCCGTCGTTCCAAGACTTGCACTATACTCAAGGTCATCAAAGGCCAAAACTGAGTCCATCTGATGGAATTGGGTTTTCGTGAACCTCAGACTCAAATAAATCAACAGTTTCAATTATGTTATCAGCGTTTACGAGTCTTTCTTTAACAGTATCAAAACCCTGTTTAGCAAGCCATATCATCTGCTCACTTCTTGTCTTAAAGCTCATATCTGATGCACTTACCAAAGTGAACGCAAAGAATCTGACCCTGCGGGACGCCGTGATTTCACTATTTAGCTGTCTTACTGAGCCAGCACAAAGATTTCTCGGATTCTTATACTTGCCGGCACCATCCTCAATCTCGCTATTTATCTTTTCAAAATCAGCATAGGAAATAACCGCCTCACCTCTTAGCACAAGAGCTCCCTTATATGCAATTTGATGTGGAAGGTTCACAAAGGTCTTCGCATTCGCAGTGATTACCTCGCCTACATCGCCATTTCCACGAGTAACAGCCTTGAGCAGCTTTCCGTCCTCATATGTCAAAACTATGGTTAGACCATCTAGCTTCCAAGATAGAATTCCTTGATGATCTCCAAGCCAGTCCTTGAGTTCTTCCCTGCTCTTAGTCTTATCCAGCGAAAGCATCCTCGAAGGATGAACCTCCTTAGGAAGCTCCGAAAGAATTTCATAACCCACCTTCTGAGTTGGACTTCCCGCAAGGATTATTCCACTTTGCTTTTCGAGTTCGACAAGCTCATCATAGATTTTGTCGTACTCAAAAATTGCTCATGATTTCCTCTCCACGTGCATAATACGCCTTTGAAGCCTCATCGAGCACCTTTATCTTTTCCTGCATCAAAGTCTTTACATCAGCCATTACCTAATCTCCTATATCAAAGCTATAGCTTCTTCAAAACGGCAATTCCCTTTGCCATCTTCTTAAGACCAACTTCATCAAAAGATCACGAAATCGTCTTATCATCCGCCTCTATAACTAGTCCCTCGCCGAACTTGCTATGCTTAACTCTATCTCGAGACTTAAGATCGTCGCCACCTGCTGCAACCTTCTTAGTGTGTGCCTTGGAATAGCTCAGCGAGTCAAAAGGCTTGTATCCAGCCTTATTTGAACTCATATATCCATCAAAGCTTCCCGTCGAAACTCCAGGTCCCGTAAACTCGTCGCCAAGGAAGCTATCGCGCTTTTTCTCAAATATCGCATCTCCCGTAAGAAGTTTCTTATCTATTTCTCTGAGGAAGGTAGACCTCTCTGATACTCAGTTCTTCCGTAGAGCATTCTCCTTGTCGCACCTGTAAGGAAGAGTCTCTCCTTTGCTCTAGTCATGCCGACATAACAAAGCCTTCTCTCCTCTTCCATTCCCTCGGCGAATCGAAGCTTCTTGCTCCTGGGAAGAGTCCATCCTCCATTCCCGGAAGGAAAACAACTGGAAACTCAGGCCCCTTAGAACTATGCATGGTCATGAGAACAACTGCATCTTGAGTCTCATCATGGTTGTCAACCTCTGACATGAGGCTAAGTCCTTCCATAAATTCCTCAAGACTAGGCTCTTCACTATCGTTTTCGTAGTTTTCTATAACCGACTTGAATTCCATAAGGTTTTCTATTCTGCTTTCGGCCTCGACAGTGCGCTCAGCCTCTAGAGCACTAAGATATCCCGTATTAACCGAAGCTGGTCGTAGATATCTGCAACACTTAGTGAGTCAGCCTCTTCACGACAAAGCTCAATAGTCCTTGCCATCTTCTTTACATCCTCAAAGGCCTTCTTAGGAAGAGTGTCCAAAACCTCATCCTCCCAAAGAGACTCCATAAGGCTCTGACCCCTTACCTCAGCAAGAGTAAACAGTTTCTCAAGTGTCTTAGCACCTATTCCACGTTTAGGCTCATTGATGATTCTCGTCAAAGCAAGATCATCCTTAGGATTGATCACAAGCCTCATATAGGACATCATGTCCTTAACTTCCTTGCGGTCATAGTATCGCATTCCGGAAAGAACCCTGTAAGGTATGCCTCTTCTTGCAAAGACATCCTCAAGCGATCTAGACTGCGCATTTGTTCTGTAAAGAACCGCAAAATCGCTGTACTTGAGGTTTCCATTCTTTAGGATATTTATCTCCCTTGCGATGAAGTCAGCCTCATCCTTTTCGTCCTCTGCCTTGAAATAGGTAATCTTCTCGCCGGCCTCTTTATCCGTCCAAAGCTTCTTCTGCTTTCTTCCTGTATTATTGGAAATTACTGAGTGAGCCGCAGCGAGGATGTTACCCTTTGATCTATAGTTTTTGCTCAAGCTTGATTAGCTTAGCATTCTTAAAGTCCTTCTCAAAGTTTAGGGATATTTGTTATGTCAGCACCACGCCATTCGTAGATACACTGGTCGTCATCTCCAACAACGCAAATATTGCCGTGTCTCTGCGAAAGCAGTTTCACAAGTTGATACTGGATGTGGTTCGTGTCCTGATACTCATCCACCATTATGTATTCGAATCTGTCGCTATACTCAAGAAGCACGCTCTCATCCGCCTTGAACATTCTCAGAGTGTTGAGCAAGAGGTCATCAAAATCCATCGCATTGTTATCCCTCAAAGCCTTCTCATACATCTGATACGCCCTAGCTAGAAGCTTATTCTTCATACCTATGGCATTCTCGGCAAACTCCTGTGGTGTAACGCCCTGCTCCTTCTTATCGCTTATAACCGATGCGATATACGCAGGCTTAAATTCCTTGCTATCTAGGGTTAAGCTCCTTGCAAATATTCCTCACCAAGGTCTTACTGGTCAGCAGTATCGTAGATTACGAAATTCTTGTCATATCCGATAACTCCTGCGTGCTTTCTCAGCATTCTAAGGCACATAGCGTGGAAAGTCATAACCCACATGCCATGAATCTCACCACAAAGTCCCTCTATTCTCTCGCGCATCTCATTAGCCGCCTTATTAGTAAAAGTTACCGCTAAAATCTTATACGGACTAATGCCCTGCTCAATCATATAGGCAATCCTGTGAGTCATAGTGCTTGTCTTACCTGAGCCAGCTCCAGCAATTATCAAAAAGCGGCCCATCTATACATCTGACCGCCTCTTGTTGTTTATCATTTAGTTTGTTTAAATCCATCTTATTCTCCCGCATTTATTTTATCATATCTGTATGGGGAATAGTATTAAAAAGTTTTTCCAAAAATATAGCGCTAGGCTCGCTCTCTCTGCTCTCCACAGTAAATGTAACATCATCTGCACAATGCTCTAAAGCATGCAAAAGTATGCCCTTCATATCCATTTCATCGCTATCAAGACCTCCGTGCTGGTCAGCAGTTCCGTCGTTTGTATGAAGATGAAAATGCCCTATTTCATCTGCCAGGGCTTCTATCCACTCAAAGACGCTGTACTTTGATTTTTATCGCGTTAGCATGCCCCACATCTAGGCAAGCTTTTGATGTTCTTCCTGTTCGTTCCTTTGATAACATCCCTCATAATATATGGATCCTCATCAAAGACATTTTTCTACATAAAGAGTAAACCCTTCAGGAAGTCTATCCGAAATTCTCTGCCAAAACTCAATTGAGCGAGGTACATGCCAGTCTCTATGGTACATCAAAGGTATAAAGCCACTGTGAACAACCATATCCTTTATACCAAAATGCTCGCAAATCTCAATGCTTTCCATATACCTGTCCATCATTAGCTCAATGGCCCTTGGATCCATCGCATCTGGTGTTAGCTCTGTAAAAGGTCCGTGCATAAATAACTTTTTCCCCTGAGCAGAAGCCTCAGAAATCTCATCCTCAATTCGCTTTATGGTTTCCTCTCTATTCTCAGGATCTAAGTTGCTCGAAATACAAAGATCATTAATCTCTAAGCTAAAGCCGTATTTATTTGCAGTCTTAGTCGCTCCATCTGAAAAAAAGTCGCAAAAAAATATTCTGTCCCTAAAATCTCTCATATTCTATCCTTCTATAAATCCATTATGCCCCTTGCTTTTGTGTATATAGACTCGTACAACACATATCAAAAAGCAAAAAGCAGGGTGACGAAGCCTGCCTCTTGCCAATTATGAAAAAGAATGAAAAAGCCGGCCCCACTACTAAAAAGCTGTGGCATGCCCCACAGCCCGTATTTGCTGATTATTATTTTTTTCCCCATCACGGTTCACCGCCGTTTAGGAAGATTCTATGCAGGTCTCCTGGCTCGCAGCTTATCATATATAGCTACCTTCCCGGACGCTCCAGTGGCTCACCTTACGATGAATGCTATATAAATACTGCTTACAGTGGCGGGACCGCACAGGCTTTTACCTGTTTCCCTCTTAGCCCAAGACAAATGTCCCAGGAACATAAAAATCATATTTAACTACAATATTATTATATATTCCGCAAATATATAAGTCAACAGCCAAATCCATAAAAACATAAGTGCTTAAGCCATGTATTTTAAAGTTTTTACAACAAAGTTAAAATTAATAAATAAGTTTTATGATTAGCTTTGACTAACTTGTGGTATATACGATTTGTATATGTTAAACGTACAGATCTAGACCTAAGGTCTAATGAAAAAGGAGAAAAAAAGATGTCATTAATTAACAAGGAAGTTTCCGATTTTAAGGTTAATGGTTATTACAATAATGAATTCAAAAGAATACAAAAAGGAAGATATTCTAGGAAAGTGGAGCGTTTTTCTTCTTCTATCCTGCTGATTTTACCTTTGTTTGCCCAACAGAGCTTTCAGATTTACAGGATAAGTATGAGGAATTCAAGAGCGCTGGCTGTGAAGTATATGCAGTTTCATGTGACACTCACTTTGTTCACAAGGCTTGGCACGATAGCTCTGAGCTAATCAAAGAGCTAACATATCCAATGCTTGGCGATCCAACTCATGCACTAGCAAAGGACTTTGATGTATTCATCGAAGCAGATGGAATTTCCGAAAGAGGAACATTCATCATCAACCCTCAGGGAAAGATTGTTTCATACGAAGTTAATGCAGGAAACGTGGGAAGAAATGCCGAAGAGCTTCTACGTAAGCTTCAGGCTTGCCAGTTCGTTGCCGAACACGGAGATGAGGTTTGCCCAGCTAGATGGAGACCAGGAGCAAAGACACTAAAGCCTGGAATCGACCTAGTAGGTAAGCTATAAAGAGTTTTAAACGAGTGCAAATGCACTCGTTTTTTATTTGATAAATGTACATTTTAAATCTCAAAACAGGCATATTTGTGCCCTTATATTCTTTGATTTTTAACCATTACAAATGATAAAATATATATGACAAATTAATAATATCATATTAATCCGGAGGAACGCACGTAAGAGAGGTAAGGAGTGGAAACCTATACCAAGTGCCCTTCTTTGCTTATTTATATTGGCAGAGGAACTGTATTGTGGAGTTTTACTTAATACCATTGGAAAGAGTAGATTCTCTTCTGAGAAGGCTAGTAAAACGATGAAGCATAGTCAGGAGACTTATTAATGAGATATATACCTAATATAATATTGTTTTTAAGTAGCTTCTCATGAAAAGTTTTGATATAACTTATTGAGAAGTTTTTTTATAAAATTCTTGATGCACACTAATTAATCGTGAAACTTCCTTTGTAAAATATGGTTTTATTTCAGCAGATGATACTTTAAGAAGGAGCATTTTATGAAGAAAACAAGACTATTTTTAAGACGATTTATTGCCTTAAGTATCTGTCTTGCTATGCTATTTTCAATGAGCCTAAGCTTTGATGCAAATAGACTTAAGGCATACGCAATGTCAGAGACATCATCAGAAAGTACGGAGGAAAACATCGAAATTTACTTCGAAAGATCGATGGGGAGATTATAAAACCAGATTCAGACGGCAAGTTCACTTTGACCTCTATTGAGACGGGAACATTTAAAATAAAAGGATTCTCAGGCACTCCATATTTTAAATGCACATCCGATGAAAAGGATGGTATTGAAAGATGGACAGATGTCTGGGTTACCTATGATGGAAAAATATCAAGGCCATGGAGTAAAAGAAGTAACTGCAAGGTTTACAGCAAGGACCCTATGTACCCTGACGCCAAGCTGCTTAAGGAATTTAAGATAGATAACAAGTCATCAAAAGTTGAAAAGTTAATTCCTTATATAGATGGAAAAGCCATCGCTGATGATGAAACAGTTTCTATAAATGGATCAGAATATAAGAAAAATCAATCTAAAAAGGAACAATTAAAAGGTAGCGACAAGGAAATCGATATTCCCGCTTATGCAGTAACTATCAAATACACAAACGGCTCCTATGTTCAAAAATGATGGCGAAGAAATATACGCAAATATAAATACTGCCAAGGCTAGCCAAGCGACAATCAATATCAAGATGACCGATGAGTCTGCAAAGACAAAGTTTCATCTTGCTGCTAAGAACATTCCTTTTAACCAGCTTTTGATATAAATTATCCTAAGATTGCATATATCAGTGATTGGAATGGTCTAAACGGTAATCAGTACATTGGTGTAACTCCTAGCGATACAGCAAGTGATAGAAATTATAAACTTACATTTGAACCAGCAACTGCCACCAATAAGAGCCTCAAATGGAAAGCTTTAAATCCAGAAATTGCAGAATACCAAGAGCTATACGGAAATGGAATAGTCCCAAAGAAGAGTGGTATAGCTAAGTTTAAGGTAACAAGTGAAGAAAATCCCAACCTCAAGAAAAACAGTAAAAATTGAGTTCAAGTACAGATATCCTCTCCTATCTGCAAGCCCTTCGAAAGCAATTTACGAATTAAATGAGAACGAATATAAGGATATCGAAATAACCACAAATCCTGCAAATGCTACCGAACAAAGATTTGACTGGAGCTTTGATACAGAAGGTGTTGCAAGAATAGATGAATTGGTAACAAGAACAAGTACAAACGAACCTCATAAGACAACTCACAGACTTGTTGCTTTATCAAAGGGTAAGGTCAAAGCCGTTGGTACTCCTATAGATACCACTGGTGGCGCAACGCCTATAACTCTAGAAATTATTGTTAAAGAATCTGATAGTAGCAACACTACAGACTATGTAAATCTAGCGAAGGATTTACTTGAGCACGGTAAAGGCAAGCCTACAAAATAAGTCCCATTCAAAATATGGTGATGAATGGACTCTATTCACATTAGCAAGATCAGGTGCTGATATATCAAATTCTGACAAGGAAGCTTACCTAGCAAGCGTACGAAAAGTTCTAGACGAAAACGAAGATAGTCCTTCACTCATACCTACTGAATATGCAAAGCTCGCAATCACGCTAGGCTCAATGGGAATAGACCCTAGCACAGAAGAGAACTATAACATTATTGCTAAGATATACAACGATAAGAGAATATCAGATGCAACATCTAATGCACCTATATTTGCACTTATCGCTCTTGATTCAAAGACATATGTGATTCCAGATGGCGCTTTTTGGACAAGAGAAAAGCTCGTAGATCAAATTCTTTCATATCAAAAAGAATCAGCGGATTCTCACTTAACAAATCTGGTGGTGAAGGTATTGACATAACTGCTATGGCACTACAGGCCCTCGCACCTTATTATAAAAACAATACTAAAGTTAAAAACGCAGTAGACAAAGCTCTTAATTATCTAGAGAAAAAGCTGGATGCTACTGGAAGCTACGGTGGAAATTCATGCACAGATGCACAAGTTTTGACTGCTCTAAGTACTCTTGGCATAGATGCTACAAAGTCTGAGAAATTCAGCAAGCTAAATTCAAACCTTGTAGGTAACATGGCAAAGTATAAGACGGATAAGGGTTTTGGAATTGGTGCAGGTGGCGATGCCAATGACTTTGCAAACACTCAGGTTAGCTACTCCTTAAACGCTTACCTAAGATTTGTTGAGTAAAAGCCTGCCCTTTACAAATTCACAGATGTCGAGTTCACTAAGGCAGAAGACGATGACAGCAGTGAGTTCGACTCCACAAAGATGTATAAACTCATCGATAAAATTTATTCGTTAGTAGATTTACCTCTTCCTAATAATAAAGATACTGTTATAAAGGCAAGTGAAGAGTTCAACGAAATGCTAAAGATAACTCCTGACGATTATATAGATGAGCTAAAAAGCTGTTGAGTATGTGCTTACTGCCTTAAATGGCAAAATTGATCTTATGAATCTAGTTGATTCTGTAGATTATAAAGACAATGCAGAAAATGTAAAGAAAAAAAGCTAGATGAAGCTATTGCTAAGCTAAATACATCTATAGAAAAACGGTGAATCAGTAGATGAAATAAAAACACAATTGCATCATTTAAAGAGGAGATAGAAGCCCTAAACCTCAGGATAATGAGGATGATAAAAACGAATTTGACTCTGTCAAAATGTATGCTTTAATTGATAAAAGTACTCTTTACTTACGATCTACCACTACCAGAAAAGAAAGATGCAGTACTAAAGGTAATTGATGAGTATAATGAGATGCTAAAGATAACTCCTGAAGAATATTTATCCGAGTTAAAAGATGTTGAATATGTAATAGCAGCAATGAATGGCAAAATAGAGCTCATAGACCTAGTCGATAAATTCGACTACAAGGAGAATACTGAAAAATGCAAAGGCACTTCTAAAGGAAGCTATTGACAAAAATAGAAAGTAATGTCTTCGATGAAGCATCGGTCGAGGGTAATAAACAGAACAACTGGCCATTATAAAGAGCTTCTAGAAAACTTAAAAACCAACAAAACTGAAGCTCTAAGGATCATATTAGACTCGCTGGTCCTGATAGATATGAAACTGCTATAAAAATTGCTGATGCATATAAGAAGGAACTTGGTAAAGACAAGTTCAACACAATAGTTGTTGCTAATGGAGATAACTATCCAGACGCATTGTCAGGAGCATATTTAGCAAAGGTTAAAAAATGCGCCACTCCTCCTCGTTAATAGAAATAACACTGAGAAAACCATTAAGTACATTGAAGAGAATCTAAGACCTGGAAACTCGACCATTGTTTACCTACTTGGTGAATCAGATGTAGTTCCCGAAACAGTTAGACTTAGACTAAAAAAGACATTTAATGTCAAGAGACTGGCCGGCGAAGATCGTTTTGCAACAAATCTTGCTATACTAAAGGAAGCAAGAGTTGACAATCAAGAGATTCTTGTTTGCTCAGGTTATGGTTTTGCCGACAGCCTTTCAGCCTCAGCAACTGGACGTCCTATTCTTTTAGTAGGAAAAACTTTGACATCAGAACAAATAGAATATCTAAAAAGTATTCGCTCCAGAAATTACACATTAATCGGTGATAATGGTCCTGTGAGCAATGCGGTAGAATCAAGTCTAAAGAATCTTGGAACTACTGCTCGCATTTACGGGGATGATCGCTACGAAACATCTGTTGCCGTAGCGAAACATTTCTTCAAGAATCCAGAAGCAGTTGTCATAGGGATATGGAGACAACTTCCCTGATGGACTCTGTGGAGGTATTCTAGCGGAAAAGCGCAAAGCTCCACTACTTTTGATAAATCCAGAAATACAGGCTTTGCTAGGCAATATGTAAAAGATAATTCCATAAAGGAATCTATTGTGCTTGGAGATGAAATATTAATATCTGATACAATTATAAACTCTATAACCCAATATAACTAAAACTTAGGGCTATTATAATAGGCTACCATGCTAAGATACATATACTTAGATTGGTAGCCTAATTACTCTATTAGCTTTATGTATTTTCAAAAGCAAATATTAATGATATAGTTATTATACTCTTGCATCGTAAATAAGTATCTTTTTCTTTTACACCCCCATTTGTAGTATAATATAAACAAATCTGGTTATCCTTGTTAAGGAAAGGAGTCGGTCATGGATTTAAAACCCTAATGCAATTTGCAACTGATCATCAAAACTATTTTAATGATCTATATTTTTAATTTTTATTGTCTCCGCATTGAATTTTGTCTGCATTATTGTTGCTAGTAAGAGGGCAGGTTCTTTTAACCCAGCATCGCCCATACTCGCGATAACAAATGCCTTCCTAGCTATGGCCTCAACGCTTTTATTAGCGCTTTGTGTCCTCTTTTTGGATACTTCTAAGACTTTGTACGATAGCTTTGATTACCTCGTCTCAGGGGTGCTTTTACCAATTACAATAGTGATAGATGTGCTAGGAATAGTTGGGATTTTTGTGCTTGCTTTTGTGGTCATCCACTACAGAAGAAAAGGTATAAAACTTAGGGCTATAGGACAAATTTTTAGCATAAAAAAGAGCAGGGACATAAGTTCCTGCTCTATTTATTATCTTATACGAGCTCCAAGAAAACTACTTCAGCACCATCGCCACGGCGAGGTCCCTAGCTTTAGGATTCTTGTGTATCCACCGTTACGCTCAGCGTACTTAGGTGCGATCTCTTCGAAAAGATTATTGACTACTGTTTCGTCAAATATATATGCCAAAAGCCTGTCTTCTGTTATGAAGATTGTCAGTCTTTGCCAAAGTGATAAGCTTTTCAGCAGTTTTTCTCGGCTTCCTTAGCTCTACAATCAGTTGTCTGAATTCTGCCTTCTCTGAGTAGATCGGTTACAAGGTTTCTCAGCATTGCTTTTTCTGTGAGCTGTAGGCCTGCCTAGTTTTCTATATCCTGGCATATCCTTCTCTCCTTATAATTCTTTCTATTCTTCGCTTGGTCTAAGTGAAAGTCCAAGCTCAGCTAATTTTTGCTTTTAACTTCGTCGAGTGACTTCTACCGAGATTTCTGACTTTCATCATCTCTTCTTCGGTACGAGCTGTCAACTCTTCAACAGTATTGATCGATGCTCTCTTTAGGCAGTTGAACGAACGAACTGAAAGCTCAAGCTCTTCGATAGTCATCTCCAAAGCTTTTTCCTTCTGATCTTCTTCCTTCTCTACCATGATTTCAAGATCATCTGCAGCATCATCAAGCTTTTTACGAACAAATTGAGGTGCTCCTGCATAATCTTTGCACCTATTGATACACCTTCCTCTCGGTGAGATTGAACCATCTGTCCAAATCTCTAGGATAAGTCTATCAAAGTCTGTAACCTGCCCTACTCTTGTATTCTCTACTGTGTAGTTTACTCTTCTTACCGGAGTAAAAATTGAGTCAACCGGAATCACTGAAATCGGTGTGCTCTCATCCTTATTCTGCTCTGCTGGAACATAACCTCTGCCTCTAGCAAGGTTTATTTCCATAACCAAAAGTAGCATTTTTCTTCGAGTGTAGCAATGTGCAATTCAGGATTAAATATCTCTAGCTCTGAATCTCCGATTATGTCTGCTGCTGTAACCTCCTTAGGGTCCAACTGCATTTTATAATCACACGCTTGCTGTCATCACCGCTTAGCCTTAATGCCAGCTTCTTGAGGTTGAGTATGATTTCAGTAACATCTTCTTTGACGCCTGGAATCGTCGAAAACTCGTGTAGAATTCCATCGATTTTAATCGATGTTACAGCTGCGCCTGGAAGTGAGCTGAGAAGAATTCTTCTCATGCTGTTTCCAAGTGTTATTCCGTATCCTCTTTCTAGAGGTTCAACAACGAATTTGCCGTATGTACCATCCTCGCTGACTGTCTTTGATATTGTCGGTTTTTCGATTTCTATCATTGAAAACCCTCCTTTTCATCCAATCAATAATAGCGACTGTAATATAGTTTCTATTATTTGGAGTACAACTCGACGATTAAACGCTCTTCGATAGGTGTGTCAATCTGATCTCTAGTTGGATCGAGCTAGAACTTTACCCTCTAGCTTGTCTCTATCTACTGAAAGCCAAGCTGGAACACCAACCTGCATCTCTTTGATTTCCTTAAACTTAGGAGAGCTCTGGCTCTTTTCCTTTACCTTGATTACGTCTCCAGCCTTTACGATGTATGAAGGAATGTTTACCTTCTTACCGTTTACTGTAAAGTGGCTGTGAACTACAAAGCTGTCTTGCTTCTCTACGTGTTGTAGCAAGTCCCATTCTGAAAAACAACGTTGTCAAGTCTTTCCTCTAGCATGATAAGAAGGTTTTTCACCTGTGATACCCTTCTTTGATGCAGCCTTCTTGAACGCTGTTCTGAACTGTCTTTCTAGAACTCCGTAGATAAACTTTGCTCTCTGCTTTTTCACGAAGCTGAAGTCCATATTCACTCATCTTCTTGAAACTCTGCTGAGGCTTTCTATTGGATTCTTTGTAGATACCCATGTGGCTTGGATCCAACTGAAGAGATCTACATCTCTTTAGGGATCGGGTCTTTATTTACTGCCATTTTCTTTTGCTCCTCCCTTCTGCTATACTCTTCTTCTCTTTGGCGGTCTGCAACCGTTATGAGGAATAGGTGTAATATCTTTGATCGATGTGATCTCAAGACCAGCAGCCTGGAGTGCTCTAATAGCAGCTTCTCTACCTGCGCCTGGTCCCTTAACGTAAACTTCAACAGTCTTAAGTCCGTGCTCAAGAGCTGCCTTTGTTGCAGTCTCAGCTGCACTCTGTGCTGCAAACGGTGTTGATTTTCTTGAACCCTTAAATCCAAGTGATCCTAGCGCTTGACCATGACAGAGCGTTTCCGTCCATATCTGTAAGTGTCACCAAAGTATTGTTAAAGGTGGACTGGATATGAGCCTGGCCTTTTTCAACGTGCTTACGGTCTTTTCTCTTTTTTTCTTACTGTTTTCTTTACAGCTTTTAGCCATTTTATCCTACCTCCTTCTTACTTTTTTTCTTTCTGCTTACAGTCCTCTTAGGACCCTTACGCGTTCTAGCATTAGTTTTTGTTTTCTGACCTCTAACAGGAAGACCTCTTCTGTGTCTGATTCCTCTGTAGCTTCCGATTTCCATGGAGTCTCTTAATGTTTAGAGACACCTCTCTTCTTAGGTCACCTTCTACTGCATAATCTGCTTCGATGATTTTTCTGATTCTACCAGCTTCATCTTCGGTCAGATCTTTGACTCTAGTATCTGGATTGATTTCAGCCTTTTGCAAGAATGTCTTTAGCTGTATGCTTTCCGATACCATAGATATAGGTTAGACCGATTTCTACCCTTTTTCTCTTGGTAAGTCTACACCGGCTATACAGAGCCATACGTTTCCTCCTTCTCCTATCTTCCGTCACCTTACCGGGGGTGATATAGACAGGCGATGTACAATAAATAAATTTTTACAGATAGCGGCCCGGTCTCGCTACCCAATTATTAACTTTTTATTTAGCCTTGCTTCTGCTTATGCTTTGGATTTTTCGCAAATAACCATCACTTTGCCATTTCTCTTAATGACTTTGCATTTTTCGCAGATTGGCTTTACTGATGCTCTTACTTTCATTTTTCCTCCTCATCTACCTTTGATTCTCTTTTGTATGTCAAAGGCTGGGCCTATTTATCACGCCATACAATACGTCCGCGAGTTAGATCGTAAGGTGATAGTTCAACCTTTACCTTGTCCCCGGGAGAATCTAATGTAGTTCATGCGGATCTTACCCGATATATGCGCAAGAACCTCAAATCCGTTCTCAAGCTTTATCTTGAACATTGCATTAGGCTGTGCATCTACAACAGTGCCCATTGCTTCTATGGTGTCTTTTTTCGCCATATCCTCTACACCTCTTCTTCGACTAAAGTTAGCACTTCCGGCCCATTCTCAGTAATTGCTACCGTGTTTTCGTAATGAGCTGAAAGCTTTCCGTCAGCAGTTACTGCCGTCCAATTATTCAACAGTGTTTCTGTTTCGTATGTTCCGACCGCTACCATCGGTTCGATTGCTAGGACCATACCTTCTACAAGTCTTGGACCACGTCCAGCCTTTCCGTAGTTAGGTATCTGTGGATCCTCATGCAATTCTCTTCCGACTCCGTGTCCAACAAAGTCTCGGATTACTGAAAACCCTTCCTTCTCGGCCTTCGCCTGCACTGCATGCGAAATGTCTGAAAGTCGGTTTCCTACCTTGGCAAACTCTATTCCTGCAAAAAAGCTATCTCTTGTCGCATCTATAAGACGCTGTGCTTCCTCGCTGATTTTGCCTACAGGATATGTTCTTGCAGCATCGCTTGTATATCCTTTGTATGTCGCGCCAACATCGATGCTGACTATGTCACCCTCTTGAAGAATTCTCTCGCGATCCGGAATTCCGTGCACAATCTCTTCGTTGAGCGATACGCACACATTTCCCGGGAATCCACCGTAACCCTTAAAGGTCGGTGTCATTCCGTGCTGCTTTATAAATTCAGCACAGAAGTTATCGATTTCCCATGTGCTTATTCCTGGCTTTATGAATCCAGCAAGCTTGTTTAGTAGCTCGCCTGTAACCCTGCAAGGAATACGCAACAATTCAATTTCTTCTTTGGATTTGATTACTATCATGACTATTCACCTAAAACTTCTACGATTTCAGCAAAGCACTGATCAAGAGGTGTTGAGCCATCTAGCGTAGTAATGTTGTTAGCCTTTGTATAATAATCAATAAGCGGCATAGTCTGTTCTTTGTAAACGGTAATTCTGTTCTTTACCGTTTCTTCCGTATCGTCAGCTCTCTGCACTAGCTCTCCTCCGCATCTATCGCAGATTCCTTCTACCTTTGGCGGGATGTTGACTACGTGGAAGCTTGCTCCGCACTGCTTGCAAACACGTCTTCCTGTGAGTCTGAAGATGAGCAAATCATCGTCTACCTCTAGATTGATAACGTGATCAATCTTTCCACCGTGTGCCTGCATGAATTCATCAAGCTTTTCTGCCTGATAAACCGTGCGAGGAAAACCGTCAAGAAGGAAGCCCTTCTTGCAGTCGTCTCTCAGCAATCTGTCCGTGGCGATTTCAATTACTAAATCGTCTGGAACAAAGTTCGCCTTTATTCATGTATTCTTGAGCTTTCTTACCGAGCTCAGTTTGCCTCTTAATATTGTCGCGGAAGATGTCACCCGTTGAAATGTGTGGAATTCCATACTTTTCAACAATGCGTACTGCCTGAGTTCCCTTTCCTGCGCCTGGAGGCCCTAATAGAATTGTTCTCAGCAATTTTCTAACTCCTTCTATTTAAAGGAATCCTTTGTAATTCCTCATTACCATCTGATTTTCTAACTGTCTCATTACATCTATTGCAACTCCGACTACGATTAGTAGCGAGGTTCCGCCAAAACGAATGTTTAGACCGGTATACTGGCTGATCGGCGTTGGCAATGTAGCTATTATAGCAAGGAACAGTGCTCCTACTATGAAATTCTACCCATCACTTTCAGCAAGATACTCAATTGTAGCCTTACCGGGTCTAATGCCCGGGAATGAAACCACCGTTTGATTTCATGTTCTGTGCAACTTCGATTGGGTTAAAAGCTTATTGTTGTATAGAAATAGTTAAATGCTATTATCAAAATGATATTGAATATAGCGTACACCCATACACCAGGACTTCCACTTGGTGATAGCCACTTCGTTACGAATGCGGTGAAGCCTGAATCCGACTTTAGGAAGTAGGTAATTGTAAGTGGAAATTGCAGCAGTGATACTGCGAAAATTACAGGAATAACACCTGCCTGGTTTACCTTTAGCGGAATATGTGTTGACTGACCGCCGTACATCTTTCTACCTACTACACGCTTTGCATACTGTACTGGAATTCTTCTTGTACCCTGCTGGATAAAGATTACTCCTACGACTACTAGTAGTGCAAATGCGATGAATAGGATTAGTGTGATGATGTTTATAGCGCCTTCCTTATACTGAAGAGCGATACTGCGAACATCTGAAGGATTCTCGCAACGATTCCAGCAAAAGATTAGAATTGAGATTCCGTTTCCAATACCGTTTTCGTTAATCTGCTCTCAAGCCACATCAGGAAGGCTGTTCCTGCTGTTAGCACTAATATTATTAATACAAAGCTGAACCATGTCTGGTCAACTACCGCACGTCTGAATAGACCGATGGTCAATCCGAACGCTTGGATGAGAGCGAGGCCCACAGTCATGTAGCGAGTTATTGTCGCCATCTTCTTGCGTCCCTCGTTGCCCTCTTTTGCTAGCCTTTCAAAGTGCGGAAATGCCACTGTTAGTAGCTGTACTATGATGGAAGCTGTTACATATGGTGTGATACTTAATGCGAAGATAGTAAAGTTACTGAAAGATCCTCCGGAGAACAAGTCAAACAGGTCGAATAGTCCGCCCTGATTCTTGAACATGCTCGCTAGCTGAGTTCTATCGATTCCTGGAACTGGTATGTGTGAGCCAACACAAAAGATGACTAACATCATGACAGTAAAAAGAATCTTAGCTCTCATTTCCGGAACTTTAAATGCCTGCTTTACGGTCTTTAGCATATCCATATCAGATCACCTCTGCCTTTCCTCCAGCAGCGTTGATTTTTTCAGCAGCAGTCTTTGTAAACTTAACTGCCTTTACTGTGAGTGCTCTATCGAGCTCACCATCACCAAGAATCTTAACTCCATCGATAACCTGCTTAACAAGTCCAACTTCTCTTAGAAGCTCTGGAGTAACCTCAGTGTTTGCCTCAAATCTGTTTAGATCACCAACATTAACTGTAGCGTATTCCTTCGCCCACTTATTGTTGAAGCCTCTCTTTGGCAATCTTCTATATAGTGGCATCTGTCACCCTCGAATCCGAGTCTAACTCCGCCACCACTTCTTGAATTCTGGCCGTTCATACCTCTACCAGCAGTCTTACCCTGTCCAGTAGCAGTTCCTCTGCCCTTTCTCTTGCGGCTGTGTGTTGAGCCAGCAGGAGCTTTTAGTTCATGCAGTTTCATTAGCTTGCACCTCCTATCCTACAGTTCTTCGACAGTAACAAGATGAGTTACTTTTTGCGATAGCATCCCACGAGTCTGAGGTGTATCTGCCAATTCGACTGAATGATGCAACTTTCTAAGTCCTAAGGCCTTTACAACCTTCTTGTGCTTAGGAATAGCGCCAATAGTACTCTTTGTTAAAGTAATTTTCAACATTTTTGCCATTTCGCTGCCTCCTAACCCAATATTTCTTCAGGCGTCTTGCCTCTTAGCTTTGCAACCTTCTCAACTGTAAGCATTCCCTTAAGACCTTCGAGTGTTGCAAGAGCCATGTTTCCTGTGTTACTTGAGCCAAGTGACTTAGCTCTTACGTCCTGAATACCAGCTGATTCTAGTACAGTTCTTACTGATGAACCAGCGATAACTCCAGTACCCTGTGCAGCTGGCATGATTAGTACTCTGCCTGCTCCAAAGATACCTAGGTTTCTATGTGGTATCGTTGTTCCTACGATTGGAACATATATTAGTTTTCTTCTTAGCATCTTCTGTAGCTTTTCTTACGGCTTCAGGAATTTCCTGCGCTTTTCCGAGTCCTACGCCGACATGACCTGCTTTGTCGCCTACAACAACGGTAACGCTGAATCTCATATTTCTGCCGCCCTTAACAGTCTTAGCAACACGTCTGATATTAACGATGTTTTCTGTTAACTCGAGCTTTGATGCATCAATAGTGTTACGCATTATCTTTCCTCCTCCGTTAGAATTTCAGTCCGCCTTCGCGGGCACCATCAGCTAGTTCTTTGACTCTGCCGTGATATAGGAATCCGCTTCTGTCAAAAGAAACAACTTCTATACCCATAGCTACAGCCTTCTTAGCTACTGCTTCACCAACTTTTTTTAGCAGCCTCTTTGTTGCCGCCATATCCGATTTCAGAAGCAATATCCTTGTCAAGTGAAGATGCTGATACAAGTGTTACCTTGTTAACATCATCGATAATCTGGCAAGAGATATTCTTGTTTGATCTAAAAACGCAAAGTCTTGGTCTTTCAGGAGTTCCGGTTAAATTTTTTTCTGACGCGTGCGTGTCTTTTTAACACGTCTGTCATTTCTGCTCATCTGTGCCATTCTACTTCACTCCTTTCTTACTTAGAACCTGTCTTGCCTTCTTTACGACGGATAACTTCATCATCGTATCTGATTCCCTTGCCCTTATATGGTTCAGGTGCTCTCCACGCTCTGATCTTCGCCGAATAGTTTCCTACAAGACCCTTGTCTATACCTTTAACTACTACTGTAGTAACGTCCTCTGCAATGGTTTCGATTCCATCAGGATCTGTCATTACTACTGGATGAGAGTAGCCAAGATTCATTACCAAATCCTTACCCTTCTTCTCAACCTTGTATCCTACGCCCTTGAAGATAAGCTTCTTACGGAAGCCCTTTGTAACACCTTCAACCATGTTGTTTACAAGTGCTCTTGCAAGACCGTGCTGTTCTCTGTGACTTCTGTGGTCACTATTTCTTGTGAATACAATCTCGTTGTCCTTCACTTCGATATTAATATCTGCGCTTAGCTGTTCCTGTAGCTGACCTAGCGGTCCCTTTACAGTGATAACATGATTGTCATCAACCTTAACTTCTACACCGGCTGGGAGTGCAACAGGATTCTTTCCTATTCTTGACATACTGTTTACCTCCCTACCAAACATAGCAAATAACTTCGCCGCCAACGCCTAGCTTTCTAGCTTCCTTATCGCTGATGATTCCCTTTGATGTTGAGATGATAGCGATACCGAGTCCACCAAGAACGCTTGGAACCTCGTTAGCCTTAGCATAAACCTTAAGGCCTGGCTTTGAAATCTTCTTGATTCCGTTGATAACTTTTTCTTTGCCGGCGCCGTACTTCATCTGTACCTTGATTACGCCCTGCTTGTTGTCTTCTATGACTTCGAATCCGCCAATGAATCCTTCGTTTAGTAGAATTTCAGCAATTGATTTCTTCATGTTTGATGCTGGAATTTCAACAGTCGCATGACCTACTGTATTGGCATTTCTGATTCTTGTCAGCATATCCGCGATTGGATCTGTCATTGTCATTACAATATTCTCCTTCCTCTTGCACAGTTTCCCTCTTGGGACTTGTGCATTAGTTCTTGCCTCAGTTTACCAGCTTGCTTTCTTTACGCCAGGAATTTCTCCCTTGTATGCAAGCTCTCTGAAACAAATACGGCATATTCCATATTTCTTCAACACTGAGTGTGGTCTTCCACAGATGTTGCATCTTGTGTAAGCACGTGTTGAATATTTGAGCTTTCTCTGCTGTTTGACTTTAAGAGCTGTCTTAGCCATAATAACCTCCTACTTCTCAAACGGCATTCCGAGAAGTTCAAGAAGCGCTGCTGCTTCCTCATCTGTCTTAGCCGTTGTTGTGAATACGATGTTCATTCCCTTTACAGTTTCAACATCATCATAGTTGATTTCTGGGAATATAAGCTGCTCTTTGATACCCATGGAGTAGTTTCCACGTCCATCAAATGAGTTCTTGCTTACACCCTTAAAGTCTCTTACTCTTGGAAGAGAGATGTTGAAGAACTTATCAGCGAACACGTACATGTTGTCGCCTCTAAGTGTAACCTTTGCTCCAACTGGCATTCCCTGTCTAACCTTGAAGTTCGCGATTGACTTCTTAGCCTTTGTAACAACAGGTCTCTGTCCACTGATTAGGGCTAGCTCCTGGATTGCAGATTCCATAACCTTTGAATTTTCTTTTGCTTCACCAAGTCCCATGTTGATTGTAATCTTTACAAGCTTTTGGTACTTCGTTGACATTTGCATAGTTGAACTTATCTTTAAGTGCTGTAAATACATCACTCTTATATGTTTCTCTTAGTCTTGCTGTCATTATGCTCTCCTCCTTTCTTAGTCGATTTCTTTACCAGTTTTTCTGTCGACTCTGACCTTCTTGTCTCCGTCAACCTTATAACCGATCTTTACAGCCTTCTTGGCTTTTTGTATCATAGTACATTACATTTGATGTATCGATTGGACCTTCAACGTGTCTAATCTCTGCAGGTGCTGTACGTGTCTGCTTCTGATGCTTTGTCTGTACATTAACGCCTTCAACAACTACGCGGTTCTGCTTAGGAAATACCTTGCTTACCTTGCCTGTCGCGCCCTTGTCTTTACCAGCGATGACAATAACTGTATCATCTTTCTTGATGCGCATTCCAGTCACCTCCTATAGTACTTCTGGGTGCTAGAGATACGATCTTCATGAATCCGTTTTCACTGAGCTCTCTAGCTACAGGTCCGAAAAATACGCGTTCCAACTGGAGTCTTATCAAACTTATCTTTGATGATTACAGCTGCATTCTGGTCAAACTTTACATAGCTGCCGTCTGCTCTTCTCGCACCCTTTTTGGTTCTAACTACTACTGCCTTAACAACGTCACCCTTCTTGACAACGCCGCCTGGTGTGGCATCCTTAACAGCGCAAACGATTACGTCTCCGATATTTGCATAACGACGACTTGTTCCGCCCTAGGATTCTGATGCACAGTAACTCCTTTGCACCTGAATTATCAGCCACTTTTAATCTTGTTTCTGTCTGAATCATTGCTTGGTGCCTCCTTACTTAGCTTTTTCAACAATGTTGACAAGTCTCCATCTCTTATCTCTTGAAAGAGGTCTTGTCTCCATAATTCTTATTCTATCGCCGATGCCAGATTCATTATTCTCATCATGAACCTTGACCTTCTTAGTTCTCTTTACAGACTTGCCATAAAGGGAGTGCTTTACGAGGGTCTTCTATCGCAACTACGACAGTTTTATCCATCTTATCGCTGACTACAACGCCAACTTTGGTTTTTCTTCTGTTTCTTTCTGCTGCCATTTTTCAGATCCTCCTTTCCTATGCCTGAGCTTTATCAAGCTCTTTTTCCCTGATTATGGTTTTAACTCTTGCGATGTTTCTCTTAACTTCTCTCATTCTTAGAGATTTTCTAGCTGTCCGGTGACATGCTGGAACCTAAGATTGAAAAGTTCTTGTTTCATTTTGTCGAGCTCAGCTCTGAGTTCAACATCTGTCATCTCTCTGATTTTTATTTAGTTCCATTATGCTTCACCACCCTTTTGCTAAACTCTCTTTAGCAACAAATTTTTGACTAACCGGCAGCTTGTGCATTGCAAGTCTCATAGCTTCTCTAGCCTGAGCCTCTGTAACCTCAGCAATTTCAAACATTACTCTGCCTGGCTTAACAACTGCAACCCAGTATTCAGGAGCACCTTTACCGGAACCCATTCGAACTTCTGCTGGTTTCTTTGTTGCTGACTTATGTGGGAATATATTAATGTAAACCTTACCACCTCTTTTGATAGATCTTGTCATAGCGATACGAGCAGCCTCTATCTGGTTAGAGTGATCCAGCCACATTCTGTTGCAACAAGACCGTACTCACCGTAGGCAATCTTATTACCCTTGGTAGCAACGCCCTTCATTCTACCTCTGTGAACTCTTCTATGCTTAACGCGTTTTGGCATTAACATGGCTTAGTTCCTCCTTCCTTCTATTCTTCAGTCTGCGGAGCTTCCTCAACCTGTGGTGCCTCTGCTTCTACTGCAGGAGCTGGCTTTGGCGCTCTAATTCTCTTGTTTGCAGCCTTTGGAATTGATGGCTTTCCATCACGGCTGTTTCTATCGTTTCTTTCACGACGGTTATTGTTCTTGCGACGATCTCCATCTCTTCTGTCGCGTCTGTTACCCTTGCGCTCAGTCTTCTCACGCTTTTCTTCACGAATCGCACTCTGAAGTCCCTTGTCTAGGATTTCGCCGTGGTTAATCCAAACCTTAACACCGATCTTACCGTATGTTGTGTCTGCTTCTGCAAATCCGTAATCGATGTCAGCTCTGATTGTGTGTGGTGGAACGTTACCCTCTGCGTACTTCTCGCTTCTAGCGATTTCTGCACCACCAAGTCTTCCTGAACAAAGGATCTTAATTCCCTTTGCGTTAGCCTTCATGGTTCTCTGCATAGCCTGCTTCATAGCTCTTCTGAAAGAAACACGTCTCTCTGGTGCCTGAGCAACACTCTCTGCAGTTAGCTGTGCATCAAGCTCAGCTCTTCTTACCTCTACGATAGAGATGTCTACATCCTTACCTACTAGCTTAACAAGTGCAGCCTTGAGTTCGTCGATTCCGCTTCCTCTCTTCCGATTACCATACCAGGGCGAGCAGTAAGGACAATTACCTTTACCTTGTTCTCTGCGGCTCTTTCGATGACAACCTTTGAAACGCCTGCTGCATAAAGCTTTTTCTTTACGAATGATCTGATTTTATTATCTTCAACAAGCATATCAGCAAAGTTTGCTTTGCCGGCATACCATTTTGAATCCCAGTCTTTGATTACGCCCACTCTTAGGCCGTGTGGACTAACTTTCTGACCCATTCATGAACCTCCTATTCTTCGCCTTTTTTTCCTTTAGAGTTACACTTACATGGCTCGATCTCTTTAGGATCATTGACGCTCTGCCCTGAGCTCCTGCTCTCCATCTCTTCATTGTTGGACCCTGATTGATCTTAATCTCTGCAACATATAGATTGTCGCGGTCCATGTCAAAGTTGTTCTCTGCGTTCGCTGCCGCTGATAGAGCAACCTTCTCGACGATTTCGGAACCCTTGCCAGGGAGTGAACTTGAGGATAGTCAATGCCTCGTTCAAGTCTTTGCCTCTTACTAAGTCAGCAACAGGCTTTTAGCTTGATAGGAGACATTCTTACATATTTTTGCAATTGCTTTTGCTTCCATTTGATTATCTCCTTTTTCTTATCTAACCTTAGATGATTTATCTGCGGCATGACCCTTGTATGTTCTTGTCGGAGCAAATTCTCCGAGCTTGTGGCCTACCATGTCTTCTGTGATATATACAGGAACATGTTTTCTGCCGTCGTGTACCGCGATAGTGTGACCTATCATCTGCGGAAATATGGTCGATGATCGTGACCAAGTCTTTAGGACTTTCTTGTCGTTAGCTGCGTTCATAGCCTCGATAGCCTTAAGCAACTTCGGTGCGACGAAAGGGCCTTTTTTGATCGATCTGCTCATTGTCTATGCTCCTTCCTTATTTCTCATTTCTTCTCTTAACGATATACTGGTTAGATGGCTTGTTCTTCTTCCTTGTCTTGTAACCAAGAGTTGGCTTACCCCAAGGAGTAACTGGGCTCTTACGTCCGATTGGCGAACGGCCCTCACCACCACCGTGTGGGTGATCGTTAGGGTTCATTACAGATCACTCTTACGTGAGGTCTTCTACCCATATGTCTTACCTTACCAGCCTTACCAATCTGGATGTTAGCGTGATCTTCGTTACCAACTTCGCCGATTGTAGCTCTGCAGTTGATAAGAACCTTTCTAACTTCTCCGGATGGTAGTCTTACCTGTGCGTACTTGTCTTCCTTAGCCATTAGCTGAGCGCCATTTCCTGCTGATCTAGCAATCTGTGCGCCCTTACCAGGCTTCAGCTCGATACAGTGGATAACTGTACCTACAGGGATGTTTGCGATTGGAAGTGCATTTCCGACTTTGATATCAGCCTCCGGACCTGAGAAGATCTTGTCTCCAACCTTTAGTCCGCTTGGTGCGATGATGTATCTCTTCTCACCATCTGCGTATACTATCAAAGCGATGTTTGCAGTTCTGTTAGGGTCGTACTCGATAGTAGCAACTCTTCCTGCGATATCATCCTTGTTTCTCTTAAAATCTATGATTCTGTACTTAGCTTTAGCTCCGCCACCTCTGTGTCTTACAGTAATCTTACCTCTTGAGTTTCTTCCTGCGTGCTTCTTAAGAGCAACTGTAAGTGACTTTTCCGGCTTGGATGCTGTGATTTCCTCAAAAGTTGAAACCGTCATTCCTCTCAAGCCAGGAGAGGTCGGATTATATTTTCTGATTCCCATATTATGCCTACCTCCTATTACAAGCTCTGGAAGAATTCGATTTCTTTGCTATCAGCAGTTAGCGTTACGATTGCCTTCTTATAAGCTGCTCTTCTGCCTTCGGTTCTTCCCATTCTCTTGAGTTTTCCGTCCATGTTCATAACATTGACTTTCTTAACTTCTACCAAAAGATTTCTTCAACTGCCTGCTTAACTTCTGTCTTGTTAGCATCAACAGCGACTTTGAATGTGTATTTCTTGTCCGGTGCAATATCCATGCTTCTCTCTGAGATTACCGGCTTGATTATTACGTCGTATGGAGTTTTCATTATTTATATACCTCCTCGATCTTTGCAACTGCATCCTTTGTTAGAATGAGGCTACCGTGATTTACGATTTCATAAACGTTCATCGTATTTGCTAGAACCGTTCTAACTCCAGGGATGTTTGCAGCAGACTTTACAACATTGTCGTCCTTCTCTGCTGTTACGATAAGTGCCTTCTTGCCAGCCTTGACATTTGATAGCACCTTTACCATCTCTTTTGTCTTTGGTTCGTTCATCTTTAGTTCATCTAGAACGATTAAATCATTGTCAGCAACCTTAGCTGAAAGAACTGACTTGAGAGCCAATCTCTTTAGCTTCTTAGGAACTGCATATCTGTAATCCCTTGGCTTTGGAGCGAATACGATACCGCCTCCGATCGTGAAGGATGCATGCTGCTTCCCTGTCTGTGACGTCCTGTTCCCTTCTGTCTGAAAGGCTTTCTGCCGCCGCCTCTGACTTCTGATCTTGTCTTTGCAGACTGTGTGCCCTGTCTCTGGTTTGCTAGGTGAGTTAACTACTACTGCATGCACAGCGCTTTCATTAGGCTCGATAGCGAAGATTTCATCTCTAAGCTCTAGAGTTCCTGCTTCCTTGCCTTCCATGTTGAGCATTGTTACTTTAGCCATTGTGTGCTTCCTCCTTTCCTACGGTCCTATTTGTCCTGACCCCTTGACAGCGTAGCGAACTCTTACGAGGCTTCCCTTGCCGCCTGGAACCGCACCCTTGACCAGTAGAAGGTTCCTGTCAGTGTCGATCTTTACTAGTTCGACATTCTGTACTGTAACTGTTTCGCGTCCCATTCTTCCTGGGGATTTATTTCCCTTGAAGACTCTTGACGGATAAGTAGCACCGGCTAAAGCACCAGCCAATCTCTTGTGTTTGGAACCATGAGTCATAGGACCTCTGTGATGTCCATGTCTCTTGATGTTACCCTGTGTACCCTTACCTTTCGATGTTCCGGTAACGTCTACCTTCTTGCCAGCCTCAAAATCAGCAACTGTGATTTCCTGACCTAGCTCGTAGCTCTCACCTTCTTCGATAGCAAACTCTGCAAGATACTTCTTAAGTGGTGAACCACTCTTAGCGAAGTGACCTGTTAGAGGCTTGTTAACTCTATGAGCAAGTGTATCCTCATAGCCAACCTGCACTGCATTGTAGCCATCTGTCTCGACAGTCTTAATCTGAGTTACTACCTCAGGTCCTGCCTGGATAACAGTAACAGGAACAACTTCTCCTGTCTCCGCGAAAATCTGTGTCATGCCGATTTTCTTTCCTAAAATTGTTTTCATATCTTTCCTCCGATTCTTACATTGGACCGCACTTATGTGCGTTCTTCTAAGGGAGTGTCCCTTACTTGTTAATTGTTACAGCTTGATTTCTACATCAACGCCAGCTGGAAGATCGATTCTTGTAAGTGCATCAGCCGTCTGTGGTGTTGCATTTGTGATTACGATCAAACGCTTGTGTGTCCTCTGCTCAAACTGCTCTCTGCTGTCCTTATACTTGTGAACAGCTCTTAGGATTGTTACAACTTCCTTCTCTGTTGGAAGTGGAATTGGTCCTGATACATCAGCACCTGTTTTTCTTTGCTGTCTCTACAAGTTTTTGCAGCTGATCGTCAAGCAAAAGCATGATCGTATGCTTTTAGCCTGATTCTGATTTTCTGAGTTCGCTCATTTTTCCTCCTGTTTTCTTTTTGTACTGTTTTTCGCTATGCTTGTACAAGGTGTTCTAACGCCGGTTTTTCCAAGGCGTACAATCTTTTTTTAGCTTACTTTATACACGCCTCCGTGCGTTTGTTTTTGAGTTTTACGCAAATCAAATCGGCGAACGCCCTCGCCCCCTTCTTGAGGGGACATTTCTCAGCAGAAATTACCTGATAGCTCAGCAACTTCCTGCATCTTCGCCCAAAGCAAGCCATATCATTGTATTATACTTTGATGCAAATTACAAGTCTTTTTGAAAAAAGTTTCAGCCATTTTTCATTATTTTTATAGTTCAAATCTTGTATTTTCAACGCTTAGAAGTTTTGTTTTATGTCCACTCATACTGGTGTTTGTTTTGCACCCGTATATATCAATTTTGACTAACTCCTTATTGGAATAAATTTATTTTTCCCGGAGATTATCATCTTTTGACATCTACATATAAAAGGTATTAAAATACATCTATATCATATGTAGCTTTTGCGCAGCATTAGTCTGCTTTTTATTTAAGGAATATATATGGAAACTTTATTCGACAGTATTTCGAGCTTCAACCAACCACTTGCGGTAAGGGTTAGACCAAGGAACCTAGACGAGTTCTTCGGGCAGAAGCATTTGATAGGAAGAGGAAGGATTTTGAGAAGGATGCTCGAGCAGGAGCAGATGTCTTCGATTATATTTTGGGGACCTCCAGGCGTTGGAAAGACAACTTTGGCAAACATCATCGCTAAACAGTCTAACGCTAGGTTCATAACCTTTTCTGCCGTGACATCGGGTATCAAAGATGTTAGAGCTGTAATGCAGGAGGCCGAGGAGAGCAGGCACTTCGGCCAAAGGACTCTCGTTTTCATAGATGAGATACACAGATTCAACAAAGCCCAGCAGGATGCATTTCTTCCTTTTCGTGAAAAGGGCTCCATCATTTTGATTGGTGCGACTACTGAGAACCCATCTTTTGAGGTAAACTCCGCTCTACTTTCTAGGTGCAAGGTTTTTACGCTCAAGCAGCTTGAGACAGATGACATGATTGAGCTTCTAAGACATGCGACAGAAGATCATCGTGCCTTCCCAACAAAAAGATAAATATCTCGGATGACAACCTCAACAAAAATAGCCATTTACTCAAATGGAGATGCTAGGACGGCTCTGAACACCTTGGAGCTTGCGGTTCTAAATAGCGAGGACGTGGACGGAATCATAGATGTTTCTGATGACATCATGCAGGAGTTGATTGAGAAGAAGATGCTCTTTTTACGATAAGACTGGCGAGGAGCACTATAACATTATATCCGCCCTGCATAAGTCAATGAGAAATAGCGATCCCGACGCAGCAATATACTGGATGAGCAGGATGCTCGATGGAGGAGAAGACCCTCTTTACATCGCAAGAAGGCTTATAAGATTTGCTTCAGAGGACATAGGCCTAGCCGATACACGCGCGCTTTCACTTACGATAGAGACATTTCAGGCCTGTCGGTTTCTCAGGGCTTCCCGAGTGCGATGTCCATTTGACCGAAGCAGTTATCTACCTTTCTCTCGCCCCTAAGTCGAATGCTGTTTATGAGGCAAGAATGGCTGTTTTAAAGGATGTAAAGGATAGTAGGAACGAGCCCGTTCCTCTTCAGCTTCGCAACGCTACAACAAATCTAATGAGAGACATCGGCTATGGTGAAGGCTATAAATATGCCCACTCCTACGGCGAAAAAACCACAAATATGCAGACCATGCCAGATAATCTAGTAGGACATACCTATTATCATCCATCAAAGGAAGGCAACGAGCTCAGGTTCAAAGAGCGACTTGAGTATCTAAGAAAACTTAAGAAAAATCTCAAGTAATAGAAACAGAACAAACAATAAAAGAGGCTATCCTGCATTTGCAAGATAGCCCTTCTATTAAGCTATTGGTTGAATTTCTCTTTTATTTCCCTTGCGACTTCCTCAGTTGCATGGCATCCGTCACACGAGCATCCGCCTCCGCATCCGGAACAAGTGCTCTCTCCTTTAAGTTGACTTCTAATATTTCTTATTACAACTCGTCCGCTAAAGAATACGATGACGGCGAGTATTCCAATCGCAATTGTATATCCTAAATATGGAGACATATCTCACCATCCTTTCTTCTACCAATACTCGGTAGAAATTTATTTTGCGTCTGCAGCCTCAACTGCAGTAACTGACTTGCTTGAGTGTTCTGGCTCTGCGCCCTTTCTCACTAGCAGATATACTATACCCGCAATTAACACTAGTGAAACTATAGTACCTACTCCAAAACCGGACTCTCCAGTTATGACACCACCAATATTGTATGCGATTAGAGATATGCAATATGCCCATCCAGTTAGCCATCCGATTGCAGCCCATGTCCATTTACCATTACCCATCTCACGCTTGATAGCACCGATAGCAGCAAAGCAAGGAGCACATAGTAAGTTAAATACTAGGAATGCCATTCCAGCAGGACCACTATAATCCTTTGCTACATTTGCCCAAATCTGTTCACCATTATCTCCGAGTGCTCCCTTAGAGTCGTCGTAGTTATATAGCACACCAAATGTACCTACAACCTGTTCCTTAGCAACAAGACCTGTTACTGTAGCAACAGTTGGTTTCCATGATCCAAATCCTAGAGGTCTGAATATAGGGTGAAACTGTATTACCAACGCTTGCAGAAGCGATGCGTCCATAGGGTTAACCTCATCTGAGGCTATATGTCTCTTCTGAGCTAGTTCCTTCGGTATTCAGCTGTTGCAACATCCTTGTCCTTGAACAAAGTTTCAACCTTACCGAACTTACCATTTACAAATCCGTAGCTCATTAAGAACCATAGGATTATTGAAGCAATAAGGATAACTGATCCAGCTCTCTTAATAAATGAAAATGCACGATCGAATGCAGTACGAAGAATGTTCTTAACCGATGTGATGTGATAAGCTGGAGCTCCATTACAAACGGTGCAGCATCTCCTGCAAAAGCCTTGAATTTCTTTAAAATTATAGCTGATAGTATAATTGATACTATTCCAATGAAGTAAGCTGATACAGCAACGTAAGCTGAGCCATTGAATATAGCACCTGCGATAAGTCCTATCATAGGAAGCTTTGCTCCGCAAGGCATGAAGGTTGCAGTCATAACTGTTAGCTTACGGTCTCTTTCCTGCTCGATTGTACGTGAAGCCATAACGCCCGGTACACCACAGCCTGTTGCAACCATGTAAGGGATAAAGCTCTTTCCTGAGGTCCGAAGTGGCGGAAGATTCTATCCATAACGAAGGCTACACGAGACTATGTATCCGATATCCTCAAGTATTGAGAGGAATAGGAACAGAACGAACATCTGCGGAATGAAGCCTAATACAGCTCCAACACCTGCGACGATTCCGTCATTTACTAGACCGAAGATCCAGCTGTTGTCTGAGATACCAAGAGCTCCAAACAATGCTTCAAGGCCCTTAGGAACCCACGCACCAAAGATTACATCGTTGGCATAGTCCGTCATCTTCTTACCAATTGAGATTTTCCAATCACCCATTGATACAGCATATACAAGGAACATTATTAGAACAAATATAGGCAGACCAAAGATTCTGCTTGTAACGACCTTATCAATCTTATCAGATGTGGTCATATTGTCCTTTGTTCTAATCTTATGAACTGAATCTGCTGTTATATTTGCAATGTATGAATATCTTTCATTTGTGATGATGCTCTCTGAATCATCATCCTCAGCTGTCTCACATGCAACAATAATCTGCTCGATTTCATCAGCCTTATCACCAAGTGAAATAGACTCCATAACCTTAGGGGTCTCTCTCGAAGATCTTGATAGCATACCAGCGTTCTAGCTCTTCAGGTACGATGCCCTTGATGTCAGCTTTAATCTTAGCAATAGTTTCTTCTATTGCATCAGCAAAGTTTCCATCTGCGTTCACTAGCTTATGCTCTTCAGCAGCTTTAATTGCTAGCTCTGCAGCTTCCTTGTGACCCTCTCCCTTAAGAGCACTAATCTCAATAACAGGGCAGCCTATGCTCTTACTGAGTGCATCTACGTCGATAGTGTCACCGTTCTTACGAACAAGGTCTATCATGTTGACAGCGATAACTACAGGAATACCAAGTTCAAGTAGCTGTGTTGTCAAATATAGGTTTCTCTCAATATTTGTACCATCAATGATGTTCAAAATCGCATCAGGTCTCTGTGTTACGAGATATTCTCTCGAAACAACCTCCTCCAGTGTATATGGAGAAAGCGAATATATACCTGGAAGGTCCTGAATAACAACATCCTTGTTACCCTTATATCTACCTTCCTTCCTCTCTACTGTAACGCCTGGCCAGTTGCCCACGTACTGGTTTGCTCCAGTTAAAGCATTAAAAAGCGTTGTTTTACCACAGTTAGGGTTTCCAGCTAACGCAATTGTAATTGCCATTATTTACTCCTTTCGATTAAAAGTTTTGTCCTAGAATTATTCTTCTACTTCTATCATTGCAGCATCTGCTTTACGAATAGAAAGCTCATAGTTTCTTATGTTGAGCTCCATTGGATCGCCTAAAGGAGCTAGTTTTCTAACGTAGATTTCTACTCCCTTTGTAATGCCCATGTCCATGATTCTTCTTTTTACTGAACCCTCACCATGAAGCTTTATTACCTTTGCGGTTTCGCCAACTGGTACATCGCGTAAAGTTCTCATCATTTTCCTCCTTAAATTAAAGCGGATTTACCACTATTTTATTTGCCATTTCCTTAGTGATTGCTAGTTTGGAATCCTTAACCTTAACAATTAAGTTTCCGCTCTGCGCCTGGATAATATCAATCTGAGTTCCCTCTACAAAACCCAAATCAGCCAGTCTCTGTTTGACCGCTGGCGCACCACCGACTCTTACTACTACCACAGTTTTTTTCCTGTCTCTACCATACTTAGTGGCATATCACTCACCTCCACGATCTCTAAAAATCCATTTTTTTCGTTTATATCTTAGTTTATACTAACTAACTAGTATTTGTCAATGCTAACTAATGCACAAAATTTAAGGACCTCTAGCAAATTTTTAGAACTTAACCGAGGTCCTTTTTATTAAAAATTTAGTTTGCATTAGAAGAGTTTTGATTCTACAGATTTAACCACGTATTCCTTGTCTTCTACAGCCTTCTTCAGAATATCATCGGAAACTTCCTTTGATAGCTTAACAACAGCTACACCCTTTTTGTGGTTAACATCTGCGTTCTTAACGCCATCCACTTCCTCCAAAAGCCTTCTTTACAGTAGCTTCGCAGTGACCGCACATCATTCCTTCAATTTCCATCTTCTTTTTCATTTCACTTTCCTCCTCAATGAAATCGTTTGTATTATTGAATTTTATTTTTATCCTTTGAAGCGCTATGCACATCAAAGAGGTTTAATCTTAGCGCATTTGATACAACACAGAAACTTGATAGGCTCATTGCTAGCGCACCGAACATCGGGTTCATTGTCCATCCTGTCAAATGAATCCAAGCACCTGCTGCAAGTGGAATTCCCTATTACATTATATATGAAAGCCCGAATAGATTTTTCATGTATGTTCCTTAATGTCGCCCTCGAAAGCCTTATAGCTGCAGACACATCGCTGAGCTTACTGTTCATCAAAAACCACATCGGCTGCATCAATGGCTATATCGGTTCCTGCACCGATTGCAATTCCCATATCCGCCCTCGTCAAAGCGGGAGCGTCGTTGATGCCGTCTCCAACCATCACGACCTTTCCGTGTTTCTTTAGATTTGATACAACTTCTTCTTTGCCGTCGAGGCTTAACACCAACGATTACATTTTTTTGATGCCTGCCTGTTTTGCTATGGATTCTGCGACTAGCTGATTGTCGCCAGTAAGCATAACAACCTCAATTCCCATGTTATCGAGTTCTTTGATAGCCTGAGCGCTTTCCTCCTTAATCGGATCTGCCACAGCTATGACACCTGCTAGCCTTCCGTTCTCACAGAAGTATAGAGCAGTTTTTCCTTCCTTTGATAGCTCGTCTATTCGTTTTGCAAAGTCTTCGTTTATATCCGCGTATTTCTCTATAAAATCACGATTTCCACCTGCGAGCTCTATTTCTCCTAACTTTCCTTTGAGGCCGTTTCCGGCAACCGCAGCAAAAGCCTGTCAGTTCGCTTGACGAAAGATCACACCCTTGCCTTGCACATAGTCAGTGACCGCCTTTGCTAGAGGATGCTCGCTGTATTTTTTTCCAAGCTTCCTGCGATTTTGATGAGCCTCTCTTCATCAAATCCATCTGCAACAATAATATCCTTTACCTTAGGATTCCCCTCGGTTATGGTTCCAGTCTTATCTAAAACTACATACTGAGCTTTTCCTGTTTCTTCAAGAGACACCGCAGTCTTAAATAGTATTCCGTTTCTGGCCCCTGACACCGTTTCCGACCATGATACTAACAGGTGTTTGCAAGTCCAAGCGCACAAGGACAGCTGATTACGAGAACCGCTATTCCTCTAGCTAGCGCAAAAGCCAGGTTCTCTTCCGACTAAAAGCCATATTGCCATGGTTACAAGCGATATTGCGATTACAGCGAGCACGAATACTCCTGAGACTTTATCTGCAATCTTTTTGCAATTGGAGCTTTTGTAGCTGCAGCATCGCTGACCATACTGATTATCTTTGATAGCGTTGTGTCTTTTTCCTACCCTAGTTGCCCTGCACTTTATGTATCCTGCTTGATTTACAGTTGCTGCAGAGACCTGATCTCCAGCCGTCTTATCCACTGGAATGCTTTCTCCTGTCAAAGCAGATTCGTCCACAGAGCTTTCGCCCTCTTCGACAAATCCGTCAACTGGGATGCTAGCTCCAGGCTTAACAACAAAGATATCTCCTATTTTTAACTTGTTCAATAGGAACTTCCTTTTTCCTCGCCATTCTCAAAGAGTATCGCTGTCTTTGGTGCAAGCTTCATTATGCCTTTTTAGGGCGTCGGTAGTTTTTCCTTTTGATCTTGCCTCTAGCATCTTTCCTACAGTGATTAAAGTCACTATCATAGCGGCCGATTCAAAAATAGAATTCGTGCATATATGCTTCGACTTGAGCAGTATCTCCGGCAAGCTGTGCGCCTGTCATCGCAAAGTACATAGCTGCTCCAAGCAAATGAAGCCCCTGAGCCAAGCGCTACGAGCGTATCCATATTAGGCGCTCCATGAATTAAGGACTTAAAACCACTTACGAAGAACTTTTGATTTATGACCATGATGATTCCCGAAAGAAGCATCTGCACTATTCCCATAGCTACATGGTTTCCATCCATAAATCCTGGAAGTGGAAAGCCCCACATCATATGTCCCATAGATACATACATCAAAACTAATAAAAATCCGAGCGATGAAATCAGCCTTTTTTTGAGCACTGGAGTTTCATGATCTTCGAGAATGCTCTCATTTACACCTGACTGAATAGCAGACTGAGCATCTTCTTCGTCTGCTACTTGAAGCTTTGCTCCATATCCCGCATCTTCTACAGCCTTTATTATCTCAGCGCTGGATGCACTTCCATCAACACCCATTGTGTTGGTCAAAAGGCTGACAGCACAATTATCCACACCCGGCAGCTTTGATACAGCCTTTTCCACTCGAGTCTGACACGCAGCACAGCTCATTCCCGTTACTATATATTTTTCCATAGCCTATACATAGCTCCTTCCTGCATTACCTCATCATCTTCTGTAAGGTATTAACGAGTTCATCTACGACCTCGTCCTTACCATCTCTTATATCATCAACCACACAGCTTTTTATGTGATTGCTAAGAAGCACTCTGCTGAAACTGTTTAGCGCAGCCGCAGTTGCACTTGCCTGAACAAGAATATCTCGGGCAGTATGCATCGCTTTCTATCATGGATTTGAGACCACGAATTTGACCCTCTATCCGGCTCAAGCGATTTATCAAATCCTTATATTCTTTTTCATCCCTATGCTTTGTTTTATGACAACACGTCTTGCATACCTTGTTACAATCAGTCATCTTCTTCCTCCGACTCTATATATCATACTTAGCATTATATACCCCTAGGGGTATATTCAAGCATTTTTATAAAAAAACGACGGAACCTGTCCGTCGTCCTTTGCAAATATTGTTTTACTCTGATATTTTGCCCTGCTCAAGTTCTAGTAAAAATACTTTCTTATCTAGTCCTCCACCGTAGCCCGTAAGCTTTCCATCGCTTCCGATTACTCTATGGCATGGAACTATTATAGAAATATCGTTATGTCCAACTGCTCCGCCTACAGCTTGAGCAGCCATCCTCTCTATTCCTCTTTTGCGAGCAAGTTCCATAGCAATTTCACCGTAGGAAACCGTCTTTCCATATGGAATTTCTAAAAGTCTTTTCCAAACCTCTAAACGAAAATCAGTTCCGATGAGGTGAAGCTTTGGTGTAAAGCCAGGTTCCCTTCCGTCAAAGTAAATATCTAGCCAGGTCTTTTGCCTCATCAATGAATTTAGCTGCGTCGCAATCTTGCATTTCAGCTGGCTTATGCCTAGCATCCGCACTTTCGCCCTCAAACCAAAGACCTGTAAGCCCATGATTATCAGCGCATAGCACTATATCGCCAATTGGCGATACGTATTTTCCGCATACTTGCATTTGCAAATTCCTACATTTTGGAGAGTAGGTAGTATACGCAGAATCTTACGCCTGCACCTGTTCCACCAACGTGGTTATACCCCCAAGCCGATTCTGCATACGCAGGTCCAGCAATATCAAGGTGAAGCCACTTATCCTTGTATTCAGGGCTTAATAAATCTATCTAGGAAGAGCCCTGCAGTGATTGCACCACCACTTCCACCCGAAACGGAGTTTTTGATATCTGCAACCTTTGACTTAATCAAAGGCCTTAGATGTCTATTGAACTCCATAATTGAAAGTAGCTCTCCGCTCTTTTCACCATTCATCTTGAAATCATGTTGCAAGTGTACATTGTTTCCGATGATTCCAGTTGTATAAATTCCGATACCAACACTGATAGCCCCAGTTAAAGTTGCCATGTCAAAGATGTAGTCAGGCTTAATCATATCCTGCGTCCATGACAAAGCAGTCTGCAAGCACGAGTCTTCCCTCTGCATCTGTGTTTGTAACCTCTATTGTTACACCTTCACGTGATCTGATAACATCATCTGGCTTGTATGCCTTGCCACCGATAGCATTCTCCGTGCAACCTAAAACTGCGTGAACCTCAAAAGGTAGCTTCATCTCAGCAGCTGCCTTAATCACACCTAGAGCAGCCGCAGCTCCTCCCTTATCTGACTTCATTGTTAACATTGACTGACTTGGCTTTAGTGAAAGTCCTCCTGTATCGTATGTCAATCCTTTTCCGACAAACGCGTACCTACCCTTGCATTCTCCACTTGGCTTGTATGTCATATGCACTAGCACTGGATCGTGTGGCGAAGCCTGATTTACCGCAAGAAAAGGCGTTCATATTCTGCTCTTTTTAGATAATCCTTGCCGAAAAACCTCACAGCTAACGCCTTCTAATTCAGTTAGAGCCTTAGCGTCCTCCGCCATCTTCTGTGGTGTATAAATCTGTGGAATTTCATTGACTATGTCACGAACATAGTTAGTAGCACCAGCAATCTTAAGTCCTCTGTCAAGGCCCTTCTGCGCTGATTCTGGGTCTGAATCTGCAAGCTCGCATAGAACAACTTCCTCTAGAGTTGATGCCTCTGCATCGCTCTTGTACTTGTCAAATGAGTACATTGAAAGCTCAAACCCCTCAACAAATGCAGCATAAGTATCCTCAGCTGAAACATCGTTTGCAAAAAGCTTAGTCTTTAGACTCTTAATCTTGTGCGCCTTAATTTTGCTAACAACCTTTGCTAGAACAAGTCTTAGCGATTCTAAATCCTTATCCTCAAGACTAGCATAAACTCTGCGTGATGTTGGTACATCCATTACATCTCCTTCGCTGAACTTACATAGCTCAAGAACATCCTTATCTGCTAGATTTTCTATTTTGTCTCCTTCTACAAAGCAAAGCTCGTAATCACAGCTTAGCTCTGAAAGAGGCTTATTTGATAATTTGTACTGCATATTATCATCCTCCTTTAGTTAAATTTAGTTTTAAGAAAGACTGTGCACATGACCAAGGCCCGCACACAGTCCATTTTACATCAATTAGTGTTTTTGGTTGAACGCTTCAAGTCCTGCATACTTTTGCATTCTCGTCAAGCTCTTCCTCTATGCGAAGTAGCTGGTTGTATTTAGCAACTCTCTCACTTCTGTTAGGAGCTCCTGTCTTAATCTGTCCTGCGTTAAGTGCTACTGCAAGATCAGCGATTGTTGTATCTTCAGTTTCTCCAGAGCGAGTGTGAAACAACTGCTGTATAACCTGCCTTCTGAGCCATCTTGATAGCCTCAATTGTCTCTGAAACTGAACCGATCTGATTTAGCTTGATTAGGATTGAGTTACCGCAACCCTGCTCGATTCCCTTGTGGAGTCTCTTAGTATTTGTAACAAATAGATCATCGCCGACAATCTGAAGTCTGTCGCCGAGCTCTTCTGTCATCTTCTTCCAACCTTCCCAATCCTCTTCATCAAGACCGTCTTCGATTGAAACGATAGGATATTTATCAACCAGTGACTTCCAGTGTGCAACTAGCTCAGCTGATGTGAATTCCTTGCCACTCTTTGGCTGCTTGTACTGGCCCTTAGCGCTGCCCTTCCACTCACTTGCTGCTGCATCCATGGCGAGAACGAAGTCCTTGCCTGGTTCATAGCCACAATCCTTGATTGCCTTTAGGATGTACTCTAGAGTTTCCTCGTCACTTGATAGGTTAGGTGCATATCCACCCTCATCACCTACTGATGTAGCATATCCTTCTGCCTTGAGAAGCTTGCCTAGCTTGTGATATACCTCAGCGCACTGACGAAGCCCTTCTGCAAAGCTTGATGCTCCAACAGGCATAATCATAAATTCCTGTGTATCAACAGTGTTGCTTGCGTGTGCACCACCGTTTAGGATATTCATCATAGGTACAGGAAGAACGTTTCCGAACTGTCCTCCTAGGAATCTATATAGCGGAATGTCTAGTGAGTTAGCTGCTGCCTTAGCACAAGCAATAGAAACCGCAAGAATAGCATTCGCACCAAAGCGTGACTTATCCTCTGTTCCATCAGCCTCTATCATCGCCTTGTCTATAGCGTAGATATCTGAAGCATCCATTCCTAGAAGAAGCTCATCAATCTCGTTGTTGATAAAATCAACAGCCTTGAGAACTCCCTTGCCGTCATATCTGCTCTTGTCACCGTCTCTGAGCTCGAGCGCCTCAAATTCACCTGTGGAGCTCCACTTGGTGCAGCACCTCTGCCCATGCTACCATCCTCTAGATATACTTCAGCCTCAACAGTAGGATTGCCACGTGAATCCATAATTTCTCTACCTATAACCTGTACGATTTCCAAATAAGCCATATCTCTCATTCCTTTCAGTTACTTGAATTCGTTTCATAATTAATTCAATATACGGCTGCACTTTACAACACGTAATATATTCTTTTCGATAGGCATTAAGCCTACATCCCTATTATAGTTTATTCCCCAAATCTATGCAAATACGAAAACTTATTTTTCTTGTTTTGATGAGAAATAGTTGTAGTATAAAAAGGCCTGCTACAACGACTGCACATCCCATAATCTCCCACTGTGTTGGGAACTGTCCTAGGAATATGATGCTCAAAATAATTGCAAATACTGACTCTCCAGATTCCCAAGCAGATACATAGAGCGAATCGACATAGCCGAAACAGAGGTTAAACACTGCATGTGCACCTATCTGGCATACCAAAGTTAAACCTAAAAATCAAAACATAATCCTTGAGTGAATAGCCTAGCACTGGTGTTTTTGTTGCAATTACCCCTATGGTAAAACAAATCCAGCAGGCTAAGAATACGAGAAATACATATACTTTTCCACTAACTTCCTTTCGGACTTCGTTTCCAATTGCAAAATATAGTCCCATGAAGATTGCTGCAAGAAAAGCAAGAATATCACCAATGAAGTTTCCCTGCGAAAGCTCCCTGTAATCAAAACCAGCAACCATAGTTCCACCTAGCAAAGCGAGAACGATTCCAAGAATTTGTCTCACGCTCACCTTACGCTTAAACACGAAAACAGTTAGAATTATCACTACTAGGGGGATGAAGCGCTGCTAGAACGACCGCACTTCCTATGTTCGTGAGCTTAACTGCATTGAACCAGCAAAAGAAATGTCCAAACAGAAAGGCTCCTGCAAGGAAGGTACTAGCTGGTTCTTCTTTGATACAGAAGCAAGTTCTTTTTCGCTCTTTTATAAGCACTGGTATTGCAAAGAATGGAAGCCCTAGTGTGAGCCTCCAGAAACCTATGGCCATTGAAGGTGCCTCAATCGCTCTACCAAAGATGCCCGATGACGAGCCAGCAATCACCGCTAGCACTACTATTATTTTTTTACATACTTTTCTAAGAAAGCTTGGTCTTCCGCTATCTAGCTTAGATATATTTTTCTCTGTCATTTCCTTATTATCTTTCTCCTATATATTTAAATTCATATAAATTCTTTCTCTTTGCAAGACTAGAAATATTGATATATACTTTACTCAGATAAAAAAATCTGAAAGTGAGGATATCCTATGAAATTTTTTTCATTGCTGACGCATTCAGCGATACACTCTTTGGCGGCAACCCAGCAGGCGTTGTGCTTCTTCCAAAGTGGCACAGACTTTCCGTCAGATGAAACCATGATAAAGACCGCAGCTGAGCTTCGCTACTCAGAGACAGCATTTATAAAGCAGCTCTCAGATAACGAGTTCAATGTTAGATATTTTACTCCAGTTGCCGAGGTTGACCTCTGCGGACATGCCACAATCGCAGCTTTCTACTGCTTGATGAGTGCAGGAGTAATCTCTGAGAATTGCCAGTGTCTAAATCATACAAAGGCAGGCGATATCAATATTGAAGTCAAAGATTCCTTCGTAATGATGGAAATGGCTGCACCAAAGTTCATGCACCTTATGGATAATCCACTTGAACTTGATAGGATTTATGAAATAATGGGCACTGAGTACGATGCAAGCCTAGAGCTTCGCCCAATGATCATCTCTACTGGACTTCCAGATATAATGCTTCCAGTCAAGACTCGCGAGGAGTTAGACGCACTTCAGCCAGATATGTTCCTTTTTATCAAAGGTATCTGAGGAATACAAGGTTACAGGCGTTCACGCATTTACCCTTGACTCAGAGGATGGCGTTACCGCGCACTGCAGAAACTTTGCACCTCTTTACGACATAGATGAGGAAGCTGCAACTGGAACAGCAAGCGGCGCATTGACCTACTACCTCTACCTGAATAGATGCATTGGTGCTAACGACAGCTGCCACCTAGTTCAGGGAGAAGCTATGGGAAGACCATCAGCCATACTCACTGAAATCAACGCTGATTCGAAGTCTGACGGCTCAGTTGACTGCAAGATCAAAGTTGGAGGCAAGGCAGCTCTACTCGCAAGTGGCGAGATAATGCTATAAATTAGATATCAAAGGCTTGTGTGCTTCTTGGAGCTTGCACAAGTCTTTTTTGATGCAACGAGCTTAATCTATAGATTATCTATCATCACATTCATCCATTTTTTGGATAGATACCTCTTAAATAAACAATGAATTTCACTATCTCTTCCGTCTTTACCAAAAATCACAGCTAAATAAATTGGAAGATGCCACCATATCGCCGATGCAAAGGCGAGTGGTACTGCAACCAGCCAAACACATCCTGACTCAGCAAGCATGGCAAAGCGTGTATCTCCACCCGCACGAAGAGTACCAGTAATCTGTATTCCATTATGCAGATTGATGGACATGAATGCACCATGAATCAAAAGTATTAAGAAAGTATAGTACTTTCCGGTCTCCGATAGGTTGAACAGTTCACTAAGCGGCTTTGATAGAAGCATCATTACAAGCCCCGTAACCGCGCCAAGAATTACTCCCACCTTAAGCAGATATTTAGAAGCTCTCAAGCCTCTTCCTTATTGTTTTCTCCAAGTCTTTGCCCTATCAAAGTCAGACTCGCATCCCCTACACTAAAAGGCTGCAAAGAAGAAAATACTTGTAATCGAAACCGCTGCCTGAAAGCCCGCAAAAGGCAGTCGTTCCAATGCGATTAAACGCGGCCGCATACATAGTCTGTCCAGCACTCCAGAGAACCTCATTTGTGGTAGTTGGGGTTGCGTTTTTGACGATTCTTTTCACAAGTTCTTTATTGTAATCAAAGTAGTCACGTATTGGTCCCTTAAACATATTGCTATTTGAGAATAAAAATCCCGTAACAATCAAAACCTGCATGAGCCTTGCAATCACTGTTCCAAGAGCAGCACCTTGAACGCCGAGCATAGGGCATGCCAAACTTTCCATAAATGAAAAGATAATTTAGGGAAGGTATTTCGTGGTAAATACAACTACACTGACCACCATAGGAACCTTCGTCTGTTGTGAAGTCTGAAAGCCCATAAGTACAGGAACTGAATATGCTATAAAAAATAAACTGAAGACTGTTTGTCCTCATGTAAATCACAGCAAGATCGAGTACCTGCGGATCGTTTTGTATAAAATGATAGTATTTCTCTAGTAAAGACATTGCCCAAGATAAAGAAAATGGTGCTTACTGCAAGCATTGCAGTCACTGAAAAATCTATGCACCTTCTCATATTCTTTTTGTCATTTGAACCATAAAACTGCGCAACAAAGGTCGCTGTTCCGCTTGTCATTCCATATATAAGCATGTAATGAATCATGAAGATTTGAGTTCCGACACCAACGGCCGCAAGCTCAACCTCACCTAGAAAGCCAACCATCAAATCATCCACAAGCCCAAGGGTCGTAGACACTACTCCTTGAATCGCAATTGGCACTGCGATTTTTAATAAGCTGCCTTCGCAGAGCCGCTTTCTCGCGTCTCTCCGTACTGAGACGTTCTGCCATTTCCATGTTTTTCTCCGTATCCCTATATCAAAAATAGCGCTCGCTTTGGACGAGACGCTAATTTATTGCTATAACTTTGTGCCCTATCTCGCAAAATCATTTATTCGCAAGGCACGTTCTATTTCTCTTTTGCATCAAGCTCTTCAGAAACCTTTGCTCCATCGCTTTTGAAGTGCGCCTTCTTCTCCTCCTGAGCGATGTTAACAGCCTTGATGCGAGGCATCTTATGGTTTGGATCTGTTAGGAACACATATAGATATGCACCCTGCTATGAGTGCTAGAACCACAGCATCCTTGTAAAGCTCTCGGCTGATTAAAACAGCAGACATCCCCATAATCGCGCTTATGCCGTAGAGCATGATTACAGTGCGTCTCTGTCCATATCCATATGCCATGAGTCTGTGGTGTAAATGTTCCTTATCTGCTCCCATGATAGGCTTGCGATTAACCATTCTTCTCAAAATCGCAAATGAAGTATCAAAGATAGGAATTGCGAGAACCACTACAGGAACAACAACCGCAATCATAGTCGATCTCTTAAGAGGACCTACAACTGATAGAATTGCAATCATAAATCCAAGGAACAAAGCTCCGCCATCACCCATAAAAGTCTTTGCCGGCGAGAAATTAAAAGGCAAAAATCCTATGCAGCTTCCAGCAATAGCAACCATGGCTATACAAACTATTGGCATTCCTGCTATACCGCCATGAATGTAGGCTATATAGGCAATGCAAAGTGCTGCAATAGCTGAAATACCCGCAGCAAGACCATCAAGTCCATCTATAATATTTATCGTATTTGTGATACCAATTATCCAAAGAACTGTAACCACAAAGCAAATAGCTGTATTGAAATGCAGTCTTCCCTCGCCAAGGTAATTTGCTATAAAAGATATCCTCATATCCATCGAAAACATTAAAAACTGCAATTGCCGTCTGGCCTATGAGCTTAACTATAGCCGGAAGATTCTTGAGGTCATCGACCACACCAAGCAGGTACATCAGAGCTCCACCGAGCATAGCAACCCTAATCTTCGGCTCATCCCACTGCAATACAGCAAGAGTTACCATTACACCAACAAATATAGCAAGGCCTCCAAAACGAGGAATTGGCCTCTGATGCATCCTTCTCCAATCCTTAGGCACATCTATTGCGCCTATTAGGGTGAGCAATCTTGATGCTTATTGGAGTAAACACAAAAGCAACCACGACTGACATACCAAAAAGCCGCTAATATTTCATATATATTTAGATCACATTTAAATCCATATCTACTCCTGATCGAAATAAATCCTCAAAAATAGATTTCCGCGAGGTACAGCCCGCATGGTGGTGCCGTATGACCCGCCTGCTTCCTATCGACACTTGCAATTATTGATTCCATATCGCTCGGTGCTCTTTTTCCACTGCCAATCTCAACCAAGGTTCCCGTGATAATTCTTACCATGTTGTAAAGAAATCCATCACCACATACTTCTATCTGTACTTCTGAGCCGCCCCCCAGCCTTATCAATTCTGCTAACTTTCGTAGAACTTATAGTCCTCACCGTAGTCTTACGAGGATTGCCTCCAGCCGACTGAAACGCAGCGAAGTCATGAGTTCCAACTAGATACTTACAAGCCTCATTCATAGCATCAACATCAAGCTTCTCATCTACAAAGTAACAATAGTTGCGCTCAAATACGCTGACGCCCTCATCACGCACCCTGTATATGTACTTCTTTCCCTTACAGTCAAAACGGGCGTGAAAAATCTTCAGGTTTTTCTTCTGCTGAGAGCACTCTGATTGCACTGAGCTTACTGCCAGCACCGTATCTCCCACCTGAAAGCATATTGTTTTACAGCACGTGCGATTCTGTCTGTAGGGTATCTCAATATCCTCCTTGAAATTACAACACTGAGCTAGAGCATGAACCCCCGCGTCAGTTCTGCTCGTTCCCGAAACCTTAATCGGTTTTTGGCACACCAAACTCAGTGCTTCCTCGAGCCTTCCCTGAACGGTAATCTGCCCGTCCTGCTCCTGCCAGCCATGAAACAGGCTGCCGTCGTATTCAATGTTAAAAAGAATATTTTTTTCCATAAACAATATTATATCAAAAATTGCCACTGTACAGCTATATAAAATATTATATAAACCTAATGTCCCAGAAGAATATAAGGTAAATTGCTGTGATAATCGCTATGTACGGAGCCATGGGGAGATATTTCTTTAGCTTGTACTTAGGCTTTGCTGCTGCATATACAAGGAGAAATATCGCATGAAGCGCAAGTAGCATGTAGCTTCCAATCAAAAATAAAAATACTTCCGAAGCTTCCACATATTAGCCCAATGGCAGTAAACAACTTGATGTCTCCACCGCCCATCGTGTTCTTGCGATAGCACAGCTTTCCCATCAGTGCAATAACAAAGATAATCACAAATGCGATTAATCCACCAGACAAAATTTCCCAAACTCCATCCTTATATGGAATAAATCCGACGCTGCAGACAGCAAGTAAAATTATCAGTTGGTCTGGCAAAATATTGTATTTCACATCAGCGATAGCAAGCTCAAGAAGAAGCCATAGCGTAAAACTAGAAGCTAATGCAAACTGCAAGTCTTCCCTTATCAAGGTCATATTTAGGGACAACAAATAGCATACTGAAAAATATACTTCCACGGCATGCTCTTAACCCTCTGCACATCCCTGCGCATAAGCTCCTCAGATGGATCCTCATCGTAGTCACAAAAGCCACTCTGCCGGCATTCTATTAAACAAATACACCGCTGCATTGCCCTGAAAAATCGATAAAAAATACTGCGCATCCATATATAAAAATTTTAAAAATTAAATCTGTATTCATCAAAAATCTCCTCAGCAATATGTTATCATGTATCACCATGAGTTAAAAAGCAAAACCAGAAATTCCCCAAATGCGAAAAAAACCCGCATCCACTAAAAGCGTGAATACGGGTAATCTCATCTATCTACAAATTTTACTCTGTGAACAACGGAGTTGAATAGTAGCGATCTCCACTGTCAGGAAGAAGCGCAACTATTGTCTTTCCTTTGTTCTCAGGCAGTTTTTGCAAGTCTTAGCGCAGCGCTCAAAGCAGCACCAGAAGAAATTCCAACAAGTACACCTTCTTTATGTGCTAGAAGCTTTTGCAGCTTCAAAGCTCTCATCATTGCTAACCTTAAGAACCTCATCAAACACTGACTTGTCAAGTGTATCCGGAATGAATCAGCTCGATTCCCTGAATCTTATGAGGACCAGCTGCCTCCCCAGAGATTACAGCTGAATCTTCTGGCTCAAGAGCAACTACCTTTACACTAGGCTTCTTGCTCTTAAGGTATCTTCCTGTTCCAGAAACTGTTCCACCAGTACCTACACCTGATACGAAGACATCTACCTCTCCATCTGTATCTTCCCAAATCTCAGGACCTGTTGTCTCCTCATGAGCCTTAGGATTTGCAGGGTTCATGAACTGTCCTGGGATGAAGCTATTCTCAATTTCCTTTTGAGAGCTCCTCAGCCTTTGCGATTGCACCCTTCATTCCTTTTTGATCCATCTGTCAAAAACGAGCTCTGCTCCATAAGCCTTAAGGATGTTTCTACGCTCAACACTCATGGTCTCAGGCATTGTCAAAATGATTCTATATCCCTTTGATACTGCTACTGAAGCAAGCCCGATTCCTGTGTTTCCTGATGTTGGCTCAATGATAGTGCTTCCCTTCTTTAGCAGACCCTTAGCCTCTGCATCCTCTATCATAGCTCTTGCGATTCTATCCTTAACACTGCCTGCTGGATTTAGATATTCTAGCTTAACAAGACTCTCGCCTCAAGATTTTTCCGCCGCCTCGATGTTCTTTACCTCAAAGCAGTGGTGTTCCTCCTATAAGCTCTGTTACATTCTTGTAAATCTTTGCCATGTCTACACCTCCTGAAATAAACATTTCATGTCATAAATTATATCAAATAGTTATAAGTAATTAATACCTAGTATTGTCTTATAGTGAAAAAAATATTACCCTTTATTTTTTGTTTCAATCACACAAAAATAAAATTTATCCTATTTATTTCTATGAACTCTTGTATCTTTTAAGTCATAGTTTTATAATTATTTTGTTAAGTTAGTCTATGCTAACTTTGGTGCACAAATATTGCAAAACTCCTCTTTTGATGTATGTAAGCTACGCTATGTATCAAAAATTGGATTATCATAAAACTTTAGGAGGACAGTAATGTTTTTTTACAAATTGAAGAAATCAACAAATCCTACGGCTACAGCGACAGCCTTGCGAAAGGTTTTGAATGGTATTAGTCTGGATATAGAACGTGGTGAGTTATGTGTTTTTGCTCGGTCCATCAGGGCTCTGGCAAAATCAACACTTCTAAACATCATCGGTGGCATAGAAAGCGCAGATTCAGGTTCCATTGTTATAGACGGTTCTGCAATGAGAGCATGAATCAAAAGGAACTTTCTAACTACAGGCGTAACCACCTCGGCTACGTTTTTCAGTTCTACAACCCTAATTCCCAACCTCACGGCTAGAGAAAACATAGAGGTCGGATGCCTACCTTAGCAAAAGGCCACTAGATATCGACGATTTAATTGAAACTCTTGGTCTTACGGAGCACCAGCACAAACTTCCAAATCAGCTTTCGGGCGGGCCAACAGCAGAGAGTTTCTATAGGCAGAGCCATTGTTAAAAACCCTGATTTGCTGCTGTGTGACGAGCCGACTGGCGCGCTTGACTCCAATACATCAAAGGAAATTCTCAGCCTTATCAGCGAGGTTAACAAGAAATATCAAAGCACAATTATCATTGTAACCCACAACGATGCAATTAAGAATATGGCGGACACTGTAATCACTCTTAGAGACGGTACTGTGAGAGAGTCTTACCATAACCAGAGCAAGATTTCAGCAGCTGATCTAGATTGGTAGGTGTGACATGCGAAACCCTTTAAATAAACGAACTAAACGTGAGCTAAAACACGAGTGGGGAAGATATTTAGCTATATTTTGTTTTATAACTTTGATGATTGGATTTACATCGGGTATGCTTGCGACCGACCATAGCATGGAAGTTACATATAACGAGAGCTTTGAGAAATACAATATAGAAGACGGCCACTTTCGTCTTTCTGCTGCTCCTGATGAAAGTTTTATAAAAAATATTGAGGACGAAAACGATGTTAAGCTCTATGACATATCATACAAGGAAGTGACAGCTGGCAAAAATAAATATCGTATATTTGTAAACCGTGAAAAGGTGAACAAAGCGAGTCTCATGGATGGCAGGCTTCCAGAGAAGAGCGATGAGCTTGGCATAGATAGACTCTTTGCCAAAAATCAATTCCCTAAAAATCGGCGACACCGTCAAATTGAAAGGTAAGAGCTTTTAAGATAGTCGGACTCATAGCTCTTTCCGACTACAGTGCCCTATTCCCAAAGAATACGGACACCATTTTTAATGCTCAGGACTTTCACAGTAGCAACAGTTACAAACGAAGGCTTTAATCGCTTAAGCGATGCTGCAACAACACCTGTATTCGCATGGAAGAATAGTAAAAACCTTAGCGAAACTAAACAAAAAAAGCTCTATGATGACTTAGCTAAGTATATTGCTATCAAGGCGGCCTATCAGCAAATCACTCTTGATGAATTCATACCTGCTAAAGAAAATCAGGCAATAATATTTACGGAAACGACATGGGTAGGGATCAATCCGTAATACTTGTTTTGCTTGCTATAGTCATGATTATAATGGCGTTTATCTTTGCTATTACAACGCTTAGCATGATAGACAAGGAATCGAAATCTGTCGGAACTCTGCTCGCATCTGGATACACACGTGCCGAACTAACATGGCACTATATGAGAATTCCTATACTCATTAGCTTACTCTCTGCGATTTTGGGAAATATCCTAGGATACACCTATTTTAAAGGCCTCGTTGCTGGGCTTTACTATAATTCCTACTCGCTTCCTCCATTTAAGATGACTTGGAGTTCATATGCTTTTTATGCGACGACAGTTTCGACGATAATCATAGTTTTGCTCGTAAACCTTTTGATTATCAGCTATTCGCTCAGGCGTTCGCCGCTTAAGTTCCTAAGACATGACCTTAAGAGAAATAAATCAAAGAATGCTACCAAACTTCCACCTTTGAGCTTTATGTCTAGATTCAGGCTGAGAGTAATCCTTCAGAATAAAAGGAAACTTCCTAGTTTTGTTCCTCGGAGTTGTCTTTGCTAGCACGCTGATGATTTACAGCATGACAATGCAAACGCTCTTCATTCACTATAAGGACACGGTAGCCAAGACGGCTCCAGCAAAATACCAGTATGTACTAAAAACTCCTACTGAGACTGCAAACAAGGATGCAGAGAAGATCTGCGTAAGCACCCTAAAATATAAGCAGAAAGGATTCGAAAATCCAGACGATATCTATGTTTTAGGCGTTCCTGATAAGTCAGCATACTATAAGAATATGCCTAAACTACCTAAGGACGATAAATCCGTCCTCGTAAGTGATAGCTACCTTCAGAAATACGACCTCAAGGTCGGTGACAGAATAAAAGCTTACAACTGAATACAAAGACAAAAAGCTACACATATAAAAATTGCTGGAAGCTATGAATACAAGCAAGGGACTTTCGATATTCATGAGACAAAGCCTCTTCAGAAAGGACTTTTGATAAACCTGACGACTGGTTCAATTCATACCTTACAAATGAGAAACTCAAAGACATCCCGGAAAGCAATATCCATGTTATAAACACTCCTGAGGATTACACTGCCATTGCAGATCAGATGCTTAATTCCATGGCAGGTATCTTCGAGATGGTAGTGCTCGTCTCAGCAATAATGAGCATCATCTTAGCCTACCTAGTCACAAAGGTTATTCTAGATAATAATGTAGTTTCAATATCCCTTATAAAGATTTTAGGCTACAGAAGCTCTGAAATTGCAAAGCTATATGTAATTTCAAGTGCGATAATTTTCATGATAAGCCTTGTTTTGAGCATACCTATCGGCACTAAAATCATGGCAGTATCATACAAAAATATCGACAAGCTCCTTCTCAGGCTGGGTAGATTTATACATCAGTACATCCGTATACGTCAAAACTTTGATAATATCAGTAGCCAGCTTTGTCGTATCAGCTGCTTTTGCAGTTTAGACACATCAAAAAGGATTCCGATTTCTGAGGCGCTCAAAAAAACAACGAGTAGCACTTTTTGATGGAATGTCACTGTCGCCCTGTGGATTTAGGCGCGCGACCACATAGGCCTCACATTTTGATAAAAATTGTATAAAATTATTTTCCTGAAAAAAATGTAACCGATGTTACATAATTATCTTTTGTGTATATGTATAATAGAGACATAAAAGATAGCAGATGGGCCGAGGCTCATATTAGGATAATTGATTTTAAAAGGAGAATAGATATGAAACCATTAGATTTAAAACCGTTCAGTGCACGACCTAGTTAAAGAATACCCTGAACTACAGCAGATTATGTACGATCTAGGATTCACAGAGATAAATAAGAAAGCAATGCTCAACTCAATTGGAAAGATCATGACAATTCCAAAGGGTGCAAAGATGAAGGGCATTTCAATGCTAGATGTTGTTAGCACTCTCACATCAAAGGGCTTTTCAGCTCGTTGGCGAGATGCCAAGCACAATAAACCTAGACGGGGCAGGTAGCGAAGATGTTAAACCTTCTGGCGCGCCTGAATCAAAGGAAGAAAAGAACTGCACTTCTCAAGGGCTACCTAAAAGAGACTTGGAGAAGGCGAAGAACTAGAGTCTGTTAGAGCTGACTTCGTTGAAAAGTTTAACAGCGTTGACGCTTCAGAGATTATGCAGGCTGAGCAGGAGCTCATCGCAGAGGGAACTCCAATTACTGAGATTCAGAAGCTTTGCGACCTACACTCAGCACTTTTCCACGGTGCAACACAGGAGGAGAAGATTGCAAATGCTGGTAGCGCTGTAATCGAGTCAATGAAGGCAAAGAAGCAGGAAGAGATTAAGAACACTCTAGCTGCTAACAGCACTGGCCCAATGAGCACAGCAGAGGAAAGAGAAAAGCTTCAGCAGGACAAGCTTCAGCTTGCAGCAACCCTAATTGCAATCCCTGGCCACCCACTCGAAACTTTGACACGTGAAAACGATGTTTTAGCTCAGAGAATCAGCGACACAAGAGCCGCTATCGAAAACAAAGCTAGCAACGAAGAGATTCTATACAAGTTTGAGGGCGTAAGAGAAATCGCTATCCACTATGCGGAAAAAGGCGACCTCATCTACCCTCACCTAAATGTAAAGTACGGAATTTCAGGTCCATCAAATGTTATGTGGACTGTTGACGATGAGATCAGAGATGAGATGACTGCTCTAACAAAGAACCGCGCTTTTGATGACGCATGGTTCGAAAGGGTTTCAGCAGTTTTGACAAGAGCTGAAGAGATGATCTACAAGGAGTCAAATATCCTCTTCCCTATCTGTGCACTTAACTTTGCTACTGAAGAGTGGTATAGAATCTATCACGACTCAAAGGACTACGCAGACTGCATGGGCATCGTTGCCAATGTTTGGCCAGAGGCTGAGGAATATGAGAAGACAATGTTCGATAAGAAGCCAGAAGGTGAAACTGTTGAAAATGCTACATCATCGTCTAATAACGATGAAATCGTAATGCCTGGCGGACACGTTACTCTTGAGCAGCTAACTGCTCTTTTGAACACAATTCCAGTTGAGATTACATTCGTAGATGAAAAACAATATCAACCGCTACTTTAACGAAGGACCAAAGCTCTTTAAGAGACCTTCTATGGCTATAGATAGAGAAGTTTTCTCCTGCCACCCTCCTAAGATTGCTCCAATGGTTAGAACAATCATCGAGGACTTCAGAAACGGCGTTAGAGACGAATTCCCAGTATGGGCAGAAAAGCAGGGCAAGACAATGCTAATCAAGTACATGGCAGTGCGTGATAAGGATGGAAAGTACCTAGGAACAGCCGAGTTCGTTCAGGGAGATGGACTTTGCAAAGGAGCACTTCCAGAGCGAAGATAAATAGCAAATAAACGAGAAAAACCCGCTTGCGTTGCAAGCGGGCTTTTTGTTGATATAACTATTTTACAATGGCATCAATTGCCCTATTTGATATAAGATCGCTGTCCCCAAGAACAATCTGATCCTTTATCGAGTTTTCTTTTACATATTGCTTTGCAAAATCTGTATTTCTCTCATTGATCAAAAGCAATGGTGCCCCACGTTTTTCCGCAAGCACACCTCCGCAAAGACCGTCAGGGAAATTACCTCCATAACCTATAACAACACTTTTAGGATTCTTGAAGAAATGTTTTGCTACTGCAACCGAAGTTTCAAAGCGATCAGCACCGAAAACTCTACCTACTTTTCCAAGCCCTCTTAAGCTTGTTTCGACTGCACTGCTTACAGTTCCGCTATCTCCTATTAGAGTGTAATTTCTAGATCTAATGCTCTTTAGATATGCTATTTGCTCTGCTGTAAGAGTCTTTCCAACAAGTAGTAGCGGACGACCTGTCGCTGAAGCAGAGAGGCTATCTGCGAATCCGTATCCTGAGCAAACTAAAATTTCTTCATTATTCACCTTAGCTTCTTTTTAGAATTGCTAAGTTTGTTTGCAAAACAGTCTTCTCCAGCTAATCTCTTAACTGTAAAGTTTCCATCAAGTCTAGTTCTAACAACCTCAGGAACAACATCAGATTCTCCGAGCAAGTAGACCTTGCTTGACTTGCCTGGCCTTAGATTTGCCTGAATGTACTTTATAGTCTGTTCTGTGTTGTTTCTATTTACTAGTAGAAGTGGTGCATTATTTACCTTTGCTAGATATGCTCCTGAAAGTGCATCAGCATAGTTGTCTCCATATGCTACAACTGCTGTGTCAAACTTATCCTTACCTTGCTCCTTTTTTAAGGCATCTGCAATCTTTATAGCAGTCTCATATCTATCTTCTCCCGCAAGTCTCAAAGGTTCCTTTGCAGGCTCTTCTTTCTGCTTTAGCTTAATTGTTAGGTCGAGGAATGCAGTAGGAGGAATGTATGTGACATCTGTCTTTCCATTCTTATCCTGGTACATTCTTGACCCTGTTTGGAGTCTGATTTCAAAGTCCTCATCATCCAGGCTAAGCGGATTTGTGTTGTAACCTATGTACTTTGTTATATCCCTAGTCTTACCAGTGCTGTATACCGCCTCAACTTTAAGCCCTGTTGGATCAAAAAGTTTCTCCAACTGTGTACTCAGTTTTCTTAGGCTTCTGCGTAATCCTAAGCTCTTTGATTGTAGGTCCTATCATGAACATATGCGATGAATCGTTTTTGAAGTATATATTTCCGTATTCATCAGCAATAGGGCTACAAATTACATACTGAGCATGGGCACCTGATGGAGTGAAAAGTGTAGGCGCAACTGTATACTGGTTCTGCCTGTTATCTGTTTCAATCTCTACCTCAGACGGCGCAGTTTGACCTGGTTTATCCTTGATAACTCTCATCTTTCCTGGTGTCAAGTTCTCAAAAAAGTATACGTATACACTTTGATCATCCTTCTCGTATGCTGTTGTAAGCAAGCTGCTTGCCTGTGGATATCCTCTAGTTTCAATTGAGTATGCAATAGTGTTACTCTTAAGGTCGATTACTGAGATATTATGTCCACTATACGGAGCAAAGTTACCACTTCCTCCTACGCCAATATATGCTCTTCCCTTATAAATTACAGGAGTTGATGCACTAAAAGGAATGTATGACTTTGAGCTACCTGATAGGTACTTTCTGGTAGTTCTTTGGAAGGAGCGAGAGCGTTTTGATGGAATCTCTATCAAAGCTTCCGTCCTCATTTAGCTTGACTGAGCAGAAGTATCCACCCTTTGTAACAAAGTAGTACCTTGCTGTTTCCTTATCAAACATTATTGTGCTTCTGATATCGCCAACAAAGGTATCCTTGATCGAATCAATTACTCTTCCGTTTATAGGGTCGAGTGAAAGAAGTTCGCCATATGCTGTTCCTGTGCTCTTTCCGTCATCTGATCCGACAACGATATAGGTTCTAGCCTGCTTTGATGCAACTTCTATCGCACCAGCATTTCCGTTTCCTACATAAGCACCTGCCCAGTAGTAACCACTTCCTTCGTGAACCCATGAAGCTGATTTAACTTCATCAGTTCTTGTTGGGTCCTCATCTGTAACAGATAGGCAAACGAATTCTGCACGGCTTTCCTCCCCAACCCAGAAACCTGTGTAGATATATCCATCTTTGTAGGCAATTGGGCAGTTTGGCTGTCCTCCACGAGGCGCTTCGTAGATCCAAAGTGACTCTAGAGTCTCGGCATCAAAGGCCTGAATTGTTCCATCTTCTAGACCCACAAAAATCATACCCTCTGCATAGGTAGGCGCGTTAATCGCAAATGAAGATTTCTTCTTCATCTGAGCAGTTTTTACGATTTCTCCTGTCATGGAGTCGAACTTCAAAATTGTTGTTCCTGCATAGTTATATATGTATCCATCTACCATAATTGGGCATCCAAGCGAGCCGTACATGTCGGCAGATCCAAACTTTGTAGCCCAATATAGAGTAGTTTCCGAGGCATTTCTTGGAAGTGGATAGTTCACTACTCCGTTGTTATTTGTGTCGTATCTGAAATATGGCCACTCCGCCTTTGATCCTTGTTCAGCTTAGAATTTACTGGAGCCTTTACAAGGGCAACATTTATTGATGTCTGATTTTCCTGTTTAAAAGTCTTTTGACTGAGCAATATAGTCAGCATGTGTAACCGTGTAAGTATATGATGTTCCCTTAACAAGAAGGAAGCTTCCGTCTGCCTCTGGGCTTACAGCTTTTCCACTCTTCTCGTTTTTTAGGCTTATGCGTGAATCTTTAGGATTTGTGTTAAATCTCACGCTTACAGGCTGAGCTTTTGTTACCTTCACAGTGTACTTGTTGCTCACATTTCCTGTTTCTGCATTTATAACTTCAATTTCAACATCTTCTTCTGACTTGCTTGCATCAAGTTCTAGGTTTGCTTTGATAGCCTTGCCATCCTGAGTTCGTACATATTCCTTTCCACGGATCTTTGCAACATATTTACCTAAAACCTCTTCGCTTTCATCTCCACCTGGGAATGTAAGATTTAGGTCAATTGAACTTACATCGCTAGAAACTTCGGCCTGATACTTGTTTACTGTGTCGATATAGCCAGTCTCTCCATTTGCATAAAGATCTACAGCATTTCCAAAGTTATCTGTAATGTCAAGCGAATGAAGTGTCGTGCTTCTCGCCGTGCTAATTTTGTATTCCTGATAGTATGTGACATTGTCTGAAGTCTTGGATACTATCATATTCACGGAATTATTGAGTCCGCCGACATTAACTAACTTATTAATTTTCTGTGAGCTCACACCCTTTAGCCATTTTTCAGCCTTAGTTTTTACTCCATCGTATGTAGTGTATTCACCCCTAGAAATCGTGACATCTTCGCCAGCTTTTTCAATCTTTACATCAAAAATTTCCGAGTAATCTGGAACGACATACTTATAGCTATGATCCTTTCCAATCAAAGCTCTTACCATTAGCTTCCTTAAATGGAACAGGCTTATTTATATTGAAGTTTCTTGCAGTTGAAAGCGAATTTATCAAAGCTTCCTTGACTGGAGTCTTTGCCTCAAAAGTATTTGCTTTACCAGCTTCAACTTTGATAGATGCCTTTGCGTGGTAATCCTTATCTAAGGTTGAAATCCACTCGTAGTTACCAGCTCCGACATTAAAGATAGCCTCTGTGTCCTTAACCTGATCAGCCTTAATTTCGCCACCCATCTGATTTACAAGCTTTACGTCAACGCCCTTTGCTTTCTTGACCGTAACCTTATAGCTAGGCACCTTATTGATATCTACTCTGTACGAAGTCTCAGTATATGTATTTGTGTTCATTACCGAAATAGTTAAAAGAGCCCTGACTTGCATTAACTTCGTGCTTGCCTGCTTCAACAAAAATTATCATTTATTCGGATCAGATATCCTTCTGCTGCACTTCCGAAGCTTGCATTTGCGTTCTTTCTCTGTGTTGCTAAATCAAATGTAAGCTTATCATCCGTAGTATCAAATCCATAGCTCATAGTCTCAGGATCAAAATTAAGTGGTATAGAATTTCCATTCTTATCAGTCACCGCAAGCTTACTCAGGGTTGGTAACCTTTGAGTATCAACCGGATAGTACTGTCTCTGAATATAGCCATTCTCTAACTGATGAACTACTTTGATCTTAAAGCTATCTGCCGACATACCATAGTTGATTACATTCTTGAGCTTTCTATTATTGCTCGCCCATGGAATTACGTTCTTTGATTCACTCTCATCTCCATAGTCCCTGCCATCATATACGCCTTTGTAAACAGCATAAAGCTTGTACTTCCAAGAATATCCCTTTGGAGCACCATCATTTGCCTTAATATTTACATAGAGATCTGAGTCTGCATCGTATGGCTTTGCTGTTACATTATATCCATTCTTAACTGTGTGAAGCTCTGTCTTAGCTGGATTTCCCGACATAAACTTCATGTCAGCAATCATGTTATCAATCATCAAAGGAGTATCGATTACCTTCTTCTCCCCTGCAGCCACTGTAAATGTTCCACTGACTTCATTCTGCCCATAGGTCACGACAAACTTGTACTCACCGCTATTCAAAGCAAGTGCCGCTCCATTTGTACCCTTGAATTCCTTGCCATACTTATTGACAGCAGAAACACTAGCACCGCTAACAGCCCTGCCATCCATAGTCACATTAAAGCTTACTTTTGCCTTTTCCTGCGAATTCCAGTCCTTGTACTTCTTATATGCATCCTTAAGCTCATTCGTCAAAGCCACAGCCTTTTCCTTATCAGCCTTTGGAAGCTCGCTTTAGCGCCTTGTCATATGCAGCCTTGACATCGTCAAACTGTCTCTCCTCTTCGGGCTTACTCTTGTGGTCAGCTAGGAGAGCAACAAGTGTCTGATATTCCTTTGTTCTAACATCAGCATCGAGTCTCTCTGTGAAAACGAGTGCTCCAGCGTCCTTGCCTAGTCCGCTAAGATCGTACTTTTCTCCGTTATAGTATCTGACGTAGTTTCCAACCTTGCCGTCAATTTTCTTAATCTCTGTCTCTAGGTTCTCAAATTTGTGTCCACTATTCTTGAGTGCAACCCAGATTGGTTCATTGTCTAGCACCCAAACATTGTGCGGCTCAAAGATGAGTCCGTCCTCTTTGTTCATTGCAACCACAGCGAAATGTGGCTCATCAAGCTTTATTCTTGGTCTCATCGACCGTCGAAGGCTTATCAGCTGCTGCACGTGGCTGCGCTGCTCTTTCGCTTACCTGGCTATCACTATTAGCCGTGTTTTCTGGAGTCTCTCCAGTATTCGCAAAGGCGAATTGAACACTGCTAAGCGTCATCGCAACAAGTAAAACAAATGCCAATAATTTTCTAGTTCTGCTTGCTTGTTTCATTTGCATTTCCTTTCATAAAAATAGTTTACTTTTTGAAATAAAAAAAGTCGCCAGTATGCGACCGTATTTACGCACCAAAAAAACATAACTCCCATGTACATCGCAAGATGGAGTTTAAGGTATCTGGCTTGTCATAATAAGATTAGACTTACAGTGGCGGGACCGCACAGGATTCGCACCTGTTTCCCCTATATAATATAATTATATAATAAATTTTTACCCACCGTCAAATGAATTGAGCTAAGTAAAATATAGATTCATTAGCTTGAAATCAACATATTTTTTTCATCTATTTTTGAAATATGATTTATACACCCCAATACTCTCAAAAACCGTGTTTCTTATAGAGTCTAATAGCCCTCTCATTGTCACTCCTAACAGCAAGTTCAATGATTTCAATGCCACTTTTTCAGCAAAGTCAATCACCGTTTCCATGAGCCTACTTCCAAGACCCTTGCCCCATTCAGACATCAAAACAGTAATTCCCAGCTCAGCACGATGGCTCATCCTCCTCGGAAGACCATTTAGGCTGACTGTACCCACGACCTCATCACCCCTTTACGGCAACATAAAGGACGGAGTGAGGATCCGCATGCATCATTTCTATATATTCCTTCTCGCCTTCAAGTGAAATAGGAAATCCATCTGCTCCAAATGAAAGGTTATCAGTTTCAGAGCCCACTCTTCTTGAATGCTTCATGCAGGCTGCCGCATCGGCGGGAGTTGCTTCTCGGATAATAATGTTTTGCATAGTTTGCTCCTTGTGTAGTTAGTTTAAGTGCTATATTGGAACCATTCTTATAGTGAAACTCTATACCATTTAGCAATATAGTTATCTGTTAGAACATGTGGATATTTCTCGACTAATGAAATAAATAGTTTAGTCAATCCATCCCAATCATCTATATTGCCGGCTGGGTATAGCTTCCATCCAATCTCATCAAGAGTCCAATTGCTTTTTTTAGCATTTTTATTCATTGATGTCGTTACCCAATTTTCTATGCTGTCACTTCCTCCTTTGGAAATAGGAACTATGTGATCAATCGTTGGTATAAGTTCCATATATGCCACATGTGTGTCAGTCATCTTCAATGTGCATGATAAGGAAATTCTTTAGGATAGAAAAAGATATCACTTTAAGTACGCCTGGATTTACTAACTTTTCACCCGTATATCTATCGATGAAACCGTCTCTCTAAACTGTTCCATTTTCTGTTTTTCACTATATTGTCTTTTATGAACAATCGCTGGCTGGAAAAGGGTATTCTTCTAATATAATCCTTCGTCCTGTTTCTATGTTATCGTTTTTAACTTCCATCAGTATATCTTCAATGATTTCTACAGACATAATACAGTCAGCTCCTTTTTATAGAATTAAAGTATTCTTATTTAAATCTTTATATCAATATGCCTTTTTCTTATATCAATCGTATATAACCGAGTGACGGTTCCGTGCTCTATTGCTATACCACTTATATAGTCTCTAATGCCATCAATATCACGTTGAACGCTTCTCTCGTTTACTCCAAAACGCTTTTGCTTCTTCAACTTTTATGATAAGATGTCCATTATTTAACTTCCTGTATATATCTAATATACGAGTAATTTTACTTAGACTAAAGCTTATCTATTATCACTCCAAGTTTTTCGACAACTATATTCAGATACAATAAATTACGTGAAGTCCAACGGACATCTGCTTATAATTAGTCAACAATAACATCTCCAAAAATCAAAAATTTGCATGTACCCAATTACTACAAGTAAAAACCGTGATTTATATCATAATCAGGATTAAGTGGTATCCAAATGCCTTTTTCCACAAGAGTCACAAACTATCCTGTCTGAGCTCTTTGTTCGTGGGTTTAATCCTTTATCATCTTTGCCGTAATTATCTTTTTCAACGAAGTCAATCTTACCATAATGGTATCCCTTCCTTTTTGAAATTACACTCAGAATAATTATGTATTATGAGTTTTTATATTTTCTTAAAATTAAACCCGAAGTTACTCCTTGGGTCATGAATTTCACCTTGTTGGGCATGAGTTCAGTATATCCGATATACTTTCATTCAGCACATACAGTTCTATTTTATAATTAGATAAGCAATGCACCCAATCACTGCTATCCACCCTATTCCTCCAATAACTTTTTCTTTTGTAGTTGTCGGTCTTTTTGTCACTTTGATTTTCATATTTTTTTCCTTTCTTCTTTTTATATTCGTATTACTTTCTTTGTTCAAAATTCACGTTCGGACTGCAACTGCATTGATTTCAACAAGTTTCATCACTCGCAAGTATTCCTATAGAAAAAAAGCTGCCTAACCGCTCTTGTTAATCCAGTCACGGTGCAGCTTGTTTTGGTAAGACTGTTGAGTCGCTACTCGAACTTTGTCCCCCGGCTTATTAGCCTCAAGCCGGAATATCTTAACTCCAGTCTTTCCAACGTATCCGCGCCGCTTGCAACAGACTTGACGGACACATCCTACGACCCTAATTGTATCATCACTGAGATAAAGCAGCAACAAAAAGACATGATGGATGACGAAATCCTTCTAATTAGTAAAACGCTACAGGAAGGTGCTAGCATCTATGAACTTGCCATAGAGTTCGACTGCCATCGCGGTACAATCAGCAAGCACTTGAAGCAACAAGGAGTCTGAGTTTCCAAGAAGTCACCGACTGGCTCTGGTAGAACAAGTCCTCCGTATTTATGACACTGACATGAAGCCAAATGATATCGGAGCCGAACTCGGTATCAACGCCCGAAGTGTCCTCAATATCCTGCATGAGCATAATGTCCGTATCAGGCACAGCTCGGAGTATGTAAAGGATAAGTGAAGATATCCTACGCCTTAAAAAATTATCTTTTTCGCGAGTGGATAAGCGTCTTCTTTGCTACGACTGCAACACCTGCCAAAAGACTGACTCCTCCGACAGCTTTTTACCAGCATCAATTTTCTCGTTTTGCCTTTTTGAAACTTATTTTTTCTTGATCCGGGTTATTCTTCTTGCTCAGTTTCTTCATTTTCCAAAACCTCCAACAACTGCGCTCCTGTAGCTTCAAAAGACATATAATCGTAATTGCTATCAATAAAATCGATGTACTCCTGACGTGTTCTCTCAATATAGCCTTGCGGATTCATGTACCATTCGGCATCAAAAAGACTCTTCGGGATGGAGCTTGCTTATTGTCTTTAGCTTGCTTGCATCCAGCGAACTAATAAACTCACCATGTAAACGGTATATTTCTTCAACTCGCTCATGCTCATCTTCCATCAGGCTCGCATAGGCGAGCAACCTTGTTGCAGTCTCGTAGTATTCGAAGTACTCACCAATCTCGTCATATTCCGCATCCTTCTTGTCGATATATAACTTATGAGATTTGAGCATTTCAAATAGATGCCAAGGTCGCTACTTGGCACCGCTTCAAACTCAGAGATCCTTCTACCCAATGCAAGCTGTATCTTGTTTCGATCCAGAAGTAATTGTCTGCGTGGCATTTTTCAATCATCCGATTTCGTTTCTCCACATCGGAAGTGTGTAAAGCCAGCCGCAGCCGATCATAGCCCGCCTTTATCTCAGCAAACCGATCATCCTTTTTGTCCCTGCTCAATTAGTGCTACAGTTTTATGCATGACTTCTATCTCGTTGAGGACAACTGCAATCTGCTGCTGAAGAACAAGTTGCTGCACTCCATGACTCATATCGTGTACAGCCTTCTCGTTAGCAACCTGAACTTCCTTTGCAGTCAGATTTGCAAACAGGCTCTTCTTGCCATCGACCACCTCACAAATAGCAGCAAGATTCTCACCGGTTTCCTTCTTTTGCATGAAAACAAATTCTCCAGTTTCTAAACCTTTTCCTAATCTTCTTCGGAATATCAAGCACATACATGGTGTCCTTTGAAAGTGCTTTGATGGCATCTTTTGCAATTCCTGCCTGCTGTATTGCCTGTGCAAGAATGTTTTTGCCTTAGCAGAATCCACATCGGTCAATCGAACTTCAACAAACTGAAGAGGTGTGGTCTCCGTTTCTTGTTGCTCAACTATTTCATCTTTTCTCCTGACAATCAAATTGCTCATACTCTATTCCCTTATTTCCGGATACGTTTTATAAATATATTGTTCTCATACTTCATCAAGGTAATTGCCGTGTCCAGTCATGACATAACAAATTACCCATTTGACCTACCTCATATGATGTAGGTAGACACCAAAAGCTTGATTAAAACTTTTCTAGTATATTTATACTATGCACTTTTTATATTTAAATTCAACAAATTTATAAAATTACTATATGTTTAGATTTCTAGCTTCAAAAAAATAATGATGATTAAAGATGCTTCCCAATCCTTGGGAAAGCAATACAAAAAGACGCGGAGCCCGAAGGACATCCGCGTACATTCCAAGTTAAACTATATATTGCCTTATTTGTTTTCTAGATTCATTAAAATTCAAATCATCAAAAATAAAACATTTATCATCTCGTCCTCAAATTCATCACACAACTCCTCAAGGACTGTGAATTCACGACCTCTCCGACAAGCCTATCATCAGAATTGTCCATTTCTGCAACAAATGCCATCATCCTAAAAGAAAGTGCGCTTCTTCTTTCTACTTCCCTCATAAGTCTAGGGTTAAATAGGGTACTAAAAACAGTGTGAACTCCTGAATTTGCATCTAGAAAATTCCCACTTAACAGTTTCTCATATTCTAAATTTAGTTCAGGAAATCTACTCAACATTTCTGAAACCAAATTATTATAATTCATTATCCTGAACCTCCTTTTAATTTTTAACTCCGACATTAGAAATCTTTTGTCGCTATCGCTCAATTCGTGCGCTAATGATTTCTCCATTCCTTCCAAGATTTGCCTGCGATGTTTAATAACAATATTTTTTAAATTAAAAGACCGAAGCCCTAAGTTTATCCTGGTACGTTCCGTGTTTAATACAATTGAAAAATCGAGTTCTTGTACTATTTTCATTAAGTGACCGACTGTCATAAAACGTATCACTCATTAAATCATCCGCATTTGAATATTCTTTCCACAACTCTCCAAACCATGCTTGGTATTTTGGTTTAAAAATCATCTACAGTTGCGGTGACTCCTGCGTTTTTATTGTGGTAAATAAATGTTACATCTGATAGACAACTCTCTATCTCCGTTTTCAGTTCTTCTTTTGTCATTTTCATAATATATCCTCATTAGCTAACAATAATATAAATATTTTAGAGATTAGCCGACGGCTCGGCCACTCCGACATAGCAACAACACTAAATGTTTACAGCCACTTTTTATCCGGCAGAAGAAAGCAAAGCGACATCAATTTTAGATAAAAATTCGTATATAATTCGTATATAGAAAAATGAACCGTTGAAATTTCAACGGTTCAAGTTGTTTTGGTGGAGATGGCGAGAGTCGAACTCGCGTCCGAAAGCATTTCCACTCGATTTTCTCCGAGCGCAGCTGATGAATAAATTTTCGCCGTGGCAGCCGCTCATCAGCAGACTACTACCACAGTTATCCCTGTTAGTCCCTTACGGTTACGGGCCTCACCGCAAAGTTTTCCCTACATAGTCGATGCCGACATCAGGTCTGTAGGTGAACCTGAATAGGCACGCGGGCTGCTAATTACGCAGCAAATGCGAGTTTGTTGTTATTTTTTTAGCGTTTATATTTAACGTCCGACTTTTACTGCATCCGGAACCACGGCTCGCTTATCGGGCTTCTACACCCCCTGTCGAAACCTTTACATCCCCATGTTCATGAGTCAAAGCTTCGCCTTGCTTATATCTGATATACCCCTAGCAAAACAGGATTAAGCAGTCTCTGCCCGTCCTGCAGCTAAGGAATCTATCTCTGCTTCATTGCGCGCTCCATGTTTCTTGAAGCATCGCGCTTTGCTATAGCGTCTCTTTTATCGTAGTTCTTCTTGCCTCGAGCAAGAGCTATCTCTAGCTTCGCTAGGCCTGCCTCGTTTATATACATGGTCAAAGGAACTAGCGTGAGACCTTTTAACTTGGTTGCACCAATTAGCTTGCGAATCTCCCTCTTGTGAAGAAGAAGCTGTGGTCTGAGCGGATCCACATTGAAGCGATTCCCCTGCTCATAAGGGCTGATATTCATTCCGTATATCATCATCTCTTCTTTTTCGATTCGCGCGTAGCTTTCTTTGATGCTGACCTTACCAAGACGTGCTGACTTGATTTCGGTACCCGTGAGGACAATTCCTGCCTCATAGGTCTCCTCTATGAAATAGTCATGACGCGCCTTCTTATTGTTAGCTATCATTTTTTTCTTTGTTTATTTGCCATTTCAATCCTCTAATTCTTGTACGGATTGTGAATTGTGCCGAACTTACGTAGTGGGAATACCCCTGAATACGACCTTGCCGACAATGTCCTTGTATGAAACAAGTCCTACACTATCGGATCTGCTATCGATGCTCACGGCTCTGTTGTCACCCATGCAGAACAGGCGATCTGCCGGAACCACTAGCTCTGTAATATCTCCGGTCGTGTAATGATCCATTGTGTAACTATCGTCGGTTTCCTTGCCATTTATATAAACCTTGCCATCGTGAATGCTAATCACGTCGCCAGGCACACCTATTACTCTCTTGATAAGCATCTTGGTTTCGCCCTCGGCGTCCTCTAGCTTGGATTTGAATACGATTACGTCGCCTCTCTCAGGCTGTCCTCCAAATAACTTGTAGGACTGTTTACTGATAAACAGATAATCGTTCGTATAGAAGTTAGGCTGCATGGAGCGTTGCTTTACAATTGTTGGCTTGATGAACTGCATCACAAGGATGGCAATTACAACCGCAATTGCAACGTCCTTGCCCCACTCTTTGATGAATCCACCCGTTGTCTTCTTCGCTGGCTCTGCCTTCTGATTGCGTTTTCTACGACGTCTTGAAGGTGTCTGCTCTCCTGAGCTTACTGCTTGTGAAGCACTTTCTGACCTAGCTCTTCGCGATGCTCTATGCACTGTCCCTGCGGCGGCACCTGCTGGTTCTCCTGAAAGAGCTGCAGCTTTTTCGGACCTTTCTGTGACTTCCCCAGTTACGGCAGGCTCTGAGTCTGCATCAGCTACATCCTGCTGAGTCTGACTTGGATTGCTGCCAGACTCCTGGCTCAAGCCCTCTTCAGATGATTCTTCGCTTTTAGATTTATCTATTAGTGGAGGTTCATTCTTCAGGTATTCCTTGAGATCCGGCACTTCCTGAGTATTAAATTTGTTCTCGATTTTTGGATTCTTTTTCCATCTTTCTCCCTAAGTAACCCTCTATATATCCTCTGAAATTCTTCAGGCAATTCACATGTCAAAACCTTGCCATTCATATATGACAAAGTTCCATCCTCTATCAAAAATTTTAACTCATATGCGTGAAGTAACTGTGTGTTTAGTGAAAATTTACGTGACACAAACTGATTTACCTTCTTGTCACCATACTTAACATCGCCGATTACAGGATAACCTGCCTTGGACATATGAAGTCTTATCTGGTGTGTTCTTCCGGTTACTATCTGCACCTTCACTAATGTGTAGTCATTGCATGACTCCACTGGTTCAACAAAGGTCTCCATGCGGAGAGCCTTGCCTCCCATGCGAGCAGCCTGCTTCTCACTTACGATGGAAGCGAGGTTTTTCTCCCTATCCTTGACCATGAAATCCTGTAAGTGGAGCTTCTCTCTGAGCTCGCCCTTGACTATCGTCATGTAGAACTTCTCTATGCTGCCTCTTTCCCTAATATGCTTGTTGAGCTCCCTTAGGGACTGTGCATTTTTACCAAATAGCACTATGCCAGTCGTATTTCTGTCAAGGCGATTAACAGGTGCTGGAGTAAAGGATTTCTCCACGCGCGGGTCATAATCACCCTTTTTCTATCAAAATAGTCTACGACCTGGTTTTGCCAAATGGTTTTTTTCTTCTCAAAACTATCTCCATGAGTAAGAAGTCCAAAAGGCTTGCTTACAGCGATGATATGCGCATCCTCATAGACTATCGTAAACTGCCGCTTTGCTCTATTACGTGGTTTTTCCTTGGTTAAGGAAGCCAGCTCATCATCAGATATGAAAAAGTGACATCTCATCTCCAACTTGCAAAATGTAGTCTTCTTTTACATCTTTTTGCCGTTGATCTTAATGTCCTTTCGTATCGCCTTATATATTCGAGAAAGCGGTGCATTATTCAAATATTTTTCGTAAAAAAACGGTCCAGTCTTTGGCCGGATTCGTTCTCATTAATTCTATTATCTTCACAAAATAATTATATACCATCCCCAAACCTTATGCAAAATGTATTTGTGTAAAACTGTGAAATATGATAAATTATAAGTAACTCTAAGAATTTTTAGGAGGCAAGCATTTTGAAAAAGGTTAAAGGATTTTTCTATAATTTCAATGACATAGTCATCGTGCTCGGCATTCTAGCTATTGCAGCTTTTTGATTCTGTGGCGCGTCGATATAATAATGCGTTATCCAAAGACAGTCGCTGCTCAGACCGTTCAGACTAGCCAGAAGACTGAGGATACCAAGGCTAATGACACATCCAAGGATAAGGATAAGAAGAACGAGAAATCCGATAAGGACAAGAAGGACAACGATAAAAACAACTCCGAAAAGAGTACCGTAGAGGACGGAACTATTTGGAAGGACGGAGTCCTAAGAACAATATGTCAGTTAAGGTTCCATCAGGAACAGCTACAGATGCAGTTGCTGGACTAGTTGAGGGCAGGTCTTTTTTTAAGTCGTATGACGATTTTGCTGCTTTGTCAGAGCAGCTTGGTCTAGACCCTACATCAATTATCCCAGGAACCTATAAATTCGATGCAGGCGAATCACAGTCTGACATCATAAAAGCAGTGTTATCTAAATAGCCTCAGTTCAGGCTCAAGTCTCCGCGTCGCCATTGGCACGCGGTTATTTTAAGGGAGGAGTACAATGGCACTTATAACAACAAAAGAGATGTTTAAGAAAGCATTAGTGAACGACTATGCAGTAGGCGCATTCAATGTGAACAACATGGAAATCATTCAGGGTATCGTAGATGCGGCAAGCATAGAGAACGCACCTTTGATTCTTCAGGTTTCTGCTGGCGCACGTAAGTACGCAAAGCCTGCATACCTGCTAAAAGCTTGTAGAAGCTGCTATCGAAGACACAGGTCTTGATATCGCGCTGCACCTCGACCACGGAGAAGATTTTGATATATGCAAGAAGTGCATCGACGACGGTTTCACATCTGTTATGATTGACGGATCAAAGCACCCATTCGAAGAAAATATCGCTTTGACAAAGCAGGTTGTTGAGTACGCACACGCTCACGGTGTTGTAGTAGAGGCTGAGCTCGGCAAGCTAGCTGGAGTAGAAGATAACATCAAAGTTGATGCACGCTCCGCTACATTTACCGACCCTGACGAAGCAGTTGAATTCGTAGAGCGCACAGGCGTTGATTCACTTGCTATCGCAATCGGTACAAGCCACGGTGCTTACAAGTTCACAGGCGAGCCTTATCTCGACTACGAGAGACTAAAGAAGATTCACAGCCTTCTTCCAGATACACCACTTGTTCTACACGGAGCATCTTCAGTTTTGAAGGAATTCGTGGACCGTTGCAACGAGTTTGGTGGACAGATTCCAGGAGCACAGGGTGTCCCTGAAGAGATGATTAGAGAATCCACTAAGTACGGAATCTGCAAGGTTAACATCGATACAGATTTGAGACTTGCTATGACAGCTGAGATTCGTCGCGTTTTGATAGAGAATCCTGCAGAGTTTGACCCACGTAAGTATCTAGGGACCTGGACGCGATGCGATTACAAAGATGGTTCAGCATAAGATTAAGAATGTGCTAAACGCAAGCAAACCAGAGATAGTTTAGAACTTTTTAATAGACATTAAACAAGGGGCAATTTTCTCCTTGTTTTTTTATCTGTAAATATTGACAGCTATATATCTTTTTAATATAATTGTCCAATCTTTGTATATATATTTTGATAATAATAGAAAAGGAGTAAATGATATGGATCAGAAGAAAGTCGCAATTCTAGGCTGGATGGGAACTTGCCTATCAATAGTAATGTACGTTTCATATGTCTTCGTAATCATGGGAAATCTAGATGGAAATAAGAGTGGATTTGTTCAACCACTTGCAGCAACTTTTAACTGTATAGTATGGTTTGCCTACGGATTTTTTTAAGGAGAAGAGAGATTACCCTATCATGGTTGCAAACGCACCAGGAATCGTATTTGGCTTCCTTGCTGTTTTGACATCAATTCTCTAATAAGTAAATTTGAATACTTGCTTTTACACTAGAAAACCCTTTGACCAGTTAATTGATATGTACCCAGAATCCTGGACACATGTTATGAACTAAGCGGAACACATGGATGTTATCCTGTACCTTACAGGTGGCATCCATTTTGTTTTTCTTTGTATTCTTTCATTGTTGTAATAACTTATGTATTCATCTAGTGCTTTTTGAAAAGCTCTCAAATGATTCATATTCTTTCTCGTAGCCGTAGTACATTTCATTCTTTTTAGACGTCCAAAGAATGTTTCCATAATGCAATTATTCTATGCAATTGCCACGCCTAGACATTGATTGGATAATTCCTCTGTTTTTAGTTCCTGACGATAGTAATTATGTTGATATTGCCATCCTCGATCTGAATGAAATATTAATCCTGTAAGTGATTTGAACTTTTTAAATGCCATCTCTAACATTCTCTTGATTTGATTTAGGTTTGGACTCATCGATAAATCATATGAAATAACTTCATTTGTGTACATGTCAATTATCGGAGAAAGATAACACTTTCCCCATGAAAAGTTAAACTGAGATACATCAGTTGTCCACTTCTGAAGTGGTGCTGTTGCTGTAAAGTCCCTATCTATTATGTTTGGTGCTACTTTTACCTACTTCACCCTTTGAATGAGTGATACTTTTTCCTTAGGTCTTTTTGCCTTGCAATCCAAGGGAATGCATGATGCGTTGTACTCTTTTGTGATTAACAATATTTCCACGTCTTAAGAGCTCTCTATACACTCTTCTCACACCATATCTGCCTTTATGCTGATCAAATATTTTCTTGATTTCTTCAGTGAGTTCAGCATTTCTAAAGCCTACAGTATCAACTTTACTGATTTCGTAGTAGTAAGTTGATTTAGGCATATTTAAACCTTTTAGTAGGTGCTTTAATTGGTATCCTTCTTCTCTGAGCGCTTTGATGATTGCTGCTTTTTCGCCTTGAGTTGCGCAGCCCATCTTTCTTGTCTCAAGGCGATCCTTTTTTTTACTACTTCAATCTCAGCTTTCATTGCCGCAATTTCTGCTCTTAGTCTGATTAACTCTTCACGTTCTGATTCAGTTAAAGGCTTGGGTTCAATCGTTTTCTTTTTCATATCAGGGTTCTTGCTCTTGCGACCTTTCTTTTCATTCACAAGACCATTGTAACCTAATTCTTTGTATTTGCGAACCCACGTATATAGCATTCCATTATTTATACCTGCAGAAACAGCAACTGATTTGTAGGATTGTCCTGCTAATACTTTAGCAACTAATTCATATTTCGCTTCAGGAGTCCACACTTTGTTATTACCTAAGTGCTTTAATGCATCTGGTCCATTTTGTTCTTCGATACGAACCCAGTATCGAACCATTTGATGAAAGTTTGATGTTTTTATTCCTTCTGGTGTTTCAGGCCATATTCCTTGTCGATATAGCTCAATACACTCTAACTTATACTCATGACTGTAACGCATGAAAATACCCTCCTTACTGGGTGTCCAGTAAAGAGGGTACATATCAAATCTCGGCCAAAGGGTATTTTTCTTGTATTTGCTTGTCAAAGCATCCTAGCCTTCTAGGTGAAGCTCCTTAATTAGTTCTTGCTTCATATCGTATAGCTTCTGTGAAAGGTCAACGTAGTATGTCTGTGGATTTTCAAATCTAAGCATCTCATCCCAAAGTGTGTCAACCTGATTCATGCAATATTCCTTGATTTCTTCCACACTGCGTGACTTATGCACATTCTTACCCTTGTCAAAGAGCTGAACACGAAGATTCTTAGCCTCGAAGTTGCTTAACTTCTTGCGCTTCCAAACAGCCTTAGGGTCAAAGATCTCGTATCCATCAACTTCTTCAATAGTCTCCCCGTCAACAGTCATAACATCTGCTAGCACTTTACCGCTTGTCTTGTCTGTCAAACGATAAAGAGTCTTAAATCCCGGATTTGTAATCTTCTCAACGTTCTCAGATACCTTAATCTTAGGTATTGTAACTCCGTTTTTCTCTAGCGCTACGAGCTTATATACTCCACCAAAGACTGGTTCAGACTTTGATGTTATTAGTCTTTCTCCAACACCAAAGGCGTCAATCTGTGCTCCTTCGAGTATTACATCTCTAATAATGTACTCGTCTAAAGAGTTACTTACGGTGATCTGGCAATCTTGCAAGCCTGCGTCGTCAAGCATCTTGCGTGCATGCTTTGTAAGATATGTCATATCACCACTATCGATTCTGATGCCCATCTTTGCTGGCTTTATCTCTTTGAATACCTTGATTGCATTTGGGACACCAGACTTGAGGACATTATATGTGTCTACAAGCAGAACGCAATTTTCTGGATAAATCTCAGCATATTTCTTGAATGCTTCGTACTCAGATGGGAAACATCTGAACCCAGCTGTGTGCCATTGTTCCGAGCGCTTTGATGCCATAGTCTCTGTCAGCTATCGTACATGCTGTACCTGCACATCCACCTATATAAGCGGCTCTTGCCCCGTATACTGCTGCTGAAGGACCGTGAGATCTTCTTGTACCGAACTCTAGAACCGGTCTTCCCTGCGCTGCTCTAACAATTCTACTTGCCTTTGTTGCAATGAGGCTCTGGTGGTTTACAATCAGTAGTATCATAGTCTCAACGAACTGTGCCTGCATAACAGGACCTCTTACGGTCAAGATTGGCTCATGTGGAAAAATTGGTGTTCCCTCCGAACTGCCCACACATCGCAGCTGAACTTGAAGTTGCGGAGATACTCGAGGAACTCCTCGCAGAAACTACCTTTAGATCTAAGGTACTCTATATCTTCTTCTGTGAATTTTAGATTATCAAGATAATCTACAACCTGCTCAATGCCCGCCATGATAGCGAATCCACCACCGTTCTGCACCTTGCGGAAAAAAACATGTCGAAATACGCGATTTCGTCCTCTATTCCCGCCTCCAAATAACCATTAGCCATAGTTATTTTCATAAAAAGTCAGTAAGCATTGTCAGATTCATTGTTTTAAACATTTTGATACCTCTACGTTTAACAATTACATTAGTTAGTCAGATATATTGTAACAAAATTAGTCGTTATTTCAACCTTAATTGCCCTTTTTGTTCAAAAAGTGGCTTTAGATAGTGCCCCGTATAACTCTGCTTGCATTTTTACTATTTCTTCAGGCGTTCCGCTGAAAACTATCTGTCCACCCTTGTCACCACCCTCTGGTCCAAGGTCGATTATGTGGTCAGCACACTTGATTACCTCTAGATTGTGTTCAATTACAACTACTGTGTTTCCGGCATCGACTAGCTGCTGGAGCACTGATACCAGTTTATCAACATCGGCAAAATGAAGTCCTGTTGTCGGCTCATCAAGGATATAAAGTGTGTTTCCGGTGCTTCTCTTTGATAGCTCTGTAGCAAGTTTTATTCGCTGTGCCTCACCACCTGAAAGCTGTGTCGAAGGCTGTCCGATTTTGATATATCCTAGCCCCACGTCCTGAAGCGTCTTTAGGTGACGCATTATGCTTGGGATGTTCTTGAAAAACTCGACTCCCTCGTCTACGCTCATGTTCAGTACATCAAAGATACTCTTTCCCTTGTATTTTACCTCAAGGGTCTCTCTGTTATACCTCTTTCCACCACAGACCTCACAAGGAACATAGACATCTGGCAAGAAGTGCATCTCTATCTTGATTATGCCATCACCGCTACACGCCTCACAACGTCCGCCCTTTACATTGAAGCTGAATCTACCTTTGCCAAAGCCTCGAATCTTTGCCTCTGGCAATGCTGCAAATAGGTCTCTTATCTTGGTAAACATTCCAGTGTATGTAGCTGGATTTGAGCGTGGAGTTCTTCCAATCGGGACTCTGGTCTATGTCTATGACCTTATCTATGTTCTCAAGGCCCAAAATAGCCTCGTGCTCGCCCGCATTTGCATTAGTGCGGTTGATTATCGCTGAAGCACCTTTGTTGAGGATTTCGTTAATTAGGCTGCTTTTGCCTGATCCCGAAACACCCAGTCACACAAACAAACTCTCCTAAAGGAATATCTACATCGAGATTCTTTAAATTGTTTGCACGTGCGCCCTTGATTGTAATTAATTTGCCATTACCTTCTCTTCGATGCTCTGGCAGTTCTATTTTCTTTGCTCCTGACAGATACTGCCCTGTGATAGAGTTCGGATTTGCTTTGATTTCCTCTGCAGTACCCTGCGCCACGACCTCACCGCCGTGAATTCCTGCTCCTGGCCCAATATCCACAATCTGGTCAGCCGCATACATGGTATCCTCATCGTGCTCTACAACAATCAAAGTATTTCCGATATCTGTAAGCCGCCTTAGCGTCGCTAAAAGCTTGTCATTATCCCTTTGGTGAAGCCCTATGCTTGGCTCATCGAGTATGTATAGTACGCCAACAAGACTCGAACCTATCTGCGTTGCAAGTCTTATTCTCTGAGATTCGCCGCCCGATAGGGTTCCCGCCGAGCGAGATAGCGTCAAATAGTCTAAACCTACATTGACTAGAAATGAAAGTCTCTCTTTAATCTCCTTTACAATCTGCCTTGCAATCAGCATGTCCTTTTCGCTGAGCGCAAGATTTTCGATAAAGCTTAGAGCATCGCGTACTGGTAAATCAGAAAGCTCCGCTATATTCTTTCCTCCGACAGTGACTGCCAAAACCTCAGGTCTAAGCCTCTTGCCCTGACATGCCTCACACTTGTGAACGGTCATGAACTTGCCCATCCACTCCTTCATCAAATCAGAATTTGATTCACGATAGCGTCTCTCAAGATTTACAATAAGTCCCTCAAAGGTATGTTCCTCTGCTGAACCTTGCCTCGATTACTTGTCAGCTCATATTTTAGCTTGCGGTCACCCGTTCCGTAGAGAAGCTCATCCTTGAACTTTTTAGGCAGATCCTGAAAGGCGTGCTTAGGTCAACCTTATGCATCTCTGCTAAAGATTCTGATGACATCCCAGTAGTACTTTGTGAACTGCATCGTTGCAAAAAAATACGGCTCAAAGCACCTTCTTCTATGCTCTCATCCTCTTTGATAATCGCCTTTTCATCTACCTTTTCGGTAAATCCGATACCATTACAAACAGGACATGCGCCAAATGGATTGTTAAACGAGAAGGTTCTAGGCTCTAGCTCCTCGATTCCAATACCATGGTCTGGGCAGGCTAGCTTTGTTGAAAAACATTCTCTCCTTGCTATCCTCACCAGTTCCAAGTTGTGCTAGTACAAGACCCTCACCCTCTTTAATGGCAAGTTCCACAGCCTCTGAGATTCTTCCCTGCTGTCCGTCCTTGATAACAATTCTATCTATGACAATTTCAATATTGTGCTTGTTGTTTTTCTCGAGCTTGATTTCCTCTTCATTGATTTGGTATAACTCGCCGTCAATTCTAACTCTCGTGAAACCTTCACGCCTTATTCTATCTATGAGCTTCTCATGCTGGCCTTTTCTGCCTCTCACGACAGGGAGCGAGAAGAATCAGCTTGGTTCCCTCTTCGTATTCCATCAAAGCATCGACAATCTGGTCCACGCTTTGACTGCTAATCTCACGTCCACAAATGTGACAGTGTGGAACTCCAACCCTAGCATAAAGAAGTCTCAAATAGTCGTGAATCTCCGTAACTGTACCAACAGTTGAACGCGGGTTCTTGCTCGTCGTCTTTTGGTCTATGGAAATCGCTGGAGAAAGTCCCTCAATGAACTCGACATCTGGCTTTTCCATCTGCCCTAGAAACTGCCTCGCATACGAAGAAAGGCTCTCAACATAACGACGCTGTCCCTCCGCATAAATCGTATCAAAGGCTAGCGATGACTTTCCGGAGCCTGAAAGACCCGTAAGCACAACCATCTTGTCGCGCGGAATCTTCAAATCTATATTTCTAAGGTTGTTCGCTCTTGCACCCTTTATATATATCTCGTTTTGCATTTACAAAATCCCTTTCATCCCGTAAATATCTTTAATCTGCATCAAAGCCTATAGCCTTGACTTATACTCAAATACAATATCTCTAAGCTCAGCTGCACGCTCAAACTGAAGGTCTTTGGCAGCCTGCTTCATCTCTGCCTCAAGCTTCTTGACCAGGGTCTTAAGTTCCTTAGTCGTAAGCTCAGAAGCCTTCTTACCCTTGTAGTTCTCCTCGCCATCAGCTTGCTTGGTCGCCTCAATAACATCTCTAACTGACTTAGAAACGCTCTTAGGCGTGATTCCATTCTCTTCATTATATGCCGACTGGATTCCTCTACGTCTATCCGTTTCGTCAATTGCTGCCTGCATCGCCCTGCTAATATGATCAGCGTACATGATAACTCTGCCGTCCACATTTCTCGCAGCACGCCCTATGGTCTGAATCAAAGAAGTCTCTGTTCTCAGGAAACCTTCCTTATCAGCATCCAAAATCGCCACAAGCGATACCTCAGGAATATCAAGACCCTCTCTGAGCAGATTGATTCCAACTAGTACATCAAAAGACACCAAGTCTCAAATCCCTGATAATCTCAAGACGCTCAAGCGTATCAATCTCCGAGTGCAGATATCTCACTTTGATGCCTGCCTTCTGCAGGTACTCCGTTAGACCCTCGGCCATCTTCTTCGTCAAAGTGGTGATAAATGCTCTCTCGCCCTTCTTCACAACAGCGTTTAGCTCGCCTATGATATCGTCAATCTGATTCTCGGTAGGTCTAATATCTATAGGCGGATCGAGAAGACCCGTCGGTCTAATAACCTGCTCAGCTGTAATTCCACCGGACTGCTCCTTTTCGTAAGCTGCAGGTGTTGCACTGCAGAACATTATCTGGTGAGTCAGGCCTTCCCACTCGTCAAACTGCAAAGGTCTGTTGTCTAGCGCTGAAGGAAGACGGAAACCGTACTCACGAGCGAGCTCTTTCTCGATCGGTCACCGGCATACATTGCCCTAAGCTGTGGAAGCATGACGTGAGATTCATCGATAATCGTTATGAAGTCATCTGGGAAATAGTCTATCAAAGTATATGGCCTAGCACCTGCCTCAAGGCCGTTTATATGTCTTGAATAGTTCTCTATACCTTTACAGGTTCCGACCTCTCTAAGCATCTCCATATCATACCTTGTTCTCTGCTCAATTCTCTGAGCCTCAAGAAGCTTTCCCCTATCCTTGAACCACTTGATTCTATCCTCGAGCTCCTCCTCAATTGTGACAAGAGCCCTCTCCATATTCTCCTTTGATGTAACATAGTGAGATGCAGGATAAATCGCTACATGCTTTCTGAGTCCAACAATTTCACCAGTCAAAGGATTCATCTCTTTGATAGCCTCTATCTCATCGCCAAAAAGCTCAATTCTCACCGCATGGTCAGCACCAGCAGGAAAAATATCTATGATATCACCTCTAACGCGGAATGTTCCTCGGTCAAAATCAACATCGTTACGCATGTACTGAATGTCGACTAGCTTCATCAAAAATATCCTTGCGCGATTTTTCCATACCTGGACGCAGCGAAAGAACCTGATTCTCGTAATCAAGCGGGCTACCCAAACCATATATACAAGAAACGCTGGCAACTATGATGACATCGCGTCTCTCTGAAAGCGCTGCAGTCGCACTATGCCTTAGCTTCTCAATCTCTGCATTGATATCTGAATCTTTCTCGATATATGTATCTGTCGAAGGAACATAGGCCTCCGGCTGGTAGTAGTCGTAGTATGAAAACGAAGTACTCAACCGCATTCTCAGGGAAGAATTCTTAAACTCCCCATGAAGCTGAGCTGCAAGCGTCTTATTATGGCTGATTATCAAAGTAGGACGGTTTAGTTCCTTGATGACATTCGCCATAGTAAAAGTCTTTCCTGATCCAGTAACACCAAGAAGAGTCTGCGCCTTCTTGCCGCTTCTGAAAGCCTTTTACCAATTTTTCTATCGCCTGTGGCTGATCCCCAGTCGGAGCAAATTCCGAAACGAGCTTAAACCCTGACATAAAGCTAAATTCCTTTCATCTATCTAAAGTGCACTAAGTACTTATACACCAATTTCATAGCTTTGATTATAAATCCTTAGCACATTTTTGCAACATATGTTCTTTTTACATCAAAATAGGAGCCGGTCAAACCGACTCCTTAAATAACTTTTGTTGTTTAGCTCCCTCTTGATACTTTGCAAGCTCAGCTTCGTTAGCTCAAACAAAGTGATCGTCAATTTCCATCCACTTTGGCTTATCGGTTGAGTAGTCGTGCTGTGAAGGATCGTAAACCTCTAGCACCTTCTGTTTCTCACGCTCTGGATCTGGCATTGGTATGGCCGAAAGCAGTGCCTGCGTAGTAAGGTGCGCATGGGGTGTGAGCTCTCTCAGTCTCTGCAAGTTCAACGAGAACTCCCTGTGAATTACACATATTCTGTCGCATATAAATCTCGCAACTGAGAGGTCATGTGAAATGAACAGATATGTGAGTCCATCTCCCTCTGCAGCTTCGCCATCAGGTTTTCAGAACCTGTGCTCTGATTGAAACATCAAAGCTGCAGATGGCTCGTCCGCAATAATGAACTCAGGATTCATAACCATGGCTCTTGCGATACCTGATACGCTGTCTCTCGATCCACCTGACAAATTCGTTGTGAAATCTGCTTGCAAACTCAGGCAGGAGTCTACAGAATCTAAAAGCCTCTGAGATTATTCTGTTACGCTCTTGCTTGCTGAGCTTCTTAGGTAGGTTTTAGAAGTCCTTCTGCAATGATATAGTCAACCTTTGCACGCTCGTTCAGTGAAGCCATGGGATCCTGAAAATCATCTGGATCTTATGCAGTTACCTCTTTGTCCTTTCCTTTGAAATCTTACCACTTATGCGCTCCCCATCATAGATAATCTCTCCACCAGCCGTAGGGATTTATGCGATATGATGGCACGTCAATTGTCGTCTTGCAGAAGCCGGACTCACCAACTAGACCAAAAGTCTCTACCCTTGCATATCTGGAAGCTCGCCTTATCTACAGCCGTAAATGGATTCTTGCGTGATCCAAGACTGAACTACGATGAGTCACGAGAACGTCAACGAGAACACTTTTTCTCTTTCTTCTCTTTTTCGCTCATATTACAGCCTCCTCTCTGCAAGTCTTTGCACAGCTTCAGGTGGATCTATCTTGAGGCGCTCGTGGGTCCAACAGCCATGTTCTAGCTACCTATGGGTTGGGCTGACATCAAAGAACGGCGGCCTCTCGATAAAGTCAATATTCATAGCATAAGGATTACGAGGGCTAAAGCATCACCTTTGATTTCCTGCAACAGATTAGGAGGCGTGCCTGTGATTGAGTAGAGGTCTCTCCTATGATTCCTAGTTGAGGCAGTGAGCTTAGAATGCCCATGTGTATGGGTGCTTTTGCAGTATGAGAAATTTCACTCACCTTTTCCAACTTCAATTATATCACCAGCATACATAGCAATTCAGTCATCGCAACGTGTGCAACCACACCAAGGTCGTAGTGATATAAATAGTTGTTAGCTCAGCTTCTGCTGAAGTGTGCGTATAAGCTTAAGTATCTGAGGCTTGAATTGTTACGTCAAGCGCTGTTGTGGCTCGTCATGCAAATCAAAAACTCTTGGGTCTACAGGCAAGCGCAATAGCGATTAATACACGCTGTCATCCCATACCGAAAAGCTCGTGAGGATACTGCTTTGCATCGTCTCTCTCAGATCGTTTATACCAACGTCCGTCAAAAAGCTCTACCGCCCTCTTGTGCCTCTTCCTGCACGTCTCGGTGAAAACTACCGTCTCCTCGAGCTGATGTCCTATAGATCTTAAGTGGATTGAGCGAGTCATTGGATCTTCATAATCGTTGCAATCTGCTTTCTCTGATTGTCAGCCACTCCTTCTCTGTTGCATATGTAGCAAGGTCAACGACCTTTTCGTTCCGTCCTGTCTATCCTAAATAGATAGTCCTCAGATCTGTTCTACCATTTTGAATCAACATTCTAGGAAGGTCTTGTAAATACAGAATTTTACCTGAGCCAGACTCTCCTACTATTGCAATGCTCTCACCTCTCGTGAATATCAAGGCTAATACCTCTAGTACATTGAGGTATCCTCTGAGGCTGAATTTTACATGGAGATCGTCAATTGACAATACTACGTTGTTGTCCATATGTCCATCAAATCCACCTCCCACCTGTGATTTCTGGGTCTGCAGAGTCTGAGGCCGCATTTCTATAACACAGAATGCAATAGTGATTGAGGACAGAACTGCTGTTGGGAAGATGAGCTGATATCTTAGATTTGGACTCATCATAAGCGTACGACCGAGTTAACTCAAGTTACCTAGCGAAGGCACATCTGCTGGAAGTCCAAGACCTATGTACGTACATGAACACTTCGTTGCTGATGGCTCCAGGAATTGTCAAAAGCCATTCTCCAACATGATAACCGAAAACAATTAATAACAACAGATTCTTTTAGGATAATCTATAATGAGGAGTTCTCAACATCTTGAAAGCTAGGTTGTAATCACGATCTCGAATCATCATCTGGTTTCTGACATAGCGCCATGGAAAAGCCATCCGGTGATGCTCATTGCAAATATCAAAGTGAATATGCTTCTATCCATTGCGTGATGCAAGTAGAACAGCACTTGGTCTGAGGCACGTTATCAAAGATGATTCCATAGCTCTGTAAAGAAGAAATCGAGCTTTCTGACATAACCCCCAAAGTGGTCCAATTATATACCCACAACTATGCTTCAACTAATGCTACAACAAATCCTATCAAATAGCGGTCCTGGTTCCTGCACATATACGTGACCACAGGTCTTGACCTGCGTTGTTGGTACCAAAGCATGAACTTTGCCAGGCCGCTGGTTACTCATAGCACTTCGTTAGGATAGAAAATACATCATTTTGGCTTTTGCCTGTCCAGGTAGTGGTATGCTGAATAGGTGCAGATACATGGGCTGATAATCAAATAAATGCAGCAACTACCTTTTTCTGTGTAAAGAAATCACAATGTCGAACGCCAGTAGGCGTAGCGCCCTAAAAGCCCAGTCTCCAGAATCTGGTCAGTGTATCTGCAAAGCTGTTTTTCAGCGTCTGACATCTAGCTCTACTCTATCTTTCCTTCCGTGACAGGTCTCGCCTGGTCCACCCTCTCGATACGGTCAAGTTCCTTAGAGGGCCTCGAAGCTTTGCCTTCTAAATTCTTTTGGACATATGATGTAATTGAAAACTGTTCTATTAACAGCACCTCCTTCACGCTAAATGAAATTCTTGGGTCAATCATAGTCATCATTATATCACTATGATTGAGTCCAGCGATACTTAGTGCTGAGTAAATCAAAACTAACGCTTGACAATGGTATTGTCCTGACCCTGAATGCTCTTTTACAAAAGTCCACCCATCCTGGAATCGGTATAGAGACTCGATATGGATTTGAGTACCGGTGTCAATAAAAATGATGTCGGTATATGTTGGATAAGTGGAACAAAAGGCATTTCTGAAAAATCTGCTTATTCATAGCATCCTAGATTTCATACCCTTTGCAACTGCAAGTTTCACACTAATCCTTACTGTCTCGTCATATCATATACTTCTGAGCCACATCGCATGGTACTGAGATATTTCCTAAGGCCAAAAAGAGAATACTGAGCAATATATATGTGATCCATTTACCTCGTGTAAATAATATTGGGATTCTAAAATGCTGTTCCATACATTTGAATGAACAATGGAGCCACCGCTAACCGATAATAAGCTACTTTGACTAAATATGGTTCAAGATGGTCAGGAATTCTTCCTTGTCGTGCCATAACCCTTCCCTAGTGGAATACCTAGCAAAAGGTGAGATAACAAAGAGAAATTGCACAAGCCACTTGATACTGGAATCTTATCTGCCAGAATCTTTGTGATTTCTACCAGGACGATAACGGTTTGATTTTCCCAAATCACCATGAATCAAATCCTTATAGAAGTGTCAAGTTGTACAGGTAGTGGATCCTTTAGGCCCTTCATCTCTGGCTGTCTCTACTTTGTGATTCTGTAAGTTTATCAAAGTTATTAAAATATCCTTCAGACTGGCATGAGCCTTAACAAACAAGACTCTATCGTACATACGATAAATAAGGAGTTATAAAGGAACGTAGGATTCGTTTTTGTCAAATATGAAGCCATTATAAGCCTCCCATCCTTAAAATTTGTGTCAGTTTATTATGTCAATTTTTACATCTATAATAGCCAGAGACATAATCCCTCTGGCTATATTATACATCAATCAACCACGCTAATTCATTTTGAAAGCCTCTCAATAAATTACTCTTTTTCAGTAAGCTCTTTTTCCCTATGTCTTTCAGCTTCTTCTCAAATTCCTTAGTATTGAGGGTTTCTCTAGGATGTGCATGCCCTTGTATCTGAGCGATGCTACACCATGAGGTGCATCGCGCCTTCAAAATGGATCCCAGAATAGATACTGTATATCCTGCATCTAGTCCACAAGGGACTACCATAGCATGGTCTATCAAAAATAGCTTCTGCCTTTTGCAAATGCCTCATATCTTTCGGCAAGCTTGTTTGGATCTGTAATCATGTGCAGTATCTATCTGCTTGTAGTACTCATCCACAATTGCGCTTTGTTGATGCATCTGTACTCATGTATTCGCGTCCGTATGAGTTATCCTTACCGAAAGGATCTGCATATGTTAGCGGATCGCATAGTCGCATCCATAGTTGTTCTTCATGAATCCGAACTTGTTGCTTCTTCTAATGTTTGTTAGGAAGCTCTGTGTAGGACCTGCTCAAGAACTACGTCTATATAGTCTGTTCAAGTAGCCCTTCAAGTTGTTTTTCTAAGTATGTGCATCTCTGAATCCGAGTCAGCAACTGCTGGATTGTATACCATTAGAACCTTAACTGGATAGTGACACCTGCAAAAGCTTGTAGCTCCTTCTTTGCCTTTGCTGCATATTCCTTAGCCTTATCTTCGTTAAAAGTATGCATCAACGCCATCCTTATAACTGCTAGGTCCTCATTCCTTCTGCTGTGTATAGTCTGTTCCGTCAGCTGAGACGAAAGTTTGCTGGTGTAATTGTATTTAGTGCCAAAAGCCTCTGCATTATTCTCGTTAGAAATCTTCTTAGCACCGAGTCTATTCATTCCGAAATAGAACAATGACTTACGGAAGTTTTCATTATTTACTGCTATCTTCCAATTCTCTGGCTCGTATTTCTCATCAAACTTAGGATCGAACTGGAATGAGAAGAAGTAGCTATAGTCACGGAGTTACTCTTGTAGAGTGGAATAAATCCTTTGTCTTATCATTCTGTGACCAGCTCTTAGCCATTGTATTTGTAATTGTTGCCTGCTCGAGGCTCGCCTCTCTGATACATCTCACCTGAAAGTGTTGCAGCTTCTGCATTATATGTATCTGTGATTGTCTCAATGTAAAGCCTGATCGACCTCAAAAGTAGTCTGGATTCTTTTCTGCATACATGCTTCTCACCTGCGCTGTATTCGCTTAAATAGTATGCACCACAGTACCAAAAGCTGCTCCAGCACTTACGCCATCAAGAGCCTCTGAGAACTTGTTCCAATCCTCTGCTGTCCACTTTTCACGCTTATTCCAATCACCAAACTGCTTTAGCATATCTGAGTGAAGCTGGTGCAAAAAGCATCCATATGTTAGCATGATAGGAAATATGGACACTCTGCATTTAGTGTAAATACTAGAGTGTAATCGTCCCAGCATGATTCCTACATCCTCCACCAGTGCTGTTCCGTTACGAGCTGCCTCAGAACCTGCGTCTGTGTTTCTTAATCTACCGATGGGAACATGTATGCTGCTGCCGCATCAGCTTTAGTGCATATTCTGGCTGAGTTTTACAAAGTCCTGAGCCTTAACTTCACTCCCATTTTCCTCGTGCAGAATTATACCACTTAACGCCCTTACGAAGCTTAAATGTCCAAGTCTTTCCGTCCTGGATGCTTTCCCACTTCTCTGCAAGTGCTGGCTGAATATGTCCCTGTTGAGTCATACTGTCAACCATTCCTGCGTGTTTGCCGAGTACCCATATCTCCGGTAAGTGTTGTGTTGAGGTAATTCAGCGTTGTTACGTCAGATCGAATACAGTGATCTGAATTCAGTTTTTCCTGAATCATTGCTTCCGCCTCCACAAGCGGTCAGCACGCCAGCTACAGAAAGTACGCTGACTAGCGTCACAAAAATCTTTTTCTTCATTCTTTTGCCTCCTACAAACATTCGTCTTACTAGCGTTTAGATTTATTAGGTGGTATTTGGACTGCTCAACAAATGCTAGTCGTAACTTTCCTGTATTATAACACAAATCCATCACATATCTACTATTTTTGATTATTTCGTTATGAAATTCGGTAATAGAAATAAAGGCTCTTCCATTAAAAATTAAGACTTGATTTTACTTCACTAAAGCATTAAACCTCATGTGCATATTTCAAGCCATCTGAGCGTTTTATTTGCAGATTTGCTCTTTGAGCTCATCCATGTTTTCCACAAGAGTCTTCGCTTCATTTGCACCAAAAATCTCTGTCTCTAAACCCCCATGTGACTATTATGTGATTAATCCCCGCATTGTTGCCGTGAGCAAATCAACTTCCCAGAATCACCTATATATACAACCTCGTCCTTGCTCAAGCCAAACTCATCAATTATAGCATTTATAGAGCTTTGGATCACGGTTTTCTTGGTATTCAATCCTCTCACCATAAGCTACATCAAAGGCCCCTCAAAGAAATTCACAAAGCTCCTTAACAGCACTGTCAATCTTGTTGGAAACAACAGCTGTCTTTTATGCCACTAGCTCTCACCTCTTTGATTGGTTCAACTATTCCATCGTAAGGCCTAGTATTATCCATGCTATGAACCTTATAGTATTTCAGAAAATCCTCTTCAACCTTTGATATTTCAGCATCGCTAAGTCCGGATGGCACGCTGTTCTATCAAAAACCTGACGCCCCTACCGAGCGCCGCCCTCGTCTCCTGCTTGTTTCTTGCTGGAGCCCATTCTCATGAGTGCATAGTCTACACCGTTTTGCAAGGTCGTCGAGGCGTCGATAGAATGGTTGCGTCCATATCAAAAATAGCTAATTTATATTTCATCAAATCCCCCTACCTACTCATCAAAACTAAGAACTTCATCCAAAAGGAAGCTTAGGGACGTAGTAGTTTCTTTCTTCATCTATATAGTAGCTGAGTTCACCCACCTTGCCTTCGACCAAGGTGCTCGTATGCAGACTGGTTTCCCAATCGCTATTGCAAGGCGCATTGTGATATCATCATCGAAGCCAAGCTCCTTTGCGAAAAGCCTTGGCATTAATTGATGCGAGTATGCAGCTTCCGTAACCCTTTTCACGCACTAGCTATAGCTATAGTATCTGATGCAATTCCGGTATCTATATCCTTTATCATCGATGGGCTTCCTGCATAGTAAATCACTATAAAAAGCTGTCGGCATCTCATCTTCTTTTGGCGTTCCTAGTTCGCTTGGCAAGGGACGCAGCCCACTTTGCATTCTCATAAAGCGTTCTGACTTTCTCCCTATTTGTTACGACAACAAAACGAAAGCTCCTGTGCATTTTCTGCCACAGCTTCTCTTTGCTGCCATAGAAACTATTTCGGCGAGTTCTTCCCTAGGAATTTCAACCTGTTTAAACCTTCTATATGTCCTGCACCCATCTAGCAATTCCTTGAGATTCATCTTTGATTCGATGGGAAAATTTAGACCGCCTACCTTTGTTATAGCAGTCTTCTCCGATGTCTTTCCAAAAGTGTGCCTTGGCTGAAGCGACATAGTGCTCTGCCGCTTTTTGATTGCCGATTATCTCCTCTGGAGTTGAATCTCTTACTACCTTTGCTGGGCTTCACCTATGAGCACACCCTCTGGAAATTTCTTGTTCTGGGGGATTAGGCTTCCTGCTGCCACTAGAGAATTCTTTCCTATGTGACATCCATTCATCAAAATTGAGCCCATGCCTATCATGCAGTTATCCTCAATTACTGCACCATGAACTATAGCGCCATGCCCTATCGTCACATCATCACCTATATGCATAGGATATCCAGCATCAAGATGCAGAACTGCAGATTCCTGGACATTAACTCTCGAGCCCATTTTGAGCTCAGCTGAGTCTCCTCGAACCGTTGCGTTATACCAAATAGAGCAATCCTTGCCACATCTTACATTTCGACTGACAACTGCGCCCTCGGCTATCATCAAATCCTCAAAACCGTTCATATATTCATCTCCTAGCGTATTTATATTCGTTTAATAACCATTATATTATACCATCTCATCTGCTTAAAACAAAACGGCTATATACAGGATAACTACAATTAAATTAATATCTTATATTATAACTAGTGAAACTATTCCATCCTCTGGTTTTTATTGATACAATCACTATGACAGTCAAAATATGAAATAAAAAGCAAAAGGCCTCTTGGCAGAAAGGATATAAAATGCGTAAAAAGAATAGAGATGAAACTAAAAAGCTGAGAAATCCTCGCTAGAGAGAAACAGCGTCAGAGAAACGTATTTCTCAATATAGCTACAGCCTTAACTCTGACAACACTTGTTGGACTTTCAGTAATTGCCCTAGCGCCAGTTCGCAAGGACGAAACAGTTAGCTCTGAGCTGGAGTCAGAAAGCAGATAGCTTATAAGTATGAAAAAATCAGATAAACTCGGCTACAGCATTGCTTCGACCGGAGATGCAATTGCCTATACATTTATAGGTACTTTTTTGATGTTCTTTCTTACCACCGTGGCAAAGATTGATCCAGCAAAGGCTGGTGTAATCAGTGCTGTTGGTGCTGTTGGAATGCCATCTTTAACCCATTTATGAGGTATTTTTCGGACAAAGTAAGAACTCGCTTTGGTAAGCGTAGACCTGTAATGCTCGCGTTTTCAATTCCGCTAGGAGTTTCGCTCTTCTTGCTTTACACCGTTGTTCCACTACCCGAAACCCTAAAAGCAATCTACTACGGCCTGATTCTCATGCTGTTTTGGACATCATACACTGGCTTCTTTGTCCCTTATCTAGCGCTTGGTGCAGAATATACAACAAATTACGATGATAGAGATCGTGCTAAGGCTTTATGCATCATTCTTCAATATGATGGGTATCCTAATCTGCATGTTCTCGCCTACACTTTTGATAGACTTTCTAAAATCAAAGGGAATGGAAACCAGCCACGCATGGTCGCTAACTGCAGGCATGCTTGGACTTATTATAATGAGCGTAATATTTATCACGGTTTATCTATCAAAGAGCAAGGATCTTCCATGTTCTAAGGCAGATGCCCCAGCAAAGGATGACAGCAATGGAATCCTAGCTATATTCAAGGAATACATTGCAGTTGCAAAGCTAAAAGCCCTATGATATACCTGACAATTGCCAGCCTGCATCGCTTATCTGCTATGCGATTTTGATGTCGGATATGACTCTACTTTATGACATATAACCTAAGATTTTTCACCGAAGGTAATTGCACTATTACTTTTGTTCAGACCGCTGATTGCAGTAGCTTTCATCCCACTTGTGAGGAAGAATCGCTATCAAAACAGACAAGCGTCTGGCGATAATTGCATTCTACTCATGGTATCGCTTTGATGGTGCTACTTCACTTCATCGGTATAGAAAGCAAGTTTACCATCGCTCTATATGTCCTAGCTTTGATGCTCTGCACATGTATCTACTGGCAGCTAATGCCTGCAATCTACTACGATGTGTGTGACTACGATCAGACTTCATAGCGGTAAGTCAAGACAGGAACTAGTATCCTTCCAGGGGTTTTAATTGGAGGCAGTTGCTGTGCAGGCGTAAAGCTCGCTGATACTCAGTACACTTCTTAAGGTATCTGGCTTTGATGGAAATGCAACTGTGCAAAAATGCAGAGACTTTGGCACGAATAGAGAGCTCTACAACTATAATTCCTGTAATGTTTCTAGCTATTGCGGCTATATCAATCTACCTTTATCCGATAACAAAGCGTGCACATGAGGAAATTTTAGAGATTTAGTAAAGACGGGATAAATAATTAGTAAAACCAATAAATTTATATTAATTTATTGGTTTTATTTTAATAAATGGATAATATGTTAGTATAAGGGTTACAATTAAATTACCTTTTTAATACTAATTAATGCTAAATTTTATATGGGGGATAGTTTTTATGAATAAAGAAGAATTTGCTAAAGTATATCGCCATTCCCTTGCACATATCCTAGCTAAAAGCTGTTATGGAGATTTATGGCAAGGAGAATGTTCAGATAACCATCGGCCCAGAAATTGCCGACGGATTTTACTACGATTTCGTATTGCCTAAGAATGTGACAAATGACGACTTCCCTGCAATAGAGGAAAAGATGCGCGAGATTATCAAGCGCAGAGAAGATGGGTATGTAAGGAGCTCTAAGAGCGAGGCTCTAGAAAGCTATTCAAGGACCAGATATTCAAGGTTGAACTAATCAACGAGCTACCTGAGGACGAGAGACTCACAGTTTACTACACAGGAGATGACTTTGTTGACCTATGTCGTGGACCGCACATTAGCAATTCTCAGGAATTGATGAACTGTGCATTCCAGATTAAATCAGCTTCTGGCTCATATTGGAGAGGCGACGAAAATCGTGAGCAGCTTCAGCGTATCTACGTTTACGCCTTCCTAAACAAGCAGGATCTCAAGGAGCATCTAAAGCTCGTTAAGGAAGCTATGGACGTGACCACAAGAAGATTGGCCCAGCACTAGATCTGTATGTTCCAGCCAAGTGCACCTGGTATGCCTTACTGATGCTACCAAGAGGATGGAAGCTCTTCAATACACTTAAAGGGATTCTGGTCTGGCATACACGAAGAACACGGATATCAGGGAGATTTCTGGTCCTGTTCTAAGCAGCAGTGAGCTCTGGGAAGTCAGCGGACACTGGGGTCATTACAAAGAGATATGTTTTGTAGTTCCTCCAGCAAACGATGGTGATAAGATTTATGCTCTTAAACCAATGAACTGCCCTAATGCTATGCTTACATATAAGAGAAGTCTTCACAGCTACAAGGACCTGCCAATTAGAATCAGCCAGACTGACACAATTCACCGTAAGGAGAAGTCAGGTGGAAGCTTAACGGACTGTTCAGCGTTCAGATGTTCCGTCAGGACGATGCACACACAATCCTAGCTGAGAATCAGGTGGCTGACGAAATCGCTGATATCATGAAGATAGCGGATGAGATTTACGAACACTAGGTCTAAAGTACCGCGCAGAGCTTTCAACAAGACCTGATGACTATATGGGAGACATTGAGTCATGGAACAAGGCTGAGGCAGGGTCTAAAGGCAATCCTTGATAATCAGTACGGAGAAGGCAACTACTGAGGTTAACGAAGGCGATGGTGCTTTCACGGTCCTAAGATTGACCTTCAGATGACAGATGCTCTAGGTCGTGAATGGCAGATGGGGAACAATCCAGCTTGACTTCCAGCTACCTTTGAACTTTGATCTGAGACACACTGCGGCTGACGGAGCCAGCAGCGTCCAGTTATGATTCACCGTGCAATCTTCGGTTCTTTGAGCGTTTCATCGGTATCCTAATCGAGAACTTCAAGGGTGCATTCCCATTCTGGCTCTCACCTGTTCAGGTGAGCATGAGTTCCTATTCGTCCTGAGCACAATGAGTATGCTGAGAAAGTTGCTAAAGCTTCTTCGTGCAAAGAACCGCATCAGATTTGAGGGTTGACTACGAGAACCGCAACATGAAGGAAAAGATTGAGGCTTATAAGAACTGCAAAGCTCCATATATTATCGTACTCGGTGATAAGGAAGCTAGCGAAAATACTGTTTCTGTAAATGTTCGCGGAAGCAACAAGCAGATCCAGAATGTTCCACTGAGAAATTCATCGATATGTGTAATGAGTGAATATCGAACACAATCTTGAGCTAATTGAGGAACTGTAAGGGGTTTAGATTGAATCGCAAATAGGCGATTCTCTGTAGATATTCAAATATAAACGATTAAAGGGACTAGATTCAATCTAGTCCCTTTTGTTATTTCGAGCTATAGGACAAAAGTGTTGATGACTAATCCCAATAAACTGTATAATTACTAGAGCGATGTAGTTCACTCCATACAACTGCATCTCCCCACATAGGGATAGTATTTTCTAGTTGTTTCTTAGCAGTCATCTTCTTGTAAATATCATCTATGCTCTTGTTTGTAGGCATTGTTTTTAATATTTTTAGAAGCAGAAAGCGGTTTGGTGAGTGCATAGCACCGCAAAGACCACTTTAATTCTTCTCTCAACAGACAAACCCCTATGGTTATGTAGCATCTCCCTAAGACAAGCATTTACACCACCTTCTATTCGATTGTTTGTCGATGGTATCTTAAACTCAGCTCTTAATTCTTTATCAAGATATGTGAATAGAGTATTATCATTAAAGCAGTCTTAGTATTGATTTTTCAACTTTATCAGTCTCTCATGCTTAGGTCTTGATTTGCCATTTTTCATCATATGTTGCTTCTGCTTAAAACGCTTATGCTTCACAATCCAAGCTGTAAAACGATCGACCCATATCTTTGAATCTTCAATACTTTTTACCTCAAACAGATCCCTAGCTAATCGCATAAAGCTCTCACCTGCTAAAGTATTTGGTCTACTCGTCGTCATATCTTTTAACCTGTGAAAACACGTGAAAATACACATCTTTGGTGCTTTGCCTTTGGCCACTTTCTCTTAAGGCTTTTCTGAACCCTGTTCCACCATCTGATACAACCACTATAGGTTCTGCTACATGGCTCATTAGAGCCTCCCAGGCTCTGAATGCTCATACCTGCATAGATACCACCCTAACACACTAATCTTTGTCACAGCATATCAAAATACACGATTTACGTGATAGATATGCTCATCTAAATACAGTACATCTTTTTGATTCTTCAATCTGGCGACCTAACCCATATATCCCAAAAACTTGAGGTTTTCTTCTAAAAAGTTCTTCCACCACCTGACATATTACTCTGCACTTCTTTACTGAATAGCAATTTAAGAAACTGCTGAAGCTTGTTTAGTATCATTGTCTATCTTTGGTGTAAATCACATTTTTGCATGACTTACATAGCCATCTTTGGTTTTCCTGATTTTGATTTGCCTATCTAACGCATTTAGATTCACAAATAGGACAATTTACTTCAGCTTCATAACACAATCCTCCATAAAAACTAATTCTAAGGAAGATATACCACGTTTTAACGTTGAGAGTTTGAATGTGTTTAGAGTTTTTGTCAACACTTTTTGTCCATGTAATCTTCTTTCAAAAAGATTAAATCGCCATACACATTGAAAGTTCAATGTGCATGGCATTTTCATCAACACTACTTTGTCCTATAGCCCGTTATTTCTCATATTTACTTACTAATCCTTGCCTCTATGTACTGCTCTGGCAGCCTTTTCCATAGCTGAGCAGATATCTCAGAGACCTCCTTTAGGTCCTCGCCACAGCAATCATGCCATGGTTTGATATTGCATCAGGCAGCGTGTCCAGCGCTTTCACGACATTTTTCGTCAGCTTTCGACTTCCAGCATAGGCATAGTCGCTATGTAGATTAAGCTCGCCTGTGAATCTTTGCTAGCTCTTCATCCAAAACCTGAAGTGAGCTTTCTCTCGCTGCCGCAAAGATTGAGCAGTCTGGAGTGCGTAGACATATTGCGCAATGTCGCTTCTACTCTCGTAGATTCCTGCATGTAAGCCCTTCTCTGTTGTTGGAATATTTCGTCCCATATGTCAAAAGTTTTATTGCGACCTTTACCATATCGCTACCGTCTATCATCTTGTAATCTGGTCCTGATGGTGTTACAAGCATGTGTTTGCAGAAAAGTCTCATAGATATGTTTCCCAAATGTCTCTGAACCGGTCCAAGCTCAAGGAAAGTTTCCCACGTCCGTACTCAGCTATGGAGCGTCTGGATTGCCATTCATCATCTCATCTGCAATCCTCCTCTCGCTGCCCTACAGTACTTGTTCAAATACTTTCTTCTCTGTTTGTATTCACAATAGCCAAGCTCCCTTTGCTCCACCAAGAAGCTTTTGAGTACTATTTCTGCTGATTTCTCTAGTACAGTCACTTAGCAGCTTAACAGCTCATATGGATTTCTACCACGGTTATTGCATAGGCATGCAATAGTTCTCTGTGTATCTACAAGTACTGCTGGATCTCCTGAGAGAATTTACAATTTTGTGCGCATCTCTATCTAGAATTGAGCTCTGTACCAACAATCTGTGCGAAGTCATCGAGCACTGCTGTTACTGACGTGCTCGGCTTGATGCACTCCTTACAGTATTTAGGTGCGCTAAGCATAAAGAGCCTCATAATTCTTTGGAGGCTCATTAGTATTCAACTTCCGTCATATACTCGTCATCACTTCAGTGAAACTCCTCAGTTCTAAACGTGAAGTTCGTTTACTTCCTTGATATAAGGCATTTGCCGTCCAGCTAACGTAGTAATCTGTCTTCTAGCATATAAAATTGTATTCAAGCTCTTATCTTTTGATATAGTTTTGAAAAGTTTCTTCTGATTTCATCAACTAATCCTTTCCTTAAAACTAGCCCAAACACTCTACTGCTGAATGATGTCATCCATCTTGTCCATCATCTTATTCTCGTCAATCTTGCCACATCGTGCAGGAAGCATGATTTAGAACTGCGTAAAACCACGTCAGTGTTAACTTGGTCTCGTCTCCACGCGATTCTGTCTAATATCATCTGCTCTATTTCTAGAATTGGTTTGCAGCCGCCCGGTTTGCGACTATTGATGCTGAAATTACCCTGATAATCAGCGCCGGAAGACAACTGCATCTTTACCAATCAGCTGCTCGAAGCATGTCTTACATCTGGACGAGTTGTCTTCCCTCTCTTTTCTTTTCATAGTGTTCCCTTACTGCGTTAACCTCATCCTCGCAAAGTGCGTCTAGCACACACTTCAACACTCCCAAAGTAGTTGAAAACCGTTGTCCTGAAACATTCGCAGCATCTGCAATGTCCTGCATGGTGACATGCTCGATTCCATGAGGTTTCTAGTAATGCCTTGGGAATTCTGCATTATTAGTCTTCGGGTCTTTCCTCCATAAAAGCGCACTCATTTCTTTTCTCCCACTTAGGTACAATATTTTGTTTTATATGCAGTCAACGTATAGTTAAACTTACCACCTTTTATGATTAGCTCATCTCCCGTCAAAATATCAACGTAAAATATGCATATCTCAATAAATTTCACATTTCTATTCGCGCTCTTACGTCTTCTTCCTCTTCGCTTTTCTAGCTTACTGAGCTTTTTACGCTTATCTGAGATCCATTTGCCTATACCCACGCCTTGTGAATATATCTGAATAGACCCTCAGTAGCTATCAAAAATACTACGAGCAGCATAGCAGCTTCAGTCGTAATGCTGTTGATCCCAAAGAGCTTAGGCATAAACATAACGCTGTAAAGCCATACCCGCTATCAAAATCGTCATCATTCCAATGTGAAGTCTATTTATCGGCTGAGCCACCTTACCTAAGTATAGGAAAGCCAACTAGCGCAACAAGCATAGTGCTTGAAGTTGAAATACACCTCTGCCGATGTTGAACACTGCCCAAATACAACCAGAGAACTTACGCTTATGAACATTGTAATTCCCCTCGGCAAGGCCATCTTGAACACACTGATAGAAATCTTCCTTTGATTCTATCAAAGTTTGTCTCGATGATAAACGACGAACACCAATTGTGGAACATGCTTTATCAAAGTAATCTGCGAAGGCTTTAGTGGATACTTGCCATTATCGATCACGCGAGAACACTGCAAGAAGCAGTGAGAAAAATATTCGTGTTAAGTGTAGCGATGCTGCCTTTTGGATGTTATTTACAACCTTTCACCCTCGAAACTACAGAAGGCATCTTAGAGAAGTCTGAGTCCATCAAAACGAGCATAGACGCATTTGACTGCCTGCTTCCGGAAGCTATGGCTACTGAGCAGTTCGCATCTCTTAAGGCAAGGACGTCGTTTACACTGTCACCCGTCATACCCAGGTCTTGCCCTTGTTTCTCAAGCGCGCCTTGACAAATGCAAGTCTCTGCTCAGGTGTAACTCTGCCAACACCGTAAATCTCCTTAACAGCTCTCATAAATTGACTGCTCATCAGCTAAATCTCTAGCATCTCACATACAGTGGTCTCCACCTATGACCCTGCTTCCAGAGCTACGTGTGTGATACTGGTCTCAGGGTTATCTCCTGAAATAGCTTCGATCTTCATTCATCGCCGCAAAGTACTCAAAGGTTTTGCCGACTCTTCTTACTTCTGGGATTATCTCAGAAACACAAGTCCAAGTAGTCTCATGAGCGTTCTCAAGTCTTCCGCCATCAGGACCTCGCTAGTTCTGAGCGATTGCAAGGACTCTATATCCCTTATTGCTTTAGAGACTACTTATATAGTCTCTGTACCTTTTCAAAATCGCTTCCTCAGCACAAACTCAGGTGCTCGCGATTACGAAATTACCTTCAACAAAGCAGAGGTTGCGCTGTACTTATATTTAGATGAAAATCCGGCAAACGAAGTCGCCTCCCTTCCGCTCAGCTTAGTAAAGTGCTCTTTGAAGTGCGGCCATAGTCGAGTTATCCTTGCTTTTGATATCTCACGATGTCGCCCACTAGAGTCTCTAAGCAGCATCGCTACTACCTCATCCACTCTCTTTGCAAAGCCCTCAACCTTCATGTCTCGGGCCTGTTATCGTACCGGTTTTACAACGCAAAGTCACGTCTTACACGCGCTAGAGAGCTTCTATACACTCACAAGTTCTGGACAAGAACATCCTTCTTTGCTAGCCTCAAAGCGGAAACCACCATGGCTATGCTCGCCGTCATGTGTAGGCCTTCGGGATCCGTCTCCGAGAATAGCTGCAACCGCTGAAGGTGTATGCTTTCTCAAAATGGCCTCACGAGTATGTACCACTCCTGGAATACGAGAGCGTAAGTCCCATTGGAATAATCGTAGAACACCTATGACTTTACGAGCTTATCGAGCGACTTTATCATCTCGGACTCCTTCCTGCTTTGTCCTTGGTTGCCTCCTGTTAGGCTTTCGTATATATGAGCTAGCTCCAACAGCAGTAAGAACTGCCATACACTCTCCAGAAACCACATACGCTTCCAGAAAGTACGCATCCCCCTGAGAGTTTTCCAATCTCATCGGCTTCACCCGTCAAAAGAGACCTCATTTACCTGAATCGAGCCATCTATAACTCTGCATCTGCTGGAATCTGGCTTTCCAGAGTGCAGCCAATCACACTCATCGATGACGAGTTTTTCTGTAGCGACCTCTCGGTTCTCTTTACTCATCTCTCAGACCCCAACCTTTGGCATCTTGAGGATTTTTAGGGCTGTCGAGGGTGTAAGCTGACTCCAATCTCCTGCTAGTATTCCTATCGCTGTACCTCGCAAAGACTATGAGCATAAATGTCAAATCCTGTTGAACCTGCGATAACGAGCAGAAGTGCGAGCACTGTAGATATATGTTGAAGTAGGGAATACATTGTCCTTCACTATCTGGTTAACCGTTCGTCGATGAGCTTACCTTTACATTTCACCTTCCGGCCTGTTCTTTATCTTTTACTTCTGCTTTGTTAATCCCTTGTACATTTTTTCCTTTCTAAATGAACTATATTATATCCATTGATGATTTGAGTTTTTCTTGATTTCTTTATTTGTCTTCTTTTGATGCATTGTCTGGACTATTTCTGTAGTTTTCCATCATGCTTGCAATATATCTGCTGTTGAAGGCGGTATAGCTTATCGTTTGCAATTCAGCTCAATTGTCTCAGTTATGGATTCTCTAGACCACCTGTTGGGATAATTGGAATCGTTGGGAACTTTTCGATTTATGAACCACCTGAGGCGTCTTTTGCCGCAGCAGAATATTCAAAATCGATGAACCTGCATCTATCTTTGCCTGAATATCTCGTACGCTGTTTAGTATGGCGATGATTGGTTATCATTGGTCTTTTATCATTGATAGTATCATTCTTGGTTGTGGTATTTACGATTACACCAAAGCTCCGTGTGCTTCAGCATCTCTTTGCTATCAAAACAGAACGAAGTCCTGTTGGTTCTCTCCGCCAGTTCCTGTAAATACAGGAATAGACGATTTATTTACTATGGTCTGTGAAATAATCTGCTGTGGCGTGTGGGTACACCGCTAGTTCGCATCGGCATTGGTAGTTTCTTGATTATGCAAGGTCAGTTGAAATATAACTGACTTTATTCGTCGGCCGAGCACAACCATGCCCTTTTGCCTTCCAAAATGTTTTCTGGAATCTGTAAGCCAGAGCGATCTAAGGTCCCATTTTAGGCGTGGAACGTCTTTTTGTTCATCATAACACCCAATCTAGTTTTATATAACGCACGACACGCGTGCTTTTTGATTCTGGTTTCACACTTTTCACCATCCATCAAAGATTGTCCTTAGTCAAAACAGCAAAATTATGCTATAATCGATAAGAAATGCAATATTTGAGGTGTAAAATGTCATATAAATTCAAAACTCATGGAACATGCGCTTCATTTATCGACGCTGAGATGGACATGACAAGATCAAAGAGGTCAATTTCACCGGCGGTTGCAACGGTAACCTCAAAGCAATCTCAAACCTTTGTAAAGGGTGACCCTCGAAGAGTGAGAGAGACTTCGAGGGAATTACCTGCGGTTTCAAAGACACTCTTTGTGCCGACCAGTTTGTTCACGCACTCGAGAAGCCAAAAACGGAAAATAATAGATTTTCATTGATGCTTTTCCGTCATATCTGTCTCGGCTGAATCCTGTGATTCAGCTCATCAGCTTTTGATTTCACCTTCCGGCGTTCCCTCGAATACCGGGGATTTATTTTTACCGTAAATAGAGTTCCTCATCTTTATATGAAAATCTTCCACCCACAGTACGGCAAATTCTCTCACAAGTCTTGAGGTCCAAATCTGATACTCTCTACATCGCGAATCTGGACGCCATCTATTTATGATTCTGATTATAATCTCCGAAAAGCTCCCTGCACCGCACTTGAGCGCACATGGTAAGTCTTATCAGCATACTTTTAATATATTTGATGACACATTATCAAAAGCCTCTTAAGACCTGACATCGGCCTTTGCATCAATCTCAGAACTGAGTACTCAAAGTCAATTTTGATATCCATAGTTTTATCAGCTCAGCTGCATGCTCAGACATAAGCTGCTGCAAAAGGATACCGGCATTGAGACCCCAGCTCCGCTCCTTATGGCTTTCGAATACAAGGAAATATTGAATAGCTTATCAGACAAATCCTTTAGCTGGAAAGCCTTCTCTGCTCAGAAACAATGTACTAAGCATTTCTCTTCAGAATTATACTTATGACCTCAATAATGTCCAGATAGCCTATTAACGATGTGTGAGCGGGAGTCCCTGATGTCGCGCGATTCATCGCGGTTGGTGAGCTGTGTCTTTGCATCCCAAAGCGGCCCTCTCAAGCTCTGAAGCTGGTTGCATGTTACGTGGCTACAAGTCTACATCGATCATTTGACATAGATTAGTCTCGGCCTCGTTTCCGTCGATAACCTCCTGAACTTCGCTGATAGCCTAATCATCCTCTTAAAGAAACCCTAATTGTTATATATCAAAGACTCTCCGGAAAATAGCAGGTACGACAGACGAATATCTTGACAGCATAATCTGAAAATGCTCTTCCTTGTACACATCTATAAATACGTAATATATATCAGCGAATTTGACAATCCTATTCTTAAAGTTTGTCTTAAAAATTTTCGTCTAAAGTTGTTGTTTGCTGTTTTATTTGATTGTTAGTCGTTAACTTTGTCGCTCTTGGTTTTCGTGTCCGTCGTTGGCGAGTATGACCAGCCCACAAATACGTGTTCGTATCATCAGAAACAGTGAGATGAGTGTTCGTTTTTCTTACCCATTTCTGAAGCTTTCGGTGTGGTCCTTGATTTATTGTTCGCTTTATACTCCCTTGCTCGCTTTGTGCCTTTTACCGACATTCTTTTCGATTGCTCGTTTTGTAGAATTTCTCAATCAGTATATTCTCTGGTCTGAGACTCCATAAAGCGAGATGTAATGGTTGCGAGTACGACAAGGTGGGAGCATAGGGTTAAGCGAAATAAACTTCTTCACTCAACTTGTACCCTTTCTCGAGATGGTTCTTTGGTGTTTAGGGGTATGCATATCTTCGAGCTTATTCGCGGGTTAAGCACGTGAACCATTACCGTATTCCCAGATGATGGATGATATTCACCGTTCAGCCTCTGGTCCTTGTTGCCGACGATTTCACCACGGTGTTCAAATAAAGTATGTCATTATCGATATTCTTATCTGTAAAGAGATACGCTTTCCTTCTTTGATGACATTAACGTTTAGAATCGGGCCTAATGCTCTATTCATCGCGTAACGCCCGAAGCCTGGACACAACTCTGTTTGGTTCGTATGCCTTCTCAGAGTGATTTGCCTTCATAGCTCTGCTGGGAGAAAGGTTAACTAGGTAGTCATCACGCCCTCCGAATAGGCATTTATTCTATCCTTCTCCTGCGATTTTGCAGTCAAACATGGTGGTACGTTGATCTTCGCGGATCATCTCGCAGGTTTCAACGCCGTAAGATGAGGCATCTTTATGTCAGAATTACGGTTTATCTCGTTGTCAGCATATCCATTTCAACAGCATCGCCACCATTACCCGCTTGAAGAACATTGTATCTCTTCCGGCAAATGGAGACTCTCTAATATCTTCGGTCATCAACAACCAAAATCTTATTCTGTGCCATTTTAATCTTTCCTTGTTTTCCTCTGTCGCCTTATCTATGTACGCATAAAATGAATATAGCTTTTATAATGGTGAGCGTAGATGACGTGCAAGGAAGGTCTTTGAAGAAAAATATCATATAAAGCCACCCATCATTAGTTACAACGCTTGCCGTAGTTGTCTTAGTTGTAAACAGCATTGTGCCCTTTTTTTTCACTCATTCTCATCAATATATTTAACCATGGTTGGTGGTCCGCTTGTGAACAAAGTTGGGTTAATCTGGACTGTGAGAAGCGTGGTTTTCGATGGAAGTGTATATCCGATGTTTCGTACAGAATACAACTGTTGAAAACTTCAGAAGCGTGCTGACTGTATTTCTTGTTATATTTATCGGTATCATCGCAGGAACTTGAGAAACGCTGGAACCGATGTTCAGCCCTACCTCACCATTATTTCCTCCGGCATTCTTACAATCTGAGCTATAAAGTGTTTACAGTCGCATTTCCAACATAAGGACTAAACACCTAGATTCACCATGAAGAACATCCTGTGGATCTTTGAGGAATTTTAGGTTTATCTTCTGCAGGAGTCTCATGCGTCTACGTGCTTTTCCCTGCCATCAAAGTGTTTTGTCTATGTCCTATACGAGACAAACGACTATTAAAAGCACTAGAGTCGTTAGAATTCCAGCCTTTGAATAATGTCAACTGTATTGAATCTACCATGTATCCAAGCGCTACAACAACAATGCTGTAAACCAGATGAGTTTATACTTCTGCAAAATCCGAATAAATTTTTGTTTCGCCATCCTCGAGTGTTGTCTTCATTGCAAAACGGCTGCATAACGACTGAGCTTGAGGTTGCTATAAAACTCCTAGCACAACATATTCTTAGCCACAAGAATTATGTTTGTAAACGAAACAAGTGTTATGACATGTCGCCATAACGCTAAATATCGTAGTTCGTTCTGATTCATCCATAGTCAGCAAGATGTGGCTGTGTTTTTACCGCAAGTATATTCGCTTGGCCTATGATAATTCCAACTGTGAATTGGCCTCTTCAGCAAACACCGACGGTCTAAATAACACCGTAGTAAACCCAGTATGCACCGTGTACGGTTGAGTAAAGGAAGTTCAGTTTCTTCCATCTAGCTTTCAATCCTTCTATTACACACTGGGCTCTCGCCTGCCAACATATAGTTCGTAAGTTCCTTGAGTCTTTTGGTTAGAGCGATTCCATCATCAAAGATACCAACTGT